>Ga0078972_1000257_pt1 | contig 222474 bp, 185 predicted proteins | sample YelNatPaOPGAMG01_FD_67568 | JGI IMG/M metagenome (GOLD analysis project Ga0078972, IMG submission 67568) | Hot spring thermophilic microbial communities from Obsidian Pool, Yellowstone National Park, USA - OP-RAMG-01 (SPADES assembly) (version 2) | ecosystem: Environmental > Aquatic > Thermal...
CCGCGCAATCCGTGTCCAATGGGGAAACCGAACACGGACGAACACGGACTAGACGGATGGACACGGAGCGCCGAGGTGAGATTGCAGATTGAAGGGAAGGGAGGGCGGGGCGAGCACGGCAGTTGAAACCGCGGCTACGAGGGCACGAAGTCGGCCTTCGCCGACTAGAGACTCCGTGCCCCGGAACCAGGCGGTTCATCCGTGGAACTCCGCGCAATCCGTGTCCATCCGTGTCCAATGGGGAAACCGAACACGGACGAACACGGATGAGACGGATGGGCACTGAACGGGCCTTTAGATGTCAGTCGGAGAGCACCAGGACGGGGCTAACTGCTGACGGCTGATAGCTGAAAGCTGGCAGCCTTGCGCCGCGTGGTGTAGAATATAGGCAGGATTCGAGTGGGGTGCGGTCGTGGTATCTCTACGACGGGCTTGGCAGCGTGCGAGATGCGGCGGACCGATCAGCGTCGACTGGTTTGGTGAGTAGGCGGGACACGGTCTGCGCCGTCCGCGATTGGCAGCCTGGTGGATAGTCCGGGGGCATTCGGGGCGGAAAGCAGCCCCGAAGTATCGTCGTTGGGGGCTTTGCCGGATCGGCTAGCGGGCGGTCAGTGCTTGATGCGGAAGCCGAACGTGCGGCCAAGCGCCGAGGCATAGAAAGGCTGTGCTTGTAAGGCTTATAACATAATGAACGATGGGTTCACGGGGATCTTCAAATGAGGATATGGCGGAGCAGCACCACAAACTCATTGGCGGTATCACGCCGGTTAAAGGCCATGTTTGACCGTGCGTGTGCGATGGTGATTGACAGAGCGCTTGTGTACGGAGTATGGCTTGGGTTGGGCATGCTGGTGACATTCATCTGGCCCGGAACTGCGAAAATGAGCCTGATACCTATGCCCAATCCAACGCTTTTCAACGCTGATCAATGGCCATGGCCCCCAGTGGCATTCCTGTTGTTCATCTACGGACTGCCCAGCTTGCGTAATGTGGTGATCATCACGATCTACGTGGTGTTGACGCTTGCTCGATACCAGGCGACTCCAGGCATGCGAAGGCTTGGCCTAGGTTTGAGTAGGCCCAATGGGGAACGCGTAACTTGGGTGAGGATTGTTGTATGGCACCTTGTTTCGTTCTTGTCAGGGCTTTGCCTGGGCCTGGGCTATCTGTGGGCTCTATTCGATAGTAAGGGTCGTACCTGGCACGATATTGCTGCGGGAGTAGTGGTAGCCCGCGAGCCTTGTGCTCCGCTGTTCAAGTTGAAAGGAGAATCGCATTGAAGTATCGTCGTTGGGGGGGCTTTCCGGATCGAGTCGCGGACCGCCAGTGCTTGATGCGGAAGCCGAACGTGCGGCCAAGCGCCGAGGCATAGAAGGCGAGCGTGAGGCGCAAAGTCAAAGCCGCAGGATGGGACAACTCCTACCTAGAACGGATACTCGTCAGCTGAGATGCGTTCGCCCTGGGGGTATACACCCAAGCTCTATGTTGTGATATAATACAAACACTTGTTCGCATTTGTCGTATTAGAGGTGCTAGGAAATTGTAGCAGCCCGAACCTTAGGAGCACGGCTTCTGAATGGAAAGATGCAGGCTTCCGGATTACCTGACGGACAAAGACGAGCCGACAAACCGCGTCCGTTGCCCAATACACGGGTTCGTGCACTATTCCGAGAATGAGAGGAGGCTCATTGACCATCCTCTTTTCAGGCGACTGCGATATATTCGGCAACTCGCCCTTACCGAATTCGTGTACCCAGGTGCCAACCACACAAGACTCGAACACTCGCTCGGCGTTATGGACTTGGCCACGCGAGGTTTCGACACCCTTGCCGCAAAGCGTGGCGATATGATGGAATCGGCCCTAGCCAAAGTGCCCGGTTTCGAGGATCGCCCACTTGCAAAAGCTCGGCAGCTGATTCGGCTGGCCGGGTTACTGCACGATATCGGCCACGCCAGCTTCTCACATGCCGCCGAGAAGGTCGTCAATAAGGGCGTGGGGCATGAGGAGCTGACGAGGGTCATCGTCGGTGAGAAGAATTTCCTCGCTGACGAACTGGACCGCACTTTCTGGGCTGGCTGCGGGAAAGAGGTGTCTGACCTCATCAAGGCCGGGCGCGAATATCCTCCTCAACTCCAGATTCGTTGTTTCGGGATTTCGGACGTGCGCGAGATGTCGGGCTGTGCGGTGCTCAATACGTAGCGGAATGCCTGGGCCCGCGGATAGCCAAAATCCCGAAACAAGCTCGGCCCGCGTGGTGTAGAATACGGATTTCGATGCCTCGGGGCCACGCCCGGCCCCAACGCTGACGATCAAGCGTAAGGACAGATGCGTCGCGAGTTCGCCTTTCGCCCCGACGCAGATGTCTGGCGGCGAGCACGGCGGTTGAAACCGCGGCTACGAGGGCGCGAAGTCGGCCTTCGCCGACTGGGAATGTGGAGGGCGGCCTGGGGTCTGAGGTTCATCCGTGGAACTCCGCGCAATCCGTGTCCAATGGGGAAACCGAACACGGACGAACACGGATTAGACGGATGGACACGGAGCGCCGAGGTGAGATTGCAGATTGCGGATTTGAGATTGCAGATTGACAGGAAGGGAGGAGCACGAAAGCAGGGCTGACGGCTGATAGCTGAAAGCTGGCAGCCTTGCGCCGCGTGGTGTAGAATATAGGCAGGATTCGAGTGGGGTGCGGTCGTGGTATCTCTACGACGGGCTGGGCAGCGTGCGAGAGGCGGCCGACCGATCAGCGCCGACTGGTTTGGTGAATAGGCGGGGCGCGGTCTGTGCCGTCCGCGGTTGGGAGCCTGGTGGATAGTCCGGGGGCCTTCGGGGCAAAAAGCAGCCCCGAAGTATCGTCGCTGGGGGGCTTTCCGGATCGGCTAGCGGGCGGTCACAGGCAATGTCAGCGTGCGGGTCTCGGGATTTGGCCGCGAGCGTCCGCCGAACTCCGCAGCTTCGCGTGGACTGCAGAGTTGCGCGCAGGGAGTGCGGTTCTCGGAAATCCCGAGACACCTCAATTATGATCAAGTTGTTGGGCAGTGCGGTGCTGTGGCCGGAGCCGCCCTTGCCCCCCTTTTCAAGCTGCGTTGAGGTCGGCAAGAAAGTGCCCGAAGAATGTAAAGAGCCATTACCGTGAACTTGCATTTGACCAATGGAACAGCCATTGCAGACGCCGAGCTGAAGCTCATTCGGTTCATGCGGAATGAATACGAGCTTTACGACGGTATTAGCGTTCCCCAAGATTCCACGCTATCCCTGTTCGACATTCTTCTCTCGATCATGATGAACTCCCGCCTGGATACTGCCAACAAAGTCCAGAGTATCTGGCGAGGTCGAGCATCCGTGGAGAGAGCGCTGGCTTTGGTTCCGCCAAGCATTGCCCTGCAGGATGAGGATGTCCCGTGGGAAGATCTGCGGACCCTGTTCGATGCATTCTGCGCCATTGCTTGGGCAGGCCCCGCAGTTGCCACAAAAATCCTCTACAAGAAGCGGCCAACACTGATCCCCATCTTCGATAGTGTGATAAGCATCTACATTGACAGGTGCAATGAAGAAGAAGCGCTGCCGAGAGGTTCCACTCCTGGCACCTACATGATCCGAGGCATGAAGTGCTTTCGCAGGTTATTGGTGGGGTCGTTTGATGACATTCAAAGACTTCGTGCGTTGCCTGAGATGCAGGCATACAAGGTTTCGCCGCTGCGGGTGCTTGAGGTGCTCCTCTGGATCGAGAAAGAAGGCTCTGGCTACTATCAGATATGCCCCAACTGCCACGGCGAAAAAGCCATTCCCATCGGCTACGGCGAACCCAGTCCGAAGATGACGAGCGATGCTGCTAAGGGGAAGCTCCATATCGGCGGCTGCTTCTTCAGCGTTACGTATCCCAGATGGTTCTGCCCCAAATGCGAGAGCAAATGGGGCGACTTCCTTGGCACTTGGCTGGACAGATAAGGAGGATTTCGATGCCCCGTGAACTCGAATGATGGTTGGAGCCTGAGCGCCTGACGCAAGGCGACCTATTCCGTAGGGAGACCAAGGAGTTCCTGGCCAAGGTTCGTATTGGAGAGGCCGATCTCTACCGCTGGAACCAAGCGGGATGGCTTTCGGATGAAGCGCTTCACGCTGAAGAACTGGACATGGCCACGATAGCGGAGATCGGATTCGTGCGTGATATTGCCACATCGGGCTTGTTTGCGGATGATATCGACCGCCTGCTGCTCCAGTTGGAGAAACCTTACCGCTACAGCCCTACCGCCATCGCCTACTCATTCAAATATGGTTGGGTTCAGATGCCGCCACGCCTTACGCACGATCGTGCTCGTTACGGGCAATCTCAATACGCACACCACGGCAGCTCTTTACGAGCGTTTCGAGCCGAAAGGATGTCTGCCTGTGTCTCGGGATTTCCACTTCGTTCAAATCCCGAGACACCTCAGACACCTCATAGTGGAAAGTGGAGAGTGGAGAGCAGGGAAGGGAGGGCTGCTACTAGCCGGAGGGTCTCTGATATACTATGGTTGTTATGGCGAAGAAGTGGAGATCCGATGCCGAGCGCCACGCGTTCTTTCTGAGCAAGAACGTGGACAAGGCGATTCGGGAGCACAACATGATAGAGCAAGGCGACCGGGTGCTGGTCGGCGTGTCGGGCGGCAAGGACAGCATGGCGCTGCTGCGGCTGCTTGTCTACCGGCAGCGGTTCTCGCCGGTGAAATACGACCTGGTGGCAGCGCACGTGCGTGGTGACGCGCGTGGGAGCGAGATCGACGTGCCGGCGTCGCTTGTTCGGTGGATTGAGGGCGAGGACGTGCCGTGCGTGGTGCGCGATATCGTGATGCCGGATGATGAGCCGCTGCCGATGGACTGCGAGAGATGCGGTCGAAATCGGAGAAGGACGCTGTTCGAGATCGCTGAGGAGATGAACTGCAACAAGGTCGCGCTCGGGCACCATTTGGAGGACTTCTCGCACACCGCGCTTATGAATCTGTTCCTGCACGGCAGGCTGGAGACGATGGCATTCAGACGGGACTATTTCGGAGGCAAATTCGCAGTCATTCGGCCGCTTGCGTACATTCGCGAGCACGAATTGGTGCGGTTCGCGCAGTCGTGCGGGTTCCCGGTGGTCGAGAGCGATTGCCCGATGGCGGCGACGTCGCGGCGGAAGGCTGCGATGGAGCTGATGAAGCAGATATCGCGGGAGTTCAGGTCGGCGAATCACAACATTATCAAGGCCTGCACCGGGGGCTTTGACCCGGAGAGCGAAGAGGAGTAGCAGCCTGCGGGCAAGGTCGCATTCGGTCGTATGAGGAGGCGAAGCGCGGTGAAGCTTTGACCGCCCTTGTATACGCTCGTTCCTCGCTACTCAGGGCTAGCAGCCGCCGGATGCAGTGGTGTAGGAGGGGTCTCCAGACCCCGAATCCACTGGCGTCACGCTCGCAGATCGCCGTCTGGAGACGGCTCCTACAACCGAGTGCGGCTTTATCCGCAGGCTGCTAGCGGGGTGCATGTTCCCGGGAAACTGAAAAAGCACGGAACGATCTCGGCCGGTGCTGCGTCCAAATCAGCAGACACCAACCGTTAGCTGGCTCTCCACGCCCCTCACCTGGCCTGGGGGTGTGGTAAATGAATAGAGGTCCCGTGCTGTGGGTTGCGCGGGACCTTTGTTCGTGATTGGGATCTACCACGACTGCCAATCAACCACTCTGAGCAATGGTCGCACCTTGCCGGCGCCGTCCTTGTAGCACGAGCATACGGCTGTGGCCGAGATATAGCTGCCCAACGAAGGAAGGGATACACCCGCGAGAGGCGCGAGGCGCATCATCGAGCCGGAGCCGTCATCGATCACGCAGGAGCCGCCCTCCCCGGTGATCTCGACATCGTCGAGGTTCCAGCCGGGATATGTGATGGAGGCGTCGGTCGGGCCCATGCCCCACCTAACGTAAACGGCGGGTTGATCAGCGGCAATCGCGCTGATATCGAAGCTCTGCTCCACCCACGCGCTGTCCGATATCGTCTCGCCGTTGCTCCACACCCGCGTCCAAGTGGAACCGTTGTTGGAGACCTCAATATAGGCGTGATCGTAGTTGCTCCACTCCACGCCCAGCCAGCGCCAGAAGTGAAGCCCAACGCTTGCGTAGCCCGAGCAGTTCACCGGCGGGGTGGCGGCCCACTCCGTCGAGCTCATGCGGTTGGAGTAGTCGCCGGAGAGGTTGTAGCCCACGACCTTCGTGCCGGTGTGGCCGGAGGTGGGATCGAGATTGTGGGTGCCGCCGCCGGTCGGCGTGCCATAGGCCCAACCGCCCGCGAGCGTCCAGCCGGGATCGGTGTCCATATTCCAGGACCGGATCACGCCGGGCAGCGATCCGGTCACCCTGCCCCACACACGGACGAGCATACCCACGTTATTGAGACCGAAAGCGCCTTCGACTCCCTGCTGGCCGGCACCGGTGATTGGATTGTATAGCAAACCTGCGCCTCCGATGGCGCGGTTGGAGATGCCGACGGAGTGCGGGATCGCCGTCGTGCCTTCTAGCTGCGCGATGCCATAGATCAGTTTCTCGCCGTCCGAACTGGTTGACAGCGTGCCGGCAACGTCAACCACGCTGCCGATTGCCAAGCCGACGGGCGGCGCGATGCAGTCCACCCGAATGCCGGTCCACGGCGGCCCGTCCTGGATGTAGAAGCCGGTGTCGGTGACCGCCGTGACAACCTTCGCGCCGAGGCCGACGGTGGCTCCGTCCGGAAGGGACTTGGCGGCGTCCACGGTCAGATTGGCGCTGCCCACGACGGCTATGCCGTCGGAAGCGGCCACGGGACTTTCGTTGCCGGCGCAGTCGATGGCCTTGACGTACCAGTAGTAGACCGAGCCGGGCGACAGGGACAAGCCACTCTCTGTGGCGTTGATGTTCAGTCCAGCGGATTTCCACGACACGACGAGGGTCGAAGGCGATGTGCCAATCGCGTATTGGTATTGGCAGACGCCGCTGCCGACATCCGACGCGGCGGTCCAGGTCGCGTGGAGCTGGCTCGTGCTGGTCTGATAGGCGCCGGAATCCGTGATGACGGGCGACGTAGGCGGGTCGGCGTCGATATTGTAGGGCCCAAGGTTCAGCGTGGACGGATTGTAGGCGACATCGCCGTTCGCGGACTGCAGGTGCAGATAGTAGCTGCCGGTGCCGGTGGGCAACTGCACGAGCGTACCCGCGCTCCACACCGTCGCGCCAGTCCAGCTCGGCTCGCCAGGCGTCGTATTCCAGACGTAACGATAGCTGCTTGCCTTGGATTGCCCCGAACCGAAGCCGTTGACGGCCGTGAATCCTATGCCCATTGGGCCCGGATACCAGGTCGGCCCGCCGGATCCCTTGTCGCAGGTGACTTTGCCGTCGCCGGAGGCCCCATAGGTCGGAGCGACCGCGAGCGTGTATTTGGCCAGAGCGGTGGTGCGGGCGCTATCAGTGGTCCCATCGGTGGCGGCGACCTGGAACGCGTATTGCGTGTTCGCCGACAGGCCCGTGTAGTCCCAGTAGGTTGCATTCGGCGCGGTGGTGGCACGGAGCGTAGTGGGAGTGGAACCGGGGTCGGCGTAGACCTTGAATCCGGTCTCGTTTGAGGAGTTGTCGGTCCAGGTCCAGCGAACGGAAGTGGTGGCGATGTTCGTTGCTCCGGGATTGGACGGCGCGGCGGGACCGCCGGAAGTCAGGATGATGGAGTCATTGAGCGCCGCCGACGTGCCGGCGGAGTTCTTCACCTTGAAGTAGACAGTCTTGCTCCCGAGGCTCGACGAGAGAGTGAAGGTCGGGGCGCTGACATAGGTCTGCCAAGTGGCCCCTGAGAAATTGGATGACTCGCTGGCCATGTACTGAGTAGGAGCGCACGTGGCGAGATGATTGAGGGTCACCGTCGTGGAGCTCGTAGAGGCGGCGCCGTTGTTGATGGCGAAGCTCGACAGAGTTGGCGCGGATGGATAGAGAGCGGCAAGGCATGGCACGTCCGTGGTGGGATCGTGCTTGCACTTGCCGTTGTAAGCATAGCCGTACATTACGTAGTTCGAGCACGAAGACGAGTACTGGTCGTCCATGGCCAGCACATGGCCGAGTTCGTGGAGGGCGATGGTTTCGACGTCCATAGCACCCGCGCCGCAGTTGGTGGACCAGGAATAGTAGGTGTTGAACTGGAGTTGGAACTTGGTGATGTAGTGCGGCGTTGAGGAGGTGTACCAGGTCGTTGTGAGCGCGATGGTCGAGTTGTTGGACAGGCTGGCCCACCAGCAGACGTTGTCGCCACCCGCGCTCGCGGAACCATCGTAGACGAGCCTCGCGCAGGAGCACGGGGCGGAGTTCCAGCTTGTCGCAGCCGACTGCACCGCCGCGGATGCGCCCGAGGCCGTCGGACAATTGTCGTAGACGCGGTAGTGTATGGAGGGGCAGGCGCTGGAATAGCGGATGGGTTGACCATCGCCGTCGTCGGCCAGATAGCCGCAGCAATCGAGGTTGGGAAGCGCCTCGCCGGCCGAGATCAGGGCCGCCCGCGATTGCGAAATGGGCTGCGGGGCAGCGATCGGCTCGGGGGCAGTGCCTTGCCGGATAGACTGTATCTCCGAAAGCAGATCCGGCAGGGTTTTCGAGGAACCTTCGACGGTGTTCGTGCCGATGACGCCGATCTTACCCTGCACGCCGCTGACTACGGCGAGCCTGCCGGCTGTGCCGGTTTGGAGCATTACGATCGCGCGCTCGCCCACCCGGAATGACGGCATGTCGGAGACCTGCTCTATGAGGTTGCCTAATGGGCCGCCCGGCACGGTGAAGGTGACGGGGCCGGAGGCACCGCCGAGTTCGGAGTGGGCCTCGCGGTCGAGTGTGACGTTGGTGACCGCGTGGCCGTCGATCACTTCGTGGTTGATACCAGTGACCGTGCCGAGGACAACCTCACTGGAATCCGCAACCAGGTCATTGAGAAGACGGCGAAAACTGATCGCATTGGCGGCGGTGACGCAAGCCATTACTAGGATCAGCGCCAGAACCGCACCGCGGAGGTACTTGCTCATCCCTTGCTCCTGCCGGCAGGCGGCCGGATATTGATACCCGTATGCTACCTCCGCTTCGGCGGATTGTCAATCGGACTTGAGCACGAGTTCGTCAAACGATTCAATGATGCAGCGGCCGGGCTGGACTACGAGGAGATCGTCGCCTTCCCAGTCCCCGTCTGCCAGGCGCTTGATGAGGGACATGTCTCCGGCAAGCTCGGCGTATTCCCACCCGCGGTCTCGGGCGAGTTCGGTGGTGAAACGGCGGTATTCGGCGATATCGCCCACACCCATGTCGATGAACGCCGCGCGGGTGTAGTGCGCGTACCATTGCTGTTCCTGCTCGAGCAGGAACTTGGCGTTCTCCTCGCCGTACTTCTCGACGTACTCGGCGTAGCGTTCGGCGGACTGCTTCTCGTGGACATCGATGAAGCCCTGATCCACGTCGCCCTCTTTGCGTTCGATCCAGCCAGGGCTGTAGTAGTAGGTGCCGGGGTGGGCGGAGAATTCGGTCGAGTAGCGCTGCCTGGAGCCCAGGAACGCGGTGATGCAATCGTGCATGCGCGGGAGCACTATCGGGATCGAGCGGGCACGGATCCCGGCGGTGCCGCGGCTGCAGAGGCCGTAGCCGAGGATAATCGCGTCGTAGCCGCCCCCTGACAACGGGAGAACGGGATCGGCGGCATCTATGGCTGCCTGGATGGCGGCGCGGAGATCGTCCGGCGTGTTGTGCAGGCCAAACGCGAGAAGCTGGATGTCTATGATGTGCGGGCTGGTGGCGGCGGCGGCGTAGAACTCGCGCGCCAGTGCCTCGCAGGAGATGAGCTTGATCTTCATAGTTGCATTGTATAAGTTACCAGAGTCGAGGTCAACCGCGGGGGGAGCAGGGCGAGCCTGTTCAGTCTCGCGGGGGAGGAACCCGCTAGCAGCCGCCGGATAAAGTGGTGTAGGAGGGGTCTCCAGACCCCGAATCCACTGGCGTCACGCTCGCAGATCGCCGTCTGGCTCTCGCGACATCCTTCGGATGCGCTGTCGCCCGAGGGGAGACGGCTCCTACAACCGAAAGCGACTTTATCCTCAGGCTGCTAGCGGGGTGCATATTCCCAGAGAACTCCCTCCCCGTGGATGGGGCGGAAGGAAGTTGCGGTCCGTGTGGCGAATGCATAGTGCGGCGTGGAGGCGAGAGTCCGCGCCGCTGACTGCGTATAAGAAACCTGGAGGGCAATAGGTTTGATGGATTACTTCCTGACTGAAGAGCAGATCTTCATGCGCGACGTCGCAAAGGACCTGGCTGAGAAGAAGATCAAGCCGGTGAGCGCGCACTATGATGAGGCGAACGAGTTCCCGTGGCCTGTGGTCAAGGACATGGCCGCGGCGGATATCTTCCGTGTGTTCATCGACGAGAAGTACGGCGGGATGGGCGGCGACAGCCCCATTATGAACATGTGCGTCGTGACCGAGGAACTCAGCAAGGTCGATGGCGGCATATCGCTTGCGTTCGCGGCTACCGGATTGGGCACGTTCCCGATCCTGGTATCCGGCAACGAGGAGCAGAAGGAGCGCTGGCTGCCGAGGATCGCTGACGGCACCATCGCCGCGTTCGGACTTACCGAGGCCAACGCGGGGTCGAACGTCGCGGGGATGCAGACGCGCGCGGTCGAGGACGGCGATTACTACGTCATCAACGGCACCAAGCAGTGGATCACCAACGGCGGAGAAGCCGATATCTACTCGGTTTTCGCGGTCACCGACCCGGATCGCGGCCCGAGAGGCGTGAGCTGCTTCGTGGTCGAGAAGGGAACCGAGGGGTTCAGCTTCGGCAAGAAGGAAGACAAGATGGGTATCCGCGCGTCGGCGACCCGCGAGCTGATCTTCCAGGACTGCCGGGTGCCGAAGGAGAATATGCTGGGCAAGCGCGGCACGGGGTTCTTCACCGCGATGAAGACGTTCGACCAGTCCAGGCCGGGCGTCGCGGCGCAGGCGCTGGGGATCGCGGCAGGCGCGCTCGAGCTGGCGATCGATTACTCGCGCGAGCGCAAGCAGTTCGATCAGCCGATATCCGCGTTCCAGGGGCTGAGGTTCATGCTGGCCGACATGGCGATGAAGGTCGAGGCCGCGAGGGCGCTGGTCTACAGCGTGGCGCGGTGGATCGACTCCAAGCCCAACGAGAAGGTGACGGCCTACTCGGCGATGTCCAAGTGTTTCGCGTCCGACGTGGCGATGGAAGTGACGACCAACGCGGTGCAGGTCTTCGGCGGATACGGCTATATGAAGGAGTATCCGGTCGAGAAGATGATGCGCGACGCCAAGATCACCCAGATCTACGAAGGCACCAACCAGATCCAGCGCGACGAGATCGGCCGCGGGCTGATTGCTGAAGCGGCGAGGAAGAAGGAGTAGCCGCTGGGTTCGATTGTGTGATAGCGTGATGGTTCGGGGTGCGGGGCTGGTGCTTCGCACCCCGGTTCGCAAGCCGGTGAAGGTAGTTCTGTTCGGCTCGGCAGCACGCGGTGATATGCGGCCTCACAGTAACCTCGACGTGCTTGTGATCGTTCGCGACAGTACCGATACGCGGCTGACCACGCGGGCGAGATCGCTGCCTACGACGATAGCTACAGCCTCGTCTACTTCCCGGCGTTGAGGGAAGGCAGAGAGATCTATGCTGCGCCGACCAGCGGTGATCCGTCTGGATGCCGAATCAAGTTCAGCATGACCCGTTGTTGTGCCCGTGAAGGAACCCCCCACCCCTAGACCTAACCCCTAACTATCACGCACCTGGGGGGTTACGTCATGCTTCTCACCAAGCTTGCACTCGCCGCAGCAATGGCGGCGATTCTGTGTGCCCACACCTACGCGGCCAACGAGTTCGCGGTCAGCGTGAAGGCGTTCGGCGCGAAGGGCGACGGCGTCACAGACGACACCGCCGCGTTTCAGAAGGCGATGGATTCGCTCGGGCAGGCGGGCGGGATCGTGCAGGTGCCTGTCGGGAGCTACCTCATAAAGACACATCTGAGCGTGCCCGCCAACGTGACGCTCGAGGGCGTGTGGACAGCCCCGCCTTGCCCCACGAAGATCAAGGCGCCCGGTCAGCCGGCCGCAGCGCCCGCCAACGACAAGACGTGGCTGGCGGGGAGCGTGCTGCTGGCAGTCGAGGGCGCGGGAAAGTCCACCGGGACGCCGTTCATCTCTCTCGGCACCAATTCCACGCTCAAGGGCATCACGGTCTACTATCCGGAGCAGAAACCGGACGCGGAACCGGTGCCCTACCCCTGGTGCGTCGCGTCTATCGGCGCGGATAATCCCAGCATCATCGACTGCCTGTTGGTGAACCCGTACCAGGGCGTGGACTTCGGGACTCGGGTTGCGGGAAGGCACTACATTCGTAACCTCTATGGTCAGCCGCTGTACAAGGGGCTGTTTGTGGATGTGTGCTTTGACGTGGGGCGACTGGAGAACATCCACTTCTGGCCATTCTGGACCGCGCACGTGCTCGGCGGCAAGGCCCCGAAGACGGACGAGTGGGTGTTCAAGAACGGGACGGCATTCGTATTCGCGCGGTCCGACTGGGAGTATGTTTCCAACTGCTTCGCGATCAGCTACAAGACCGGATTCCACTTCACGAAAGCCTCCGCGCCGGGTCCGGGCAACTATCTGATGACCCAGAGCGGGGCGGACTGCTCGGATGTCGCGCTGCTGGTGGACGAGACGCAGGGGCATTCGGGGATCAGCTTCTCGAACTCGCAGTTGTTCGGCAGGATAGTGGTTAACGAGACAAACACCGGGCCGGTGCGATTCACGGGCTGCGGCATCTTCGGGGCTTCGGGGCCTATCGAGGCCGAGGAGATGATCAAGATCGCGGGGCGCGGAAGGGTGTCGTTCGACAACTGCTCCTTCTTCGCGATCGATCCCAAACCCAAGTGCAAGCATTTCATGAACGTCACCGACGGCAGGCTCGGCATATCGAACAGCGTGTTCATCGGGACGGCAGGCAAGCCCCCGATCGTGCTGGGCGAGAAGACGCGCACGGCGATCATCACAAGCAACGAGTTCTACTCAAGCATGCAGATCGTCAACAACGCGAAGACGGCCGACATCATCATAAAGGACAATCTGTTCGGCACGGACGAAAAGTAGGGCCTACGGCGCTGCGTTCGGCCGCAGTCTGTGCGGTTTGCGCGGCTCGCCAAAGCGCAGGATCACTGCGGAGTAAGGATCGAGCTTCACGACCACCTTGTCCGGGCCGTCGATCTTGCGTGACTCGCCGGTCTGCGGATCGATTGCCTCTCCCTGGCCGGCGGCAGCCAAGGTCAGGTCGCCGGCCCACGCTTTGTCGCTGTCGTTGATGACGAAGAAGACCTCTTTGCCGTCGATGCGGCGGTGGGTGGCCCTGATGGGCGACTGCCGGTCGGCAACGGTAACGTCGTGGCCGAGGACGGCGTCAAGCGCGCTCGTCACCTTCTGCTCTTCTCCAGGTGGCAGGTAGATTCCGACCCCGCCGTTTGCATTCGCGCAGGCGGCCGGCGCCGTGGTGTCACCGAAGACCTCCTTGGCTATCTTCGCGACGGATGCGGACGGGAAGTCTGCCTCGCTGTTCGCTGGCAGCGACCCGACGGCGACCACCGCTCCGCCGGCAAGCCAGAACCGGCGCACGTTCTGCCACGCCGCCAGCGGGAGCGTATCCACTGCGGGCAACACGAGAACGCGCCACTCCAATCCGTTGTACCTGAGCGTGTCTCCCGCGACCTTGGCTTCAGCCAGAGTACGGGAGTCAATGTAGGTAAAGTCGCGCCGGTCCACAAAGAGCGTGTCGCTTACGGTGCTGAATGTGTCCCTCACCCGACCCACCGCGGGAGGCGTCCAGTGCGATGCCGGAACATAGTCGGGCCAGACGCTCTCGATCGGGTAGAGCACGGCGATGTCTGTTACCTGGCGGCCTCCACGCAGTTCGCTGCCGCATCTTGCGACCCACGTGTTGAGGCGGCGCAACTGCTCGTTGGAGAGGCCGGCAAAGGAGTAGTAGCTGGTGATCTCGTTCACACCGCCGCAGAACAGGCGGTTGCAGGTTCCGCGTATCTGCTGCTCGCTGATGGGGATCGGCGGATTCTTCTGGTATCGCTGGCAATGATCCGAAGTCTCGGACATGACGAGCGTGTCGCCATCGAGTTCGGCAGCGCTGCTCGCAAGCCGGGCTATCCGCCACGGGACCTCGGCGGGTATGCTCGTCAGGCAATCGATGCTGGGCGCGTCCATGCGCCTCAGGCAGCGCATCGCGTCGCCGTAGAGGGCCACGTGGCTGGCGATGTCCTCCTCCAGGAGCAGATGCCCTCCACTTGCAAGACCGTGCCGGGCGCACCAATCCTGAATCTGCCCGAAGAACCCCTCGGAGACGAGCTCGCCGACGGTGAGCCAGAAATCGTAGCGCGCTTTCTTGCCGGCAGATCCGGTATCGAGAGCTATCAGCGGAACGAGCTGATCGAGTTCGCGGCCCCTGCGCTTCTTGAACTCAGCGGGCAAATTGCCCGTCCACGGCAGCACGCCGTAGTCCATCTTGTTGAAGAACAGGCTCATCAGGGAGGGTTCGTCGGTGAATGTCGACACAAAGGTGTCGCCAAGCTTGCCGGGAATGTGGGCGGCGTAGCGGTCGTGCGTGATCTCGATAAACCTCCGGGTGGCGGCAGGGTCCAAGAGGTTGATGTAGGTGCGCCTCTCGGCCAGCGCGATGGACGCATGCGTGCCCTCGTGGATCGGGCTAGTGGTCGCCACAAGCACGGCCCAGCTTCCGTCCGGCGGCTGCCAATCGAGCCTGGCGCCGGAGACGTTAGCGGACAGATCGATCTTACTGGCGAGGTCGATTGTGCCGCCGCGGTTGCGAAAAGCGGCTGCAAGCAAGAGCTTGCCGGGCGGAACGACGATGGAGGCCTTGTCGCCGTTTGTGGTTGCGGTGGATGTGAGCATTCCCATGGCGGCAAGCTCCGGATGGTCGCGAAGGGTAAGCCCGCCCGCCGTGCCTGATGGGTAGCCGCTTTCGTCGTAGAGCCAGAGGGCAAGGCCGGCTTTCTTTGCCTTAGCCACCCAACTCGTGAAGCTTGCCCACTTTTCCTCGTCCTCGAGATACCGATCCTGCGAGACATTGCAGGCCACTCCGCCGAAACCATCGTCTTTGAGCTGCCGGATCATCCGGTCTTGATCCGCAGCCTGATCGCCGAAGAAGCAGTGGACTATCTTGAGGATTCCTCTGCATTCGTTAGCTGGTGTATCCATAGGTGTCTGAACTCCCATCGCCGAGCAGGCGCACGCGACTAGCGCAAGAACTGCAACGATACGCACGATTCCGCCCCCTTGCGATCATAATGGTATCTTACTTATGCTACCGCGCGCGCCAGACCTTCTCTTGCGCGAACCGAAGCCCCTTTTGCTGCAGGCCCGTGACGTGCTAAACTCTAGTGTTCGAGGAGGATGATGGTAGATATGCGTGTTCCAGTATTGGCGCTGATCGGACTGGCAGCGGCTTGCTGCGGAGGGGCTGAACCGATGAATATTCCGGGCGATTTTCCGAGTTTTCGAGTTCCTGGGCACGAGGCAGAGATGCAGAGCGTGCGGGAGCTTTTCTGGCTGCACAACGATAAGAACGGGCCGATGGCAACGTTGTGGGACCAGTGGATGGCGGCGCCGAGCCTGTGGCCGGCGCTGGAGTCCACGGGCTTCGTCGAGAACCGACGCAAGGCCTGGTATGACACGCTCAGCAACCGGATCGTCGACAAGGACGGGTATGTCTCGACGCATCAGCACCCGTCCATCGCACACCCGCTGGGGTGGCCGTTCCCGTTCTGGAACCAAGCAGTGGGCGGGATGGGATGGCACTTCTCGTTCAAGAACACCATCGACGCGAATTGGCGGCCGCACGACCTGAACACAACCGACGGCTGGCAGCTATCCGGCGCAAGAGATGACGGCATCGACGAGAACGGTTGGAACCTGACGCTCACGGAGCCGGACGCGGTGATCACGGCGCCAGCACACCCTGTCGATGCGCCGCTCAACGCGCCGTTCCTGCAGCTTAGGTGGAAGGCGACAGGGCTCGGAAACGCTCAGCCCTACGTCGAGTGGACGACGAAGGACCGGGGCAGTGTTTCGGGATTTCCGCTCCGCTCAAATCCCGAAACACCCGCGACGAAGGACAGAAACGAATTCGGGCCGGACAGGCGGTTCTACTTTGACCCGACGGACGGCGACACGATTCACTACGAACCGATCCCGGTGTATAAGCATCCCGCCTGGAAGGGCGAGGTGGAGCAGTTGCGCATTGGGTTCGGGAATAAGGCGCCGGGGGCGAAGGTGTGCGTGCAGGCGTTCTTCACTCAGTATGACACGCGTCACGACATCAACAGCCAGTGCTATGTGCGCGGATGCACGACGTATTTCGAGTGGACGCGCGACATCAACTTCCTGCGGCGCAACATGGATCGGATGCGGTTGGCCCTGCGGTTCGTGATGACGGAGTTCGACACGCTCGATCGGAAGTACGTCTACAACACCTGGATCGGGCACGATGGCCGCAGCGGGCTGGGATTCGATAAGGACGGCAAGAAGCACATCCTGTATGGCCATGGCATCGGGGACAACTACTGGGACCTACTGCCGTTCGGGTGCAAGGACTTCTACGCGACGATGCTCTACTACGAGGCGCTGCAATGCATGGCGCGCATCGAGCGTGATATCCGCCAGCACCCGGAGTGGAACGTGGCGATCAGCGAGTCGGCATTCGATCCCGATATGCTCACGAAGCATGCGGCGGAGGTCAAGGCCGAGGCGAACAAGCTGTTCTGGAACCCCAAGACGGGCAGGTTCGTGCCGGGGATCGACGCCGACGGCAAGATGCACGACTACGGCATGACGTTTCTCAACCTTGAGGCGATCTACTACGACTTCGCGACGCCGGAGCACGCGAAGTCGATACTGAGCTGGATCGACGGCGAGCGCACTGTGGCTGGGGATACGGCGCAGGGCGCGGACATCTACCACTGGCGGTTCGCGCCGCGCGCAACTACCAAGCGCAACGTGGAGTTCTACTTCTGGGCATGGAACATCCCCGAGGGAGTTCCGTGGGGCGGCCAGGTGCAGGACGGCGGGGCCGTGTTGGGTTTCTCATACCACGACATGATGGCACGGCTGGCGGTGCTGGGACCGGACAGCGCGGCGGCGCGGCTGAGCGAGATAACGAAATGGTTCGACGAGGTCCAGGCAGCGGGCGGGTACCGCAAGTACTACAATGGCTCGCGCGAGGGCACGTGCCAGGGCGGCGGAACGGCCGGCGGGCTCGGGCTCGACATGGAGTTCGTCGAGAGCGTGCTCGTGCCTCAAGTGATGATCGACGGCTTCATGGGGTTCAAGGCGTTTGCGGATGGCTTCGCGATCGATCCGAAGCTGCCGTCCGACTGGCCGGAACTGACCATCAACCGAATCCACTTCCACGACTCGATACTGACCGCGCGCGCGACCAAGAGCGCAGTCGAGGTCACGAACGAGCGGCATCCTGAGGAGCCCGCGGTAGTCCGGCTGCCGAAGGGCGAGTGGAAGGCGAGCTATATCGGCGCGGAGGGATCACCGGCGAAGGGCAAGGACGGGTCGTATGTGGTGGATTGGGCGACGTGCGACGGTGTGAGGTTCGAGCGGACAGAGAAGTAGCCGATCGACGGACTCAAGTCCGCAGAACACACGTCCGGGGTTCAAACCCCGGACGAGCTAGGAGGGCGTGTCTGCACGATGCAGATGCAGTGTGTGGACGGGACAGCACCCGCCCTCGAACTCGGAGAAAGGCTAGTACGAATGTATCTTGCGTTGATTTGCCTGGTTTGTCTGGCTGCAGGATCGGTGCTGGCGGCAGCGCCTGAGGCTCCGACCTGCAGATCGCTGAGAGAAAAAGACGCGCGGGTGCGGTGGATGAGCGTTCCGATGAGCCGGATCGTGGTCAATCCGCACGGGATGGAGCCGATTACGCTGCCTGAGGGGTTGGCGCCGTGCCTGAAGACAGACCTGGCGTACTACTCGGGTGAGTTCCCAATCAAGCTGCCGTGCTTTTGGGCATGGCGACTTGACGGCGAGCAAGCAGCGGACCCGAATGCGGCAGCCGGCCCGGCCGCTGATTTCTCGCGGGAGGCAGCGGGAAAATGGAGTTTCTCGCGCGCAAACGCCGAGTTCGACGGGCAGATGCATCTGACGATCGCGGAAGCGAACTACGGCAGCGCGTCGTGCGAGCTGACGGTTGATTTGGACAAGACGCCGTATATCGTGCTTCAGGTCGGGGCGACGGACGGACAGTGGGCACTGAAGGTCAACGACGGCACGAAACCGGTCGATGTCGCGCTCGAGATGGGCGCGTGGGGGCCTGGGACGTATACGTATGACGTTCGGGCGGCCACGGGGTGGAGCGGAAAGAAGACGTTCAGGGTCCTGCTCTTCGCGGTGGGAAAACCCGGGTCGAGCACCACGTTCGCAGGGATGCGGTTCGTTGGGCAACCCGAAGGAAGTCCACGGGTGGTGGGCACGTCGGCCACCTGGTCTCCGCATGCGCTGGAGTGCACGGCCGAGTTCACTCAACCGCAGGCCAGGGTCGAATCCACGACGTTCATGCCGGACGGATCCACCGTCGCGCAGATCGTTCGTGTGGCGGAAGGCGGACCGGAGACGCTGATCCTCACGGGGCAGTTCTCGCAGTCGCGGGTCAGGTGGGACGCTCAGCACAGCGCGGTGCTCATCGAGGCCGAGGACTATCGGGCACGCATTTCGGTCGGCTGCAAAGCGCGATGGTTGGGCGCTTGCGATTCCTGGCCCGGCCTGCTGGCGTCGCAAACGCAGTCCGAGGTCAGGTCGGGCGTGTGGGCGGCGACGATCGATGGCGTGAAGGCCGGGGACGAGATCGTGGTCGAGGCGCAGTTCGCGCCGAAGGGCGAGGAACTGCCGGAACGGCCGTCTGATTTGTCGCCGGAGGGGGCTCGCGCGGCGCTGGTGAGGCGCGAGGCGGAGTGGGACAGGCTGCTTGGGCTCGTCCCGCGACCAATGGACTTCGAGCTTCGATTGGTGGATGCGAAGGGCGTGACCGCGGACGCGATCAGGCGGATGTATTACAAGGCGTGGGCGTTTCTGCTTCAGGACACGCTGCCGCCGATGCCGGAGAATGGATATCCGTATTCGCAGGTCGCGTGCGGGAAGCCCTCGCTGTGGGCGGAGGGACACCCGAAGTCCAGGCCGTCGGCGCAGTGGGAGAGCATGCTGGGGATGCAGTTCCTGGGGCTGGTCGATTCCGAAGCTGCCTGGGAGTCCTACGAGGGGATGATGACGCTCGTCGACAAGAATGGCATGCTCGCAGGCGAAGGGCTGCCCTCGCGGCACGTGCAGACGGCGTGGATTCTGTATGAGCTGACCGGCGACAGGACGCGGCTGAAGAATGTGTATCCCGCGCTGAAGCGGATGCTGGAGTGGAAGATATCGGACCCACGGTGGGTGTATAAGGACGCAGTGGCTCCGAACTGCAAGGACTTCGAGTTCGTGGTACACGCGCTCATCGACGCGGGGTTCGCGATCAAGATCGCTGATGCCCTGGAGATGCCGGACGAGAAGAAGCTGTGGCAGCAGAAGATCAAGGCGCTGGCGGCCGACGCGGACAGGTGGTTCTGGGACGAGGACGGCAAAGGGCCATACGAGAACTACGACGGCAACACGGGCAGGCGGAGCGCGTACCACGGTCCGTGGAACCTGCAGGCGCTGGCGCTGCCGTCGGGGATGCTCGACAAAGCGCACGAGCAGAGCGTGATCGACTTGTTCGAATCGATGCTGCGGCCCAACGCGCCGTTCGCGGGGACGGTGTTGTGCAAGCACCCCACATATCAGTTTACGATGCTGGGGGCGTGGGAGCACGACCGTCCGAACGACGCGGCCGTGATGGCTGAGGCAATCATGCGAGAGGTCACGATGGCGGGCGAGTTCGCGGAGTGCTACTCATTTACGTTCCCGCCGCGGACGGAGGGCGTGACTCCGAGCCTGTTCGGTGTCTGCAACATGATAGATGGCACGCTGTGGCATAACGGGGTCATTCTTGGGCAGGGGCGGCCGGTGGTCGCGCACGTGCCCGGGGCAGTGGGGGTCGAGAACCTGCGGGCGAGCGGAGGCGAGGGTCGAACTAGTGGTCGCAGCGTCGAAGCGCGTCATTGACTGGCCTCTCCCCTGCCCCGGTACGGCTCGGAGTGCGAGTCGTGGAGCCTCCAGTTCGCGGTGTAGCGCGCGGCGAGGTCGGCGTCATGGATCACGAGCAGGTTCTCGGCATTGCGCTGCTCCGCAGCCTTTGTGAAGTTGAACGAGCCCGTGATGACGGTTGCGCCGTCGATGATCATCACCTTGTTGTGAGCGATGGAATGGGCGCGGTCGATCTTCGTGGGAACGCCTGAGTTTGCGAGGAAATCCGCGGAGGAGTATTGCTGCCCGGCCTGGCTCCTGTCGAGAATCACCCGCACGTCCACCCCGCGCTTCTTCGCGTCGAGCAGCGCCTTTGCTATAGGCGCCGATGTGAATGAGTAGGCCTGCACGAGCACGGTCGCGCGGGCGCGGGAGAGCGCGTCGCGGATTGCGTCAGTGCAACCGCCGTCCGGGCTGAAGTAGACGGAGCACTCGGTTGCCGCTGCCGGCTGCACGACGGGCTTGGGCGCGACGGCGGGCTGCCGGGCCGGCGCACAGCCGACGGCGAGCATGAGTATTGGCAGTATCAGGCAGAGACGTTTCATCGGGTTGACACACATTACTTGGCGGGGAGTGCGCGTTTACCCTTCCAACTCGCGGGCCGGCTTTGATATAATCTGTGCGTGAGTGGAGGGCGATGATGACCGTTCAGTCACTGAATGGGACATGGGAGCTGCGCGAAGCCGGATCAACGGACGCGATCAAGGCGGTCGTGCCTGGGTGCGTTCATACGGACCTGATGCGCGCGAAGGTGATCGAGGATCCGTTTGTGGCGGACAACGAGCACCGGTGCGCATGGGTGCACGAGACGGATTGGGAGTATTCGACGTCTTTCGAGGCGGCCGGTGATCTGCTTGAGGCGGATCGGGTGTATCTGGAATGCAAGGGCCTGGATACCATCGCCGACGTCACGCTCAATGGCCACATCCTCGGACACGCGGAGAACATGTTCGTGGAGCATCGCTTCGACGTAACAGATAAGCTCACGCCTGCGAAAAACGCCCTCAGGATCAAGTTCTTCTCACCCGTCAACCACGTGAAGCCGTTGGTCGCGAAGGAGCCACTGATGTCTCCCAGCGACTCGATCCCCGGCTCGGTGTATGTGCGCAAGTCGCCATCGCAGTGGGGGTGGGACTGGGGGCCGAAGATCCCGACCAGCGGGATCTGGCGATCGATACGGCTTGCGGGCTATAAGATCGGCCGCATCGAGGACGTACGGGTCCGCCAAACCCATCGCGGCTCCGGGCAGGTGACACTGAACGTCGAGGTTGCGATCGAGAAGTTCAGACGCGCGGCGACGGGAGTGAAGGTCCGGCTGGTCCATCCGGACGGCAAGATAGAAGATCAGTTCTGCAAATCCGTTTCGTCGCACTGCAAGTGCTCGTTTGCCATCCCGAAACCGAAGCTCTGGTGGCCGAGCGGCTACGGCGATCAGCCGCTGTATGAGATCGAGGCGACGCTGGTATCCGGGACGGAGGAACTGGACTCGCTCGAGCGCCGTGTCGGCCTGCGAACGATCAGGATCGATCAGAGCAAGGACCACAACGGGAGAGCGTTCGCGTTCGTTGTCAACGGAGTGCCGATCTTCGCTAAGGGCGCGAACTGGATTCCGGCGGATCAGTTTCCGTCCCGTATCACCGACGAGGGTTACCGGCACCTGGTGTGGAGCGCGGTCAAGGCCAACATGAACATGCTCAGGGTGTGGGGCGGCGGGTTCTACGAGGACGACCGGTTCTACGACCTCTGCGACGAGCTCGGTGTTCTGGTGTGGCAGGATTTCATGTTCGCCTGCGCGCAGTATCCGGCCGACAAGGCCTACCTCGAGAGGTATCGTCGCGAGGCGGAGCATAACGTGGTTCGACTGCGCAATCGCGCGTGCCTGGCGCTGTGGTGCGGTAACAACGAGATGGAATGGTTCCTGCACAACGGCATCGGGGGCGAGCACAACCAGCATTGGCGCAAGTCGTATGGCAAGATATTTCACGACGTGCTGCCGTCGGTGTGCTCCAGGCTCGACCCTGATACACCCTATTGGCCCAGCTCGCCGTCGAATGGAATGAGCAAGCCGTTCGCCGATCCGAATGGCACACTTGCCGGAGACAGTCACTACTGGGAAGTGTGGCACGGGTGCAAGCCGTTCGCGGCGTATCGAGAGCTGCGTCCGAGATTCATGAGCGAATTCGGTTTTCAGGCGCTGCCGGCGCTGGAGACGGTGAAGGCGTTTGCATCCAATGAAGACCTGAATATGACCAGCTACGTGATGGAGTGCCACCAGAAGAACGGCGCCGGAAACGGGCTGATCCTGCACTACCTGGCACAGATGTTCAGGTCGCCGCGCAACTTCGAGATGATGTGCTACACCAGCCAACTCTTGCAGGCCGAGGCGATGAGGTACGGCGTCGAGCACTGGCGGCGGGATCGCGGGTGGTGCGCGGGGGCGCTGTATTGGCAACTCAACGATTGCTGGCCCGGGGCCAGTTGGTCGAGCATCGACTACTTCGGACGCTGGAAGGCCGTGCATTACGCAGCGAAGAGGTTCTTCGCCCCGATACTGCTCTCGGTTCACGAGCAGGGCACGTCGGCCGCGATCCACGTGACGAACGACACGAGGAAGCCGGCGAAGATAGAGGTCAAGTGGGCGCTGGAGAAGCTGGACGGCACCGTGCTGCGCAGGAGCAAGATCAAGACCAAAATCGACGGCGAAGAGGACAGACTCATCGCTTCGCCGGACTTTGCCGACGAACTGGCGGGAGATGCCGTCAGGCAGGCAGTGCTGGTGACTGAGCTTCTGGTGAACGGGAAGCCGGGCGGACTGACGGTGACGGCGTTTGCCCCGCCGAAGCACCTGGAACTCAAGCCGGCGAAGCTGGCAATCGAAACGAAGCGCGACGACAGGGGCGCGTATGTGGAGGTCAGCTCGGACGTGACGGCACGGTGGGTGTGTTTGAGCGCGCCGAAGCGCGACCTTGTGTTCTCGGACAACTACTTCGATCTCCCGGCGGGCCGGACGGTGACCGTGCGGGTGGAGTCGGAGATCGACGACGCAGATCTGGCAAGGATGAAGGCGTATTCCCTGAGGGACTCGTATTAGCAGGCGGTGGAGTTTTGGCCGCCCTTCGATACGGCCCGCGAACCGGGCCTGCTCAGGGCTAGCAGCCGCCGGACAAATTGGTGTAGGAGGGGTCCCCAGACCCCGAATCCGCTCGCCTCGCGCTCGGAAATCGCCGTCTGGCTCTCGCGACATCCTTCGGATGCGCTGTCGCCCGAGGGGAGACGGCTCCTACAACCGAGTGCGGCTTTATGCGCAGGCTGCTAGCGGATAGGTGGTTAGGAAAGAACTTCTTCGATACGGCCCGCGAACCGGGCCTGCTCAGGGCTATCGGATAGGTGGTTAGGAATGGACTTCTCGAGATCGGAAGAGCTATTCGAAAGAGCGCAGCGTGTGATACCGGGCGGAGTCAACAGCCCGGTGCGGGCGTTCAGGTCGGTAGGCGGCAAACCTGTGTTCATCAAACGCGGCCAGGGGAGCCGCGTGTACGACGAAGACGGCAACTCGTATGTTGACTACGTGTGCTCGTGGGGGCCTCTGATCCTGGGGCACGCTTGTCCGGAAGTGGTGGAAGCGATTCGAAAGGCGGCCCTCGACGGGACTACGTTCGGGGCATCCACCGCGCTCGAGGTCGAGCTGGCGGAGATGATAGTGGAGGCGGTACCGTCGATCGAGATGGTGCGATTGGTCAACTCCGGCACGGAAGCTCTGATGAGTGCGATCCGAGTCGCTCGAGGATTCACAGGGCGAAGCAAAGTCGTGAAGTTCGAGGGGTGCTACCACGGCCACTCGGACAGCCTGCTCGCCAAGGCAGGATCGGGCGTCGCGACGCTTGGAATACCTGACAGCGCAGGTGTGCCGGCCGGGATCACGACCGATACGGTCACGCTGCCATACAACGATCTCGACGCGGTCGAGAAGACCATGCAGGTAATCGGGTGCGACGTCGCCTGCGTCGTTATCGAGCCGGTAGCGGGGAACATGGGCGTTGTGCCGCCGGCGCCGGGCTACCTGGCGGGACTGAGGGAGATCTGCGACCGATTCGGCACGCTGCTTCTGTTCGACGAGGTCATAACCGGATTTCGCGTGGCGTACGGGGGCGCACAGGAGCTCTATGACGTGCGGCCGGACCTGACCACACTCGGCAAGATAATCGGCGGCGGGCTGCCGGTCGGCGCATACGGCGGCAGACGAGACGTAATGAGCTGCATAGCGCCGCTCGGGCCTGTGTATCAGGCGGGCACTCTTTCGGGTAACCCGCTGGCGGTCACGGCCGGGATAGCTACTCTGAACATATTGCGCAGGCCGGGGTTCTATGATGCGCTGGAGCGTAAGGCGGTTGCGCTCGCTGACGGGCTGGCGGACGCAGTGAAGAACGCGCGGGTGAACCGCATCGGATCGATGATGACCGCGTTCTTCGCCAAGGACGAGGTCACAGACTACACCTCGGCGAAGAAGTCCGACACAAGCCTCTATGCGCGGTACTTCGGCGAGATGCTGCGGCGCGGGGTGTATCTGGCTCCTTCGCAGTTTGAGGCGGCGTTCGTATCCGCGGCGCATACGGAAGAGGATATCGCAAGCACGATAGAGGCCGCGCGCGAGGCGGCACAGACGCTATAGCAGCTGTCGGGAGGATTCTCCTACAAGCCGCTGTAGCGATGCAGGCGGATGCGGATCACGTCGCAGAGGACCTGCAGACCGGCGCGCAGGGGCCTGATGCGAGTGTCGGCATCGTGGCTCCACCGTACAGGCACTTCGGCGATCCGGCAGCCGAGCTTGCGCGCAAGGTAGAGAGCTTCCACATCGAACCCCCACCCGTTCAGGATGCACTTCGCGAACACGCGACGAGCTGCATCGCCAACAAAAAGCTTGAAGCCGCACTGGGTATCATGGATGCCCGACACAGCGAAGAGGCGGATGAACAGGTTGAGCATCTTGCCGCCAAGTTCGCGGTAGTGCGGCTGGTGGACAAGCAACTGCGAACCCCTGACCGAGCGCGAGCCGATCGCGACGTCCGCCCCCGATTCGATAGCATCAAACAGCTTCGATAGCTCATCGATGGGCGCGGAGAGGTCAACATCGGTGAATGCAGCGTACTCGCCTCGCGAGGCCAGCATTCCCTGACGAACCGCATAGCCCTTGCCGGAGTTCGGCATGTAGGAGATGACTTCGATGCCGGTGATGCTCGCAAGAATGTCGGCGGTGGAGTCGCTGCTGCCGTCGTTGACGACGATGACCTCGTAGGACTTGCCGGTCGAATCCAGATAGGCTCGCACAGCCTCGACGGTTTCGGCGATTCGTCTTTCTTCGTTATATGCGGGGATGATCAGGCTCAGGTAGGGTGCTGACTCGGCCACTTTATGCCTCGAAAAGCGCGTCAACGAACGATTTGGGATCGAAGTCCTCTATATCGTCGAGTGTCTCGCCGGTGCAGGCCAGCTTTATGGGCAGTCCCAGCTCATCCTTTATCGTTACGACGATGCCGCCCTTGGCCGTTCCGTCCATCTTGGCGAGAGCAATGCCCGAGATCGGGACCGCATTCGCGAACTCGCGAGCCTGGTTGACCGCATTCTGGCCGGTCGTGGCGTCCAGCACCAGAATGGTCTCGTCGGGATCGCGGCCGAGCGCTCTCTGGACTACTCTGCCGATCTTGGCCAGTTCTTCCATCAGGTTGGTCTTGGTGTGCAGACGACCGGCCGTGTCTATCAGGACGACGTCCGACCCGCGCGCGACAGCGGCGTTGATGCTGTCAAAGACGACAGCCGCCGGATCGGCCCCGGGCTGATGCTTGATGATATCGACCCCACTGCGATTGGCCCATATCTCGATCTGGTCTATGGCGGCGGCGCGGAACGTGTCGGCCGCTGAGAGCAGCACTCGATTGCCCGACTTCTTGAAGCGGTTGGCGACCTTGGCGATCGTGGTTGTCTTGCCCACACCGTTGACGCCCACGAAAAGATAGACGGCAGGACGATCGGTAGGCGACTTCAGGCCTCCGGCGCCGTTGGGGGCAAGGATCGTTTCGAGGAGTTCCTTGAGCTTGTCCTTGATCTGGTCGCTCTCGCTGAGGCGGTCCTTGCGGGCGGATTGACGGAGCGAATCGACGAGCTTCGTAGTTGTGGTCATCGACAGGTCCGCCTGGATGAGGAGTTCCTCGAGTTCATCGAAAAGCTCGTCGTCCACTGGCCGGCGGCCCGTGAGAAGTTGGTCAACTTTGCTGAATATGCCTCTTAGCAAGCGCATCTGGCTGCAGCTAGCCTCCGTACACAAGACAGGAAGCGGAACGGCTCCGCTTCCTGCAATAGTATAGTGCTTCGCAACCGACTTGTAAAGCGTGGGATCAGCGTCTGCGACGCGTAAAGCGCAGGGCGGGAACGCCCAGAAGCGCCAACGCCAGAGCCGCAAATGACGACGGCTCTGGGGCAGCGCAAGTGACTGGCTCGTAGGTCAGCGTATCGAGGCTGAAGTAAGGCGCGTCAGTCGAGAAGAATATCAGCGCCTGGTTCACCTGGTTCCCACTGTACGTGAGCGTCCCGTAGGCATCGCCTCCGAGAAGCGGATTGCCGGGGTCGTACGGGGCATAGCTCGCGGACGCCGACGCGTCGGCCACGTCGCTGCCGTTGTTCTTGAACATGACGAACGCGGCGTCGTTGACATTGCCCCCGACGCCTATCATCGTGAAGTCGAAGATAACCATCGACACCGGCATCTGGAAGTTGAGAATCAGGCTGCCATAGGTGGTGCCGAATACGCCCCACTGGTCGATCTGGGCGCTGTCATCAGGACTCAAGAAGTTGTCGTAGGTGAAGTCTACGCCGTCAATAGTGTAGTGGTTGGGCACTGTGATGCCGTAGCTGTAAATGCCCAGAGGACTGAAGTCCACAAACACCGGCGCCGCCTGAGCGGCTCCCATCGCAAGAATAAGCAGCGAGAACACAACTAAAACCCGATTCATGATTGTCCTTTCCTCCTGTTGAAGTTTGCTGGCCGGCGACGCGAACTCGCCGGCCAGCTAATAGTTGTTACCTGGTAGTAACTGTCAGCACATTCGAGTACGCCGACCCACCGGCCGTGTTGAATGCCTGCACGCGGTACTGATATGTGGACTTCGAGACCAGGGCGTTGTCGCGGTAAGTTGACGAGTTCGCAGCCGTCTGCGCGACTGTTGTCCACGTCACACCGCCGTTGATGCTGCGCTGGACGTAGAATCCCTGTTCGTTGTTCGAGTTGTCATTCCAGCTCAGGATCACGAAGTTCGTGGAAATGCTCGATGCCCTGAGATTGCTCGGAGCCGCGGGAACACTGCCGGTAGTTCCCACCGTCACGATGTTGGAGTTCGAGCCGCCGGCCGCGTTGAAAGCGACCACACGATATCGGTAGGTGAGATTGGGGAGCGCGGTCGTATCGGAGAACGCAGTCTGGTTCGCGCGAGCTGTGGCCAGCGGCAACAGGGCACCACCCGCTCCAGTTCCTCGCTCTATCCGGAAGCCGATCTCGTTGGCCGGGTTGCCCCATGTGTTGATTCCGGCGACGGGCGTGCCGTCGGTCCATGTGAGATCGTTCTGGCCCGTGCCCTTGCTAACGGCCAACACCGGTGCGCTCGGGAGCTGGCGAGCCACGTTGAACACGATCGGTCTCATCATGTCCATCTCTTCGTGACCTAGCAGGTGGCAGTGCCACACATACTCCCACCCGAAGTTTCGCACTTCGTTGACGACCGTTATCGGGTTGTTGGTGAACGGATCGATCTGCGTAAGGCCGTCGGTGGTGCCAAGAGGCATCGCCGGGTTGAGAGGACGGATGCTGTCGGGCAAGCCAAACGGCAGCTTGGGAGCCGTCGGCCTTAGCGCAACAATGCAGTCCTCGAGCGGATTCATGCGGACCGTGTCCTTCCATCCCAGCTCGTTGGGGTCCGGCGGCCTTATGGCACCGTCCCAACCCACTCGGTTGATCAACTGCACGTCATAGAGGTGGAAGTGGATCGCATGAGTGTCCACACCGTTGTGCGTGATCTTCCAGATCTGGGTGCCGTCACCGGCGGTCGGCGGACCGGGTGTGACTGAATCGTTGATGATCTCGGTGGGCGGATCGACGTAGCCCAGCGGGATGGTTGTCTGAGTCAGGAAGTTGGTGAGCGGAAGCTCGGTCCCCAGCGTGGCGTTCATTCGGCCATAGTCCAGTTCGAAGAGCTCCTGGATGGCCTTCGATTGCATCGGCAGGGTGATCGGCTTGGACGAGCCGGCCGGGGTGAACGTCAATGAGGTATCCTGAATCCTCGAGTAGGTGTTCTTCGTTCCGCCATAGGCCACTTGCGGAACGATGATCGGTGGCTGCGAAGCTCGGAACGCGGCAGGCACAGCCGCCTGCAGACCGGCAAGGTCGAAAGCTGGAGCGGCAGCCGGCGACGACACCTGGAACTGCATTATGGTCCTGATGTTGGGGCCATAGCCCGCTATCGTGCTGGGAGCGCCGCCCGTGCTGGTCATGTCGGGGTCGCCCGTGTAGTAGTCAAAGCGCGGGTCGAAACCCGGCACGGGAGCAGGCGAGTCGTTGTAAAGAATAAGCTTGGAGCCGTCCGGGACCTGCGAGAAGTCGATTATGACATCCGCCCGTTCCGCGGGTCCAAGGAACAGCGCGTGGTTGGAGACGTTGAGCACAACGATGTCTCTGCGATTATAGTTGTAGCCAATCGGCTGGTTGGGGATCACGACGGGCGCGGGCAGTATGCCGCCCTCGGTGCCAATCTGGATGATCGAAGGACCCGCATTCCTCGAGTCCGGCACGCCGCCGTCTCGACCGTCAAGCTGGTCGGGATAGGTGTAGCCGGCAGTGCCGACGCCATTGCGCTCGGCGGGAACCATCGCGACCTCACCGGAGTCGGTCTGAAGAGTCGGAAGCCCCGTGTTGGGATCGACAGAGTCGGGTGTGTTGGACTTCGCGTAGTACAACTGCAGGTTGAGCATGCGGTCGTTGCAGGCGTTGAGTATTCTGAACCTGTAGGCCTTTCGCTCGACCGGCAGGAACGGGTAGGCTGTGCCGTTGACGACCGGTGTATCCATGAACGCTTCCATAACCATCGAAACGTTCGGAACGCCGGGGATCATCGGCGGCTCCCAGGGAGCGTTGACGGGATCATAGTAGGGATTCGGCACCTCGCCGTGCTTCAGACCGGCGGCAGCGGTTACCGGCGGCCAGAACCAAGGGCCGTAGTCGTATCGACCGAACGGGTTCGCGCCGGAGTCGTCGTACGGGTTCTGATTCGGCGAGTAGACATGCGGGAACCAGAGCTGACCGAAGCCGCCCCACTTCATGGTATCCCATGTGGGGTCCGTGGCGGCTAGAGTGGCGTCGTCGGGAACGAAAGTCTTGTCCTGGATGATCAGCGGGATCTCCTCCGAAGGGATAATCCCATTGGCGACGAGGCTGTGCTCGGTCGGGTCCTCGATTATGTAACCCGCAGCCTCACCGGCGTAGACGTTGAGACGGGTGATGCCGTATGCGTGGTCGTGGTAGAACATGAGCCTTGCGCTCTGCTGGTTGGTATAGAAGAACGTCATTGAGCCGTCGCCAGGGTCGGGCATGTCCGGCACATCCTGCACGCTGACGCCCTTCGGGTACGAAGTCACCTCGCCGGCCGGCGTGATCCACTGATGTGGGGTGCCGTCGCTGATCCACGGCGTGTGGCCTCCGTGGAGATGGAGAGTCGCCCTGTTCTGCGTATAGTTCATATCGCCGACAGGCGGGTTCATCCCGTAGGGTCCCATTCCTGCGCCCATCGTCGTAGTGTCCACAGGAATGAACAGGTCACCACCCGCTCCCGTAGGAAGCAAATTGGTGAACTTGATGCGCACGGGCCGGTCCTTCTGCGCGACGATCATAGGCCCCAAGTAGTGCGGCACGCTGACTGTCGGATCAGTCGTGTTAGTCTGGACATAGCCCCGTAACCTCGTCGGGGGCAGATCCGAATGCATCTTCTCGGTGTACTCGACTAGTGCGATCTCGTAGTAGTCGGAACCCGGGTACGTGGTCTTGTCCGGGATCGCCACCGGCAGATACTGCCCGAGGTTGTTCGCGTTGGCGAAACCCAACCCTGGCAGCCTATCGACGAACTTCCGTATACCACCAGAGATGGTACCGGTGATCGGGTCGATGGTAGGTACGGGGCTGTTGGTCCAGTTACCGATGCCAAAGTAGTCCGGCGTCGTGCCGGGCATGGGCATGTTCATGGCTTGCTTGGCTGAAAGCGAGCTTATACGGGCTGTCTGACTGTTCCGTGCTGCGGCGTAGCGCGCAGCCGCCGCTTTTCGCTGAGCAGGACTGGTCTTGTTCGTCATCCTCTGGATGATCGCTGCCGCGTCGTGCTGCGGCATCGACGCCTGAGATTGTGCGTAACACTGGCCGGTCGCCCAGAAAAGGGCCACTGCTGCCAGCAGTAATCGCGTGTGATAATTGTGGCTACTCATTTCTTACTCCCTTACTGCGTGTCCGGGTCGGCAGGCGACCTTCGCGACCTGCACGGCTAGACGTTGTGCCCCCATCCGATGCATGAGATAGACTCGGGCCGGCAAGACACGTGGAGCTTCGCCATACCGCCAGGAGCGTCGCGGGTTTCGACGTGGTCGATGTGAGCGGCCTGAGTGTGCCGAGACAACCAGGCGATGCCTTACCAGCCATTTGCTTCCTCCTTCTACTGCTCTGGGCTGGCCGTCCGGCCAACTCCCGTGGCTGATCTTGCCGACTCTTTCATGTCCCTTGTCCAATGAAGCCGGCAATCATACAGACAAGCGCGCTTAAGGAAGAGGTTCCCAATAGCTGGGCTGGTTAAACGAGGTCATGCGAGAAAAATGTCAAGTTGTTAGGAAATGTGCAGTTGCCGTAGCAGGTTAGGCGGCTTGAAGATGGGTGCCAGAGAACGAAGCCCACACGAATTCCGTTGACACACGCCCGGCGAACTGCTATAATGTGCGGGTAGACAGCCATGTGGCCCCGTCGTCTAGCGGTCCAGGATGCATGGTTCTCAGCCATGAGATCGAGGGTTCGAATCCCTTCGGGGCTACCAAGTGTAAAGCGGAAAACCTTCTCTGTTAGGGTTTTCCGCTTTTTGCCTATCTGGGCGAGAAAAGCCTTTATACGCGTGAATCTGAGCGTGAAGCGGCTTCAAACGCACCCCTCGACTTCCCAATCTTGAGCACTTGCTTGTGGACGAGCTTCGCATTTATCAGGCCCATCCAGCGCCAAATACGGCAGTTTTCTCTGAATCTTGAGCACTTGAGCAAACTCGATTTCAAGATTTTCACGCTCAAAATGGGCTGTCTTGCAAGCTGAAGTTCGAATCGCAAGCGAGGAGCAGAGAAAGAATCGCTGGGATGAACACGTGGCAGAGCGTACCTCGGGCAGAGGCGAAAGGCGCTACTGCTCTTCGAACCCCCACTCTCGGCGTTGTTCCATCCAATTCGCCGGTATCGCCCCCACGAGCTTATTCTGGCTGAAGCCATCCGGCTCTTTACCGTCGAGGATTGCTTGGATAATGTCGGGAGCCAGCAGCGTGAAGCGAAGCAGGCGAGTGACATATGTGGAGCACAGACCCAGCGCATCGGCCATCTCTCGAATGGAGCCATACTTGCCCGAGTCGAGCATGTCCATCCAGCCGTGCGCCCGGGCAAGGGCTATGGCGAAGGCGTTGCCGTAGCAGGTCTGTTCGACCATGTCCTCAAGGCCGGTGGGAACAGATATCTCCTTCCGCCCGCCTCGCTTCTTCATCTGCATCGGGATGCGCACCGATATCCGGCCATCATCTTCGACAAGTGACATACCTCTCATTGCCTTCGGCTCCTTTCATTGTGTTCCTCCAGAGTATCTTTCAGGGCCGATACCACAGAGTGGATGCCGTCGGTCCGCAGTCTCACGTCTAGACCATCAGCCATGACCGTGACCCGCTCGACCAGCGCTCCCACAACCCGGCGCTGCTCCACCGGGTGCAACTCTTCCCATACCGGATCGAACTGCTTTAGGGCATCTACTGCCTCCCATTGGGAGACTGCCACATCGTGTTCCTGCTCTTCTTTCAGCCTGCTTATGGCGCAGCAAGTCTGAGCTATCATCTCGGGCGACTTGCAGATCGCGCGAACCTGAGTAAGAACTGCCTGCTCGATGTCACCCGCAGCCACGGTCTTCACTGGGCAGGAATCATAACCGCTCTTGGTGGCACCGGTGCATACATAATAGCGGTAAGTCCTGCCACCTTTGCGCGTGTAGGTGCTGGTCATCGCCCTGTCGCAGTGCCCGCAGCGGATGATGCCGCGAAGCAGCGCCGGAACTGATTCGTGAGACCTTTGCTCTCGTCTTGGGTTGGCGCTGAGCGTCGCGTGTGCTGCATCCCACATGCTCTGCGTAACGATTGGCTCGTGTTCGCCGGGGTAGCTCTCGCCCTTGTGGATGGTCTCGCCAAGATAGGTGCGATTCGAGAGTATACGGTAAATGAGTGACGCGTTCCAAGGCTTGCCGGGCCGCAGGGTACCGTCTCTGGTCACCCAGCTTTTGGTAGTGCTGCCCTTGCTGTTAAGCTCCCGCGCTATCGTTAGCCCCGAGCCCACCTCGGCGAAACGCCTGAAGATGTGGCGCACGGTGTTGGCTTCCTGGGCGTTTATCTGCAGCCTGTGTGTTGTCGGGCAGATGTCGTAGCCCAGCACCGGGGTGCCGCCCATGAACTTGCCCTTGCGCTTGGATGCCGCTATCTTATCCCGCACTCGCTCTGCTATTATCTCCCGCTCGAACTGCCCGAAGCTCATGAGCACATTCAGAGTCAGACGACCCATTGAGGTGCGCGTGTCGAAGTTCTGAGTCACCGACACGAATGAGACCCCATGCTCCTCGAAGAGCTCCATCAAGCGCGCGAAGTCCAGGAGCGAGCGGGATAGTCTGTCCACCTTGTAAGTCACGACCGCGTCTATGCGCCCGCCGCGAATGTCCTCCAAGAGCCGCTGCATCGCCGGCCTGTCGGTATTAGCCCCGGTAAAGCCTCCGTCGGAATATATGGTCGGTAATGCCATCCATCCTTCGTGCTTCTGGCTGGCGATATAGGCTTCACCTGCCTCGCGCTGTGCATCGAGCGAGTTGAACTCCTGTTCGAGACCGTCCTCGGTGGACTTCCGGCAGTAGATGGCGCATCGAACAATCTGCTTTGCCACAGGCGCTTTGCTTCGTGCATTCTTCACCGGCGGCCACTCTTCCCGGCCCTAAGTCCGAAAAAGGCCCGCCCGTTCCAGTGCGTGCCGGTAATGGCGCGAGTCACCGCTGTCAGCGATCTGTAGCGCCTACCCTGGTATTCAAATCCGCCGGAGACTACGCTCACCTCGTGGCGCTTGCCGTTCCACTCGCGAGAAAGCCGTGTGCCGAGCACCGGCATATCGTCACCGGGACGCTTTGCATTGCCTTTTCCAGTCCCAACCTTGCATCCTCTGTCATCATAGCCATTGGCAAGCAGTATCTGGCGCATCCTCTCGCGCGTTACCTCCGGCAGTCCGCCACAGGTGAGTTCCTGGAGTCTGTACGCCAATCGGTTGATGAGGAACACGCGATTATAGGCCGGAGGCTCCTTGCCGAAAAGCATGCGCCACCTGTCTTTGAGCTGTTCGTATGGAAGCTGCGCCAGATCATCGATTTGCCTGGCGATCCGTGAGTCTTGCTGCATCTTCTCTCCTTGTCTACTCGAGTTTGTTGTCCAATGAACGCTCTGTCGGCTGCAAAGAGTCAAGTGTGTCAATAAGAGCACCTCTGGTGATGACCACCATGAAAGTAGCTCCCTGACGGTACCAGGACTCCGATCTTGGAAGAATCTCGTAACGTAGTCCGAGCTTGGCGCACAGATTCTCAATCTCACGAATGTCACTATCGAAGTATTGGTAGGGATGAGTGACAATGCACTCAAGCTGATATCCGTTTCCTTTCATGTAGAACCCATACGGATGGTCCAGTATCCCAGAGTGACCAAAGCCACGGCATGAGCTACAGTGGAAACCATCATACTTGGAGCCTTTGTGCCTGTCGCCGACCAGCCTGTTCGGGCATACTCTGCCTCTGGTCTCGACAAGATCGCGCGCATCCATCCATGCCTGTTTCATCTCGTTCATCCGTTCCTGCAATCGTCTCTCTTCCAACCTCCTCGCTCGTCTGTCTGCATCTGTCATAAGTATTGCTCCCTTCGTTGTGTGTTCGTGTTGGTGTGTTAGAACTACCGGCCGCTGGTCGGCATCCTGCATCACCTCTATTAACCATGCTGCGCTGACGCCTTGCGGCGTTCCCAGTCTGCTCTCAGCACTCTTGGGTCTGGATGGCACCTCGCACAGACCCAGCTTCGGCTTACCTCCTGAAACCACCAGTTCCGGGACTTACAGCAGTAACACGGATCGGCGGGCTGGTCGGGGATTGCGTCAGTCCGCGGTGCGGCAGGCTCGGCAATCGATTCTCGTGAAGTGTCGCCACGGCTTGCATTTGTGGCTGTAGTGTCGGTCAGTAGCCCGCCTGTCTCTCCAGCGCTCAGCCAGTCCAGAACAGCCGGCCTGCATTTTGCCGCTGCCTGCCTGAGGTAATGGCTAAGTCCGGGGGCACCGTACTTGCACAGCACATCGTTCCAGTCCTTGAGGCCATTGCCGGGAGGTTTGAGCCAGACCACTCGTCCGCCATGCTCATTCTTCAGGCGATCCATAGCAGCCCTAAGTTTTGCGTGGGTAATCGGGTTGGCGTCCAGATCGAAGGCGCATATGATCGTCTTCGATTCGTAGAGCTTTGGAAAGAATCGCAGGTTGGAGGCCCCGCAGGTGGCAAAGGCCGGAACGCCTGCCGTCGCGAGGCTCAAGGCATCAATGGGCGCTTCGGTTATCACGATCTCAGGCCTGTTGAGCACGCCGCGTGTGCCGAATAGTCCCCACGACAGCTTTCCGGCAGAGCGCTGCGTCTCCCCCTTTGTGTCCCGCTCTGGATGGAGGAAGCGAGCGCTCAAGCCCACGAGATCACCGCTGCGGTTGCCCGAGTATACCGGAAACACAACCGCAGGCGCGGCAGTCAGCTCGAAAGGAAATCTCGAATGATATCGCACACCGTTTGAGTGAGCCAGATCCGTCGATATTCCACGACCGGCCAGATACTGCGCTCCCGGCGTGCCTACCAAGACTCGTGCCTCCCTATACAGGCGCGCGGCATTAGCCACTTTGCGCTCATCGTCACGTGTGGGCGCCGGAGGCGCCGATGTTTTGGATAGAGCCGGACGATGCGCGCGCGGACCATCGGCAAAAAGCATGCTCATTGGCAGGCCAGTAGCTGACATCACTTCTGTTACGCTGCATCCGGCGAAGCACTTGACGGTGATTCGACCATCTCGTCCGCGCCCCACACTAAGCGAGCTATTCCGGTCCGGGTGAGCCGGACATAGCGCCGTGAAACCACCGGACGCACGACGGACATGCTTCAGTGCCGCCTGTATTGTCGCCATCCGGGTTTCAATATCAGCTGCTGTGCCGACCCTTGTGGAGCCATAGCTAGCGATCCGAGTCATCTGTCGGTGCCTCCAGCCTGCTGACGAATGCGGAATACGCGCGGATTGCGAGAAGACTGTCCTCTGCCTGGATTCCTTAGGCTGCTCTCGATTCTCCCATCTCTTTCCAAGCGGCCAAGGGCCTCACAGACGCGGTTCTTCTGGATTCCGGTGAAGTTGGATACATCGGTGGATGAACTCCAATCGCTGGGATGCAGTCCCAAGTGATCGAGGACTCTGTCGACATGTGTCTTGCCCGGTGTCTCCTCCTCATCAGTCAGCCAGTTCACGACAACGCTTTCCTGGATGGGGAACAGGTCGAAGCTGAGCGGGTCGAACCTCTCGCCGTCCTTTATAGCATCACATATCAGTTGAAACCTGCCACCAGAGCGTGGGTCTACTTTGAGCGCCACATCAACCGCCGCGCGCAGAGCCGATGACCCTCGCAGGGTAATCCCCTGTTTATCTGCGTGGTGGACGAGCATCACCGCAGCGCCGGTCTCCTTCTGAATCTCGGCGCAGTGAGCAAGAATGACGCCAATGTCCTGCGCGCTGTTCTCGTTGGCCCCGACGGAGGCACGGTTGAGTGTGTCAATGACGATTAGGTCAACCTGCTCGTCAGGCAGTCCCTCTTTGATTGCGGCAATGAACTGGCTCACCCCACCGGGCGCGACTCCCTCTTCAAAGAGCTGGGGCACAAGCGGCACCGTAATGATGCGGGACATCGCGTCGTGCTCTGCCGAATAGTAGTCGCTCACCGATTGCCATCTCCGCTTCAGGCCGCGAATCCCCTCACCGGCGCAGTAGACAATGGTTCGACCCTTCGGGACACTGAACCGACCATTGCACCACGAACTGCCCGTAGCCGCCGACATGGCCATGTCAAGCGCAAGGAATGTCTTGGCGCTCTTTGCCGGACCATATAGCGCGACAAGGTCACCTCGACAGAACAACCCGTCAATGACCCAGTCCTCGGTGAACTCGCGCTGCAGCAAATCCGGCAGTCGCCACAAGTTGCCTGTGAATGGGTTCCCCTGGCCCACGGCGGTCTCTGCGGACGCCTTAGTGCCAAGTATCTCTTCCGGTTTCGGTGGCTCCGGAAGCCGTGCGAGGTCCACCGAAATCACATCGGCATTGTATGCGGTTGGTTTTGAAGTCGTCATGATGCTCCTGGTTACGGCGGGTAGTGTTGTTTCGGTGGAACGGATGTTCTGCGAGATTCCTGGAGTTAGATGCTGGCAGCCCACCTCACTCTTGGTGGGTTGCTCGTCGGTGTTGTTCTTTGAGCCACTCATCCCAGGCTTTTCGTGGCACTCGTATGGCTCGACCTATCCTCACCGATGGAATTAGCCCCTCGGCGATCAGCTGATAGACTCTTCCGGTGGTGACCCCCAGCCTGGGCGCGAGGTCGGACGGCTTCAGCATCTCCACCTGACTGCCGCTGTCATGCATATTGTGCATTGGTTCAAGCTCCTCCATTGACAAGCATTGAACAGCATTGTAGAATATGCGCAACCAGGCATCAATGCCTTGGGGTCTACGTGAGGTCTAATTTGCATAGGTCCACTTTTTTAGAGGCAAGCCCGCATGGTAGATAGAGTCAGATATGGATGGAGCGCCGCCGGGATCACCGACGATAACGAGACGCTCATCACGCGTCTGCGCCGAAGCGGGATGCTGCTGGTTCCGAGATCGGTGGAGATCGATTATGACACCCACTCAAGTATCGTTTATCCTGTCCCTGATCTTGTCGGTTCCCCAGTACTCTCCAGCACGGACATGAGGCATTTCCTGTTTGACGAGTGGGATCTGCTGCCGCTTGCGGGAACGGACAACTCGGGGATTCTGGAGGAGTTCCTGAAGCTCATTGACCCGGTATCAGTGCAGGTTAAGCATTTCGTGGAGAGGTGGGGGCCGCTCTGGATATGCAACAGGCACGGCCGCGAACACCACAGGTGCCCTGCGCCCACGATCATTTTTGATAACGATGTCATCTCGGAGTGTTCTTGGACCCCTCGGGAGCGCGTGGAGGACTTCCAGATAGCCGCAAGAGAGGTGCGTGCCGTGCTCAGCATCGCGGCATCGCTGATGCAGGGACAGATCGGCAGAGCCGAAGACTGGGCGGCAATAAGGGCAACCAACCTGGACGTTGGACCTGTACTCGAGCGAGACGGGATGCTCGACACTCTCCAGATGGACCGCATCGAGCTATCCGGCATCATCGGTGACAGATTGTCATTCCACGGCCCGTCACTGTCCTTTGACTGGAACGACACCGACAGCAAGCCAGCGCTGTCCGTAAACACCGGATTCGGATTCCTCAGGCTCGTGTGGCAGCAGGTCGCTCAGTGCATTGCCGGAGCCAGGGACATCTACACATGTGATGGCTGCGGTATGGTCTACATCCGGGATGGCAGCCGGAGACGCCCCAAAGAGGGATGCAAGAATTACTGCGGCAAATGCGCCGGCACCGCCAGAAAGAGGGACTGGGCGCGCCGGAACAGGCAGAAGTAAGATATTACCTGATCCGCAGATATCATTCCGGTCGTTCGGTCCGCCCTGCGGTCATTCCGAAAAGATCATTCCGGTGTCCCTATATAAAGGGACACACCGGACGGAATGATCTTCTCTCGGTATAGGCCGCAGCGGAATGACACCGGAATGATACCGGACGGAATGATGACCCAGTAGACATTGCAGGCTCATAGGCAATGTGGTTCAAAGATCAGCAATTGAGTGCCTTTGGGCTGCCATTGCTGTCGAAAAGCAGCCTTAGACATGCAGAAACAGGGCAAAAAGCGGTCGTTTGGCCGCCAGCATGCCGGTTGCCTGAGCGTGGTATAGGCCGAAAGCGTCTTCTCCGCCCAACTCGCGATAATTGATTCAATTGGAGGATCCCCGAGATAATGAGGAACACGATTCGCAAGCCGGTCGCGGGCTACGAGCGCCGGGACGTGGAGCAGTTTCGCAAGCTCAGCCTGGCTCGTCCTGCTCGGGCCGGTCGCGGCGCACCGAATGGCAACATCAATCGTTTGAAGCACGGAGCATACGCCAACCGATTCCTCTCGGATGAGGAGCAGGATGTTTTCCACGAGTTGGTAGGCAAGCTCCGAGAGGACTTTGCGTTCAACGCAAGTTCGGACTTCATCCAGGTGGAACTCGTGGGCATCTACTTTCTGAAGCTTGGCAGGGCGCTAGCTGAGGACGACATCGAAACGGCGCACAAGCTGGACCAGATGTTGCGCGGCCACTTGAAGGACCTGAAAGCCACAAAGCGCAGCCGGAATGTATCCGAGACCAGCGAGCCAGCAACTACTCCCGCCGAATGGGCGACGGCACTTCTGGAAAGCTTTGCCAAAGCCGAGAGGAAGGCACGAGCAAGGCGATAGCGTACCGGGCAGCAATCCAACTACGTGCGGGGCCGGCTACCTGTCATAATGACCGTGCTTGAGCTTATCAGAATCTGACCCGCTGTGACCATCATTGATGTCTGGCATTCCCTCCGGTGACTCTTGTGACGCTATATTTCCATAACATCCTATTGGCAGTTCTGTACATGCCACTGTTCTCCATGTCAATCTTCTCGCGCGCGCAGACGAGATTTTTTGGAATCTTGCGTCACATCAGTCACTTGAGTCACCACCCTGGACGTGCCGTCGGCGCTACCTGACAGGAGTCCCATGCCTCCCAGACCTCTGACGGTCTTCAGCCCTGCCGCCAAAACGCGGAAAAGAGTTCGCATAACACCACCGCCTCGTCCCAGCGCCACGCGTGAATCGGCGCGGGATATCGGGACGGAGCTCCTGGAATACCTATTCTACGACGTTGATTGAAGCGCCGCATCCTTGTATGGAAACGATGATACCGCCGATGGTAGGTGCTCTGGGAGCATAGGCACAAGGACATATTCCCCTGCCTGGTGTATATGTCTATGAGAGGTAAGAGATATGATCAATATTGTTCTTGACACCAATGCATATCGCAACATAGCCCTCGGCCTCGACAGCGAAACGCTGCGGCTCAAGGCAAGAGAGGTGCGGGCGAAAGAGGCTGAACTCGATTACCGTGCTCTCGCCAGCGTGGTTGTGATGCTGGAACTGCTTGCGCACCTTGCAGACCCATCCGTCCCGCACCACGATGACTGCGTAAGGGCCTTAGCATTCATGGCGAACCACTGTCGCCTCGGGGATATGCCAGACAGCCAGATAGGCATCGTGCCTCCAGGCGAGCTCGCAGTGTGCGAGTCGCTTTTCGGTCAGGTGCCAGATGGCGCGGAAGACATGCTGCAGAGAGTGACCTCCCTGTGCAGCGCGGCATCAAGAGCCTACTTATCCTCTGGAGAACCGCAGACCGCATCTGATGGACTTGACCTTGCGGATATCGCAGGCTTCGTTGAGGACAGAGAGAATCAGTTCAAGCGTGATTTCGGGTGCATGGTGTCGCTGATGGACCCGAATGGCAGTACAACGAAGATTGATATAGGCGACACCGATGTGCGCCGAGGACTTCTTGATCTCATTCGCTCGAATCAGTTCCTGCTGGAGATGGCTGGCGCCTGGGTTGACAGAGCAGCCGGATCACTCGGCATTGCGCTGGGCGATGAACAGAGAGACTTGCTTGCGCGGGAAGTCGGGGACAGGTTCCAGGTGTCGCTTGAGATATACCGGGAGATGGTGGAGAGGACAGTGACCACCGGCTTTGATATCGACAATCCGAAGAAGAAACGCGAGAACTCTCTCTGGGACATGGATATCATAGCCATCGGCGGGAAAACCAATAGCATAGAGGGAGGCACCCTTCTGTTGGTTACAAACGAAGGCATGATTCGCGACGCCTACAAAGACAGCGGCGTGCCGGAACTGGTGTGTAGCCTCGATGAGTATATTGACAGGATCGGAGCGTAGTACCTCGTGACCACCACCGAAAGCGACCAGGAAATGAACCTTAGCCGAGAGCAGATCGAGCGGACACACGATCCGGCGACAGTCCAGTTGCGCCACCGTCTTGCTCAACTTCGGCGCATCAACAGCTTCCTACCCAGTGAACCGGCCAGACCCTGGGGGCTGTTCAAATTGTTCCAGTCCACGACGGACGAAGTAAGGCATAGCTTCATCCTCGCGTATCTGCTCGATCCAAACAATCCTCATGGGCTGGGCCAGTCATTTCTTCAGGCGTTGATGAAGCGGCTGGGCTTGGATGCAGAGCCTGACTTCTCGGAAGCCGAAGTGCATACAGAATTGGCCTGCGGCAGTGTGATAGCCGATGTCGTGGTGGACTTACCGGATGCGGCAATCATCATTGAGGACAAGGTATGGGCACAGGAGAGTCCTCGACAGACAATCGATCAAGAGAAGGCCTTTCGCTCGGATGCCAGGTTTCGCGACAAGCGCTTGATGTTCGTCTTCCTCACGCCGGGCGGACAATCGGCGCAGAATCCCAACTACATACCGTGTTCCTGGACTGAGGTTTCGTCGGCAATAGCCAATTTGAGCCTCGCGCACCTTCGAGGCCTGCCGATTCAGACATACCTGCTCCTTACGGAGTTGGTGGAACACATAGAGGAGAACCTTTCTATGGGCAACAAAGAATGGGCCGTTATACCGGAGAAGAGCAAGCTGTATCTGGAGTTCGCCAGCGACATACGGCAGGTAAGCGCAGCTTTCGAGAAGACGGTGGAAGATATCCAGAGAGGCTGGTGTGACTTGGCGGAACAGGTAATGCCCGGTGGACGATGGGAGAGCCGGTTCCCCCGCTCAAAGCCGTGGGCATATGTTCAGGTGTACAAGCCGGAGTGGTATGACGGTGGTCGCTTCATTCACTTCGAGCTGGAGTGCTCTATTGAGAGGCTTGTAAGGCGCGAGGTCGTGTTGCTTCTTGATGTGGAGAAGACCAACCCAATGGGTGCACCGCTACCGGAGTTCTGTGACTTCTTCGATGGAGATGCCGACCTGCGCGATAGGCTGCAGGCAATCGGGTCCAATTACAGGGGCACACGCAGGCACGCTCTTGCACGTAAGGTATACCACCTTGCGGATGACCTATCGGACATCGCCCAAATGCTGACCAAGTCATTGGAAGAGCACGCTTTTCTCACGGATAAGATAGACAAGGTGCTGGCCGGACTTCGCAAGTAGCCGACCCACCACAGATATCACATCCTCTCCAGCGCATCCTCCAGGGCTTCATCAACCAGGTGGGTGTATATCTCCGTCGTGGAGATGTTCCTGTGGCCCAACGCCCGCTGGACCACGAGAAGATCGGATGTGGATGCGTAGAGGTGGGTAGCGAATGTGTGGCGCAGACCATGAGGTGAGATGTGTTTCTCTATCCCGGCCTTATCGAGCCACGCATTCAGCCGTTGAGCGACCTGCCTCGCGCATAGCCTTGTCCCTCTGGATGATGCAAAGAGCGCTCGGCAATCGCCGCTGGTATTCCTCTTGCGCTCTTTGAGGTATTCACGGAGCAGCGCTCGCAGGGATGTCTTCAGGAACTTGACCTGCGGCACTCCACCTTTGCCGATGATGCGGATGTGCTTGCCATCCAGGTCCACGTCATCTATATCTATGCTCACCAGTTCGGAAAGGCGAATGCCGGTGCCGAGGAACAGCTCGAAAATGACCCGGTCGCGGCGGGCCAGTGGGCTGGTCCGGTCATGGAGTTCTTTGAGAAACCGGCGCTTCTCAGCCTCCGTCAGATACTCCGGCGGCCTCCGTGACAACCTCTTGGTCACAACGGACTTGGCCGGATTCTCGAGTGTCAGTCCCGTCTCGTGCGCCCACGAAAAGAATGACCGCAGCGCCGACTTCATTCGGTGCATGGTGGCATCGGCCTTGGGCAATCCCTCCGGTGAGAACGCAATGGCCGAATCGGCGAGGACGGCGTCCATCATTGTGGGAGTGAGACCGCTCAAATTACTACCCGGATAGAGCCGATCCAGAGCAGACTCGAACAGCGCCAGATCCCGCAGGTATGCGCACACGGTCTGCTCCGACCGGCCCTGTGCCCGCAGTCGGATAGCGAAGCCATCAATGGCCTGCTGAATGCTGTCCGGTTCAGGCAGCAGCCGAATTGTCTGTGCATTGCTCGGCATTGGCATCTCCTTCCGCTGTGGCGCTTCTTCCTACAGGCATATCCTTTGGTATGGGTAGTTTCTCGATGTAGCCTTTCTCCTTCGCCCAGAATAGAAACATCCGAAGCACCCGCACGGTCTTGCGCACCGTCGGCTCCGAACGCTCTTTGTCGCCAGGCAGCTTCAGCAGCGCGTCGGATTTCAGGAACCCCGCGACATGCATTGTGAGGATTGCCGAGAGCTTCTTCTCGCTTCCGAAGTATGCCTCTATCTGTGCGGCGTCCTTGGTGTATGTGTAGATCGTCCGTTCACTCTTCCCCTGGTCCCGCAGGTGCTGCAGATATTCCAACAGCCCGTCATGCAGTGTCTTGTCGGTCATTTGGTTGTCTCCCGTATTGGCTGGGCTCACGGCCCGCATCGCATTCACATTCACGCTCGACTTGCCCGCGAAGTCAAGGCTCAGTTATCACATTCTGCCTTGTCCTGTGGGCAATCTGCCTCACTACTACTACCTGCTGGTATTTCTCACATTTCTTCGCGGAACTCGCCTCAATTGACTTGATCTTCCCGGCCCCGGGAGGCATTCATTGAACAGGCGTTCTGTTCGGCTATTCGCGGAGGTGAATATACATGAAACTGCAGGAGATCAGGTTTGGATGCGAACTTGAGACTGTCCAGAGAGACAGAGGCACGGTGGCTCGGGCCATACAATCCGTTGTCGGCGGGGAGGTCGCGCATGTGGGTGGTTCCTCTTCCTACGACCCGTGGGAAGTGAAGGACAGGGTCGACCGGGTATGGCGCGTTGTCGCCGATGCCTCGCTCACCAGCGTGCCCGCCAATCTGAGGGCGGAGGTGGTCAGCCCCATCCTCACCTATGATGACATCCCCGAGCTTCAGGAAGTAGTGAGGGCGATTCGCAGATGCGGCGCGACCACAGACGACTGCACCGGCATTCACGTGCACCTCAGTCACCCGGACGTGACTCCCAAGGCGCTTGCGAACCTCGCCAAGCTTATCTACAAACAGCAGGAGATCATCTACGCCGCACTCGGAGTGAACCAGCAGAGGATGGAGCGATACTGCAAGCCCATAGATCCGGCGTTCATTGAGCGGATCGTCAGGAATCCGCCGAGGACTATGCGGCAGTTGAACACCCAATGGTATGGCCGATACGTTGAGCACCCGCAGCGCTACGACAGCACACGCTACTCGATCCTGAACCTCAACGGCTACTTCGTAAGACAGGCTGTTGAGATGCGCGCGTATTCCGGCAGTCTCCATGCCGGACGGGTCAAGGCGGTGATCCTGTTCAGCATGGCGCTACTTGCACGGGCAATGAACTGCCGCGGCGCATCAGCCAAGAAGCGGACGTATGACCCCGCTTCGGCGCGATACGACATGCGGGTCTTCTTGATATCGGCGCTCAAAATGAACGGCCCGGAGTTCAAGACCGCCCGTGCCCACTTGCTGCGATTGATGCCCGGCGACTCGGCTTGGAAGCACGGCAGGCCGAAGAAAGCAGTAAAACTGGTGGCCTCTATGGCTGGAGGTGAGCGCTAATGTGCGGACTGGCTGGCGCGCTGATAGGTAGTAATAGGAAGAGAACCCGGGAAGACCTGGAAGCGATAGGCGAGATGTTCACCCGGCTGCTGGCGCACAGTGAACGACGTGGTCCGCATGCAACGGGTGTGGCGCTGGTCAACATCGGCGGCAACTACTATGTTTCAAAGGCTCCCACTCCCGCAGGCCGGTTTGTGCGGAGCCGGAGTTATCGGACGATTATCGGCAGGCTGGATACAGACACGGCTCTCTTGATGGGGCACACTCGCTGGCCCACCAGGGGCAGTCATCTCGATAACGCCAACAATCACCCGCTGGTGGGCAGGGTTCGTGATGGGGCCTGTATACTTTCGCACAATGGGCATATCAGTAATGCCGATGCGCTCTTTGGCGCTATGGGACTGAGGCGGAAGACTCAGGTTGACAGCGAGATTCTGCTGAGGATTGCGGAGCGGAATATGGGGCACGATGGTATTGACCCGGACGGCCTTGCCGCCGATCTCGCATGGTGTCGTGGGCGAATGTCGCTCGTGGTTGTTGCGACCTGTGATCCAACGACGGTGATTCTGGTCAAGGGCAACCAGCCGCTGGAGTTTCGATACTCCGAGACGATGGATGTGCTGCTCTATGCCTCCGAATCCGAGTTCCTCGATGATGCACTGGGTGATGCAGGCGGCTGGACCGAGTGGCCGGTTTCGCCCATGCGCATAGTGTCGGTTAGCACTCGCAGCCTCTGCGAACCCATTATCAAGCCATTTCACTTCGGCTAGCATGCGTGCCCCCAGCCGATAACCCGCATCCCCAACTGCCGGATTTGAGCCCATCCGGCAGTGCTTTCTCCCTCCGGCTCACAAGCATTCACATCTGGCAAAACCGTGTCCAAACTGGTATACTTCTTAGGGCTGCACGGCTGAGTTTGCCGTGCGAATCACCACCACAGCCCGAGGAAAGAGTCACCATGCCCACGTTAGATTGGATAGGAAAACCAGCGGTCATCAACCACCACCGGGAGGTCGCCTACAGGCTATTGCACTGCGACCCGGAACTCTCCATCGGTGACCCGGATTCCGGTAATCTGCTGGTTCAGGGCGACAACCTGCTGGCGCTGAAGGCTCTGCTTCCTTACTATGCGGGCAAGGTCAAATGCATCTACATCGATCCACCATACAATACGGGCGAAGAGAAATGGGCGTACAACGACAACGTCAATAGCCCGCATATCGATGACTGGGTCAACAGCGTCGTGGGCAAAGAGGCTGAAGATCTGTCTCGCCACGACAAGTGGCTATGCATGATGTATCCTCGGCTCTCATTGCTACGCCAGTTCCTGCGTCAAGACGGCGTGATCTTCGTGAGCATTGACGAGAATGAAGTTGGCCATCTGCGGCTTCTGATGGACGAAGTATTCGGTCCAAGAAATAGCCTTGGCACGCTGGTCTGGAAGCGTCGAAGTTCATCCGCTATGCGAGGAATGCCGCTCTCAATCGACCATGAGTACTTGCTCGCCTATGCCCTCAGTGCGGAGTCCGCTAAGCTTTATGGCCTTGCCAAAGGACCGGAAGACTATCCACACGAAGATGAGCGCGGCAGATATGCCAGCACAGATCTTACTGTCGGCATGGGTAAGGACGCGAGACCTGGTCAGTTCTTTCCGATTACCAATCCACGAACTGGAAAGGTCTATCCACCCAATCCAGAACGGGTGTGGCGCTTCTACCCGGACACAATGAATAAGGTGATTGAAGCTGACCTGATCATTTGGCCGGATGAAGCAAATGGCAGTCGGATGGAGCGCCCCCGTTACAAGACGTATTACGACCCCAATTCTGAAAAACCTAAGCCTGTGTCAAGCTGGATTGAAGCGGCTAACACAAATGATCGTGACTTGAACGAAGAAGAAGCTGAATACGAGATCAGTGTTCTGACCTCGGGGATGACGCAAGAGGGTGGCAAGCTCTTGCAGCAGATGCTGGGCAGCAAGGTCTTTGCCTACCCGAAGCCCCTGTCTTTGATCCGGTCTTTGGTAAGAGCCTCGACACGCAGAGATGACTTAGTCCTCGACTCTTTCGCAGGCACGGGAACGACCGGACACGCCGTGCTTGACCTCAACAACGAGGACGAAAGCAGTCGGAGGTGCATTCTCGTCGAAATGGAGGCTGACATCTGCAGCGCCATTACCCGCGAACGTATGAAGCGCGCAGTGGAAGGCTATGCTTACGACCGCCCGAAAGGTGGTACGGTTCATGTCGACGGCCTCGGCGGCGGCTTCCGATACTGCAAACTCGGCGAACCGCTCTTCGATGAAGCCGGGCACATTCGGGACAGCGTGAAGTTCCCTGAACTTGCGGCGCATGTGTTCTTCACCGAAACTGGCTCCCCGATACCATCTCCGGCATCAGGAATGACTCCGCTTCTGGGAACCCACGAAAACAAGGCTGTGTATCTGCTCTTCAACGGCGTGCTTGGGGACAAGCGGCCCAACGGCGGAAACGTGCTGACAAACGATGTGTTGCGCAATCTTCCGGCGCACGACGGCCCGAAGATCATCTACGGCGAGGGCTGCCGCTTAAGCCCAGAACGTTTGCGGCGAGAGGGAATAGTCTTCAAACAAGTCCCATACGAGATCAAGGTGAGCTGATATGCTTCAACTGAGAGAATACCAGCAGCGCAGCCTCGAGGCGCTGTCCGCATATTTCAAAGAGACCTGCAAGTATGGGGCGAAGATGGCTTTCATCGCTCAGACAGAGCGGCCTTACAGGTCAGTGCCGAGTCTGGCGGAGATGCCTTACGTGTGCCTGCGGGTTCCGACTGGCGGCGGCAAGACACTGATGGCAAGCTATGCCCTCGGCACTGCAACACGCGATTATCTGCAGGCTGAGCACGCCGTGTGCCTGTGGCTAGTGCCGTCGAACGTCATTCGAGACCAAACCCTCGCGGCCCTCAGAGACCGCCAGCACCCGTATCGACAAGCAGTGGACGCGCACTTCGCCGGTAATGTGCGTGTTATGGACCTCAAGGAAGCGCTGTATGTCCAGCGCGGAACTCTGGACGGCGAGACTACCATCATAGTCTCCACTCTCGCGGCTCTGCGCGTCGAGGATACCGACGGGCGCAAAGTCTATGAAAGTGCAGGCGCACTGCAGCATCACTTCACGGGACTCAGCCCGGCATTGCGCGATGTTCTTGAAACCGAAGGCGAAGGCCAGATCATCTACTCCCTCGCGAACGTGCTGCGGCTTCGCAGGCCGATTGTTATAATGGACGAAGCGCACAACGCGCGCACCAAGCTATCGTTCGACACGCTTATGCGCTTCAATCCATCCTGTGTGATCGAGTTCACAGCGACTCCGGTAACAACGCATAAGCCCGAGCAAGGATTCTTCGCTTCCAATGTGCTATACCATGTCTCCGCGCGTGAGCTCAAGGAAGCTGAGATGATAAAGCTCCCGATCAAGCTCCGCACGCGACCGGACTGGAAAGAGGTAATCGCCGATGCTCTCCAGCAGCAGCGTGAGCTCGAAAAGATAGCGACTGAAGAACAGAAGGAAACCGGCGAATACATCAGGCCGATAGTCCTGTTCCAGGCGCAGCCGCAAAGCCAGGAGCGCACGACGCTCAATGTGTCGGTCGTAAAGCAGGCCCTCATCGACGATTTCCGCATCCCTGCTGAGCAGATTGCCGTGGCGACCGGCGATACACGCGAGCTCGATGATGTTGATCTCTTCGATCCCGCGTGCCAGATTCGATTCATCATTACCGTGCAAGCTCTCAAAGAGGGCTGGGACTGCTCATTCGCCTACATACTATGTTCGGTGGCAGAACAGCACTCCGCAAGGTCCGTTGAGCAGCTTCTTGGGCGTGTCCTGCGAATGCCGAGAGCTTCCAGCAAGCGCAGGCAAGAACTCAACTGCGCCTATGCTTTCGCCGCGTCGAGCAGTTTTGTGGATACGGCACATTCCCTCAAAGATGGATTGCTGGAGAACGGCTTTGAGCGCATGGAAGCGGAAAACCTGGTTACGCCGCAGGACACTGTCGAGCCGTCGCTATTCGGGTCCGATGGCCTCAATCTATTCTCGCAAGCCTCGGAGGTCGTGACCGAACAACCGGACCTATCTGTTCTACCTACCGAGATTGCGCAGCACGTGACATTCGACCCGACAAACAATCTGCTGACGGTGCAGGGCGCGATCACCGAATCCCAGATGACTGAGCTTCAGAACCGGTTCACTCAGGAGAAAGACAGGGCAGCGGTGGAACGCATATATCATCGACTGCAAGGGCGTACGGTCGCTCCATCAGCGCCGACCCGGGAACCTTTCTCCGTGCCGGGGCTTGCCGTCAGCGTGAACGGCGAACTTGAGCTATTCGACGATAGCCATTTCCTTGATACCGTCTGGGACCTCTCTGAATGTGACGCTTCTCTTTCCGAAGGTGAGTTCTCATCCACACTGGCAGCGGGCGCGGCGGGAGAGATAGATGTATCGCAGTCCGGGCAGGTCGAGACGCGGTTCGTGGACCAGCTACACAATCAGCTTTCGATGATAGCGATGGAGCCCGGCTGGACCGTCGCGGGCTTCGCAAATTGGCTGGACAGGCAGATACCGCACCCGGATATCACGCAAGCCCAGTCGGGCCTGTTCATTCAAAACGTCCTGGCGAACCTGATTGAGACGCGCGGCCTCTCCCTTGAACAGCTTGCAAGACTCAAGTTCCGTCTGCGCAATGCCGTGGAAGCCAAGATAGACGGGTATCGCGAGCAGCAACGCAAGACCTGCTATCAGCAGACGCTGTTCGGTCCAGACCATGTGGAACTGAAAGTCGAGCCCGAGTGCTGCTTCACTTACGATGAAGACCGCTACTCGCCTAACTGGTATTACGAGGGAGGATGGCGGTTCAACAAGCATTACTTCAGGTTGATCGGCGAGCTGAAGTCCGAAGGCGAGGAGTTCGAGTGCGCGCAGTTCCTCGATAGTATGCCCCAGGTGAAGCATTGGGTTCGCAACCTTGAGCGCCGCCCGGAATCATCATTCTGGCTGCAGACCTCAACGGATAGGTTCTACCCGGACTTCGTCGCCGAACTCGCAGACGGCCGCTATCTGGTTGTCGAATACAAAGGCGAGGACCGCTGGAGCAACGACGACTCCAAAGAGAAGCGCGCGGTGGGTGAACTCTGGGCCGACCGCAGCGGCGGTAAGTGCATCTTTGTAATGCCCAAGGGCCGTGACTTCGCGGCAATCGTGCAGGCGGTGCAGTAATCAGCTCCCGCCACAGCACGTGCGGCACGCCGTCTTGCCGCCTGTTCGCGCCACGTTGCCCAACGTCGCGCGAGTGCATCGTGCCTCGATTGATGAGCCTGCTGCCGCAGTTCGGCCCAAGGAAACCGCGACGTAGCCCGTTGAATGAAACTGGCGGAAGCCCCCGCCATCGTTTGCGCGAGACGAGGGCTTCGCAGAGATCACAAGCCGAGCGAGTTCGCGCTGTTCTCCTTGAATATCGTGCCTAGTCTCAGGTAGCGCTTTAGAGTGTCGCGGCATTTGTGGCCTGTCTGCTGCATGATGATGTGTTCGGCAACGCCGGACCTGGCAGCTTGGGTGCAATGGCCGCTTCGCAGGCTGTGCCCGCTGTATCTGTTCGGGTCCAGCCCTGCCGCTTGCGCCGCGCGTTTGATGACCTCTCCGACCGATCTACAGGATAGGCGCTCGGAGACCACATGCCCATGCTTGTTGAGTCCCCTGAAGATGGCGCCCTCCTCTATGCCGGATGCCTCAAGCCAAGCGTGAACGGCCGTAACCGGACAGGTGTCGGCATTCTTGCCATAGGGGATGCCTACCCAGCGACCTTCCCCATTCTGGTCCGTCTTGCTGCGACGGAGAAGAACAACCAGTCCCTCGTCTCGATAGGCAATATCATTGACGTCAAGACCAACAATCTCCGACCGGCGGAACGCACCGGCGAAACCGAGCAGGATGAGCGCCTTGTCCCTCACGCCGATCAGTGCACTCGGAAGCGCCTGAACGATCTTCTTGATGTCTTCGGATAGCAGGGCGTCCACAGGATTGGGTGGCGAGCCGATCTTCCTGGTCATCCCCTTGAGCAGTTCCCTTATGGCCGGATGGGCGGTTGGCGTCGGGTAGCCGGATTCCTTGTGTGCTGCCGCTATCGCGGCTGAATGACGCCGGATGGTGGTTACACGGAAGCCTTTCATCGCGAGCGATGTGAAATAGCAGACGATGGTGTCCACCGAGGATGGCATGCTGGAGAGCGCATGCTCTTCGCACCAGCAGACAAACCCTTGCCAGTCCCTTGAGTAGACCCGGCTGGTGCTGTCAGCGACGGTTGTGGTGAGGAACTTGCGGGCGTTCTCCAAGACATCCAGAAGCTCTGGAGAAAGCTCTTTGGTTACTTCCTGGAAGACGGTATTTCCAGAGCATAGTATAGCATTGCAGGCAGGCATAGGCAATTGGCTCCTCCGAAACGGGCATTCTCCAGACCGATTAGCAAGAAACAGACTAATCTGAGGAGATACTGTGACCGTGAAGCATAAATCCATACCACTGACAAGTCAAGGTCTCAGCGATTGGAGCCACGACGGGCTGAATGTAGGTTCCTTGAATACCGTCTTATCGCATCCAAGGGCTGGTGTACTGGGCGCTCAAGAGGCGCAGTCTGCCCGTGGTCGGTGACGGCAAACGGATAGGCACAGCAGCTTGGCGTTGCGGCCCTCTGACTGGAGTCAAGCTTGCCATCTTTCTCGTTCGGTTCGGCATCGCGGCTGGCAATCAAGATCAGACAGTATTCACATATATCAGACCGGCGTCAAGAGCAGTGAATCGCACCGATTGACGCCAAGACATTCCTGTGCTACATTACGAGTGCCTGCTGGTCTGGGGGCACCGATATTAGGAGGCGAAGATGGAAAGCAAGCGTAAAAATGGAACACACATTCTCGTGTTCCTCCTCGCGTGCACGTGCCTAACCGTAGTCCTCGGTTCAGCGGTGTGCGCTACCCCCCTCTTTCCCTGCGAAAACGAGAATTCCGTTAGGGCCTTGCTCGCCCAGCAGGCACAAGAAGGCCAGACTGTAGTTTGTGAAGCCACGGTTGCCAGAATCGCGGCGCGCAACAACCCCCCATATTTCGTTTTGAGAGATGAGTGGCGATCAAGCGGCGAGCCCGAAAGCCGCATAGTTGTCTTATGCAGGCCGCCGCTGAATCTAACAGGCGCAGTCCGGGTCACAGGCGTGCTAGGGCGATTGGCCAACAACGAGCCCTGCATAACCAACCCCACAGTTGAAGGGCTTTTCGATCAGCAGGGACGTCCCGTCTATTGGATGCCGTTTCCTGAACTTACGGTTGGCAATTGGCAGGCATTGCCAATTCCTACAGATCCAATTCCTCCCTCTGATCCCAGCCTGATAGATAACGGCGCGGGTATTTCTGGTGAAGTTTCAGCTTATGCAACCCAAGAGATTGCAAAGTACGATACGGTGGCATCACTGCTGGCTACTGCCCCGCCTTTATTGAGCCTTGTGGAGATCGCTTGTAAGCGCATCGTAAGTGTAGGAAATGGTTACATAGTAGTCGGTGACGATGACTCGAATTCAGTAGTCAAGGTCTATACGAATGTCACAGCCACGAGCCAACATAGACTTACTAAACTCCAAGGTGTTGTTCACACTGAGCATGGCTGCTTAGTCCTTTATGCTGGGGCAGGTCCCTCACCATTCTTCGATACGCAAGGTCCGGGCGGAGGCGTTTCTGTTGCCGGCCCGAATACTGTAGCCGCAGCGAAGAGCACAAATTCTGCCTCTGGAACTGCCGCGATATCTTTGGCTGGAGCCAGAACATTAAGCGGTAATCCGCCTCAAGTTGACGGTGGGGACGTTGACCTTGCCGGAAAGACTGTCACAGCTGTCTTTTTCCAATCAGGCGTTGTGACTTCATTCTATATCCAGGAGCCGGTTACAGGTGGCAACGGGATAAGGGTTATCCCTCAGCAGCCCTGTTCCGTCGCAATCGGTGATATTGTGCGGGTTACAGGCACCGTGGTTGAAAGCGGCTCTGCGAATGCAGAGTGTTACGTCGCGGCTAGCGCAGTCGAACGCACCGGTTACCGGTTGATACCCGGACCTGCGAGCATATCACAACGAGCCACAGCGGGTGGCGTGTTTGGGTTCCAGCAAGCTCTCTATTCTGACACGAGCGTGACTCCAGCGATCCAAGGCGCTGGTCTGAGTCCAGTGGGAACTCGTGTGCGTATCTGGGGGCGTGTGACCTGGAAGAACCAAGACGGCACCGTATGCTTTGTTGATGATGGTTCCGCGCTGAAGAGCACCTACAGCGGTGATATACGGACTGGCATTCGTGTCATCTGGCCGCAGGATTGTCTTCCGACCTATCAGCAGGATGATTATGCCGAGGGTATCACCGGAGTAATGGGCGCTGAGTTGTCAGAAGATGATCCGGCGCTTCCTGTTCCTGTGGTCAGAGTGCCATGCGGCGGGCAAGGTAACATCATCAGAGTCAAATGGAACTCGCCCGGTCCCGTTTTCGACGGCAAGACATGGGGTACTGCATACCATTCGATTCAGCAAGGTATTAACTCAGCTTCAAGTGGAGACGAAGTATGGGTTGCCGCTGGAACGTATGAGGAGAATATCACTCTAGCTTCTGGAGTAAGAGTCTACGGCTCGTTCGCAGGAGCAGAGAACGTGCGACAGGCCGAGCGACTCTGGACAGCCAACTTAACCACAATTCAAGGTGACGGTACAGACAGCGTTGTTTACATCGGTCCAGGCGCAACTAATTCGACCGTTCTGGATGGGTTCACCATTCAAGGCGGTAATTGGGGCCACTATATTGACGGGTTGTATGGGAATTGTGGCGGTGGTATCTGTAGTAACAGTGCTTCCCCGGTGATCTCGCATAACGTCATATCTGGCAACGGGGATGGTTTCTACACTTCTGGCGGCGGAATTGCTTGCTACGGTGGCTCTCCATCCATCGTGGATAACACCCTATCGAACAACCATGCATCCTATGGTGGTGGTATCTTCTGTAGCCAGTCTTCCCCTGTAATAGCGAGGAACCTGATAAACCAGAACACAGAGACGTGGTATGGCGGTGGAATATACCTGGATTCAGTCACATCGGCGATAGTTCAGAACAACACGATCACCAGAAATGGCGCTGGCGCTGGCGGCGGAATCTACAGCTATAATACCACTGGGCGTTTTTCAAGTAATGCAATCACCTACAACTTGACTGATTACTACAACGGTGGTGGAATATACCTATACAACTACGAGTCCTCTTCCGTGCCCGAAGTAGTCAACAACACAGTTGCCTACAACACCTCTCCAGGGGATGGTGGCGGGATTGTCTGCGATTCGTGTTCCCCGACTCTGATAAACAACATCGTGTCCTCAAATTCGAGTGGGCAGGTCGTGAAGTACGGCTCCAGCAATCCCAGTATTCATACGAACTGTATCTATGGTGACGCACCGTACTCGGGCTGGAGCACTAACCCGTCTCAAGACATACTTGCTGATCCACTACTCGCGGGTGTTCATATTCAAACTGGCTCACCCTGTTTGGACACTGGCGACAACGGCGTTGTCCAAGTTGGCGATATGGATATTGATGGCGAGCCGCGCAAGCAGCCAACTGGCAATCCAAATGCAGTTGTGGATATTGGAGCCGATGAGTGGTGTGAAGCGGATGGAGGCGTCATTGTGCCAGTAACGACAACGGAACTGGACTACTTCACTTCGTTGATAAGCTACTGTGGTAACTAAGGGGGAATCACGACCATGACTCGTTCATCTACAATATTGATTCTAGTGATCTTCGGAATGCTCCTTGCACACAGCGGATGGGGCGATTGCGAATGCGGCGAGCCTTTTTCCCTGGGGCGCACGAGTCCCTACGCGCTCTTCTATGCCAAGGGCTATGATTTTCAATCAGTCACAGCTTCCGCCTCGGTCAGTGGAGCCGATACGAGTTTTATGTGGATTACTGGGGCCGGTCCCTTGGAAGCGATAACTGTTGGTCCCGGTTCTAGTGCGACTATTACCAAAGAGTTCATGGAATCAAATGGGCTGGGGACCGGGGTATACGCCATAGGCTGTTGGGCAGAAGGCGGCTGTGGCGAGTCGGCTGGATGGATTTACTACGCAGGCCCCGGTGTCCTCGGTGATTTCACCCCAGTGAGTTCGAGTCTCAGCGGAAAGACTGTCCACTATACTTACACTAGCCCTGACGGTTACTACGATGCTCGGAGCTATGTGCTGTTTGCGCCGAATGGTGGAACCGCAGGTGGCGGCTCTCTTGCCAACAGTGGAAGTATTGATATTAACTTCAGTCAAAGAGGCCCTTACGGCTTTGCGTGCGAAGGCACTGGGAATCTGTCTTGGGATTGTTTCAACGCTGATCTGCATCATGTCGATGGTAGAGTTGAAACCCCTACGTTCAGTATAAACCACATTACCTCATCTACATCGTCGTCAACTCAGTACGCGTCAGCAATTGAGCCTGCCTACGGTGACAACGTGACGTTCCACTGGCAGAAGACATATAATGAGTTCCATGCGGATTCGATTGTCATCTTGCAAGAAGACGCCGCTGGCACGATTATTGATCCCGATGATCCTAACAAGAAATACTCGATTATCGAAACCGTGCCGCTAGAAAGTTCAACAAATGTGGTCGATCACGGCATAAGCAACTATTGGCAGTGGACGGGCGACCTGACTTGGCCGACCTCGGGAACAAACCTGCCGGAGTTCCCTTCTGGACATCACAGGCTTGGCATCAAGTATGATGACGGATACGTTTGGCTGACAGGCCAGTACATCGATGTCTACCTGTCTATATACGACGTTTATACAGAGAACCATGCGCCGTTCTACGTAGGCATCGACACCGAGGATAAAACCTCGATCTACTATAAAATGAGTGCTGAGGCGCAAGCGGGCGAAGTAAACATAAACCTCGGTGGTGCAAAGACAATTCCGGGCACACCTAATAAGGGACAGAATGCTCTTCCGAATGCGTGGGATGGAAGCACCAGCCCGGACAACTACGTGCGTGGCGGGTCGTATGGATTGACGTTTGGTGTGACACCTTTATCCGGCTCTGTTGGACCTTTGCTTTCGGTTTACGTATCCAGTGATTCCAGCTTTACCCCCGCCTTGAATGAGACGCTCACAGTCGATGTCAACATTCAGGAACCCGTGCGTCGCCCCCAGGCAACACAAGCCGAACTGACCGCTATAATCTATGATTCAAATGGCGAGTTTGTGAGGCTTTTGGCCAACGAGCAGCAGGCGAACATAAACAACCAGGTGGACCTTACTGATGGTCACAATGCACTAGTCTGGGACGGCAAGAACGAGAAAGGCGAAACTGTCGATCCAGGAGACTACACAATAACGCTCTTTGCCAAGGATAACGCCGGAGTCGGGTGTGAATCGGATTGCGTGATCAGAACCGTCACCGTCGCCGAACCACCTCAAACAGAAGCTGACTTGGAATGGCCTGTGGACGGAATCACTTCAGAGGACGATGAAGACTCTGGGAGCATTACGGGATATACGGATTCCGGGGATTATTCGGTTGAGTATGGGTTCGACGGCGGTGGCCTAACCCAGACGGCAAGTGTTGACCCTTCTACTGGCATGTTCTCCATTGACGTAAGCGCATTGGCTGGACTGCACACGGTGACCATCCGTACAACGAGTTGGCAGTACGGAGACAAAGAGATCACAGTGCAGTTCTTCCGCAACACGTTTTCTATAACCAGTCCGCAAAACGCAGCTAGGTTTGACCCCCAGGCCAACGGGAATATCAGCGTTCAGTATACATCTCAAGCGGTTGATACGGTTGACGTGTACGTGGTCGATCCTTATGACCAGGCGGGATGTATCAGCCCGCAACAGCCGGTTCCTTCTGCCGAGGTAATGAATGGCACAGTCTCGGAGAAGACGGTCAAGGCTATAGCGACTGGGCTGTCAGTGGTTGCTGGGTCAAACACAGTAATCTGGGACGGCAAGGATTCCAGCGGCAACTTTGTTTCGCCCGGCGTCTATAACGTTGTGATACAGCGATCCAATACCGATGAACTGCTTGATACAAGTACGGCGGTGCAGGTTGTAGTCGAGCATCCGAATGGCGCGCCTCAAATATCTGGTGTGACAACGAGTGTGCAAGGCGCATGCATAGCGATAAGCTGGAGCACAGATATTGCAACAACAGGCTACGTGATCTGTGAACCAAGCGATGACGCGCAATCGCTCTTCAGATTCTCTGCGGGGAGTGCATCAACCAACCACACTGTGTGGTTACCGGGAACGACACCTGGCACAACCTACAATTACTATGTTGTTGCGACCAATCCGACAACGAGCGCGTCGGCGGTGTCTGACCTTCGCACTGTGACTGCCGGAAATGGTCCGGCAATTGGCAACGTTTCGACGACTTCATCCGGGAATCAGCTTCAAATATCCTATTCATCGGAATCTCCCGTCACTGCTGCTGTTGAGTATGCGCGAGTTGGTCCTGGCATCAATCCGATCCAATGGCAGAGGGTCGAGCATGCTTATAAGGACCAGGATCACGTATTCATGCTCACCAACTTGCAGTCGAACTCCGAATACGTCTATCGGATAATAGGTGCCACGGATAACACCTGGGCTGAAAGCACAAAAACGGAGTTCAGATGGTTTACGACGAAGACCGATCCATGTTCGGTCAGCTTCACAAACCTCGAAGACCGAGCGGGTGTAACTGAGTTATCGGATATTACCGTGAGCGCGAGCGACGCAGCACACAGATTCTCGGATCACGGGATAACCAAGGTTGAGCTTTACGTTGATGGAGAATCGGTGGAGAGTTACGACAAGACAGCTACGGGTGATCACGTGGACTATACGTTCCATGTGGGGTCGATGAACCTGACAAACGGCCTGCATCAGATCGAAGCGATTGCTTATGACGACTATTGGCAGGAGACTGATAAGAGAATCCAGGTACTGCTCGACTCAGGCAGCAGCGGAATGCAGTCGATGTCTGTTTCCGGTGGAATCCACACCCTTGATTCAGGTACTGAATCGACGCCGGGCTTGGACAAGGAGCGAAGAAAGGCACAGGCTGTGTCGGCAATCGCCAAACTGGGTTATCGTGCAGGGCCACGATACAGGGGCAAGAAACTCAGAGGCAGTATTGGGTATCTGTATCTGGGCGTACGCACGAAAGATGGGATGATACACTTCCACTGGAGGGCTACGAGCGGCATTGGCTGGAATTACAGAGTGCCAAACAACACTTTGCCTCCGGGCACGTGGCACACTGCCCCGCATCCTAGAGCAGGCGGCTATGTGGAAGGAGTACCCAGCGGTGATTTTGGTGCGTATCTTATCCATCCCAGTGGAGCTACAGTTAAACCTTGGCCACCGCGTCGTATCAGAGAAGCTTTCCACATTCATGGAAACTGGGGGCCGCCTTACGGGTGGCACAATGGGGAAAAATACTACCACAACTCACATGGATGCATTATTCTCCACAGAGGTGATTTGCTGGATTTGAAGGCAAAATGGCAGCGGTACGTCCTGCACGGGGCAGAACATGGCTCATCTTCGATTGGTGTTCCGTTGAAAGTAGAATACTATAACAAGCAGGTTGCTCCGTGATGACATGCGAGGGTGCTGATACGCTACAGAGTGTTCAGCACCTCGTATCCATTATCGAAAGGACGTGATCGCATGTATGAATTATCGGAGATAAGGCTGTCCAACGCGCTCAAGGTTGCTACTTTTTGCTGCTTGCTTGTTTTTGGGGCCTTGTTGGTAGCCTCTTGCGCACAGACTAAACGCGAGAACAAGACAACCGATCTCTGGAACGTGCTAAGAGACCACAGCGTGTCCTCGGTTGTATGGTCGCCAAAAGGTGATCACATCGCCTTCGTTGCGGCTGGCTACAAAGACGACACCGACGATGGGCTGCTCCGTGCGAGCATTTGGATAGCATCGATGTCGCGCCGTGGCCAGATAGAAAAGATCGGGCGTCTAATCACACTAACACGCAAACAGGGTATTCCGGCAGCGTTGTTCTGGGTGGATAGCAACCGGGTTGGATGGGCAGCATCACGAACATCTTCTTTCGGGTTTATGCAGATGAGTCTAGCCAGCAATAAACCAGAGCCGCTGGTAAGCCAGAGTTTTCGCGGCTTCCAAGGTACAGGAGACAGTGGACCCTGGTCGGCACCTGATGATGTCTACTACGACACAGTTTCTCGTTCCCTGTTGTTTAGCGCCGCACTGCCGCCAGGTAACGAAGTGTATGTGCGAATTCTTCCTCTTGGCACGAAGAAAGCTCGAACCCTGCACGTACCTCCGGTGAAGGGTTTGGCTCATCCTATCATTTCCAACGTAACTCTCTGCGGTTCACTTAGCAACTTGAATGAGCCGGAGTTCTACTTAGCAGCCTGGATGTTGGTACACACCTATGAGGGCGGTGGATGTTATCTCTGGCATAGCACCTCATATTCCTTGCATCAGGATAATATCCTCACCACATCGCCACACCAAGGCTTTGCGTTTCCTAGAACGTCGCCTGATAGAAAACTACTGGCATACCTCCGGTCACCTGGAGAGCGCAAACCTGATGAGTTAGTCCTGCGCGATCCGAATTCGGGCAAACAGAGAGTGCTGGGAATTCTCCAATCGAGATGGAAAGACCTGTCACCTGCTATCGGCTGCCCGTTCTCTTGGTCACCGGATGGAAAAGCGATAGCTTATGCGGACGGGTCGAAGATCAAAACAGTGAAAGTGGAACGGTGCGAGTAAGAGGGAGTAGAGATCGTGCGAATATCTGTAGTATTCTCACGGGTTTGCTTGTTGTGGTTAATATGCAGCCAAGTAATGTTTACAGTTGGTCTATGGTATGTCGAATCGGACTACCCAGAACTATTCGGTTCGCGGGTAATGGGTCGAGCGTATATCCGACTCCTTGGCTTGGCTGACATAGGAACCATTGCTTTGCTGGGTTTGGGAATTTTGCTTGTGGCGTTGTATGCAGCAAGGGAACGCCGCTTGGGGCTGAATACAGCCTGGGCGTTGTCGGGAATCGTGTATACGATCCTGGTGTTTATCAGCGGCGTTATTATATGGTCGTCACTACCCGAGCTGTACTTACCACCGCCAGGGTTGGCGCAGTATACCCGAGTTGGGATTGTCATCGTATTGGATGTCGTGTTCGGAATAGTTGTCCGGCAGATGATCCGTACGCGCAATGAAAGCAGTGACGCAACACGTCATTAACGCTATTTATGAGAGGAGCACACACAATGAGATCGAAGTGTTTTCTATTACTTATCACAATGGCCGTTGGCATTTTCTTTGCCCACAGTGCCTCTGCCGTAACATACAGTATTCAGGCTATAGGTTATGGTCCTGGGCGAGCAATCGCCAGCAATGGGTTCGCTGCCGGTGATGCGTTCTTTTGGCAGAGCGGTGTCACACAGAATCTTGGTACTCTCGGCGGCGGTACAACCATGACTTACGGCGTGAACTCCAAAGGTGAAGTAATAGGGTGGTCAAAAACAGCCAATGGGTCGGTGCATGCGTTTTTGTGGCACAGCGGAGTTATGGAGGATTTGGGCACACTCGAAGGCCAAGAGACTATGGCCTATGGCATCAACGATAATAGTCAGATCGTCGGCTACTCAGTTGTCTCCGGGGGAATGGCGATGCACCCCTTTCTTTATCAGAACGGATCGATGCAGGATTTGGGAACAATACTCGGACATAGCGCCAGTGCTCACGGCATCAACAGCACAGGCGATATTGTGGGCTGGTTCTATTCCGGGGGTTCCAAGGCGTTTCTCCTGCACGATGGAGCGGCAACCGATCTGCACGGTCTTCCATCCGGCAATGGCGACTATCTGGCATACGACATAAACGACAACGGCGAAATCGTCGGAACCGCCATGAATCAATTTGGAAGGACGCGACCTGTTTTATGGGAGAATGGCATAATACAAGACCTGGGTATGCAGGACATCTTTGGTTATGCCAATGCGATAAACAACAAGGGGCAGATAGTCGGCTATACATACACGGATGCCACCCAACCTCATGCGTTTCTCTGGGCAAATGGTGGGACACAGTATTTGCCTGTATTACCCGGAACCACCGCGAGCTACGCCTACGACATCAATGACAATGGTTGGATTGTAGGAACATGTGATGGTCAAGCGGTACTCTGGACTTCCGTTGCCGAACCAGCTTCGTTGTCTGTATTGTTCACGGGACTCCTGTGCGTTCTGCCTAGGCTCCAGCGTCGACGCAGATGACTCGCGCCTGCAGCACCATCTGACAAGTTCGAAGACATGCAAAGCGGCCTACCAAAAGTGAAGCGAGAAACCGTCTCTGTGGTGGTTTCTCGCTTTTTGCTTGTCTGGGTTCAAACTGCCATTTCGAGCGCAAATCCGAGCGTAAATTGCCTGCTGACAGCCCCTGTCTAGCATGATTCTTGAGCACTCACTTGGAATCGAACTCCTAGCGAATTCGCCCCATTCTGCCGGAAATTCCGCTGGGTTCTCTGAATCTTGAACACTTGAGGGGGTTCGATTTCAAGATTTTTGAGCGTGAGTTCGAATCTTCATTCGGTGGGAGTTCGAATCCCACAATCTCACTGCGTCGGAATCAGGAGCCGACTGTGGTTGATATCTTAGCCTGACTCGGTTGCGGAATCGCGACCTCGACTTTGGGCGATCCTGGTTGGCTCAGGAGGACGCCTTCAGCATTGGATGCATTGCCCGGAGCCCACAACTGATACGCTGATCCCATACCAGCAAGCAAGCCAATTCCGCAACCGTGCGATGTCATCGGATCGACCTCTTACCACATCTGATGCGGCCTGCTCTATCCTGCCATGTGCTGATTGCCGTCCGGCTTCACTGGCTATGGCCAGCGCCCCGGCATCGTGCCTGATCATGGCCAGCATGTACCCCACCTCGAATCCGCAATTGCACGAGTCCAACCTGCGGATGACCTGAGAGTCTACCGCCATCGGCTTCGATGCGGAGTATGCACCATCTCCGTACAGGGCGAGTATCCAGGACAGGAACCTGTCCTGCTCAGTGTTCCGCTTGTTCACGAGATGCTGTGCGAATTGGCGCAGTTCTGGATGCGTCGCCCTCGAAGCAGCCTGCTCCGACATCCCAATCGCTCCCGAGTCCAAGCGGATCATACTCTGCATAAAGCTCAACTCTGCTGCATCCGTGGACATTTGCCCGAAACTCTCGGCTATCTGCTGAACGTCGGGTTGCATCGTCACGGACACACATTGCGGCATCGCGACTAAGACAGGCGAAGCGCATACGCAGCCTGCGCCGAGCAGTGCTGGTAGCATGACCACAAGACTTGGTAAGATTGTTCTTCTCATCGTACTGCCCCCGTTGAACCTACTGCGCCCTGCGCAACTATTGAATGATATGTTATCGCAGAGCGCTTTACTATCATAGTTCCCACATTAGAACTGCTCCCGAAACCTCACATGCTCAAGACTCAGCTTCTTCGGCAAGAGCCCGACGAACTGGCGCGTTGGTGCCCTATGCGGCCGAGTATTCGCATTCTCGACGGAACGTGCTCTGCCTCAACAAGGTCACAGGTCACGGTCGAAAGTTGCACAGCTCAGCGGCATTGTGGTATAATTCGCGTGGGTTTTAGGTAGTGACCAGCGATGCACAATACAGTACAACAGCACCGTAGACTAGCCGCTTTAGCATGCCTGATGGCGTTGCTGCTATTGAACGTCATCAGCATAGTGCATACGCACCAGTCGGAGATCGGCACCTGCCAGGGTCTCGCGCTTGCATCTGGGCCGGGAGCAGACCGCTGCGTGGCCTGCGAAATGCTGGCTAAAGGCACGGGCAACACGACGATCACCCCGGTCTATGTGCTGACGGCATGTCGCTCTATCGTCTTCGCAATCCATTCCACTGCCAGCGTCCTCCGTGACACGGTAGTCCTCTCAAGTTCCTCAAGAGCTCCTCCCATCGGATAAGCGTTTCTCAAGCACATCATTTACAGCACGCTTACCACGTGGAAGCCGATCCGCACGCGACTTCGGCCGGATCGTGACTTCTCTCGCACATCATTTGGGAGGAACACAGATGATCAGCACACAAAAGGCTGCGAAACTTTCGCTTTGCTTGTTCACGCTATTTGTAGCCTCGACTGCAGTGCAGGCAGGCTATCACCATAAATGGACGATATTCCCTGAGCGCTCGGGCACCCGAGTGCTTACCAGCATCCCTCAGTTGGCGGACGTTGCCAAGAAGATAGGCGGGAGACGGGTCAGTGTTGTCTCCTTGCTCAAGCCCAAGGCGGACTTCCACAGCCCGAAGATCACCAAGAGCATGGCGAAGGCCATGAACGAGGCGGATGTCCTGCTACGGCTCAGCCCCAGCCTTGACCCCTGGGTCGACGAACTCGCTAAGCAATGCAGCAATCAGCGCCTCCGAACCGAGACAGGCGCTGGCGATGCATGCGTGGAGATCACCCCGTCGCAACAGGTGCGCGATCTAGACTCGCTGCTCCGAGACAAACAAACCGCACAGACAGTTGCGCGTGTGGTGCTCGCCACGCTGGTTCGAACCGATCCCAAGAACGAGAGCTACTACCGGGCGAACTCGGACGTCTCCTGCGCACACTCGCTGATTCGTCACAGACTCAGCCAAGCAAGAGGCAGTAGAAAGGATTGCAGTACACGATGAGACGCTTTATTATTCCCGTAGTGATCGCACTACTGGTTGCGCTTCCCGTTTGGGCTCAAGATGACAAGAGCGCGTCCAACGGCAGCTCGCAGACCACGGTAACCATAACCAAAGAAGACTTCGATGCGCTCAAGGCCAGGCTCGATCAGTTGGAGCAGGAGGTTCAGCAGCTAAAGGCCGGGCAGACACCCTCTCAACCCTCAGAGTTGGAGACAAGCACTGTTACGACAGAAACGCAACCCGCAACCACCGAGCCGTCAACTGCGGCTACCGGCGGCAAGCAACTCGCGTTGCCGGACATCAGTCTGATTGTACAGGCCAAGGGGAAAGCAACTACCGACCAGAACGACCCTGCAAAACAGAAGATACAGCTCACAGAGGCGGAGCTTGGCATTCAAGGGTATGTCTATCCCAATGTGAAGGCAGACGCGTTCATTGCCGGAAGTCCTTCGGAGAACTCGCCGTTCCAGGTTGAGGAGGCTTATCTGACTTACCTGGGCTTGACCAAGGGCCTGAACTTCTACGTCGGCGAGAAGCACGTTGCCTTCGGGCGCACTAACCTGCTTCACAATCACTCCTGGCTGTATACTCGCCAGCCGCTTGTCATATCGAACTTCATAGCCCCAGAGAGCCTTGCAGGTCAAGGTGCGGCCATTAGCTACCTCGTTCCGACCCGCAGCAACCTCTTCGCGCAGCTCGATCTCGGAACGTGGGCAAACGGCAACGAGGGCGAGCAGTCAGACCTTCCTAACATCGTGGTTGGCCCGGGCGCGAATGTAACTGACCGGTTCAATACCGCCAGGCTGTGGACCAGCTATCCAGTAACCCAGAACAGCGAGCTGGAACTTGGCGGTTCGTACCTGGACGGCAAGTCGAATGAAGACCCGCTCACTCTCCAAACAGACTACGTCCACATCAAAGGGGTAGACCTCAGCTATCGACATTTCGGCGAGGGATCCAAGCGTCTCTTGCTGCGCGGAGAGCAATTCTGGCGAAACGGCACCACCGACTCCGACGATACCACGGCAAGAGGCTACTACCTTTTTGCCAACTATCGCCCGACCAAGTACGGCAGCGTTGGGCTGCTCTACGACTGGTCTGAATTCCCTCAAGCAACGAACCGGCACGAATCGGCGATGTCGCTGATTTTCACGAAACAGTTCTCGGAGCAGTATTACATGCGCCTGCAGGCGATTCACGGATCGAGGCCCGATGACCCTCACTACAACGAGCTTTGGCTGCAGTGGTGCTGGGGCGTCGGCCCACATACCCACAACTTGGAGTAGCTGGACTAACGAGAAAGGATACACGAAAATGAGAACACTAATACGCAGTCTGTCTGTCGCAGCTTTCGGCATGGTGCTGGCGGCTGGACTCGTCGTTTCACCGGCGGTTGCCGCGATTGATATCGTCGCAGCCACACCTGAGCTTGCCGACATCACGAAGCAGGTAGGAGGCGATAAGGTCTCCGTCTATTCGATTGCCAAGCCCAATCAGGACTACCACATGATCGAGCCGAGGCCGAGCGACGTATCGCGAATCTCGCGCGCGGACATGGTGGTGCGCATCGGGCTGGACCTCGATATGTGGCTGGACGCGCTGATGAACGCGGCAAGCAATCCCCGTGTGCGGAAGGGTGCCGCCGGCTACGTCGATGCATCTGTCGGCGTCTCCAAACTGGAGATACCGAAGGAGTCGATTACAGGGGCGTCCGGTGACATCCACGTCTACGGCAACCCACATTACTTCTATGACCCCGACAACGGGAAGATCATCGCGCATAATGTCCTGGATGGGCTGATCAGAGTCTCGCCTGGCAACAAGGCAGCGTTCCAGGCAAACTATCAACGCTTCGCCAAGGAGATAGACCAGCGAACGGCCGCCTGGGAGCGCGAGCTTGCCCCCTACAAGGGCAAACGCGTCGTCACTTACCACCAGAGCGCGATCTACTTCATCCGCCGTTTCGGGCTGAGAGGATTCGGCACGCTCGAAGTCAAACCGGGAATCCCACCCTCGGCGTCACATGTCGCTGATCTCATAAGGCGGATGAAAGACGAGCATGTCACAGCGATGGCGATAGAATCGATCTACCCAAAGCGATTCCCCGATCTGATCACCCGGGAAACGGGGGCCAAGTACGTGGTGGTTCCCTATTCCGTTGGCTCACTCGGGACCAAGAGCTACATCGACCTGATCGACATGTGGGTCACCAGATACAAAGACGCTCTGCGATAGCTAATGCAAGCCGACCTGCGGGCGAGACATGGGGTCTCGCCCGCCATTTGAAAGGGACTCATATATGAAAGATAGCCTGGAAACAAGCACAGCCCGGCAGACAACCGAAATGCTGGCCTTCGAGAATGCCGATCTGGGATATGGCAGAAGGAAGGTCCTCGGCGATCTGAATCTCGTGCTCAACAAGGGGGACTTTCTGGGAATCGTCGGTCCCAACGGCACAGGGAAGACGACTGTTCTCAAGGCAATGCTCGGGATACTGAAGCCCATGTCGGGCCAGGTCCGGAGAAACGCTGTCGCGCGTTTCGGATATGTCCCACAACGGCAGTTCATCGATGAGGTGTTTCCGCTTACCGTAATGGATGTGGCATTGATGGGCAGGTATACACTGATGGGGATCTTCTCGCGCCCGTCTCGACGGGATAGGGACTTCGTGTTGGGGTGCCTCGGACATGTAGGTATTGCCGATCTAGCGACTAGAGCTTACCGCGAGTTGAGCGGCGGACAGAAACAACGAACACTGATTGCTCGTGCCCTTGCTGGAGAACCTCAAGTTCTCATTCTCGATGAGCCGACCAATGACATGGACATAGGCAGTGAGCATGCGATCATGGAACTGCTCCAGCACTTGCACGATGAGGACAACATCACTGTCGTTATGGTAAGTCACCTTCTGAACGTGGTCGCGAACTATGCGGAAGAACTCGCACTGATCGATGGTGGTTTGAGGATGGTGGGCAAGACTCAGGATGTGCTGTCCTCGAAGAACCTGACGGATATCTACGAGGTACCGGTAGCAGTGGCTGTGTGTGATGGCAAGAAGGTCATCCTGATGGGAGGCAAAGATGCTTAGTGTATTCAAGGACTCATTTCTGCAAACGGCCTTGGTCGCTAGCCTGATAGTCGGAGCAGTCTGCGCGTACCTGGGAGTATATGTGGTGTTGCGCCGAATAGTCTTCGTGGGCGCAGCCTTGGCTCAAGTCTCGAGTGCTGGAGTCGGACTTGCAATGTACACCGGAAAGAACCCGTCGCTGGTATCACTGCTTCTTACGCTGGGTGGAGTGGCAGCATTCTCTGTGAAGTCGAAAGACCGCAGAACCACGCAGGAAAGCCTTATCGGGATCGGCTACGCCGTGGCGAGCGCATTGGCCGTGCTCCTTGTCGCCAAGAGCGCTCAGGGCGAAGCCCACATGCTGGATGTTCTCTCAGGCAATATCCTGACGGTTACGAGTCAAGAGGTCTGGTGGATGGCGGGCGCTGGTCTGGTAGCCGTTGCAGTACATGTGCTTCTGAGCAAGCAGTTCATGTTCTCTATGTTCGACTCCGAAACCGCGCAGGCATCTGGAATCCGTGCGGGATGGTGGGACTTGCTTTTCTTCCTGATTCTTGGGGTTATAATCTCCTTGGCTATACGGCTGGCTGGAACGCTGCTGGTTTTCGCATTCCTGGTAGTTCCCGCCGTTACCGGACTGCTGCTGAGCCAACATCTCGGCAAAGTCTACGCTATAGCGATAGGTGCAGCCTCCATCGCCACCGTCGGTGGCCTGTATGCATCGGTCAAGATGGATCTGCCTTCAGGTCCCGCCATTGTTGCCTGTTCGTTCGTTTTGCTTACAGTCGCCTGGGTGGTCTCAAGGCTGCGGCGGTGATTGGCGTGGGAGCAGTCCGTCCGGTGGAGATCCTGTGAACCGTGGGAAATCCCCACCTGCATCGCTGCTCCTGCCAGTTTGCGGGGATGGCTCCAACAAGCATGTTCTGGCTAAAACCGTCCGGCTCATTGCCGTCCAAGATTGCCTCTACTATATCTGGAGCAAGCAGTGTGAACCGGAGAAGCCGGGGCATATATGTGACGCAGATGCCCAATGCCTCGGCCATCTCTCGTATCGAGCGATACTTGCCGGACTCCAGCATCTCAAGCCAGCAGTAGGCCCGGGCAATGGCTATGGCAAAGGCGTTGCCGCGACCGTTCTCCATCACCCCATCGAGACCAGTCGGCACAGTGATCTCTTTCCGCCCTCCGCGCTTTTTCATTTTCATCGGAATACGCACGCTTATACCGCCTGCGTCCTCGACAAGTGATATACCGCTCATTGCTCGTTTGTCCTTTCGTCTTCATTGTGTGTGTTTTCCAGAGATGACAGGAGGGAGTGAATACCATCGGTGCGAAGCCGCACATCCAAACCATCAACGCTCACGGTTACACGCTCGACAAGGCATCCAACTATTCGCCGCTGCTCGGCGGGGTTAAGCCCTTCCCAGACGGCGTCGAAGTTCTTCAGGGCATCTATCACTTCCCACTGAGTGGGCATGAGATCGGGTTCTTCCTCGCTGGCGAGATGCTTAGCCGCAAGATATGTCTGTGCTATCATCTCGGGGGAACGGAAGAGCACGCGGACCTGACCGATCACTGCCTGCTCAATATCGCCTGCCGCGACTGTCTTTACCGGGCAGCAGTCATAGCCGCTCTTGCTGGCTTTGGTACAGACATAGTAGCGGTACGTTCTGCCGGCCTTCCGTGTGTACGTGCTGGTCATCGCACGGTCGCAGTGCTCGCAGCGGATGATGCCTCCAAGCAGCGCCGGGACCGTTTCGTGGCTTCTCTGGGTTTTCCTCGGATTCGCGCGGATCATCGTTTGTGCCGCGTCCCACTGGCTCTGGGAAATGATCGCTTCGTGTTCTCCAGGGTAGCATTCGTCTTTGTGAACAGTCTCACCAAGATAAGTGCGATTGGAAAGCATACGGTAGATGAGGGAGGCGTTCCAGGAATTGCCCTCTCTATGTTTGCCTTCTCTGGTGGTCCACGACTTGGTCGTGATGCCTTTTGAGTTCAACTCTTTTGCTATGGTAAGTCCCGAGCCGACTTCAGCGAAGCGTTTGAAGATGTGGCGCACCGTCCTTGCTTCTGCGGCGTTTATCAGGAGCTTGTGCGTCGTCTGGCAGATATCGTAACCCAGCAAAGGTGTGCCGCCCATGAACTTGCCCTTGCGCTTCGAGGCCGCTATCTTGTCGCGGACTCGTTCGGCACTGATAGCTCGCTCGAATTCCGCGAAGCTCAAGAGGATGTTCAGTGTGAGCCGTCCCATCGCCGTCGTGCTCGAAAACTGCTGGGTGATCGAAACGAATGTCACGTTGTGCCGCTCGAAGAACTCCGCGAGCTTCACGAAGTCCATAAGCGACCGCGAGAGCCTGTCGAGCTTGTAGAATACAATGCAATCAATCCTGCCTCGCTCTATATCCCGCATGAGCTTCCGCAGGCCCGGCCGGTCTATGTTGCCACCCGAAAAACCAGGATCGTCGTAGTGTTCGGAGAGTGCGATCCAACCCTCGTGCCGTTGGCTGGCGATATATGCTTCGCATGCTTCCCGTTGGGCATGCAGCGAATTGAATTCCTGTTCGAGACCTTTCTCCGTCGACTTCCTCGTGTATATCGCGCAGCGCACCATGTTCTCACTCATCTCGCATTCCTCCCCGCAAGTGAACATGGGGCAAGAGCGCCAATGCTGCGGTTGCCCGCAGTGGTTTCTCTCACCCCTGTTCCCGAACCCGGCGTGCACCTTTCGTTATGCACCGGGCTCTCCGATGCCGCAATCGCGTAGTCTGGGTATCTGAGCTTGACGAGGTTGTGTCGCCCGACCGAGATGTCGCCCGTGAGAAACAGAGGGCGCTTATCGACCCAGCGAAGCCGGGGGCGGTCACCAATACGGCGCAGGTATCGGCGCTGAACCGCCCGGCGGGGTGACTTGGGATACTTCTTGCGCAGCCAGCGGCGAAGACGATCCCAGGCGTAGTAATCCACCTTGTAGAACACGTCTTTTGCGCCGTAGCAGTGCCGGTAGAAGTAACCCCATCCTCGCAGCATTGGGTTGAGGGCGTCGATCACCTCCTGAAAAGATAGGTGAGTGCTCCCTCGTTTTGTCATCTGCTTAACGCGGTAGCGGAGGTCGTTGATCTTCTCCTTTGGAACTTCCACCCGAGGCCAGTAGCCCCAGCGGTCGTCCCATCGAAGATAGATTCGATGGCTCAGAAAGTGAAAGCCATCTGTCAACGCCGTGACGTGCGTTTTCTCCGGTGAGAGAATGAGTTTCAACTCCTCCGAGAGGAAGCGCGCCAGCTCCTCCTTTTCGGCACGGGCGATTTCTTGGGTGCCCGTGACCAATACCACGAAATCATCCGCGTACCTGACGGGCAGAAAGACCGGTCGTCCCGCCATTCGTTCGCGATGACGGAACTTACGGATCTCATTGCCGGGGCGGACGTAGGGTGTGCCCGCTCGACTAAGGCGGGGCACGACGAATCGCTCATAGCGTTCCTCGATGGCGGACAAGACAATGTTCGCCAGGAGGGGCGAGAGGATTTCGCCCTGGGGAGTTCCGGCCTCGGAGCGCAGAAATGCGTCGTTGGCCAGCACCCCCGCTTTCAGGAATGCCCTGACGAGCCGACATACTTTGACGTCACCGATACGTCGTCGGACGCGCTGCATGACGCTGTGGTGGTCGATATTGTCGAAGCATCCCTTGATGTCCCCCTCAATGACCCATTGGTACGGCGGTGAGGGCCGATCCGTCCGGCTCCGTTCCTTGCGTGGGCGTATCGCGTTGCGGATATGTTCGACCGCGTCGCGACAGCTTTTCTTGGGACGAAATCCGTACGAGCAGGGATAGAACCCTGCCTCGAAGATCGGCTCCAGCAAATGCAGGATCGCGGCTTGTACGACGCGATCCGCAACAGTGGGCACGCCGAGCGGCCGGAACTGGCCCGGTTTTCCACGCTTGGGAATCATCACGCGTCTGACGGGCATAGGCCGGTAGTCTCCGTTTCGCAACCGCTGCCTAAGCTCGTCAAGGAATCGTTCGACCCCTATGCGCTGCTCGACGCGCCTTACTGTTAACCCGTCCACCCCGGGCGTGCGTTTGCCGCGATTTCTCGCGACTCGCTGCCACGCCAAGCGGAGGTTTTGTGGATGTATCACCCATTTCCACGTATCCCTCCACGCTTCGCCGGGGTGGCCCTGACTCCACGTGTAGAGCTTTCGCTGTATGTTGAGGAGCCATTCCTCGTCGGTCTGATAGTCGGTGTCCACCGTCTGTTCCTCCTTGCTATATGCTCTACGCAACATCTGCTACCCCTTCGCCATGTAGCCGGCTTTCCCGACCTCAGACTACTACGGGAGCTACGCCCCCGACGACAGACATCACCCGCTCCGAAGGGCTAGCCGACGCGCTCGGCATCGGCATCTGCCGTCAGGTTCCCACGTTCCGACCGAAAACTCCTGGACCGGTAGGCGGTTCGCTTTACCCCTGGATGCTCCGGCGACGGGCCGTGATGAGGGCCGCGCCGCGACACCGTTTACTCGGTGCCACCAGATCAGTTCAGACAGCCGATCCGGTTCACACATCGTCCCCCTCGCTGTCCCGTGCGGGGGTCATTGAGCGCATTAAATACAGAGGCTTCCGACACGAACTTTGTTGTCTCGCCATGAGTCCTGTGGTAGCCCGGCTCGCGGAGGACAGCCCGCGTCCGGACACTTAAGGCCGCTCGGCTCATTCTCCCTCACACCGTCGGATCGCGGTGCAAGAGTTGCAGCCCCCTTCCTGCCGCACTCATCTTGCGGCGGGGCGGCTCTTTTGGCCGCCAGTCTTCGATCAGTTGCGACGCGGCTTATGTTTAACCACGTGCGCCGCCGCGTCTACGTGGCGCACGTCCAAAGAACGCTCGCCCGTTCCAATGCGTGCCGGTTATAGCCTTCGCAATTGCCGACAGTGACCTATACTTGCGGCCCTCGAACTCGAAACCGTCTCGAAGTGTCGTGACCTCGTAGCGTCTGCCGTTCCATTCCCGAACGAGCTTGCTGCCAATGACGGGCATGTCTTTCCTGCCCTGCGCTCGGCTCAATGTGGCCTTGGGCATGCCGAACTCGTCGTAGCCGTGGCGTTTCAGGATTGCGTCCATTTTCTTGTGTGCTTCATCCGAAAGCCCGCCGTAGGCTATCTCCTGTATCCGGTATGCGAGCCGCTTTATGATGAACCTCCGGTTGCTGGCCGGAGGCTCATTGCCGCAGAGCGTGCGCCACAGCGAGACCAACTCGTCGTGGGAGAGATTCCGCAGATCCGCTATTTGCTTAAGTACACTCATAGTCGTTTACCTCACCATAGGTTCCGGGTGGAGGTCGGAAGAGGTCGCCATCGGCTTCACTTCCTGGATGCGGCAGCTTTGCGCATCTGAGCGAGTGTCCTGCCTTTGGTCCATTGGACATGCGGCCGGTCGACAATCGACTTGAAGTCGCCGCCCCACTCTAAGCCGCACTCGCGCGCCGTTTTCCCGAACACATCCCACGGGCCGTCCCAGGTGACCTTGCCGCTTATGATGAATGCATAGTCGGCGGCAAGGGCGAAGTTGTGCCACGAATACCCGCCGCGGGCGTTGGTCACCTTCTTGCCTGGCTTTGTCCTGCCTTGCGCGTAGAGCCGATTCTGTTCGGATATGGAGCGATAGCCGCAGGTCATCATTACCTTGATGCCGTGCTCGGCAAGCTTCTTCTCGAACAGGTTCAGCTTCGTCACAAACTCGGGATCGAGTCCCTGCTTCGATGCGCTCATCGGCTCCCTCCTTTCGCACCCGGTATGTCACCATGAACGCTCACACCCTTGGAAAGATCAAGTCCCTGGGCAGTGATTCCGGTGTTAATACCAGCCTGATTCTTCGCGCGCAGCCTCGCACGAAGAAATCCCGCCGCCAGTATCGCGGCTACCTCGCCTAAGCCACCTAAGCCGCGACTTTCCATAATGTGTTGCATCCATCTACCTTGCTTGTATAGCTCTAACCTCAACCGGATATTTACCGGAAGCGCGTGCGATGTGGTGAGACTATTTCAGATTCAGAGCGAGGACCCCATTCCGGTGCGACCTGATTGGGGCCGATCTGACCTCCGCGAAAATTCCATCCCTACTTAGTTATCTACTACTGAAAACCACGAAATGTCGGGATTGTTTTCGGGGCAGAGCGATTGCCCGGTTGATTTCGGTTTGTCGACGCGAGGGATGAAGCAAGTGGTGACGCAGGTGGGGTATCTGAGGGGAACTCGGAGCAGCAGGATAGTGGGAGCAGAGAAGCCTGAATCAGCGGTGCTGACACAGGCTTCTTCTGATGTCGAATCGTATCCTGTCAGAATTCCGGCAGCGCCGACTCTGCCAGCGCGAAAAGAGTCGAAAGTGGAATCCGCAGTGCCCTGGCTATGACGATCATCTCGGAAAGCCCCAGATCGTTCTTGCCGTCTTCCACGAAAACCACATAGTCGGTGTCCACACCCATAATCCGTGCGAACTTCTCGCGGCTGTAGCCGAGCCTCTCCCGCCTTGCCGTGATCATTTGTCCTAATGCAACCTGATATTCCATCGGGTCTTTCATTGCCTGTTTCCCCTTTTCTTGAGAAGTCTTCGTCGAAGCGTGGGGTGAATGGTTGATCAAACACGGGTGGAAGTCAAGAGGTGTCGAGCTACAGCCTGAAGTTCTTTTCGGTGTGGCGGATCATGGGCCAGCTCGAATGACAACGGAGCGTGCGCGGCCGCTGTTCACAGAAGATCAAGAAAATGGCCGACGGCGGGTCAAGGAGTTTGTCGCACATCCTCAGCATGCCACTTATGACCTCTGCCGCAATCAGCAGCGATAGGCACGCAAAGAGAGAGTCCGGCCATTCGAGGTATTTGAGGGCAGCTCCTGATGCCAAAGTACCCGCTGCATAGATCAATTGTGTTTTGACGTGCTTCATACTTGCCACCTCCGCCGCTTTAGTCAGGAGCTTTTTCCGCTTCATTTTCCTGCCATGGTGTTCATGCCTCTCATCATGCCACTTATATAATTCGACAAATACCAGTATTTACGACGGGTTGGCAAGCTTATTGCTGCCGTGTGTATAGCAGCTTAAACTCAGGCAACCTGAATATCAAAAGTAGCGTTCAGGGGGATTACAGACGAAGGATCGCATCGCAGTGCTCGCACTGCTTGTGGCGCGCTGGAGGGGAACATCAACCACCTGAAGCACAGGGCATACGCCAACGAGTTTCTTTCAGCCGAAGAGCAAGCGATCTTCCACAAGTTGGTCGATGGGAAATGATCTACGAGTTCTTGAGGATGTGTGAAGCCCGAAATGATGTGGATTTCGACTCGACTCGGATGTAACCTATCGCCCGATAGCCCTTGAGTCGCTTTTCGTGCATTCGGGCCAGCATAAGCACGTTGAGGTCGGCGTAGTCGTATATGCGGACTTCTTTCTTGTTAGCATGGAGTCGATGTAGTCGGCCTGCGTATTGGGACAGGGTGCCTTTCCAGGAAATCGGCATGGTCAGGAACAAAGTGTCGAGGCGCGCGTCATCGAATCCCTCGCCGAGATAACGACCTGTGGCGACAATCACGCGCTCCTCGGCGTCGGGGATACTTGCAAGTCTCTCCATTATAGCTCTGCGTTGCCGTGTTCCCATTCCGCCTTTAAGCACAATGACGTTCTTGACGGCTTTGCTAAGCGCAGCCGCCAGGAACTCCAGATGTTCCTTCCGCTCGGTTATCACGACTGGGGATCGGCCATCTTCAACGGCGGCAATGATGTCATCGAGGATCAGGTCATTGCGCCGAGCATCCGCGATGATGGCGGAGTAGATGTCTTGTATGGGTGGTTTGGCCTGCATCGACAACTCGAGCGGCAGGACGAAGTCGGTTCTTCGGACGATCAGCTTGTGCTCAAATGGCCGTATCGCTGCCTGATCCCTGGCGTTGTCTTTGTAGCGAATCGGCCCGCACTGCATGAAGATGATGGGATGGTGTCCGTCTTTTCTTGCCGGAGTCGCCGACAGGCCAAGCACGTATCTTGCCTTGCAAGCTCGCGCTACCTGCTCAAAGCTACTCGCGGAGATGTGGTGGCATTCATCCACAACCAAATGTCCGTAGTCACCAACCAAGTCATCGACCACGCCTTTTCTGCACAGGCTCTGCAGCAGGGCGACATCAATCATTCCGGTCGGTTTGTGCTTGCCGCCCCCGATCCTGCCGATCTGCTTCGGGTCGATGTCGAGAAACGTCGATAGCCGTGCCACCCACTGATCGAGCAACTGCTGCCGATGCACCAGAACGAGTGTGTTCACCGCCCGCTGCGCGATGACGTTGATAGCGACAACTGTCTTGCCGAACGCCGTGCTGGCGGCAAGCACTCCATTGTCCGAGGTCAATAACTTTTCCACAGCTTCGGCCTGTTCAGTCGAGAGTTCTCCGATGAACTGGACGTTGACCGGCGTGCCTGTGCATCTTTCATCTCGCAACGTTACAGCAATACCCAGGCTTTCGAACAGACCGACGGTCTCGTCCAAGCAGCCTCTTGGCAGGGCGATGTGTTTGGGAAAATCCTCGGCGCATGAGATGATCCTTGGTTTGCCGAACGTCGGCAGACGCATCGCCTGCGCCTTGTAGAACTCCGGGTTCTGGAATGCGGCCAATCGGATCATCCGGTTTCTAAGCTCGGACGGCAGCTCCTCTTTCTCGATGTATATCTGGTTCCCAAGAACCAATTCGATGCTTTCCGGCAGCGGACCTTGTATCGGAACCTCACTCAGCCTGCGGGATGGCGGAGAAGCCCACGGCTCCTCTTCGTCTTCATCCGTTACAACCATCCTGACTCCCGTGATCTCGCCGCGTCTCTGCGCTTGCTCGACTAGATCGATCAGGTGAGCGCGGCTCATCGGTTGTAGCGACGACAGAAATGCCCACTGGTCCGGATACGAAACGAAGTGTTCATCAAGAAACAGTGTATTACCCCGCTTGCGGGCAGTGCCCTGAAACGGCATCGCGATGAGGTTGCCGAACCCGCCCTTTGGAAGCGTATCCTGATTTGGGAAGAACCGGTCGTAGGAGTCAAAGCCTATCTCCGGCCTGCGCTTCATGGTGTCCGTGACAAGGAATGCTCCGAGCTGCCGTGCCAAACTTGCGGGAACCGGCTCGGCAAAGAACACCCACACGTGGCCGCCATTGCCGGAGCGCGAACGCTCCAACCCGACGGGAATCCCATGCAGCTTGCAGGTTTCCATGAACGCTGCCGCATCTTCTTGCCAGGAAGCCTTGTCAAAGTCAGCGGCAAGAAACCAGCAGGTCTCATCGGCAAGCATTGGGTATATGCCAATCACGAAGTCGCGAGAGTTTGCGTCGCCTGGACGATCATGACCCGCGAAGTGGCTGCGCAGCACCGAATCCGTCAAAGGCAGGAACTCGCGGTTGGAGCAGTCGGCACATTTGACGCGGCGCTTGTCACACAAACCGCTCGCCCATTCGTTACGGCAGGCGGGCTGGTAACCGGACTTGCCGACCTTGGGACTTTCCCAACGCCTGGCATATATGTCCTCGCGACCCTTGAACAGCCTGCGTATGAGGGCGATCTTTACTTCTGCTGGAGAAGTATTTGTGACAGGGGCATTCGGGAACGCCGTGGTCGGCGAGATGCGTTCCCTTTCCTCTTGAAGCTGATTCCGAAGCGCGTCCAACTTCGATGTAAGCTGCGCGCGTTCGGCATCCAGAACTGCGAAACGCTGTTGGGCCTCGGCGATTTTACATTCCAGATCGCCGATCTCGTTCGCCGTTTCTCCATTTGTGCCTGCGCGCTCCATTGAGGATATTGTAGCATCTTCGGCACAAGTTACCAATTCAGACTGAGCTGCCAGAAGCGATGGGGCGATAAACGGCTGAACACCTCTTGAGGTGTGCTGGAGACTTCCGCCCTCCTCATCTTTGCGCCACGTTGCGATTCCTGCGGCAGATATGTGCAGTAGACTGTCCAATCGGACTTGAGGACATCCGAGCAAGGTTGGGCAACGTGGCGCGAACGGGCGCTAACCCCACGTCGGCGTGCAGTGCCGGGAAATCATGTCGGCCTTTCACGTTTGTGCCCGTTTCCACTGCTCACGGCCTGGGAGCGAGAGCCGACAACAGCTTCCGGGGAGCACATGTGCCCTACGCCCGCATGATGGAGCGCGTTTCTCCAGCCTCCGAACCGCTTCATGACGGTCACATCGCTTATCCTGGAGTGCATCCTGAAGTCGCATTTCGTGAGTACCGGCTTCTCTACGAGATGAGCCATACGTCGAACCTCCTCCAAAAGAGTCTCATCCGAATAGCCGCCGACAGGCCATCCGGAGAACATGTGAGAAAGTCCGGCGCGCTCCAACGCGGCACGCCAACTCTCAAAGTGCAGGACAAGTGTTCGGAGCGAGACTTGCGCGTGGTTTTCGAAGTCTTTCGCTGTAAGCACCGGCTTCCCAACAAGCTGAGCCACACGCTTGACCTCTTCAAGCAGCGCTTCGTCTGAGTAGCCGCCATTGGGTTCCGTGCCGACTTTGCGGAACATGTGCCCCAGTCCTGCGAGATCCAGTGCATCGCGCCACGTTCCGAGCCGCCTTCTGAGGGTGGTCAAGCCAGCCCTAGAGTGCTTCTTGAAGTCGGACATTGAAAGCTCCGGTTTCTCCACAAGCCCGGCCACCCGCCGAATCTCTTCAAGCAGATATCCGTTCGAATGCTTGATAGCTCTCGGTCGTTTGTACCCCTCAACGTTTCCTATATACATGTGTCCCAGACCGGCACGCTTCAATACGACGTCCCAGGCACCGAACCTCTTGTTGAGAGTCAACGGATTGATCTTCGAATGCTTGCAGAAGTCGGGATGCGAAAGCCACGGCTTTCCCACAATACCGGCAATGCGCCGCACTTCTTCCAACAGGTAATCGTCCGTAAGTCTGGGTCTGGCGCTTTGCGCGGACCGCTCAGCCGTCCCAAAACACATATGACCTATACCTGCACGTTTCAGTACGTCGTGCCAGCCCCCAAACCGGTTCGCAAGAGTCTCAACACTGACTCTGGAGTGTCGTTCAAACTCCGTCGTTGTGAGTACTGGCTTACCCGCTGCCCCAGCTACTCTTCGCACTTCTTCCAGTAGATATTCGTCGGAATACCTAGCACGATAGAGCCGCACGCGTTCATCATCCGCTCCGATGTACATATGGCCGAGGCCCGCCTGCTCCAGCACGGCCCGCCAAGAGCCGAACCGCTGCCTTAGGGTCTTGGAGGCGATTCCGGCGTGCTTCTCGAAGTCAAGCGTTGTGAGCACCGGCTTGTCTACAAGCTGTGCTACTCGTCTCACTTCCTCAAGCAGTATTTCGTCAGGGTAGCTTCTGATGATGTGGGTCTCTAGTCCCAAGAATGCCTTCTCCTACGATACACAAAGGGTATGCTGCCGCCGTCGGTAAGGGCCGCCACCGACACGCGCAGATTATGCCCTCACAGATCATATCATTTCGCCACGCGCCTTTGCCACGCACAACACCGCCGATCTGTTCGTGATCAAACGGGCGCTGGGTCACCGGAATATCTCAACGACGGAAATACACACCCGTCTCGTGAAACGCACAACTGGGAGATGCGCTGGAGAGGTTGTAGAATGCTCACTCTCCGGCGTATCCCGCCCAGAAGCTCGTCTTGCGCCCGTGAGCCTGGCGCAGCGCGGACTTGTAGCTTTCGTGATCGCCAAACTCCCTCCAGTCGGTGATCTTTCCTGCCAGGCTGTCGAGCTTCTTCAGATACTGGATTCCGTGATGGTAGTATTTGGAGACGGCTCGCGCCAGGATGGATTACAATAGCGCGCGGTATATGAGACTTGCCGCAAGCCATCTTCTGTCCTTTTCCATGCTCTCTGCCAGCGGCAGCAGGCTTGTATAACGGTTGCCGTCGAGTTCGTCGGCATGGTCCAACAGATAGGCTTCGGCTTCATCGATGTGGCCCGACTCGATAAGGAACTCGGCATCAGAGTGTGACAGTCGTCCAGAGGCGAGGATGCTCCGGGCTTCCCCCTCGATCACGGATTCCCGCTTGTCCTTCCCGATGACAGAGAGCAGAGTCTTCAACGTGTCCTTGCTGCGGTGACCGCGAAAGATACGCCAGGCAACTTCGGCGGCCTTATCTGTGTCGCCGATCTTGATATAGACTGCCAACAGCAGATCATCCCGGTCGGATGACCTGAACGTCTCACCCTGAACGCGCTCCAGCCAAGACAGCGCAGTCGCCAGATCGCCTGCTTCCAGATACACCCGCGCGATGTCTATGCAGGCCGATGTGGAAAGCTCCGGCCATGCCGCGCGCTGCGCCTTCTCGTAGAGCACGGCGTCCTTCAACTGGCGAGCGACCGATTCCATGCCGAGAATCCAGTGGCGCGCTTCATGCGTGTGCTGTCTCTCCTTCTCCGAACGCTGCCAAAGTCGGTCGGCCAGATCGCGAAGGGATTCCTTTGGCAAGAACCGATGCGCCGCGTCGATCAGGACATCCCGAACACCATAGTCATCGTGCCCGTAAAGCTTCAGCAGCCTGTCCACGAGCCATGCCTTATCCGCGCAGCCGGACGCATAGTGGACGAACAAGTCGCAGGCCGCGCACCGAAACACGTCGCCCACCGACCCGCTGGAGTCGTCGCACTGCTCGAAGATGTGCTGATCCGCCTCGAAGAACGTTGCCACTATTTTGACCCCGGTCTCGGGGTCATCGACTCCGGCCTCAAGGTCGGCGAGCATGTCCTCCAGTTCCCGCGCGAAGCCGGAAGCCCCGCGCCAATCGATGAACCTGCGTGCTCTCTTCAGGCCAGCCAGCTTTGCTTTGAAGCGTTTCGTATTCTCCGCCGAGTTTGCCGTCATTCGTTTCACCATATCATCCGCCTCATCGCTTCGCGCCGCCAACCCGAGCAAAGCGTCGGCTAGTCGCTCAGGGCCGAGTTGGATCAGGCGCTCTCGCGAGATGTTATCACCCATCGAGTTCAGTCCAAATGCCCAGGACTGATACGCATGCCACCGGGCGGCTACAGATATGACACCTGTGTGCGGGTTCCTTCTGCAATGCCGAAGTCGCCCTCGTGCTCGAATGAATCCGTGCTCAAATCCTATACACCGGATCCAGAAACCCAAGATTCTCCCTCTGCTCGCGCTAGTCCAAGGGTCTCGGCTTTGCCAGAATGCGCATCGACAGGCTATCAGGTTCCCGTTGCCCACGGCCTGCAAACTGCTGCTTCGCTGCCATCACTTACGAAATACGCTTGAGATGCAAATGCCTGCACGCTGATGCGTCGAACGTAACTTCGGCATCGGTCACATTGCAGCGGTTCTTCTCTTCGTCGAAGTAGCCGCAGTCGTCGCAGAGCTTGCTCTGGAAGTCTGCCTGGGAGAACAGCCCTCCCATTGCCGCCTCGGCTCTGGAGCCGGGCGGGTTCTTCGCGGGGTCGAGTCCCAGCATCTCCTGGGCGGTCTCTATGCTCATCAGCCCGGCGATTACCATATCGACAATGGGCTTGACTTGCTTTTCGTCCAGCATGTCCACCATTCCGCGTTCGCTCTGCTGCTTCGCCGCCTCGATTGCCGGGTCGAGGTCCATCTTCATCAGCATCGTCGAGCGGCTGATGAGCTTGCGGTCATAAAGTTCTATGAGAAGCTTCTTGAAATCGGCCGCGTCGCTGGGGTCGAGATCATTGAAGATGTAATGCAGCTTGCTTGTGGCGTGGCCTTTCATCTCCAGCCAGTCGCCGAATATCCAGTCGAGCATCGTCTTTGCCGCATGCTTTATCTCGCGGATCATAATGAACATCTTCTGCAGACTGATGGATGCGGTTGCGAAGTTAGGGCCATCGCCGGATACCAGTGAGCGGGAAAGGCCGAGCGCGACCATTATGTCTTCCTTGACTTCGCGGACCTTGTTCTCTATATCGAGTATCTGACCGTCGGTGCCGTGGGTCTCGGCGTTGACATAGAACGGGACGACCAGCCCGCTCTTCATGTCCATCTTGTTGACCATATCCCGAATCTGTTCGAGCATCTTCTGGTCGGGCATTATCATCCTCTGGCCGTATGCTCCGCCGACCTTGAGCAGTCGAAACGGCGTGGTCCAGCGCTTCGCTATGGCCTGCTCGGCTTTTCGGTAGTCACGAAGCAGCTCGATTGACTGGAATGCCGGGAGCACAAGCGAGTTACCGCGGGGCGAGAACGACGGCGCGTCCCACTTGAGGTGCAGAACCTGTTCCACAGGAAGACTGAGGCCATCGCCCGCGCCCGGGCCGTCATCGGGATACTGCTTTGCTTCGATAAGCTGTCCGTGAGCATATTTGACCTTCACCGAGACAGGGTTTACGCACGTAACCTCGTTGATGTCATCGCCGTCCTTGGTGTAGCTTTTGAACCCGACCGCGTCGCCTTTGACGAGAAGTTGGAGGACCATGTCTTTGACGAACTTGCAGATATCCAGTCTGCCGGATAGTTTCGCGGCCTCATCCCTGACCTGCTCGTCATCCGCCGTGATCCGTATCTCGTCTCCCACGGCGAACGTGCGCCAGGAGTTCACGCAGTTCTTGACGAGCGGCTCCTCGACGTAGTACTCCCAGGCTTTCCGGGCGCGCTCCTCCCAGGTTGCTGGGATGGCGCTTGTGGGATTGAGACTGTCGAATGCCGATGAATCCAGCGCGGCTGCTGTCGCGAGTGGAATGACGATACTGCCGTCTGAGCGGAGTTCGGGCACATCTGCCGAGTGTGCGTCCGAGGTCATTTGGTGATCTGATGCTTCCTGATGATCGCTTTGCATTATGTGTTCTCCTCGTTGTGATGGGATATTATGGGTAGGTAAGACCGTGGAAATTCATGCCACGCTAATGCGAAGAGGTATCTGCCTGTCTTGCCTTCCTGCGGCCGTATCTCTTCTGACAGGCTTCCGAGCAGAAGACCCTGTTCCTGCGGACGAAGTCGAAGAGCTTGCCGCACTCGATGCACGCCCTGGAATTGTTTGTTCGGGTGAGCGTGGCGGCAAACTGCATCCACATCGCCCCGAGAAGTGATGTCGGCCTGTAGACCAGGGATGTCTTTGTTCTATCGTCGTCCCAGGCAAGAACGGCCTCGACTCGACCGGCCAACTGCCTGTTGGCCGTGACCCTGAGATATTCGGTTGCCGCGGGCACTAGGTTGTCGGCTTCCAGCGATTCAAAGCAGCCGTCCTCTTCCGCCCACACGCTCAGATCGATCCAATCAGTTTTCCCTTGCCCGGCATAACCCGGCACGAGTTCCCGCCGAACATGCCAGCCGCCGCTTCTAAACTCGAATCTCTCCGATAGCTCAGGCACGTTCATACCTAGTGCTTCGTCCATCAGATTGAGCGTCGCCACGGCCGCTCTCATCAGGATGATCTCTCTTGCCCACTCGTGTCCGAACTCCACGACCTTTTCGGCGGTCCATCGGCTGCCGTCGGGATTCTCGCCCTCGTCGAGGATGATGCGCCTGCCGATCCCGATAAGCCCGTAGCTGTTGGCGAAGCCCAGGATGGCGTCACGGCTGGTCTTAAGCCGGGCAAACCTGCGGTAGAGGTCGGGAATGTCATCGGCTCGGTATTCTCTGTAGATGTCGGTGTCTATGGATGCCTTCCGCCACGCATCATCAAGCGCCTGAAGGTAGACCTCCATCGATGCCTCGGGCCCCGGGAGGCGCAGGTCTTCTCCTTCGTGCAGCGCGGGAAGCATCTTGCCCGCGCGTGGGTGCCGGGTATTCTGCCAGTGATAGCCGTCGGTCCTGATTCGCTGTATGAAAGTGTCTTTGTTTGTCTGCATAATATCCTCGCAGTGTCGGCGTAACAGCATTTCATCGCCAAGCAGTTCTCCTTGATGCTGCGTGCAGTGTCGGCGCGCAGGCATTGACATACGACATTATAAGCTCTACAATGTGGATTGTCAACACTATCCGTAAGGAGACATCGCAAATGAATAAGCCCCAGACCCTTTCAGTAGAGGAAGCGGCAAAAGTTCTCGGCATTGGGATCACAACTGCTTATGCGGCAGTGAAACGCAGAGAGATACCGTCGATCCGCATCGGCGGCAGGCTGCTCGTGCCCAAACCCGCGCTTGAGAGAATGCTTCGGTGCGAAACATCGCTCGACGCCGCATCGGACAGATAGAGCGTCCGAAGATGTTCCACGTCAGTATCAGGAGGAGATCGATCTGAAAGGAAGCGTTTTGCAAACCTATGAGACCGCGCCGAGCGTGACAGGCCCGTCCGACTATATGGATACGGTCGCCAACTATTATCGCAGGATCAGGGAAGTCGACATCGGTGTCATTGCCCAGGAGATACTCGGCGATAGGATCACCACTGGCAGGTTCGAGGCAAGGCTTGACTGTGACTGCCCGAACCATTCCAGCCAATCGCGGCGCTCACTGCATATAGACCTGCGCAAGCAGTGCTGGTACTGCTTTGGCTGCCGCAAGGGCGGAGATGTCCTGCAGCTTGTGGAGTTCGTAAAGTTTGGAGTCGTCACGGCCGGGATAAGCGGAACGATGCCTGAGACGCACCGCAAGGCGCGTGCGTTTCTGGCCCGGAAGTCGGGTCTGAAAGACTTGCCGAGCATGGGACTTGCCGATGATCAGGTCATGGATATCGAGGATGAGCACCTTTCCCATATGCATGTGCTCGACACGCTCTGGTGGATCGCCGATTATTACCATTGGCGGCTCACAAACAGGCCGGACGTCCTCAAGTGGCTGATGGGCAACTACGGCTTGTCGGAAGAGACCATCAGTGACCTGAAGATAGGATTCGCGGCAAACGGTCCCTGGAAGGACGCCGACGCCTGCCCCCAGCCGGATGTGATGGAGTATCTCATGGGCGGATGCAACCTGTTCAACCCTGAAGACCTTATCGTCACCGGAGCTTTCATTCCCACAAAAACAGGCCGCCTGATGCCCTTCTTCAAGAACAGGATAGTCTTTCCCTACTGGCACCGGGGCAACGTCGTTTTCATGATAGCTCGGAAGACACCCTGGACCGAAACCAATGATTACGAGCAGGGAAAATACAAGAAACTGCGGACATACGACCGGGAGAAGCGGCCCGATATCCATCCGTGCATCCGCAACGATTATCTGTATAATGAGGACTGCCTGCTCGTCCGTCCGAAGCGAGTGATCATAACCGAGGGCGTCACCGACTGCATATCGCTTATGCAGCACAGCTTTCCAGTCATCTCGCCTGTGACGGTGCGGATAAAGGACCGGGACAGGGGGCGTCTCTCGAAGAGGCTCAAGAGCACGGGCACGGTCTACGTCTGTCAGGACAATGAACTCTCCGAAGTCGGTCTGGCGGCGGCCCTGGAGACTACCGAACGGCTTCGTCAGGAGGGTATTGACACCAGGATCGTGACGCTTCCCTTGCTCGATAAACAAGTGCAGGCAAGAAATCGTCTTGTCAATGAGTTCGGTATCGATCTGGGAACCGACATTCGTTCGCAGATGTCCGAGAAGCCTGAAGATCAGGCAGCGAAGATAGAGCAGCTTGTCCTCGATGCCAAAATCGATGTCAATGAATACTTCGCCTCCGGTAAGACCGCTGAGGACTTCGAGAGGCTGCTGGAGTCCGCGCAGACCCCACTGGAGTATGCCATATCCGCTCTCCCCGCCGATGCCGATGAAGCCGAGCGAAACAGGGCGCTTGAGTCGGTGCTCCGGGCGCTGCTGTCTGAGACTCCTCTGGAGCGCAAGAGATATCTTCACATGCTCAAGAAGCGCTTTGCCAGTGTTTCCATTGAAGCTCTTGAGGCTCAGATAAGGCATCTTGAAAAGGAGGCCGAAGACCACAAGGTAAAGCGCCATCAGCATTTCCCCGCCATCTGGAGTTCGGCGGATGCCGACAGTTGCAGGGCGGTCGTCGAAAACACGCTGATACTTACAAGTATGGGTAAAGGGGCTGGTGACTACCGCGCCGCTGGAGAGGCCGTATTCGAGTGGCTCAAGGCCCATGGCGCGAGGTTCTTTAGGACTCACTCCTGCGAGCCCTATATGTTCTATCGTGATAACGTCTACTGGATGGACTCGCCAGACCGCAGCAGGCGGCGCAATTACCTTTCGTGGCTGTACCAGGAGACCGGACTGGTCCAGGTCCAGCAGGGCGGCAAGGTGTTCGCCGAGGTGCTTGCCAACCTTGCGATCCGGGACGGCGCTCCGCGCGACCCTTATACCTGGATTCACAGCGACCTTGCGCACTACACGGTCTACTTCAGCCTTAATAATGCGCGAAACGAGATAGCCGTGATCTCCCCAGAGGGAGTCCGCGTAGTCAAAAATGGCGGGAACGATCACGATGTCCTGCTCGCCGGTTCTCCCAAAATGAAGGCCGTCAACTATGCCGAGGATGTCGATATCGACGAAGCCGACCGATTGCTCGCGGGGCTTATCGCCGACAATCTCACATGCGAGCCACGCCTCCGGCCGTTCCTTATGGCGTGGGTTATGTGCTTTCTACTCGTCGACTTCGCGGGGACAAAGCCAATGACGAGATTCGAGGGCGGCTCTCAGTCCGGCAAGACGACGGCAAGCAAGTTTCTGACCACTCTCATATACGGAGAGCATCAGCAGAAGAAGAGCACCATAGCCGCCAACTATTCGGACGGCGCGCAGAACCCGCTGGTCTGCCTGGACAACATCGAGACGGTGCACATGTCCGACGAGTTGATGATGTTCTTTGTCACATCCGTAACCGGCGTCTCGAACGAAAAGCGCAAGCAGGGCAGCGACACCGAGACCGTGATCGAGCGAACCAAGTGCCTGATTAACACCAGTGGAATTGAGCCGCTCTATGGTCATCTGGAAGAGATAGTGTCCAGGATGTTCGCCGTGCGTTTTGACCCGAGCTTCAGCACATGCGATGTGTTCCTGGAAGCCGAGGCTATGGCAAAGGTCGTGGCGAACCGTGACCTGCTGCTCTCTGCGATAATGAAGAAGACAAGCATCGTGCTCCGCCTTTTGAGCCGGGGGGCGCATAAGCATACTATGAAGCTGCTCGGTAGCACCCTCGGCGATCACGGCAAACGCCGCTGCAACGATTATCTGGCGATCATGTATCTGATGATGATCGCCGACCCGGATGAGCAGAAGACGAACGCCGTCCTTACAGAGCTATCTCCGGCTTTCATCGAGCAGGTGAACCTGATGAATGAGTCTGCAGGCGATACGAGCAGAGAGTCCAACCAGATAGTCAACGCGCTCTCGACCCTGTTTACCGCATATTCCAAAGCTCTTGAGGCCGACGCCATGGGCTATGACGCGCCCGGCGGCAAATCGAACAGGATGGTTTTCGAGGAGAAGTATCTGGTCGAGTTCGATAGTGACGGCTGTCTGCGCAATGTGCTGGCGCGCGAGCTTTTCAGCGCCCTGAGTAAAATCTCGCGTGATCACTGTCTGAGCTTCGGCTACCGCTCGGTTCAGCAGTTCGCGCTTCGCTTTGCCAATGAACTGGCGACCATTGCCGAAGCCGGGTTCGAGGTGAGCATAAACCAGATGGCTCACAGGATGCGCGGCTACGACATTCGCAAAACTGAACAGGCTGAAGTGAAATAGGTTTTCACCCGGCGAGGGGGTTTTCACCGCCGCGAAAGGCTCGACTAGAGCTTGAAAACCGGCCATTCGGTGAAAAGGGTGAAATGGGTGAAGTCTCTGGAGGATGCACCCCTATACATAGTATTGGGCGGGGGTAGGTCTGGACATAACGCAGAAAAACGCCCCCGGGCATCCCACTCTATAGTAGATGTATACCTAAATAGACTTCACCCTTTTCACCTTTAGAAGAGAAGAAGAAAGGAATCAAGCTCAAAATGAGCTTCAGATACGGGGTGAAAACCCCTGGTGAAATCCTCTGGCGGGCAGTCGGAGTTTTCACCTTTTCACCCGGCGCTTCACGTGGGCGCGGGAGACCACAAGGAGGGCAATCAATGAAGGACCTGACTAAATGGACCAACGACTGCGAAGTAATGGACCTGTCGGAAGGCGAAGACTGGCTCGATTTCTGCATCAAAAAGCTACTTTCGGATAGACGCCACAAGCTCACGGACGAGGTGATCCATGGACTGACCTTTGAAGAGCCTTTCGGGGCTCTTGCTGCGGGAAAGACTGCGATGAGGTTGGTCATGGATTCCGAGGTATAGAGACGCAAACCCGCCCCGGGAGATCCGTGAATTGTCTCCCGGGGGCACCATTATACCCGTGACATCAGGCATCGTCCGCGCATGCGGCCTGGATGTTACCGGCGCTTCTACCAAGCGGCACATCCTTTGGCAGCGGCAGCCTCTCGATGTAGCCTATCTCTTTCGCCCATATCAAGAACATGCGAAAGACGCGAATGGTCTTCCTGACTGTGACTTCCGAGCGGTTCCTGTCGCCGTGCATCTTGAGTAGTGCATCCGATTTGAGGAACTTGCCGACGTGAGGGGTGAGGATTGACGTGAGCTTGCGGTCGGCTCCGAAGAATCCCATGATCTGTTCGGCGTCCTTTTGGTACGTATAGATAGTCCTCTCGCTTTTGCCCTCCTGCTTGAGATGCTCCAAGTATTCGGCCAAGACCTCGCCAAGCGTTTTCTCTGACATCTATTTGCCTCCAGTTGCCCGGTCGCAGCCGGGCATGATATCCGCCGTAAAACCGGGCGGTGTGACATTCATCGCTCAGCCTCGGCATTTCAGTCAAGTCATCATCTGAAAATCCCGCATAACTACCAGAATATCGAGCAGTCCGCTACGAACCGCTTGATGTTTTCCTCGAAAAGAGCGTTCATTGGGTGGAGGTGATCCGTAATGCCGATGATGCTGACTCTTGAGACCGACGATGGCGTATCGGAGTTCGTGATGAGACCCATCGACCGGAAGACACGCCAGGCAACTACAAAAAGACTGGCGGTAGATTCCCAGGGCCGCGAGTGCAGCAGAGTCATGATGACTCACGATGGACTGCTACTCGCCTCCGGCACAACCGCTGATCTGTATGAAGGCGATGATGGCAATACCGTCGAGCATGGCGAAGTAGTCGCCGTTGATAGTGGTGGCAATGTGTTGAGGAGCCTACCTTCGACTATAGGGAGACCCCAAAGGCCGGTCGGGCCGGTTCCGATGGAGGAATTGCTGGAAAACACCGTCGCCAAGGCATACGCGCTGATGCCGGTCGTGATCGCGCGTGACTTGCAGGATTCCCTTGCGAGCGGTGACGTCTACCGGGTTGCATTCCGCCCCAGGGCATCAGTTGTGGACAATCCGGCCTTCATCCTGTCGAACGCATCGGGCGTATTCCTTCTACAGTACAAGCCCTGCCTTATTGAGTTCATCCGCCTGGACCAGTCCATCGTCCTGGAAGACGAACTCGAAGATGAAGACGACCTCTGGGACGACTGGCAAATGAATTCCAGCGATTACGCAGCCGGAGGTGAAATGTGGTAAGGCTCAGACACATCAGGCTTGCTGACCACCGGGGACGTGACGCGACGGTGCTTCTCGTCCCAATTGGAGAGAGTGTGAAGAGGCGGCATCAGGACATGGAGGGACGGCCCGTACGAAGCGTTCGCAGGATGCGGGCGACATCCGAAACCTGCGCCGATTCACTGTTCGCACGGTATCCCGACCCTGACGAACTGGCCCGGGCGCTCATAGATAACGATCCGGAGATTGACCTTGAAATGACCGGCCGAACAACCGGCTCCTGCGACAGGGTTTACATCGACGGCGAAGGACAGATCCATTACGCGCCGTCGGTTGTGGAAGTACGATGCGGTCCGGACGGCATGGAATGCGAGCGCAGGCCACTCTCGGTGCGCCCATCCAATCTGATGACGCCCGCGCCGCCGGTCTGGTCGGGATTGCTGACCCCGCGAGCTGAGATCATGAGGCAATATGCTCTCACTCGGGCATATCAGGTGATGCACACGAATGCCCTGGAGTTCGACTTCCTATGCGGTATCGCGGCATATCTCGATGAGCGAAACGCTATGGCGCAGGTCGGCTCCGGCAGGCGTGGAAATGGCCCGCTCATCCTCGAACGCAACGGCCCCAAGTATCGCGGGTTCCTTGACGGCAGAGTCCAGGGTGACGCGATGCGGCTGGTTCTATATCTCGCGGCGTTCGAGCTTGCTGTGTCGGAGGAAAGGCTGTGAATACCGCACTCAACGGCAAAAGTAGTCCGCTTGGGAGTGGTCTAATGTATCCGCCAGGCTCTGTGCGTGATGCGGAGCTTGCTGCGCTGCTCGCTTCCTACAAGCGAAACGTGGCCGGGGCCTACACCACCGTGTCACCCGACACTATTGCCGCAACGATCCCGGCTGGCGATCATATCGCTTCCACAAAGATAGACGGCGAGCAGTGGTTCCTCTGCAAGGATGATGAATCTGCTGTCCTGCTTTCGCCGAATGGCAAGGCCATTACCGACATACCTATAATAAAGGAAGCAGATCGCGTCCTTATGGGTTGGACAGGCATTCTCGCCGGCGAGCTGTATGCCGCAGTCGATGCCGGTCGCCCTCGCGTCTTCGATTTGCATGCCGCGCTTGGCGGCGGAATCGATGCCGAAGTAGACCGCCTCCGGTTCGCCGTGTTCGATATCCTGCGAGACGGTGACACGGATTGTCAATCAGTGCCGTTTGGTGATAGAGCCAAACGTATTCGCGAACTGCTCATAGGCGCTGAGCTGATTCATCCGGTGGACTTCACAGAAGTCGATGGGCCGGATGGAGTGCGCGAGTTCTTTGAGAACAAGATTCGAGCAGGCGAGGAGGGTGTTGTCGTCCAATGCTCCGATGGGCGCATCTTCAAGGTCAAGCCCAAGATATCGATAGACGCGGCGGTTGTGGCATACACGGGAACGTCATCTGGCGTCGGTGAGCTGCTGCTTGCTCTAATGCCTGATGAGCAGATTGATGGCGAGCATGCGATGCAGATCATTGGTCGCGTCGATACCGGGTTCAGCCAGCCCGAAAGGCGCGAGCTTGCAGACCGCCTTGGAATGCTGCGATGCGAGTCCGTCCTCAACCTGTCCAGTCGGAGTGGCCTGCCATACAAGTGGGTTCAACCCGAGATGGTTGTGGAGATTGCCTGCCACGAACTCCTGACCATCACAAGCGACGGCAAACCGATCCGGCGATGGCGAGTATCTCATGATGATGCCGGTTGGAACCCAATCGGCAAGTCACCGAGCGTGAGCCTGCGAGATGCGGTGTTCGTCCGAGTTCGAGAAGATAAGACTATCGAACTGCCGGATGTCCGGTGGTCACAAGTCACGGACCTCGTGCCGATAGCGGAAGCGGATCCCAATCCCGCCGATCTACCCAAGTCGGAGATTATCCGCCGGGAGGTCTACACAAAGAGAGTCCGAGACTACGGTGTTGCCGTGCGCAAGGTGGTTATTTGGAAAACCAACAAGGATGATGTCGATCCGCATTATCCAGCCTACTGCGTGTTGTTTACCGACTACTCTCCAGCCAGGCAGGAGCCGTTGCGGACTGAACTTCGTGTCGCCTCCAGCGTTGAACGCATAATGGCAATCTCCGGGAAATGGCTTGCGGAGAACATCAGGCGGGGATGGGATTGCGCCGCCAAGAGCGGAGACGGGTCCTCGCCGAGTTCCGAAGAAGATGTCCGCGCCATGCGCGCCGCCAGCGACTCTCACTCGCTCTCCATCTCCTTTGCCAGAAGCACCTCGCCCACGTTCCCCATCGTCCGAAGGAGGCTCGACGCCCTCGCGGAACTCGGCGAGTTGAACGTAACAACCGACAATGCGGGCAAGGAAGTCTGGTTCGAGCTTCATATTCATAGTGGGCTCGTGGAAAACTACCGACGTATCATGAATCTGCTGAGCATGGTGCGGCGCTGGAAAAGCACCGAGGTCGCACTCGACGGCGAAATGCTCGACAAGTACGCAGTCGACGATGTCCTGAATCGCCTTGAGGAAATCCGCCAATGTTGGCAACGCCGCAAAGCCGCTGGCCCGACCGGATGCCGCAGAGACTGCGCCATCGGCTGCCGAGCGTTGCGCATCGCTCCGTCTCAGAGGTTTCTCGACGGAGCATTCATCACTGAGCCGCAGTGGTATGCGGTCGGCAAATTCGAGAACGGCAGAGTTATAGTAGATAAGGCCGGGCTCGTCGCCCAGGGTGACCGGCGTCGCAACAAGCTCCTGGACTGCTGCCCATGCTTTGACAAGGACGCCGTGCTCTCCGCGATACAGGAACTGCCGGATACGTTGTCGCCTGATGATCCCGGATATCAGCTTGTATACAAACGAGATGATGGATTGGCGGCCTGGGTATGGCCGGAACACGCGCCGATGCCGTCGAGGCTGGGCATGCGCGGGGCACAGATGCGCAGTCCGCTGGTGGGCGGCGAGGGCGTGGGGTTCATGATTTCTGCGGCACACTCCCAGCCAACAAAGCTTCGACGCATACCTGCCGCGACCTACGCCGATGTATGCGGGCAAAACGAAGCGGTCGAGACCGTCTGCGATCTCATTGATTTGCCGATGAAGCACTCGCACCTTTTTGAAGCCGTGGGGGTCTCGGCAAAACCCAGCGGCGTGATCCTCGCGGGACCACCCGGAACGGGCAAGACTCTTCTTGCCCGCGCCGTTGCCGGTGAATGTGGCGCTCATCTGGAAATAGTCTCTGGGCCGGAACTGCTGAACCCCTATGTCGGCGCGACAGAGCAGGCTCTGCGGGAGGTCTTTGATCGTGCTGGACGAAACACGCCATCACTCATTCTATTCGACGAACTCGACGCCATTGCGCCATCACGTGCAACAGCCGACGCACATCATCAGCAGTCAATGGTTGCGCAGTTGCTGGCCTTGCTCGATGGGCTTGAATCCCGCAACGGTGTGTTCGTCCTTGCTACTACCAACCGCCCAAAATCCATAGATGTGGCACTACGTAGACCGGGACGATTCGACAGAGTGGTCTGGATGAAGCTGCCGGATGAGAGTGGCCGTACGGCAATATTGAGGCACTACCTCAAGCCGCTTCGGCTCGATTCGAGTATTGGTATCGATGCTCTGGCCGCCGATCTCGCCGCTGCCACCGACGGCGCGTCCGGCGCGGACTTGGAATACCTCTGTCAGACGGCGGCGAGGCTGTGCGTGAAAGACGCTCTCTTGTATGGCGTGTCATCCAGGGAAGTCAGAATATCCGCTCATCACTTCGATCTGGCTCTCTCGTCCCTGGGTTATACCGCCATAGATTCGGTGCGAGAAAGCCAAAGATCGCCGGAGGCGGGTCGAGAAGCCTGTCACACATCCGCAGCAGGCCATCGATCGTCACGGACGCGGCTGTCACCGCAAGGCATGCCATGATCCAGTCGGGGTAGGTGACGTATCTGAACACCACCCCGCAGACCAGCGCTCCTGCCGCATAGATGCCTATTCTCTTGAATCTTTTCATGTTCGACACCTCCGCCTGTCTCTGTCACCAATCCATGCCTTGGGGTGCGCCGCTTGTGTGACCCGACAAATGCCGGTATTTGTGGACACTCATCCCGGCAACAGGGCGAGCACGAAGAAACCGCCGGACGATAAAGATCGTTATACTCTTGGCTCGGTCATCCACTCGTTACGGCCTGTAATCACTGGCCCCTGCGTGCCGATGATTACACTATCTACTGCGTTGTGCTTGACTTGCGCCTCATAATGCAGTAGAATGCATCGAGTGAGGCTGTTATGGATACACGGACAAACGGATACGGTCAAACGCAAGGTATGAGGCTCCTGCAGCAGTTGAACGCGGAAGGCTGTTTTGTGTTCACGGCGGATGATGCTGCGCAGGCTGCCGAACGAGCCGGTATCGGTCGCGGCTACGTGCGTGAACTGCTGCTGCAACTCGTGAAGAGTGGCTGGCTGATCAGAATCAAGAGAGGAACATACGCGTGGACAGGCTCTCTGCCGGGCGGTAACCAGGTGCATCCTTTTGTCGTGGCAACCCGACTGGTCCAGCCATCCGCAATTGCCTACTGGTCGGCCATGAGCCACCACGGACTGACCGAGCAGGTTCCCCAAGCAGTCTCGTGCTGCACCCCAAAGAAGGTTGTCACTCCCAGTATGCGCCAGACGAGCACACGGGAAAATGGAGAGCGACACGCCTGGGAGATTGGCGGCATTCGATGCGAGTACACCAGCATCAAGGAGGAGCACTTCTTCGGTGTGGAAGAAATCTGGATTGACCAGAGCTTCCGAATACCAGTAACCGACAGAGAGCGTACCGTCCTCGATCTCTTTGCCCACCCACGGATGTTCGGCGGAATGGGCGAGGCAATCGCCGTTCTGACTGAACACGTCGACACTCTCGACACGGACAGGCTGGTCAGTTACGCGGTTCGATACGCGAAGAGTTCAGTCGCCAGGAGGCTGGGATGGACGATGTCGCGAGTAGGCATTGGCGACGATGTGCTGTCGCCGCTCCAAGCTATGTGCACCACTGGCTTTCGGCTGCTCGATCCAACGGGGCCGAGACAAGGCCCATGCGACGCCGTATGGCGAGTTCAGGACAATATCGGGAAGGAATACGCACAGTGAAGCCGCTTAGAGCAAGGATTCGTGAGGCTGCGTCGTCTACCGGCATCGGAGAACAAGTCATCGAGAAGGACTACGCTCTGAGTTACATCCTGGCTGGGATCGCTGCGCAGCCGGAAATGTCGGAGTCAATGATCTTCAAGGGTGGCACCGCTCTGAAAAAGCTGTTCTTCGGCGACTATCGTTTCTCAGAGGATCTGGACTTTTCCACTCAGGACTCGCCCCGGGGAGATGACCTGGATCGGGCGGTGCGGCAGGCGGTCGCGCATTCCGGTAGTCTCCTGTCAGAGCACGGAGCTTTCGTTCTTGAAGCTGTCCGCTATGTCGAGCGTGATCCGCATCCGTTTGGGCAGGAAGCATTCGTGATCCGTGTCAGGTTCCCCTGGCACCCCAGCCCGTTGTGTCGAGTTAAGCTTGAGATAAGCCACGATGAGCCGGTTCTCCTGAATCCGGATTCACTGCCTCTCATCCACGGCTATGAGGAGAGCCTGCACGTCAACCTCAGGTGCTATCAGCTTGAGGAGATTATTGCCGAGAAGCTACGCTGTCTGCTTCAGACTCAAAAGAAGCTGATAGCTCGCGGATGGAATCGACCTCGGGCTCGTGATTACTACGACTTGTGGCGGCTCTTGACTGCGTTTGGCGCGAAAATCGATAAGACCTTGGTACCCTCGCTGCTCGAACGGAAGTGCGCACATCGTGACGTTGGCTACTCCCGTGTAGACGACTTCTTCACCAAAGAGCTGATGAACGAAGCGAGAACTCATTGGAACAGCAATCTTCGGCCCTTCGTGTCGCAGCTGCCACCCTGCGATGTCGTCATCAGCGAGCTAAAAGTATTGGTGCGGAATCTTCTGCGTTCCCAAAGTGACTGATCCTAGACGATAGGCCCTTACAGGTTCCAGCTATGCATTCTCGAAGTGCTTAAGCAAGTTCGCCGCCCAATCCGCAGGCGTGGTTTGTAGCTTACCACCTCGCCGCATCTTTTTTGCCTTCAGCGCTTTGATCGCTTTCCGAAACCGGCGGTCTGCACGCATTGCCGCATCCGCGCAGTCGGCGGCCAAAGCCCGGTTCATCCTCACGCAAGCTTCGGCGGCGGTGCGAATAAGCTTGATATCATCCTCATCTGAGTCAGGGAAATCGTCGAGAAAACGTGCCTTGACATCGGCGATAAGCGCGAGTTCCTCAAGAGGCGGTTCGACCTCGGCGTATGCCCCGTGCTTTACGGCATTGCGGTTTCCAAGCGGCGCGCCTGGCTGCTTCTGGTTGGCGATGTCCACGCAGCTTTGCAAGTCGGGATGCAGATTGATGAGTCGCACTATCTCGCGCCGCAGGGTCCAATAAGATACATCGGGGAGAATACCTTCGCTCCTGGCTACAACAGCAAGATTAGCGAGATCCCATAGCTGGGCGGGTATGCCGAACTCCTCCGGTGAGCGATAAATAATGTCGACTAGGAGTCCGTCCGAGTATCGGACTGCCGTCTTTCTGAGTCGGACTGGACTTGCGTTCTGTTTCAATTGATGCCTGCGACCAAGCGTTATAAGCCGTCGCGGACTTGTATATCAAGCCGCAACCGCGAAAACATCGGCTGTTTGCGCGGCTTTGACGCATTCCTGGGCCATTTTTGCCATCGCAACGGCGCCGTGCCTGAATAGCTTCAGCAGATTGTGCGCGGCGCATACCAGGTTCCATTCGGCTTCGCACGCCTCAACTCCTCGCATCGAGAACTCCCGGAAGCCCATGCATCGCTTTATCTGACCGAACACCGGCTCCACTGTCTGCTTGCGAAGACCATACCGCTCTCGTCCAACGTCGGTTAGCACTTTTGACTTCATTCGCTCGCGAGTAGGAGTGTTCTCATTCACAGGCTCGGGTTTGGCCTCCCTATACTCTCGATGCTTGAGCCTGCAAGGCGGCATATATACATCCACACCCATGCATTCGAGATACTCAACGTTTGCATCCGAGTAATAACCCGCATCCAAACTCATCTCATCGGGCAACCGCCCGTTATTCTCCATAATCTTCTCGGTCATCGACTCGACATGCGGACAGTCAGCAGCCTGATTTGTCACCATAGCCCCAACAATAACTTGATAATCGCTGTCCACCGCCGCCTGTGCATTGTATCCCTGGATGAACGACTTGTTCCCGCTGAGCATGATCTTCGACTCAGGGTCGGTGAAGTTCTTCTGAGCCTTGTCATCAGGCACGCCGACAGGCTTCTTTCTCGGGCGGCCACGCTTTGTCGGCTTGGGATTCTCATCGGGATCCTCTTCTTTCGCCGCCTCTTTCGCTTCGGCCTCAAGCTCAGAGATCGCCTGCCGTATCTTCGCAAGACGACCCTTGCGAAACGCAAGTTCCCTGGGCAACTCATCGCCGCGAACATAATGGCCAAACTCGGTGTCTTCAGCTTCGTCGATCCGCTGCGCATCGCCCAGGAGTTTCGCTATCTCAGATTCAAGCCTTGCGGATTCTTCTTTCATTCGAGAATAACTCATCGCCTTGTGTTTCGAGGCATTCGCTTTCTGCTTCGTCCCGTCCAGTGACACATGGCCCAGCCTTACCATCCCAGCTTTTGCGCACAACATCAGCACTTCAGCAAATAGCACTTTTAGAGCCCCAAGATGCTGCTTTCGGAAGTCAGATATTGTTCGGAAATCAGGCTTGTTACCTGCCCCAAGAACCCTGAAAGCAACATCATCTTCCAGCTTGCGGGCGATCTTGCGAGAAGAGAATACCCCAGTGCAATAGGCGTAGAAGAGCAGTTTCGTCATCATCCCAGGATGATAGGGCGGATAGCCTACACGGCTCTTCTCGTATACGCTTTCTATTGCCGACAAATCCATCTCGTCAATGGTATCGCTCACGAAATATACCAGATGGCCCTCGGGTAACCAGTCACGCATCGATGGAGCCAACAAAAACTGCTGATCGGGATTGTAGGGTCGGTAAGTCTTGCTCATACATACTACTTCGACAATACCAACCCGGATTCATGCATACCTAACGATAATCTATAGCATCTATTTTTCTATTGCCCACATCGCAATACTCGGACGGACTCCTAGCGATTGCCGTCCCGAGTCCGAAACCGACCGTGTCCTGCCGGGGGAGACTCTGCGCTCCAGAGCTTCCGCCCCGCCATCGTTGAACCTCTTCACGGCATAACGGACGGTGCGTTCACTTGTCTTAAGCGACTGGGCGATAGATGTAGAGCCTATGCCTTCTGACGCCATAAACACCGCCCTGGCTCGCTTGGCAACAGCTTCATCCGAGCAGGAAGTCAATTGATACAGTTGCTCTCTTTCGTTCTCCGTGATCTCGCGTATGTTCATCGGCAGAATTCTACCAGACTGCCAAGCATGCGACAACCCGACCGCCATCGGCGAGATGGTATAATGGTTCTTGATACCCACCTCTGAAGGAGTTTTCATTTGACCACCAGTCCCGTACAAGATGCTCGTAAAGTCCTTCCAAAGGGTCTGTTCGCAAAACTGCAGAGGCACTGCACCGGACTCGTCTATGTGCCCGCGCCACCAAGGAGTAACAATCGCCGGGAGATGGTTCTCAGGCTTCACAAGGCCGGGATGACGGCGGGACACATTGCATGTGCTACTCGCCTCAGCGCCAAGTGGGTGCGACACATTGTCGAGGGCGCTGATTTGGAACGCTCTTCGAAGCCGGTCTCAAAGTTTCTCCGACTTGTTCCTCTGGATATTGTCCAGCAGGTTCAGCAGCATGCAATCGGGCGTCTTTACATCCCTCCGCGCCAGACAAAGAAGACCGGTAAGACCAAGCGCATCGAGCGGTTGTTTGACGAGGGCTTGTCAGTTGCAGAGATAGCTGGTCGCATGAGTTTGTCAGAGCGGCAGGTGTATCGGCTGAAGAAAGCCTGGTCGGAGAACGCCTGGCGGCGAGAGGTGGGGAAAACAGATCAGCAGAGCCAGCACGAGAATCCAATACGCGACGGCCTGTTGCAATCCCATGCCGCCGCAAAGCTGTGTCGCGGATGCGGCAGACCGGTAGTCGGACAGAGAGCAAACTACTGCGACCTGTGCAGGACCATCGAAGGCGGATCAGACGGTGAAGTGATCGTGCTGCAAAACATGCCGCTTGCCAAATTCGACCCCAGGTTCTGATTCACGAGGCTCTGATAGCCCACAAAAACCACTGACACGAGAATTACATCGACTTCCCTTGCCAACTTCCATTCCGGCGGCCTTTCCGCACGTTATCCAATCTCCGATCCGCCGTGAAAGCATCCGTCTCACGCTCAACGGCAAATATATATGCTAATTGTATCGCGTTTTCGGAGTTGGGCGCGGGAGACAGTTTCGCTCTGATGATCGCCGGGAAGAACCGCGAGGAACAAGAGACAATCGCGCAGTCAACACTTGAGCGCGTTGGACTCAGCGACCGGCTGCATCACAAGCCCTCGGAGCTGAGCATCGGCCAGCAGCAGCGGGTTGCACTGGCAAGGACACTGGCGAATAGCCCATCCGTGATTCTAGCCGACGAACCCACCGGCAATTTGGACCCGGCAACTGTGGACAGCGTGGCGGCGACGCTCAGGGAACTGAACGACGAGGGTATCACGATTGTTATGGTTACTCACGACCCAAGAATGGCCGCGCACGCAGGTCGCGTGGAGAAGCTCGTGGATGGTAAGATAGCTGCTGAAGCGGCGTGATAATCCGTGAAACCAACGCCGGGCTGTTGTAGCTGCTGATAGACGCGAACAATAGCCCGGCGCATTTTGACGACGATCAAAGTCCCAAGCCTTTGTGTTGACGCCGCATTTGCCTGTGTGTTACTATGTGCATATCGTATATAGATACGCAAGGAGACAACTACGTGTGTAACTGTGGCGGAAGTCAAGGCGATCATCAGCACCAAGATGGGTGCGGCTGTATACAGGGCCGCGGCATGCGGTTTACCGAGCCAGCTCTGCTCTTGATGCTGCTCGATGGACCATCTCACGGATACGACCTTGCTATCCAACTATCGGGCATCAAGTTTCCTGGCGAGCCTCCTGACCCGCCTACCGTCTATCGCAACCTTCGTCAGATGGAGGAGTCTGGGCTGGTGAAGTCGCGATGGGAGACGAGTGAAGCGGGCCCGGCAAAGAGGCTATATGAGTTGACCGCTGAGGGCGAGGAAATGCTGCACGCCTGGGCGGTCAATATCCGAGCTCGAAGGGACGCGCTCGATACATTTCTTCGTTCCTATTCTGACCGCTTTCCAGGCAAGGAACAAGCACCAATCGAGAGGAGGTGAATGAGCATGTGCGGTGAACACAGACACCACCACGGATCATCGGGCGGGTCTTGCTGTTGCGGAAATCGTTCCGATCAGCGGCCAGCCGTTCGGGAAGAACGTATAGCCGAACTTGAGGCATGCAAGACTGAGCTGCAGCGAAAAGTGGCTGAAGTCGAACAGGAACTGCAGAGCCTCCTGCAGGCTGAGTGAACTGCGTCTTGGCGGAAAGGTTAGCCGTTGCCAGTTCCCGCCAATCTTAGCTTTGGGATCACGTATTGAGGAGTAGAGAAATGACTTATGACGAGTTGCTTGAGTTAGGACAGAAGTTTCACGGACACAAATGCCCGGCAATGCCGTTGGGGCTGAGGGCCGCGCTGGCGGCGATGGACAAGCTCGGCGTCGAGCGCGCCACTGATAAGCAGCTTATGGCTCTGATCGAACTGGACGACGATCACTGCGCCACTTGCTTTGGTGACGGTATTCAGGTCGCGTCCGGATGCACTTTCGGCAAGGGCAACATCAAGAAGCTCCATTATGGCAAGTGGGGAGTCACGCTGATAGACAAGAAGAGCAAGCGGGCTGTGCGGGTTGTTGCCAAGGCCGAGACAATGAAGAAGAACAAGGAGTCGGAGTTCATGCAACTCCGTGCTTCAGGCGTTCCCGCATCCCAGATAGCATACGAGGTCGTGAAGCCGCTCATAGAGATGGTCTCAAGCGCGCCTCAGGACGCGCTGTTCAACGTCAGCGAGGTGTTCGAGCACGACTGGCAGGATGTACCGAATAGCTTCGAGTCAACCGTATGCGAGTCTTGCGGAGAATCGGTTGTGACGAGAAACGCACGGGTCAAGGATGGAAAAGTGGTCTGTATCCCCTGCTCGGGATATGAAAGATAGATGATGTGGCCGCAACTCGCCTGGCAGGGCTCAGTCAGTCGCTCCACCAGGCTCGTGAGGCGCAATAGGGGAAACTTATGAAAGACGTGAGAGCAGCAATGACGAAAGATGGCACGCCTGATACGCAAGCAGCTCCCCCCTCTCTCGCTCAGGTATTCTGGGCGTTTCTTCGCCTCGGACTCACCGCTTTCGGAGGTCCGGCAATGGTGTCCTATATCGGGGAGATGGCGATTACCAAGAAACGGTGGTTGTCCAGGCCGTCGTTCAGGGAAGGAGTGGCCGTTGCTCAGACGATTCCCGGGGCGACGGCTATGCAGACTGCCGCGTATGTAGGTTTGAGGATTCGCGGCGTATCCGGAGCGGCGGCGGCTTACATCGGTTTTGGTCTGCCTGCATTCCTCCTAATGGTTGGCTTATCCGCCGTATATAATGCCACGCACAGCTTGCCAGTCAGCTTGTCGGTGTTCCGAGGTCTCCAGGTTGTTGTTGTCGCCATCATCGCGAAGGCAGCTTTCACATTCGGACGATCTACTGTGAAAGCTTGGCCGGACGCTGTCATAGCCCTGGCCGCGGCGGCATACCTTGCCCTTGGCGGAAACCCGATTCTGGCAATTGCGGCGGGTGCGGCGGTGGGACTGCTTCTGTACAAACGAAATGCGGGGACCGACGGGTCTGGCGACTCCCACGAAACACCATCGCTTCGCAACACCACTCGACCGGTGCTGCTTATCGTTCTGGTTGCGCTTGTGGGGCTTACAGCCCTGTTCATAGCGAACCGTCGCCTGTTCGATCTCTCTACCCTGATGGTCAAGGTGGATGCATTCGCGTTCGGTGGAGGGTTTGCGTCTGTTCCCGTGATGCTTCACGACGTGGTCGGAGTCCGGCACTGGATGAGCACGAAGACATTTATGGACGGAATAGCCATGGGCCAGGTGACGCCAGGGCCGATTGTTATTACAGCTACGTTCGTTGGCTATCAGGTTGCCGGGATCGGCGGAGCAGTGCTGGCAACAGTCTGTATCTTTCTTCCTTCGTTCGTGATACTGGCGCTCGTTGTCCCGCGTTTCGACTGCGTGAAAGCAGATCCGTATTTCCAGTGTGCGATGAAGGGAGTATTGGCGTCGTTTGTGGGACTGCTCCTCGCGGTGACCCTGAGGTTCGGTCTTGCTGTTCCGTGGACACCGGCGTCCGTGCTGGTTGCTTGCGGCGCTTTCACCGCGCTTATGTTCAAGGTCGAGGTGCCGTGGGTTGTGATCCCCGGTGCTATACTATCAATTGTGTTATTCCGATAAAGTTGCTCAAGCCATAGCCTATGTCATTGCCATCAGATGCCGACGCACAACTCATGCTCGCATTCCAGCGCGGAGACAAGAGCGCATTTGCCGCTCTCTTCGAGCGCTATCACACGCGTGTGCTCAACATTGCCTACCACATCCTTGGCAATGACGATGCCGCGCAGGACGTTGCTCAAAAGGTATTGATTAAGGTCTACACTGCCCCACAGGCTTGCCGACTTGATTCGGCATTCAGCACGTGGCTTTACAGCGTAACTACCAACGCCTGCCTCGATGAGATAAGAAGGAGAAAGCGGTCGAGGTCTGTGCCGTTGGAGGAATTGACGGAGCGCATCGTCGATCCGGCAGCTTCGCCACAGGCTCACGCAGAGTCCGAGGAACTGGCGGGAGAGATCGGAGTGGCACTGGCCTCTCTGCCGGAAAACCAGCGGATCGCGGTGGTGCTTCAGAGATACGAGGGGCTTTCCTACCAGCAGATTGCCGACGTAATGAAAACCAGTGTACCGGCAGTCGAATCGCTGCTGTTCCGAGCAAAGCAGGCTCTGAGAACAAGGCTGTCACCCTATGTCGAAGGCGATGACGGGAATCAGAGCGCAGGGACTCCGACGAGATAGAAAAAACATCTTGGCTATGCCGCAAGTATTGGCCGCACTGAGACGTCAGATCAGTAGAAAGGGAATCACATGGATTGCAGATCCGCAACAAGACTCATTTCGGCATATCTGGATGACGAGCTTGCATCCGACAGGGAAGCTCTTCTCAATGAGCACCTGTCATCGTGTGGTTCGTGCCAGGCAGAGATGATTGCTCTAAAGCAGACGATGGTTGCAATGGGAGCGAGAGAGAATATCAGCCCTGCCTTTACCCTCGCCGACATCGAGTCACCTGCCGCAGAGCGACAGGCCCGGCGCGGATGGGCACTGGGCTTCGGTTGGTTCTCGCTTGCGCCTCGTTGGGTCACGGTGCTTGGGGCTGTGGTTGCAATCTTCGTTGGGGCAGTCGGAGGCATCGGCCTTCATGCAGTGAATCAGCCCACTCGACCACCGGCGGCATCAAGGGCAGTTTCGGACATCCTGAGCCTTGGGGCATCTGACGATCCACTGGCTGATCTGATAGCCGAAAGGCCATCCGGCTCGTCAACGGCCCCAGGCGGCAGAGGTCAGGAGGGCAGGCTATGAGGCGCGTGTATTCGTTCTTGGCGCTTGTCGCCTTGGCATCTACCGTTTCGTTCGGCATATCGAGCTGGAACCACCGAGATCAGTCCCTGCCCCGGCCATGCTCGCTCGAATCCTTGTCCGGCTATCTCTCGCTCACTCCTGAGCAGCGGCATAGAGTAGAGCCGCAGTTCGCGGAGTTTACCAGGAAGCGAGTAGAAGTGGTTACCAAGAGAGACGAGGCGACAAGGCATCTTGTATCAGTATTGAAGTCGGACGGGGCAACCAAGCGGCAGGTGAACCAGGCTCTGAGAGCAGTCGATGCGGAGCAATCACAGCTTCGCAACCTGACCGCGCACCATCTTCTGGGCCTGAAAAGCGTGCTCAACAAGGAGCAGAAGGACAAGCTCTTTGATCTCGTCAATCGCAGATCGTGCGTTGGAGATGCCCAGGGAAGCCTGGCGTGCCCTGTGTCGAAACCGTAACTGAATAGGCTCGTTTTATCGCGATGTGACCCTTTCTCAAGCGACGCAAACGAGTAGATGACTTAGCGGCAACAGGACTTGCTGTTCTGGTGTTCGCATCCGTCTGCTCTGTACCGTGTAGTAGAAAGGGAATCCCGTTGCGAATTACCAGCATTTCAAGTTTCGCACTAGCAGTGATCGCGCTCGGCGGCGTTTGCTGCGGCGCGGTCGAAGAACCGATTGTCGGCAAACCCGATTCAGCGGTTGTGGCGGCTGCGCAGCCCCTTACACTTGACCAGTGCATCGCCATCGCGCTTGCAAACCACCCCTCCATCGAGGGCGCTCGCCGTGAGGTGGCGGGGACCCGAGCCGGGATCAGAGCCAGCAAATCGGCAGCACTGCCTCAGCTTGCCATAGCCAGCGCATACACTCAGAACAACGGCCAGCCGATAGGCGGTTTTCTGTTCTCCCCTCCAGAAGGTCTAGCGGCGGCGGTCTCGGCAAAGCAGCTCATCTATGATAGCGGACGCACTCCCGCCGCCATCCGCAACGCTAAGTTCACTTTGGCCGCGACCAACGCCCAGTTCAGCAATGTCGAGCAGAACGTGGTGCTGGGTGTGCGCCAGAGCTATTACGTGCTTCTCGCGTCCAAACAGCTCGTTATCACACAAACCCAGGCGCGTGATCTCTCCGAACTCCATCTGAAAGAGGCTCGTGCGCGTCACAGCGAGGGTATTGCTCCCAAAGCCGATGTCACCAAAGCTGAAGTGGAGGTTTCAGACGCCGGGCTTGGGCTGATTCATGCCGAGAATGGTGTGAGCCTCGCCTATGCTGCCCTCAACAATGCCATCGGTTTTCCGCCGACCACTCAATTGAAGCTGGCCGGCCAACTCCAGGCCCCACAGCAGCAACCCAGCCTTGACGATTCCCTCGCAATGGCCTACCGCAATCGGCCCGAACTACTGAGCATCGAGGCGCAGATACGGTCAGAACAAGAGGTTGTTAAGGTAGTGGCGGCGGAGACAAAACCGGCGGTATATCTGGCGGGAGGCAATGTCTGGCCGCGAACAACGGCCGGAAATGGCACCACGGGCGGATCGAACTGGACCATAGGTGTTGTGGCGTCGCAGACCATTTGGGACGGCGGCGGCACGAAAGCGCGAGTCGAGCAAGCCCGTGACGCGGTCGGTAAGATGCAGGCTGACCTGGCGAATGAGAAGCTGCAGGTTGGACTGGAAGTCCAGCAAGCATATCTGAACGTTCTTGAAGCAGATAAACGAGTGGTTGCCGCCGCCAAGCTGGTGGAGCAGGCGGATGAAAACCACCGGATCGCGCAGGGGCGATATACCGAAGGAGTAGGACCGATGATCGATGTTGTTGACGCCGAGACCCAACTGACGGCGGCACGGACAAGCTATGTGCAGGCGCAATTGGACGCGCTGGTGAGTCGGGCGAATCTCGAGAAGGCAACGGGACAGGCGGTCCCTGTGAAAGGAGTATCAAATGAAAGGTAAGCGCTCGCGCCGCCGCGCTATCATCACAATACTGATTCTTGCCGTACTTGTGGTCGTTGGTCTTGTGGTTCGCAATCGTATCTTAACGACAAGTCAGACAACAGGAATGGAGACTGCGGCAGTAACCAGGCGCACGCTAAGCTCCACGGTTGTCGCCACCGGCACCATCAAGTCCATAGTCGGCACGGAGGTCAAAGTAGGTTCTCGCATCTCCGGTGTGGTCACGCACCTGCCGGTGAACATTGGCAGCGTAGTGCGAATGGGACAACTTATCGCGCAACTCGATGACCGCGAGGCGCGGAGTCAGGTGGATCAGGCGCGCTCCAACCTGGCAGCAGTGCAAGGTCGCTTGGCGGAAATCGAGGCCGGATATGGCGCGCAGGTTGTGCAGAGCAGGACGGACATCGAGCGGGCTAGCTCGAACCTTGCCGCTGCACGCTCCCGGCTCTCACAGGCTCGTACATCCGAGGGCACAATCCCAGTCGAGGTGACGTCGCAGATCCAGCAGGCCAGCGCCAGTGTAGACCAGGCCGAAGCGAACCGCAAGAACGCCAAAACCAAGCTCGATAGGATGGAGCACCTGCTTGCACAGGATTTCATAGCCCGGCAGGATGTGGATAACGCCCGGACCGAGTATGAGGTCACCGATTCCCAGGTGCGCCACGCCCAGGCAGTGCTGACGACCGCCAAGGCGAACGCCTCACAGACAGAGATCAAGAAGCAGGATGTCGCGCAGGCCGAAGAGGGACTGCGGCAGGCTCAATCAGCCCTGAGCATGGCAAGGGCAAATGTCGCCCAGGTGCGGGTGAAAGAGGAGGCAATACGCACTGCTCGCGCGCAGGTGGCTCAAGCCCAGGCCGCCCTTAGCAGCGCCAAGACCCAGCTTTCATATACGCGCATCGTATCCCCCGTGAGCGGTGTGATAGCCTCGGTTTCGACACAGGAGGGAGAGACAATAGCCGCCGGGCTTGCGGCCCCGACGTTTGTCACCATCGTCGATCTCTCCAAGCTGCAAGTCGATGCCCTAGTCGATGAGACCGATATCGGCCGGGTAAAGGTCGGTGACACAACCGCATTCACGGTGGACTCATATCCGGACGAGGAGTTCGAGGGCAGAGTAACGGCGATATACCCCAAGGCCATCATCGACCAGAACGTCGTGAACTACGATGTGGTCGTCACCATAGCCAATCCTCGTGGGATGCTGAGGCCGGACATGACAGCAAATGTTACCATCAACATCGCCACAAAGAACAATGCTCTAGCCGTGCCCAACAAGGCCATCAAGCGCGAGGAAGGCACAAAGGTAGTCTACGTGGTCGAAAACGACAAGCCCATGCGCCGCAGGGTCAGGACGGGATGGAAGGACAGCGACTACACCGAGATAACGTCGGGGCTCAGGGGTGGCGAGAAGGTAGTCGTCGGAGATGTTCCAGGCTCTGTCCGTGAGCAATCCGGCGCGGCACAGTCCAATCTTCCCCCAGGCGCTACAGGCAGATAAAGGAGGCAAGTTCAGATGATGATCCAAATGCAAGACATAGCCAAAGTCTATGAGATGGACGGGCGCACACTGCGGGCGCTAGACAACATATCGCTCCAGGTGAAGGCGGGTGAGTTCGTGGCGATAATCGGGCCGTCGGGGTCCGGTAAATCGACCCTGATGAACCTGATTGCCTGCCTCGATACACCCACCAGCGGTACTTACGAACTGGACGGTGTCGAGGTCGGCAAGCTCAACGACGACGATCTCTCACTTGCTCGCAACAGCAAGATCGGTCTGGTATTCCAGTCCTACAACCTATTGGCTCGCATGACCGCGCTGGAAAACGTAGAGCTTCCACTCCTCTACGGAACTCACGCCGCCGATGGCAACGCCGCACAGCAGGCCTTGGAGACCGTAGGATTGGGTGACCGCACGCACCACTGGCCAAACCAGCTATCGGGCGGCCAACAGCAGCGGGTGGCTATCGCGCGCGCACTCATAAACGACCCGGCCATTATCCTTGCTGACGAGCCAACTGGGGCGCTGGATACTCGGTCAGGCATGGAGGTAATGTCCATCGTCCAGAAGCTGAACCGCGAGGGGCGAACCGTTGTGCTGGTAACGCACGATCAGGCGGTGGCCGAGCACGCGAGCAGGATAATAGGCCTGCGGGATGGCCGGATAGTATCGGACGAGCCTGTCGCCCAACCCAGGCAGGCTGAAGACGAGCTGGCCAAACTGCCGGCGGCGCAGGAGGAAGGACGATGAGCATAGGATTAACTCTCAGGGAAGCGCTTCGCGGGCTGATGGCGAACAAGGTACGCGCACTCCTCATGATGGCGGGCGTTATCATTGGCATAGCCGCGCTTATTGGTATCGTCGCTGTCGGGCAAGGGGCAAAAGCGAAGGTAGCGAAGAACACGAACAAGATGTGGGGAACCAACCCCATCATGATCACGGCCGGAGCCGGAGGGCCGAACGCAGGCCCGCACATGGGAATGGGAGTCGGCGTTGGCGCTCAGACGCTCAAGATGGACGACCTCGAGGCGATTGAGAAAGAAGTGCCGAACGTGCGCAAGGCATCTCCTGGACTGCTCAAGAGCGACGCCCAGGTCAAGTATCGAGAGCAGGCGAAAACAACCGAGATATGGGGGATCACTCCCGAATTCCGCGAATACCGCAGTTGGGACGTCGACAGCGGAGAATACATCTCGGATGATGACGTTCGGAGCATGACCCGCGTCGCGCTGATAGGGCAGACCGTTGCCAAAGAGCTATTCGGCGATGAAGACCCCACGGGCGCGAGGATCATGATAGACAACGTCAGCTTCAAGGTGAAGGGACTGCTGATGGAGCGCGGAACAAGCCCGGACGGCGAGGACATAGACAATCGGGTGATGATTCCGATAACGACCTTCTCCCACAGGCTCTATACGGTGGACTACCTCAGTAACATCGTCGTGCAGCTTAAGGATGCGAACAAGATGGATGAGACGGCTGCGGCGCTCGACGCACTGCTTCGAGATCGCCATCAGATCGTGCCGCCCAAGCAGGAGGACTTCGCTGTCCGCACACCGAGTGGAGTGGTGAAGCTGTTCTCCGGCACAAGCCAGACGCTCACCGTATTCCTCGGGATCGTATCGGGAATCGCGCTTCTGGTCGGCGGGTTGGTCATCATGAACATCATGCTCATCTCTATCGCCGAACGCACTCGCGAGATAGGCATTCGGCGAGCGCTGGGAGCCCGTCGCAAGGACATACTCAATCAGTTTCTTGCCGAAGCCGTGATGGTCACGCTCACAGGCGGCCTGATCGGAGTTCTGGCAGGCATCGCCGCTGCAAGGGCAATCAGTGTGACTAAGGGAATGCCGACTGTCGTCTCGTGGCAGTCGATTGTGCTATCCGTGGTGTTCTCGATTGCTGTCGGTATCGTGTTTGGTGTGCAGCCGGCTCGACGCGCAGCCCAGATGAACCCGGTAGAAGCTCTGCGAGGCAAGTAGCGAGATGAGGTACAAGCTCGGGATTCTCACGGCGCTGCGGGCTCTAGGCGCACACAAGGTGCGTACGGCTCTGACTCTGCTCGGTATCGTTGTCGGCACGTCCGCCGTCGTGGCGATGGTGGCGATAGGCCAGGGCACGCGAGCGGAGGTGCTACGCAAGGTCGAGAGTCTGGGCACGAACCTGCTTCTGGTAAATGCCGGACAGGTCAAGCTCTATGCCGGAAGACCACAGCATGCGGGCGCCGTTGTGATCACTCTCACGGGCAAAGACGCGGCGGCCATCGCCGATGAAAGCACTTCGGTGATGGCCGCCGCGCCCGCACAGTCCAGGAAGATGCAGGCGAAATATGAGGAGTCGACCACGACGACCTCTATTGTCGGCACGACTCCCCAGTATCAGGATGTCCGCAGCTTCCGCCCGGCACAGGGGGAGTTCTTCGACGAAGATCAGGCTCGCAGTTCAGCGAGGGTCGCGGTACTGGGGCAAACCGTCGTGCAGAATCTGTTTGGCGGCAATGACCCAATCGGAGAAACCATCCGCATCAACAGAGTCCCCTTCGAGGTCATCGGAGTCATGGAATCCAAGGGGCTGGATATATCCGGCAAGGATCAGGACGACCAGATCTTCATCCCACTGAGAACCGCGCTGCGACGTGTCTTCAACCTCACGTATGTAAACACTGTCTACGTCAGTGTTCGCGACAGCCGCGACATGGATTCCGCGTCTGTGGAGATACGCGAGCTTCTGCACGAACGACACCGCCTGAAGCCGAATGCGCCCGACGACTTCACAATCCAGAGCCAGACGGCGATCCTCAATGCCCAAGAGGCCGTCTCCGGCACGTTCACTCTGCTTCTCAGCAGTATAGGAGGCATATCGCTGCTTGTAGGCGGGATAGGCATCCTTGCCATCATGCTTATCGCCGTGCGCGAGCGAACGCGAGAGATCGGCATCCGGAGAGCAATAGGAGCCCGGCGAAAGGACATTCTCCTTCAGTTCCTGATAGAGACGATGGTCCTGACCGTGTTGGGAGCGATAAGCGGCGTGGTGCTCGGGCTTGTGGGGGCGAAGGTAACCTCGCTTGCCACTGGCTGGCCTATGCTCATTCCATGGGCAGTCGCTGGCGCAGTAGTGATCTTTTCGGTGGCGCTAGGACTCGTGTTCGGCGTCTACCCGGCAAGCAAGGCAGCCGCTGTTGACCCGATTGTGGCACTCAGGTCCGAGTAGACGACGCAAACGGAAGCCTTGACAAGAGCGCCATTGGCAGATATACTCAAGTACTCGATTGAATAGTTAAGGAGGCGTTCGCGTTGAGAACCAATCGCGAGTTCAAGGATGCCATTTATGAGCAGTTCGCTCGGATCAGCAAAGCCCTGTCGAGTCCAAAGCGGCTTGAACTCCTGGATCTGCTCTGCCAGGGGGAACGCACAGTAGAGGTTCTGGCGAGAAGCACAAACCTGTCCGTGGCAAACGCCTCGCAACATCTGCAGATACTTCGATCAGCCAGGCTTGTTGAGGCCGAAAAGCAGGGGCTGTTCGTCGTCTACAGTCTTGCTGATCGACAGGTATGTGACTTGCTTTCCGCGCTCAGGACATTGGCTGAGACACGGTTGGCTGAGATCGAGCAGATCACCCGGCACTTCGTTGAGAGCCATCCCGGATTGGAGCCTGTCGATAGGGATACTCTGCGCGAGCGCGTGCTCTCCGGCGCAGTCACGCTGCTGGACGTCAGACCCAAGGAGGAATACCAGGCGGGGCACATTCCGGGCGCTCTATGCGTGCCCCTTGAAGAACTGGAAGAGCATCTGGCCATGCTTCCGAATGACCAGGAGATCGTTGCCTACTGCCGAGGACCTTACTGTGTTCTTGCTGTAGAAGCGGTGGAGAGGTTGAAAGCCTGGGGCTTCAAAGCCTACCGGATGGAAGATGGGGTCGTTGAGTGGCGGTCACTCGGACTGCCGGTCGAGGATGCTGTTTCAACTGGCGTGGGCAAGTATGAGTGATCCTGGAGACATCAATCCTTTTGACGAGAGCGCCGAGCATTACGATGCGTGGTTCGATAGCCCACGCGGGCATGCCATCTTCGAGTCAGAGGTGCAGTGCTTGCGGCCTCTGGTCACTGACGCTTTCCGCCCGTGGCTGGAAGTCGGTGTCGGGACGGGGCGCTTTGCGCAGGTCCTCGGGGTCGGGTACGGGATAGACCCGTCGCCTGCTATGCTACAGATCGCGGCGAAGCGGGGTATCAACACGCATCAGGGCGTCGGAGAAGAGCTGCCCTATGAAGATGGCTCTTTCGGCGGCGTGATGATAGTAGTGAGCCTGTGCTTTGTGTCCGATCCCGTGCGTGTCCTGTGCGAGGCCGCTCGCGTGCTCCGCAGTGACGGGCGGTTTGTTTTCGGGATCATACCGGCTAATAGTTCCCGGGGTGAGATGTATACCGCAATGGCGGAAGAGGAACATCCCATCTACAACAAGGCCAGGTTCTTTTCCGTGGCGGAAGCAGTCGATATGGCTAGATCTGCCGGGTTTGAGAAACGCGAAGCTTACAGCACTCTGCTCACCGGGCCCGATTTCGATATCAAGGAACCGTTGGTCTGGGAGGGCACGCTGCCGTCCGCAGGCTTTGTTGCAACGAGCTTCAGCCTGAAACACTCAAATGGGAGGAATGTGCCATGAGCACTATATATCTGGACTACAACGCAACCACACCCGTTCGACCAGAAGTCCTCGAGGAATGCTTACCCTACTTCAAAGCCGACTTCGGCAACCCATCCAGCGCGCACGCGTACGGTCGGAACCCGGCACAGGCCGTTGCGCTCGCGCGTGTGCGTTTAGGTGCTCTTCTCGGCTGCACACCGGACGAGATCGTGTTCACAGGCTGTGGCAGTGAGTCCGACAACCTCGCCATCAAAGGAATCGCCGACACGCAACGCCATCGTGGGAATCACATTATCACAACGTCAATCGAGCATCCGGCAGTGATCCTTACATGCAGGTATCTTGAGGCAAAGGAATTCGAGGTCACGTATCTGCCAGTGGACGAGTTCGGTCGAGTGAGTCCAGAGGATGTGGCAGGCGCGATAACTGATCGGACGATCCTCATCACCGTGATGCATGCAAACAACGAGACCGGCTCGATTCAGCCCATCAGCGAGATCGGGAGAATCGCTCGGGGCAAAGGCGTATGTTTCCACACGGACGCTGCGCAGTCGGTCGGCAAGGTTCCAGTGAATGTGGACGAGTTGGGCGTCGATCTGCTCACGGTTGCCGGGCACAAGTTCTATGCACCCAAGGGCGTAGGGGCGCTCTATGTCCGACGCGGAACCACGCTTGAGCCGCTTATCCACGGTGGAGGACAGGAGCGAGGGTTCAGGGCGGGAACCGAGAACGTCGCACTGATCGCCGGGATGGGCAAGGCCGCCGAGCTTGCAGACGAGGAGCTTGATTCGAACCGACGGAGACTAACTGCGCTTCGGGACACGTTGCAGTCCGCGCTGGAGGCAGCACCCGGGCATACCAAACTCAACGGTCATCCAACCGAGAGGCTTCCGAGCACGCTGAACATGAGTTTCGAGGGAATTGACAGCTCCGAGTTGCTTGCATCGCTCCCGGAGATTGCTGCATCGACCGGCTCCGCCTGCCATGCGGACCGAAAGGAACCATCAGCCGTTCTTACGGCAATGGGCGTGCCGCGTGACCTGGCCCTGGGCGCGGTGCGCCTTAGCATTGGCCGTTACACCACGGAAGATGACATCACCCGCGCATCCGAGATGATCGCCGCCAAGGCCACCAAGATGCGCGGTAACACATGAAGTAGGAGAACGAGAATGACCACAAACTGGGCTGAACATATTCAGGAGTTGTGCAAGACAACCACCAGCAAAGACCCGCTGCACATTGCCCTGGAAGCAATGAGCGCCGAGGAATTCCCGATTGCCGGCCAAGCGCATCACGGACTGATCGCGGGCGCTCTGATGGCTGCATATCAGAACGCCATCGGGAGACGTGATGACAAGCTCATAGAGGCCGCCATACAGCGAGCCGATTCCCTGCCTGCCGGGTTCTGCGCTGGCTTTGGAGCCGATGTGGGAGCAATTGCAGCCGGAATAGTCGTGTCGCTGATTCACGGAAACACCATCAAGGCCGAGCACTCGGCGACTCGCTCCCAGGCCCATCAGATGACGGCGAGCTGCCTGCTGGCTATCGCCAACAACACTGGCAACCGGTGCTGCAAGCGCACAGTTTTCCAAGTAATCGAGACCGCGACCAACTTTCTGCAGGCCAATGTCGATGTCGCGCTGGATCGCACACCCACGACTGCTTTCAGGTGTCCATATTGCGAATGGAATCAATTGTGCAACCGTGAGAACTGCCGGTACTTTTCCGCAAAAGAACGCTAACCCCCATTATTCACGAGGAGCGTGAAGAGTGCTCCCCAAGCCGGGCTAACCTGTCCTTCGGTGCACCGTATGCGAAGTGGTGGCTCGAGCATTTCGGAAACTTGTTCTGAAATTCTTGGAAGAGTGGAATGTGATCTACGATTTGAATCGAGCGCGTCTACTCCGCTAGGCAGGTTGGCGCATCCGAGTGCGCAGTTAGATCCGCCTGCGGTAAGCGGTATACTCACCCATGCTTCGGTTCCATTGCCGAAGCATATCTCTTTGGTGAGGTTACCATTTGCACTTCGGCACGTTAGTTTTTGCTCTGACATACATACTGATCTCTATGGGAGAAAACAGCCCGCGCAAGCTCGACCGGCCGACGGCAGCGCTTGTTGGAGCTGTCCTGATGGTAATGACCCGATCTCTCACGCGTGCCCAGGCAGCGGCGGCCATTGATCTCAGCACCATCTCGCTCTTATTCGGAATGATGGTTCTGCTGGCTATGCTGATCCAGAGCAGGCTTCCCACGGCTTTTGCTTTCAGAGTTATCAGGCGTTGCCACAGTCCACATGCTCTGCTCGCGGCGGTAGTGTTCATCTCCGGAATGGCGTCTGCACTTATGCTTAACGACACGGTATGCCTGCTCGGAACTCCGATCCTGCTTGAGGTAATCATCCAGGCGGAACTGCCGCCTGTTCCGTTTCTTCTCGCGCTCGCGACAGGCTCCAATATCGGAAGCGTGATGACCCTCACGGGGAACCCACAGAATATGATAATCGGCCAGCTTTCCGGCTGGAGCTGGTCCGGATTCCTGATGAGAATGGCCCCTGTGGGCCTCGTCTGCCTTGTGGTCGATTGGCTTGTGCTTTCCCTTCTGTTTCAAAAGCAGTTGGCGCCTGTGAACATGCATATCGAATGGGCTCCGGGATCGGAAATGGAAGTGAGGCGTAAGCTGGCTGTTCGCAGCCTGATAGTGTTCACCGCGTTCATCGCCGCAATTCTCTTGGGGGCTCCCATGGACTTTGCGGCGGTCGCGGCGGCCACCATTCTTCTCGTCTGGATCAACCGTCCGCCAAGGATTACCCTTGGAATGGTGGACTGGTCACTTCTGCTGTTCTTTGCGGGTTTGTTCGTTGTTGTAGAAGGCCTGGTAAGGACCGACCGCGCGCTCCTGGAACGCAGTCTCAGCGCGTTGGGAACTCAGGCTGGGCTTGGAAGTGTGGTCAAGTGGAGCACCGCGACACTGCTGGGCAGCAACATCTTCTCCAACGTTCCATTCGTGCTTATTGCCGGTCACTGGGTGGAGAAGATGAGCGAACCAAAGCTGTTCTGGCTGCTTCTTGCGCTCACAAGTACGTTCGCGGGAAACCTAACCCTCTTCGGTAGCGTCGCGAATCTGATTGTTGCTCAACGTTCGCGGAAGAGTGTCCAACTTTCATTCTGGGATTTTCTTCGGGCCGGAGTCCCTGTAACCCTTCTAACTACCGTTATAGGCGTGGCCATCTTGTGGGCGTTCCACCTGCTCGGATGGGCCTAACGGTGCAAGATTTGGTGTCTCACTTCTGACCAACTCGCCCATCTCAACAACGAACCTGGCCATGGACTTCGCCAAGTGATCCAGTATCACCATCCATTCCAGCAAATGCTCTTCCCCTGCCTCGGTCAGTTCATAGAGCCTTCGGGCGGGACCGGTGCCGCTGACGTCCCAGCTTGAGACCACAAAGGCATTCTCTTCCAACCTCCGAAGAGTGCTATAGAGCGCCCCTGGTTCAACCGTCGAGTCCGTAAGCGCATGGTCCTGCAGTGCGCCGACCAGCTCATATCGTGTGTCTTGCCGTGTTTCTTTACGTGCGCGCTCACTCGCGAAAGCATAGGCGAAACCCAACTCCAGATCGCCGATCCTGCGTGGCGGATGTGGAAAGAGAGCTTCCTGAACGATCCGCCCCACTTCGGCGTCGGCCAGAAGCTGGTCTCGATAGAACTGGAAGTAGGAGGTCGCCAGAGCAGCAATCCCGATATGAAGAAACTCGTCCATTCGGATCAGCCATTCCTGTGTCCTTTCAGAACGAGGACTGAGCAGGAATGGCATATAGCTCTCTTCCAGGAAATGCAGGCTGATGATTAGGGCTTCGTAAGGGAAGTCGCTCCGCGCCAAACCCGCGCCAGCTTCTTCCAGATCGACAATACAGTCCTCCAGATTGCAGGAATCCATGCAGCCCAGTATGTTACGCAAGAGTCCACCGAACAACTGCCTTAGCTGTTCGGGGCCGAGCCCTGGCGGCTGCCAGGCGCTGAACTGCATCCCGACCCACCTCTCGACAATTTCCGCCTCGTAAGGTATCAACCGTTCAGCAATCTCTTTCAAGGCAGCTTTGCTTGCTGACGGGAACTCTATTACCCGATATCCGGCAAAGCGATACTGCTCCACGCAATGGCCTCCTGTATATATATAACCCCGGAGCGGTCAACTGTTCTCCTGGGCGAAACTGAGAGCCACTGCTCTCACTAATGTGCCGAACCAAGCTCTGACAGCACCGTTGTCTCATCTGGCTCTGCCCACAGAGGCAGCCGACACGAGATCCACTTCATACATGATTATATCACTTCCTCGGTGCAGACATCCGTCGTCGAAGTCAGCAAGGTGCGTGCCCAAGCCCATCGAAGGCGTAGACACGCACCTTGTGAGTTCGAGAAAAGCAGCTGACAAGTTCGAGGAGATGCAAAGCGGCCTACCAAAAGTGAAGCGGAAAACTATCTCTGTGGTGGTTTTCCGCTTTCGTCATTTACGGCCTCTATCTATCCACTTTACGCGTGAATCTGAGCACGAATCTGCCATTTCACCCGATGTTACACTCACCGAATCTTGAGAACGGGGTTACTGCTTCAGGCCCCACATTTGCCCCAGTTTACCTCTCTTTTCGCTGGTTCTCTCTGAATCTTGAGAACGGGGCCAAACCCCGTTCTCAAGATGAGTTGCGCGAATTCTTGGGGCACCAAACTTGAGGTGAAAATCATCTCTCTGTTGGCTTGCCTTTCCTGTCTATAAGGCCTGTTACGACGTTACAGACACGAAGTTGAGCACAAATCCGACATCTAACCCGATGTAGCTCCGTCCAAATCTCGGAAACGGGGTTTGCGTCTCAGACCACGCATTTGCCTCTCACTTATCTTTCTCTTCGACGGTTGTCTCTAATCTTGAGAACGGGTTGAGATAAATCCGTTCTCAAGAATTTGCGCGAATTCTTGGGGAAGCAAGAAAACCTCGAAAACGGTATTCGTCGGGCTGTGCTTGGTAGTGCAGTCGTATTAAGTCGTATCCAGCGTAGACAGGCAGATTCTGTCAGTTGGCATTCTCAAGCTCATCTGGTATAATTTACCCGATGGCATAGCTTGGTCGTCAGGCATATACATTTTCCACTTTCTTGGAAGAGCAGTCTCAACGTAACATAACCGTACGGCCGGGTTGGTCGGAGGAGCAGTATGGAAGACCGTTGGCTTTCGGTGGCTGAGATCGCCACGTATCTTGGAGTTGTTCGGGACAGCGTTTATAGGTGGGTCGAAAGGAAGAATATGCCAGCTCATCGGCTCGGCAGGCGCTGGAAGTTTCGCCGTGACGAAGTTGATGAGTGGGTGCGCTCCGGCGGGGCTGATGACAGAGACTCACGTGATGATCTGACTGACTGCACGCACGCGACGGCCGGGTTGTCTATCAGCGACCCGTTGGGTGACGGAGCGCTGACCATCCCAGGCGAGGATAGACTATGAATTCCACGCAATTGCCACATCGTGGCGGAGCACAGGATGAGCACTGACCTTACATTCATAACTAACGAACCGGACGCTAGTCTTTTGAGCCGATTCAACGTGCTCGTGAAGGACTGCAAAGCCTTTGATGTGCTGGTCGGCTACTTCTTCGCCAGTGGCTTTCACGCTCTCTACAAGTCACTGGAGGGAACGGAGAAGATCAGGATACTTGTCGGCATCAACACCAATAGAAGCGTGATGGATGCAATCACCTACGCTCGGCACTCTGGGCAGCTATCCATGAACTTCTCCCACTATGAGGTCAAGGAAAGCATCGAACCCGTAGTAGTGAGCGAGTTTGAGGACTCCGAAGACAATCAGACGGTCGAAGAAGGCATCTGCAAGTTCATCGAGTGGCTGAAAAGCGGCAAGCTCCAGATTAAGGCGTATCCGACGCAGAACATCCACGCGAAGGTCTACATAATGACATTCGCTGAGGGCGACAGGGATGTTGGGCGGGTCATTACAGGCTCCAGCAACTTCACGCAAGCTGGCCTAGTCGATAACCTTGAGTTCAATGTGGAACTGAAGAACCGCGCTGACTACGAGTTCGCTCTGAAGAAGTTCAGCGAACTTTGGGCCGACGCGGTCGATATCAATGAGAAGTATCTTGAGATCATCCGAACCAAGACCTGGCTGAATGATACGATCACGCCATACGAGCTTTACCTAAAGTTCCTCTACGAGTACTTCAGGGATGAACTGAACCAGTCGGAGGATTTGTTCTACAGGTATATCCCTGAGAATTTCCGCAAGCTGGAGTATCAGGAACAGGCCGTTCTCAGCGCCAAGAGAACCCTTGAAGAATACGGCGGTGTGTTTATCTCGGACGTTGTAGGTCTTGGCAAAACATACATCTGTGCGCTGCTGGCTAACCAACTGGACGGTCGGCATCTGGTTATTGCGCCACCTGTTCTGCTGGACAGAAGCAACCCAGGGTCGTGGCCCAATGTCTTCAGAGATTTCAACATACCCGCTACTTTCGAATCCCTTGGCAAGCTGGATAAGCTGCTGGCCGATGGAGTTGAGAAGTACGATAACGTTTTCATTGACGAAGCCCACAGGTTCAGGAACGAAGCCAACACGACCTATGAAAGCCTTGCCAGGGTTTGTCGTGGCAAGAAGGTGATTCTCGTCACGGCGACACCTTACAACAACTACCCCAGGGACATTCTGAGCCAGATAAAGCTGTTCCAGAGTTCCAAGAAGAGTTCCATCCCCAACCTGCCCAATCTCGAAAGCTTCTTCTCCAAGCTTGAGAAGAGACTCCGCGACCTGGACCGCAAGCAAGACTACGAAGTCTATATGCAAACGGTCAAGGGCAACGCCAAAGAGATACGCGAGAAGGTACTCAAATACCTGATGGTGCGCCGAACGCGGTCAGAGATTACCAAGTACTTCGGCGATGACCTGGAGAAACAGGGCTTGCGCTTCCCTGAAGTGGCCGATCCTGAGCCAGTCTACTATGAACTGAACGATGAGGAAGATGCGATCTTTGTGGAGACAATCAAGTGCGTCGCCTCTGGGCTGAACTACGCCAGGTATATGCCGAAGCTCTACCTGAAGAAGGGTATCGCGCATTCAGAGAGATTGTCCCAGACCAACATGGCCAGCCTGATGAAGATACTGCTGGTCAAGCGGTTGGAGAGCAGCGTCTATGCTTTCAGGCAGTCGATTGGCAGGTTCATAACATCCTACGAGCAGGTTCTTAGCGAGCTTGAAGCGGGGCGCGTCTACATCAGCAAAAGGTATTCTGAAAAGATAGTCGAGATGCTGGATAACGACGACGAAGAAGCCATCCAGCGACTCATTGATGATGACAAGGCAGAGGCCTTCGGCGCCTCTGATTTCATACCAGATTTTGAGACTCATCTGAAAGAAGATCTGCAGACGCTGCTGCACATCCGCGATTTGTGGTCAAAGCTCACGAGGGATGCCAAGCTGCTGAAGTTCAAGGAAACGCTGAAGTCGTCCAGCATCCTGAAGAAGAACAAGCTGCTGATCTTCACAGAGTCCAAAGAGACTGCTGGGTATCTCTTGGAAGAACTCAATAAGGTTTATCGCAACCAGGTTGTCGTGTTCAGCGGCGGCTCCAGCCCTGCGGATCGGGCGAAGGTAATTGACAACTTCGATGCAAAGGTGCGGGAGCCAAAGGACGACTACCGCATTCTGATTGCCACGGAGGTTCTCTCCGAAGGCGTGAACCTGCATCGCTCGAACGTGGTCATCAACTACGATATTCCCTGGAACCCCACCCGAATGATGCAGCGGGTTGGCCGCGTCAACAGAGTCGATACGAAGTTCGATACTATATATACATACAACTTCTTCCCAACCACGCAGTCAAACGATCAGATAAAGCTCAAGGAGTCTGCCGAAGCCAAGATTCACGCATTCATATCCATGCTTGGCGCAGATGCACGGCTGCTGTTGGAGGGAGAGGAGATTGAGTCGCACGAACTCTTCAACCGCTTGATTTCTAAGAAGACCATCACAGGCAACGACGAAGGCGAAGACACCGAACTCAAGTATCTCCAGGTCATCAGGGATTTACGCGAGAATGATCCCGACCTGTTCGAGAGCGTCAAGCGGCTGCCGAAGAAAGCGAGAACTGCCCGAACTCACTCAGGCAACAACAGTGCCATCACCTACTTCCGCAAGGGCAAGCTCCAGAAGTTCTTCCTTGCCAGCACTGATGATGCCGTGGAGCTTGACTTCATGGCCACAGCTTCCATGCTCGAAGCCGCGTCTGACATGCCGAAGGAAGCTCTCGGCCGAGATTTCTACCCAATGCTTGAGAAGAACAAGGAAGCTTTCGTGATTTCAACGGATGAGGGACTCAGTGAGCCAGTCCAACAGACGGGAAGTCGAAGCAATCTTGTGAAGCTCCACACAGTCCTGAAAGCCTTGCGGAAAGATATGCGCAAGCTTACGGACGACCAGGAGCAATACGTGAAAACCGTCATGGCCAGGCTGGAAACTGGGAGTATACCGAAGCAGACGGCAAAGACAGCCTTTGAAGCCGTACAGAAAGAACTTGGCAAGGGCGTTGATGCTCTACGCGTGGTTGGTGCCCTTCAGAAGTCAATTCCAGCAGAGCTTCTGGAAAGCTTCGCTGCTGATAAGTCTTCACATAGCACGAAGCCCAGAGAAGTGATCCTGTCGGAGTATTTCAGAGGCGAGCTTAATGGATAAGACCGGTGCAACTACGCTCATCAGAGAGACATTCGAGAACCCGTTCGACAAGGGCAGCTTCACTCGGCTCGTAAGGAACATCCTCAAGAGATACGACGAGACAGACGACAAGCCGATTTCGGGTGCCTACATCCCCACCGCATTCCGTGGCCACATCAAGTCTTACGTGCGGATCGGCAAGTATTACTCCCCCGAAGAAGAGCGAATCGACCTGCTGATCGTCAACCTGCACAAGGAATCGTCGCTCGTTCAGGCCAGGACACTCCAGAGGAACTTCATCAGGTGGTATCTGAAGTACGGCCGCAACGGTGCGGAAAAAGATGCCGTGCTAGCCGCCATAGTCTCGCCTGGCGAAGATGACTGGCGGTTCTCCCTGGTGAAAATGGAGTATGCTCTGGAAGCGACGGCTTCGGGCAGCGTGGATGCGCAGGAGAAACTTACTCCAGCCAAGAGGTATTCGTTCCTGGTCGGCAAGAACGAAAGGAGCCACACGGCCCAGCAGAGCCTTCTCCCGCTGCTAATGGACGACCAAGCGCAGCCATCACTTGCCCAGCTTGAGCAATCGTTCAATGTAGAGAAGATAACCAATGAGTTCTTTGAGAAGTACAAGGGACTCTTCCATAGCTTAAGAGAAGCTCTTGTCAATGCTCTGAATCAGCAGCCTGGCGCTAAATCCGAGTTTGATACAAAAGGTGTCAACATTGCAGACTTCGCCAAGAAGCTCCTGGGCCAGATAGTGTTCCTTTACTTCCTACAGAAGAAAGGCTGGTTCGGAGTGGCGAGGGACGCGGAATGGGGGACTGGGCCGAAGGACTTCATCCGCTCCCTCTTTGCCAAGTCAGTCGTCGATTACGACAACTTCTTCAATGACATACTGGAGCCCCTGTTCTACAGTACTCTCGCTTGGCCGCGTCCAGAAGACTTCAGTGATAAATTCAACAGCAAAATCCCGTTCCTTAACGGCGGTCTTTTCGACCCGTTGAATGACTACGACTGGCTGCACACCGACATACTGTTGCCAAACGAGCTGTTCTCCAACGATGAGAAGACTCCCGAAGGCGATGTCGGCACTGGAATCCTTGATGTGTTCGACCGCTACAACTTCACCGTCTGTGAAGATGAGCCACTTGAGAAGGAAGTAGCGGTTGACCCTGAGATGCTCGGCAAGGTCTTTGAGAACCTGCTGGAAGTGTCGGATCGGAAGTCCAAAGGCGCGTTCTACACACCCAGAGAGATTGTCCACTATATGTGCCAGGAGAGCCTAATCAACTACCTTAAGACAGAGCTTCCTCGCGTGGACAAGAGCAAAATTGAGCTTCTTATCAGGAGTGGCGATACCACTATTGAGAATGACGCAGCGGCGGCGCGATGCGAAGAAAAGGGCGCTACCACCTACGAGTATAAGCTGCCAACCGCCATCAGGGAGAATGCATCCGCAATCGACGATAAGCTAGCCGATATACGGGTATGCGATCCTGCGGTAGGTTCAGGCGCATTCATCGTCGGGATGATGAATGAGATAGTGAGAGCGCGTCTTGCGCTTGCCAGACCCGCGAATCGGAGCCACACTCCATACCGACTAAAGAGACACGCGATACAGAACTGTCTCTATGGAGTTGACATCGATCAAGGCGCAGTTGAGATTGCCAAACTGAGATTGTGGCTCTCACTCGTAGTCGATGAGGAAGACCGCGCCAGCATTAAGCCACTGCCAAACCTTGACTACAAGATAATGCAGGGTAATAGCCTTTTGGACGAGTACCATGGCGTAAAGCTGTTCGACGACAGTATCCTTGCAGCAGGAAGCAATTCCGCTCAGGCGCAGATCGAAGTGTTAGAGAAGCAGCGCACACCGCTTCAGCGTGAGTATTTCGACCTCAAGTTCGCTTCCAAGCCAGACAAACTGAGACTTGCCCAACTGGAAAAGGAGCTTAAGCAGATAGCGGATGGCGTTAAGAAGCTCCAGGCACCTCAAAGCACTGGCCCTCAGAACGGTGGGTTGTGGGACGGCCAAAACATTGCGCGGGACAAAGCGGAGGAACTGAAGAGGCTTCACGTTAAGTTCTTCGGGCAGAGCAATGCAGAAGAGAAGAAGCAGATCAAGGCTCAGATAGAAACTCTCGGATGGGAGTTGATAGAGGCATCGCTCAAAGAGCAGGGGAAAAACGACACTCTGACTGAAGTCGCCCAACTCAAGGAGAAGAAGATCAGGCCGTTCTTCCTTTGGAGGCTGAACTTCTGGGAGGTCTTTGAAGACAAGGGTGGTTTCGACATTGCTATCGGGAACCCTCCGTACGTACGAATACAACTGCTTACCCAGGCAGACCCAGATCAGGCTGCTTCGCTGAAACGCAGCTACAGTTCTGCCAGCAAGGGGAATTACGATCTATATGTGGTATTCGTGGAACGCAGTCTTCAACTTCTGCGCTGCCAAGGACATCTGGCGTTTATCTTGCCACATAAGTTCTTCAACGCACAATATGGTGAGAGCTTGCGCAGCTTGTTGGCACGGGGAAGGCATGTTCAGCACGTTGTCCACTTCGGCGATCAGCAAGTGTTCCCAGGCGCAAGCAACTATGTGTGTCTTCTGTTTCTTGCCAACGCTGGGTCGGACAACTGCCGATGGGTGCGTGTAGACGACCTTCCAATGTGGCTAGAGAACTGGTCGGGGGCCGAGTGCAAGCTCCCTGCCTCAAGTATCACTGCCGATCAGTGGAATTTCTCTGTGGGTGAAGGGGCAGCCCTTTTCGACCGCCTCAAGTCATTTCCGACGAAGCTTGAGGACGCAACAACTCGCATATTCCAGGGAATCAAAACCAGTGCCGACGCAGTGTACATAGTCGAGCAGATCGGGAGGTCGGAGGACAGAGTTCGTGTTGTCTCCCAGACCGACGGGCAAGAGCATGTGCTTGAGTCTGCATTGCTTCACCCGTTAGCAAAGGGTGGCGACAGCAAACGCTATTGCCTTAGCACCACAAACCGTCTGATCCTATTTCCGTATTCCTCTGATGGCTGCTCGAAGTCGGCCCTCATACCAGAGGACATCATGCAGCTGGACTATCCTCTGACATGGAAGTATCTCAACCACCACAAGGCAAAGCTGGAAGACCGAGAAGATGGCAAGATGAGGGGTGATGGGTGGTATGCGTATGGCAGAGCGCAAGCTCTCGATGTCATGCCACTCCCGAAGATTTTCACTCCAGATATCGCGCCTGTCGCAGCATTCTCCTACGACGGTACAGGTGAGGTCTTCTTCACAGGTGGTGTATCGGGCGGCTATGGCATTACGCCCAAGTCTGGAATTCATCCCGAATTCCTGCTTGCCATACTTAATAGTAAGCTCCTAGACTTCTACCACCACCAGATCGCTACTCAGATGCGCGGCGGCTGGTTCAGCTATGAGGCAAGGTTCATTCGCCATCTTCCAGTGTGGTTGCCCGACATGGCTGGCGACGAAGAACGTACACGATACGACTCATTGGTAAGCCTTGCAAGCCAAGTCCTGGAAGCAAAACGCATTAGTTCGGCAGTGGACACCTCCTCTCTGGAACACGAGATTGATCACCTGGTCTACGAAATCTATCAACTGGCGCCAGAGGAAGTTGCGCTGGTCGAAGGTGGCTGCAAATGATTAAAGGCGTGCGCAATGCATGGGGTGCATTTTGGAAATCGTTGCGCCTTAAGTTCAATCCCAAAGTGGATGTTGGGCATTTCCTCACCTTTATCGCGCTGGTGGCTGGTTTTGTTGGCGCAGGCATCAATGCCAAAGTCGAGCGAGATATAGCAGCGAAAAAGGATGCTGGTTCTGGAGCACTTCGCGTTATGCTGCACATTCTTCGCGAGAGGAATGCTCCTATTAGTATTGACGACCTTTATAATGAGTTTGCATCAGACAAGAATCGAGAATTGAGACTCGACTATTGTGAAACTGACTACCACTTCCGCAATAGAACCATATTTGAGGCCGCTGTTTATCGGCTTGATGGCGAGCACAGGATACGATTCATAACACCAGATAGGATTGCTTTCCGTGTTGACGGCCCCAGCCATCGAGATGCCAACTTCTACCCGAACAAAGCGGATGCAAAGCAGATGCTGTCCATGCTTAACGACGGGTTGCACGATCCACAAATGCACAGCTATGAACTTCAGTGCGTTGCGGAAGCGTGTCTCAAACTTGCGCCTGGCAGCACACATGCTCTACTGCGCAGATCATTGATGAGCACCGATGTCAGGCAACGGTGGCGAGCCGCTGGATTGGTCAGCGAGCTTCTTCCAGACGATGCCAAGTTGGAGACAAGCAGCACTAAGAAGTAGCTCGGTTGTTCACACGCAAATAAGCTGGTTGGACTGTGAGGTTGGCAGTATCCACCCATTGGAACGCTGAAAGGTGATTGTCGTATGGCAGGAACTAAGAGCTTCAGTAAGATCATCGAAGAGCTACTAACAACACAACCAGAACTGGCTACAGCCGACTCTGAGACTTTCCTGACGGTATTCAAAGAGACTGCCGCGACAGAGGGGCTCGGTAAGCTCCCTGACGACTGGAACATACTCAGGGCGCGTTTCAAGGTCAAATCCAAGCTCGCTGGCAAGACCAAGAAGAGGCTCACCCCAACTGTGCAGAACCTCTTGAACAAGGCGCGTCAGTCGGCGTTGGAGGCAGTCGCCAGCTACAACAACCCCTTATCTCCATTTCGATCTGGCTCCTATGTAGTCATGATGCACGTAGCTTGGACTTCCCTGCTGTTGGCTGTCCTCTGCAATCGCGGCGTGAAGCCCTACTGCGTTGATCCAGACACATGCAAGTTCGAGAAACGAGCAGATGGAGACTACCAGTTCCTCTCCTTGACCGATTGCATCGAGCAACTAAAATCCGAGATTCGGGAGCCGGCAAGAGACAACCTGCGATTCTTCATAGGGCTGCGCAACAAGATCGAGCATGCGCTGATGCCCGAACTTGACCTGGAGCTTTTCGGCGAATGTCAGGCCATGCTGGTGAACTTTGAGGAGATGCTGATCAAGGAGTTCGGCGAAGAATATGCGCTGAATGAGAGCTTGGCGTTCTCGCTTCAGTTTTCGAGACTCAGGACGCAGGAACAAGACCAGGCCGCCAGGCTCCTGCATTCCACGGTAAAGCCAAGCGTTCGGACGTACATCGACAAGTTCCGCAGTTCCCTGAGCGATGACATCCTGAGTGACATGTCCTACAGCTTCAAGGTCTTCCTTATCCCGAACGTTGGGAACCACCGATCAAAGGAAGCCTTGGCAATAGAGTGGGTTCACTACGACCCGAACGATCCTGAACAGATGGAGAACTACGTCAAGAGCGTAGCTCTCATCAAGGATCGGCACATACCCGTTGCCAACCTGAATACCATGAAGGCTGGAGAGGTCGCAGAGCGCGTGAGAGCGGCAATCAGCAGACCATTCAACGCAAGCACCCATCACGCAAGATGCTGGAAGCACTACGGCATAAGACCGTCGCAGGGCGATCAAAATCCAGAGCAGTGCAACGCGCGGTACTGTATTTACGACAAGGCTCACAAGGACTATGTGTATACGGAGAAGTGGGTGGAATTCTTGATTCAGGAACTGTCCGACCGCAGCATGTATAGGGCGATTGTCAAGGGCGGTGACGTAGCTGATAACGATGGTTAGGGAGCAGTGACTACGGAGTGTGCTGCAGGGACATAGCCGAGCGAGCGCCTTGATTTCCGGGGGCATCACGGGAGAAGAAAATGAGATTCGATGAGATCAAGTCTAGGATAACTGGGATTAGCTGCCCGGTCTTCGGCATATCGTGGGAACCGCCAGAAAGTGAAAGGGACATCGCTCAAAGGGTCATAGCGTTTCTTGAAGATAGGCGTGTTCTATATGAACCAGGGGAATTGGAAGACCCCCGGCATTGTGTTGAGTCGGTACTGCGCATTAGAGAGTACCTCACATCGGAACTCCAGCACCTCGGTTCGGAGAGCAAACTGACTGAACACCTTAGAGCTATGAGGGCAGCATGCCGTAAGTTCCTGGCGAATGTACAGTGCCCGGAGCAGAGGATCATTCCCAATGCCAACTATCACGGGCATTATGCGAGTTGGGTCTTCTACTCGGCACTTGGGGAAATGCGAGCGACGTTTGGGCTGCATACTGCCGTAGTCGCTGCACAATACGGACTTGATGTAGAAGATGATCTGGCAGCCATCCTGCCAGGTAAAGACGAGGTCTGAGACGTTGTACGGACAAGACCAGTTTTGGCAGGACATTCTGAAGAATCTGCCCGTTAAGCGGAAAGTGTTCGTAAGCTACCACCACGGCAATGACCAGTACTGGTATGACCGTTTCAGTGTTCTGTTTGGCGATACGTATGACATAGTATATGATAATTCGCTCGAGCGCAGGATCGACAGCGATGATACAGCATACGTAGACAGACGCATCCGCGAGAACTACATAGTAGGCACTTCAATAACAGTAGTGCTATGTGGCGCGGAGACTTGGAAGCGCAAGTATCTTGACTGGGAGACATATGCGACTTTGTACTGCGAGCACGCTTTGCTTGGCATTTGCTTACCAACTGCGCTCGACACGATAGACGGAAAGAAACGTGCTCCAGATAGGTTCGTGGACAACTGGAACACTGGTTATGCTCATTGGATGCACTGGTCAGAGGATCCTATAGTAGTAAAAACAGCCATAGAAGAGGCAGTGAGGAAATCAGCCTCAAAGCAGCTTATCAACAACAGCAGGCTCAAGTTCACAAGAAACCTGCCGTAGTCTGGAGATGAAAGATGTCCGTGTTGACGAAAGGTAGCTTTTCACTGAATCTGGGTGTATTTGCAGTCCAGGCTGATGTATCGGATGACGACCGTCAGTGTGCCTGGGAACTGTACACTGAACTCTGCACCAGGTTGTCTCTTGTAGGGAAATCGAGCGACACCGAATGCACCAGCTTCGATGGCGAAGTCCTTGTCGAGAGTCTTGATTCAGTTCACCGTTTCTTTCAAGAGGCTCGCGGTATTATGCGTAGATTCCCTGTAGGTCGGCTTTCGCGAGACAAAGACAAGCACCTTGGTCTGCTCATAAACGAGCTTATGGTTAGCGTACTCCGTCCATTTCTGGAGAAGTGGCAAGCCGACTTTCGGCATTGGTGGGACACTGAGGCTAACCCGAAGCTCTCGCCATTTGAGAGGCAAAAACAATACCCAAACTACAACGAATTCCTGGAAGACTGGACGAACTTACGCCTACTCGTGAGGGAACTTATGCAGGTCCTTGTTGAAGCGTACCAGCTTACAAACCTGCAGTGTTCGTAGCAAGCATCTGGGTTATTAGTATTCCATAAACAAGGAGGAGCATTAGTAGTGGCCTTTATTACATACAACCAACTGACTCGCAAGGTGCCGAATCTTCTGCAACAAAGCACTCTTAGGAAATCGGCCGAGACATCTCAAGGCAAGACAGTGTTTCTCTCGCACTCGACAAAAGACCATGAATATGTGCCAGGCGTCATTCAGCTATTCAGCGAGTGCGATGCATCAACATATGTAGATGATGGAGACAAGCGGCTACCAGCATCACCAAGCCATACCACTGCTGATATATTGAAGCGAACCATAAAGCAATGCCCGCGTTTTGTAGTGCTAGTCTCGCCCAATAGTCATTCGTCACACTGGATACCGTGGGAATTAGGATTGGCAGATGCCTATAAGACTGTCGCTCCCGTAGCGATATTGCCCATCGGGCCAACATCTAACGAAGAGGCCTGGGCGAAGACGGAATACCTGGGACTCTATCCACGCATAGTGTCCGTTTTGGACAACCTGACATACAAGTACTATGTGTACGACCCCCGCAAGGGCGAGATACGGTGGACTCTGGCTTCCTGGCTGAAAAGCGAGGTTTCGTAGGATTCGTCCAGAGGAAAAACAGCCAACCCAGGGCAGGCGGATGATCGACCAGATGTCTCAAGAATGAGGAAAAGAAGTAGGTCAGACAGTTGCTGGAGGATAGTGATGGAAAATGAATCAATCGCCGTGAGTGGCTCGGATAATCCTATATCCATTGAGGTAATGCTGAGCCGGACGGTCAACTACGCCACCCAGCAGAACGATATACCAATCATCCATTCCCTCCGGATCAGGAACACATCCGATTCAGTCCTACAGGACGTAGGGGTATCTATAAGCACCGAGCCCGCCTTTGCTGCACCGATGGAAATGAGAATTGCTTCCATCGGCCCCGACGAGACGTATAACCTCGGTAAGGTCGATCTCGCACTTTCGCACGACTTCCTATTCCAGCTGACCGAACGCGTTCTGGGTACCGTATCTGTTGCGGTCACGACGCCAGAGGGTCCGGCAGTCCAGAAGAGCGAGAAGATCGCAGTGCTCGCCTATGATGAGTGGAGCGGTCTGAGCGGAATACCAGAGATTCTTGCAGCGTTCGTTCTGCCTAACCACCCGGCTGTTGAGACTATCCTCGCAGCAGCAGCTTCGCTGCTTCAACAATGGACCGGTGATCCATCCTTGTCCGGATACCAGAGCAAGGACAAGAATCGAGTGGCCATCACCGCAGCGGCCGTTTACACCGCGTTACAGCACAGTAGCATCCGCTATATCAACCCGCCAGCGAGTTTCGAGGAATCCGGTCAGAAGATACGCACTCCAGATCGTGTTCTGGAGAACAAGCTGGGCACCTGCCTTGATTTGGCAATTTTGGCAGCAGCGTGCCTTGAGCAAGCAGGGCTAAATCCCTTGATTTCCTTTGTCACAGGCCACGCATTCGCAGGTGTTTGGCTCGAAGAAGAGTGCTTCCCGGATTGCTCCACTGACGATGCCCTTCGCCTGAGAAAGCGCGTGGAACTGGGAGAAGTGTGCGTGTTTGAGACGACCCTTATCACCGCAGATCCCGCAGTGCCGTTCGAGCAAGCTGTGAAAGAGGGGAAGAGGCATCTGGACGAGATTGATTCGTTCCGCTGTGTGATTGACATTTGTCGCTCCCGAAAAAGTCGCATTCGCCCGCTACCTATGCGGTCCGGCATCCCGACCACCAGCACAGCAGCGGCTCCAGCGGAGCAGTCTCCCGCCAGTGCAGACATCCCGATCACTACGTCGTTCTTGCCCAGCGTGGCTCCTGATGCATCCGCTGTGTCAGTCGAGGATGCATCTGCCTCACGCCTGGACAGGTGGAAACGGAAGCTGCTCGACCTCACCATGAACAACCGGCTGCTGAATTTCCGTGAAACAAAGAAAACACTTCCCGTTCTGTGCCCGGATCTGCCGTCTTTGGAAGACGCATTGGCCGACGGCGATGCGTTCAGGCTGTATCCACGCCCTAACGATTTGGATGATTCGCAGCCGCGCGATACAGAAGTGCACAGGCTCAGGACAGGCGACGATGCGCTAAAAGAACTGCTCCGAGAGGAGTCTCGTGCACACCGACTTCGCTCCGATGTGACCGATACAGAGCTTACCCGGCGGCTTGTAGAGATATATCGTGAGGCAAGGACCAGCCTTGAGGAAAATGGCGCAAACACGCTGTACCTCGCGCTGGGGTTTCTGGCTTGGTATGAGTCCGGGAGTTCCAGTCAGCGGCGTATGGCTCCGATCATCTTGATTCCACTGGAGATCGAGCGCAAGTCAGTCCAAGAAGGTTTCAGCATCAACCAGGGCGATGACGACCCTATAGTCAATGTCACATTGCTCGAGTTGTTGGAACACGACTTCCAGTTGTCAGTTCGGGGTATGGACCCTATTCCGCGCGATGATCACGGGATAGACGTCTCGGGAATTCTGACTGCGTTCCGAAAAGCAGTCAAGATGATCGACCGCTGGGAAGTGGTTGACATGGCGTGCATAGGACACTTCTCGTTTACCAAGTTCCTGATGTGGCGTGACCTGGAGGTCCGCACGGAGGACATTCAGAAGAACAAGGTTGTCTCTCACCTGATCAATACTCCCCACGAGACCTACAAGGCCAGCGGCGAGCTGCCAGATCCTGACGCTCTGGATGATACTCACAAACCCAGTGAGATGTTCTGCCCTATGGAAGCAGACTCATCTCAACTTGCGGCTGTCTGTGCTGCGGTGGAAGGGAGAAGCTTCGTTCTTCACGGTCCTCCCGGCACCGGCAAGTCTCAGACTATCACCAACCTAATCGCTCATGCTCTGGCCAACGGCAAGAGTGTCCTGTTTGTCTCTGAGAAGATGGCGGCACTGAGCGTGGTACATCGCCGACTTGTTCAGTCCGGGTTGGGTGCGTTTTGCCTGGAGGTCCATTCCAACAAGAGCCACAAGAAAGATGTTGTTGAGCAACTGGGAAAGGCTCTTGATGGTTTCACCTCCAACTCAAGTGAGAACTGGCTGCGAGAAGCAAACCGGCTAGCCGCGCTGCGCGGCGAGCTAAATGCCTATGTCCGCGCGTTGCACCAGATTCGAGAGACCGGCGAGAGCCTGTTCCAGGGTGTCTCTCGACTTACCGGCCTACGCGATGTGGTTCCTGTTTCCTTGGGTTGGCTCGCGGATAGGAGAATGGACCGCGATGTTTTCGACCGGCTTCAAGATATTGTCAGTCAGCTTGAGATAGCGGCTAGCACATCCATACATCCAGGCATAAGTGTATGGTCTCCGGCGGCGAGCGAAGAGTGGAGTCCCGGCTGGCGCGGCGAGGTCGAGTCTGCGTTGGAGCAACTGCGTGACTCCAGTCGAAAACTCCAGCAGTCCGCAGAAGCTGTAGCTCCCTTGCTTGGGATGGGAACAGGCGATTGGTGCGAACGTGACTTGCGCGCTCTTAGCAGCATATCCAAGGCTCTGCTTGATTCTCCCACCACCCCAGCCTCAATGATAACAGCATCAGACTGGGAGAGTCTGAGCGCCTCAGTCACTGAATGGATTGCGCATGGTATGCGCAGAGATGATCTACGCAACCAGCTCTACATCAGGTACTCAGAGAAACTGCTCCAACTCGATTTGGATGGGTTGTCCAAGAGGCTGGCAGATGCAGATGGGGCTTGGTTCCTGCCCCGCGCGCTTGGTCGGAGAAGCGTAAAGGGAGCGCTCGCACGTGTCGCGCAGCCGGGTCAACAGGTGGACCCGGCCACGATGCTCCATGATCTTGGGACGGCACGTGCTTTGCGGGATGAAGAGAGGTGTCTTGCTAAGGCCAGCGACCGCGCACGCGAGCTACTTGGCCAGTTCTGGCAGGAGGGGGAAGCCAACTGGAATGATGTCGCGCAAATGCGTGAGACGACATCGGCGCTGCGAACGCTGGCAGCCCAAGTTGCTGGCACTGATATCGAACGCGCATCTCTCTTGAGGCAGAAATGGGCTGCGCTGGTGAGCGAAGGTCACGAGCAACTCTCCACCGGTGGCCCTATTGGCCAGTTGTTGCGAGACTATATTGACAGTGCCCAGGCTTTTGCCGGTGCGCGAAATGCGCTGGAGTCCACACTGGCACTCGATACTCAGGGCGCGTGGGGTGAGACTTCGCTGCCTGATCATTTGGGTACTGTCACCTCCCACCTTGATCAATGGAGTCAGCATCTCGATGAATTACGTTCGTGGTGTCACTGGCGTGCGGTGCGCCGTCAGGCTATTGAGCTTGGCCTTCAATCCGTGGTTGACGCGTACGAACATAGTGGGCTTTCACCTGCCCAGATCGTACCTGTATTCCGGCGCAGCTTCTATCAGTGGTGGGTTGATCGAGTTACGGACTCCGAGCCAGCGCTACGCACGTTCTTCAGTAGAGAGTTTGAGCGAAAGATTCAACAGTTCCGGGAAGTGGATCAGCGATACACTGAGATGACACGCAATGAGATCCAAGCCAGGCTTGCCGCCAAGCTGCCACATGGAGGGCAGGCGGCTAACCACAATTCAGAAATGGGGATCCTTCAACGAGAAAGGCAGAAGCAACGCCGGCACATGCCGATACGACAGCTCTTCCAGAAAATACCAAACCTTCTGCCGCGCTTGAAGCCGTGCCTCCTGATGAGTCCGATCTCAGTCGCGCAGTATCTTGACCCAGCGCATCCGCCATTCGATCTGGTTGTCTTCGATGAGGCGTCCCAGATCCCAGTCTGGGATGCGGTTGGTGCCATCGCGCGGGGCAGTGAAGCTGTTATAGTGGGCGATCCCAAGCAGCTACCGCCCACAAACTTCTTCACGCGCTCTGATGAGCCCGAGGAGGCTGAAGACGATATAGTTGAGGATATGGAAAGCATTCTTGATGACTGTCTGGCCGCGCAACTCCCGACCATGTATCTGCGCTGGCACTACAGAAGCCGACACGAAAGCCTGATAGCGTTTAGCAACTACCACTACTACGAGAACCGACTGCTGACATTCCCCTCACCGTCGCAGCAATTGGGTGTCTCACTGCGGCCGGTCAAGGGCGTGTATGACAAGTCAAAGTCTCGGACAAATCGGGCTGAGGCAGAGGCCGTCGTGGCCGAAGTCCTGTGTCGGCTTCGTGATCCCGGCCTCTCTCGGTTCAGCGTAGGCATCGTCACGTTCAGTGTTAGCCAGCAGGCACTGGTAGAGGACCTTCTTGACGAGGCACGCCGAGCGAATCCAGAGATCGAAGTATACTTTGATAGCAAGTCCGCGCCGAACAACGAGCCGGTCTTCGTAAAGAACTTGGAAAACGTCCAGGGGGATGAGCGGGATGCCATCCTCTTCTCTATCTGCTATGGACCAGATGCGCAGGGTCGTGTATCAATGAACTTCGGCCCGATGAACCGCGACGGTGGCGAACGACGGCTTAACGTGGCGATCACCCGAGCTCGCAGAGAGGTCATAGTGTTCTCGACTCTCCGGTCAGAGCAGATCGACCTATCTCGGACTCGTGCGAGAGGCGTCGCCGATCTCAAGAGCTTCCTTGACTATGCAGAACGCGGAACAGTGGCTCTGGCAGAACAGCGCACTGCGGATCCGGACGCTGAGTGTGAGTCCATTTTCGAATTGCAGGTATGCGAGGCACTGCGAGATCATGGCTATACAGTCCACTCGCAGGTCGGCTGTTCGGGATATCGTATTGACCTTGCCGTTGTCGATCCTGAAAACCCAGGCCGCTATCTGCTGGGCATCGAATGTGACGGGGCAAACTACCATCGAGCAAAGACGGCTCGTGATAGGGATCGCCTGCGCGAGATAGTGCTAAAGGATCTCGGGTGGCGACTGCATCGCGTATGGTCCACGGATTGGTGGGAGAAGCCCAATGAAGAGCTCGCGCGTATTGAGGCAGCTATCGAGGAAGCAAAGAAAGCTCCTGTGCGGAGTGTCGAACAGACTAAGATCGCTTCTGCTCCGGCACAGATATCGGTGAGTCTTGAGCCAGCCCGCGCTGAACAGGCGCAGAAGTCTCAGCCTGTTCCCGTCAGCAAGAGCCTCCCACTCTACGAGCCCTATAAAATATCAAAGGTGCTGGGAGATCTGACATCATTCTACCAGCCCAGCGCCGACAGTATAATTCGGCAGATCATCGAAGACGTAGTCAAACGCGAGGGGCCTATCAGCTTGGAATTGGCTGCAAAACGAGTAGTAGGTCATTGGGGCATAGGTAAAGTCGGTTCGAAGGTCGCGGAACGGATTTCTCAAATAGCATCACGCGCCAATGTTGCTCGAACGACAAGTCAGAAACGAGTGTTCTTGTGGCGGCCTGAAGTAACCCCGGGCCACTACAGGATATTCCGTGTTCCTGGAAACGACGATGCCTCTCGGCGTAGCGCCAATGATCTGCCGCCGGAGGAAACCGCCAATGCTGCACTACACATTCTGGAAGGCCAGATCAGTATGCCAATCGATGATCTGGTTAGTGAAACGGCTCGTATCCTCGGTTTCGCGCGAACCGGCCAGACAGTTGCATCCAACATGAGAGTCGGGATCGAGACGCTTCTAAAGCGAGGTGACGCAACTGAGCAGGACGGAGTGATTGCACATAAACGTTAGCTGATCGCACAGACGCCTGCATACTAGTAAATCTGGGCATTTTGCCTATGTCACTTCATCCAAGATCTCTTTTCTTCGGAAACTTCGGATGATAGAGACGAGTATCATGGCGTAGCATATTGTGTCTGCAGGCGCACAGCATCCAAGTACATCAATGGCCACGATAGTAACTCACCAACGGCGGGTTATCAGAATCGCCCGGCGTCATGTATCGCTTGCGCAAGTCAAGGTCAATGTCAGGTGGCACTTCGCATAACTCCTTATCGACCAACACAAACTGAGTATTTGACAGCTCTCCTACCGCCAATTCGTAAAGCATTCTGTGAAAGCCCTCAAACTGCTCTCGATTCTCCCGCTCGCTTATGTTCTTCATCGGTGAGTCTACAACCATCAGGCTCGGAAGCATGCCGCCGACTTCAGAAGCCAGCCTATGTACCGCGACCGCAAAACAGCACTTGAAAAGAGTCTTCTTGCCACCGCTGCCGAGCATGCCAAACTGAGTAACAACAGCATCGCCTATATCAGGATTTATGACTGCGGGGTAGAAATCTGGCGACTTCAGAGACACCATGTCAGCTTCAGAGAATCCAGGGATTTTAGCACGGATCAGACTATCGAGGAACAACTCCTGAAGTCGCTTGAGATTGCTTGTATCGCGTTCAGCTTCTTTGCGCGCTCCTTTCAGTTCCTCAAAGACCCGTTCCTCCTCTGCTCTTAGTTCGGCTGCTGTCTTCATCATCTCGCTGGCTTGGGCCAGCAGCTGTCTGTACTCTGAAACTTGCCTGATTTCCTGCTCAACAGCTGCCTTCTGTCGTTCGAGGTCAAGTGCAGAAGATAGGTAGGCAGAGTCATACTGGGACATTGCCTGGTTCAGCAGCATGTCTATCTCATGCTTCTTTTTTGATAGCTCGTCCCCACGGTAGCGCAGATTCGACATCTGAACTCCATGACGTTTGATCGAGTCGGCCAACTCCACTTTTCTAGCACTGATATCTTGCTCGATAACCTCGTCATCTATGTCGTCGCCAATCTCGCCCATTTGCAGTTGCCCGCATACCGTGCAAGAATCGTCTGCCCGGTTAGGAAGATGTTGAGCACATCGCGGACAGGCAATGAATTCAACGCCTTCAAGCACTGCCCTGGCCGATAACGTTCGACGGAATTTAAGATTCAGAGTGATTAGTTCGTTGAGGTGACGCTGATCCTCGGAGATGATCTTGCTGACATCACCTGTCGCCTGCTCTATTGCCTGCATCTCATCAGCCAGACAACGCGCCTGATTGCGCAGACGTTCCACACTATGCTCGCGAGTCTGCGCACCCTGATCTCGCACTCTTCCTATCTCTTCCCCTAGCCGGAGAGCGTCTTCATGCAAACGATCTACTCTCTCCTGTATCTGTTCCTCAGATCCAGCGTTTGTCGATGATAGGGCCGATTGGAGAGCCTCTGCCCCTAGCTGCAACTCTGACCTGCGCGATCTGAGAGCGTTCAACTGCTCTTCAAGATCAATAACGCGATCCTGGTGAAAACCTATGAGTAGACGAATGACATCCTGACTCTTCAGCTTCTTGAACCGATCTGCATCAGGATCCAGGTAGAAGAAGCTACTATCCATGCTATCTTGGTCCAGATAGCAGTACCAGAGCATGTCCCGAAGCGATAACCGCACATTCTCACTTTCCCTGCGCAGTTTGCTGCGGCGAACGCGGGGTATCTCCATGCCCGCTAGAAAGAACACCAGATCCGAAACCACCTCGACTCCTGTGCCGGGAATCCGCTCCCCAGATGCGCTACGCGCAGGGATAACTACATCATACGCTCCATCCTCTCTGTCCCATCTGGCCCTGACCTGATTCGATTCACGCTCCCTATAGAGCGACAGGTCAGTACCCTCAATATTCAGGAGAAGATTCGCTGCGACAAACTCATGCTGTAGTGCCGGAGTAAACTCATCAAGATCCCCGCCCAGGCAATAGTCCACGAGTCTTGCGATTGATGATTTCCCAGCCCCCATCTGGCCGTAGAAATAGCTAAACTGCCCGAATGGAATACGTTCTTCGGACTGTCTGCATGATAGTATTAGCTCGTTAACATGGAGTCTCATATGGATATTTGGTCTCCCCACTTCAGGTCGGCGATCTCAGGGAAAGTTGCGTATATGAAGTCCTTCAACCGTGTGCCTGAGAGCTTGCCGAATGCATGCGAAATCATCTTGCTTCTGCGAACAATTGATTCAAACTCGGTTCTCTCACATAACGCACTTGCTAGTCTGCGGCCTTCTTCAGTTAACTCAACATAGACTGTTCGGCCTTTGACATAGGTTTTGCCCAAGCCCATTGCGACGAGAAGGCCAATCCAGCGCCTGTATCGGTCATCCCACGGGCCGTACTTGAACCGCATCATCTTTGCTTCTATGCTATTACGCTCGTGCTCAGCTATGTCCGCCGTAATTGAGTCCCTGCCCACTGCGGACAGAGCTCTCTCGAGACAGTTAGGGTACCTGAGCAGGAAATCGAGCTTAGCCAGTTTCGTGATGCCCTTCAACGGGCCGGATTCGGAACATACCGCATCTAGTAATATAAGCATTCTGGCAACGTGCAAGTCATTGGATGATTCGGCATACACTATGGCTCTAACAAGGCTCAGACTCACTACGCATCCTCCAAGTCAAAGTGATCCGACCACCAGACCTGGCACTCAGCTGTTAGCATACCAGTTATACCAGCGAGGCAATCGTATTCCAGGTCGTGAACAGAATGCGGACGGTTCTCGGCGATCACCCTCAGCCTGTGATAGACATCGTTTAGCATCCTGCGTCCAAACGGATTGCCACCCAACTGAGCATTCAACAAGGCCTCATCGCACTCGCCTTTAACTACGCTGACAACCTGGCTCAGCAACTCATTCATAGCTTCAGGATTCTTGTATGCAAGCTCCATAAGGTGGTTCTCCGCAGAAAGCGCGCGCCGGCGCATAGTCTCCACCTGCTCGACAAGTCCACCTCTGATCAGTTTCTTCTCCAGAACCGACGGTTGATTTGATACGGCAGATATATCCAGTGGTGCGTCAACCGGCAGATATCTGAAAGGTATGGGCCTGTAATCAGTTATGATACTCATGATAGAATCGACCGGTATGCGCTTCTTGAGAATACGAGGGTCCTTGCCGCCATCGCGCAAGCAGTAGTAATGTCGGCTAGGATCTTCCACTTGGAGTGATGAAGCTCGATAGACAATTGACACCAGCTCATCGCGTAAAGCGTTTAGACTAGATGGTGGAAGAATATCGCAACCTGGAAGACTAGACACGTGTTCGTGAGCAATAACGGCATCGAAATCATTGCGATCTGGACCTTTGATTATGCCGACCTTTCGCAAAGCATCCCACAAGGCTTCATCGCCGCAACTGCAGCGTTGCTTGAGAGTGGCAAATGCCTTGTCAAACGGGGGGGCAAGCATCCACGGAGAGTCAACGTTTACAACCTGATCCAGAAGACATGGCAGGCTGTTATGGATATCCCGTAAGGACGTCGTAACAAAATGGTCGGTATTAGACACAAAGAAAAGGCTAGCGATTCGATCAGAATAGCTGCTGTTCAGGCGCACAAACCGTCCAATGCTTTTGCAGAGCGGCTCTGAAGATAGTCGCCAAGGACCATCTTCCGGTTTCTGCGTCTTGATCTGATAGCCGTCGTACTTGCCATCACTGCGTTCACAGAGGCAATCCTCATGCTGTTCGCACCAGATGGCCACATAGGGTTTGGCACCGCTAATCGCGGCGATCAGTAGTACGACTCCATAGGCATGCTGATATCGGAAGTTTCTCTGGGTTTCATCTCCCGGGTCAAGCGCATCTATGGCATCGGTGGGTGATGGAGTCTCGGTCACATCCATCACGACTTCAGTTTCTATCCCTTCCCTGTTGGCTTCGTTATAGGTATCCACAGCGTTCCGTCCGCCAGAATGTTAGCAGTTGGTAGATTACTCCACAGGCTTATATTCTTCACAACTACCCGGAATTCATCCATGAGGACGGATCGCTATCTCATCTGACGGGACTGATCATTGCCCTTTGCTTCTCCCAAAGCATTGGCATCGGCCTGCGAAGCCGCTCAATCGACATCCCGTCCGGCTCGCGGCCGTCGACAATCGCCTCGATAATGTCTGGAGCTAGGAACGTCAGTCTGATGAGTCGGGACATATAAGGAGCGGCGACGCCGAGATCATCCGCCATCTGGCGGATAGACATGTATCTACATTCATCCAAGAGCTTTCTCCACCTGAAGCCCCGGGCGATGGCTATGAGCATTGCGTTGCGGTACGCGATGCAGTGGTTATTCCCAAGTGCCCTCGAGTCCGATTCTTCCTGAGAGATGATCCGCTTGCGGCCGCTGGTTCGCTTCAGATTGAGTGGTATATGTACCCTCGGACCTTCCGGGGATTCTATAAGTTGCACTGCCATTCGTGTTTGTTGTTCTCCTTATTCTCTGAGTTCGCACGCGACTGAGTAGAGGCCGTCTGCGCGCAGCATGATGTCGATGCCGCCTTCAGTGACAATCACTCGCTCAACCAGGGCGCGCATGATCCGGTATTGCTCGGCCGGATATAACTCGTTCCACACCGGGTCAAGGGTGTTCAGCAGATCGGCAACATCATGTTCGGCGAGCGAGGTAACGGCGGGGTCGAGAGTGTCAGCGGCCTGAACCTGCATTGCCCGGAATGTCTGAGCGATGAGTTCGGGGGAGCGGAGGATCGTGCGCAGGTGGTCCAGCACCGCGTTTTCAATATCTCCGGCAGGAACGGTCCTGATCGGGCACGAGTCATAACCCAACTTGGCGGCGGTACCGCACACATAGTAGCGGTAGACCTTGCCGCGCCTCCTCGTATAGCTATTGGTCATCGCCTTGCCGCAGTAGCCGCAGCGGATCAGCTTGTGCAGAAGTGCATTGGTTTCGTGTGCTTGCTGGCGTCGTTGCCTGCCTACACCGGACTCCAGAACCTTTTGAACACCGTCCCAGAGCTTTTGATCGATGATTGCTTCGTGCTCACCGGGGTAAAACTCACCATCGTGCTCAACTAAGCCCAGGAACATCCTATTATTGAGCGCGCGATAGACGTGCTGAGATGTCCACAAACTGCCTTGGTGCTGTATGCCTTTCTTCGTCTTCCAGGACTTGGTAGTAATGCTCTTGGCGTTGAGTTCTTTGGCTATACCGATGAGCGAGGTGGTCGCCAGATACTGCTTGAATATCCAACGGATAGTCTCGGCTTCTTTCGGGTTCACGACCAGCCGCTTGTTGGCATAGTCGACGTCATATCCGTAGGCTGGTGTGCCACCCAGGTACTTTCCACGGCGCTTAGCCCCGGCTATCTTGTCGCGGACGCGCTCCGAGGCAATGGCGCGTTCGAACTCAGCGAAGCTCAAGAGGATGTTCAATGTGAGCCTGCCCATCGCCGTGGTGGTGGAAAACTGCTGGGTGATCGACGTGAACGCGACCTCGTGCTGCTCGAAGAGTTCCATCAGCTTTGCGAAGTCAAGCAGCGAACGGGAGATGCGGTCTATCTTGTAGACGATGACCGCATCCACCCTGCCCTTCTCAATGTCGGCTATGAGTTTCTGCAGCGCGGGCCTGTCCATGTTGCCGCCGCTGAAGCCGCCATCGTCGTATTGACCGCGCAGGCAGACCCACCCCTCATGCTTCTGGCTTGTGATGTATGCCTCGCACGCCTCGCGCTGTGCGTCGAGCGAATTGAAGTCCATCTCCAGGCCCTTATCGGTGCTCTTGCGCGTATAGACGGCGCACCGAAGAGTTCGGACTGCCGGTGCATCTCTGGTTATCACTGCTTCCTCCTAACCGGCTTCAATCCGAAGAACGCAATGCCGCTTTGATGAGCGCCGGTGATTGCGGTGGCGATTGCCGAGAGACTGCGATACTTGCGCCCCGCAAACTCGAAGCCGTCCCTCAGCGTGGTAACCTCATAACGTTTGCCGCGCCACTCACGCATAAGCACCGTCCCGACTACAGGATGATCCTTTGCCACCTTAGGCTTGCGCTTCGATACGCCGACCGGCATTGCGTTCTCATCGTATCCGTTTTCATCGAGCACTTCGTCGAGCCGCCGCTGTACTCGCTCGGACAATCCTCCATAGGCGATCTCCTGCAAGCGATAAGCCAGACGCTTGATGATAAGGTCACGATTGTAAGCCGGAGGCTCCGTGCCGTAAAGCGCCACGTACATAGCCTTCAGCTCGTCATACTTGAGATTAGGCAGGCTCGTGACCTGCTTCAGAACTGAGTCTGCCATTGTTGCTCCTCCATAAGTAGTTCCTGATGACCATTCATCACTCACGGCGGCAACAAAAGCAAGTGCCCGTGGAGAGAATCTGCCTTAAGTTCAGCACACCTTCTTCGTCTGTGTGATCTGGCGCATTTGTGCAAGGGTCTTGCCTCTGGTCCACTGGACGTGCGGCCGGTCGAGGATTGTTTTGAAATCGCCGCCCCACTCGAGGCCGCACTCACGGACTATCTTGCCGAAGGTCGCCCAGGGGCCGTTCCAGGTTACCTTGCCGTTGATGACAAAGGCGTAGTCCGCTGCGAGTCCGTAGTTGTGCCAACTGTCGCCACCGCGGGCGTTAGTTACCTTCTTGCCCGGCTTTGTGCGCCCTATGGCGTAAAGGCCGTTCTGCTCTTCGATGGACCTGTAGCCGCAGGTAAGGATCACCTTGATGCCGTTTGCGGCAAGCTTCTTCTCGAAGAGTTGGAGCTTTGCGTCGAACTCAGGATTCAGACCTTTGCGTGAGGCGCTCATCGGTTCTCACCTCTCGCATTCGGCTTTGGGAAAGAACCGGTACCTCCCATCTGTCGACGTCTGGCACGCAGAATTCCGGCGGCAAGGATTTCAGCCACCTCAAATGTGTGCTGAGATGTGGTAATAGGTCTGTGGCTTGTGATGCTCTGCATGTTCTTGTCTCCCCTGATGCTGCTGCCAAAAGCAAAGTTGCCGTTTCCGGCTCAGGTAGATATTTATCGGAAACGCATGCAAAGTGAGGAGATGAATTTCAAAATCCCTGGTGGCAAGCAAGAAAACGCAGAAATCTGAAGTCGCTAATATGTCACAAGCGACACAGGTCTATGGAATAATGATTAGTGCCGCCAACCTCATTGGCAGTATCGGGGGTGGTGATAGCAATACACTACAGCGGTTCTGGCCAATAAGTTTGCAGGAGGCATAAGGCATGGCGGTCCCCGATATCAGGTACTTCTCTCACCCCGGCGACCTCAAAGGGGCTTCTCCCCAGAATCTAGCTCGGCTTCTGTTGCCCTACACAGACTTCTTGGAATCAAGAGGACTCAGCATTCCGAAACCCGGTGTTGAGGTAAGCAACCTGGATTACACGGCGCTTGCCAATATCCTGATGACGTCAGATCCCAATACGCCCTGTGAACTGATCGATTCCCTGCAGTGCATTCGTGAAATGGCGACCCCGGAAGCTATGGACTATCTGTTGAGGGAAGCCGGGATACACGGCGTCCCTATTGATGGTTCCGAGCTTTCTTCGGCTGACCTGGCTGTCCAGGTCTGGCTTCACGACAGGAGCATTGTGGAGCGCGGATACGCGGAGCGCTTCCTGATCAGACCCTGCACTTTCGTCTACTTTCAGGAAGGGGAACAACGCGGCGCGGAGTTCAGGCAGCCGTCTCCGAGCATCATAAGGGCTTTGGAGGGCGATCTTGATGAATGGTTCCAGAGAAGAAAACGCGGTCGGGGCTGCCGTATTTATGTCTACCCTCGACAAGACGGCATCTGGTTCCTGGTCTGGCACGGTGCGCCACTCAAGCGGGAAGGGTGCATCACGAACGGTGAGTCATCTTATATATGCTACCAACCGGAGAAACATGACGTGCTTGTCTATCAGCCCGCAACAGGGGAACTGCAGATAGACGCCGGCACCAACGAAGAAAGGGAAATCTACCGCAAGTTCTTTGGCCGCCATTTCTTCGGTGATGATCACCACTTCCCCGGCACGGCAATTTATACTCTCGAACCACTGCGGATAGATGGCGAGCGAGCACTGGTATGCTCGGATGTGATCGGGATGGAGTTGGTAACGCTCTGCAGAATCGGGTTTATCATTGGCGGCCCATTCAGAAGCATAGAGACAATAGAGTCAGAAGATGTTTTTGCCGCCGTGAATGCTGGTGAGTTCAGGATACCACACAATTCCAGATTGCGGGAGGCGGGGTTTCTTATAAGGTTCTCCGGCTCAAAGTCGCCCAGGGAGGTTGCCCTTCGCCCATCCAATATGATCTACTACCAGCGTGACAGCGACTGCGTCGTGGTCGAGCCCTGGCTGCGACTGCGTGGATTTATGCTGAACGGTCACCTGCTGTTCGTTCTACTGTTTGGGCTTGTATGCCGCTGGTTTGACGACATTGATTTGGTCTTGTCCTGCTTGCCCGATGGGATTACCTAAAGAGGGTGTGTGATGATTCGAATGTGGGAGCGAGGGCAATGAAACAAGAGAGCTTCTGGTCGGCCTGCGAGATGCTTGTCGGGCCTGCAGCGGTAGAACTTGAGTGGAAGCAACTCGCGGGTGAAGAATACGAGGCCGCGAAGGTTTTCCTGAGACCGATGCAGGAGCTTGCAACACGTTATCCTTGTATGCGGTCGTACACGTGCGGATGCGACCATCGGGTCGTGATCCACAGCGACGATGACATAGTCGCGGTCTGTGCATGCAATCCACGGGCATGTGACACGTTTCGACTGACGAAGTCCGACATCATCATCTACGAACTGGACCGGTCCGCGCTCTACAAGGCCATGGCAAAGACTCTGCCTCTTGAGATCAAGGTGGCGGAGACCCCGCATCTGCGCTGGACGACCCAGGTAGGTATCTACGATCCACACAAGGGATATCGGCTTCCTGTGTTTCTGACTATCCAAACCGAACCGGACAGCTTCCGAAACGCAGTGCTCGGCCTCCTTGCGAAAAACCGGGAGCCGTTTATACTCATGGCTCCCACCCATGATCTCTGCGAGCCGGATTGCATGGAACTACTCGATAATAGGCGGGCGGTATTTCGGGCGCTTTCGGACATCTTCACAGTGGATGAGTCCGGCGTGTTCGTGGTCGATGATGCGTGCGTGGAGGCGTTGGAAGCGCTCTGCCAGCGAACGACAGGAATCCAGGAACCGGATGAATTGCGACCCGTTTGCAGGATACCGAAAAGCATATTCGACCAGGAAGAAGACTACCGGATCATCTGGTTTCATGGACGGAAGCTGGAAGCCCTCGGCAAGAAGCAGACGGAGGTTGTGCGCATACTTCATAGCGCAGCCGAGAGAGGCCATCCCGAGATGACATTCGCTTCGATAGCCATCCGAATGACGGACCCGCCAACAAGAATGAGCAATGTCTTCAGATACAACGACAGCCGCAGTATTCTCGTTAAGCGCGTCAAGACTGATATCTACCGACTGAATATCTGACGTCGGCTGCATATAGCATATAGCCTCCTCCATAGCCCGATCACTCCTGCTGTGATCGGGCTTGTTCGTAACGCCCGAAATACGCCCCAATCACGTCCCCTTTACGTCCACCATGCCTCTGTTCCGAGATACCATACAAATGGCCGGCAGCTACAGCGTCATTGGGAGGCACGAGCACATTGTCTCAAGACCAGCTATCGATCTCGGAAGCTCAGAAACGGCTGCTTCAATTGATGCAGGAGGTCCACTACGGGAAAATCGAGGACCTTGTCATCTCGGGCGGCGAGCCGGTCATGGGACTTAACGTCAAAGTGCTGCGGGATGTGAAGCTTAGCGGTGAGAGCAGCAGGAAGCCGGTATTTGCTGACCGCGATTATCTGGACAAGCCGCAGGTAGTGGAGATGCTGCGACAGTTCCGCAGGCTCGGTGACGGCGTTGTGCAGTTGGTGGAAATCCACGACGGGCTGCCGTTTCGAATACATATCGTTGAGATGGTGCGGCTTTGATATATGAACCGATGCGTATGGGCGAACGAGATCGACAGGTTTGCCTGCGAGATATACCGCAGGCACTGGAACGATGGGACGTTGCGTCAGGGAGATATCCGGGATGTGCTCGGTGAACTTGAGCCAGAGGTTGCTGGGACAATCGATGTTGTTTGTGGAGGAGATCCCTGCCCTGCACGTTCCCTGGCCAGAGGGAATCGACCGAGTAAGCATCCCGACCTGTCCGGATACTTCCTTGCCGTGGTCGGGCGACTTCGCCCTGGGTGGGTGGTCCGCGAGAATGTTTGTGCACCAGATATTATCAACTTTGCTGCCGGGTTGGAGTTGCTCGGATACGGAGTCGCTGCTGTTGCGCTCGACGCTCGTGATTTCACAGGTCAGAGTCGGCGGCGGCAGTTCTGCATCGGATGCCCTCCTTCCTTGCGCGCCAGATTCGAGCGATCTGTATCTGACGCCGCAGATGGTCGTGGGTTTGCTTCGTCGAGCGGCGAAGAGGAAACGCCCATTGCAGCGTGTCTTACTGCGCACCCCAACCGGGTGGCTGCGGAAGACACTTACTGTTACGAGCCGGGGCGAGGGTTACGGATGCTCGATCCGTCCGAATGCGAGCCCCTGCAGGGGTTCCCCAGAGGCTGGACTTCTGGACTTTCTCGCTCGCGCCGTCGAATCCTGCTCGGCAACGCGGTGAATGTGCTGGTTGCCAGGTGGCTCGCGGAGCGGATTATGGAGACAATCGGCGGGGAGTTCACGTTTGCTGAACTCTTCGCGGGCATAGGTGGGTTTCGGCTGGGTTTCGAGCAGGCTGGAACCACGTCCATTCCCGGCTGACATGGTCAGAGGGAATCACAACTGAACAGACGGTAATACAAAAACACCAGATCAGATGACTGACCGCCAGGCGGAGGTCGTTGTGGGTGTCGCTTTGACATGCGACATCGCAATGCCTCCGCCTTTGTTGTTGTAAGCGGCGGGACTCACATGCGGCGCCCACAGCGGCCTCCTCGCGGAATCGAGGAGGACAAAATGGGCAACGAAAGTGGTTTCGAGGATTTCGACTATGCAATCTATCTTATCAGTTACAAGATCGGCCGGATAATCGGCATTCTGGGCTTCACCTTCGACGACAAAGAGGACCTGGAGCAAGACCTTATACTTCATCTTCTAGAGAGCTGGCCTCAGTTTGATTCGCAGCGCGGGGCCGTGAAGACGTTTATCAACTGCGTTCTCGATAACCGCATACGCCAGATAATTGAGAGCAAGAAGACACAAAAGTCCGGCTTCGGCAAATGGACCATCTCTCTGGATGAGAGGATCGAGGGCGAGGACGGAGGCATCGTCACGCGCATTGATGCCATAGACCGCGAGGAGTATATGCTTCGCATCGGCAAACTCCGGCGGCCTGTCATGGATGAGTGCGAACTGCGAATGGATGTGGAGCGTGTTCTATCCCGGCTTTCACCAGAACTCAGGGACCTATGCGAGCGCCTGATGACGCAGAACGTGACCGAGATATCTGAAGAGACCGGAATACCACGACACAGGTTCTATCCCTCCATCAGGAAGCTCCGGTGCATCTTCGAGGAAGCGGGTCTGAAGGACTGCCTGTAAAAAAATCCCTCACTTTGCCTTCGTTTCCGATAAATATCTAACCGGCTGGGGTGGCTGAGGTGAAGCCCCAGCCAAGGCGCGCCCTGTTCACCCGCTTGAATGTCAAAAATGGAGGACCCAAATGGACCGTTTGGTCTACCGATACAACTTCGCAAAGCACGTCCCGGTGGACGAGATCGAGGACTCGCTCATGATCGCGGCGCTTGCAGCCGAGGCTCTGCACGGCCGCGCGGCGATGAAACAGGACGCGTCATTCTGCCTTAACAAGAAGACTCGCATCTGCGTCGTCGACGCTGAGACCCCGGTGGGCTGCGATATCGCGCGGATACTCACCACGTTCATAACAAAAGGCTACGGCGAGAGAGCTTTTACCGTGGAGCGGACCGAAGAGCAATCCGGCAACGGCCGCCTGCTCTGCGCCATAGGAGCGCTGGTACTGTGAGTGATCGCATGGTAACGACATACTCGATGTGGAGCCTGTTTCGCAACTGCCGGAAGGCTTGCGATTGGCGATACGTCAATGAACTCGTCCCCATCAAGCACGATCATAACCTGTCGTTCGGCTCGCTCATTCATGAGAGCTTGGAGAAATGGCATCGGCATCGTGACCTGTCGGTTGTTCTAGACCACATCGACAGGTCACTTCCGAGCAGGTCCAACGACGAGGGGCAGAAGGCCGACTGGCATCTTGCTAGGGCGATGATGAAAAGCTATGCCGAGCGCTACCCGGTCGAGGATTTCGATGTGGTCTTTCTCGAGAAGACCTTTGAAGGCAGGATCGTCAATCCGGCCACCGGTGCTCCATCCCGCAGCTTTGTGCTCGCGGGCAAGGTAGATGGGATCGTCTGCATCAATGGAAAGTTCTATCTTCTTGAGCACAAGACCGCTTCGCAGATGGACGGCGATTATCTTGAGAAGCTGTGGACGGACTTTCAGATCACGCTCTACGCTCACTATGTCGAGCAGGTCTTCGGCATCAAGATCACCGGGATCATCTACAACATCCTCGTCAAGGCTCGGCTACAGCAGAGCAAGGGCGAGACCGAAGCCGAGTTTGAGGTAAGGCGAGCAGAGCTTCTTGCGAAGTCCAAGACCGGCAAGACAACAGCTACGCGCAAAATGCCGGAGTCTGACACTGACTTCCAGGAACGCCTTATGGCTAAATACACCGAGCCGGGGATGTTTCATCGGGAAACACTCTACATCTCACGCGATCAGTTTGAGACCCTCCAAGCTGACCTCTGGGAACTCACCCAGCAGTTCCTCGACTGCCGCCGGCGTGGGGTGTTCTACTCAAACACTTCCTACTGCTTCTTCTACCATCGTCCATGCGCTTACTTCCCGCTGTGCCGTTCGGGCGGCAGCGAGAACGTGATCGAGAACTTCTATGAGCACAAGGTTCCCCACGAAGAACTGCACGAGGACAACGATGCCGGCGAGGAGCTGCCCGCATTCTAGCCCGCCAACAAGGAGAGATATAGATGCTGTTACCAACTCAAAAGACGCCGCCCAAACAATCCCTGGCGGACCAGACCGTTCTCATATACGGGCCGACGAAGATAGGCAAAAGCGAGTGGTGCTCCAACGCCGACAGCGCTCTGTTCATCTCGACCGAGCCGGGGCTCAATTCCCTTGAGGTGTATCAGGTGCCGGTTGCCACCTGGGACGAGCTGCTCATGGTGTGTGCGGAGATTGCGGAAGGCAACCATGAGTTCAAGACCGTCATTATCGACACGGTGGATAACGCCTACAAGATGTGCTGTGAGTATGTCTGCAAGAAATTCGGCGCGGAGCACGAATCGGACATCGGCTACGGCAAGGGCTATTCCATCACGAACAATGAGTTCCACCGGGTCATAACCAAACTTGCGTTTCTGCCGTACGGCCTGTATCTCGTCTCGCACTCGCAGGAGATCGAGATAGAGACCCGCACAGGCAAATACACCAAGATCGTCCCCACGCTGCCGGAGAAAGCCAGAAAGATCGTGCTTGGTCTGGTAGACATCATCCTCTACTGCGATATCGAGATCGCTCCCGGGCCGGATGGAAAGCAGGCAGCTCGCCGGGTGGTGCGGACAAAACCACACGTTCACTACGAGGCCGGGGACAGGACAAAGCGCCTGCCCGATGTCATCGATCTCGATTACGGCAAGTTCGTGGAAGCCTACGAGCGCGGCCAGCAGAAAGCTGACCCCAAGGCTGCGGCATAGGCGTCCGGCACAACAATCAGCAAAGGAGCAACAAGTAATGGCCAGCGATCAATACCCTGAACACAGCGACGAGGTCGAGGAGTTCGACCTGGCGCAGCTCGACGATGAGTATGAGGAAGCACCCGTCGAGGAGCGTGAGTTCGATGACGTTCCTGACGGCAAGTATCAGGTCAAGGTGGAAAAAGCCGAACTCACACACTCGCAGACATCGGGCAATCCAATGCTCAAGTGGACTCTGAAGATTCTGGGGCCCAAGTACGCGGGCCGCTTTCTGTGGCGCAACAACGTCATCACTCGGGACAGTCTGAAGTGGCTCAAGACCGACCTGCACACATGCGGGGTGGTCCTTTCCAAACTTTCCGAGCTGCAGTCGAGGCTGGGCGATCTCCTGGACATCACTCTTGAGGTCACCAAGCGGACCAAGGGCGAGAATGAGAGCATCTACATCAACCGCCGCATCGTGATCGACGAATCAACCAGAGAGGTCGAAGACTCGGCTCTGGCTGCGTTTTAGATGGATAGGGTTGTTGTAGTCGTCGATACGCGGGAGCAGGAGCCGTATTCGTTCGATCCTGAGCGCGTCGAGGCCGTCCGGCATGCGCTTCCTGCCGGAGACTATTCGCTTCAGGGCATGGAGCACCTGGTCGCCGTCGAGCGCAAGAGTCTGGAGGATTTCGTTCAGACGGTCATACGCAGCCGCGAGCGGTTCAGAAAAGAGCTGCTCGCGCTGCAGACATGCGCGTCGGCTTGCGTGGTCGTTGAGGCAAGCTTTCAGGATGTCATCTCGGGGCAGTATCGCTCGGGCGCACATCCCAACTCCGTTATCGGCTCCACACTCTCGATAATCGTCGACTACAACATCCCGGTCTTCTTCTGCTCCAATCGTCAGGCAGCCCGCCTGTTCGTCGAGGAGTATCTCGTGGAGTTCCATAGAAAGGTGGCGAGGTGATGCCGAAAACTGCCGCAGAAAACGAGACGCGAATAAAGGGCCGGGTGGAGAGAGTCCATTTCTCCAGCCCGGCTTTTACGGCTGGAAAGCTTCGGGCGGAATCTGGCGATGTCATTCAGTTCGCCGGTCGCATATTCGCCCAGGAAGATGACCGCCTCGTTCTCTGCGGCAAGTGGACAACGCATCCAAAATACGGGCGGCAGTTTCAGGTCGCGAGCATGGAGTATGATCAGGAGCTGGATGTCGAGGGGCTTGCCAACTACATCGCAAAGCACCCGGACATCAAGGGAATCGGCCCTGCGAAGGCGCGCGTTATTGCCGAACGCTTCGGCCACGACTTCGAGCGCTTCCTGACTGATGAGCCTGAAACTATCGCCCAGGCTGCGCATGTTCCTTTGGAAACGATAGAAATTCTGCGGGACACATGGGTCGAGACACGCTCGGTGAACCAGGCGATGACCACACTTTCTGCTTTCGGCCTGACTCATCTTCAGGTGACAACTCTCGTGAAGAAGTTCGGCAATGCCGCGATAGGGATGCTCCGAAGTGACCCCTACGCGATTGTACGTCTGGTCCCCGGTTTCGGCTTCAAGCGGGTAGATAAGATCGCGAGAGAGAAGATGGGTGCGCCCAAGGAGCACCCCGGCAGGGTTCGGGCATGTATCGTATTCTGCGTGGAAGATGCGCTCGACTCCGGCGATTGCTGGGTGGAGTATGAGCAGCTCGTGGACAAGGCGAATCTGCTTCTCGTGATGGACTGCCTCGACAGCCGGGAGCGCATCGAAAAAGCGCTCGACGAACTCATTGATGCCGGCGATCTGTCCTGCTATACAGCCGATAACCGCTTCCTGGTGGCCATTCCGGAGATCCGCAGAATGGAAGAGGAGTTGGCGCAGGTGTTCAGACGGGGTGCATGTCCTAATCCGCGCTTCCTGGAACTCGACGACGACGGAATGCGAAAGACCATCTCCAGTGCCGTATCTGGGCTTAACCGTGACCAGTATAGAGCTGTCGCAACTGCGCTCAAGCACACCATCTCACTTGTGACCGGTGGAGCCGGAAGCGGCAAGACTTTCACGATATCGGCGCTGGTCGGCATCTGCCAGGAGCATGATCTCTCTGTCGTGCTGGCCGCCCCTACCGGCAAGGCGGCAAAGCGAATGGAGGAAGTAGTCGGCATCGGGGCAATGACCATCCATCGCCTGCTCGGATATGACGGCAGGAGCTTCGAGCGGACCGCCGACAGGCCAATCGATACCGACATCCTGATAGTCGACGAGGTCTCGATGGTCGATGTGCCGCTCGCGTGGCATTTGTTCCAAGCGATAGACCTTGAACGCACGGCTGTGGTGCTTGTAGGCGATCATAATCAGTTGCCGCCCGTTGGACCGGGCAATATCTTGCGTGATCTGATACGCTCGAAAGCAATACCGGCCGTGATCCTTGAGGATGTCATTCGTCAGGCAGGTATCCTCAAGGAAAACAGTATCGCCATTCTCAAGGGTGAGGTCTGCAAGACCTCTGATGAGATCAAAGACGGGCGGCGGCCTTGGTATGTCATCGACCAGTTCACTGATCCGGCCAAAGCTCAGGATTTCGTCCTTGAACTCTTCGACAAGATTCTCAGCGAGCGGCTGGGCTTCAACATCATCAATGATGTCCAAGTTCTCACGCCAACTCACAAGGGTCCACTAGGCACTGCCGAACTCAATATCCGGCTGCAGCAGCTTGTCCAGAAGAAGCTGTGGGATGTCGATGTGTTTCCTCCACAGCCCGGTCGTCGGCCGGATTTCCTCCCGCACGATAAGGTGATGCAGACGAAGAACAACTATGAGACTGAGGTCATGAACGGTGCGGTCGGCACTGTTGTCGACGTCGCCCAAGACGGAACGCTCACCATCAGCTTTGAAGATACGACCGTTGAGGTGTCGAACGACTCAGCGGACCTTAAGAACCTGCAGCTTGCCTACGCGCTCACGATCCACAAGTCACAGGGGTCGGAGTTTCCTTGCTCTATAGTCATTGTCCATAAGTCGCATTCGTTCATGCATCATAGAAACCTGCTCTATACCGGCGTCACCCGTGCATCGAAATCCGCGATCATCGTCGGGGACCGCTGGGGAATCGCCAACTGCGCGACGAAGCGGCAGGTCGATAAGCGCAACACGTTCCTTTCTATCCTACTTGGCGGCTAGCTCCGGAGGTCACATATGGCGGCGGAGCGGCCTGATAATGTAAAGCAGTACTACCACCTCATAACCGAGATAGACATCGGGCAGATCGCCCGCGAGCTTTTGGGCGGACGCATCATTCAGGAGTCGGGCGCGACCCTGTACTGCGACTGCCCACACCACAAAAGCCAGTCCCATCGCTCTCTTCAGGTCTCAGTTGATAAGCAGTGTTGGTATTGCTTCGGCTGCGGTGTGGGCGGCGATGTGTTGCAGCTTGTGGAGTTCGTCCGGTCCGGCTGCGTTACCTCCGGGCAGAGCGGACCTATGCCGGAATCGCACCGGCAGGCCCGCGACTACCTCGCCGAAAAGGTCGGTCTGCCCTCTTTATCAAGCTATGGAATAAGCGACGAGCGGATTGCTCAGACTGAGGCTGCCCGCACTTTCGAGATGCGTGTCCAAGGCGCTCTTACGGAAACGGCTCGCTACTACCACGGCAGGCTCAAGGCATCACCCAAAGTTCTGGGGTGGCTCACCGAGCACTACGGCATATCCGAAGAAACCATAGACTCACTCCTGATCGGCTACTCCCGAAACTCCGGCTGGAAAGACACCGAAGGCACAGAATATCCGGGTGTAATCGCGCATCTTACCGGCTGTGATGATGCATATACCTTGAGGGAGATCGCTGGTACGGGCGCATTCAACCTCACAAGCAATGACGATCTCGTCCCTGCTTTCGATAACAGGTTGGTCTTCCCATACTGGAGCCGCGGGCGCGTAGTGTTCGCGATAGCCAGAAAGACCCCGTGGACGGCTGACAGTGAATGGGAGCAGGCTAAGTACAAGAAGCTCAAATGTCATGATGAACACTCCCGCAGGCATATCGCGCCGTGCATAGATAACAGCTACCTATACAACGAGGACTGCCTGCTCTCCAGACCTGAGCGGATCGTGATCACCGAGGGTGTCACCGATTGCATCTCTCTGATGCAGCACGGGTTCCCGACAATCTCGCCGGTCACTGTGCAGATAAAGGACGATGACTGGAAGCGGATACTGCCGAAGCTCGCCGGCGTAAAGACCGTTTACATCTGCCAGGATAATGAGGTTTCCGAAGCCGGACTCAAGGGCGCCTTGAAGACTGCCCGACATCTTGCCGACAGCGGCATTGAAACGCGACTGGCCGTGCTGCCCCTCGAGGATAGACACAGCGCGGCACGGCGGGAACTGCGTGATCGCTTTAGCTTGGATATCGCCACTGATTCCAAGGAGCTTTCCAAACGCCTCGCCGGTCTCGATCCTGCCGATAAGAAGCAGGCAGAAGAACTGCTTGGCCGGGCTAAGATAGATGTCAACGAATACCTTGCCTCCGGCCACAGTGCAGCGGACTTCGAAGCGCTGCTTTCGTCCGCTGTCACGCCACTTGAATACAGCATCGACCGCATACCCCCGGATGCGCCGGACCAGGAGCGGAACAGGCTTCTTGAGCCGGTGCTTGAGGAGATCGCCGAGCGGGGGCCGCTCGAACAGACACGTCTTTTGAAGCTTCTACAGGAAAGGTGCAAATCGCGCCTTTCACTCGCCGTTCTTAAGGAACAGGTACGCACAATACAAAAAGAGCAGCGTACAAAGCTGCGGGAGAAGCGACAGCGCGAGAAGCGGGTAAGCGACGCTCCGGCCGGTTCCTGCCGTGCATGCGTGGAGCAGATACTCCTCGATACCGAAGCGGACTCAGGCACCGCCGATTATACAAAGGCCGCCGAGGCCGCGTACAACTGGTTTGTCTCCAACGGCGCGCGGTTCTTTCGGACGCGGCAGGGTGACCCGTTCATGTTCTTCAATGATGAGCTGCTTTGGATGGACTCAAGCGACCGCGCAAGAAAGCGCCTGTATTCCGCGATGGTCTACCAGCACACCGGTCTGGTCCAAGCTGCTTACGGCGGCAGGGTCTTTATAGAAGTGCTTGCGAACCTTGCCACCCAGCACGGCGAGGTGCGCGACCATTTTTCCTGGCTCCACACGAATGTTGCCGGCCATACCGTTTACTTCAACCTCAACAACGAGCGGCACGAGATAGCCAGGATAACTCCTGATGGTGTTGAGATAATCAAGAACGGCAGCAATACGGACGGCATGATCTTGGAATCGTCCGGCAAGATAGAACCTATCCGGTTTCTGGCCGACGCGGACGAGGCGGAAGCAGACAGGCTTGTCATCGATCTTATCCTGGACAATCTGGCGTGCTCGCCCGAGAACAGGTTCCTGATATGGGCGTGGCTCTCGTGCTTTCTGCTGATGGACTTCGCCGGGACAAGGCCGATGACCCGCTTTGAGGGAAGCTCCGCGTCCGGCAAGACCACCGCTGCAAAGCTTATCACAACGCTTCTTTATGGCCAGCCTCAGCAGAAGAAGAGCACTGACGCCGCCAACTACTCCGACGGAGCCAAGAATCCGCTCATCGCCCTTGATAATGTCGAGACCAACGATCTGACCGAAGAGCTAGTGAATTTCATGCTCACGAGCATTACCGGTATCGCAAAGGAAAAGCGAAAGAGCGGCACAGATACCGATACTGTAGTCGAGAGGACGAAGTGTCTGGTGAACACCACGGGCATAGAGCCGTTAAAGGGCGAACTGACGGAGACTCTCTCCCGGACGTTCATCATCCGGTTCAATATGGAAGAGAGTATCAACGATTGCTTCCTCGAAGCTCAGGTGCTCGCGCAGATCCAACAGCATCGCGACTTGCTCCTTTCAGTGATGATGAAGCGCACAAGTCACGTGCTCGCTATGCTCAAGGACCAGTCCCAGGGACGGGTGATGACGCTGCTGCACAGTCGGTTGGGCAGGCACGGCAAACATCGCTGCAATGACTACCTGAGCCTGATGTATCTGACTCTGTTCGCCGGGAAAGATGACTCGGAGGTCGAGAGCGCGACGGCCGACATCCAGCCGCAGTTTTTGAGGATGATACAGGCTTTGAACGAGGAGACCGACTACTGCGCGCGGGAGTCCAACCCCATAGCCACGGCGCTTGCCGGGCTGTTCAGGGCTTATGCAAATGCGCTTAAGGCCGATGAGGAATACGTCGGCATGTATCCCAACCGAACAAACAAGGCCACTTTTTCCGAACGTTACCAGATAGAGATGGCTGACGTGGATAAGATCGAGGGTACGCTTGCGCGCGAGTTGTTTATTGCTCTGAAACGGGTAGCACGGGAATACAGCCTCTCTTTCACCATGAACTCGGTGCAGCAGTTCGCCCAGCGGTTCGCCAACGATATGGACATAGTCCGCGCAGCAGGCTTTGAGATAACCGTAAACAACCACGCCCATCGTATCCGCACTTACGATATTACCTGTTTACAATGACTGCCAAGCCAACATAGTCTATGCTTCAGTTGATGATAGTAGTTTTCTGGCAGCCTCTATCTGTTCCGGTTTACCCATAACTATAAGCTCGTCCAAATCCATTATCCTGAAGTCCGGGCTTGGATTTGCATGTAGGTCTTCATCTTTACGCCTGATCGCAAGTAATGTAGCCCCACACATTTCCCAAAGCTTGACATCGCGCAGGATCTTGCCAACAGAAGATGCCCCAGGCGGCACGGTGATCTTGGCCATTTCCACATCGATCCCGTCGCTGTGGACCACCAGGTCTAGGAAGTCCATCACTTCGGGCCGTATAACTGCGGCGGCCATTCGGCGGCCACCCAGAACATAAGGTGACATTACCATATCCGCACCAGCATGCTTGAGCTTGTCTTCATTCTCCGTGAGGATCGAGCGAGCCACGATGAACAGGTTCGGATTGAGGACTTTAGCCGTTAGAACGATGAAGACGTTCTCCTCATCCGATGGCGCAACTGCTATCAGACCCTTTGCGCGCTTAATCCCTGCCTTCACAAGCATCGGATCTTCGCTCGCCTTTCCCTCGATATGTGGGATGTTTTGCTCCCGCAGTTTCGGAAGCTGCTCAGGATTCCACTCTACTACAACGCATGGAACGTTGTAGCGTGTAAGGTCTTTTACTATCTGCTGACCCATCCGGCCGTATCCGCAGATGATATAATGATCGGCCATAGACTCAATTAGCTTATCCATTGCTCTCCTCGCTATCTCTTCTTCGGTTGTGAAAACAAGATCCGCAGCCTCAACAGCCGCGTCTTCAAACGGGTTGAAAATAAGGTCCGCACCATCTGCCCGCAGGCTGGTCTCTTCAGAACGATCATACGCGGCAACGGCAACAAGACCGTTGTAACCAGCTTGACGAAGGCCTTTCAACAGTGAGGTATTAACATCACGATCACGAACGGAACTGATTACCCACCTGATATGCGATAGGTGCAGCGCATTGGGCAACTCCGCATCTTTTGCATCGCCGAATACCGCCTGCTTACCCCGTTCGTTCCAGCGGCGTATCGCCTCCGGGTCAAAATCAACTCCTACGACTCTTCTTCCTCTGTCCTCGAATTGCTCGGCTATACTGGTGCCATAACTCCCAAGCCCGAATATCATGGTGCCAGCCGGTTCTTGTCCATCTGGAGCTATTTTGCGGGAATCTTCCCGATAAGGTTTTCTTCGCTCGAATATGCCCAGGTATGGATGTGCGCGCTCATAGATGCTCTGGGAGTACTTGATCATATATGTGGAGAGGCCGATAGTTACCAGGGCAACTAAGGTGACAACACCTACCGCGTCGTTTCCTATCTGGCCGAACTTGGCTCCCATTGCAATAAGTATGAGCGAGAACTCACTAACCTGTCCCACGGTCAGACCGGCGAGAAGACTGGTGCGCTTTCGATAGCCCATCACTCCGGTGATTGCTATCATTATCAGCGGGTTTCCTATCAGCACATAAAGCGACAGTGGGATCGACGCCCAAACCTGCGAACCCAGCGCACCCAGATCGAGCCTGCTGCCGAGTTCGATGAAAAAGAAAAGCAGAAGGAAGTCTCTGAGGCTTGCAAGTTTGAGGCTCAATGCCTCCCTGTATGAAGTCGAAGCAAGCGAAACCCCGGCAACGAAAGCGCCTATCTCCTTGCTGAATCCCAGCAACTCCCCGGCTGCAGCCAGGACAAGAGCCCATACTATGCCAGAAAGCACGAGCATCTCGGACGACCTGGCTACAGTTGAAAGCAGCCTCGGAATAATAAAAACACTTAAGCCCCAGGCTGCAGCGATAAGTCCCGTGCCCTTCAAACCGATGAGCAACGCCTGATAGACCGGCTGCTGTGACTTGCTGGCAGAGAATGCCGAAAGGAAAACCATCACCAGGACAACCACTATATCCTGGACTATCAATAAACCAATGGCAATCCGTCCATGAAGAGAGTCGGTCTCGTTTTTGTCAGAGAGGAGCTTGACGATGATAATGGTGCTCGAAAACGTTAGAGCGACAGCCACATAAAGCGATGTGACCACATTCATCCCGAGCGTATATGAAAGAAGAAAACCGCCTATTGTGGTGAGAATGACTTGTCCAAGCCCGATGGCCAGCGATACCGCTCCCATGCTGCGCATCATACCGATGTCGAGCTTGAGACCGACTATGAAAAGCAGGAGCGCAAGGCCCATCTCGGCCAGCACATGTACTTGATCAACGGATCTTATCAGGTTAAGAGCTGACGGGCCGATCAGTATGCCAACCGCAATAAAGCCGATGATAGGAGGCTGCTTCAGACGTAATGCCGCAACTCCTGCTATCGCCGCGATGAGCAGCAGAAGTACCATTTCATCAAACACATTGTGGAGGCTGATGGTTGGCATAGTAACCGCTTCTGAACAGCAGTGCAGGTGGATTCAATTCTTATGGAGGAATGGGTATCTGCATACTACCGTCTGAGCCATACAAAAACTACTGCTCATCTTCCTCAACTGCATCCTGCTCCGTCCTGAGATGTTCCTGATCCTTGGACTGAAGCTGCCGCACAAGATGCGTCAACGTCCTTACATCTTGCCGGAGTCCGGCAATCTCACGCTGCATGTCATTCATCTTCAGAGAAAGAGCCTGTATGAGATTTCCTATCCCCGGATGCTCACGAGACACGGCCGATTATCCTCCCAAGTCGGTTGCTCAACGCGCTTGTGTTGTCATTTACATTATACCGGCTGTAGTTGATTATCGTCAAACCAAACGTCACACATCAGCCACATATTGCCGGGTGCCGAAACAGGTAGATAGTTCAAAACCTACAGGTGTTAAGGCGGTGGTTCCAGGGATCTGACAACGAGGACGCTTGAGAGAGTCTGATTCAATACCCTGTGGGTAGTGCTGCCTACAGGATAGCCTACAATCCTGTAGGATGTGCCTGTGCCCAGCACTACCACATCGATGTTTTCGTTTTGAAGGTATTCTACCAATGCTTGCCCGGGTTTGCCGGTTAACGTGCTGGTCCTTACAACTACATCATGGATTCTGTGTTTGTCGACAAACTCCTTGAGACGGCTTTCATTATAATGCACTGATTCGCTGAAGATTCGTTCCATATCTGATGGCAGGATTGCAAGGCGGTACCGCAACTCTGTTATATCGGGGATAACTCGCACAACATGAAGCTCCGCTCGTGATATACGTGCAATAAGATGAGCTTGCCGCAGGACATCATTGGCCACGGGCATAAAAGTAACGGCTGCTACAACGGAACTGACCTTTGCGCTGTGACCGGGTTTGACAACAAGCACGTTACGCGGCCCACGCTCAACGAGCCGATACGCGGTAACACCCACTCCTCTTGGCGGAATAGATGATCCGCTTCCAATATCCCCAACTACTAGAATATCCACCTTACGCTTTTCCGCGTGTTTTGCCAGTTCCAGTGCGGCGCTGCCGGTTATTACAGTTCGCCGCAGCTTTTCGTATCCCAACTGTGCAGCGAAGCTACTGAGCGCCGTCTGTGCCTCATCAACCAGCAGCGCCAGAATCTCATCTCTACTTTTTCCTAAGACGGCGGCGTCGGAATCCGAGAGTTGAGTCTCGACTACATGAACGAGTTCTACAATAGCATCTGCCGGTTCAGCCAGTGCGATGGCCATCTGAGTGGCTGCAAGCGACCTCGGTGAGAAGTCTACCCCAACGATCAGGTTCTTCAGCTTATTCATTTTGATATCCTCTCTTGCTATCCCTAGCACCAATAGTCCATACGATTGCTTCAGCCAATCCCAAGCTCATGTTCGCAGCATGTCTTTCAGACGCTTAAGCGACTCTTCATCCGCCAAAACCAGCATTACATCTCCCGGCTCAAGGATCGTGGCTCCGGTGGGAATGATGATCCGTCGGCCTCTGTTGAGCAGTACAATATCCGTGTTCTCCGGCAATCCAGCTTCTACTATCTGTTTGCCTATCAGTTCTGAATCCTCCGGCACACGTACTTCGGCCAGTCTACATATGATGCATTCTTCCTCACCCATATCGTATGCTGCTTCGGTATCTCCAGGCAGAGGAGCATCGACACGAAGCCACTTCGCAACCTTCGGAATGGAGGAACCCTGCAGCAGCGCTGATGTAAGCACGATGAAAAACACGAGGTTGAAGATCATATCCGCCTGCCGGATTCCGGCAAGAAGCGGAAATGTGGCGAGAATAATTGGGACCGCCCCGCGCAGTCCTACCCAGGAAACTAATGTCTTCTCTCGGGTGTTTGTCTTTGCGAAGGCAAGGGTGGCAAACACGCTGACGGGCCGTGCCACAATCATGAGAAAGGCGGCAACCAGAAATCCGATCCCTATGATCGGCAGTATATGCGACGGAAAGACCAGCAGCCCCAGAGCAAGGAACATGGTAATCTGCATCAACCATGCAAGCCCGTCATGAAAGCGAACCAAGCTCCGCTTGTGTATGAAGTCGTTGTTGCCCATGATGATTCCGGCTATATAGACCGCCAGAAAGCCATTGCCGCCGACAATGCTTGCGCCACTGTAGGATATCAACACAAGCGCAAGCGTCAACACAGGGTAGAGTCCCTCGTACTCAAGCCTCAGGTGGTTGATTATGTAGATCATCATCCTGCCTGCTCCATAGCCGATCAGGGCACCCAGCGTCATCTGTTGGATAAACATCGGGATGAGACCAGCAAACGAAGAAGCTGGATTGGCAATTAGGCCGATGAAGCCCGTAGTCAAGAAGACTGCCATGGGGTCATTGCTGCCCGATTCAAGCTCCAGCAGCGGTTTCAGATTGCCTCGCAGGCTCACACTCCTGGATCTGAGCACAGCAAACACCGCGGCGGCATCTGTCGATGAGACGATTGAGCCAAGCAGCAGCCCTTCAAGAAGAGAAAACGGCGTAACGGCGCTTACGAACCAACCAACAAGCAAAGCAGTGATAAATACCGCCACAGTAGACAAGCCCAAGCCCTGCCAAAGCACCGGCTGCACGCTCTTCCAGTTGGTGTCGAGCCCTCCAGCAAATAGGATTAGAGCAAGTGCCACGACTCCGATTGAACGTGCAATACTGGGATCGTCAAAATGGATACCTCCAGGGCCTTCCGATCCGGCAAGCATACCAACAAGGAGAAAAAGTAGCAGCGCAGGGACGCCAAGCCGTGCAGATGCTCGGCTTGCGATGATACTAACTAGAACTAATAGCGCTCCGATAAATATGATCGGCTCGATTGAACTGGTAGAAAGCTGCATATAGACAAAATTCTCTCAACAATAACCAATAAATACCCGCACTTGAGCAGAGATAACCAAACGCGCCTCGGGAGTTACCGATGTATCATGGACTCGTATAGCATATTGGGCGAAGTAAGAAGATCGAGAACATATACCCCTTTCACCCAAAATACGGCAGGTCATGTAAGGCTTACCAACCTACCTTTACCCCACCGAATTCCGCGATTTCACGCTCGATTTGGCCCTTAAAACGGGTGCCGGGTGAAAGGGTGAAAGGTTTTCCAGGAAATGCGTCTACTACTATCTACATGTAGAAATTCATATATTTCCTCATGCATGTGTGTCCATGCGTATGAGTGTTTCTTTTCGGCGCGCACATGAGGATACATACTACATTACCTTTCACCCTTTCACCTTCATTACAAGTAAACTAAGTAATATGAGCTTAATACAGCCGTTTTGGACCATGTGAAAGGGTCCGGGTAAAGCCCAATACGGGGTAATGAGCCTATCACCTTTTCACCACGCGAAAAAAGGTCCCACACTTCGAGGCCGAATCCGATATATATCCTACTATCAGCAGGCAGCAATGGAGCAATTCGGATGAGCATGTGGGATACGATGCTGGAATACACTTCAGTCAAACAGATTGGCGCGCCTATACAGGAAGCGACGGAATCTGATGAAAGTGTCTATAAGGCAGACATCCTGTTTGTTGCAACCAATCTCGACTCCTGGGAAGCGGATGACATTCGGTTTGGCTATGAAGTCATGCTCGATGTCTGCTACCGCCAGCTCGATGCTTCCTACTACGCATATCTCCGCCACAAGATGACTCAGGCAAAAGAGCGCCACGAGTCGGGAAAAATGAAGCCTGAACTCTTCGCGGAGCTACGAACTCGCTTCAACGCGATCCATGATTGGGCCGTAAAGCACATCGGCGAGAAAGCTCTTCTCCAGACCATGCAGACCACGAACGTGAAGTCCTATATCCCTCCCTCCGAACAGACATTCACTGCCTACAGAAAGACCCAGGATGATGAGTATCAGCGGCGGACAGCGCAGGGAGGTTCTCCACAGTCAGACCAGGCACACAGATTGGAACACGCGCTCGCCGCCCGGGGCTACGCTTGCATCAGGTCATCGATCATCGAGGACATAGTGATATTCGTCCGTGATGACTCGGTTGTCGTCCCCGCGAAGTGGGCCGACAAGGTCCGGTTCACGATGGACGAGCTTGCTCTGATGATTGGCTCCAGCCCAGAGGCCGTAAAGCAGATTCACGAGGTCAAGCGAGTGTTTGGCGGAAAGGTTGTGTCTCAGGGTGATGACCCATTTGGAGCCGCTATGACAAGACCGGTGCCGGTAGCAGTTGATCAGCAGTCGCTATTTGCAGCCGCGACAGGCACAAAATGAGGCGCGAAACGCCTCTCCCGCCAAACTCCGACTTGCCGTAACAACATTGGCGACAGGAACACATTGATGACTAATGACAAGCAGATAGAACAGACAGAAACTGAGGTCGGTGTCAGAGACCGCGATGGAATTGACCGCTGGAAGAGAAATGCCGAGTCTGTGAACAAAGGCGGCGCTCCTCAGGGGAATACCAATGCGTTGAAGCACGGCATCTATGCGGACCGATTCCTTACGCCGGAGGAGAAGCCCATCTTCGATGCCATTATCGAGCAGCTCTATCAGGACTTCGTGTTCAACAAAAGCTCTGACTTCATCCAGGTGGAACTGGTAGCTGTCTATTTCCTAAAGTTGGGCCGCGCTCAGGAGGCTGGCGACTGGGAAGCCGCCGAGAGGCTCGACCGGATGATCCGCTGTCACATGAAAGACCTGAAGACAACGAAGATAACCCGTGAGGGCACTGAGCCTTCTGAGTCACAAACGACACCGGCTGAGTGGGCCACGGCTCTGCTTGAGAAACTGGCGGAGGCTGAGAAGGCAAAGGCTGAATCGAAGGCGGAGCCGGAGAAAACGCAGGAATGAGTTCAGATAACACCGTCGCGGTCCTGGGAGATCGACGGAATCCACGCGTGGATTTCGGGCCGGACGAGGGTCGGAGTTCAGATAATACCTGTTATCTGCGATGTAAACTGCCTGGAATGGTCCCACGCAACAATGCCTGTGGGAAATGACGCTGGGGAGAGTCGACGAGTGTTCCTTTCCCCAGCGCCGCGAAGGTCATAATCGCTCTATCGCGTCTTCGAGTGCGTTGTCCGCAAGATGCGTGTAGATTTCGGTAGTGGAGATGTCGCGGTGTATGAGGGCGCGCTTTACGAGCAGCAGATCGGAGGTCGCAGCATAGAGGTGCGTTGCGAACGTGTGTCGCAGACCGTGCGGCGTGACGTTCTTCTGGATTCCGGCCTTGCCGAGCCAGTAAGCAAGACGTTGGGCGACCTGTCGGCAGCAGAGCCTTGTTCCCCGAGATGAGATGAACAACGCGGTAACATCGGAGCTTGCCTGGCGGTGGCGCTCCTTGAGGTAGCTCCGCAGCAGTGTCCGAAGCGAAGACTTCAGGAACTTGACCTGCGGAATATCGCCCTTGCCTGTGATACGAACATGCTTGCCGTCGAGGTCGACGTCGTCAATGTCCAGGCTCACCAGTTCGGCAATGCGGATTCCGGTACCGAGGAAGAGTTCGAAGATGATCCGGTCGCGACGGGCAAGTGGACTTGTGCGGTCGTGGACTTCCTTGAGAAGTCTGCGCTTCTCGGGTTCGGTGAGGAACCTCGGGGGCTTGCGCGGCAGGCGTTTCGTGGTCACGGAGATCGCCGGACTGGACTGGATCAGGCCAGTCTGCGTGGCCCAGGCGAAGAACGAGCGCAGCGCGGCTTTCTGGCGATACATTGTTGCAGCCGATTTCGGCGAGCCGTTCTCGGAACATGCGACCGCCGAGTCAGTGAGTGCGGCATCGATCATCGCCGGCGTGATATTAGCCAACTCGACATCCGGTAGCACTCGAGCAAAGCACCGGAGGTCGCGCAGGTATGCCGAGATGGTATGCTCCGAGCGGCCTTGCGCCCGGAGCCTTACCGCAAAATCAGCTATCGCTTGTTCGAGGTCGTTAGTCGGCTGCAGTAGTCGGATCGAGTTCGGCACTCTGCACCTCCGATTGTGTCTTGAGGCTGCGGCCCATAGGTGTGTCTTTCGGGAGTGGGAGCTTGGTGATGTAGCTCTGCTCCAGACACCAGACCAGGAACGCGCGAAAGACTCGGATGGTCTTCTTGATCGTGATCTCCGAGCGGTCCTTGTCGCCGTGCATCTTGAGAAGCATGTCGGACTTAAGGAATCCGGAGACGTGCGGGACGAGAATCGAGCCGAGCTTCTTATCCGGTCCGAAGTAAGCTTCGACCTGCTCAAAATCCTTGGAGTAGGTATAGATTGTGCGTTCGCTCTTGCCCTGGCTCTTGAGGTATTCGATGTGTTCCTCAATGGCCTCGTGCAGTGTCTTTTGTTCCATTTCACTACCTCCAGTGGTTGTGTTTAGCATTCACATTCACGCTCAGGTTGCGTGTGAAGTCAAGGGTTCTTGCCTCAAATGTGCGAGGAAGTGCGGAGGAAAAACGATTGGTTGACGTAACGTCAGAAGAAGAGAGGCTGGGAGTATCTCTGCGGGACCCAGTGCTGTGGGGGGAAAAGTACCTGCGTAATCGGGACGGCTTCGCGCGCGGCTATTGGCCGCACCAGGTCAAAGACTTGCACTGCGGCGAAAAGAACATTGTCCACCTCGACGGCCGCGATGTCGGCAAGAGCATTGTGCTCACAACCGATGCGCTGCACTTCGCATTCACCGTTCGCGGCGGACAGGGCCTCATCGCCGCTCCGCACCAGGGACATCTGGACACGCTCATCGAGGAGATAGAGTTTCAGCTTGATTCCAACCCCGAGCTTATGAGGAGTATCGCTCTCACGAAATATGGCAAGCCAAAGATAACCCGTAAGCCTTACTTCAGGCTGGAGTTCACCAACGGTGCTGTTCTTTACTTCCGGCCCGCCGGGGCCTACGGCGATGCATTCAGGTCACTGCATGTCGAGCGCGTCTGGGTCGATGAGGGCGCCTGGCTTACGGAGAAGGCATGGAAGGCTCTACGGCAGTGCCTGAAGGCGGGGGGGCGCTTGCGCATCTACTCCACACCAAACGGCCTGCGGAACACTACTTACTACCGGCTGACAATGTCGCCGCAGTTCGAGGTGTTCCGATGGCCGTCGTGGATTAACCCGGACTGGAGCGAAGATCGTGAGAGGGAGCTTCTTGAATTTTACGGCGGGCGAGACACTGCGGGCTGGCAGCATGAGGTTGCCGGCGAACACGGCAAGCCTTCCTACGGCGCGTTCAATATCGAGCACCTGAACCTTTGCCGGCAAGAAATGCCGGAGTATTTGAATGTCGCGATATGCGGTGAGGACATGCGCAACTGCGCGACCGAAGAGGAATCCTACGACCGGCTGGAGATGCTTCTTAACCTGATGCCTCAGACCGGCATGTTCTGGATCGGCGGCGACCTGGGTTATACCAACGATCCTACGGAGATCGTGGTGTTTCAGGAGATAGAAGTTGGGGAGCGCTCGATCTTGAAACTTGTCCTGCGAATCCACATGGAGCATGTCTCTTACCCGCACATCGCCCAGACGATATCCCTGCTGGAGAGATATTTCACCCCGGTCGGTATCGGCGTCGATAACGGCGGCAATGGTTTGGCGGTTGTGCAGGAGCTTTTGACCCTGGACAAATACAAGCAACTTCAGCTTGAGGGCCGACTCTACGGGTATGACTTCGGCGGTATGACAACGCTTGCCGTCCGAGATGGGCGAGAGATCAAAAAGCGAACCAAGGAATTGATGACCAGCCTCATCTCAGGATCACTGCAGCGCAGGCAGATGGTATTGCCCGCCGATGATCTGGAGATAGAAGATCAGTTCACGACTCATACCTACACACTCTCGAACGGCAACGTGATCTACTCCAAAGGCAACGATCACATCATCGACGCCGTGCGCTGCGCGATGCTCGTGCGGGAGCAGAGAAGTCTGGATCAGCTTACCGAGGAGACGGTATGCGTCATGCCGGTGCTCACTGATCCAGTCTTCTTCTGAGCTGATTAATGTGTTCAGCAGTCTGATTCCGCAAGTGCAAGAAGAGTCGAAAGCGGGAGTTGTAATACTCTGGATATGACGATCATCTCGGAAAGTCCCATATCCTTCTTACCGTCTTCCACAAGAGCCACATAGTTGGTGGTCATGCCAATGAGCCGCGCGAGCTTATCACGTGTGTATCCCAGCTTCTCCCGCCTCGTTGTGATCACCTGCCCCAACGCTTTCTGATATTCTGACTGGTCTTTCATTGCCTGTCATCCCCTTTGCTTGAAAGTCTTCGCCGAAGCGTGGGGTGCATTCAAACTCTGCTTGGCAGGTAAAGTCAAGTCGTTTGTGATTTCAGACAAGCGCAGCGCGGTTTGTTGAGCACGAGATGTTGTTGAGCACGAGATTGTCGGACTGCAAGCTCTCCTGTATAATGAAGCGAGACGCTATTCTATACCATACAAACTCGGCGCTCTCAATGCAAGCGTGGAGAACTGACAATGCCATTACAGATGAAGAGCCTATGCCCTTCGGCTATTGAGGGCTCAAAGGAGATAGGACGCTGGCTTTCTCAATTCCCTGCAGAGAGCCAGAAAGCCGCCGTGTCTCTTCTCTCTCGCTTGCGATTTGTGTCACGTGACGCCTATTCGGATTGGCTGTTGGAAAAACTTGGATACTTGGCCAAAAATGGCAAGTGCGCAGTCTATTCGGTGCGCGAAATCAAAGATCAGAACTGTCTATGGAATGACCGCGATGAAGTCGTAGGACGCCACGGAACTTCAGAAGGAAGTGAGGATCTTGTATATTCCCTGATTGGCAATGCCGCTAGATTGTACAAGGACATGATACTCGATCATCCAAGCCTCCACATCTTGAGGGATGAACAGGTTCACGATGTCGTTCTCTTGGACGATTCCGTAGGCAGCGGGAACAGAGTGGCCGGATTCATTAGATTGATGATGGCTCACAAAACGTTCAGAAGTTGGTGGAGTCTTGGACTTATTAAACTCCACATTGTTTCGCTCGCCCGTACCCGCGAGTCAAAGCGGGTGATTCTCGAAGCTCTTCCTGGAAGCGATCACGGGAAAAGGAAATACCGCAAGTCAACGAAGATCGTATTCTTGAGCGATATTGTCTATGGAATGTTTTGGCTGAAAAGGCGGTGGGGGCAGCGATATCAGGACATCATTGATTTGTGTGATGGCCAGACCGCAATACCAGAGGGTCTTCGCCAAGGCTACGGAGGTGCGATGGCGAGTATTGTATTCTACCATAGCGTTCCGAATAATACGCCCGGGGTCATCTGGCGCAAAAGACGTAATTGGAAGCCGCTATTTCCGGGAAGGGCCGTCCCGGATTGGCTTCCCGCATTGCTCGATAGCTGTGAGCAACGCACGGCAAAAGTAGGACAGACGGCAGATGCTGCGCACGGGGGCATTGCGATATTGCCAGCTGGAATGCTGGAGTTACTTTCACTGATCAGACTTGGTGTAAGGAGAACCTCAAGCCTTGCCCTACGCATGGACCTTGACGTGGAGTTCACTAAGTCAATCTTGCAGAATGCTATACATGCTGGATTTGTCTCAGAGAATGGGCGTATCACCGAGGCTGGAATTACTGCTCTGGAACGTCAAAACGCGGGTGCTATGCGTACGTTTGACCGTTCGCTGTATATACCACAATCCTGGTGTAGTGACCAGGCTTCCATTCAGCCGCCTGCTTTCGCAGAGCAGGCAGATCCTGTTGAAGTTGATACTCCAACAGGTGGGGATGCCGGACAGGTATCTCTGGAAAGAACTGACGCTACGACGACTCCGTCGTCCAGCATGGTCAGGCCCCAAGCACCTTCGAAGTCTCGGAAGGGCCCCGACCATGATGGCCCCTTGGGCCAAAGGGAGAGGTGAATGGAAGTCTGGTCAGTACACCAGCTCTTCGAGCAAGCAAAAGCTGATCTCGGGGTAGACAGGTCATCAGAACTGCGAAAATACGCTCAATATCTCATCCACTCGGGACTACCGGTGATCTTCTCATTGAAGCACTTGTCCAAGATCACACGAGTGAATTACGGCGTTCTTCGCGATACCGTAGGGCGCAGGAGAGAATCAGCGAACTATCGAATGTTCCCGGTGAAGAAACGGTCTGGAGGCCGGCGGTTCATCCATGCTGTTTCCGGGCAGCTATTTTCAGTGCAGCAGTTCATCAACGCCGACATTCTGCAGAACGTGGCTCCGCACACATCGTCGTTTGCTTTCCACTGGAATGGTGGAATTCAGAAATGTGCAGCAATGCATTGTGGTGCGAAGTGGCTCTTCCAGTTCGATCTGTCGGATTTCTTCTACGACATCAATGAGATCGACGTGTTCCGTATCTTCCAGCAGCTTGGATACCGGAAGCTCCTGGCGTTCGAACTGGCACGAATCTGTACTACAATACACCTACCAGCGCATCTAAAATGCACCTTTAAGGTACATCGGTACTTCCCAGAATGTCACCCCCCATACGGAGTGTCGTACGACGCAGGAGTTCTGCCTCAAGGTGCCCCCACCAGCCCTATGTTAAGCAATTTAGCTGCGAGGGAACTGGACGAGCGACTTTTTGAGTTTGCAGTGGCAAACGGTTTCGTCTACACTCGATACGCCGACGATATCACCTTGTCGGCAAGAGAACTACCAAGTAGAGTGTCTGTTGGGGATATCCATCGGCAGTCAACGCATATCATCAGAACCTGTGGATTCAGAGAGAACAAGAAGAAGACTCGTGTAGCGGGGCCAGGTTCAAGAAAGATCGTTCTCGGGTTGCTTATAGATGGTGATCAACCACGGATATCACGAGAGACGTACAATAGGATTGACCGTCACCTATATGCTGCAACAAAGTTTGGTATTGTCGAAACAGCAAGCCACGAAGGCTTTGACTCAGCTTACGGTTTCTACAATCATCTCGCAGGTCTGATATCATTTGTAAATGATGTGGATAAGAAGAGGTGGACTGAGTTCCACGCACGATTGAGTAAAATCACCGTCCCTTGGCAGACGCCATCAGGAACGCAATATGGGGAGTTCTCGCAATAGGAGTCTGAGCTACTGATCTGCATAGTCTGATGGGAGTCATCGCTGACTGGACCGATAATCAAAGTCAAAGCATGTCGAACCACATCTGGAATTATCGTCGTGTCGGCTGAAGATCAGGAAGATCACCGCAGGCGGATCGAGGAGCCTGTCACACATTCTCAGCATGCTGCTGATGACCTCTGCTGCGATCATTACAGATAAGCACGCAAAGAGAGAGTCAGGCCATTCGATGTATCTGACGATAACCCCTGACACCAAAGCGCCTGCTGCATAGATCAATTCGGTCTTCAGATGTCTCATGATTACTACCTCCGCGCTTTAGTCAGGAGCTTGTTTCGCTTCATTTTCCTGCCATGATGTTCATGCCACGCGGCGTGCTACTTATATGATTCGATAAATACCAGTATTTGAGACGGGTTTATCATCGTTTTTGCTAGCCGGGCGTGAGACCCATGGAGCGTAACACGGCGCGGATATAGTAATGATCTTGTCGTTTGCACTGCTCTTGGCCGCTTTATATAGATAGCAGCCCCATCAACACTTCCCCAGCAGGTATCGCTCCACACAAATCAGTTTCAACACTTCAGTGCCGGTTCCGGTAAATATTGAATCGGCGGAGCTTGCTTCGCTATACCTTCAGAAGGAAACGAGGGGAACGTGGAAAGCGGCACTCGAAGATCACGAACAAAGAAACCCACCAGCCAGACGACTCTTCAGGATCAGGACAGTATGCAGGCTCAGGGCATGGTCATCACACCAATGGCGACAGCCGCCATGCTTGACTCGGCCGCGTTTGCCCGCATCAATCCCGATGATTGTGCCATTCCAAAGAACTGGGAAGAACGCGCCAAGAAAGCCTGGGAGTACTATGTCGAGGAACCGCTGGTCAAAAACTGCATCAATTCCTGGCGGACGTTCGCAGTCGGGGACGAGATAAGAATCACGAGCGACGATGATGCCGTTAAGCAGGAGGCAAATGATCTTGCCGACCGACTTGGTGTATCCGAGTTTGTGAAAGATATGGTCCTGCAACTCCTTGTAAAGGGCGATGCGGTAGGCTTCAAACGATACACCAAAGACGGCAAAGATATCGAGGAACTCACTTGTGTCAATCCGGTCTCGATCAAGGTCAAGTATGCTCAGGGGCAACTCGTCGAGGTGCAGCAGTTCCCGGAAGACAGTCCAACCGCCGGCGACGGCCTGAAGCTGCCCGTTGAACAGACACTGCATCTCAAGTGGGATGCGCCATCGTTCTCACCGCGCGGCAACTCCCTCGTTCTTCCCGCTTTCGAGTCCATTGAGCTTCTCCGGGACTATCGGCGAGCGGAGAAAGCAATCGCAAGACGCTGGGCCACGCCGTTCAGACTCATCAAGGTCGGCGGTGCGTTCGGCCAGAAAATGGTGATGCCCGACCAGAAGATGCTCGAACAGACCCGCGACACGGTTAACAAAATGGACATGAAGAGCGGGCTGGTAGTGCCCTTCTATGTCACAGTTGAGACTCATGGCACCGAGGGCCAGGTGCTTAACGTCGAGGAGAAGGTCAAAGAGGTCAAGGAAGATATAGTTGTCGCTCTCGGTCTCTCCCGGTCACTCGTTGCAGGCGACGGCCCCAACTTTGCCACGGCATCGGTGAGCATGCAGAAGATGCTCATCATGATCCGAGAGATAAAGCATGCCGCGCGCACTATCCTCGATTGGATATATGACGACTGGCTGGAGATAAGCGGACACCAGGACAAAGGCATTCAGTTTGTCTTCAACGACCTCGATCCCACGGACGCGGTAGACTTCAAGAAGCTCCTTATAGAGCTGTACGACCGCAAGCTCATAAGTCGTTCGTCTCTGCAGCTAAAGATGGATCTGGACCCAGACACCGAGACGGCGAACCGGCAGCACGAAGGCAAGTCGGTCGATCTCCTGGATGAAAAACAGGTCAAACCAATAGTCGATATGGTAGTTGCCGGGATCATGGGCATCGAGGCGGCGCAGCAGATGCTTGGGCTAGACCCGGCGAAGAACCGACCGGGCGGTCAGGCGGCGGCAGGACTGTATTCCAGCGCGGACGTCGGCGAGATGTGCGACTCCTGTGCCTACTTCGGCGACGAGCAGAACCGGTGCGACGTCACCAAGGCCGAGACCACCTTTGACTCCCCGGCATGCCGTTTCTTTGAACACAAGAGAGTCTGAGGGCGCGCGATGCAAGCATCAATATGCGCCATCGCATCGACGTCTCAGGCCCAGGCGATCCGTGAAGCCACACTAAAGAGCCTTCTTGCCCGCGATCTCTACTCCGAACAGGTCGCTCACCAACTCACGCAGTCGCTCAAGACCGCGCAGAAACAGGTCCACACGGCACTGCTTGGTTATAAGAGTCTCGGCTCGCTGCCGGATAACAAGCTCGCGGCCTTGAAGGGTCTTGAGAAGCTCGATGCCGAGATACGCGAGACAATGCGCACGCTTCGCAAGGAGCACACATTGATGTTCCGCAATGCTTCTCGAACGGGTTTCCGCTCCGGCGTCTATCGGGGCATTGGAGAGTTCGCGGCCGCGCAGATGCCATTTTACCGCGATCTCACGCTGGATGGGATCGACAAGCTCACCACATCGGTCTTCACTCTCATCGACACCGATGCGCTCGACTTCATGGCCAACTACAACCTGGTGCTTGTGGGTGATGTTCATCGGGAACTCTCAGACGGAATCAAGCGGACAATCCTCTCCGGTGTCGCCACGGGCAAAGGTGCGGATGACATAGTCCGTGATCTCGGCAAGGTCATCGAGGACAAGGAGTCCTTCCGGCACGCGGGAAGCAAGGTGTTTTCCAAGGCGCAGTATCGGATGGAGATGATCGCCCGCACCGAAGTCCTGCGGGCGCACAACCAAGGCCGCATCAAATTCCACCAACAAGTCGGAGTGCAGAGGCTCGAGTGGGTAGCGATGGAAGACGAGCGGATGTGCCCGGTATGCGGCGGCTTCGATGGAAAGGTCTTCGATACCGACCACTTTCCAACTCAGCCAGCACACCCAAATTGCCGCTGCACGAGTGTCGTCGCATGGCCGCTTGTGATCTGTGGCGGTGATCTCGGTGCGACCGCTGCGCCTGGTCAGAGCGCATGTATCCTGCCTCCGCAAGCGATTGAGTTCCAGGCACAGCAGAAGATCGAGGAAGAGAAGAAGCTCAAGGGCGCATTCGAGTCAGGTGAAATCTCGGACCTGGGCGCTCTTACTGTAAAGCAGCTCCAAACACTGGCAAAGCAGAATGGCGTCGCCGTTGCCCGCACCAAGTCAGACTTCATCAAACTGCTCGACCAGGCAGAGCCGGGAGTCCATCACGGTGATTTGTCGGGAGCCGCACTGCAGGCAAAGGTAAAGCAATACAACATCGCGGCGCTCAGAAGTAAGGATGAGTTGGCGACGCTTCTGGCCGAAAAGCAGGCGGCGATCAAACAGGCGAAAGCTCTGGAGGAAGCCGCGAAGAACGCCGCGCCTCAGACCGATCTGTCCGGTTTCACTATGGTCCAGCTCAAGGACATGGCCAAGCAGCATGGCGTATCACTTAACCTCACTAAATCGGAAGTCATCGAAATGCTGGACGGTCTTGAGCCGGGTGTGAACCACTCCGGCCTTGCCGGTAAAGCCCTGATCGCCGCAAAGCAGAAGCACGGTATTCCACCTCTGAAGAACAAAGAGCAACTCGTCAAAGCCCTCGAGAAGTCTGCTGGCCAGCAGATGGCTGAGCAGGCCAAGCAGCAGGCTCTGGATGTGGCGAAACAAGAGGCACTCAAAAAAGCCGAGCAGACTCTCAAGGATGCTACATCGCAGATAGTAATGCCGTTTTCTCCCACGCAGTATTCCTCGTTCCTCAATTCGGTGAAAGCTGCCGAAGCGGAGCTGGCTAAAGACTCGGTTCTGCCAGCGTCGGTGCTTCAAGAGCATGCGAAAGAGATTGCGGTTAAAAAGCTCACATTCCAGCAGCAGGTTTCGGCAATGAAGTCGGGCGAGCTGAAGGACCTTGCGAAGCAGACGAAGATCAAGCATTGGCAATGGTCGTCGAAAGACGAACTGACCACGTTGTTCACGGAAACCGATCCGGCGAAGGTGTCCGCCGCGAAGGCAAGCATCGAAGCAAAGCACGCAAAGTGGGCTGAGAAGCATCTGGCGTCGCCGATCAAGACGGCACAGCCCAAGACAAAGCCAACAGCGCCACAGTCTGCTCCGCAGCCAGTCACATCGGTACCCTCAAACGCATTTACGAAGAAAGGCTTCGAGTTCGATGAGACAGACGCTGTCTGGGCGGAACACGGCAAGCCGGAGAAGTTCAAATATGTCGGCAAGGCCAATGTCGGCGGCGCACATGCAAAGGAGTTTTGGCTCGATGAAAACGGCGACAAATGGCTTTTCAAGCCGGTCGGCAAATCAGCGGACGATTTCATCGCGCACGGCGAAGAGGCCGCGTACAAGATAGGCCGTCTCATAGACCCGGATGTAATGGAGGTCAGAACGATTCGGCTCAATGGTCGAACAGGTTCCATTCAGATGTGGCGCGGTGGGCTGGCGGCAAAGTCCGACTTCTCCAGCTTCGACATTACTGAGCTTTCGGCGGATGATATTGCGCAGGTCCAGCGTGAGCATGTCATCGACTGGCTTATCTCAAATCATGACGGCCATGCCAAACAGTTTCTGCGGGCAAAAAACGGCAAAGTCTATGGTATCGACAAGGCCCAACTTTTCAAATTTCTTGGCTCTGACATGCTCTCTATCGACTACCATCCCAATGGAGCCTGCGGGGAAAGCGAGCCGTTCTACAACACGCTCTTCAGGGCAGTAAAGCAGGGCAAGATGACGGTCGACCCGTCCGTCACCCTGCGCTATATCCGCGAGGTCGAGCGCATATCGGATGACGATTATCTGGCCATGATCCGTCCATACGTCGAGGGCAGGTTCGGACGAGACGAGATGAAGAAGAAGGCCTTTTACGATCTTGCTCTAGCCCGCAAGCACAACATGCGCAGCGACTTTGAGGGGTTCTATGCTGAAGTTCTTGGCAAGAAAGGATTCGCCTTTGAGGATGCAGCCGGGGCTCCGACAACAGGACGAATCGGGAAAGCAGAGGAACAGATCATAGAGGACGCGCGTGTCCTCGGCTGGCAGGGGAAGACTCTGCCGATAGATGAGACCGACATCGAGGACCAGAATGCGCTTGTCTTCACTGAGACCATCCACGGCAAAGAGCGAACGATCATCAAGCTAAAGGTGAGGCCGGAGGCCGAGTCGAAGATGCTGCCTACGCTCAGGAAAGCCGACAGGCAGGTGGACGCGGCAAGAGTCGGGGAGCCGCTGTCGGAAGATGAGTTCGCCGACGATATCCTGCTTGCCGTGAAGACCGTGAACCACCATGCGCAGGACGGCGCTTACAACCAGTCAAAGCTGGAGAAAGCGGCAAAGCATCTCAACATGCTCAAGAAGCTCGTTGGCTCCGACGACCCGGATGTCCGCGAGATGGCGCAGGTCTACATCACATGGATAGAAAGGGTACAGCAGGCGGCCAAGGATAAGAAGCCGATCCCGGAGATATTCGAGACCTACTTGAAGAAGTATTCACCTCCCCGGAAGCGGGTCAAAGACGCCGATTTTACCGTGCGGAAAACCAAAGCGCTCCTTACGAAGCGTAAACTCGCCGAAGGAGAACTCGCTGTAGAAGGCGAGGCGGCGAGCACTACATCGCTCTTCCGTGGAAACCCGATGCCCGATGGCGAGCAATATGAGATAGACTTCGGAGACGGCATCCGTGCGACTTACCGACCCTGGTCGAAAAAGAACCTTTACGCCCATTCCGGTGAGCTTGAGATAACGGTCCCTGGCCGCCCGAACGCGAAGAACTTGGAGAAAGCCCTTGAGCATATCGAGAATGTTGGACTCAAGGCAAATGTTGCCACGGCCGATGATGCTGAGATTCTTTACCTGACGAAGCAGGCTTACATTACAAAAGCGGACAGGGAAACTGGATATACCAAGATGATGACCGAACTCGACGGTCGCAATGCCGCGAAGTCTGAACGTATTCAGGCGATGCGTTCGTTCTGGGAGAAGCAGCTTGGGGTGTCGGACATTACAAAGATGCCGGGCTATGATCCCGTGGGCGAGTATCAGCTCGGTTTCAAGGACAGCAAGATCGCGGGAGGCTACAGGCATCAATACAGATTCGACATCTCCGACAAGGACTTGGAGAAGCAGATGGCTGGTTACAGCCTGTTTCATAACCTGACCAACAACTCGAACATGAGCACATTCCTCGATAACGCGCTCGAGAACAACGGCGCAATGATAAGCACTGTGGAGAAGCTTCGTTCTGGAGTTACTCCGGGCGGTATGTCGCCGGAAGCGGACATGCGAAGCGGCGGCGCGTCTTATGTGTTCACCAGAATTCGTAAGTCCCCACTTTCGGGCAGCACTGGTGAGTGCGGGCTATATTTCAAGAAACGGCTTCTGCGTAGAATGGACAGTGTCAGCTATTCGCACGACGCTTACGGCAAGGTGACAGACGACTATGTGGCTGAGCATCGGGGTATCGGTCCATCGGACTGGAAGCAGTTCTCAAGGGGAAGCAGCAACGAGACTATCTTCAAGTATTCGATTACGCTGCTCGATAACCTGGAGGCGGTGGTCGTATCGAGTGAGTCGGAGCGGGCGAAGGTAATCGAAGTGTTCGCGAAACATGGTATATCCAGCCTGCCTGATGGTCGTAAGGTCGGGGAAGCTGTTCTGGTGAGGTGATGATGATAGAGTTCATAGCAGATGAAAAGGCAAAGCTGCAGGCCCTGTTCGACGAGTTCAACCGCGACGGGTCGCTCATGGTAATGCGCGAAGGACGCGATACTCCCCTGCCATTCGGCCTGATAGACAGCTACATCGTCACGCGGGTTGCGCCACACTTCGACGCAGCCGGGGCCGTCACGAAGACGGACTTCTGGCTTATGTTCAAGTCCGTAGGATACAACAACGGCTTCCAATATGCGCACACGATCAAGGCCGTGGACTGGGGCCGGGAGGACACATACGAGCTTGACCTCATCGACGATCTGAGCCGCAGGTATCATATCGAACTTATCATGGACGCCACCGAGCACGATTATGTGATCGCCTGGGGCAAGTGGCAGCGATACAAGGCCGAAAACAGGTCCGAGTTCGATGTGATCGATGCCCAGCTTTTTGAGGAACACACAAAGATCGCGGAGGCGTGGGATGCGGCTTAGGTATATGATTGAGTATGCGCTCCGCAACCGTGACACCGATCCGCACTACGAACCGATAGGCGTCTGGGTGCAGGGGCTGGGTCCAGGGCTGGACATCGTGATGGAATACCTGCCGGGCAACGACGAGTTCCAGGAAGAAGCCGACTGGGTCATCAATCGGCTGGTGGAGAACGATATCAAGTCACTGCCCGATGACTTCCTCGAGTACCACCGGGCGACGATGTCGCCATATCGCGGGATGCGGGGAGAGATAGTGGAGACAGAGGAGTGCACCTCTGCAGAGGTCTGTGCTGCCTCGGTCCTGCGGACAATTCGCCCTATTTTACCTAACCTATCTCGCAAGCCCAACGTACGTTCTATTGATCTTCAGGGCAGGACTTAACGACCGTATACATGTTGTTGGCTGTAGCCTTGAGTTCCGTCCCAGCACGATAGTGGGCAGTTCCACTGTTGCCCACTGGTCATCGGCTCAATATGCACGCATGTTAAGACCGCTTCTGAAGATCAATAGATAGACTACAGCCCATCAACGCTTACCTATTGTTTAGTTGCGTCCATTTGGCGTCTGTCATATCAGGATGTAACCCGTCGTTGCGAGACTGGGGCAATCAAGGTTGCAAACTTCAGTCCGAGTGGTGGCAGACAAGAAGAATATGGTATATCGTAATAGAGGTACCATCATTCCGCGTGTGCTCGCTTACCCACTCATGCTCTAATCCTGGATCGATAGTGATTTGAGAAAGGCTCTCGACCGTATTAAGTACGCCAGTAGTGTCTGACTGGAACCTTCTGGATAGCTCGCCATACCACCGGTCAGGCTTATGGCTCTGTACATAGCCTACCATACCAGCGACCTTGCAGTCACTGGCATACTTGCCTTGGATGAAGCAAAGCAGACCCTCTGCTCCCATATAATCCCCTATGGGGTGACCAGGTACTTTCAACCTCTTGGCCTCGAAGACAAAATGGGGACGTGGACAGCCAAAGCTGCATTCCACAAGGATGTCAATCTCTCTCCTCCGTTTCCCTAATCGCTCGCCATTCTGCACTGGCGAGGTTTCTGTTATGAAGTACCGCGGGAACTGGCCTAAGTCTTGTCGAGCCTTAATCGCTTGCACCACAAGGCCGGTTATGTCCTCTTCCTCGTGGTTGTCGGTGATTTGCGCGCGCACATCAGCGTAGCCAAGAGCCAGAAGCTGGTGCACATCTCTCATAAACCTTCTGTTGTAGCTTCGCCATCGGGGGGCCAGCCGCGCACTCACTCCTCACCCCCTGGTTGTGCCAGAACCTCGGCAATAACATCATCCGAGTCGAGAAGTGCTTGAGTTTCGGTCCAATCGATCAGCCGCGGCGCTTTCATTATGTGCACGGCATCACCATCGAAGAAGTACAATGACCGCTGCACGTACACCCACTGACTCCGCTCTTGCCCCAAGGCTTCCCACAAGTCCTTATGTGAGTCGGTTATCTCGTCTCCTTCCTCCTCAACAACTAGCATACGATCATCGCTGGCATTGCCCAGACGCACGGTGCAGAGCGTGAGCTCTCGTGCCTGGTTGATCCTGGCAACGTGCCGCTCACCGGAGAACTCATCCAGCTCTTTTAACAAGCGCGCTGCGTATCGTTCGAGTTCCGCCGGTTTCGGCGGACGCACCACGGAGCCAGGCACCTTGCCTTGGTTCAGCTGGTACCTAACCTGCATGAACTCACGCGCCACGACGCTTATCTCTTCAGGCACATCCAGCACCCTCTCGACCGCATCATCTATCGCTGCTTGCATATCCGGTGCCTCTCCCACTAGCATACCTTGTGCTGGCGCCATCTCGTCAGCCGCCATCTCGCGGTGCAGGAGCGCCAACTCATTGATCTGCTCGTCGGACATGACCGGCACTGGAATCTCCTTGGTTTCATTGAGCCCTACGGAACTAACGAATACTCCCCACGAAGAGCTGTGGAAGAAGAGCAGATACTTGGTCAGACTTGAGTTCAATACGAGCGACAAAGCCCGAAGATGATCTGCGTCTTTCTCTGGCACTGCCAATCCGATATGCGGATGACTCAAAACGAAATTTGCATCACTATACGCTGCGAACTTGATGTCAAAGAACATGTGCGGGGCCCTAGCTACGTCCAATCCTGCTCGCCGTCCTTTGCGCACATGATGCAACGCTGTTGGTATCTCCTTCAGAACCCCAGGTGGCACCGTCAGAACGTATCCCGACTGCCGCATCCCCTTTGTGTCCAAGAGCTTGAGATCCGCCAGTTCCGACACTGGCTCTGTTGTACGCTTCTTAGGATCCGGTTCAAAGTCTTCCTCACGTAGCTGGAGTCCAAGCCGGATACGCCAATTGCGGTCTTTACATAGACCCTCCAGAGTTATCGGGAACAGCGTCCTCAGCCGGGCTATCGCCTTTCTGTCTCGGTACGTCCCCCACAGGGCAAGTTTCCAGGTTTCCGCATCTCCTGTTTCAGCATCTGAATGCTTGATCGCCTGTATCTCGTTTTCGTACACCGTGATCAGCCATGCTCGCTTGCCCTTTGTCTGCGTGGCCAGTGTGGCCACTTGGTTCGCCGCAATTGGTCCATAATGAGTGATGGATGGCTTGTCACTGCGGCCATCTGCAACAGAGTACACTAGAGTAGCCGCTGGCAGTCGTGCCCTCTTCTCAAACAACACTTCGAACAGGTTTGCGAAGTTCGTTACTGACGCCACCGAGTGGGCTTCAAAGAACCTCCTGCGGAACTCAGCGCAGTGATCGTTTGTTAGCGTCTTGGCGGGAATCACAAGACCTGCGCAACCATCAGGCTCCAGCACATCCGTTGCGTGCCATGCAAACGCATCGGATGTTCTATACCGGCTTATGGGGCGATTCTGATCTTTGGCATCTTCCATCCACTTCAGGATAGGCGCTTCACGGATGGCTTCCATCTCGTTGTCGGGTTCGAGTTCCTTCCAGGGCGGGTTTCCCACGACCCAATGAAAGCGCAGCCCGCTCTGCCAAAACTCGCAGGTCGGATCAAAGAAATCGCAGGCGAATATGTTTTTGTTATGCAGTACTGGGAACCTGAAGTCTTTGTTTGCGTGAAGATCGGGCGGTTCTACGTAGCTTAAGAGGGTAAGAAGCAAGCTTAGCTCAGCGACATAGCAGGCATCCGGGTTACGTTCTACCCCATAGATGCTCTTCTGCAGCAGGAGCTTCAGCTCATCTGCAGTCAAGTCCCTGTCCAAGCGGCACATCTCTCTAGAGATCAGCCCGCGATATGCGAGCACCAGGAACACTCCTGATCCACAGCATGGGTCTAGGACTCGCATTCCCAGCGCTAGCGGGTTGGCCCCGTTCAATTCGGAGATTAAATAGTCGGCCAGAGGTTCCGGCGTATAGTAAGCTCCCGCAGCTCTGTTCGTCTCCTCTCGGCGCAGGAACTGCTCATAGATGAGGGACAGGGTTTCCACTGGTATGTGGGAGAAGTTGTAAACCTTGAAGTCAAATGCAAGCTGTCCACCGGCTTGATCACCCTGGAATACAGACGCAACGAAAGCTATTGCTGAGTCGTCAACTGTGTCAGTCTCTTCCAACGGGAATATTTGGCCATTGAATCGGCTCTCCAGAGCTTCAACCAAGGCTACGAGACCATCTCGGGTAGCATCCTTGCTCAGCACTAGATTGATGTCCAGGTTGTTCTCGCCCAGCCATTTGTCCGACAGAATGCCCCTATGACGCAAGTAGCTGATGTACGTGTACTTGCCTATGAGTGCGTGAGCAACCCTCGGGGGCAGGTGTCTCTCAAAGACCAACTTGTCGCCGAGTTCGTTCAGGTTCCTCAGCAACTGGTGATCGACGCGGGTGTCTGTTCTTACATTGTGCGCCTGTGCCTGCCATATTCTGCCCGAGTCGATCTCTGCCCGGTAGAAACACGCCAGAGCCGTGCGAACCATGCTGGTGGTCACATCGTCGAGGCTCTCGATGAGCTCCGCGTTCTCGTCATCCTGGTTGTACCCAAAACCTCTATAAACCCTGACCTTGCCCGGGAGGAGCACAATGAGAAATGGGGCAGTCCCGAGGTTCCACACATTCCTGTGGATTCTGCGCGCATCGTATTCGTCGGTTGCCTCGGCAACGTATACCACGGGTCGCGGCGACAGCTTGGGCACGCCTTCCATTGGCGGGCTGGTGCTAAGGAGGTATATCCCTTTGACGCCCGCGTTCTTGGCTGCCCTCAGGAGGTGATCTGTGCGTTGCTCGCCCCCCTCCAGTGCTATCCAATTGCTACCTGCTTCGGTGTAACCAAGCTGTTCTACTAATTCCCCTAGCCGCACTTCGTTACCCTGTCCTTTTCGCCAAGTAGCCGCAAGATCCAACGCGCAGACTAGTTCTGGCACATCCGCAGTGCGAGATCTCCAGAACGCCCGCTCACCAAACTGTATTACAAAGGCCCTCTCGTTGTCAAGTCTGAGCTTGGGTGGTTCAATGGATGGCCTTTTCCAGCATATCGGCTCTGAACTCTGAGAGCTCAGACCCAGCCGCCAGTCGATCTCGCGATATCCTCATTACTCGTCCCAGTGCCTCTCGACTATGAAGTCCGGAACAACCAAGTTCCAGTCAGAGAGGAACTTGTTGCTGCCCTTATACGACCGCTCAAGGTAGTGAGGTGATTTCGGACACCGGGCCTTGAGGCGTTCGAGGTGTGAAGGATCGACCATTAGCTGCTCGCGATGCTGATCCAGGAAGAACCCGACCTTGGCGGCAGTCGTGGCGTTTTCCAGCAGTTCGACATATTCGACTATCTTGTCCAGGTGGTAGTAGTCGACCATCTCCAGTGATCGCCAGACCTCTTCCCAGCTACCCGAGAATTCCGGCCTCTGCAACACGTCCGCCATGGTACGCTCCAGACTGGTGACACGCAGCGTTTCCCCATGGGATTCAGCTTCCTCAACGGCGAACATTTCCTGCTTCTTGACAAGCAGCGCACGCGGAAACAGCACTGCCTTGAACACTTGTCCCTCGTACTCGAACGAGTTGACGCGCGAGCGAGAGCAGCAGACGTAGTCGTTTCGCACAGTGTAGGCTTTGCCGTGGAACTGCATCGCCGTGTGATACGCGAGAACTGCGTCGGGAGCCATCTTCGCGCATATCAGATAAGGATCGGCAACCACAGGTCGCCCGGGAGGCGCGCTTAGGTAGAGCCCTTTTCGCACCGGCTTGACCCTTCCGGTGCGAATGTAGTACTTGAGCAACGCCCTTCGACTGGCCACCTTTACCGGGTGCTCACGGGAGCAGAAATCGTCAAACTCCCGCACGTCGAATACCGTCTTCCTGTTCAGAAACGCTTGAGTCTTCATATCCCATCACTCACACTTGATACTGTGTATCGATAAGTATAACTATACTATCCCATTTGCGGCATTGAGTCAAGTATATCATCGGTCATCACCCGGCAAATCTTGAGGGCATGTCGCAATCAGCATAAGTATTTTACCCTGTATGCAACGTAGATTCAAGACGCTGCCCGACGACTTCCTGGATGGAGTATCGCCGGGCGACGATGTCTCTGCAAGGGTCTGCGCCGCCTCTGTCCTCCAGAAGATCAGCTCCAAGCAAGGCGTATAAAATAGTTTCACCACTCCGCATGTGTCTCCGGTAAATATTGGAGAGGCAGTTTCCAGGCTTACCTGGACGCCTCGACACCGGACCGGAGATACGGATGGAACTCTTCGCCACAGACCTTGAGCGGCTGGCATTCCTGCTGGAAACGGATGCTTCTTGCTACCTGGAAGACCTTGTCGCCCAGGGTACGGAACTCGTTACAGAAGAACTGCCGCCGGACGAACGTCCGAAGTACATTACCAACTATATCGGCTCGAAGCAGAAGCTGGTCGACTGGATATGGAAGCACACCCCCGAGGGTGTAAGCTCGGTCCTCGACGCGTTTTCCGGCTCGGCGGTCGTTGCATACATGTACAAGAGCAAAGGTATGCGTGTTGTTGCGAACGACCGAATGCATTACTGCCACCACGCCGCGCGTGCCATTATTGAGAATTCAAGCGTTCGGATCACCCAGGAAGAACTCGATGCGCTCCTTGCCGATAACCCCAAGGCAGGCACGTTCGTCCGGGATAATTTCAAAGGCCTGTTCTTTTCGGAAGGCGTCCACAAGATAATTGATGTTATCCGGGCGAATGTCGATGCGCTCTCTGGCTGCAAGAAAGACATCGCCCTCTTTGCACTCGGCAAGACATGCATGTCCGGCAAGGGCGGTTTTGGCCACTTCTCCTCCTCAACCGACTACGGCAAGAGGCAGGACACACCAGAGGAGTTCAAGGAACGATTTGCCGACAATGTTGCACGCATAAACGCGCTCATCTTCGATAACGGCAAGGAATGCAAGGCATATCGGAAAGATATCAATGATATGCTGGCCGAGGTCAAAGTCGATCTCGCCTACTTCGACCCGCCTTATGCGACTGAGTTCTCAACTACCAACTACGAAAAATCCTACCACTTCGTCGAGGGTCTCATGACATACTGGGACGGCCTTACGCTTGTCGGCGACTCGAAGACTCACCACTACGAGACTGACCACAAGACCGTCACCAAGGCGAATGCCAAGGAGTTCTTCTCGACATTTCTTTCGAGCGCCAAGCACATCCCGAACTGGCTCATCTCGTACCGGGACCATGCGTATCCGAACGAAGACGAGATGAAGGAGATCATATCGGCCAGCGGCATGTCCAGCCGAATGCAGTCTCAGCAGCATCACTACCACATCTCTTCTAGGCACTCGGAGAACTCTCAGGCGATGGAGCGGCTTTTCATCTGTTCGAAAGCGGGAGAGATGAAGCAGGCTGCGAGCCTGTGCCCGATGTGTTCGAAAATGCAGACACAGGCCGAGTGGGACGAGAGCGAAAACGAGATCCGCTATCGCGTGCGCGACCCCGAACAGTTCGAGCAGGAAAGCTTCAGGCACAAAGCCCTCGACGGCGTCGACGGTGTCTCCATCATCATCGGCAGGCTCAAGAAAGAGTTCACCCCAGAGGGTCATGACCCGAAAGCGATGGTCGTGCAGGCATATCGCTTTGCCAGAAAGACTGAACAAAACCCGGACGGCTGGACTCTTGAAAAGGCTCAGAAATGGATTGAGGAACACGAGCCTCAAGCTTCCGAAGCCGAAACCCGCATAGAGGAAAACATGTGGGCTCTCGCCGATGCCCCACTCTCGGACGAGATGGATTTGCTTTCCTGCCAGGCGGGAATGGACCCGGTGCGAGTTACCGGCTTCATGGGCAACAAATACATGATGCTTGGTTGGATAGAGCGGCAGGTGCCGAAGGAGGCGAAGACCCTCGTTGACGCGTTCTCCGGCGGAGCTAATGTTGCGTACCACTTCAAGCGCAAGGGCATGAAAGTGGTCGCGAACGACCTGCTGCTCTATCCATATCACATTGCTCGGGCCGTTGTCGAGAACTCACACGAGGTTCTGACCGACGAAGACATCGAGAGGATTCTCGCGCCGAACTCGAACGCCGGCAGCTTCATTGTCGACAATTTCCACGGTTACTACTACACCAAGAAAGTGCTCGCGTGGCTTGACCAGGTGTGGGCGAATATCCAGAAGCTGCCCGGCTATAAGAAAGACCTCGCGCTCGCCGTGCTCGGAAACACCGTCAAGGCCAAGAGTCTCTACGGTCAGTTTCATCGCTCGAAGCTGAACCTGAAAGCCGACGCAAATATCGAGACCGATGCCGGTGTGAAGGAAAACCAGCTTGTGAACCTGCCGGTCTCCAGCCTGGTCGAGAGCTTCAAACGATATGCAAGCCAGATCAACAAGCTGGTTTTCGACAACGGCCAGGAGTGCAAAGCATTTCACGGCGATGCTGTCGAGGCGGTGCGCAAGTTCGGCGGGGATGTGCTGTACCTTGACCCACCTTATATCACCGAGTTTTCCAACAACGACTACGAATACTCGCTGCATTTTGTCGAGGGTCTCATGAACCGCTGGGCGGACAAGACGCTCCTCGATGATAACCGACGCAGCTATAAGTCCCGCACGCACTATGACCGCGACAGCATCCGCTCGCTCATTGAGAACCTTGCGTCCGAGGCTCGCGGTAAGTATGGGACAGTCATTATGTCCTACCGCGACCACGCATTCCCCACTGAAAAAGAGATACGCGACATTTTCGCAGAGCGGTTAGGCAACGTGCGCGTCAGAGGAATGGACGTAGAGTACAACATAGTCCTTGGCAAGGAAGGCGGGGGCTCGAGCGGTCGCGAGTTGCTTTTCATCTCCTCGAAGTCCGAAAGCGCGCCGAAGTCGACAGCGGCGGCACTGCCCGGAAACTGCCACACATCCATACCGGTCGAAGTGCGCCTTGAAGCATCGGCCCAGTTGTCGGCGTCGGCTATTGATATCAACCCTAACGCCGGCGACCCACAGTTCAGCTTCATCATGTGCCGGGCCGGGACCAACAAGAACGGTGATCACTTCACACCGGAAGAGCTCTCGACACGCTGCACAACGGCGATCAACAAGAAGATAGACCTCAAGCACTCTCAGGACCTCACCGACATCGTGGGCGGGATCATTGCCGCCGAGTTTGTCGAGGACGAGACCGGCGGCAGGGTCGAGTGCGCGGGCGAACTATATGTGGCGGACACACCTACAGCCGCGCTTGCCCACAAACTCATGAAGAAGGGCGTCATCTCACAGGTCTCGATGGAGTGCGACTACGAAGCCGGCGAGTGTTCCATTTGCGGCAAGATGGTGACCAACAAGAACGATTACTGCATCCATCTTCGCAAGTTCAAAGGCGCGGAATACCAGGGCAAGCCGGTCTTCGAGATCCTGCACGGCGTTACGTTTACCGGGTTGGGTCTTCTCGACCGCAAAGGCGCCGACGAAAATGCGCGAATAACACAAGTCGCCTCGCAAGAGGCGAGGCAAACCGATCCCACAGACAAAGGAGGCAGCTCAGTGGAAGACGACAAGAAAGAGACCGACGAGCAGCGCGAAGAGGCTGCGAAGAAAAAGGACGCCCCGGGCGGCGGCGCTGCGCCTGCGGACGACAAGGCCCGCGTAAAGGAGCTTGAGGACGAGAACAAACAGCTCAAGCAGCAGGTGTTGGACCTCCAACAGCAGGTTCAGGAGCTTGAGGCGGCAAGTAAGGCCGCCGCAAACAAAGCACGGGCCGCGAAGCTCGTCGCCAAGATCGAGAAATCCGGAATGACTTTTGCCTCCGACGAGGAGCGTGAGAAGGAACTCGGGAGGCTTGTGGAGCTTTCAGATGATGCGTTCGCTGCAACCGAAGCCGCCTACGAGCGCGCCATGCAGGCCAAGTCCGCAAACTCCAAGACTGAGACATCGACGAAAGACTCTGAGGAAAAGCCCGACACAAAGGCGGCAGAGTCGAAGAGGCAGATGCGCACCGATGCCGGTGTGCGGCCCCTGGATGTGGATGACACGAAGACGAGCCTTGAGGACAAGCTCAAGGATGGCTTCATGATCGCCTACCGCGAGCGTGTGGGTCTTGCGGATTCAGGCAAGAGCGACTAAGGAGGAAACAAGTGCCATTTCTTAACCCCAATCATCGCGGGCTTGCCTATGGTGACGGCTACATGCAGGGCGCGGGATCGTGTGGCCAGGTTGTAAAACTGGTCGGCAACGATCTTTTCGCCGTGAACACCGATCCGACGGCCAAGTCCTTTGGAATTCTCATCAAAGACTACAAGAATGGCGAGATGCCGGGAATTTTCTGTATGGGCGGCGTATATGAGACCGACGTCTTCGAGGGCAACATCAATCCCAATGATGACCTCAAGGTCTCCGCAACCGGCAAGCTTACAGCGGGCGTGGCAGCCGGTGACCAAGTCGTGGCCCGTGCCATATCGCTTTCGGGCGGGACTCTCAAGTTCCGACTGCTTATCTAGCCAAGGAGGGTCAGTTGAAGACAGGTCAGGTAAATATCCACAGCCAGGAATACATGGAAGCGATGGCCCGGCTTATGAGCGAGGCGCTCGAGTCCCCGGAGGGGATGCGCGCTCTTGCCGCAGCCATCGCTGAACCCATATCGCAGGAGATAGACCGTAAGGAAAAGTCGTCTCTCCTGCTTACTCAGCACACGCTTCCCAGAGGCGAACGGCCGATCTACCAGAAAAGGCCGACCGTGAAGGCCTACTGGATAAGCAATGAGGGTGAGGCCCGAGAGCAGGAAGTCGGCCAGGAAGAAGTGGAGTTCCCCACTCACAGAATCCACTCGACTCCGATGGTGGACATATCGGTGCTCAAGCACGGCAACATCGGTACGCTCATGGACATCCAGACATCCGCCGCCAAGGAGATAAGCAAGGAGATGGACAAACGCACCATCACCGTCATCTCCGCCGCCGTGCCCGCCGCAAACACCATCGAGGTGACTGGCGGCCAACTCACCGACGATGCGCTCAATGAAGCCATATCGATCATTGAGGACCTAGAGCTTTCGGTGAAGTATATCGTTATGCGCGGTCGGCGCTTCAACGACATGCGCGATTGGGACCTTGACCCGGAAACACGGGCGGAATTGCGGACCAAGGGTGTCATCAAGAACTACGGCACCGGCGGGATCATGCTTACCGCGTCAGCCAGCATGGACGAGATTCTTATCATCCCGGATGAAGAGATAGGCAAGATGCCGATTCGCGAGCCGCTGAAGACAGAGGCCATCGAGCAGAAGACCCGCTTCAAGACGGGTTGGCTTGTATGGTCCGAGCTTGGTCAAGGCGTCACCCGTCCGGAGATCCTCGCGAAGATAAAGATACTGCCCTAAGGGAGGTGCGTTGTGATAAAGGTCAAAAATGTAAGGCCCGGGATTCTGATTATTCCGGGCAGCAAGCTCAAGCTCTCGCCGGGTGAAACCGTGGAACTGAGTGATATCTCCGTCCAAGCCCAAAGAGCGATAGATGACGGCCTTCTAGCCAGAGTGGACAAGGAGCAGGAGGCAAAACCCAAGGCCAAGGCTGCAAGTCGTGGTCCGGAGAGCAAGGAACCGGACAAGACTCAAGCCACCGGCACGGAGGCAGAGCAGACCTCAGTTGCAGACGGCGATCCCGGTAAGGCTGGTGAGGCGTCCGAGCCTGAGAAGAAGAACACCAAGTCGAAGCAACCTGTCGAGGCTGAAAATGGCGACCAGTGATCTTCTGACCATGCTGCGAACCGATCTTGCCGATCCGAACGGCGAGACGTTTAAGGACGAAGTGCTTACGCGCTGCATCCTGAAGAGCGTCTCTCCGGTCGCGCGTGACTTGGGCGTGGAAATGTCGATAGCTGGTGGAGAGGTAACACCGGAGCCGCAGGGCGAAACACTTGAGCTATTGCTTCTGCAGGCACAAATAGAAGCATGCCGCTTCATGCGGATTGCGACCGCCAATTCGTTCTCGTTTTCATCGGGCGATAAACGGGTGGACAAAACAAGCCAGCCACAGAACTGGGCGAAGCTGGAGAACGACCTTACAGCGACTTACTCCGAACGGCTTCGTGAGATAAAGCCGGACGCAGCAGTCGATGACGGTTACATCTTTACACCGAAGCCGCTTCGTCCGGTCATATTCGAGCAGGGGCGACATCACTGTCGCGACCATCATGACCATACTCACTGATCAGGAGAAAGCAACAGCGGCCGAGGAGGTCAGAAACCTTATCACCTCGTCAGGTCAATCGGCGGCGCTGCTGAGAAAACAGGCGGGTGAGAAGCTGTATGGCTCCGATGAGGGAACGTTCGTTGAGGTTTGCGTGTTCTCTTTGGAGCTTTCCGAGACCCCGTCGCCAGACTTGGCGAAGAGGGCTGATGCAGCCGCAAGTGTTTTACCTGAGCTTGATGTTCGCGTGGAGGACCGTGTTCGTTTCGAGGGTCGTGACTTTCGGGTGCAGACAGTTGCGCCACAATCGCTTTTTGGCGTGGAGACTCACAAGGTTCTGGAGTTGGTGATCCTGCATGGGAGTTAGGCGCTTCGGCGACTGGGACAAGGCTAGGAGACTGCTCTGCAATAACCCTGGCCATAGAATGGCTCTCGCGATCCGACAGGCGACTATAAAGAACGCGCTGCTGCTGGTTCGCGAGATAAAGCGCGGGATACGTGATCAGGCTCCGGGTGGCAAGCAGTTCGCGCCACTCGCGCAGGTGACAATCGACCGAAAAGGCTCAAGCAAGGCGCTCATTGACACGGGATTCTTAGTCAACAGCATCACGCAGAAGATAATGTCCGACCGGGCATTTATTGGTCTCTTACGAACCAGCCTTTACAAAGGCGGCGAGAGCGCCGCGAACATCGGCACGATCATGGAGTATGGCTGTACGATCAACCACCCGAACGGTGCTGTGATCGTGATCCCGCCGAGGCCGTTTCTGCACCCAACCATGGAGAAATATCGGAACGAAGTGATCGGCAACTACCGCGAGGCACTGGCCTCGGTTCTTAAGTGAAAGTGAGAAAGGAAGATATGAAGACGATCAGATCGATGCTTGTGCTTGCCTTGCTGTTTATCGCTGTCACCCAGTGCGGTGCGCAGTCTCTGCAGGTTACAACCACTCCGACATCCGCGCAAGTGAAGCGTGGCGCAGTGGTCGCGATGAATGTGAACCTGAAGAATGTGCTCGCGCCTCGCGATCCCGTCACGATCACGGCGGAAGCTCAGTGGGAAGACGAATACGGCGTGCCCGGAACTACCACGGCAAGTGCGACCATCAATGTGGTGCAGCCTATCAAGATCAACACATACAAGGTGGCGATCCCCGCTCTTTTTGATTTTGTGGCTGGCTCTGCGAAGATAGACGGCCAGCCCGCGACGCCTGTGCTTGAAGCAGACCGGCTTACATTCGCGCTTGAGCGCACGCTGCTTGAGGGCAAGTCGGTGTCGCTCGAATACTCGGTCAAGGCTCAATAGTGTGGAGCTTCTTCGAGAAGTAGTCGAGTCGTTTGTTCGGCTGGTGAAGTCAGAGGTAGACCACGGTGCTGTGCTTGTCGCGGCTGACGATGTGTTTGAAGTGACAAAGACACCGAGCGTGGTCCTACAGGGTCCGACGCTGGTTGAAGACAGCGCCCGCAGAACACCAGCGAAGCAAGTTCGGAAGGACCAGAGTGGTCTTTCCTATGAAGAGCGCAGGCATCCGAGGCTGTACCACCTGGAGTTCGACGTCATTGTCACGACAGGCAGGGAAGGCGAGCTGCTCGACCTTACGGAGCGCATAGCCCGGTTTTACCAGCTTCACCCGGGGCTTGAGGTCGGGGAGCATGGCGCGCTGAACATCACCGAGCTTACACCGCTGGGTGGGCTGAAGCGAGTGAACCTCTCTAATCTGCGGCAGGTGGCCGGTAAATGCCGGATCGAGGACTGTCCGGTCTATGATGGCCGAGTAGTGAATGGTAAGCTCGCGACCGGACTGAAACTGGAACTGAGCATGTAAGGAGTCAATCTATGAAGATCAACATAAAGAACCTGCTCTTTCAGCCGCTTGCGCTTCACCTGGCGACGGACGGCGAAGGACTGCATCTCTCATCTCGTGAGTGCAAAGAGATACTTGAGGAACACGTCTCCGAGGAGATTCAACTCGCCGCCGCACGCGGTCTTGTCTCGCTCATCTGTAAGGTTGGTGGCGGACTTGACCATGTCTTGGGCAGCGAGGCTGATGGATATGTGCCGCGAAACACGGCGACAGTCAGTGAGCCGCAGGTCGGGCAGAAGAAAGGAAAGGTCAAATGACAGCGTACCTCTCGCCTGGAGTCTATACTCGCGAGACTGACTTCAGCTACTACGTGAAGCAAATATCGACGTCTGCCTGCGGGATGGTCGGGATTGCCGAGAAAGGGCCTATCAACAAGGCGGTGCTCGTGACGAGTTGGGAGCAGTTCGTCCGCAGGTTCGGGTCCTATATAGCCGACGGCTACCTTGCGTATGCTGCCCGCGCGTTCTTCGATAACGGCGGGCAGGTGCTCTACGTGAACCGCGTGGCTCACTATGAGGATCCGGCTGACCGGGCAAGTCTTACAGCAGAGAAGTCTTCCATTGCGCTAAAGAATCGTCGGGCAGTTGCAGCCAGCTTAAATACGGGTACCATCGGTACGGATCGGATTGTCTGGACTGCGAAAGCCGCAGGCGTGGCGGGCAATGCCATCACAGTTACCCTTCTCAAGTCAGGAAACAACACTCCGCTCTCCGCCGAGGTAGCTGGTCAGGCGATTACTGTTCATCTGGCAACTAATGCCACCGGCGATGCGACAAGCACAGCATCACAAGTGGTGGCCGCTGTCACGGGGAATGCAAGTGCCTCGGCTTTGGTCCAGGCGGCATCCACGGACGCCGGCGTGATAGCGCCTTTGGCTACAACGCCTCTCATCGGCGGGATGAATGGGCAGGATGCACTGAATGTCAGCGCGATAAACGAGGGCAAATGGGGCGATGCGCTGTCCGTACAAATCACTGACGGCACGCAGGACGCAGCGAACGAATTCGACATTATCGTCCGGCTCAAAGGCGAGACTGTAGAAGTATTCAGGAACCTCTCGATGGACGAGTCGAAGCCGAACCATGTGGAGATCGCCGTTAATGAGGTGTCCGAGTTCATCACAGTCGATGATCTATCCACTGCGTCGAATGCGGCTCAAGACAGACCTGCTGTTGGGACATTCTCGCTTACTGCCGGCGACGACGGCATCACCGGCCTGACCGATGCTGACTTTACCGGCGACTTATCTCAACACACCGGATTTTATGCGTTCGATGAAATCGACGCCTTGAACATCCTGCTTGCGCCGGGTATCACGACCGCACAGGTCATCGCGGGCGGGATTGCTTACGTGGAAAATCGCAAAGACCTGCTCTTTATCGCCGAACCGCCGATCCACCTTGAGCCGCTTGAAGTCATTGAGTTCCGAAAGGGTCAAGGCACCTACACCCATGCCGCGTTCAATTCGTCGTACGCGGCGCTCTACTATCCGTGGCTGGAAATATCGGACCCGCTCACCGGTAAGAGCAAGCTGGTTCCTCCCACTGGAGCGGTTGCCGGATGTATTGCCAGATCGGACCAGAAGACGGACGTGTGGTATGCTCCTGCCGGTATCGACAGGGGGCGCATCTTTAACGTGCTGTCCCTTGCCTACAAGACCAGCCGTGGTGAGCGGGATGCGCTCTATTCAGAGGGCATCAATGTCATCGCCAGCTTCCCCGACACCGGCATCAATATCTGGGGACAGAAAACTCTGCAGACTCAGTCGTCAGCGCTCGACCGAATCAACGTGCGCCGCCTGATGATGTATGTCGAGGAGGCAGTCTCGCAGTCGTCGCGTTTTGTGGTCTTTGAGCCGAACAACTCGCTGACTTGGCGGGCGCTCGTGCGGCTTATCACCCCGTTCCTTTCGAATATCAAGAGCAAGGGCGGGTTCTACGACTTCCGCGTCCAATGTGACGATGAGACCAACACTGCGCAGATGATAGACCAGAACCAGATGGTCTGCCGGGTGTTCGTGAAGCCAACGAAGACCGCCGAGTTCGTTGAACTCAACTTCGTGCTTACCGCGACCGGCGCGGACTTTAATGAGATTTTCTAGGAGGTGACCGCATGGAAGTGATGATGCCTCAGAGCCTGTATCAGAACTGGCAGTTCGCCATTGAGGTGAACGGATTCGATGTGGCTCTCTTTAAGAAAGGCCAGGAACCAAAGACTGAGTTCGAGGAAGTCGCCTTTGCTCCGGCCGGATCGATGTTTGATCAGAAGGTGGCCGGGCGGATGAAGTTCGGAGATGTCACCCTTGAAAAAGGCGTGCTCGCTGATGGCTCGGATGAGGCCGCGCGGGATTGGGTCCGTATCCAGGCGGATGTAAATTACGGCGTCGGTGCGTTGCCGGAGGAGTATATGCGCGACATTGACGTCGTCCGCTATGACCGCGCGGGCAACGAGACGCGCAGATGGACGCTCGTCGGCGCGTGGGTGAAGTCACTCGAATACGATGATCTCGAAGGCGGAAGCTCTGACAACACCATCGAGAAGATCACGATCTGCTACCAGTATTGGGTTTAGGAGGCACACATGTATACATTCGAACTGCCCAGCGGGCCTGAAATAGAGCTTAGAGAAATGACTGGCGCGGAGGAAGAGCTGCTCACCAACCAGCGGCTGATTCGAAACGGCGATGCTGTCAACCGGGTGCTCGCAAACTGCATCCTGCGGCTGGGCGAGAATGTTGAGCCGAGTGTAAGTGATGTGCTTAACATGCTTTCCGGCGACCGATTGTTTACGCTTGTGCGACTGCGGCAGGTCTCCCTTGGCGACGAAGTGAAACTCGATCCGGTCTGTCCGAATCAGGCTTGCCGGACAAAGAACCACATTGTCGTGAACCTAGCCGACCTGCCAGTCACGCCTTATGGCGAAGAACGTGAGTTCACATTTGTGCTGCCCGGCTCCGGCAGAAAGGTCAAGTTCGTTCACCTCGACGGCAATAAGGAGAAGCGCCTGGCTCAGATGCAGGAGCCAAACATCTCCTCTGCGATGCTCATTCGCATTCTGGAGATAGACGGCTCGGCTCCGAGCAAGAAGGCACTTTCTGAGATGTCTATGCGGGACCGGACTGCACTGCGCTCTGAGATGCTTCGCGTCGACGCAGGAATAGACACCAATATCGAATGCGAGTGTGAGTCCTGCGGCGCGCGCATCCGCACAAAACTGGAGGCTGAACCCTCTTTTTTATTCCCCGGAGTTCGCTCCTGAAGGACGTTTTCTTTCTCGCCTACGGTGGGCTTCACTGGGAGTATGCTGAGGTTGCAAGGCTGCCAATAAGGACGCGGCATGATTTTGTCGATGCACTTGAACGGCAGCTTGATTTCGAGCGGCAGGAACTGGACAGGCACAGGCGATGAATGACCTCGGCCTCGGCATAATAGTTTCCCTCAAGGACGCGTTCACTCAAAACGCATCTCGCATCCAGTCATCGATGCAAACTCTGGATGCGTCGGTCGAAGCTGCTGGCGCGAATATGACCCGCAACCTCGGTCTTATCGAGAAGGGCACGATGATGATCGGCGCGGGTTTGGCGCTGCTCGCAATCCCGACGGGCCTTATAGCATCGACTGCCGCAACACAGCAAGCCCTGGGTGAGCTTGCATCGGTCGGAGTCAAGGACTTTCGGGCGATGGAAGACGCCGCTGAGTCGTTCACGAACCAGTGGGCCGGAACCAATAAGGCTGAGTTCATCACAGCGGCCTATGATGTGAAGTCGGCACTAGCAAGCCTTTCGGACCAGGCGGTCGGCACGTTCGCGGCAATGGCTGCTCTTACAGGCAAGGCAACCAAAGCAACGACCCAGGAAATGGTCGAGACCTTCACCACGGCCTACGGCATATTCAAGCCGCTCGCAAAGGACATGTCCGATGTCGAGTGGGCGAAAATGTTCTCTGGCGCGCTCTCCCAGACGGTAGGCGTTTTCAAAACGACAGGTCCGGCGATGGCGGAGGCCATAAAGAACATCGGCGCGATTGCGGCTGCATCCAACGTGCCACTGCAGGAACAGATGGCGATTCTCGGCCAGCTTCAGACGACTATGCCCGGCTCCGAGGCAGGCACGCTTTACAAGGCATTCATGATGAAAGTAGCCGAGGCCGGTGACGAACTCGGGTTGTCGTTTGTAGATGCGAGCGGTAGACTCAAAGGCATTCTTCCTATCCTCCAGGAAGTAAAGCGCGGATTCCCGGATCTCTCCCAGGCCGCCGCACAAGTGAAGCTCAAAAAGGCATTCGGCTCGGACGAGGCAGTGCGATTCCTGCTGCAAATGTCCATGGGGATGGATCAGCTAGAAGGTAATATCAAGAGCGTTGAGCAGGCCATGAAGTCCGGCACCGTGACTACCGAGCAAATGGCAAAAGCTATGAACCAGGACATAGGCTCGCAATATGGCCTTGTGAAGCAGCAGCTTGCCAATCTATTCGAGATTCTCGGTCGAACGATGCTGCCTGTGGTGATTCCTCTCTTCCAGATGTTCTCCCGCTTCATTCTGCATCTTCAAAGTGCGGCGAAGAGTATGCCTGGTCTGACTCGTGTCGTCCTGACTCTGTGCGCCGCATTGGGTGCCGTGCTGGTCGTCGTCGGCGCGGTAGTCTCCGCGATAGGCACGATTGGAATTATCTTGCCTGCCGTTAAGGTTGGGATTGCGGCCATGGGCCCAATGCTTGCCGGAGTCGGATCGGCAGTCTCTGCTTACTTCTGGCCGGTGATCGCAGTGATCGCCGCATTCGTAGTCGCGATAGTGCTTCTGAAGCGCGCCTGGGAGACCAACTTTGCGGGGATACGGGATGTGGTGATGGGAGCGTGGAACAAGGTCTCGCTCGCGTTTCAAGGCATTCGCGCTCTTATCGGTTCGCTCTTAGGCGGCACGGGACAGATGTCGGCCGAGCTTGCTCAGAAGCTGCAGGCTGCGGGCTTGTTGAAGTTCGTCGCTACCGTGTTCCAGGTCTACTACCGGGTGCGACAGTTTCTGTCAGGGCTGTGGCAGGCGTTCTCTTCAGTGTTCGGCAAGATACGAGCGATCCTTGAACCTGCGGTGCGCGCGCTGATGGGAGCGTTCGGCGAGTTGGGTAAGGCGCTCGGCTCGGTGTTCGCGGCTTTCGGGCTGGCAACTACCGCCGTGGACGCATCCTCGTTCAAGAGCTTCGGTCAGACTCTAGGCGCAATCCTCGGCATCATCGCGCAAGTGGCGGCCTACATCATCAAATTCATCGTCTATCCGCTCTCCTGGGTGATACGCATTGTGGCTGTGGTCGTACAGGCAGTGGTGTGGTTCGGGAAAACCATAGTCACGGCGCTAGTTGCCGTCGCTCCGTATGTCTATCGCTTCTTGCTTCCGTTGCGAATGATCGTCCAAGCGCTGCTTACCATGGGTCGCGTCGTATACGCGGTCTGGCGGATGATCACCGGCGACATCTCTGTGGTAGACGGACTGAAGACGATGGGCAATTCGATATTTGATTTTCTGGCGACTCCATTCCTCTGGGTAAGGGATGTGGCGTCGGCGACCTGGGGATTCCTGCAGGGCGTGTTCTCCGGCATTGGTGGCTTCTTCAGGTCGGCTGCAGATGTCCTGCTTACATCATTCTTGAACTTGCCCGTGGTGAACACCATCACTCGCGTCTTCGGCACAATCCGCTCGCTCATTGCTGGGCAGATAGATTTCACCGAGGCAGGCAAGCGGATACTCATCACGCTCGGTCAGGGAATATGGTCGGCGGTAACATATCCATTCGATATGCTGAAGCGGGCGCTGGGTTGGCTTCGAAGACTTCTTCCGTTTTCGGACGCCCGGGAAGGTCCACTCTCAAGTCTTGCGGCTTCTGGCGCTGCGATCCTGCGAACACTCGCCCAGGGCATGTTCTCGGTGATCTCGCTTCCCGGTCAGGTCTTGAGCGCGGTGTTCAGAAGCATGCTAAGTGCCGCGAGCTGGGTCTGGGGCGAGATGCGGGGACTTGGAGTTGGTCTAGTTTCCACTGTCTCCGGCGCATTCTCGCAGATAGGAAACTTCGCCGGATCCGTTTGGTCCCGTGTTCGCGGATCGGCGGCATCTGCGTGGTCAAGCATGACCTCGATGGCATCCAATGCTGCGGGCTGGCTGCGAGCGCCATTTGCTGCCCTTGCAAGTGGAGCATCGTCTGCCTGGTCGGTCGTTCGGGGAGCAGCATCAAACGCATTCTCATACATTCTCTCAAGCTCATCCAACCTGGTGTCGGCTGCATTTCAGAGTGGTCGATCAGTGATGACTACTATTGCGAGTGGTATCCGCTCGGCCGTAGCTGCTCCTTACGAGGCGGCAAGATCGGCGCTGTCGCGGCTCAGAAGGCTGTTGCCGTTTTCGGATGCACAGGAAGGGCCACTCTCAACTCTCACTCGAAGCGGCGCAGCGATGCTGGAGGCATTCAGCACCGGTATCACTCGTGCCTCAGAACTTCCAGCGCGTGCGCTTCATCGCAGCTTGGGGACAGCTCGAAGTCTTATGAACGTCGGCATACCCACAAGCGCACTTGCGGCGACTCTGGCTTTGACGCCAGTGATGGCAGGTGCCGTGCCTGGTATTGCCCCTGTGGAAACGGTTGGTCAAACTGTTGAGAGATCACGGCTGCTGGCTGTTACGCGCGGCACGCTTGCGTCTGGACCCAGTACAGGCGCTCCTGATCAAAGGCCGGACGAATTACGCTCTATTCTGGAGGCGATCCTTGCAAAGCTGGACGGCCTTGCCGAGCGGCCAATGGAAGTAACCGTCGTGACAAAGCTGGACGGTCGGCAGATCGCCAAGGCGGTCTACAAAGACATGCGAGAACAGAAGGTCAAGAACTATGAGACGTCCTGACGCCGTGGTCGAGATATGGGAGGTGCTGCTTTGCGCCAGGATCTGAAGAAGACAATCGGATACCTTTTCGACGTCGTGACCCGCGAGTCGCTCGAGTTCCAGTACAACCCGGACGAGATCACTGATGAGAAGAGCACCGACTTCGCGACGATAAAGATACCAGGCATGAGCCACCCGAGGTATCAATATGTCGCTGGTGAGGCGAGGAAGATCGCGTTCAAAATAGTGTTCTTCAAAGGACCTGTGAAGCAGAAAGTGGCCTGGCTGCAGTCGCTTCTATATCCGCAACATGAGAAGACAATGCTGAAGAACGCTCCGCACAAGGTGCTGTTTTTCCTCGGCGATCTCTATCCCGGAGTTCTCTGTATTGTCCGGCAAGTGCGGACCCGCTATTTCAATATGTTCGATTCCGACAACCTTCTGCCGCAGCATGCCGAGGTCGACCTGACGCTTGAGGAGATTGTGGCGAAGTCGGTTGACTACACAGAGGTGAGGCGATGATAGGGCCGGATTCCAGGTACACAATATGCGTGCTATACATTGACGGCAAAGAGGAATTCCTGGGCACGCGACCGTCGATAGACACTACGCCGCAGCCGGATGATACCTTCCATACGGTGGTCGACGGCGACCGCATCGATCTCATTTCCTACCGCTACCTCGGCAGCGCCGGGCTGTGGTGGGTCATCTGTGACTATAACGACATCTTCTTTCCTCTGGAGATTGAGCTTGGTGTGACGTTGCGCATACCATCAGTTGAGCACGTGCAGATGCATCTGTTGGGATAATCAATTTCACCACTTCACATGCGGTTCCGGTAAATATAGGGTTGGTCGAGCTTGTTGCGGCCACACCGGAGCGCGCAAGATGGAACTGGACGTATACCAGCCAGTATTCGTGATAGAGATTGAGGGCAAGAAGCTCTCTAAAGACATCACACACGAGATTACCTCGTTTGTCTTCGATGACAATGAAGAGGAACTCGACGTGATGGAACTCACTATCACAGACAGGTATCTCCAGTTCGTGGACGATCCTCTCTTTCAGGAAGGCAACGAGATCGTCGCCCGCTTCGGCTATGTCGACAACCTCTCAGCCAAGAAGGTCGCTGTCATCAAAGAGATCGATTACGACTTCCCGGATGGCGGCGACCCAACCATACAGCTAAAGGCTTATGACAAAGGCCATAAGCTCACCGGCAAGCAGATACAGCGTGTCTGGCAAAAGCCTGCCCCTGGCATCCTCTACTCGGAGATTGCTGAGCAGATTGCAAAAGAGCACGGGCTTACGCCGGTGGTTACGAAGACCGTGGGCCGACATCTTCGGGTGGCGCAGGGAAATAAGTCGGACGCGCAGTTTCTGAAAGAACTCGCTGGCAAGTCTCGCGACAGAGATGGAAAAGGAGTGACTGGCTATGTGTTCTATATTCAGGACGATGAACTGCACTTTCACCCCCGCGCTCTTCATGCGAGGCCCGCCCTGATCCTTGAGTATTTCACTGACCGCGAGGGTGTGCTGCGTTCGTTCAAGCCGTCCACCCAGTCACAATCGGTGAAAGGCGCGGGGACCGAAACCAAGGCAACCGGCGTCGACCCCAGGCGCAAAGCACATGTCGAGCATAAGGCAAACAATGCCACGACGCCAGATCGGACGTCTCTCGGCAAGAAGACATATCTCATCGACGGCAGCTCAGGCGAAGGCAAGTTCAGGAAGCAGGAATCTGGCAAGATTGTCCAGAGCTTTGATCGCTCTGAGGGTTTCCATGAGAAACCGCATCAAGAGCCAGTTCAGGACAAGGCAGAGAGTCACTTCAAGAACGCCGAGATGAAGCAGGTTGAAGCGACGGCCACGACAATCGGAATCCCGACTCTTGTGGCCAAGCAGAATTTGGAGGTTCGCGGTGTCGGGACTAAGTTTTCAGGCGCTTACTACTGTACTTCCGTCCGACATATCTTTCAGGAAGGCTATTCGTGCGAACTCAAGCTCAAGAAGAATGCACTCGGCAAGGGCGCGGGAGGCAAGGCTGCCGAGGTCAAAGGGAAGCAGAACAAACAGGAAGCTCCGCGACACCCGAAGCGACAGTTAGCTAGTTCGGTGAAACGACCAGCAGTTGCAAAGCAATCGCGACCAGTGAAGCCTAAGCCGAAGATGGTCAAGATCGACGCCAATACAGGCCGGATCATAAGCAACTAACGAGGAGGCAACATAAGTGCATTGGGACCAGATCATCAAGATGGTTGTAGAGAACAAGGAAGTCTTTGTAGCATTCTTTGTCTCGCTCATTGCCATCGTCAAACTCACAGCTTGGGGTAAGGCCCAGGCGGCAGCGCTCGATGTCATTACCGGCATTATCGAACGCATAGGCGCAGGCGAGATCAAGAGCAGAGTCGCGCAAGCGGAGACGAACCTGTCGTCTGCTGCCAGAGACGCGGTCCAGAACTCTGTGGCTAAAGCCGATCCGAAGAAGACCCCCAAGAGTGCCGTAATCCGGTTCCTCAAGGAAGTCTTCCGGGTGCTTTAGAGCAGGGAAACGCAGGCCATGCTTGAATTTCAGGACCAGCAGCACGAAGAGCGTTACAAGGATAAGTGGTATGGCAAATACCGGGCCTTCGTGCGTGATAATAACGACCCGGAACGACTGGGCAGATGTCGTCTCGAAGTGCCTGCAGTGCTCGGGATCGGAAATGAGAACTGGTCGGATTGGGCATGGCCCTGCTTTCCCTATGGCGGCAACGACGACATCGGAATGTTCCTGATTCCCGAAGAGGGGGCAAGCGTCTGGGCGGAGTTCGAAGGCGGCGACCCACAGTATCCTATCTGGACCGGCGTCTGGCTTGCGATGAGCAACCCGGGCGAGCAACCGGAGGAATCCAAGAGGCTCTGTTCTTCGACGACCTGCCGGGACTGCGAAGATAAGGCAGAGCACGCCTCGGATGCGGCGGACAACTCCGAGCATCGCAAGTATCATGCTCACCCGCCTTACTACTGCCCACGTCGGAAGGTCCTTATCAAGACGGAGACAGGCCACACGATTGTGTTCGACGACAGAGACGAAGATGAGTTTCTCAAGATAATCGACAGGGCCGGGCAGATCCTGCACATGCATTGTCCGGTGAAAGCGGAGGTTCAAAGTGAAAATACTCGGCGGCGTGGGACGTACGATTCTGAAGCAGGCTCGCCAAACAGCGAAGCGGGTGCTGGTCAAGGCGGCCAACAGATCGATATCGCGCGCGATATCAAAGACAGCAAAGCGTTTGTTCGGCTGACGGATGCCTGCCGCCAGTTCCTGTGTCTTGAGGCGTGGCAGGATAAGGAGAAGATTCATATCCAGTCATCGGATGCGACGCGGGCTCGTTGGCAGAAAATACTCATCGACACCACCAAAGGCCACGAGACCATCCATCTCTGGGGACTCGGCGGCACGCAGGAAGTCCAGATCTGCTCCACTGCTGGAAAAGAACAGGTGAGGCTTACCGACAAAGCCGGTCAGGTGTTTGTTCTTTCCTCAGCATCAGGCCGAGAGCGAATTCAGGTAACGGACAAGGCCGGAAGCAAGCTCACGATGGACGGAGCTATGGGACATGTCATCGTTCGCTCCAGCGGAAAGGTACTCATCAATCCATGACGAGGAGAAACCTCTATGGCTGAAAACGAATGCCAGGGACCGGGAAAGTGCGGTTGGGTCGAAAGCGAGAGATTGCTTGCCAAGACCTTTGATGCATGGCGAGCGGAGTTCCGCTCGATACTTGAGGAGCACCGGCGCGACATCCAGGGGCGGCTTGAAAAGATCGAGCGAGAGATAGAGAAGAAGTCGGATAAGGAAAATGTCGAGCTTGTTGTCCGGGGAATCAATGACGAACTCGCGCGGCACGCCGAGGAGATAAAGAGCCTGCACACAGGTCTTGATGGCAAAGTCGGAGTCGAGACCATGTGGAAAGTCGTCGGGCTTGTGGTCGCTGTCGGCGGGATCATCAGCGGTGTTATCAGCGCAATCATCAACTATTTCACGAGGCACTAACCGATGGCAAGACCGCAGGCAAGGCTCGGAGATGCATCTAGTCATGGTGGGACGATCATTACCGGCTCGCTCACTACGATGGTGAACGGTAGACCCGCTGCTCGGATGGGTGACATGCACGTCTGCCCAATTCCTTATCACGGCGTAACCCCCATCGTTACCGGCAGCTTGAAAACAACCATTGACGGCAGGCCCAATGCAAGGCTGGGTGATGTTACTGGCTGCGGTGCTGTCATCGTGGGCGGAAGCCTGGATACTATGGTGGATTAGGAAAACTATGACTGATTTGCAGGTTCAATACTGGGATGTCTTTCCCAAGTCGATAAAGGTCTCGCACGGGTCACTCAATATGATGGTGCCGCTCTCAGTCCGTGGCAATCCCAGAGGCAGGGTGATATTCGACTCTTCAAACTGGGCCATAGCTACTGTTAGCGAAGACGGTATTGTATCGCTCGGCTACAATGTCGGAGCGACCGTGATCTCTGCCTACGACAGCGAGGATCGCACGAGCGTGCGTTATGTGCAGGTCGAGGTCATAAGTGTCGCGGAGGCGGTGTCAATTGCCTGAGGATGGGCTGGTCGTTCCATACTGGGATGTGCGGCCCAGGCAAATAAGGTTGCCATACGATCAGGTGGTGAAATCGTTTCCGATTGATATCCTCGGTGTGCCCGGTGGCGATGTAGTATTCACATCGACGGATATGAACATCGCTTTTGTATCGGATGGGCTGCTCACATGCGGAGCAAACGCGGGCGCGGCGGTGATTATCGTGGAAGCAGTGCAAGACGGTGTTGTCGCGTCGCGTCGCTACGTGCAGATTGATATCGGAACGGAAGCGCAGCAGCCAGTGGCTCCGCCCGCAATCCGTGAGATCGTACCATCGGGCTATGTAGAGGAACTGCCGGATGGTGTCTGGCATTTCAAATACTTCACCGACTGGTTCGATCAGTGGGGCGGCAACATCCGTGTGCATGGTGAGCTTGCGATAGTCTTGGACCTTGATAAGCACTACCGGCTCTACTTCGATGTGTGGGGCGATATAGAGAGCATGGGTGTCCGCAATCACGATACGCTGGACCTGTACTTCAATAACACGTGGAAACGCAATTTCAATCCGACAACGCCTGTAATCTATCCGGCATGGAACCAGCCGTATGTTATTCCAAGGCGTACAGAGTGGGTGGACCTGTGGGAGTTCATCGGCCGGAGTGTAACGGTGCGCTTTGTGTGGGATACGCAGGATGCGCTTTATCAGATGTTCGATGGCTGGTACGTCGGCAACATAAGGCTTGCTCCACCCTGGGGGATTTGATATGGCAGACAATGAAACAACACCGCAGCCGCTTATAGAACAGACCAGCTCTTCGGAGAACCATTACGAGCTGATGGCTATCGCTCAGGCTTCCTGGGAATGGTTCGGCCTCAACAGGGAAAAGCCGTATCTTGAGGAGATGACGGAAGATCTGCATGCGATCCGAACGCTGATGGAACAGAGCTGGGCTGCGACTGAGTTGCTCCGGCAGGAAGTGCAAAGTGTGCTTAACGCGCATGCACAAAGCGCCCAGGAGTATATCCGGCAGGTTGAAGAACCTGTGCCGGTGGACTATCACCCGTTCACATCTATGCCAATAGGGACTACCGTGCGTGATCTGCCGGATGGCGGACGGCTCTTCGGTTTTACCGACGGAGCATTCCTGCGGGTGTTCCCTGACGGCTCAATGAGCGCCATCGGTGAGGATGGAACACCAACGGCAGTCATGCCTGCAACGGGTGGCAAGGTTACGCTGCCAGATGGTCGGGAGCTAACGCTTGCGAGCGATGCGACGAAAGTGACGCATGAGGCAGCAGGCATAGAAGGACTGCCGGATGGTATCGAGCCGGCGCTTGCCTCGCCGGGTAGATACAGCGTCGAACTGCCGGGCGGAATACGGCTGGGCGTGTGTCACCGCGGGAGGGTCGCGTCGGTCATCAACCCGTCCGGTACGATCGTAGTGCTGGGGGTCACCAGGATCGAGGGAATCGGCGAGGAAGTTCAGGCGCGAAGTATTTCCGGCGGGGCAAAGAGCTTCCGCGCGATGGAAAGCGGGCATGCCGGGATGATCGAGTCTGGCGGCACGATACATCTTTCGCTTTCAATCGGCCTCGATCTCGTGATCCATTTCCCAGAAAACGGCGGTGGCGATGACGGTGATGTTTCCGGTGCGGTTTGCTTCAACTGCCAGGAGCCTGATTGATGAGCACTGACTTTCTCGGTAAGGGTCTGAGGTTTCCGTTCGCATTTCAGAAGCGTTCCGGCGGTGCGCAGGTCTCGACAATCACATCAATGGACCATGCGCATATACATGAGAGTATCCTGCAAATCCTTGGCACGCGGCCGGGTGAGCGGTTTATGAACCCGGAGTTTGGCTCACACGTGCGCGACCTGGTCTTCGAACCGAACGGCCCGGTCCTAAGAGGACTGCTGCGCCATTACATCATCGATGATGTTGAGCGATGGGAAAAGCGGGTGGTCGTAACGGATGTGTCATTCGACGAATCAGCCGAAGCAGTCGACAGCAATACATTATATGTACGCATCTCATATCGGGTGATAGATGCTCAGGCAGAGGGCAATCTAGTGTGGCCATTCTGCCGGGAGGAACTAATCGAGTCTTCCGATGCCGACGCGAGGAGAGTATCCATTGGGTAGAGCGAGCATCTCATATACGAATAAGGACTACGAATCACTCAGGCAGGAACTCCTTGCCCGTGTGCCGCAGCTAACCGACCGCTGGACTGACTTCAATGAGTCGGACCTCGGCGTAGTGCTATTGGAGCTGTTCTGCGGCGTCGGCGATATGCTCGCCTACTATCTCGACGCTCAGGCTGCCGAAGCGTTCCTGCCTACCGCACGTCAGCGTCAGAACATCATCAACCTATGCAAGCTCATAAACTACAGGCTCGATACTCCAGTTGCCGCGACTACGACTCTGCGCTTCAGTTTGCCGTCCGCGTTGGATGCCGACCTGACGATTCCCGCAGGCACCGTGTGCAAAGCGAGCCTCGATGATGGCGATGTGGAGTTCGAGACTGTCGAGGGCGCTGTTATTCCCCGCAGCCAATTGTCTGTTGATGTGGATGCCTGGCAGGGTGCACGAAAGAACGAAGAGTTCGCGGCGACTGGAGACCAGGATCAGAAGCTGGCGCTTACTTCGACTAGCATCGCTCAGGGATCGGTCCGTGTCCGTGTCGGGACGATTTACTGGGAGGAAGCTCGATTCTTTATTGACAGCGCGGCGGACTCGAAGCATTTCCAGGTGGAGACCGACGGGCTGGATATCACCTGGATTATCTTCGGCGATGGAATCCACGGCGCGATCCCTCCAGTCGGCGAGACGATCACGGTCGAGTATCTTGAGACCCTCGGCGCAAAGGGCAACATCGGGCGCAACCTGGTGACAGATGTTGTCAGCACGATCTACCACAGCGGAACACAGATCGACCTTGCAGTCATCAACTCCATCGCATCCACAGGTGGTTCCGACCGAGAGACTCTGGCACATGCGAAACTGCAGGCTCCTGCCGAACTGCGCTCGCTGTGGAAAGCCGTTACCAAGGATGATTACAAGGCACTCGCCGAGGGTTTCCCCGGTGTAGCGAAGGCTCAGGTTCTCGATGCCAACGATTGTGTCAACATCCGCTACTATCAGGTCAACATGGCTGTAGCGCCGAATGGCGGAGGGTTGCCGTCACCGCTCTTAAAGCAGCAGCTTGCCGAGTTCATCGAGTCGCGCAAGGTGATCACCATCGAGGTGAACCTCTTCGATCCCTGCTATCGCCCGGTGGCTGTCGATGCCGAGGTGTTCGTGTATCCGACAGAGGATACCCAGACCGTGCGCGCCCGGATCGAGGAGGCGCTACGTGAGTTCTTCTCGTTCGAGAAGATGACGTTTGGGCAGCCGGCATACTTCTCGGATATCGTCTCGCTCATTGATGGCATCAGCGGCGTGAGTCACGTGACGATGTTTTCGCCGCAGGCTGATGTCGAGATAGAGCCGGGCCAGATCGCGGCACTTGGTGAGGTTCACCTGGACATGAGGGTCGCGGCGTTATGAGCAGCTACTTCGAGGATAAGCTCATAGACCTCATGCCGCCCATCTGCCGCGAGAGCGATACCAGTGGCGATCTTCGCGCATTTCTGGCAATTCCCGCAGCAACACTCGATGAACTCAAGAGTCTCATCGACCACCTGCCGGACATCTTCGACATAGACCGCTGTGACGTCAGGTTCATTCCCTTGCTGGCTGCAATCGTCGGCTACGCTTTCGATCCCACTCGTGATCCGGACATTCAGCGGCGCGAGATTCGCGAGGTAATCGAGTCCTACCGGCGAAAGGGAAGCGTTCCAGCCATTCACCGTTCGCTCGTGAATGTCGGATGGGAAGGCAGGATAGATGAAACATTCCACTCTGCGCTTCGGCTCAACAAACGGTCTGTTTCCAATCACGCGAAACTGCCCGGTCGTATTCATAGTCTGGGTGTCTACCGCGTGGAGTGCGAGAATCTGGTCTCGGGCCTACGCGACGCGCTCCAGTCTCATCATCCAGCAGGTATGAAGACCTACTTCATTCAGTGGCTCCGCACATTAGAATCCATGGAGAGCTTTGCCGCAACGCTTGCCAGGCTTGTAGAAATGGTGATGATGGGTCATCTCCACGAGACATTCGTCGTCAGACACAACAGGCTCAATTCGGGTTACAAGCTCACATATAAGGAGAAGACCTGGGGCGTTTGGGAAATCTCATGCCACTCCACGCTGCTCACGGACATCGAGCGTGCCGGAACACGAGTTCTCCGATGGCTGAGGCCAACACCTGGATTCAAGCTCAATTCCGGGACACTCAACTCAGAGAACCTCGCAAACCTCTGGATAAGCGAGGGCAGAGCCGGATTCACGTGCGAGGTCGATACCGGCTCTTACTACGGACCTGTGCGAACCATCTTGAAAACGTGCAGGCAGCATCTTAACAAAGCAAGGTTCAACCATGCGCAGTCGGCCTGCCACGTTCTGTTCAGACAGAAAGACTTCTATGCATTTGCGCAGGCTGGTTTCACCAGAGCTGCCAATCTATACACGGTCTTGCAGTGGCCGACTGACTAGGAGAGGATCATGGCTATACATTTATATATAGACACAGACTTGACAGACCAGATATCCGAGGGCACAATGGCTAACCCCGATTCGGATATCTACAACGGCTCTGACGGTGAGTCCAAAGATCGCGAGCTGTTCGTCGCCAACGAACAGACCACGCTTGCTGCTGCCATGAACTCATCTCAAACCAGCATACAGCTCTCAGATCCCAGGTTTGTAAACGATGAAGCGATCATCATCGGCAGCGAGCAGATGAGAGTTCTTAGCGGTGGCGGCACGACGACTCTTACTGTCGAGCGTGGCTATGGCGGCACTACTCCGACCGGCCACAGTTCCGGCACAAAAGTCTACTCAGGTTATGACTACACGGGACTCGTCGTGCAGGTGCTCGATACCGCTGGCAGTGACGAATCCACCTGGTGCAGGCTTGCTCTAGCCCAGGCCGATCTGGATTCGGCAACGCCGGGTGCGCAGCTCATTCTGGGAGACAAGGCGCACGCGATAAAGCTCTCCTTCTGGCGGCGGATAAGCGTCCCTGCCGGAACGCCTGTTCAGAACAAAACAGATGTCAAGCTGCGGATTCTCGGCACTGAATTCCCGATCTTGTAGGAGGACGAAATGGCATATTACAGCACATCCGGCACAGCCAACAATACGGCCGATCTACTCGTTAAGCTCAAGGATTTTCTGGTAACGATGTGCGGCTGGACACTGCACGACGATGGTTCCGGCCTGGCCGATCCCTACTACGTTCTGAAATCAAGCGGCGAATCGGGGATGGAAGACATCTACATTCAGTTCATAAACGACTCCAGTTCCGACTGCATATCCGTTAAGGGTTATCTCTACTGGAATGCCGATACGCATGCCGGTATCAAGGTCGTGTTTTCCTCGGGAGCTACCGTGATCTCTACCAAAGACTCGGCTCAGTTCCTTTACTGGCTATATGGCGATCTTGACCACGTGTTTGTTGTAACGAAGATTACTGCCACCTACTATGGCCACTACAGCGGGATCATCAAGCGCTACTGGTCGGGAGCAGTAGCGATAACTCAAGCGGCTGTGACTGCGGGAAGCAATGTCGTGATTCAGATAAATGATGCTTCGCTGTTGACAGTGGGCAGCTACTACATTATCAAGGACGACGCGAACATAGAACGTGTGCAGGTAACAGCAAGGGACACAGAGTCGACGCCGAATACGATCACCATCGCAACGCTGGTGGCTGGCTATGCAAGTGGAGCCAAAGTCGGGGAAGATCCGCAGCCGGTGATCATCGGTCGAAACAATATGCCAGGGAGTCTCTATGCTCTGAACAAGTGGAACGGCTACACAAGTGCGACCGGGCAGACGGGAAGCTGCGGAGCTGCTAATGCCACTTATGCTGGATATGCCGACCCCGACGTGCGCTACGGTCTGACAATCATGTTCCCCTGGCTTGTGGCAATGACCTCGACCGGTAACGAGGAAGTGCGAGGCGAACTCATCGACGTATATTCCATAGGTTCGGGTGCAGGTGATTCGGAAGATGTTCTGGACCTGGGCACAGGCACGTATAAGATGTTCAATCTGTCCAATGGCGGCTGGTGCGCGATTAAGGAGTAAGTTATGGCAGTAAGGCCCGCAAAGAAACCCAACATACGAAACTGGATCGGAGTGGTCAGGCCCCGGTTCAAGCCGTTCAGAATTCTTGGCAAGCCGCATATTGTCAGAGGGAGGCTGAGACGTGGCCGTACATAAAGGCCGCAAGAACACTCTCAGTCCCTTAAGAGGCACGGTCATACCGACAAATCGTGTGCTGGGGCCGATAAGCAAGGCGATCATCTTTGAACTGCCGGAGGCCACCAGCGGCATTCAGACGATTGCGCGCCCCGTCGATGTGTCTACTGTCACCATCAGAAGTGTCGTTGTGGGCGCAGACTTGCGAGCAGTTGTGATCGGCTCACTGAACGCGACGCTCGATGTCAGGATTCTGGCAGTCCGGCCGGTATTTGTCACTGGCGGTCTACAAATGACAATCTATCACGTGCTTGATATGCGCCCGGATATCAGTGAAGCTATCTTCGGTCCGGTGGAGAGATTGTCTGACTGCGCCCAGGTGGTCTTGCACCGGCTGATGTCAGATGCAGACATCAAACAAAGCATCTATGTGTATCTCTTCCGGGAGAGCCATGAGATACAGGTTTAGGAGAACGATATGTCCCTTGGACTAATAACAGCCAGCGGCCGCGTGCTGACCGCAAAGCTTCTGATGGGCGACTCTATCGACGGTATCACGCACTGTGCCATAGGCGACGGTGACGCGACGTTCATCGACCCGCTTAACCCGCCTGCGCCTACGATAGAGCAGAATGCGCTCAAGCATGAGTGCGCCCGGAAGAGGCACTATAAACGCAGATTTCTTACTGAAGACCCGGAAGGTGTGCTTGTCGTAAACGGCATCCACTACTCAGAAACCGGTCAGGAGACTAATATCATAGGTGTCTTCTTCCGGTTCGAGGAGGGAGAAGCAAACGGCATCACAATCCGCGAGTACGGTTTCTTTGGTGGTAACGTCGGCTATATCGACGGCCTGCAGTCTGATTACGCTGCGGGCGGCGTGTTCCATGCCATCACCAATCCGGACGGGCAGGTGCTTGTCCCAGGCTATCTCTACGAAGTGAAGAACATCCCCGACTTCAACAAGACCTCCGACACGCGTGTCGAGCTGGTCGGGGTCATCAAGATATAGGAGAAGACTATGACGATTTCCAGAGACACATTCGACCCGTCCAGGAACTACAAACGGGTGAGATATCATCAGGACCGCGACCTGCTGGACTCGGAACTCAATGAGCAGCAGGACATCGCAATCCGTGAGCAAAAGAAGATAGCCGATCTGCTGTTCAAAGAGGGTGCGATCATCTCCGGCCTACTTGTATCCGTCGCGGCCAATGTCCTAAATGTATCTGCAGGCGTCACGTACATCGATGGTCATATCGAGGCTATTCCAGGCGCGGTGCTCACTTACGATCAGGCGAAGTCCTCCGGCTTCGACTATGTCTACGTCGAACTCCTCAAATACAACTATGGCTTCAATCAGGATGCCGGGCTCGTGAACCCCGCGACCGGAGAACCGACAGCAGAGCGTGAGAAGTGGGTGCTTTCGCTCAAGGATCACGATACGAGCGGCGAGAACCTGCCCAACAACGTGACCGAGCGTAAGGTCGTCGCGATCTATAAGTTCGACCGTCAAACCGATGATGTGGCGGCAACGGTTCAGGAGAAGTCCAGCATATACCTTAGCGATTTTCTCGGTACCCTCCCTGGCAGCCGAATCACTGTCGCGTCTATCACTGAGGACCAACTCTCATTTGCCGCCGCCGAGGGTCTTAACTCACTTTTGAACAACTTGGCGGAAAGGACCTATGACCAGGCAGGCAGCTATCTTGTCAAGGGTTTCGACAGTTTCCTCGGCTCAAGTGACGGCACGAATGTACGCGTCATCACCAACGCTGGCCGAGCATACATCCAGGGCTATCGTCTGCAGAAGGACCTGCCTACAACCACTCTGGTTCCCAAAGCAGTTGCGACGAAGAGTGTTCGTGGCGAGCAGAAGACTTATGTCACGGGTCAGCGCAGCTACGCTTTGAACTGCACTCCGCTCAAGCAAACCACTCAGGTCGAAGCGATAGTCGAGATAGTCTCTAATATCACACGCGGGTCTGTTGGAGGCGGTGAGGACCTGCTGGTTCCGAATCCTGTGGTCGATATCATCGAGGTTAGCCAGGGCGCAACCGTCTTTGCCGAGGGCACTGACTGGATGCAATCGGGAAACTATGTCGACTGGACAGGCACCGGCAGCGAACCAGCCATAGGAACTACATATACCGTTCGCTGGACATACGTAAAGCAGATGGTGAAAGGCACCGATTACGTCGATGGCGGGTGGTTCGGCCAGCCCGGCTATCCTGTTGCCGGTGAATACTTCTATGTGGTCACGGCGCTCTCAGCATCGGGTGAGACCGAATACTTGAGCGGTCGAGTAGTATCGCGCCAAACCGCCACAAGAGAGGCAAACCTCATTACCTGGAGACCGATCAGTGGCGCGACCGGCTATCGCGTCTACCGCGCCTCTCCGAACTCAGGACGTACCAGCTTCAGAAAGCTCAAGGAAGTCGGATCGGCGGTCACGTCATATATCGACGACGGTGCAGATGACACCACAACCGCAAACCCGCCTGCATCAAACTCAAGTGGGCTTTCTCAGCCGGTGTCGGAGATAGCTGCTGGGAACACAAGCACAATCAACTTCGGCAAGACGAGCGTAGGCAGCGATCCGGTGAATGGCTCGAACTGCAGCATCGATTACGATTACTACCTTGGCCGCAAGGACATCATCTATGCGACTGCCGGGGAAATAAAGCGGCTGGAGGGCGCGCCGTCCGACTTCCCGAAGCTTCCGGTTGTACCTGAAGGCAGTCTTGCACTCGCCAGCATAGACTGCCCCGCAAATTCCGTTGCGATAACCGTCCATAACTTCGGACTCACGCGCATTACAATGGACCAGATCCACAGGATAATGCAGGACATCGAGGACCTGAAATACAATGACGCGCAGTACCAGATGAACAACGACCTGCAGAACAGGGATGCCCAGACCAAGAAGGGCATCTACTCCGACGACTTCTCAAACGAGGCTCAGTCGGATACGTATCACGCCGAGTGGAGTGCGCGTATCGATGGTGTCTACAAGTTTGTTGCACCGGCCCGAGCGTCGTCGTCTCGCGTTCTGGAGGTGGATACAGCCCATAGCAATGCCCTCTACAAAGGCAGTCTCGTTCTTCTTCCGGGTACGGAGCGGATACTGGTCCAGCAACTCGACTGGTCGGAGGAGAAGAACATCAACCCTTACGCAGTGTTCGAAAAACCGCCGGCGACAGTCGAAGTGACGCCCAATATAGGGCGCAGGGGTCAGACGGGCATTGCCGTGACCGGCTCTAATTTCACTCCCAACGCGGAGCATATCACGATCCGCTGTGACGGCCAGATTGTAGCGAGTGATGTTCATGCTGATGCAGCGGGTCGAGTGGTCTCCTCGTTCGTGATACCAGAAAGCGCAAGCAATGGAAACCGGATTGTTGAGGTCACCGATGGCACTTACTCTGCCCAGACCAATCTGCAGATAAACGATCCACTGGTCGTGACTCGGGTCGAGCGCGTGGAAGTCACGAAAACTGTAATCCAGACGCAGACAATTATACAACAGCAGATCATCCGCGTTCCGGTATACCGGACTGTATGGCGATGGTGGTGGGGTTGGAACAGATGGGACCCGCTCGCGCAGACGTTCAGCTTCACCGAGAGCAGGATCATCTCAGCAGTTGGATTGTTCTTTACGAAGAAGGACCTGTCTATTCCGGTGACTGTCCAAATCCGGGGCGTCACTACCGGCTTGCCAAATGACGTCATATACGCCCAGCAGGTAGTCTCTCCGAGCGAGATCAACCTCGATGCGGAAACGAAGGTCGTATTCAATGATCCGTTCAACGCCGAGGCGAACACCAGCTATGCGGTCGTTATCCTTACCGACTCCACGAACTACCGGGTGCGCGTGGCGACTCTGGGGCAACTGGGCCAGAACGGTGTCATCACAAAGCAGACCTACACGAGCGGTGTGCTGCTCGAAAGCTCCAATGCTGAGACCTGGACTCCTCTGAACGGCTCCGATCTCGCGATGAAGATTTACGGCTATGAGTTTGCCTCTGCTGGTGAGGTGCGTTTCAAGGCAATAACCGGCGTGCAATTCTCCGAGCTTAACATCGATGAGTATTCGGCAATCCCACAGGGGACGGGCATGACCTGGGAATACTCAATGGACGGCGGAGTCACATGGGACGCCATGGTGCCTGAAGAAGAAGAGACTCTGCCCAACATTGCCGCGCAGGTGATCGTTCGTGCAAAGCTTTCCAGCAGCACGGTGAACGATACGCCTGCCCTAAACTACAAGGACGTGAACCTCATTGGCTATCTCAACAACCCTAACGGCGTCTATATCAGCCGGGAGAATGAACTGACCCAGGGAGTGGAATCGAGTAAGGTATATGCACAGATGAACATCCCCAGCGGATGCACCCTCAACTGGTTCGCCTCTAACGATGGCGGTGCGACCTGGGAGCCGATGGCGCTGGATTCAACTCGCGAGGTCGACCAGACCTGGACGGAATACCTATACCTGCGCACATTTGCCAATCCTGCAGGCAATCGCGTCCGCTACAAGGCAGTGCTGACCGGCAATAACCTGATCTATCCGCGCATCCACTCGTTGGGCGCGACATTAAGCTAGGGGAACAAATGGTGCTGGTTAAACGACGCGGCGGGATGACTGAGTTCATCCCGTCACCTTCTGAAAAACGGGACGGTGTTATACGTAACCACGTGCTCGATCTGCTTACCAACATAGATGCGCGCCTGAGGAGGATAGAAGATACCGCCGACCTACCAGGCGATCTGGCTGAATCATTTGCTGACACAATGGCCCTGATCACCCGTGAAGAGGCTCACGTGAAGCGGCTCAACGAGGCCCTAATAGAAGCTGGTGTCAATCGCGGCGAAGATATTGCCGACTGATTACCAACACCACTCTACATCCACCTCGAACGCATCCAAAAAGAAACGAGAAGCTCTGCCGGACCTTTCCAAATGGACTTGATGTTCTTCAGAGTTTGAGGTAATCCCTAATGATGACAATCGCTCAACCCCAGTTTCGGAGCGAGTACGGAGGAGCTATGAAGAAAGGTTTGCGAAGCAGAATACGGACGCTTCGGTGTCCCCAGTTTGAGCCTGAGCAAGAGATTTGCCAGGATAGGAAGTTTTTGCAGCGGTGTTACGTCGAAGGGTTCGATTCGGCAGTGTACCTGGTCCTTGAGTATATGGACAAGTATACTCCGCTGTCGGAGTTGCTTTTTACCTACGTGGAAGAGCTTCGAACCAAGCGCGTTGCCGACATCCACGGTGATGGTCAGCCTGGCACGGTTGTTTGCAATGCTGGATTCATTCTTGCCTGTAACGGAGTATCGAAGCTCGTCTATGAGCTTCACGGCGACGAAATAGAGTGGGCGCGATCAATCGCTCATTCCGAGGACACTGAAATCATCTGATCGCTTCAAGCGGGCCTCCCCACATCAGGTAAGAACACCGTTTCTGTTCACATTCCCAAGGTTCCACTTGACTTTCTGCCGCCTGTTGAGGCATTCATTGGATGTGAGCAGAACAGATGTTCTGTTTAGAATCCACGGAGGTAACGCCATTTGAAACTGCAGGAGATTAAGATAGGACTCGAACTTGAAACCGTTCAAAGAGAGCGGGGCACAGTGGCCAGGGCCATTCAAAGTGTAGTGGGCGGCGAGGTTACTCACGCAGGCGGCGGGACGTATGACGCCTGGGAAGTGCGGGACAGGCTGGACCGTATGTGGCGAATCGTTGCCGATTCCTCGCTCACGAGCGCGCCCACCAACTTAAGGGCCGAAATGGTCAGCCCGATTCTCGGCTATGACGACATACCCGAACTCCAGGAAGTGGTAAGAGCTGTTCGGAAATGCGGGTCCCAGGTTGATGAAAAATGTGGACTTCACGTCCACGTCTCGCATCCGGATATCACTCCGAGAGCACTCGCAAACCTCGCCAAGCTGATCTACAAGCAGCAGGACATCATCTACGCCGCGCTCGGGGTGAACCAGCAACGGATGGAGAAATACTGCAAGCCCATAGACTCTGCATTTATCGAGCGTATCACGAAGAACCCGCCCAGAGATTTTAGGCATCTTAACACCCAGTGGTACGGGCAATACGTGGAGCATCCTCAGCGTTACGATTCGACGCGCTACTCGATTTTGAACCTGAACGGCTACTTTTTGAGATCTGCCATTGAGCTGCGAGCTTACGCCGGCAGCCTCCATGCAGGCCGAGTCAAAGCCGTGATCCTCTTCAGCATGGCACTCCTTGCAAGAGCTATGAACTGCCGTGGAGCGTCGGCGAGGAAGCGGGAGTATGATCCGGCTTCGGCAAAATACGATATGCGAGTATTCTTGATATCCGCGCTCAAAATGAACGGCCCAGCCTTTAAGACTGCTCGCGCGCACCTCTTGCATCTGATGTCTGGAGACTCCGCGTGGAAACACGGCAGGCCAAAGTCGAAAGGGAAGAAACCGGCTGCCGAGACGACGGAGGTGTGCTGTGAAGCTAACTAAGATACCGATTCCCGCTGATGTGCTGGAGGGTTTGGAGGCAGTCCGGCTCTCCGGCAAAACCAACATGCTCGATGTTCCGATGGTGGTGAAGCTCGCCCTCGATATGGGACATCCGCAGACGGCACTGTGGGTGCGTGAACGCCAGGCATTGTACGTGGTCGGCTTCTTCCGAGGCTTCGAGGCAGCCGATAAGCTCGATGAGAACGAACTCAGGGAGATGACCGATAGGTTCCTTGATAGTGAAGGAGGTGAGTCCTGATGTGCGGACAGGTTGGTGTGATCTATGGCGTCAAGAAGAGGCAACCGGAAGAGCGCAGTTATCTGAAGTGGCTGTTTATGTATTTGCTTCTTCTAAGTGAGAAGCGAGGTCCCTATGCGACCGGAATAGCGTGGATGAAGACCGACGGTACTCACAGCATATTCAAGCGCCCATTGTCCGCGACCGGATTCATCAAGGAGAAAGAGTTCGTCGAGGTAATCTCTGAGGTTGATGATAATACTACGTGGCTTGCGGGACACACACGCTGGCCTACTCGAGGTGACGTGAACCTGCTTGCCAATGCACACCCAATTCGAGCTGGGGCGATTGTCGGGACCCATAACGGTACGGTTGTCAACGTGGACGACCTGTTCAAGCACTTCGATCTGCCCCGCTTCGCTGAGGTGGACAGCGAGGTCATCTTCAGGATGGCCGATGCCACCCTCCGCGACGGACGCATCGATATTGCAGCGTTCAAGAAGCGTCTTGCGCTCTGCCGAGGATTGATGAGCGCCGTCCTTGCATCGAAGCTCGATCCCAAAAGGGTGATCGTTGTAAAGGGCAACAAGCCTCTGGAACTGCGATATCACCCGGAGCACCGTGCGATAGTCTATGCATCAGAGGGCGCGTACCTCGATATCGCGCTGCCGTCCGAAACCGGCTGGCAAGGAGTTGCGACGAAGCCTATGAGCATAATGACATTCCACTGCGACGATCTGCCGAAGTTTTCCAGCGAGTCGTTCCGATTGGCTGGACGGGCTGGCTTTCAACGCTTTACGGGGGCTTAACAACGAAGATTACTAGACCAGAGGAGGAAGTCATGAAAGAAGCAAAGATGGAAATACTGGACCATATTCCGGCAGGAGCGCTGCTCGCCTTTGTATACGGCACGCTGAAACGAGGCTATTGGAACTACGACAGATTTTGTAGCGACGCGATCCATATTGAGGAGGCTGCGGTTCGGGGACGTCTCTATGAGCTGCCATCCGGCATTCCGGTTCTGCAGGTGCCCGATAACTACGTTCTGGCTGCCGGAAGCCTGGACCCTTTGACAGACGTTGCCACGCAAGAATCGTTTCGCGATAAGCTGGCGGTTGCAACTGATCATGAGAAAAATTGGCTGGCAATTCGCGGAGAGTTGATGGTCTTTCCTGATGCGCGATTGTCCCTGCCCCCAATTGATCGACTGGAGGGATTTAGACCGGGATTGCCCAGCCTGTATAATCGCGTGCTGGTTCCAGTCATGCTCGATGATAACAGTCTGATTCCGGCGTGGTGCTATGTGGCCGGAAAAGATGTGGCAAGGAGCATGGTGCCAACCGGAAGTACGAACTGGTCCCGGAAGTGAATCGGTACCAGGCAGGTGCTACTTATACAGTGTAGACGTATAAGACGCATGTGGATATATTCAAGATTATGGATACGAAGCAAATGCAGCGCAGTGTAGGTAAGATCATACAGGCAAGGAGAAGCAAGCTCGGCTACAGCCAGGAGTCGTTTGCTGATGCAGTAGGTGTGCATCGAACTTATATCGGCTCGGTCGAGCGCGGCGAGCGCAATGTCACGCTCAAGAACCTGCTACTTATCGCTGACGGCCTCAAGATGCCGCTCTCAACTCTGATAGCCGCAGCCGAAGCGGAAGTGATGATCTCCGGTTCATAGATCGAGACCATCCGCGCTGTTCTCCTCAAACAGGCGACCGAGCCTGATATATCTCTTGAGCGTGGCGAGTGAGCGGTGCCCCGTCTGCTGTGCGATTATGTGCTCGACAACGCCTGCTCTGCTCGCTTGCGTGCAATGTCCGCTTCTAAGACTGTGACCGCTGTATCGTGATGGGTCTAGTCCCGCTGTTTCTGCAGCCCGCTTGATAATGTCCCCGACCGACCTTCTGGATAGCCGCTCCGACACAATGTTCCCGTGCCGGTCGAGCCCTCTAAAGATAGCGCATTCTGATATACCCGAACACTCCAGCCAGAAGCGAAGAGCGGTTACGGGGCATGTATCGGGATTCTTGCCGTGCGGGATGCCTACCCAGCGGCCCTCGCCTTTCTGGTCGGTTTTTGAGCGCCTCAAGAGAACTACCAGTCCCTCATCTCGATAGCTGATGTCTTCAACATTCAATCCCACGATTTCCGAGCGGCGGAATGCGCCGGCGAAGCCCAGGAGGATGAGCGCTCTGTCTCGCGTGCCGATCAGGGTATCCGGCAGCGCTTCAGCCATGCACTTGATATCTTCGGATAGCAGTGCATCTACAGGCTTCGGCGGCGTGCCCAGCTTGCGTGTGATACCTCGGAGCAGTTCCCGAATCGCCGGATGGGTTGTAGGTGTCGGATAGCCCGATTCCCTGTGCGCTGCGGCTATAGCAGCGGAATGCCGGCGGATGGTGGTCACGCGAAAATCCCGCATTGCAAGGGACGTAAAGTAACAGGCAACTACCTCGGGGGAAGATGGCAAGTTCGGCAAACCAAGGTCATCACACCAGCGGCTGAAAGCCTGCCAGTCCCTGGAATAGACTTCGCGAGTGCTTTCCGCGACGGTTGTTGAGAGGAACTCCTGGGCGTTTGAGAGGATTTCAAGAAGCTCAGGAGATGCCCCCTCCATCACTTCCTGGAAGACACTATTTCTGGAAGCCAGTGTAGCATGGCAATTAAGCATTTGCAAATATCCGTCGCATATCGGCGTCCTTGGATCCGGTTTGCGGAATACAAGGAGTCGCCGTGACTGTGAAGCATAAACTGACATCAACAGTAAGTCAAGTATCTGATGAAAAAGAGTCCCCGAAAGGTTTTCTAGCTTCCACGAATAGTGTCTTATCGCACTCGAAGCCCGGCAGGCGTGACTTTCCAGAGGTGCTCAGCCAGTGAGCGGATAGGTTCCCCCTGAAGCCAGTCGGACTCTGACGTGGAGGTTCGTTGAAGATGAGATCGGCAAGGCTTCTCGTTCGACTGCTGGTGCTTGTTCTCGTCCTTACCGTTCAGGTCGGGGCGGCAGATCTGACAGTGAGCATCATTGATGTTGGTCAGGGTGATTCCATCCTCGTCCAGTATCCCAATGGCGCGAACATGCTCGTAGACGCGGGAACATCAAGCGCCGGTAGAGCAGTGGTAAGTTATCTAAGGTCTCGCAAAGTCGCGGCACTGGACATCCTCGTTGCTACCCATCCTCACGAGGACCATATTGGAGGCATTAAGACAGTGCTAAACGTGTTCTCCGTCGGTAAGGTCTGGGACTCCGGTTGCAACCACGGTTCGCGGACTCAGGCGAACATGCTCTCTGCGATCAAGACGAAAGGCATCCGATTCGAGACTCCCAAAGCAGGGCTTACCGAGCGGATTGAAGACGTAAACGTATCAGTGCTTGCTCCGAAGGCTGAAGTTATGGACGATGCTAATAACAGCAGTCTGGTGCTGCTCATAGTCTATGGCAAGACGAGCTTTCTACTGACGGGAGATTTGGGGGACTGCGAGCGGCAGTCCGTAGCAGTCTGGCCCGAGAGCACGGTGCTCAAAGTCCCTCATCACGGGAGTAACAACGGCATTGATCTGGCTTTTCTTCAACAGGTGAAGCCAAAGATAGCAGTCATCTCGTGCGGCAAGGATAATTCCTACGGGCACCCGCACAAGTCGACGCTCGATACGCTGAAATCCGTTGGGGCATCCACATACATAACAGCCGAGTCAGGAACTATTGTGCTGACATCAGATGGAACAAGTGTCACGGTGAAGACCTTTGCAGGAGGTGCAGGCAATGAGGGCGTTCGTGGACAGATTCGAGGGAGATCAGGCAGTGCTGCTTCTCGGTGATGATGAGGAATTCCGGATCGCTGTTCCCATACATTGGCTTCCACAAGGCGCGAGCGAGGGCATGGTTCTCAAGGTCGACTTCACTATCGACGAGAATGCCACCTGTGAAGCAAAGGCCAAAGTAAATACGCTTTACGATGATCTGGGAGGAAGTACATAGGACCACGTTCTGTCTCAATTTTTCAAACTTGACAAGATACTTATAAGTAGCGCATAATGCGTCTGTCATCTAGCCGCTGTACATTAAGATGTCGTGCCTTACGCAGGGCATCAGGTGCAGACAACGTTGCAGCAAAGGCAAAAAGCCGACACTTAGTGGAACATCAGGGTCTACTATGTCTTCTCAGAATGTGGTAAACAGGCTTGAAGATATCGTCATCAGCTTGTAGCATGTCTGTGCTCGAACCCTATGCGATGCCCGATTGTTAAGGAGGGATGTCTATATAGCTAATCTACAGGTTGTAACCGAGCCGGTAGTGAGGCTCGCTGATTCTTGCACCAAAATTCTAAGCATGGAGGAAGAAGATGTCCTACAAGGGCAAAGCATTGGGGATCAGCATCGTGGCGGCAGCAATCTTGCTGCTCGTCGCTTCTATCCCCGGGTGGAGCACACCAGTTATCAGAGACGGCGATCCGGGGACGATAGGCGCATGCCTGGCGCAGCCGGACGGTACAACAGTCACGCTCACCGCCGAGCAGATTCTCCAACGCGGTAAGAGCGGCAAATCATTCGCGATAAAGGAATGGTTCGACCAACGAACCGAACAGCCCCGCCTGGTGGTTGTAAGCACTCGACCTCTACCTGTGGAAGAGTTCTGGACGGCGGATGTCACCGGAACGCTCGACACGTTTTCGGGCACGTCCCGAGATGGCATCTCCATAATACAGAGAGTCCTGATAGTCTCTCCCAGCAGCATAAATGTCTACTGTGATCCAAAGGGGCGACCGTTCATGTTCCTGCCGATCAAGGGACTTGGCATGGAGTGGGCCAACAAGCGTTCACTTGCTGAGCTGTCAGGTACAAGCACCACCCAAGCAGCAAGCGTATCAACGATGGACGAAGGCACTCTGCCTCCGATGCCTGATTCCTTGGACTCTGTGTCCGCACCTGTCTACTGCGCGACCATAGCCGATGCTGAGGCGCAGTACAGCTCTACGAGTCGCAATTTGGTTGAGCTGCAATGCCGCCCATTCAGCGGCGCAACATCAACCCAGTTCACCCTCGGTCAAGATGACCCAGTGGACAGTATTACCGTCTACTATACCGGCTCATCTACCCTGAGCGGAAGAATCAACAAGATTGTCGGAACCATTCAAAAGGACGTGAGCAACAACTACTGGATAGAAGTCGATTCCGGCACGAACTGGACAGAAGGCGATTTTGTCGGTAGTGTTCAAGCCGTGCCCGAAGGAAAGATAGCATGGGTCAAAACGCTGCCGGATGGTGGCAACATACCCAGCTACCAACAAGATCCATATAGCACTCCGCTTGTCGAAAAAGTTGTGTCACGCGCTTTCCCGAATCAGGGGTACTTTTACATCCAGGAGTCTGACAGAACAAACGGGATCCGGGTTGCTGATAGCGGAATGGCATCCGTGTTGAATCCCGGAGACATTGTCACGATCTACGACGGCGATATCACCACGGTGGATGGTGAACGGGTCATCAACTCCTACTACACAGAGTTCGTCTCGTCCGGAACTCCCCCGCCACTTTGGGTCTGGTCAACAAAGCATTGGGCGGCGGAAGCTACAGTGTCCTTACCTCCGGCCCTGTCGGCGGATTCGGACTCAACAATGTCGGTCTTCTCGTTCGCGCTTGGGGGAAGATAACCGATGTCAATTATGGCTACTTCTACATAGATGACGGCTCGAACGTAACGGATGGCGGCACCGCAACCGGTATTCGAGTTGTAGGGCTTGGTGGATACCAACCCTATGTCCCAGCAATCGGAGATTACGTTGCGCTCACTGGAATATCTGGACTAGCTACTTATGACGCCGGCTACGGTTTGGCACGAACTATCCGCGTTGCCAGTTCAGACGACTTGAATGTGGTGCAATATGTTGGCCCGCCAACAGAAGTCGAGGTTCAAGCTACTGGAGTCGATGCAAACAACTACGGAAAAATCACGATCTATTGGAAGTCTGCCCCAGGTGCGACGGGCTATAACATATATCGTGGAACAACCTCCGGTGGGAGGACTACCAGAATCCCATCAATGGAAGCACTCCTTGGAATACTCCCAGCTACACGGGAAGCGATAAGTTTGCATTCACAGACACCGGACTGACTTTTGGCCAAGAATACTTCTACACAGTAAAGGCAGTTCGTGCCAGCGGCGAAAGCATAGCTTCAGACGAAGATAGCGACATACCGGACGATTGGGCTATTCCCTGGGACAGTGGCGATGCTTACGCAATAACGGGTGCTGTTGCAAACCTGTATGGTTATTATGCCGACCTGATATGTGCTGTCGGCCCGGACAACACGGTCTATAGCAACTTGCAGGGCGTTCTGCGTCCTGGAGGGTCTGTCGATCTCGGCACACTTGTACCAGGCACGAATGAACTGCGCTATGCAGATGGCTCTACATTGACACTTCCAGACGATGGAGACACTTTATCCGACGATGATGGCGGGTCGGGTATGCAACTTATGACCGCTATTCCAACTACAGCACTTAATGCAAGTGACGGTCCGTACAGACGCGTAAGGAGCAATTCAACCTGTACAGGTTCCTATGGTGTGTTCTATCCGGGGTGGCGAAACCAGATTACCATGTCGTCTTCCAATCCAAAGGATACCTACTGGACATATCTTGGAAGCAGGACAGCAACTGGGAATTCTGTCTTGGAAGTCGATGCCGGTCTTCAGTGGAGCAGAGTGTATTACAGGTACAATCCTCACCTCTCCCTGAAGTATAAGCGAAGCAATGGTTCGGAAGCACGTGCGCTTGCCCCCAAAACTTGGCCCATCACATTCGACACGTCATACTTCGGCGGAATAGAAATGGTCTATGCGATGCAGCGAAGTGGCAAGAGTTCGGTACCGATGATATTGTTCTACGGTGCCGACCAGAATTGGGAGGAAAAGACTGTGCTTTTGGCCGCTGCCAGTCCGGTGAAAGTCACGACCGGCATGATGAAACGGGCACACTCCATAGCGCAGGGGAAACCGAACCACTATCGGCGTACTGGCTCTCGTGTGGAGAACACCTCATTTGCTGGTGGCCAACTACGCAATAGTGCGGGGCAGTGGGTAACATGGACAGGCGGCCTGACTTCCGAACAAGGTGCTTATCCGTGGCCGGGTTCCATCGTGACATGGACAACCCCAAGCGGGCAGGAGTATTATACTGAAAACGGCATAAGTATACGCTTGTAAAGCTAGGAGGGATGTAGTTTGCGGAGACGTAACGATAGCTTTTTGTTGATAATGCGGATGTTTGTCGTCTTCTTGCTCTCAACAATCCCCTGCTGTGGCGGCGCTGAACAAGCGCCGCCACAGGGATTAGTTGTGTCCAGTGTTCTGGTGAATCCTGAGCTGTATACCGCAGACGGCGGCCAGTACGACTTGTTCATTCAAACCGTTCCTGGGGGCAAGACTACGCGGCTAACCAACCATCAAGCCACTCCGAAACTGAAGCTTGGAGGGGCTATCAGGGATCCTCTGTTCTCTCACGATGGGAAAAGCATTGCGTTCCTTGCGGACTACTCGGACTCAGACGAGAGAAGAACGACAATGACCGGTGCTGCACCGTATCCAAACACATTCCTGAACGTATGGGAAGTGCAGTCCGACACCCACAAGATCTCGCCGATCACGAAAGGTGATTTCGGCTGGAGCATTTTCGGATGGTCTCCAGATAATGGATTCTTGTGCGCGACATATCCCAGCAAGATGAGGACCTTAGACCAAGACGCGCCCATACCGGATAAAGTATATGCCTGGAATATGGCGACACTCCAGGGAAGCAAACTCGCTCGTGTCCCAGATGGTGTCGACGATGCATTCTGGTCTCGTACCGGAAGCAGTATCGACTATCAAACCGGCCCTAACGCAAACCTTTACTCAGTTCCGCGTCAAGGCGGCAAATCCAAGGTACTGCTTCATGGCAAAGCCGGACGGTTTGGATATAGCTTCTCACCCGACGGAAAAAGAGTTGCGTATGTAGACACTAACACAGTCTACGTAGCCAATGCAGATGGTAGCAAGTCCAAGCCGATCATCAAGATGATTAGAGACAAGCATTCACCATTCTCACCTAAGCCGCAGTGGTCAGGAGATGGTAAGAAACTGGCGATAGCGATATATGAGCCATCCGAGAATGCTCAGGCTTCAACCAAGCTCCATGTATATGATGAAAGCACCGGAAAGGACAGAGTCGTTGCTACGTTACAGGAGTCCGTCAGCGATCCAACGTGGTCAAGGAATGACCTGTGGCTCATCGTAAAGATATCACGTGCAGGTGATACCGAAAAGCCCGATCCCAAGACTGGGTGGTATACCTTCAGCCGTGAAGGTCTGTTGGCAGTAGCGATAGCCGATGGCCGTGTGGTTGTCCTGAAAGAGGCGAATGAGGAAACGAAAGGATTAGATTGGTTCGAGACGGCAAAGTAACTTCTGCCTCAATCGAATCGAAAGGACGCGATGGATATGCGGTTCGCGGGGGGTTTAGTGGCTGGCCCGCGAGCCGCTTTTTCCAACGGCGGCCAAGCTTGCAGGCACATTGATACTTGAATGCTAGAGATATCTCTGAGCTTGTATTTGCCGGATTCCTTAATTGCTTCGTATAATAGCATGCGGACTGGGAAGCTATATATAACTCAAGATCAATATTGTGTACATCCGCCATACTGCACATAGACTGGAAGGCCTGCAATGCTGGAACCGAAAGATGTTTTCAATGACCCCGCTAGGCATTGGGCGTTTCTTACGGAAAGAACAGACGCCTTGTTTGAGGGACAGTATTTCGACCGCAAGGAAGTTCCAGGTTACGACAACACCGGGATCAGCAGGAGCCAGTTAAGTAACATAAGAGACCAGATAAAGGAATGTATATCGGCTTTTGCCAACGCCAATCATCTTGGTGGTCTGCTGGTATTAGGTGTCTCAAAAGTCGGAGAAGCGACGGGAATCAGTCACCTTACCGATGAACAGAGAACTAGCTTAATGAGCTTCGACAACATGCTCGTAAATCAAGCCGCGCAAGCCAAGGAATACGACCACGTTAAGGAGGATGGTACTACCTGCAAAATATGTCTAATCTACACCCCCTATACCGAATCGGCGGTATGTAATCTCATCGGTGCTGAGGAAAAGGCGTTCGTCAGACAGGGTGCCCAGAATATTCCGGTCACACAAGTACGGCGCGAACAACTCATTTACGAGAAGGGTATTCGCAGCTTTGAGCAAGGCGCCTGCTGCCTCTACGATCCACAGAGTTTGGAAAGAAGCGTCGTGGATGAGTTCCGCAAGGTGTTCCTTGCAGACGTTGCAGGCGATTACAGTGATGAGGAGTTGCTGTATCAGGCAGGGGCCCTGGTCAAGCAAAATGACGATTATCATTTCACGAACGCTGGTTTCTTATTCTTCGCGGCCAATCCACAGCGGATGTTTGCACTAGCCTATGTCAGACTTTTGAGGTATGAATCAGATTTGGAAGGCGGGCAGAGAGTTGGCTCGGATACGTTGGACAAGGAGTTCACTGGACCCCTTACTACCCAAATTCGCAATATCCGTACATTCTTTCAGCAATCTGGCTTCTTCAAGACGTACCGAAAGCGAAACCCAGAAGGAGGGTTCACAGAGGAACCCGAATATCCTTTGGTTGCGGTAGATGAGGCAATTGTTAACGCTGTTGTCCACCGCGATTACTCAATGAACAATCCCGTGATCTGCGAACGGTTCCACAACGCTCTAATTGTGCGCAATCCAGGTCGCTTACTGCAACAAGAACGTGATGTGCCATCAGAGTTTTCGCTGGACGCATACCTCTTGAATTCTGTTCCACGCAATCCAAGACTTATGCAATGGCTGAAACTGATGCGAGATGAGCGCGGTAATGCATTCGTCAGACAGTTAAGCGAAGGCACTAAGCGTATGTGCCAAGAGATGGCTCAACTGGGACTACCAGCCCCAAAATACGACGTTGATGGAGTGAGCACCGCAGTAACGCTTTTCAGTAATGCTCTGCAGCGTGAGGCGCTTCTTCAGGCAGGCGCAGAATTAGAGGTTTCGGAATTTGCGAACCTGTTTCCACTAACAATAACTGCCAGTAGCGGAGCAGTCCGTAACTCAATGGATGCAAGCTTCGAGCGTCGTGCTATCATGGATTGTCTGGAGAATGCTCTGCGAAGCCACAAGTGGTTTATTCATCGGAACACTTATGGTCGGTTGGTAGCACACCCCAAAGCAAGTGAGGTGGTCCTGCCACAACCAGTTCGTCAGTTGGTGAGACTGTTCCCATCTTACGTTTTTCAGGTAAGGTCATATTTTGGGAGGCTTTTCCTTGTAGTCGACTACACACTTGAGGTGCACAATGCTGCCACTGCTCAGTACTTACAGAGCATTCCTGGGCTGGAATCATTGGTAGGAAGAACTGCTTTGGCCAGATGCAGCGGTAAATCGGAGCGAGTCAGAATCCTATCGCTCGATTCACAATGGGCTAAAGTCTACCTGTTTGGATCTGAATCAGAAGTGCAAGTTCCTAGTTCCGAAGTGTGGCCAGACATTCCAAAGAGTTGGATTGCCCACGTATTGCGGCATGGAGGGGTTAAGTTCGATTTGGACGCTGCTATTAAGCTCAATAGTCTGGCTTCACAGCAGAATGCAGCCCGTACACGGGCAGAACGGGTTCAAGCCACTGTGGTTCGACTTGTCAGCGACGTGTTTCCTCTGACAGTTCTTGATACACGAGTTGGCCTGCAGTCACAACCCTTGCCACTTGCCAGGCTCGCGAATGGCGGTGGACCACTCACACTACATAGTCTACCGGAACCTGCGGTCGAGTTTAAGCAACGGCACGAGAGCGACAACATACGCAACGGTATCACCTCTTTCGGGTCCTATGACAACGAACCCAGAACAGTAGAATTGGTGCCGATCTGCCCTGATGGAATGCGCGACGAAATGGCTGCTCTGATTGATCGGCTGAAGGTTGGCAAGTACAAGTATCGTGGAGCAGAGCGCACATTTGCAGTAAGGCTGGCATACCAGTCTATTATCACAGCTCGTTCAGATAATGAAATACTTGCTGAGTGCCAACGTCTGCTGAAAGAACATCCAGAATGGGGCAAAGCCGAACGTTTAGATCGCCTGTTTCTTGTATGCACGCCAGAACAAGGCCATGAAAGCGAGATAGAGTCTTGTCAAGTGGTGTAAAATCCCGCGGACTCCTGTTGGTCTTCTACGCTATGAACTTACCGCTGACCGGCGCCAGAGCATCCGTGGCGACTT
>Ga0078972_1000104_pt2 | contig 221766 bp, 204 predicted proteins | sample YelNatPaOPGAMG01_FD_67568 | JGI IMG/M metagenome (GOLD analysis project Ga0078972, IMG submission 67568) | Hot spring thermophilic microbial communities from Obsidian Pool, Yellowstone National Park, USA - OP-RAMG-01 (SPADES assembly) (version 2) | ecosystem: Environmental > Aquatic > Thermal...
GTCAATTGCTCTCTGAAAATCAATGACCACGGCTGGTGGTTGGCACGGTCGCTGATCTGCCATAAATTAAAGGCTTTTTTCATTAAGTCGTCATAACTTTTTTCTCCAATAAAGGCTTCGTTAATAGCCTCTTGACCAGTAAACCCAGGTGCTGTTAGACGAGTAGTTGAAGGAGCAGCTGCTCGGGCAAGTTTTTGGTCCAAATCGTGGGGAATCTGCCATTCCCAACTCGCCGGAGTAACAACACGCAAAGTTCCAAGATCCATCGGAAATCCATCTTTAATCGCCAACTCTGCTTCAAGCCTATCCAAAGCTCTTGCATAGTAAAAAGTTATCACTCCTGCGTACTTAGCTTCTTCCCAAAATGGTCTTACCATTACAGAACGAGAGATATCTCGCTCGATTTGTCGTGTCTCTACCAAGCGATCTCTTATTTGAGAAATCGCCTCATAACGATCACTAGCTGTAGCAATTTCTGCAATCGCGTTTTCAATTCTTTTATCCACAATCGGAAAAATCTTCAATCTTAAATTTGGATCCTCAATAACAAAACGATCTCTATCTCGAATACAATCAACTTGGGCTTGAATCAAAGTTACACCAGAGGCTATTGGCAAAGCATCAACTTTAGCTTGCAATTCTTGAAATCTTGATGCTGTTTTGCCTTGTTCTGGCGACCAAAAAACTTCTGTCATAAGATTATTATAAAACAAAAGACAATTAAAGAACAAGAATCAAATTTTATATAAATAAACTGGGCCATAAATAGGGCCTTTCGGAGAAACTTTAAGTAACTTAAAACCCGGAAGAGTAAAAGCAATGGAAATAACGCGAGCCTTAGGCTTTAATTCTCGTTTTAATTTCTCAACTAATTTATCATTAGTCTCTTGAAGCAAATACAAACTCACCACCGTTGCTCGAGATAAATCGACTTTAAAAATATCTTCTTTGATAATATGGGCATTTTTTAAACGTAAAAATTTTAGCCAAAGTTTAGAATAAGCAACCCTTAAAGGACTAAGTTCTACTCCGTAGGCCTCCCTTGCCCCTCTCAAAGCTGCCGCAATAACTAATCTACCATCACCTGAACCCAAATCATAAAAAATATCATCTTTTTTAATTTCCGCCAATCGCATCACCTCCCCCCACTACTTCTGGCTCCAGCGGCACAAAGGGGGCATCTTTTTGGCGAACTAAAAGGTAAGGAAGAAGAATTAGAAGACCAGCGGCAAGAAAAATCACTTCAAACATAATTACATTGTAAAACATTTTAAATAATTGAAATTAACTTATTTTTATGGTTGAAAGGATTGAATGAAGCAAGTAAGATGATAGTAGGAGATTTATGCAGCAACACCCAGTACCACAGCCAATTACCAGCTATGAATTTCGCCTTGTTGGCGATATGACTTTAAAACAGTTTCTTAAATTGGCGGCGGGGGTAGTTTTGGCTTTAATCGTTTACGCTATTAACCCACCCGAACTGATTAAGTGGTTTTTTATTCTTCTTTTCACTGGCAGTGGTGCCGCAATGGCTTTCGTTCCTCTAGAAGGACGACCTTTGGATACTTGGGTTATTGCTTTTTTTAAACGAATTTATTCCCCTACTCTCTATGTCACGCAAGGCAAAGCTCCGCTGCCAATAACCCCACCAACGACGGTTAAAAATCCTCCTCCCGTTATTTCTCCCGCAGAAACTTCTGCGCCAACGGTCAAATTTACACCACCGCCACCACCAACCCCTAAAACTCCAGCAGTGGTTTTTAAAGCCAGTCAAACTTCACCACCACCTAAAGTAGAAGCAAAATTCGCTCAAAATTTAATTATCCCGGCAACGCCGGCTGTTCCTAATATTTTGGTTGGCTTCGTCCACGACAAAGACGGGAAAATTATTGAGGGGGCAATTTTGGAAATCAGAGATACTGCCGGTAATCCGGTCCGAGCCTTTAAAACCAACAAACTTGGCCAATTCCGCAGCGCCACTCCCCTACCTCCAGGCGAATACGAAATAGAAACAGAAAAAGAAGGCTATCGCTTTGATATAATCAAAATCAAGCTCGAAGGGAAAATACTCGCCCCAATAGAAATTATTGGCAAATAATTTTTTAATGTTTGAAAAATTAGAAATTAGAAATTAAAGATGGATCCTGCCCAAATACCAATCAGAGCCAGTACTCAAGATCACCTACCCATTGAGGATATTAAGGACGATGTAGTCATTCTTAAAGATGGCTCTTGTGCTCTGATTCTGGCTGTTTCTTCTTTAAACTTTGATCTGCTTTCAGAAAAAGAGCAAGACGCCATTATTTACGCCTATGGCGCCTTGCTCAACTCTTTAACTTTCCCAATTCAAATCTTAGTTAAATCTCAACGTAAAGATATTTCTTCTTATTTAAACCTTTTAAAAGAACAGGAAAACAAAAAAAAGGACTCCCCTCTTATTTCTAAAATTATTGCTTCTTATGAAAAATTTGTTTCGGAAATGGTTAAGAAAAATAATGTTTTGGACAAAAAATTTTATGTGATTATCCCCTTTTCGGCCTTGGAATTGGGAGTGGCTCCTACTCTAACCTCACTTTTTAGAAAAAGCCGCGGTTTGCCTTTTGCCATAAGTTTTATTTTAACTAAAGCCAAAGATTCTCTTTATCCCAAAAGAGATCATCTTATTAAACTTTTCGCGCGAGTTGGTCTAACTGCTCGTCAATTGAAAAATCCGGAATTGATTAAACTTTTTTCCAATATTTACAATACAGAAAATGAAATTCAACCTTACCAGCCCGTTTAACCAAATTAAGCAAATAAAAGAAAAACTGCCGCTGCCGGCCATTTCCATACCCGGAAGGCCGGGTCCTTCCGACAAAACAGCGGAAACCAGTTTCTCTTCATCGGTTCAAGATCTCATTGCCCCCTCGGCCATCGAAGTTGATTTTGATCATTTAAGAATTAATAATCACTACACTCGAACACTCTTTGTTGCTGGTTACCCAAGATATGTGAGCGCCAATTGGCTTTCGCCTTTAATCAATTACGAGCATTCCCTGCAAATTGCTCTTTTTATTTATCCGGTGGAAAGTAAAACGGTTCTCGATGACTTAAGAAGGAAAATTGCCGAAATGGAAGCGGAAATTTCCACCGACATTGAAAGAGGGCGAGTAATTAACCCCGCCACTCAAGCTCAATTGGAAGATGCTCAAATGTTGCAAGAGCAACTAGTTAAAGGAGTCGAAAGATTTTTTCAGTTTGGTCTTTATATCACTATTCAAGCGGAAACTTTAGAAGAATTAAATAATGTTTCTCGAGGAGTTGAATCCACTTTGGCTGCGCTTTTGATCATCCCCAAACACGCAACTTTACAAATGGAAGAAGGTTTCAAAACCACTCTACCTCTCTGCCTTGATTATTTAAATATTACCCGAAACATGGACACGACTTCTTTAGCCACTACTTTTCCTTTTACCTCTTCTGAACTAACAATGAACGAAGGGATTATGTATGGCATTAATGAACACAATGGCTCGTTAATAATTTTTGATCGCTTTAGCTTGGAAAATTTTAACAGTGTCGTTTTTGCCAAAGCTGGTGCTGGTAAAAGCTATCTGGTTAAGTTGGAAATTTTGCGTTCTCTTATGTTTGACGCAGAAATTATCATTATCGATCCGGAAAATGAATACGAAAATCTCTGTCGAGCGGTTGGCGGTGAGTATATTACTTTTGGCTTTAACTCTAAAGCAAAAATTAATCCCTTTGATCTTTCTCAAGTACGGGAAGAAGGTGAAAATGAAATTAATACTAAAATTCTCTCTTTGCACTCGCTTTTCAAAGTTATCATGGGAAATCTCAATCCGACAGAAGAAGCTATTTTAGATCGGGCCCTGGTTATGACTTACCAAATGAAAGGCATTAATCAGGATCCAGCTACTCAAAATCGAGAGCCTCCTTTAATGGAAGATCTTTACAAAACTTTAATTGGTATGGAAGACCCTCAAGCCAGAACTTTAGCCGACCGGATCGAAAAATTTGTAAAAGGCTCTTTTACGGGTATTTTTGACCAAGCTTCTAATATTGACATTAAAAATCCTTTTACTGTGTTTTCCTTACGCGACCTAGAATCCAGCTTAAGGCCCATTGCCATGTTTATCATTCTTGATTTTATTTGGACGCGCGTTCGCAAGGAGCTTAAAAAACGCATCTTGGTGGTTGATGAGGCTTGGTTTATGATGCAAAGTCCAGATTCTGCCAATTTTTTAAACTCCATTGCCAAAAGAGCTCGGAAATATTATCTCGGAGTTACTACTATTACCCAAGATGTGGAAGATTTTCTGAAAGACGATTTGGGTAAGGCTATCGTCACCAACTCTTCTATTCAAATTCTAATGAAACAACATCCAGCGGCTATTGATAAAGTCAGTCAGATTTTTTATCTCTCTGAAGGTGAAAAACAATTTTTACTGGCTTGCGACATCGGCGAAGGACTGTTTTTCGCCGGCAACAACCATGTGGCAATGAGAGTTATTGCTTCGCCAGAAGAGCATCAATTAATTACCTCCAAACCTCAGGAAATTTTAGAACAAAGAAAGAAAATTGTCATAGAGTCTGCCGCAGAAAAATCACCTATTCAACCCAGTCCTCTTCCCTCAGCCACCAGCTCTTTACCCCCACGATTTAAAAGTGAGATAATAATGGAGAATGGTAGCAACAAACCAGATAATTAATTTTCAAAAACAGTATCGGGAACTCTCACAAGCAGCCCATTTTTTCCTTGATCCGCAAAATCTGGATAAAGATTACCACGGCTGGTCTTTTAAAGCTGTTCAAGAAGTTCTTCAGGATGTTATTTTTAATCTTGGCGCAATTGGTTTAGCGGATCTTTCTGAAGTTTCTGAATTTGACCTTCGACAATTTACAGAAATTCTTGATAGTTTTTTAAAATCTTTTAACGAAGATTTAGAAGCCGCCGCAGTTCCTCAAGATCTGGAAGCCATGATAGAAGCCTTGGAAGAACGAAATCTCCAAGACGAAGAAGCGCTCGCCGCTATTCAGAAAAAAAACAAAACTCGCTGGGAATTTCAAAAAAGGCGCCACGAGCTTCAAACAAAATTTTCTCGATTCGCTGAGACCTCGATTAATCAAACTGAAGTTAATCAATCTCTACCGCAAATCGCCCAAACATTAGCCGAAGAAATTCCGCAATTAGGAATTGATCCAGCTCGAGCAGGTCAAAGTCCAATTTTAAGAGAAAAACTGCAAGCCGACGGTCAAGAAATTTATCGAAAAGCCATTAATAATATTACCGAGATCTCTTCAGAAACTAAAGACTATCTTCTCTCTCGGGAAATCTCAGCCGAAACTCTACTGCAAATTACCATTCGACCCGATCAAGCCGGCACTATTCTTCAAAAAATCACTGCCCCCTTAACCTCAAAACAAATAAAGTACATTCAAAAAGTTTTGGTGCCAGCCTTAGCCATTGACACTATTAACGCTCAAACCTCAGAAGAAATTAAAAATTTTGTCACTCTAAGAACAGCTGAACACTTAGACGAACTAACCGCTTTAAATCTTAGTCAAGATCAAATTACCAGCCTCATTGGCGATTTAAGCCGAACGATTTCACCAACGACTAAAACCGTAACAGAAATTCCCCTTTTAACAATTATTGAAAATGAAATCGTCTTTCCCTTAAGCACTCCAGCCGTACCCGGCAATCAAGGAGGCGAACTAATAAAAATTACCGGCACCACTGGCAGATCAGTGGGTGAAGAAATTCGCCAAGAAATTAAAACCGCCCGATTCGATAGTCTTACCATTAATCAAATCCAAAACGAGGCAAAAAAAATAATTTGGCTGCAGCAAACTGTTCAGGCCGGCAATTCACCGGAAAATCTAGAAAAAATAGCCGCCTTAAAAATCAGAAGTGGCGATCTTAAAAACGCTCCGTTAGAAACAAAATTCCGAAGTTTTGTGGCTGATTTAAGACAATTTCAACAATCTTTTTTTAAGCCAACTGAACTAAGTCGCCTCGCCGGCAACCGCTTTGCTTTTGTTCAAAAATTAACTCAGATTCCTTCTCCTCAGCAATTTGTTATCCAAAAGGTTGGATCTTGGCTGGCAAAAACCAGTCTCGGTAAAGCAATTTCTTCCAAAATCGCCCAAACGGGTCTACAAAAAATCTTTAATTTTGTTTCTAAAAAAACAATTCAAAAAGCTACCGATCAAATTATTAAAGAAGGCCTAGTGAAAATTGCTGGCGCTTTAGGATTAGATGCCGCCGTCGGGGCTCTAACTGCCGGGATGGGAACAGTGATTTTACTGGCAATTCAAATTGGCGGGAAGATAATTAAATCAATCTGGAATAAAGAAAAAAAATTTTTTGCCGCTTTATTGTCAATAAATGAAAAAGATTTAGATCTCAAGAATATTTTTATTCTTCTTTTTATTGTCATTTTTGTTCTTCCCATTTTTCAACTTTTAAACGTTGGTGGGGCGTTTTTAGGTGAACAAAGAGGAGGATTAACAGAAGAAACACCAGGGTCGACAGGCGGTTCTATTGAAGCACCTGCGGCTTGTAGCAACCCGAGACATTTAGCAGAAGAATACATTTGTTTAATCACTAAAGGCACCGCTCCTTGCAATGTAACCAATATCAACGGCACCACCAGAACCAGAGTTGCTGTCTGCTTAAACAATCTTACTTTAGTCAATAGTGAAGGCATTGAAGAGTTAAAAAACCAACTTATTTCTTATTTTTGTTTTAACGATCCTACCCCCAACTGTCCTTTTCAGTGTCTTCAATTTGTTTCTCATATTCAAGTAGCCTTAGGACAGCCAATTAACGGTGATTATGGCTACGCTGGACAATTGGCTAGTGACCCTCCAAGAGAATATCAAAAAGTTGCCACTCCAAAAACGGGAGACTTAGCTGTCTGGAGAGGCAATCCAGGACATATCGCCATTTTCATCCAAACCGTTCCTGATTCGCCAGCAGAAATTATTGTTGCTGAAGCAAACTATGATTTAGCGGGCGCAATTGGCATAAGAAAAAGACCGGGATTAGGAATGGGCAGTGGACCAACTGTCTATTTAAGATATTGTCCTAACGGAAAATGTCAGTGATACTATAGATCAGATGCAATTAATAAAAATAAAGAAAAAATATCAAGTAATCAGCGCGTTAACGGCGGTTGTTTTGGCGCTAATAGGACTTAAACTGTTTTTGCCTCTCCAAAAAGCAACAAGCCCAGAAGTATCCGAAACTAAACCCCAAACGGAAGCAAAGAACGTCCCAGTTAATAGTTTTATAGAAATTTCTTTCAAAGAAACAATTCCAGCCGCAAACTGGAAAATTATTCCCTTTCCTAACTTCGCTTTTGAAACCGAGGCCGCAGATAAAACCTTAAAAATCATTCCTAAAGAAAGCTTAAAAGCAGAGACAAATTACAAAATCGAAATCACTAACCCTACCTTCCCTAATTTTTATTATCTTTTATCTTTTACCACAGAAAAGGAGAAACATATTTATTCTCCGGAAAAACAAAAACAATTTTATCAGCAATTGGACGAAGAAACTCATAGGGACATGCCTCTTTTTGACTATACTCCTTATCGAACTGAAAACTTTACTGTCGGATACTTAAAAGCCTTAACCTTACAAGTTCTCCTTAAAAGGGATACTCCAACTATCCGACAGGAAGTTTTAAACTGGATTAAGTCAAAAGGAGTTGATCCGGCTAGTCACGAGATTATTTGGAAGGTTCAAAAGTAAGTTTACTCGTTTTGCAATCTGACGGGCATAATAATATGCTTAAAGGATTCATCTTGAGCTGGTTTGAATACTCCCGGATTTAAAGGGCCATTCATTTCCAAAATCACTTCCGACGAAGAAACAGCTCCTAAAAAACCCTGTAAGAAACGATAATTAAAAGCGATTTCATTTTTCTCGCCTTCAATTTTAGCTTCCAGTGAATTTTTATTCTCCCCTACTTGAGGCGAATTGGCACTCATTTCCAAAAAATCCTGATCAATTTTTAAACGAATAATATTCGCCGAATCACGGGCAAAAATAGAAACCAATTTTACTGCTCGGCTAAAACTCTCTTTATCTAAAGTTATTTTTGTTGAAAACCCTTGAGGAATAATTTTTTCATAAGCCGGAAATTCCCCTTCAATAACTCGCGAAAAAAGCTCCAATTCCGGAAAGACAAAAACTACTTGATTTTGTTCTTTAGTAAATCCTAAACGCACAGTGGATAACTCTTCGCCTTTCTCTTCAGAAATAATCCGAGCCACTTCCATTAAGGTTCGAGCAGGCAAAAGTAAAGAAAAATTTTCTTTGACTAACGAATCCAAAGCCAAAGTTTTTAAAGATAGTCTGTAACCGTCTGTAGCGACCAAGGAAAGGGTTTTCCCATCAATCCTAAGAAGAACACCAGTCAAAACCGGCCTTCCTTCATCAGTCGCCGCAGAAAAGGCAACTTGATTAATCGCTTCTACCAATTTTTCTGCTGGCAAAGAAAAAAGACTTTCTTCTTCGTATGTGGGCAATTTAGGAAACTCGGCGGCCGCCATACCGTTTAAATTAGCTCTATAACCATTGGCGTTTATATTTAAAAGGTTCTCTTTTACTTCCAAATCAATTTTTCCCGCCGGTAAGGAAGCAATAATTTCGGCCAAAATTTTGGCGGGGATAGTAATTTCTCCTTCTTTTTCGATTTTAGCCCCTAACCGTAGAGAAATACCGGTTTCTAAATTTGTTGCCGATAATTGCAGTTGATTTTTATCAGTTTTAAGGAGTACATTAGCCAAAATTGGCAATTGAGCTTTAGAAGAAATCGAACGCGAGACAGTAGTTAATCCTCGATTAAGACTTTCTTGTAAAATCTGAATTTTCATTCTAATTCTTTATTTTAATGATTAATTCTTAGATTGTAAACCCTATTTCGTTTATTCCTTAAATAGTAGTTGTAGTAGTAGATTTGGTGCATAAGTAGATATTTTTTCAAATTGGCTTTGATTTTCGGGTTAACTTTCTGTTCATATCTAATTCTTATTTTGTTAATATTTTTGTTGATAACTTTAGTTGTTTTTGTTGATAAGTGTAAAACTAGACATTTTTAGCGGTTAAACGCTGTTTTATTCCTGAGATATCCACTCGTAAATCCTCCCGTTCCTTAAGCAAAGCGGCAATTTTATCCACACCATGCATAATAGTAGTATGATCTCGCCCACCCAAAATTCGACCAACTTCCATTAGCGGCAGTCCTAACTCTATTCGTAAAAGATACATTAAAACTTGACGAGGCAGGGCAATTTCCTGTACCCGAGAAGAACTTTTTAATTGACTAGATTTAAGATGATAGTAATCAGCGACAGCTTCAATGACTTCTTTGGGTTTAATGGCTTGCTGAGTCAATTCCTTTTCTGCTAGAGTTTTCCCCAATAAACTGTTAACTAATTCTGTTGAAATTGATAAACCTTTGGTTTCGGCCTCGGTGATTAAACGGGTTAAAAATCCTTCCATTTTACGAATTGATTCAATGTTGGCAGCAATTAACTGGGCAATATTCATGGGAAGATCTAAATGCTTTTGCCGGGCTTTGATTAATAAAATGGCTGTTCGTAATTCGAAATCAGGCGTGGGAATATCGACAATTAATCCTGCTTCGAACCGTGATTTTAGTCGCTCTTCCAATTTGGCAATTTCTTCTGGCGGCCGATCGCTGGTTAAGACAATTTGTCCGCCTTCTTGCTGAATGGCATTGAAGGTGTGAAAGAATTCTTCTTGAACAGTTACCTTGCCGGCAATGAACTGGACATCATCCAAGAGTAAGACTTTGACACTACGATATTTTTTCTTAAAATGATCGGTGGTTTTGTTGCGAATAGCGTCAATGATTTCATTAGTAAATTCTTCGCCTGGACAAAAAAGAATTTTTGTTTCCGGTTTTTGCTTTAAGATTTCATGGCCAATGGCTTGCATTAAATGGGTTTTGCCTACTCCTACCCCGCCCCATAAGAAAAGAGGATTATAGGCTCTACCGGGGTTTTTAGCAACTGCAGTGGCGGCGGCAAAAGGCAGCTGGTTGGAAGAAGACACAGCAAAATTTTCAAATGTGTAATCAGCCCGCAAACGATGGCTGTTTTCACCCGTTAGGGTTTTGTTGTCGGCAGAAGTAGAAAATAAAGGTCCAGCATCAATTTCTTTGGAAGTTTTGGCAATAGTTTTAATGGTAAAAACTAAGCTATTATTGCTTTTAGTGTGTCGGTCAATGATGTCTTTAAGGAGACTGTAATAGCGGTTTTCAATTAAATTCTGAATATAGCCTGAAGGACAGCCAATGGTGGCAATATTGTTTTCCAGAGAAACCAATTGGGTGTTTTGAAAAAGGGTTTGAAAAATAGCCTTAGAAACACTAATTTTTAATTCTTCTTGAATATTTTTCCAAAGTATTTCATTGGTCATGTTTTTGTTTCCAACGGGCAGAGGTTTAATGTTTTTTAAGAGGAAAGTGAAATCATGATAATAAAGTTATCCACAATTTGTCAAGGAGAAAAAAAGATGTTTAGTCTTTGCTTTTAAGCTAATTTACAGTATAATGACAAGCAGAAAAATAACAAAGGAGATTTTATGCCTAAAAGAACTTATCAGCCCAAAAAAATAAAAAGAGTTCGGAAACACGGATTTCTGGCGAGAATGAAAACTAAGAATGGTTGGAAAGTTTTAAAGCGGCGAATGGCCAAAGGAAGAACTAGGTTAACTGTCTAACATGCTTCCTAAAAGAAATCGCTTGCTAAGAAAAGAAATTTTGGCCATGCGGGATAAACCCCTTATTTTTCAAGGCCAATATTTCGGCTTGATATACATTGCTGAGACCGAAAGCAAATTTGGAGTTATTGTTTCGGCAAAAATTGCTAAAAGTGCTGTTGTTCGAAATCAGATAAAAAGAAATCTTTTTCGAGCAATTGAAACTCAAGAATTAAGACCAGGCTGGTATTTATTTCTGGCTAAGAAAGCGGCGGCCAACGCTACGGAAGAAGAAATTAAAGCAGAATTGGCAAATTTGAGATTAGGGATGGAGAAAAGAAAATGAAAAACTTGGTTTTAAAATTGATTCGTTTTTATCAAAGATATCTTTCTTTTGATCAAGGAGTGTTTAGAGTTTTGTTTTTAACGGATAAAGCTTGCCGCTATACTCCCACCTGTTCAGAATATACTTATCAGGCTATCGAGAGATATGGTATAATCGCTGGAAGTTGGAAAGGCCTGAAAAGGGTTCTTCGTTGTCATCCTTGGAGTAAAGGGGGTAACGATCCTTTAAGTTGAAAGAGATTTAGAAAGTGAGTAGAAAATGTTCCAGTTTTTAACACAGCCGATTTTGAATATTCTGATTGTTCTGTATAATTTGCTTTTTTCGAATTTAGGTTTGGCTATTATTGCTTTGACGACCCTTTTTAAGTTGATTTTGTACCCGCTAACGGCACCGCAGTTAAAAGCTTCTCAGAAATTGCAGGAAATTAACCCTGAATTGGAGAAGTTGAAGAGAAAATACAAAGACGATAAACAGAAATTAATGCAGGCACAGATGGAATTATATAAAAAACATGGTTTTAATCCTGCTTCTGGCTGCTTGCCCCAAATTTTACAGCTGGTGATTTTGATTTCTCTTTATCAAGTTTTTAGTCAGGTAATTCGTCCAGGGGCAGAAACTTTGGCTTATGTTTCTCGAAATCTTTATCGTTTTGTTCCTGTTCCGTCCTCGCTGAATTTGAATTTTCTTTTTTTGAATTTAGCTAAGCCAGATTTAATTACTCTGCCAGGATTGGCTTTTCCTTTGCCAGGAATTTTTGTTTTGCTAGCAGCGGCTTTGCAATTTTTAACTTCTTTTTTGATGATGCCCACAATAGAAAAAGAAAGTAAAGTGGCTAAAAAAACCGAGGAAAAAAGTGACGATCTGTCGGTTTCCATGCAGAAGCAAATGCTTTACCTTTTCCCGATTATGACTTTAATTTTTGGTTACACTCTCCCCTCGGGTGTTATTTTATACTGGTTTGTTTTTTCTCTAATTGGTTTGCTTCAGCAAATTTTAATTAGTAAAAAGCTTCCCTTTGGCAAGTTTGGAAGCAAGAAAGGAATGCTGATTCATGAATAAAAATCAACTAACCCAAATTAACAAGATCGCAATTGAACTTTTGACAGAGATTGGTCTGGAGTGTGAAGTAAAAACGGAATTTGATGAAAAGGTTCGAGTTATCAAAATTCAAATTGATTCGCCAGAAGCGGCCTTACTAATTGGATTTCATGGAGAGACTTTGCAATCCTTGCAGTTGATTTTATCTTTTATGACTCATCAAATTCTAAGGGAGTGGATTAAAGTTAATGTTAATGTGGGTGATTATCGCCAAAAGCGCGAAGAACAATTAAAAAAGCTGGCTCTAAATTTGGCCATGAAAGCAAAGTTTTCCGGAGAAACACAGATTATTCCTAATCTTTCAGCTTCGGAAAGACGCATTATTCACTTGGTTCTGGCCGATCATCCAGAAGTAATTTCTGAGTCAGAAGGTGAAGGCCGCAACCGCGTTTTAACCATTAAACCTAAAATTTAAGAAAGGCAATGGCCCGCTGGCTTTCTTTAATGATATCATGATTTCATGGTAGTCAATTTTGCCCTTTTTGCCCTACTTCTTTCTTTGCCATTTCAACTAGGGCGGCACTTTTGGCTAAAAGATTCTTTTGTTTTTGGTCTTAAAGTAGATTATCTCTCCCCTACTTTTTATCTTCAAGATATTTTTATTTTTACTTTAATTATTATCACTTTTTTAAAAAATTATAAAAAAATTTTTAATTTGCAAAATTTAGTTTTTAGTTTTTTGTTTTTAGTTTTTGTTTATTTGAACCTCAGAAATGCCACCTCTCCCCTGCTTTCCCTTTTTACCTGGTTGCGTGTGACAGAATTGATTTTACTAGGTTTGGTTTTTGTTAATTGGTCTGAAAAGGTTTGGCAAATTTTAGATCAAATTTTGCCTTTTATTATTATCTTTGAAAGTTTTTTAGGTTTTGGCCAAATGTTAAAGCAATCTTCTTTTAATGGTTTTTTTTGGTTTTTGGGAGAAAGAGCTTTTAATATCGCTACTCCGGGAATTGCTCGTGGTTCTTTTTTGGGCAGAGTTTTTCTGCGGCCTTATGGCACTTTTTCTCATCCCAACAGTTTGGCCGGCTTTATTTTAGTAAGTTTAATTTTACTCCTGTCTAAAAAGAAAATTGGTCAATTAGATAAAGCTGCCTTGATTTTAGGCAGTTTACTCATAATTGCCAGTTTTTCGCGCGCGGCTTTAGCTGCTGGGGTTTTGGCGGGTTTCTTTTATTTATTAAACCATTGGCGGAAGGTTTTTTGGCTAAAAATTTTTTGTCTAGTTTTTTTTATACCTCTCTTTTTTTGGCCGCAATTAAAGACCTCCCCTTCTTTGGTGGCTAGAAAAGATTTAGCTCTAGTGGCCTTTTCCTTAATCAGAACAAAACCACTTTGGGGAGTTGGTGCCGGCAATTTTATTCTTAATCTGGCTCGCATTCAACCTGTTTGGGAATGGCTTTTTTGGCTACAGCCGGTTCACAATATCTTTCTCTTAATTGCTTCCGAAATTGGCTTGACTGGTTTTTTGGCTTTAGCGGCTCTGTTTTATTTTGCTCTCCGCCGGACTCTTCAATTTAAAATTTTAAATGTTAAATTTTCAGTGTTAACTGCTTTGCTGGCCATCATTTTTACGGGAATATTTGATCACTATTGGCTAACACTAATTCAAAATCAATTGCTTTTAGCCTTGGTGCTGTCCTTAAGTTTTAGTCCTGATCGTGCTAAAATGAGGCAATGAAGCCTCGAGTGGTTTTTAACACGGTCTTTCAAGTAATTAACCGCGGCTTGGTAGTTTTAGTTTCGCTTTTAACCACCGCTTTTCTCACCCGCTCTTTCGGTGTAGAAAACTACGGCAATTATGTTTTTATAACTTCTTTTGTTTTAATTTTTGTCGGTCTTAGCGATTTAGGAACGACTACCATTGGTGTTCGTGAATCAGCCGTTAGAAAAGAAAAAGCGGCTCAAATTTTTGGTTTAGTTTTGGGCATGAGAGTGATAATTTCTTTAATTTTATTGTTTTTTTTAGATTTAGCGGTCTTCTTTTTACCTCAATTTGCTCAGCTTAAACTACCTACTTTGATTGCCTCAACCGTGATTCTTTTTTTGGTAACTCGTACTACTTCCCAGGCAATTTTGCAGACCTTTTTTCGTCTAGATTTAGCCTCTGCCTTGGAGACCTTCGCGGCGATCCTTTTTCTTTTGCCGTTAATTATAGCCAAATTTTGGCAATTTGAGATTTCGCTTTCCTCTTTAATGATTTTTTGGTCGCTGTCAGCACTTCTTTCGGGTTTGGTAGGCTTTTGGTTTGCCGCACGATATTTGCCGCTGAAATTGGATTTTAGTAAAAAAGAAATGTTTAAAATGATTAAAGAGGCTTCACCTTTAGGAATTTATCTTTTAGTTTATTCAGTTTATGATCGTGGGATTGACTCTTTTATTATTAAAACTTTTTTAAACAGCGGTGCTGTGGGTATTTATGGATTGGCTTATAAAATTCACGGTAATTTGATTTTGGGGGCGGCTTTTTTAATGAACAGTCTTTTTCCTGTTCTTTCTTCGCTCAAAAATAATTCTTTAGAATTGAAAAAAATTTTTGAAAAAACATATACGATCTTGCTTTTGGCTGGTTTATTAGTTTTTTTAAGTTTCTCTATTTTAGCTCCTTCGATAGTTTATTTGATTGCTGGTCAAGATTTTTCTTCGTCAATTTTGGTTTTAAGAATTTTGTTAGGAGCAACTTTCTTTTCTTATCTTAATCATCTCACTGGTTACTTATTAATAGCCTTAGGTGAACAAACGAGTCTTTTGCGTTTTTCCTTTTGGGCTTTATTGTTAAATTTACTTTTGAATATTATTCTTATTCCCCGTTTTTCTTATTTAGCTGCGGCTGGAGTGACAGTTTTAACTGAGTTTTTGATTTTAGGACTAACTCAAAATTTTTTGCGTCAGCATTATCATTTAAAATATTCTTGGTCAACTTTAATTGCCAATATTAAACTCATTTTTTCCGAAAAACTAAACTATTTTGAGGTTCAAGAATAAGAGAAATAATTAAACAATAATCAATAACATGAAAAGTCCTGTAATAGTTCATACGGATGGAGGCGCTCGAGGTAATCCTGGACCAGCAGCTGTGGGTGTTTGGATTACAGACGCGGAAAACAATTGTCTTGCCCGCTTTGGAAAAACTATAGGTATAGCCACAAATAATATTGCGGAATACCAAGCCGTCATTGAGGCTTTAGAGTGGTTAAAGTGTTTTCGTGGTTTTGAGCTTGAAAAAGTAAAGTTTTATTTGGATTCTATGCTGGTAGTTAATCAATTGAATGGTGTTTTTAAAATCAAAGAAGCACACTTAAAAGGGTTGTTTCAAAAAATCTATCGGTTAAAACAGGAAATCGGAGTTGATCTTTCTTTTGAATATCTTCCTCGAGAGAAAAATCGGGTTGCTGACTCTTTAGTTAACCAAGCTTTAGATGCTTCAAGGGATTGAAAAAATTCTTTTCACGTCCAGCCTTTTGGCGTTTATTATAAGATAAAGAATTTTTGCGGATTTTACTTGTTTATTTTTATTGTTTTGAATTTTGTTTTTCTTTAAAATGAAAATAATGCCCGAGGACTCTTTTGATTTAAAAACAGAAATTAAATACTATGCTAAGGTTTTAGTGATTGACGAGACAGGGGAAATAGGACCGTGGTTAGTTGCGGAACTTTTGAAGCAGGGTTGCTTTGTTTATTGTTGGGGTAGTTCTACTGATTATGCCTCTTTTCAAAATCAAGCTTCTTTTCAAATGGTTTACTCAACCCAGATGGCATCTTTGGAGGATCTTGATTATTTGTGCTATTTTCCTCAAGAAGAGAGTAATTGTTTAACGGTTCTGAATCAAATTCATTCTTTACGCGCCGTTAAGATTTTAATTTGTTTTTCGCAAAACTCTCCCTTTAAAAACGAATATCACTCATGGTTGACCCGAAAAGACTTGAATGTTCGCTTAGTAGTCTTTGATGTTCTTCAAGAGACAGCCTTAGATTTTAGAACCTTAGCTGAAAAATTAGTGAATTTAGTTTTTTCTCCGGAAACTAAAGGTGGTTCTTTTGCTTTTGGACCTTTGCCGCATCGGAGCCAATCTCGGCCTAAAGAGGCTTATTCGACTGAAGGTTTGACTGAGGAAAAAATTAATTTTCTTTTTGCTCAACTGGAAAAGGAAAAAGAAAAGGAACCATCGCCGCCGTTTCGGTCTGAAGATAATCATAAGTTGCCTCCTAAGTCTTTTCCAAAGGCCAAAATTTTTCTAAAACTCTGGCGAGCTGGATTCTTGTTCTTTTTTTTGGTTTTATTTTTCTTTTCCTTACCTTTACTGACGACCGGTCTTTTAGGAGTTTTAGGTCTGAGAGAGCTCTCTTTAACTAAGAAAAATTTTGATCAAGGTTATTTTTCTTCGGCGATTAAAAACAGCGAACATGCTAACCGATTTTTAACTTATTCTCAAAAAACTCTTTCAGCTACCGGGCCTTTTTATACTTTAGTGGGGTTGGAAAAACCAATGGAGACATTAGAAGAGGTAATAAGTTTTTCTTTGAACATTAACGAAGCTCTCAGGTTGTCTTTAATTGCTAGTAATGAATCCTCAAGTTTATTGAAAGCTTTTTTAGCTGGAGAATCGGGGAAGTGGAAAGAATCAATCGCCTTAACAAAGAGTAGTCTTTCTGTGGCTTATGAAAAAGCTTCTTTGGCTCAATCAGATTTGGATCAAGCGGCCGCTGGCTTTAAATTTCTTCGTCAAACAGAAACTTATGAAAAAATTAAAACTAGTTTACCTAGATTTCGAGAGCTGGTTCTAAAAGGCGAAGATCTTTTAACTGTGTTGCCCCAAATTTTGGCGATTGACGGCCGGAAGACTTATCTTCTTCTTTTTCAAAATAATATGGAACTACGGCCAACAGGCGGCTTTATTGGTTCCTTTGGTCTGGTGACATTGGAGAGGGGAACCTTGGTTGATTTTGAGGTTTATGATGTTTACCAAGCGGATGGTCAGCTTAGAGGGCATGTTGAGCCGCCAGTTAAATTAAAAGAGTATTTAGGTGAAGCGGCTTGGTATTTGCGCGACTCAAACTGGGACCCGCAATTTTCTCTTTCAGCTCAGAGAGCGCAATGGTTTTTAGATAAAGAGATGCAGGTTGCTGTTGATGGCACCGTAGGGATAACTTTGGAAGTTGCGAAAAAGATTTTGGCGGCAGTGGGGGAGGTGGAAATGCCGGATTATCAAGAGAAAATTAATCAAGAAAATCTTTTTCAGAAAGCTGAGTACTATGTCGAGCTAGGAACTTTCCCAGGGTCTACTCAAAAAAAGGATTTTCTAGGCAGTTTGTCTCAGGCTTTAGTGATCAAGGTTAAAAATTCTGGCAATAAAGATTTGGTAAAGATTGGCGAGGCCTTATTTCAATCTTTAGAAGAAAAAGAGTTGCTTTTTTATTTTAACGATCCTCAAATTCAGGCCGTAGTGACTAATTTGGGTTGGGATGGGGGTATAAAAAATTTTCACCCTCAGTCTTTGAATAGTCAACTAATTTCTGATTATTTAATGCTAAATGAAGCCAATGTGGGTATTAATAAAGCTAACTTTTTTGTTCAGCGGAAAATTGGGCATGAAGTTAATTTGAAGGCAGATAAAGTTGAAGAAAGGCTTACTATTAATTATGATAATCAGAGCCCGGCTGAAAATTGGCCTGCCGGTCGCTATCGAACTTATTTACGGCTTTATTTACCGGCAGAGGCAAAGGTAACTTCTGTTTTAGTGGCTGATTCTCAAAATCCTGGTCTTTGGTTGCCCTTTGATTCAAAATATTTTGATGTTAGTAGCAGCTTCGATAAAAATGTTTTTGGTTTTTTAGTGGAGGTTCCAATTAAATCCCAGAAGACATTGGAAATTAAGTATGAATTGCCGTTAATTAGTGAAATAGACAAAAGACAAAAAACTTATCTTTTGATGCTGCAAAAACAGCCTGGTGCTTATCCTTCGGAATATAATTTAACTTTTTCTTATCCTCAAGACTTAATTCCTCTTCGTGTTTTACCGTCGGCCGTAATGAGTAACGGCCGGCTTTTGATTGCCAGCCGGTTAACTCACGACCAGATCTTTCAAATCGATTTGGCGCGTTGAATTGCATAACAAGATTGCTTTTGATAAAATGTGAGAGTTAATTAGACTATTGAATGAGGATCTAAATATGGCGGAGATAAAATTATCAGCTCAAAAAAGAGAAATTACAGGCAAAAAAGTTAAGAGGCTAAGAAAAGAAGGTTTAGTGCCAGCGAATGTTTATGGCAAGAAAACTCAGTCAATCGCTCTTTCTTTAAAAAAAGACGAGTTTGAGAAAGTTTATGAAGAAGCCGGGGAGACGAGTGTGATCAAACTTAAAATTGATGGCGACAAAGAAGATCGACCGGTTCTGATTCAAAATTTGCAGGTCAATCCGATTACAGGAGAGCCACTTCATGTTGATTTACGGCAAATTGTTTTAACTGAAAAGATTAAGGCCATGATTCCGGTGGAGCTTTCTGGAGAAGCGCCAGCGGCAGAGCAGGGCTTGGGAATTTTGATTCAGACCGTTTCTGAGTTAGAAGTCGAAGCCCTGCCGATGGATTTACCGGAGCATTTTGTGGTTGATGTTTCTAAATTAAATAATGTGGGTGATGCTGTGACTATCAAGGACTTGGCTTATGACAAAAGCAAAGTTGAGATTTTAGCGGAGGACGAAGAGATGGTTTTGGCCAAGATTGATCCTTTGGCTGAAGAAGAAAAAATTGAGGTTCAAGCTCCTGAAGAAGGCGCTGAAGGTGAAGCAGCTCCATCTGAGGGTGGGGAAACTCAATCTGCCAAAGGCGGGGAAGAGAAGAAAGAAGAAGAGAAGAAGGAGTAAATCAAATTCTCGTGAGATTAAAAAAGGGGCCGCAAGGCCCTTTTTGGTTATTAGATTTTTATTAGCGATATTTAGCTTTGTTCATTGCTTTCTCATGCCCTTTTCTAATTAAATACCGGACATTTGCTTTGTTAGTATTAGTTGGTCAAAAGGAGTTAGTTTTCTAGCAGTTTTTCGAGGGAGAGAATGTTCTCGTTGTTGGGGTCAATGGCTTTGGCGCGCAAGAGCGCTTCTTTGGCCTTAATTTTGTCGCCCATTTTTAAATATAAAGCTGACAGCTGCAGCCAACCGTCACGGTAGTCTGGCCTTTCTTGCAGAATTTGTTCCCAAGCCATAAGAGTTTGCTGCTCTGCTTTGATTTGGGTTTGAAGGCCTAAGACTTTTTGACGGAATTGGAGATTTTCTAGATTTAAAAGACAAAGCGTAAGAGTAAAGAAAAAAGCGGCTAAAACAATATTAAGGGGAACTGATTGCAGTTTCTGATTGATAGTGGTCAAACACTTTTGGGGCTGACTAGCTTTCTTTTGAGATTTGACTTTCTTGGCCATACTAAAGCCATTATAAAGTTAAAAAACCAGAGTGCAACTTTTAAATTTTCAGAGGCCAAAAAAGCAAATTATTGGCTGGTAGGCCACGAGGAGATAATTAAAGGCTCACTCTCTTTGGGGGCAAATCTTTGCCAAATAGCTTCAGTAACAAAAGGCATGAAGGGATGCAGCAATTTAAGACTATTTAAATAAACATGCCGCAAAACCGAAAAAGCGGCTAAATCACCATTTTTAACCCTTTCTTTAGAAGATTCCAGGTATTTGTCGGCAAATTGATGCCAGAGAAAATCATAAATTACTTCAGCTGCGTGACCAAAGGAATAGTAATCAATATCTTTTGTTACGGTCGCCGTGGTTTCTTTTAAAGCCTTAATAATTTTTTTATCTTCAGCCGTTAAGCCTTTTAGACTGTCGGTATATTCTGGCACATCTTCAAATTTTGTAAACCCTTTTTCCTCTAGCCGTCCGGAGATAAAGCGACCGATATTCCAAACTTTATTGGCAAAGTTTCTCATGGCTCGAATTTTATCTTCACCAATGGATAAATCATTGCCGGCGGCCGTGCCATAGACGAGAGCCATTCTTAAAGCATCGGCGCCATATCGCTCGATTACTTCCAGAGGGTCAAAGCCAATACCTTTGGTCTTGCTAAACTTACGTCCTTTTTCGTCGCGAACTAAACCATGAAGATAAACTGTGTTGAAGGGAACCTTGTTTGTCATAGCCAAGCACATCATGATTTCTTTGGTGACCCAAAAGAAAAGAATGTCATAGCCGGTCTCTCTCACGGTTGTAGGGTAGAAATAATCCAAGTCTGCTGTTTTTTCCGGCCAGCCGAAAACGGCAATTGGCCAGAGTGAAGAGGAAAACCAAGTATCTAAAACATCTTCATCGCCCGGCAAGGGGATTCGGTGGCCCCACCAGAGCTGACGGGAAATACACCAGTCTTGAATATTTTCCAGCCAATGGAAGTAAACTTTTTCAAAATGTTTGGGAATAATTTTGATTTCGCCCCTTTTAACAACAGCTAAGGCTTTTTTGGCTAAAGGTTTGGTTTTAACAAACCACTGCAAAGAGGGGAGAGGCTCGGTAATAGTGCCGCAGCGTTGACAGTGACCAACCTGGTGAGAATAATCCTCGATTTTTTCTAGAAAACCGCCTTTTTCCAAATCTTCGGCGATAAGCTTACGAGCAACTTTGGCGTCCAGACCGGCATATTTGCCGGCAATGGCTGTCAATTTGCCTCGGGGATCAATGCCAATTAAAGTTTCTAAATGATGTCGGCCACCAATTTCAAAATCTAGTTCATCATGAGCAGGAGTAATCTTTAAAGCTCCAGTGCCAAATTCTGGATCAACCGCTTCGTCAGCAATAACTGGAATTTGTCGATCAGTAAGAGGAAGAGGAACCAATTTGCCGACCAGTGATTGATATTTTTTACTTCCTGGATGAACGGCTACCGCCACATCCGCAAACATGGTTTCTGGTCGAGTGGTAGCAATTGTAATTGGACCATATTTGACAAAATAAAGTTTGCCCGGTTCCTCCTCGTAGATATTTTCTAAGTCTGAAATAGCAGTTTGACAGCGTGGGCACCAATTGACAATGCGGTTGCCTTTATAAATTAGCCCCTTTTGGTAAAGACGATGAAAGGCTTCTTTAACAGCCAAAGAATACTTTTCATCCATGGTATAGGCCTCGCGGCTCCAATCCAAAGAGAAACCTAACTTTTTCATTTGTTCACGGATGTATTGACGCGAATCCTCAGCGAATTTGGTAGCTCTTTTTAAAAACTCTTCGCGGCCGATTTCCTGTTTGGTAAGATTTTCCTTGGCCAACTGTTTACAAACTAAGTATTCTACCGCAATAGAAGCATGATCGAAGCCCGGCAGCCAGAGAGTTGGCTCTCCTTTCATGCGGTGATAACGAATCATGATATCTTCGATCACATACATGGCATGTCCTGCGTGAAGACCGCCGGTGACATTAGGCGGGGGAAGGGTAATAACGAAAGGTTTTTGTTTTAAATCTTTTCTTGGAGAAAAATAGCCGTTCTTTTCCCAAAGATTATAAATTTCCTTTTCAAATTTAGCTGGCTCGTAAACAGATTCCATGCCCAGTATTGTATCACTTTTCCGCTTATTTATGCTACAATCCCACTTATGCTTTCGCCAGATGCTCAAAACTTGCTTTATTTTTTATCAGAGTTTGATCAAGAACTTAAGAAAGAAGCCAACCAACCCAAAGTGTCTTTGACTACCACTGTAGGCTTTTTCGCCTTCATTTATGAAAAGATTCGCAATTTGGTGGATTATCAGGAAGAGCATTTACTTTTGCGTCGAGCAATAACACGGATTTTAATTCGGCTAGCTAAAACTCAGCAAAAACCACAGGTTTTGATAGAAGGTTTGGTTCGTGAACTCTTTATGGCGCGATACTTAGAAGAGGGCTCTTTGAGTCAAGCTAAAGTAGAGCAGGCGGCCAAAATTTTAGAAAAGTATTTTCTGCTTTTACAAAATTTAGGCCGCCGACGGTTAGAGAGCGGTGAGAGTTTAGGAGAATTTCTTTTTTCTTTAGCTGCTCGCGAGATTGAAGAACTTTTTGTTCCGACAAATGAAGATTATTTGCTGACTTTTGCTCTAAAACAATTAGAAAAGAGAATAATTTGGATAAAAGAGGCTGATCAAGCGAGTCAGGAAGAAAAAACTACACGGCTTTTAGTTGGTTTAATGCGGGCTTTGGCCAAATATGATGATCGAACTGTTTACTACAAGCTTTGGAAGCTTTATTTTCCCGATTGGAAAAAAGGAAATGAAGAGGCAGTTTTTCAGGTAGTGAAAAATTTTTCCGAAGCCGACGAAATAATCAATCGCTTTTTGCGAGAGCCATGGGCAGAACCTCTGGTTCGTCTCTTAAAAAAACAAATTGCTCCTTTTGAGATTTTAAATGATCTTATTAATCGAGGAATATTAGAAATAAGGGAGATTTTTTCTTCGCCAGAGAAATTAGCCAAAGCGGCGGCTGGCGCTGCCGACTCTCGCTATTGGCGGGCCAAAAATACCCTGCGGCGAAGTGCTTTTAATTCTTTTGTTTATATTTTTATTACCAAAATGATTTTTGCTCTGGCGGTAGAAGTTCCCTACGAACTTTTGGTGGCTTCGCAAGTGAATTATTTGCCGATTTTAATCAATCTTCTTTTTCCTCCGTCGTTAATGTTATTTATGACTTTGTCTGTAGAAACTCCTAAAGCCGAGAATACTCAAAAAATAGTTAAAGAGATTTTAGCGATGACTTTTAACGAGAGCCAATTGGAGAAAATTAGAGTTGATTTTTCAACTCAAAAATCAACTTTTTTGGCTAATCTTTTTCGTGGGCTTTATGCCTTGACTTTTATTCTTACTTTTGGTTTGACTCTTTTGGTTTTAAAACGATTGCGGTTTTCGCTGGTTTCTCAAGGAATTTTCTTTTTCTTTCTTTCTTCTGTTTCTTTTTTTGCTTATCGTATTCGTTCAGCTTTTAAAGAGCTAGTCGTAGGAGAAGAAGAGGCTAATTTAATTTCTCACATTTTTGATTTTTTTATGCTCCCCTTTGTTCGCTTAGGAAGAGCTATCTCTACTGGTTTGCGAGAAATTAATTTCTTTACTTTCTTTTTTGATATTATTTTAGAGGCACCTTTTAAGATGGTTTTGGAAATAATTGAAGAATGGACAAAGTTCTTAAAAGAAAAGAAAGAAGAAACTTTAAATATTATCAAATAGCGGTGATTATGGTTTAGTACCACGTAGGTAAACTGCTTGCCAGGGGCGGTAGTTGGAAAAAAAGGTCTGCTGAGTGAGAACTTCTCCGTTGCGGACAACTTGATAATTAAATGAGGTTTTTGCTCCCCAAGATTTCCAGTCTACTTGTTTTACAGTTCCGACCGGTAAGGTGGGATCGTCTTGATAAAGATCGGGTGGTGGTGGCTGTTGATCCCAGATTTTAACTTTGGAAAGCGTAACCACTCGGTCATCACGCGTGCCATAAAGCTCAAAAACCAGTTTCTTTTTGGGAATATCAATTTTCCGCTGAATTAAAATATAATGACCAGTATTATTTTTGAACTTTAAATCAGCAGTAGGGGCAAAGACGGTTGCATCAAAACCGGGACCTAAATCGTCTTCATAATAATGAACACGGTAAGCATGAGCATGACGCTCGGTTATTGGCAGACCGGCATTTAAAGCTGCCCGAAAAAGAGTAGTCGAAACCTGACAAACACCGCCGCCGTCACCTAAAACTGTTCGGCCGTTTTGAATAATGTAAGCCGGTTCATAGCCGGTAGCGGCTGAGACTTCTCCTAAGGCCTGATTAAAAGAAAATTCTTCTTCCGGAGCAATAAGAAGACCGTTTAAGCGAGAACTAGCTAAGTCGAGGTTGTGAATTCGGCCGGCAATCGAGCCATAGAAAAGCGAACTGCCTTGGCCAATGATTTCTTTAATACCTAAATTGTTGGCCGTGGCTGTGGAAATTTTGGCGGGGATTTTAGTAACCGGAATCTCAACTTCCTGATTTTTTCCAGAAGCTTCTAGAGCGGCTAAGGCTTCCCAAAGCTGATCGACTAATTCTTCTTTTTTGAGCACAATTCCATCTCGAGAAGGTTTAAACTCCTCAACTCGATTGTTGGAAAATTGAAAAAGAGCATTTTCTGGTTCCTGATTAATACTGGAAGCAAAATCATCAACAAATTCCTGGATTTTGCTTCTCTCAAAGCTACCCTGAAAAGCCAAAAAACTCACTAATTCTTCATCGTTGATAATCCACGACTGCTGATCTAGTTTGAGAGTAATTTTTTTGTTGAGAAAAGCTTCAGCTCTTTTCTTAGTTTCAACTAGCATTTTCTCGCTCACTTTAGGAGAAAGAATCTTCGTGGGCAAGGAGAGGATAATTTCTTTTTGTGGACAAGCCAACGATTGATTAATTTTTTGCTTTAATTCTGATAAGTTGATTTCTAAGCCGTTTTCGCCGTTTTCTACAAGGATTTCTTTTGGCGAACTTTGGGGATTGATTTTGACTTGTGGCTCAATAGCGGGAAAAGCGATCTGGGCAGCGATACTGGCAATTTGAGCCTCAAGCTTATTTTGGTCTAACTGATAAATAAAATCAAAATTTTTACCCTTTGACCAAAGATTGATGAGGCTTTTAAAATCTGGCCAACCTGAGACGTTTCGGCCCGTTTGGAAGGCTTTTTGGGCTGTTTCTACTGGCAAATATTTTAAGGAAGAAAGATCTAAAAGATAAGTCTTGCCTTCATATTGTAATTGAATAACTGAAGGCTGATTTTGAGCCAAACGAGCCAGTTTTTCTTGAGCGAAAGCGGGAGCTTCGCCGGCCAGTGAAATTTGACAAACGGTGACTTTAGGATAGATTCGTCTCTGAAAAGCAAGCCAAAAAGCTCCTGCTAAAGAAATTGGCAGACCTAGAACTAAAATTAGAAAGAATAAAATCAAATTCTTGTTTTCCTGGAAAGTTTCTTTTATCATGGTATTGAGTTTATTTTAACTTTAAAATTGTGGAACCGCAAAGTTCATTTTCTAATCCATTTTCAGCGCAGTCTTCAAACCCGCCCGCGGCTTCTATTCCGCCGGCCGCGCCTCCCTTGCCTCCGAATTCTTTAAATTCATCAGTTTCCCCGTCGTTTTCTCCAAAGCCCCCTGTTTTTTCAATTTCTCTTCGGAAAAAATCTTTTTGGTTGTTTTTTTTGGCCATTCTGGTTTTAATAATTATTAGCGCGGGCGGTTGGTTTTTTTGGAAGAAAAAAGGAACTCCCAAACAAGTGACTCTAACTTATTGGGGTCTTTTTGAACCCGCTTCAGTTTTTCAACAAGTTATTACTGATTATGAAAAATCTCATCCTGGAGTAAAAATTAATTATTCTCAAGAAAGCTTAAAGGATTACCGTGAGAGATTGCTCGCCGCTTTGGCGCGGCAAGGGAATGAAGCCAAACCTGGCAGTGGAGTCGCTCTAAGAGAAAGTCCGGATATTTTTCGCTTTCATCAAACTTGGGTGCCCATGCTGGGTAATTATCTTTCACCTTTGCCAGCGACAGTTTATGATGCCGTGACTTTTGAAAAAACTTTTTATCCTTCAGTTAGGGAGAGTTTGCGACGACAAGGTCAATACGTGGGTATTCCTCTAGAAACAGACGGTTTAGCTCTTTTTTATAATGAAAGTCTCCTTAGTGCTGCCGGGGTTACTCCCCCCAGAACTTGGGGAGAGTTAAAAGACGCCGCTTGCAAACTTACTGTTCGCGATGAACAAGGGAAAATTATTACAGCTGGAGTGGCCTTAGGAACCACGAACAATGTTGATTTTTGGCCTGATATTTTAGGCCTGATGTTTTTACAAAATGGAGTTGATCCGGCAAATCCTGCCTTTTGTACTTCAGAGAGTGGGTCGGCGGCTGGTGGAGAAATTTGTCTAGGTCGCGATGCCCTTTCTTTCTATGCGGTTTTTGCTACCAATCAAGCTTGCTCTAGTGAGGATGGTTTTAATCCTGGCCCGGTTTGGAGTGAAACCTTACCTGCTTCTACTTACGCTTTTGCTACTGGCAAGTTGGCTATGTTTTTTGGTCCCTCTTGGAGTGTTTTTGACATTCAGAAACTTAATCCAGCTCTAAAAATGAAAGTGGTGCCAGTGCCTCAGTTAGAAGGCAAAACGATTACTTGGTCTTCAGGTTGGGTTGAAGGAGTTTCGAAAAACTCCAAGTATCAAGTAGAAGCGTGGGAGTTTTTGAAATATTTGTCCTCAAAAGAAGTTCTCCAAAAGCTTTATCAGGCTGAAAGTGCCCTACGTGGCTTTGGCGAACCCTATTCTCGAATGGATATGGCTGATTTATTGATTGGCCAGCCGTATGTGGGCGCATTTATTGAACAAGCCCCCCAGGCTAAAAGCTGGTATTTATCTTCGCGAACAGGTGATAATGGCCTTAATGATCAAATTATCAAATATTATGAAGATGCCGTAAATGCTGTAACTAAGGGGGGAGATCCGCTTTCTGCACTTAAAACGACTTCACAGGGAGTATCTCAAACTCTCAGACAATATGGATTGGCACGCTAAAGCTATTTGGCAAACCCTTTCCTATTCCGATCAATATGATTATCCATTGACAGCAGAAGAGATTAACCATTGGTTGACAATTCGTTCTTCACTTTCCATGGTTAAGAGAAAGCTTTCTCATTTGGTTAAAATTGGTCAAGTTCAAGTCAAAGAAGACTATTTTTTCCTTCCAGGCCGTCGAGAGATTTTAGCTTTGCGCCGCCAGCGGGAGATTTGGTCAGCGCAAAAACAGCCAATAATAAAGAAAACGGTTCAGCGCTTGCGGCTTTTGCCGGGAATTAAATTTATTGGTTTAACGGGAGCTTTGGCCATGAACAATTCTGAGGAAGAGGGTGATATTGATTTGTTGATTATTACCGCCAAAAACACTCTTTGGTTAGTGCGTTTGCTTATTATTTTGTCCTCACCGCTTTTGGGAATAAAAAGACGAAAATATGCCGACAAGGAAGTTAAAAATAAAATTTGTTTTAATCTCTTTTTGGATGAAAGTTCTTTGAAGGTAGAGCCGGAAAATCTCTTCATCGCTCATGAGATTTGCCAACTTAAGCCGCTTTATAGCAAAGATCAGCTTTACGAAAGGTTTCTAGCGGCTAATATTTGGGTCAAAAATTATCTTCCTCAGGCTATTGAGAATTTTCAGTTTTCTGCTGTCAATTTTTCATCAAATTCGAACTTTCAGTTTTTAATTTGGGGAATAAATTGGCTGGCTTTCAAAATTCAGTATTTCTACATGAGATCTAAAATAACCACAGAAAAAGTTTCTTTGCACCAAGCTTTCTTCCATCCTCGCTCTTGACAAATTTTTAAAAGTGTAGATATAATAGCAGTCGAACTCTTCAAGTGATAATTGGGAATTTCTTTTATGATTTAGTTTTAAGAAAGGAGTTTGTCTATGGCAAAAAAAATTCAACCTGCTCCTGGTTATGTTTTAATTGAACCCGCAGAAGCGGAGAAACAAACTGCTTCAGGTATTGTTCTTCCTGAATCTCACGATGAAAAACCTCAGAAAGGTAAAGTTTTAGCAGTAGGGGATCCTGAATCCTGTGAATGCGGTAATAAATGTGAGCGGAAGGCGCCTTGCAAAGAGGGCGACACCGTGATTTATAAAAAATGGGGTGGTAACGAATACAAAACTCCAGATGGCAAAGAACTTCTTTTCATAAAATTTGAAGATATTATGGCGGTTGAAGCTTAAAAAAGGAGGTAGCATATGGCAAAAATTTTAAAATATAAACAAGAAGCACGAACTTCGCTTTTAAGCGGTATGCGGCAGGTAAAAGATGCCGTAGCCACCACACTCGGGCCTAAGGGGCGCAATGTTGCCTTAGAGAAAAAATGGGGCGCACCGAATGTGGTTCATGATGGCGTTACTGTGGCTAAAGAAATTGAACTAGAAGATCCGTTTGAAAATATGGGAGCTGCCCTGATTAAAGAGGCCGCTTCCAAAACTAATGATACAGCGGGAGATGGAACAACTACCTCGACCGTTTTGGCCTACGCTATCGCCGAGGCGGGAATGAAGAATATTATCGCGGGGGCTAATCCTATGCTGATGAAGAGGGGAATGGATCGGGCGGTGAGTGAAGCGATTGCTGAGATAGAAAAAAGAGCCAAGCCGATTAAAGGTAAGGAAGAAATTGCTCAAGTGGCGACTATTTCGGCGACAGATCCAGAAATTGGTCAAGTGATTGCTGAAGCGCTGGAAAAAGTTGGCAAAGACGGTGTGGTTACTGTTGAAGAAGGCAAGGGTTTGGTTTTAGAAAAAGAATTCAAAGAAGGCATGGAATTTGACAAAGGTTATGTTTCACCCTACTTTGTGACAATTCCAGAGCGAATGGAGGCCGAAATTGATTCGCCCTTGATTCTTATTACGGACAAGAAAATTTCCGCAGTGTCTGACATCTTGCCAGCGCTGGAAAATATTGTCAAAGTTTCTCGAAATTTTGTGATTATAGCCGATGATGTTGAAGGTGAAGCCCTAGCGACATTGGTGGTTAATAAGCTCAAAGGAACCTTTAATGCTTTGGCGGTAAAGGCACCGGGTTTTGGTGATCGCCGAAAGGCAATGCTGGAAGATATTGCCATTTTGACTGGCGGAACAGTTATTTCTGAAGATACTGGCCGCAAACTTGATTCAGTTACTGCTGAGGATTGTGGTCGAGCTGATAAAGTTTGGGCAGACAAAGACAATTGCCGAATTATTGGCGGGAAAGGCGACCCCAAAGCGATTCGGGCTCGAATTGATCAAATTAAAAATGAAATTAAAATGACAACGAGTGATTTTGACAAAGAAAAACTGCAAGAGAGGCTGGCCAAACTTTCTGGAGGAGTAGTGCAAATTAATGTCGGAGCCGCCACCGAAGTGGAAATGAAAGAGAAACTGGAGAGAGTTAAAGATGCGGTTGAAGCTACTAAAGCAGCAATGGAAAGCGGTATTGTTCCGGGTGGTGAGACCACACTTTTGAACATCGCCCAGAGCTTAGACGCTCAAAAACTAGGAAAAGTGGCCAGAGACGAATTAGTTGGCTATGAAGTGGTTCGTGAGGCGCTGGAGGTGCCCTTCCGGACCTTAATTAGCAATTCTGGCTTTGATCCAGGAGAATTAATTGCCAAAGCTCGCGCCGCCGGCTTTGGTCAGGGCTTTGATGTGAATCAAATGGAATCCACGGCCAGTGCCGAACCTATTGACTTGATTAAAGCGGGCATTGTTGATCCGGCCAAAGTGGTGATAGAAGCCTTAAGAAATGGCGCTTCTGTTGCTGGTATGGTTTTAACGACTGAATGTTTGGTCGCTGATCAACCAGAAAAGAAAGAAGCTTCACCGACAATGGCTGGTAGTATGGGCGGAATGGACTATTAAAGAGTAAAAAATAAAGGCGAGTAATAGATAAAAAGGCTTACCCCTGAGTAATCAGGGGTTTTTTGAGGTAAAATTTTCTCATGAAGAGGTGGGTTTTTCTGGCGGCGATGGGGGTATCTTTGTTCACTTTTGCCTTGATTTTTTGGATAAATCAGAATCCAGCCGAAATTGTTTCTCCTTTGGCCTCTTTGACGACTAAAAGTCTTCTGCCGGTAACAGAAGAATACGCGGCTTTAACTTTTGAAGCGCTTTCTCAAAGAAGGTTCCCTAAAGGAGAAATTAAGCTAGGAGCGGTTACCAGAAGAGAAGAAAATTACACCACTTATGTTTTTACTTATCAATCTGATGGTAAGACGATCTCTGGTATGGCCAATATTCCTAAGGGCGAGGGGCCTTTTCCGGTGATTGTTTTATTGCGAGGTTATGCGGATCCTAAAAGTTATCATATTGGTTTGGGGACAGAGCGCAGTGCTAACTTTCTGGCTGATCATGGTTTTTTAACTTTGGCACCGGATTTTTTGGGATATGGTTATTCTGATTGGGAAGATTCGGATATTCTTGTGGCTCGTTTTTACCGGCCTGTAGAGGTTTTGAGTTTGTTGGCTTCGATTGACAGTTTGCCGCAGGCTGATAGCCGCCGAGTAGGTCTTTGGGGACACTCCAATGGGGGACAAATTGCTCTTTCTGTTTTGGAAATTACCGGTCGCAATTACCCCACTAGTTTATGGGCACCGGTTTCTTTGGGTTTCCCTGAGAGCGTTTTGGTTTATTTGGGGCGCGAGGAGGTGGGCAATCCTGTCAAGGAGAAAATTGATCAGTTTCGCCAAACCAATAATCCTAAACTTTATTCCATCAGCGAATATTGGGATAGAATTTATGCACCTTTTATTATTCATCAAGGAACTGCTGATGAAATGATTCAAACGCAATGGACTAAAGATTTAGTTGATAATCTTAAAAAAAGGATGTGCGAAGTAAATTATTATGAATATCCGGGAGAGAATCATAATTTCAATCATAACCCAAAAACAGGGGAGACACTGAGAGAGCGTGATTTGAAGTTTTTTACAGAAAAATTAAAGGATTGAAAAGTAATTCTTTAAGATTGTCTCTTACCTGATGCTGGCTAATTTTCGGCCAAAGTAGTTTTCAAAAAAAGTAATAGGGCTGACTAGCTTACCCTCTTCCCAAATTTGCAAATGAAGATGAGGGCCAGTTGACCAGCCAGTGGAGCCCACTAAGCCAATTTCTGTTTCATTAGTAACCATTTCTCCTTCTTTTACCTTAATTTGCGAGAGATGAGCATAAAGAGATTTCGTACCATTACCATGATCAATGTAAAGATGATTGCCGTAACCCCAGCGATCATGTTTTACGGTTTCAACTGTTCCTGCCATAACAGCATGAACAGGTGAGCCTAGAGGAGCGGCAAAATCAACTCCCGGGTGAAAGATTCCATAACCTTGAGAGATAATAAAATTGTCTAGCGGCAGTCTAAGGGAGCTTTCTGTGTGAAAGTCGCTGGCGGCTAAAACCACTTGAGCTTGATTTTTCTCGATATGAGTTTGCAGTTCCTCGATTGAGGACGGCAGAATTGCCAGGGCAAAAACAGAAGCCACCATAAGCGCTCCTAAAGTTTGCTTAATTTTGGCAAACTCAAAGATTTTTCGGGAATATCGGCTGAAAGGCTTTAGAAAATAAAGATAAGCCTTGGCGATTAAGAAGTTCAGTTTCGCGCCAATGATTTTGAGAATAGTTTGCTTCTTTTTCATAGCGCGGGTAAATTACCCCGCTCTAAGGGCTAGAGGCTTTAGTCTGCTTTCCTCAGAAGCCCACAAAAAAGTCCTGAAATAGATTTTTCAGGACGGGCGGATTATAACCCCAAAAAAGGAAAAAGTCAAGCTGAAAGCTGTTTTAAGTCGGATGAAGCCGGGTGTTTTTTAGATTCAAACAGCCTTAGAACTGAGGTAAAAGCGCTTTTGCCTTTTAAATTAATAAAGGTGCCGATGGCATTGCCGGAGGCATAAGCGATAAAAATTGGCCAATGACCATAAAGATTATTGGCAATTTGATAAATAACAAAAAGAGCGATGAAATTTTCAAAAAACACTAAGAGGGCCGCAGCGAATGATCGGCCTTTGGCAATCCAATAAGTCCTTTGGGTGGCCAAAAACATCTCCAAGAAGCCAACGCCAAAGTACAGCGATATGTTCAAAAGCTCTTTCATAATGTTTGAGTTTAATACTGGTATTTTTGAGATCTTCAGGCCTCTCTATAAGAGGCGGCTCATCGTCTTGTTCCATGAGATAAAAGAGGAAATACTCTTCCTCTTCGCTAATATTTTACTACAGAAGAGGTGTCTTGGCAAGCAAGAGGCTTCCTAAATCTTTTTTCTAGAGCCGAAGCGTATCATACTCTCTCTTATTTTCCATGGGCTGAATTATAAATCAAAAGCTTTCTTCTTGCCAAGATGAAGCTAAAAGTGTAGAATGTTTCTACCAATTAGTTAAACAGATGAAGGAGGATATTATGGCAGTGACAGCTAAAAAATATGTTTATTTTTTTGGCGAGGGTAAAGCTGAAGGCAACGGCCAGATGAAAGATCTTTTAGGCGGGAAGGGGGCTGGCTTGGCGGAAATGACTAATTCTGGTATTCCAGTTCCTCCGGGTTTTACAATTACCACTGAAGCCTGTAATTATTTTTATGCTCACAATCGTGAGCTTCCTCCTGAACTAAATATCCAATACGAAGAGGCGATTGCTAAACTAGAAAAAGTGACAGGAAAGAAATTCGGAGACAATCAAAATCCGCTTTTGGTTTCTGTTCGCTCGGGAGCCAAATTTTCCATGCCGGGAATGATGGATACGGTTTTGAACTTAGGCTTAAACGATGAATCGGTTTTAGGGATTGCCGCTCGGTCTGGCAACAAGCGCTTTGCGTATGATGCTTACCGACGATTTATTCATATGTTTGCAAATGTGGTTTTGGGTATTAATAAGGATGAGTTTGAAGAGATTTTAACTGCCAAAAAAGAAGAAGTTGGAGCTAAATCAGATACTGATTTAACAGCCGAACAGCTTCAAGAGTTAATTGCTCAATATAAAGAGTTAGTACGCGAGAAAACCGGTAAAGAATTTCCTCAGGACCCGCGGACTCAGCTAGATATGGCGCGTGATGCTGTTTTTCAAAGCTGGAATAATCCTCGAGCCATTACTTACCGCCAATTGAACAAGATTCCTGATGATTTAGGAACAGCCGTTAATGTTCAGGCGATGGTCTTTGGCAATATGGGAGATGATTGCGCCACAGGTGTAGGTTTTACCCGTAATCCGTCAACAGGCGAAAAAGCCTTTTACGGTGAATATCTCACTAATGCTCAAGGTGAAGATGTGGTGGCTGGAGTTCGTACTCCTAAACCAATTGCTGAACTGGAACATGAGATGCCAGCGGTTTACCAGCAACTGAATGAGATTACCAGCAAATTGGAAAAACACTATCGAGATGTCCAAGATTTTGAATTTACGATTGAGAAAGGTAAGTTATATATGCTCCAAACTCGGAATGGGAAAAGAACGGCGCATGCGGCGGTTAAAATTGCTGTGGATATGGTTCATGAAGGTTTGATTACAAAAGAGGAAGCGATGCTGCGTGTGGAACCCAATCAGCTTAATCAACTTCTGCACCCGATTTTTGATCCCAGCGCCAAATATGAAGTTTTAACTAAAGGATTACCTGCTTCGCCAGGAGCGGCAGTTGGGAGGGTTGTTTTTACAGCCGAGGAGGCAGTGACTCGAGGTGATACAGAAAAGGTGATTCTGGTTCGGTTGGAAACCAATCCAGATGATATTGCCGGGATGAATATTGCGCAGGGAGTATTAACAGCGAGAGGTGGAATGACTTCTCATGCGGCGGTGGTGGCCAGAGGCATGGGGAAATGCTGTGTGGTTGGTTGTGAGGAGATTAAGGTCAATGAGAAGGAAAAGAAATTTACTGTTCACGGCATTGAAGTCAAAGAGGGTGATTATCTTTCTTTAAATGGCAGCACTGGTGAGGTTATCTTGGGCCAAGTGCCAACGGTAGAGCCGAGTTTAACGGGTGATTTTGGTGAATTTATGGGTTGGGCGGATGAAATTCGAAAAATTGGTGTGCGAGCGAATGCGGATATTCCGCGCGACGCGCGCGTGGCGCGAACCTTTGGCGCAGAAGGCATTGGTCTTTGCCGGACAGAGCATATGTTTTTTGCCGAAGACCGCTTACCTTTTATGCAGCAGATGATTGTAGCTGATACTTTAGAAGAGAGGAAGGTTGCTTTAGCTAAACTGTTAGAATTCCAGAAAGAGGACTTTAAGGGATTATTTAAAGAAATGGCTGGTCTGCCGGTGACAATCAGAACACTAGATCCGCCATTGCATGAGTTTTTGCCCAAAACAGAAGAGGAGGCTCTGGTGTTATCCAAAAAAATCGGTGTTCCGGCCGAGAAAATTTGGGCCAAAGCGGCTGAATTGCACGAGTTTAATCCCATGCTGGGTCACCGAGGTTGCCGTTTGGGGATTACTTATCCAGAAATTACCGAGATGCAAGCGAAAGCAATTATTCAGGCCGCTTGTGAACTTAAAAAAGAAGAAGGATTGGAAGTAGTGCCGGAAATCATGATTCCGCTGGTAGGGAATGTCGCTGAGCTCAGAAATCAGAAGGAAGTAGTGGTTCGGGTAGCGGAAGAAACCATGAAAGAAGAGGGAGTGGAACTGGAATATCATGTTGGAACGATGATCGAAGTGCCGCGTGGTGCTTTGACAGCTGATGAAATTGCTCAAGAAGCAGACTTTTTCTCCTGCGGCACAAACGACTTGACTCAAATGACCATGGGTTTCTCGCGTGATGATGCCGGCAAATTCATTAAAGTTTACTTGGATCAGAAAATTCTCAAGGCCGATCCTTTCCAAACCTTGGATCAGGAAGGAGTTGGACAGTTAGTAAAAATGGCAGTGGAAAAGGGTCGCTCAGTTAAGAAGAATCTGAAAGTTGGCATTTGCGGCGAGCATGGTGGGGATCCCGAATCGGTTAAATTCTGTCATCGAATAGGCTTAACTTATGTTTCCTGTTCGCCTTACCGGGTGCCTATCGCTCGCTTAGCTGCAGCTCAAGCGGCTGTGGAAGAAAAACAAGGTGTTTCGGCTCACACTAGTAAATAAAAGACATTTTGTGGAAATTATAGAGAATGCCCTCCGGAGACATGGAGGGCGTTTAGCAATAGCAGACGCTATGGCTGTTTTGTTCCGTGTAACCGCGATTGATAGTACGAATTGATTAAGGCGGCTAAAGTTGCTAAGATTAAGCAAAGAGACAAAATACAAATTTATTATCTTAATTTTTTAAATAAGGAGAAAAAATGCAAGACGACTTTGCTTTTAGATATTACGCCTCAGCTGGAAGACCAGGAGATAATATTTCACCGGAAGCTTGGGCTTTAAGGACGGAAAGAAAAAGCGGGGGAGAGACAGCCTATTTTATCACTAAAGATGATTTTGAAGATTATGATGATTACACCAACCAACGAGAAAGAGTGGAAGTTGAAATCAGCGAGGATGAGTACCGGGAAATTGTTAAGGGCTTAGAAGATTTAAAGCTTAGTGCCCTTCCCGAGGGTAAGGGTGAGGGATTTGACGGCCGGAATTATGAAGTTAAAATTGCTAAAAATGGCGCCATTGTTTCTTTTAGCTGGTGGATGGATCCGCCAACTGAATGGCAGCCACTTTTAGATGTGGTAAATAAAATTGCCAAAGTGTTCCAATCGAAATTTTAAATTGGAAAGCCATTTGACAAAGGCGAAAAAGTTTTTTGCATTTTTTGCTTGACTTCTTTTGCTACTCATGTTCAAATTTTTTTGAGTCTGCCAAGCCAAAAGCGGCTTGAACCATTTCGGCGGAGGATGAAATGAGGTGTTCAATGGGGTCTGGATGGGAAAAAGAGACACCGCCGCTGTCTTTTGAACATGAACGTCAGCAACAGATTGCCTATTTTTTGGCGTTGTCTCAAGAAAGACCACTAACGGCAGAGGAAGAGGATTGGCTGGTGAGGGTTTTGGGGTTTAGTCGAAAAGAATTACCCAAGACTTCACCTGCCGATTAGGCCCAAAAGGCGCCCAAAGCACTCGATTTTTGGGCGCCTTTTTTCTGTTTCTGACGGTGAGAGTTTACAGTTTCCTTCTGTTAGCCTTACTTATGTGTTACCGATGCCAGTTACGCTTGACTGATGAATGATAAAACCAATACGCCTGAGGAACTTTTGTTTCAAGTGGACGAGAATGATCAAGTGATTGGTGCAATTACTAAAGCTCAAGCCAACAGCCACCCAGAGGTTTTCCATCGTGAAGTGCGCGTAATTCTCTTTGATGAAAAAAGGCGAATTTTAATTCAACGGCGAAGCCCTAATAAAAAGGTTTATCCGGGAGTTTGGGCAGAGCCTTGTCAGGGACATGTATCTTATGGTTTAAGTTATGAAGAAACTGCTCATAAAGAACTGCAAGAAGAGCTAGGCTTTGACACTTCTCTAAAATTGATAGAAAAGACTTTGATAAAATTTCCTAACGAAACTCATTTTGCCGCTTGGTTTGTGGGATGGTATCGAGGAGAGAAAATCAAACCAGAACCCGCCGAAGTGGCGGATTATAAATTTGTCGATTGTCAAGAATTGGCGCAACTAGCGCCTCAAATGATTCCTTCTTCTTGGGCCAAACTTTGGGAGCTTCAATGCTCTTCTGCGGCCTCTGCCTCTGCTTTGGTTTGATGAAGAGTTCCTTCTGGATGGTTAGGCGGAGAATAAAGAGTATAGAGCTTAAGTGATTGATTGGGGGAAGTGTTTATGATGTCGTGTTCGGTGCCGGCTGGAATAACGATAGCCGAGCCTTCTTCCAAAATTGATTCTTCGCCGTTCAAAATCGCTTTTCCTTGACCTTCTTCGATTCGAATAAATTGATCCACTTGCGGATGGACTTCCATACCAATATTCTCATTAGGCTTAAGACTCATAATTACCAATTGACTGTGAGGAGCAGTAAATAAAACTTCTCGGAAATATTCATTTTGACGAGTTTTCTTCTCGATATTGATAATAAATCCTGCCATAAAGCCTCCTTTGAGAAAAACTAATTATTTAAAGTATAGCGAAAAAATAAGAAGAAAATAAGAAGCAAGTAAAGATAGCTTGAGACCTGGGCGAGAATTGCACTCGCGCATTGAGGTTTTGCAGACCCCTGCCTTACTACTTGGCTACCAGGTCTAGTTTAACTAAACGAGTACAGTTTACCTTATTTAGCCTCCAAAATCAAAGGTTTTGTGTGGACTTAACTTTAGTGGGAGTTTGGGAAAAAGAGTTTTTAAAAAGCATAAGCTTTAGCGATGAAAGCCAATGAATTAGCCCGGCAAAACTGGAAGAAAAAAGGAGAATAAGCAAATATTGAATTTCTGGATAGTAAAGAGGAGAGAAATGTTTTACATCGATTAAAAATCTTAAGGGAAGCGTATGAATTAAATAAATTTCATAAGACCATCGACCAAGGATTTCTATTGGCCGCCACAACCAAGAGGGTTTAAAAAATTGAGCGCCCAAAGAAAGAGAAAAAACAATAAATCCGCTAGCATAAAGAAAAATAACTGGACGATTAAATCTGACCGCCTGAAGAGTATCGCCAAAACGGACAAATAATTGCCAGCTGCTAAGGCCGCTGAAGATAAGCCCGAGTAAAAGAGCGCCTGCCCCCAAGAGTTTTAAAAGCTTCCAAGAGAGGATTTTTTGAGTGGCTAAGAAAATTCCGAGAACAAAATAGCCAACCCAAGTTAAACCTAAAAGATACTGCCATTGATCAGACCAAAAACCGTTTTTAAAAGGTTGCAGATAGTGTCCGGCCAACTCGAACCAGCCCAACTGAAACCCCCAAGTCAAAAGCAAGAATTTCAAAGAAAATTTTTGAGTTGCTTGCCAAAAAAAGGGGAAAAGAAGATAGAGTTGAAAAATCATGGGAACAAAATAAAGATGATAATCTGCTCGACCCAGAAAAATAATTTGCCACCAAGGATAGCTCTCTCGATAACCTGGCCAAACTCGAAAGAAGATAATGCTTCCATAGGCAATGGCACTGCCTAAAAAATAAGCCGGTAGTAATTTAATAGCCCTTCTTTTAAGAAAAGACCGATAGTTTAGCGTTTGAGATTGGTATTTTTGGGCCAAACCATAGCCTGAGAGAGCAACAAATAAAGGAACTGAAAACCGCAAACCTTGATCTAACCAAAACCCCCATAGTTTTTGAGATTCAGATAAGTAGGGAAAAGTTTTATCCAGAAAGTGAATTCCCACGACAGCCAAAATAGCCAGCCCCTTAAGAATATCAATGGTAGAGTAATTTTTTTTCACTGGTTGATTCTAGCACAACTAAGATTTAATTAAACCTAGAATTTGCGAATTTAGGTCAGAAGTTTTTGGAGCGCCAGAGCATTCTTAGGAGCAAAGCCATCGAAATCGTTATTGAAATAGGCGTAAATATCGAGATTTTGGGCTTGCCAATTCTTAATTAGATCGGCATAGGCCGACAGCTCTTTTAAAGTGTAATTAGAACGGTAAAGTTGTTTTGGCCCATGAAATCGAAGATAAACAAAATCAGCGGTCACTTCAGGTATAAAAGGAAGATTTTGTGAGCTCATAATTACTAAAGCCCAGCCGTTTTGCCTTAGGATTTGAAAAATTTCTGCAGTAAACCAAGATTGGTGGCGGAATTCAAAAGCAAAGCGGCAGTTTTTCGGCAAAACACGGGCTAAACTTTTCAGTTTTTCTGGATGGGCCGAAAAATTAGGCGGCAGTTGAAATAAAATTGGTCCAAGATGTTCTCTTAATTTTTGCGCTTTGGCAAAAAAGATTTGCCAGCTGTTTTGTAGATTTTCCAGTTTTAAGGTGTGGGTTAAAGTTCGATTTACCTTCAAAGCGTAAAGAAAGTCTGCTGGCGCTCGGGCGGCCCAATTTTCCCAGACAGTCTCTTTGGGTATGCCGTAAAAAGTGCTGTTTATTTCTACGGTTTTAAATATTTGTGAGTAGTAAGTAAATTCATCTTTTAGCGGCAAGTTTTGGGGGTAGAAGACGCCATGACGCCAATGACGGTATTGATAGCCGGAAGTGCCAATCCAAATTTGGCTCATGAGTTTGTTTTATCATAAAAGAAGAATTTTGTCAGGCTATACTCGTATTAAAGAGATTCAAAAGAACCCATTTTGTTAGCAGTTGGGCTTGACAAGTGCTAAGGGGAGTTTTAAGATAAAAATATGCAAATGCATTATGAACCACCCGAAGAAGAGGGTAATCCCTTAGAAAAATATACTTTTAATCTGACTCAGCGAGCAAAAGATGGGAAGCTAGATCCTGTCATTGGCCGAGATGAGGAAATTAGAAGAGCCATTCAGATTCTTTCGCGCAGAACTAAAAATAACCCGGTATTGTTAGGAGATCCCGGGGTGGGGAAAACCGCCATTGTTGAAGGTTTGGCTCAGCGTATTGTGGCTGGCGATGTTCCTGAAACGCTTAAGAACAAACAATTGATTGCTCTTGATTTGGCTGGTTTGTTAGCGGGGGCGGCCTATCGGGGCGAATTTGAACAGCGGCTTAAGAAACTACTCGAGGAAATTGAAAAAGCTGAGGGGAAATATATTTTGTTTATTGATGAACTACACACGATTGTAGGGGCTGGTGGAGCCGAGGGGGCGGTTGATGCCAGCAACATGCTCAAGCCGGCCTTGGCTCGAGGGGGATTGCGAGCAATTGGCGCCACTACCGTTCGGGAATATCGGCAATATATTGAAAAAGATCCGGCCTTAGAGCGGCGGTTTCAACCGATTTACATTGATGAGCCCAGCATTGAAGACACGATTGCTATTCTTCGAGGAATTAAAGAAAAATATGAAGTTCATCATGGCATCAAAATTTCTGATGACGCCTTAATTGCGGCGGCTACTTTGTCTGTTCGTTATATTACGGATCGCTACTTGCCTGATAAAGCAATTGATTTGGTTGACGAAGCGGCCGCTTCTGCTCGAATTGAAATTGATTCTATGCCCACGGAACTGGATCAAGTGAAAAGAAGACTGACCCAGTTAGATATTGAATTGGCGGCTTTGAAAAAAGAAAAAGGAGTTGAGGAGCGCCGGCGGCTATTGGAAGAAGAAAAAGGCCAGTTGCAAAAGAAGTTTGAGGCTCTCAATCAAAAATGGCAGGAAGAAAAAGAGATTATTAGCCGTCTGTCAAAGTATCGGGTAGATCTAGATGCACTTAAGGCAGAATTGGAAAAAGCTGAGCGGGAAGTTCTTTTGGAAAAAGCGGCAGAATTAAAGTATGGTAAAATTCCGGAGTTGGAAAAGAAAATTGCTGAGTTGGAAAAAGAGTGGAAGGCGGTGCCGCCAGAGGACCGTTTGCTCAGAGAGGCAGTGACCGAAGAAGATATTGCTCGGATCGTTTCCCGTTGGACAGGGATTCCAGTGACACGGTTGTTAACTTCGGAGGGTGAAAAATATGCTCATTTGGAAGAAGAGCTCAAACAAAAAGTTGTAGGTCAAGATCATGCCCTTGCCAGAATTGCTGCCGCTATTCGCCGGTCAAGGGCTGGCTTGGCGGAACACAGTCGCCCGATTGGCTCATTTCTCTTTTTGGGACCTACAGGGGTAGGAAAAACAGAGACAGCCAAAGCTTTAGCTTACAGTTTATTTAATGATGAAAAAGCCATGGTTCGCATAGATTTAAGCGAATATCAGGAGCCGCACTCGGTAGCCCGGCTGATTGGTGCACCGCCTGGCTATGTAGGTTTTGAAGAAGGCGGCCAGCTGACAGAAGCCATCAGACGCAAGCCTTACAGCGTGGTTTTGTTCGATGAAGTGGAAAAGGCTCATCCGCAGGTTTTTAATGTTTTTCTGCAAATTTTAGACGAAGGTCGTTTAACTGACGGCCGAGGGAGGACAGTGGATTTTAAAAATACAATTCTGATTCTCACCTCTAATTTGGGCAGTGAAGTTTTTAGTGAAGACGGGAAATTTGAAGAAAAAGAAAAGAAGGTTCTGGAGCAGGTTCACCGTTTTTTTAGACCAGAATTTATCAACCGGTTGGATGCCTTAGTAGTTTTCCATCCAGTAAGTCCAGAAATGCTGACCAAAATTGTGGATCTTCAGCTTTTTGAGTTGGCCAAGAGATTAAAAGAACAGGGATTGGAGTTGGAAGTGACCCCAGAAGCTAAAAAATATTTAGCGGTGGCGGGTTTTGATCCTCAGTTTGGCGCGCGCCCGCTAAAAAGAGTAATTAACGAGGAGCTGATTGATGAAATTGCTTTGCAGTTGATTGAGAACAAGCTTAAAGCCGGTCAGACAGTTAAAGTTGATTATCATAATAAAAAGCTTTTAATCAGCTAAGCTGGTTAAAATAGCTTCAGAGACTTTTTGGGGTTCTACCGAAGCGGTTTTATGGTCATTACTCATGATGACAATTCCTCCAAACGGGCCAAAAACCAAGGGGCTAAAAACCTCATCTGAGCCGATGACAATGCTTTTTAAACCTAAACTAGGGGCTAGGTGACTGCCGATAGCACTTTCTAAACCCACAAAAATGGCTGCTTTTTTGCCAAAGCTTTCCAACAAGCCAGTATAAACCGGTAGAGGAAGGAGCGGAAGTGTAATCAGAGGTAATTTTTGTTTTTGACATTGTTGGCTTATTTCTTGAGAAGTTTCAGGATGACTGGCGCCAGTGGAAAGACAAATAGAAATTTCAGGTGCCTGGGTTTTTAAGAGCCGAATTAGTTCTACCCAGTTTTGGACAGGCCAAGCTTTTTGCTTAAAGTAGCTTTCATGAGCGTCTGGATGAATAATTAAAATTGGTTTTTGAAAATTAAGCGGGAGTTTTTGAAAACTTTGATGAGCCAAAATGCGGGTTTCTTGAGGAATTTTAAGAGAAGGCTCTGGCAGAGAATCAAGTTTTTGAAGACCATAAAGAAATTCCCAAATAACTTGAGAAAGTTGAAGGCAATGCAAAGCCAAGCGACGAAAAATCAATCCTTGTCCATAGTCTTCATGAAGAGAAACCAGAGGATAAACACCACTAAAGCGGGGAGAAGTTTTAACCACTTTTACTGCCTCGCTTTGGGGATAAACAATCTCTTTTTCTGGCTGATCCTGTTCTTCCTTATAAGTAAGGACAATTTTTTCATCTCTTTCTTTTAAAGAAGTGAGGAAAGGTCGTTTTCCTAACAAAGATGGATAGTTTGACCACTCCAGGACAATTTTATGAGGAAAGTAAGCCTTGAGAACTCCGGTTAAACGACTGTCGCGGATGGTGTCGCCTAAAAAGCCATCGGCTTTAACAATATCAACGATGATAATTTTTGCCTGTTGAAGCTTGATCTGGTTTGACTCTCGGTATTTTTTCAAAAGATTTCTTTCTTGAGAAGAGAACAGATGATCTAAAGCCCACTGTCTTTCTTGAGCCGTCAGCCAAAAGTTGGGCAGTTTATAGATGGTAGTTTTACTCACTAACCTAAGTTTAACATATTTTCTTACTCGAGCCTTACAGTTCTTTTAAGACTGTCTGGCAGACAATGATTAAGGTTTAAATGTGGTCCAAGGAGAATTAACTCAGAATAAAGAACAATTGCCTCGATATTTAAATAAGGCCCAGCTGGCTTTTATTACTCAAAAAACCCCGCCGCAATTTATTAAGCGTCGTCCCGGGCCAAGCGGAACTGTTTTAGATTATGTTGAAATTGGTTATGTGGTGAACATTTTAAACCAAGCTTTTGGTTGGGATTGGGATTTTCGGATTATGGAGGAACAAATTGGCAACAAGCAAGTTTGGGTAAGAGGAGAGCTGACTGTTCGTCCTCAAGGGCGAGCGATTACTAAAGCCCAATATGGCGGATCGGATATTAAGTTTAATCGGGCTACTGGCGAATCAGTAAGTATTGCTGATGATTTAAAAGCTGCCGCTTCGGACTGTTTAAAAAAATGTGCTTCGCTTTTAGGTATAGCAGGAGATGTTTATTGGCCTGATTTGGACAATTGGACTGGAGGAGAAGGAAAAATTGAGACAAGATAAAAAAATTTAGTTTTGAATTAAATTTTTATGCCTAGAGGAGATGTTTATGCACCAGATTTTCCGCCAACGGAGGTTTGGCTTAATTGTCAGCGGCCGCTCTCTCGGACTGACTTAAGAGGTCGAGTAGTTTTGCTGGACTTTTGGACCTATTGCTGTATTAATTGCCTTCATGTTTTACCGGATATTCAATATTTGGAAACTAAGTATCGTGACCGTCCTTTCCTGGTTATTGGTGTTCATGCGGCTAAATTTGATAATGAAAAAAACAAAGAAAATATCGAAGCGGCTATTGCACGTTATAAGATTCAGCATCCAGTGGTAATTGATAACAATCGAGCGATTTGGGAAGCCTATGGCATTCGTGCTTGGCCTAGTCTGGTTTTGATTGACAGTCGGGGAAGAATTCGGGGAACACTAGAGGGAGAAAATTGGCGTTTGCTTTTAGATAAGGCGATTGAAGAGCTTTTGGCCGAAGGTGAAAGAGAGAAGACACTTACGGCTCAACCTTGGTCGTTTTGGCAAGAGCCTAAAAAGGAACCGGTGGCACTAGCTTATCCTGGAAAAATTGCGTTTGATTCCTCTGGCCAGCATCTTTATATTGCCGATACGGGGCACCAGCGGGTTTTAGCTTGCCGCCTTAAGGCTTTTGATCGTGCTCAAGTTATGGAAAGTTTTGAGTCTTTTAAGCAACCTCAAGGCCTTTGTGTCGTAGGTAATTTTTTGTATGTTTGCGATACCGGTAATCACTTAATTAAAAGAATTGATTTGATAAGCAAGAAGATTCAAACGATTGCTGGTACCGGAGAAAAGGCAGATTTTAATGAACCCAAGGGCGAAGGATTAGAAACCGCTTTAAACTCACCTTGGGACTTAGCATATGCGGAAGGATATTTATATATTGCTATGGCGGGTGCGCATCAGATTTGGAGCTTGAATCTAGAAGATAATTTAGTGGAAGTTTTTGCTGGTAGCGGATTGGAAGGATTAGTTGATGGAGATTTATTTTCGGCCCAGTTGGCTCAGCCTAGCGGCATCAGCATTGCCCAGAATACTATTTATTTTGTGGACAGCGAAGCTTCTGCTTTACGACAAATTGATTTACAAAATGACGAGGTGAAAACCCTGATTGGCCGAGGATTGTTTGATTATGGCAATCGGGATGGAGAATTTGCCGAAGCCTGGTTGCAGCACCCTTTGGGTGTTTTCGCTGATGGACAGTCAATTTATTTGGCCGACACTTACAATCATGCCCTAAAAAAAGCCGATTTAATCAATCGTCAAATTCGAACTCTTTCTGGTCGCGTGATAGGACCTTGCCGTCTGGAGGAAGAAGTGGGATGTGAAGTTTTACCTCTTTGGGAACCGAGCGATGTGAAGATAAGGGGAGAAAACTTGTATTTAGCAGACACTAATAATCATTTAATTCGTGGTTTTGATCTTCGAAGTCAGAGATTATTTGATGTTCATTTAGAAAATTTGCCTCGAGTAACAGAAAAAGATATTGCAGAAATTCCTTTTTGGAGGCAAAATTTATGACATTTACTCCTTTAAATTTTTGGGATTGGCTGGCCATTATTTTGGTTTTTTTAGGCGCTATTAATTGGGCAGCCATTGGCCTTCTTGATTTTAATTTTGTTGTGGCTCTTTTTGGTTTGATGACTACAATTACCAAAGTGATTTACATTATTATTGGTGTGGCCGGAATTTATCTGCTTTTGGCTGCTTCTAGCTGGTTTCGCTCTCGAAGTGGTTGATGATTTAGATTTAATCTTTTATACTAAGATTGAAGGAGAATAAGATGAACTTGTTGAATTTTGGGGCCAGTCAGCCCTTCTTGGGGTTTCTTTTAATTTGGATGGCGGTTTGGAAAATGATTGCTCTTTGGAAAGCGGCTGGAAAAAGACAGTTGATTTGGTTTATTATTTTATTTGTTTTTAATACTTTTGGAATTTTAGAAATTGCTTATCTTTTTTGGTTAGGCCGATATCCTTTGGATAAGAATCAAGTCTTATTAAAATGGCTGGATAAAAACATTGGCGCAAAGATTAAAACCGTTTAGCGTTGCTTTTCTTCCTCAAAGCGTTTTCTGGCTTCATTAATAATTTTGTAAGCTTCAGCTTGACCATGCCAACGATGGACTTTAACCGGCTTGTTTTCTAACTTTTTATACATTTCGAAGAAGTTTTGAATTTCTTTTTTGTAGTGCTCGTCTAAATCGTTGATTCCTTTAATTTCTTGCAAGCGGGGATCTTTGAGAGCTACACTAATGATTTTTTGATCGATACCGGCTTCATCCTCCATGTTAAGAAGGCCAATTGGCCGGACAGGTAAAATACAACCTGGGAAGAGAGGCTCAGAAATAACTACCATGATATCTAGATGATCGCCGTCTTCAGAGCGAGTTTGAGGAATAAAACCATAATCTGTAGGATAGAAAACAGCGGAGTAAAGAACTCGATCCAGTCGAATTTCATCCACCAGCTCATCATACTCATATTTATTGTGAGAGCCCTTGGGGATTTCCACGACCACATTTACAATTTCTGGGCAGTCTTTTCCTGGTTCGATTTGTGCAAATGACATCTTAAGAATGGCTTCTTTTATTATAACGCTCAAAGAGCTAAATGCAAGACTTGAAGCAGTTTTCAATCTCTGCTACTATGAGTCTTTTAGATGAAGTCAAAGCCTAGATTTGTTTTTGTTTGCGGAGGGGTTATTTCCGGTTTAGGAAAGGGGATTACTTCTGCCTCTTTAGGTTTTCTTCTAAAAAATGCAGGTTTTTTGGTAACTTCGATTAAAATTGACCCTTATGTTTCTATTGATGCCGGTACCATGCGGCCGCAAGAGCATGGAGAAGTTTTTGTAACTAAAGATGGGGGAGAAATCGATCAAGATTTAGGTAATTACGAACGGTTTTTGCATGAAGACTTTACGAAGGAACACAATATTACTACTGGTAAGGTTTATGCTCAAGTGATTGATAACGAGCGGCATTTTGTTTATCAAGGGCGGGATGCTGAGGTGATTCCAGATGTGATTAATGAAATCAAAAGAAGAATTTATAAGGTGGCGGCGAAAAAAGATTTTGTTTTGGTCGAAATTGGCGGAACAGTTGGGGATATTGAAAATATGCCTTTTTTAATTGCTGCCAGAGAGATTGGTCGAGAGCACCCGGCCGCTTATTTGATGGTAACTTATTTGCCATTTTTACGCACTGTTGGCGAACTGAAGACAAAACCAACGCAACATGCAGTAATGCTCTTGCGGCAGGTGGGAATTAATCCTGATTTTATTGTTACTCGAGCCGAAGAACCGGTGGACGAACCGCGGCTAGACACCATTTCCAAACGCTGTTTTGTCGATCGCGATCGTATTTTTGATATTCCAGATTTGGACTCTATCTATCGAGTACCGCAGGTTTTAGTGGATCAGGGAGTAGTGAGATCGTTATTAAAATTTTTCAAAATTCAGGCCAAAGACCACTCTAATAAATTATTGTCTCGTTGGAATGATTTTGTAAGTTTACAAAGCAATCCAAAAATTAGAAAAGTAAAAGTGGCCTTAGTGGGCAAATATGTTCAGCATGGTAATCACTCTCATAATGATACTTATATTAGTGTTTTAGAGGCACTAAGACATGCCTGTTATCCCAATAAAGTGGGACTGAATTTGATTATGATTTCTGCTGAAGATTTAAATGAACAAAATTATCAGGAAAAATTAAGAGATTTTGCTGGAATTTTAGTTCCTCAAGGTTGGGGGAGTCGGGGAGCGGCGGGTAAACTGCTGGCAATTCAATATGCGCGCGAACACCAAATTCCATATTTGGGACTTTGCTATGGGATGCAAATGGCCACGATTGAGTTTGCCCGAAATGTGGCGGGAATAAAAGACGCTAATTCTGCTGAAATTGACGAAAGGACTAAGAACGCTGTTATTCATGTTATGCCCGATCAAGCAAAATATTTAGCTGAAAAACAATACGGCGGTACAATTCGCTTGGGAGCTTGGCCTTGTTTGATTAAACCCCAAACCAAATTAGAAGAAATTTACCGTCAATATGATGGCGAAAAAACTTTGCCTTGGCATCAGCCGCGCTCCGAAAAAGACCGGGTGGAAGTTAAAGGGCAATTAGTGGTTTATGAAAGACACCGCCATCGATATGAGTTTAACAATGATTATCGAGAAAGACTAGAAAAAGCAGGATTAGTTATTTCGGGTACCTCGCCTGACGGCAGATTAGTGGAAGCCATTGAACTAAAAAATCACCCTTTTTTTGTGGGAACTCAATTTCATCCTGAATATCTCAGTCGCCCTTTAACTCCGCATCCGATTTTTGTGGCCTTTATTCATTCCATGATTAAATAATTTAATTTGGTTCAATGAGTTTTGAAGTGGGAAAATAAAGAACATCCTCAATATTAGTGGTGTTGGCAAAAATCATGGCCAAACGGTCAAGGCCTAATCCAATACCGGTGCAGTCGGAAAAGTTTTGGGTAGCCTTAATTAATTCTCGATCATATGGATGGCTGGGCAAATGATTTCTCTTTCTAAATTCTTCTTCTTTTTTAAAATTCTCTTCCAGTACTTTGGCATCAGTTAGTTCAGTATAAGCATTGCCGATTTCCATACCGCCAATGTAAAACTCGTACCTCTGACTAAAGCCAGGTGAATTGGGACAGGGTTTACAAAGCGGCGAAAGCTGAGTGGGATAATCAAAAATAAAAACTGGTTTATCCTGAGGCAGATTGTTTTCTACTTCATTAATAAAAATTTGAGTGTAAAGCGGTTCCCAAGAAGTGGTATCTTTTGTATTATAGCCTTTGGTTTTAGCTGTAGCGATGATACTGTCAACCTCTAAATTTTGGGATAAATCCATATTAGCATATTTTTGAAACAGTTCTTGGAGGGTAAACCGGTGCCAAGGAGGAGTCAAATCGATTTGTTTTCCCTGGTAAATTAATTTGTTAGTTTTAGGTAGCTTAAGTTTTTTAAGGACTTTATGATATGTGGAAAGAACTAAGTTTTCTGTTGTTTTGGCAATATGTTTGTAATCATATCCCATCTCATACCATTCCAGCATGGAAAATTCTAAATTGTGAGTTGGGCCGATATCTTCCAGATCACGGAAAACCTTGCTGATGGCAAAGCAATTGCCAATACCTTTGGCAATTAGTTTTTTTAGGGAAGATTCTGGTGAAGTGGCCAAATAGAAGTCTATTTTTCTTTCCTGCCAGCGGGTTTTCATTGTAAAAAGATTTGGTTCCAGGGGAACTTGTGTTAGCAAAACAGGAGTTTCTACTTCATGGAAACCTCGACTGATAAAATAATGGCGAACGGCTTGAACAGTCCATTCTTTAATGTAATAAGTCTGCCAATTCATGAAAGTAATTTTACCACTTCACGACAGTTTTTGACGCCCAATTCTGGGGGGTATCCGCATAAAAAATCTGGCCAGCAGCAGCCATGACATCGGCCACACTTTTGGCAAGGAGCTAGTGCTTCCCGAAAATTTTGGAGAATAGTTTCCACCGGATCAGTCATTTTAGCCAAAGGAATAGAAGATTCGCAGCAGCCGTAAATTAAACCATTAGACTGCAGAGAAAGTTGAAAACAGCCGAAGTTTCGGCTAGGGATAGAGGGGTAATTTTTTTTGATTTCTTCGATTTGCTTTGGCGTTAGGCCAGACTCTTTCAGCTGAGGATTAAAAAAATTTGCTTTTTGAGTAATGTAATTGAAGTTAAGATGATGGTTTACGAGCGAATTCATTTCTCGAGGGAAAGAATCACGATAAGGATAAGAGTTTTGGGTTATCAGAAACATGACTTCAGTAGGAAAGCCCAAAGATAGAGCGTGACGCAAGAAGGCCAAACTTTGATCAAAATGACCTTTTCCGCGGTTTTGATCATGAATTTCTCGAGGACCGTCAAGAGAAACTAAAAGTTGACAGTTAGACGGATCTTGAATTTCTGTCAGTCTATCAATAGTTCCGTTAGTAATGAGAGTCACGAAAATCCCTTGCTGGAGCAGTTTGTTGACCAATTGGGGAAAACTTGCCAGTAAAAAGACTTCGCCGCCGCAAAAGAGAACTGATTTAAGATTGACTTTGGTTTGGTACCGATCTAAAAAGCTTAAAATTTGCTGATTACTTAATTGGGATTTAGTTTTGGGAGTATAGCAGAGGCGGCAATGAAGATTGCATTGCTCCAGTGGGGAAATATAAATGTTTTCCAAAGCGGTTTGAATATCCAGCGACACCCATAAATCTTAAATCTAAAATTTAAAATCGTCAATTTGGAGGCTCTTACCCTCTTCTTTCTGGCCTTTCACTGCCTTGTAAACCGTTGTTTCTAACCTGATACTGATGAAAGCTTTAATCGTTATGACTATGATTTTAATTCTAGTGGGGCTAGGAGTGGTTTTGGCAGAAAATTTTATTGGAGAAAAACAGCTTTTAGATATTAATCTCTTTCCGGAGCAATTTTCACCCTCGCCATCACTGGCGCCAGAAGTAATTAATTTGACGCCAATTTCATCTGGTTGGCCAACTTTTCAAAGCGTGGATCACAGTCTTCATTTTCACTATCCACCTAATTGGCAGATAATTGAAACTTCTTCCTTAAGTAAAAACAAGGGAGTTTATGGCGTTCCAGTTCAAACTTGGCTTTTGGTTAATTATCGTTTTAATCCTAAAGACAATTTACCAGATGATGCCGTTAAGGTGGAGTTTGAGATTCTCAGTGAAGGGCAAAAAGAATCAATTAATCATTTGTTGGATTGTGAAACTACGGAAACTCAAGAATGCCAAGATTTAATAATTAACGGCGTAGTTTATAAAAAAATGATAACTAAAAGCCAAACTGGTGTAGAAAACATCAAAATAGTTACGGTCAAAAATGATTTAATTTATCGTGTTTCTAGCTTAGTTAATTCGGAGAAAAATAAAGAGGGCCGCCAACAGATTGAGCAGATTTTAGGCACCTTGGAGATTACTCAATCAAGCTAATAGCGAAGCAGGCGCTGGGGGAATCTTGCGCCTGCTTTTTAACTGTTAGCGGCTTCGGGCCTTTTTGCGGCTGGATGGTTCCCCCGGACCCTCGCTGGGACTACGAACTTGAATGTCAGAAACTACATCTACTACACCTCGACTCCAAAAAGCATCAGCATAGGCCAAAGGCTTTGTTCGTCGATTGCGAACCGTTCCAGAAAGATGAACCACTCCATTGTGAACTTCAACATTAATATTATTGACATCACTTTGTGGAATGTAGGGATCGGCGGCAATGGTGTCGCTAACTAAATCCTGAATTTCGTTATCTTCTAAGACTAGATCGTTATTATAGTCATAAAAGTCGGTATAATCGACTGGTCCGGCATAGCCGTAAGGATAATTGGCTGCCCAATAAGGAGGGCCAAACGCACCAGCATAAGGTCGACCGTAAGGCCCGTATCCATAACCATAAGGAAACATTTTTCTCACCTCCCTTCACGAGCAGGTTCATCCTAATGAAGAGAGCGCAATTCCCTATCAAAATTAAGTAATGAGGCCGTAAGAAAAGCTTCATTGCTTTCCAACTTTTTTCTTACTTTCCCCTTTCTTTTGCTCTTCAAACTGTCGAGTTAGAATGTTCAAGGAGAATTTGAAGAGACAATTGGTGGAGAACAAGATTATTACCGCTCTGATTTTTTTTGTTTTCCTTTTGTTTTTATGGAAAATCAGGATTGTTCTGGTAATTATTTTTTTGGCCTATCTGATTGATGCTGTTTTTTTGCCATTAGTGCAGTTGCTGGAAACGAAAAAAATACCTAAACTTGTGGCCGTTTTGGTTCCTTATTTCCTTTTAGCTGGAGTTTTGATTATATTTATTTATTTTTTAATTCCTTTTTTTGTGATTCAATTGCCTGAATTTTTAACCAGTTTCCCGACTTACTTAGCTGAAGTTTTGGCTTCTTTTGATCTTAGTTTCAATCGAGAGCAGTTGATTTCTTTTGCTGAAGGCCAAATTGCTGTTCTTACGGGTGGCTTTCTAACTTTGACTTCGAATATTTTAAGATTTTGGGTGGGCATAATTGCTACGGTGATTCTAAGTCTTTACTGGCTTTATTATTTTGATTGGTGGCAAAAGAATTTAATTTTATTTTTAGCTGGTCGCAATCAGGAAAGACTTTGGCGTATTTTGGAAAAAGGGCGACAGAAATTAGGGCTGTGGGCCGTGGGAGAAATTATAGATGCGATTGTTGTTGGTTTTTTAATTTTTGCTGGATTAGTGGCAGTGAGATTGGAGTTTGCCTTTCCCTTGGCAATTTTGACTGGTATTCTAGAATTGATTCCTAATATTGGCTTAATTTTGGCGATTACTCCGGCTCTAATCGTTGCTGCCAGTCATTCGTTCTTAAAAGTTTTAGAAGTGCTTTTAATTTATTTGACAGCTTCTTTCCTAGAAAGTCATTTAATTGTGCCGCAAATTATGCGGCAAAGTGTGGGTTTAAATCCGATAATGGTGATTGTAGCTGTTTTAATTGGTGGAGAATTGGGAGGAATTTTGGGAGCCTTTTTGGCTGTTCCGGCGGCAGCCTTAATTTTAGGTATTATTCAAAGTTGGCAGGAGACGGCGTAAGAGCAATTACAATTTGATTCTCCACATCGGCTACTCCTGGGGTTTGGAAAGCATCAGTGTAAGCAAAAACTTTGCTGCGGCGGTTTTTTACTATTCCTCGAAGAGTTACCCGCTGATTTTGAGCGTTTACCTGCAGTTGTTCTTTGTCTTTTTTAGGAATTCGCGGATCGGCGTAAATGGTGGCATAGACATTTTCTACTAGATCCTCATTGGTTAAAAGCCGCTGATCCAATTCAGCAAAAGAAGCACAGGTGCCTTGCGGCCATGGAGCATAAGCTAAATAGAAAAGATCACCGCGATTAGGCGGCCAAACCCAATTGCCGCCCGGTGTTTCCCAATAACCCCACTGAAAACCTCTCATTTAAAAAAGAGTACCAGGCTGATGTGTTGGGTCAATTAATGGTTGGCAAGAGATAAGTAAATCTAAAATTTTTGCCTCTTAAAATTAAGAATTAAAATTTAAAAATTTTCAGGATTCTATATTTGACAAATGTAAGAGTTTTGTTAAAATGCCGCTGATTATGAAAAAAACAGCTAAAGTTCTTTCTAAGGTTTTCTTTGTTATTTTGCTTTTAGGTTTATTGGCATGGGGCAAGGTAACCTATGTTCGCGCCGCCGGTTCCTATAGTCCTTATGATATTCCCCTGGCCCGCCAATGGCCGTTTTTAAATCAAGTGGAACAAAAGCTGAATCAATGGCAAGTTAACTTTTCTCGTCGCTCATTTCAGTCTTGGTTTCAGCGAATTTCTGATGATTTTTTTCGTCGTTTATTGGAGAAAACTTCTTCGCAATTAATTATTGTTAATCCGCCAGTAACTCCAACGGCGACACCGACGGCCGGACCGACCCAAGAACCGATGCCAACACTAACTCCGGAGCCAACAGTTGCGCCTACAATTGCGCCAACAGCAGAACCCACGATTACTCCTACAGTCGTACCAACAGTGACACCAACGCCTGAGCCAACCGTTACTCCCACCTTTACCCCGACAATTACACCGACTACAGTTCCAACTGCAGTTCCAACCACGCCTCCTGTGGCTAGTACTGGTTACAGTGTGGCCAACGGTAAGATTCAGAAAGATGGTCAAAAATTAATTTTTAACGGAATTAATTGGTTTGGCTTTGAAACGGCCAATCATACTGTTCATGGACTTTGGGCGCGTAATTACAAGGAGATGATTAAGCAAATGAAAGATTTAGGCTTTAATGCTGTTCGTCTTCCTTTTTGCCCGGGCACAGTTGCCAATAGTGATGTTTCGGGTATTGATTATTCTAAAAATCCTGACCTTCAAGGTCTTAGAAGTTTAGAAGTTATGGATAAGATTGTTCAGGAACTCCAAGCTCAAGGAATGTACTTTGTTTTGGATCATCATACTCCCGATTGTGGTAGTATTTCCGAATTACCAGCATCGGGTACTTATTCTGAGGATCAATGGGTAGCCGATTTGGTGAGTTTGACTAATCGTTATAAAGACTATCCTAATTTTTTAGGCATGGATTTAAAAAACGAACCGCACGGAGCGGCAACTTGGGGAACGGGTGACAACACTGATTGGAAGCGGTTGGCGGAAAAAGCTGGCAAAGCGGTTTTGGCGGCCGATTCTCGCATTTTGATTTTTGTTGAAGGAATTCAGAATAATCCTACTTGTTCGGATAATGCGATTGCTCATTGGTGGGGCGGTAATTTAGAACCACAAGCTTGTTATCCCTTAGATTTGCCAACTGATCGATTAGTTCTTTCGCCGCATGTTTATGGCCCGGATGTTTACCCGCAGGATTACTTTAATGCTTCTGATTTTCCCAACAATCTTCCAGCGATTTGGGAAAAGCATTTTGGTTTTTTGGCGGGTAAATATGCCTTGGCGGTAGGTGAATGGGGTGGCAAGTATGGAGCAGGGGACAGCCGCGATGTTGCTTGGCAAAATGAACTAGCCGATTATTTGGCCCAAAAGGGTATTTACAGTTTTTATTGGAGCTGGAATCCCAACTCAGGAGATACAGGTGGCATTTTAAACGATGATTGGACAACTGTTCGCCAAGACAAAGTCCAGCTGTTGCAAAGATATATAAATAATTTTAATCATTAAAAATTAGCAACCGGAGGTGTGAAGGCTATTGCACCCGACGGGTGAGACGCGGGGGGCGTACTCCTTTACCGGGATTCTTACCAATTTTTTGCTTAATTCCTAAATTTATTCTTTAAGGTTTGAATATGTCTTCACTTGACATTCTTTATTATTCTTTGGCGGTGGGTTTTTTGGCTTTTGTGGCTTTTGGATGTTTTGCTTTCTACCAGCTGGGATTAACTTTAATAGTTTTGCGGCGGATTATAGAGGAAATTCAAAATATCGTGGCGGAGATTTTAGCTTTTAAAAATAGTCTTCAGCGTGGCTGGTGGAGTTTGGTTGCTCGGCTTGTGGGGGGCAACCAGCCGAAAGGAGGTGGAGGAAATGGATGAATATAAAAACAATGGCGGTCTTAGTCCCTTATCAGCTGGACTTTTAGGGGCGGCTTTAGGGGCGGCGGCAGTTTTTTTCTCTAATAAAGAAAATCGCGACAAAACGGAACGGGCTTTCAGTGAAGCTGGCGATTGGGTAAAACATACTTTTGAAGATTTAGTGGGTATTGGTCGAGAAAAAGCTGCTCGAGAGTTAGAGAGAACTGGGCGAAAAGCAAAGTAAAAAGAATAGGTGGGTGAAATGGGAGAGGGTCAAGAGCAAAAGCCGGAGGTAGAAGTTCAGTTGACAGAAATTGTGGTTAGACAAAGCACTGAGCTTCTATTTTTTAAGTTGGCTTTAGCAGAATTCCTTTTTGCCGCGATCTTAATTGTTTATTTTTTTGTCATTCGTTTTGTGGAAGAAGGATTATCGGCGGCATATGTAATCGATCTGACTTTTGTTTTTATCCTTTTGGTCGATATTCTTTTCCGAACCTCGATCATCCTTTTAATGCTGGCTGCTTGGGCAAATCGAACTTTTATCATTAAATCAGATCGTGTCTCTCTGGCACGGGGAATTTTTTCTCCCTCTTTTACCGATTTGCATTTTGGCTTAATCTCTGGCGTAGAAGTAAAACAAGATTTTTTAGGCAAATTGCTAAACTATGGCACTTTGGTTTTAACTGTTGGCGGTCGACCACCTCTGGAAATTCCCGACCTGCCCGACCCTTATCGTTATGGAAAAATTTTGGAAGGAGTAGTGCCATTTAAGGAAAAAATAGGCCTTAGTTTAAAAAAAGGCGGCTCAGAAGCTGAAGAAGAAGAAAGAAAGCGTCGCCCTTTTGAGGAGACAAGTACTGGGATGACTTCGCGGAAAAAATAAGTTATACTTGGCTCGTAAAATTTAATACTTTCTTTATGGAAAACGAGTTTAAACAGGCACTGGAACAATCTCTGGAAGGTTTCACTTTAGTTCGCCCTGTGGGTCATTATCCTTATGATTTTGTTTGGGAATATATCAATCCAGCGGCGGCAAAGATTTTGCACCAGTCGAGAGCGGAGTTAAAAGATCAGTCAATTGGGCGGACTTTTCCGGCGGCAGATAAACACGCTCTCTTGGCTGATTTGAGTGAAGTTTTTGCTGGTCATGGCCCGCTGGAGGCAGAAGTGGCTTATACTGCTGGCGATCTTCACGGTTGGTTTCAACTAGTGGCAGTCAAGTCTGGTCAGCGGCTGGCGATTTTCCTAAGAGATATTACTGAAAAGAAACTTTGGGAAGAAGGACTAAAGCAAAGCGAAGCCCGTTTTCGGGTTTTAGCGGAATCAAACTTAATGGGGCTCTTTTTTGTGAATGAAAAAGGAGAGATTGTTGATGCCAATGAACCTTTCTTGAAAATGCTGGGCTATTGTCGGGATGAATTTTTCCAACGAAGAATAACCGAAAAAGAAATTACTCCGCCAGAGTTTTGGGAATTAACTCGTCAAAGTCAAGAAGAAGCGGAAAAGAAAGGAAGTTGTTTACCTTTTGAAAAAGAATTGCTTCACAAAAGTGGTCAACGGATTCCTGTTTTATTTGGTTTGGCACATCTGCCGGCAATTAATTGGGAAAAGGTGGCTTTTGTTGTGGATATTAGTGAACATAAAGAAATAGAAAAAGAAAGAGAAATTTTTTTGGGTCATGAATTAAAAAATCCCTTGGCGGGTATTAAATGTTTGGTTGCCCTAGCTCAAAAAAGGCTCAGGGATAAAAATAGTCAAGAAGCTTTGACTTATCTGGAAAAAATTGACCGCAAGGTTGATGAGTTGACAAAACTGGTTAATGATTTTACAGATTTGGCTCGTATTCGTGCCGGAAAGCTGGATTTTAACGATGAAGTGTTTGAATTTGACCAGTTGGTGAAAGATTTTGTGGCGGATTATCAGCCTCTTTTGGCAATTCACCGCCTGCTTCTGGAGGGTTCTACTGGTAAATTAATTGCCGCTGACAAAACGAGATTAAAGCAAGTTTTAGACAATTTAGTTTCTAATGCCGTAAAATATTCTCCTGAAGGTGGTGAAATTAAAATTAAACTAACTCCTGAAAAAAACGGCGTTAGTTTTAGTGTTCAGGATTTTGGCTTAGGGATTCCTGAAAACGAAAAAGAAAAGATTTTTTTGCCTTTCTTTCGTTCCAGTGCTTCTAAAAGGGCGGCTTCCGGAGCTGGTTTAGGGCTTTACATTTGTGCTCAGATTGTGAAGCATTATGGTGGAAAAATTAAAGTAGAAAGTGAAGAAGGAAAAGGTTCGACATTTCAAGTTTGTTGGCCAAGCAAAAAGGATAAAAATAAAATAAAAACTTCGATGTGGAAAGAGTCACTCGCTTAAAACTTATTCTTTTATCATGTAGCCAAAGCCGCGGATAGAGTGAATAAGTTTCTTTTTAAAGTCCGCGTCAATTTTCTTGCGTAGATAACCAATATAAACATCGACTACGCGGGTTTCAATGTCAGGAGAGGAATCCCAAAGTCGGCTTAAAATCATGTCTCGAGTTAAAATGCGCCCTTTGTTAATCATAAGATATTGCAAAAGCTTGAATTCTTGAGGTGTAAGACGGATTTGCCTATTTCCTCTTTTGACTTCATGGTTGGCTGGATTTAACTCTAAATCAGAAATTTTTAATTTTGTAGTATTGCCCGGCTGGGTTCGCAACTGAACTTTAATTCGAGCTAAAAGTTCATCGCCATCAAAAGGTTTGGTCATATAATCATCCGCGCCAAGATCTAAACCATGAACAATATTGGGAGTACCGCTTTTGGCCGTGAGGATAATCACAGGAACATCAGGATGATCTTTTTTAATTTGCGAACAAACATTTTCGCCGTCAATATCTGGCAAACCCAAATCTAAGATAACCAGGTCGGGTTCAGTTTTTCTGATAATGTTTAAAGCTTCTACGCCTTTAACGGCGGTTTGAACAGAGTAACCGTGATCGGTGAGAATTTCTTTTAGATATTGACTTAAATCAGTATCGTCTTCAACTGCCAGAATACTTCTTACCATACTAAGGGCGATTATATTACCCTTTTAGAAGATTCGCAATCTTTCTTACAAGTTCCTTACAAATTAATTGCTTTTTTCTTACGCGAGCAAAATATTATCCTTTTTAACATTAACTTTTTTCTTGGGAAGGGGGTGAAATCAATGGCTGATGATTCCAAAGTCAAGATTGAGGATGAATTGATGGAAGAGGAATCTGCTCCGGTTAAGGGTAAGGGTCGAGGCTGGTGGGGTGATCCTAAAGCCCATGCTGAGGCCGGCCGCAAAGGTGGTCGCGCTAGAAGCCGCAAATACAATAACACACCTTGAGAAAATTTTATCAATTGCTGTCTCTTTTCGCAGATAGTCCGCTGGACTATCTGTTTTTTTATTGCTACAATGACGAATGATTATTTGAGAGGTTATTCATGGTTGATAAAAAATATTCTGTAATTGTTGTGGGGGCAGGCCCAGCTGGTCTTTTTGCTGCCTATGAACTGCAAAGGCAGGGAGTGAAAGGAATTTTACTTTTAGAAAAAGGTAAAACGGTTTTAGCTCGAAGCCGCGAGGATGTTTTAAACGGAGTAGGGGGAGCAGGGCTTTTTTCTGATGGCAAACTTAATTTTGCGGCTAAGTTGGGTAAAACAGATCTTCAAGAATTCATGAGTTTTGAAGAGGCTCAGGCCTTGATTGATGAGGTTGAGGAAATTTTTCGGCAATTTGGTATGGACGGTAAAATTTTTCCACTGGATATGGACCGCGCTTTCCAATTTCGGACACAAGCCCAAAAATTGGGAATTGATTTGCAGATTATCAAACAAAAACACTTAGGCTCTGATAATCTTCCGCGTTATATTGCCGGTCTGGAAAATTTTTTGAAAGAGAATGGTGTGGAGATGATAACGGAATGTGAAGTTTTGAAGATTTTAGCTAAAAAAAGAGTGGTAGAGGGAGTGGAGACTACTCGAGGGGTTTTTAAGGCTCACAAAATTATTGTGGCCCCAGGAAGAGCCGGAAATCATTGGTTGACCCATGAACTGGCCAGATTAGGAGTAACGCTGGAGCAGAAAGCAATCGAAGTAGGTGTGCGGGTAGAAACGGCAGCAGAGGTTTTGAAAGAAATTTGTTCAGTGATTTATGACCCTACCTTTTATCTTCATACCCCGACTTTTGATGATCATTTGCGAACCTTTTGTACTAACCCCACCGGCTTTGTGGCCAGAGAACAATATAAAGAATTTGCTTGTGTTAATGGTCATGCTTACGCTAATCGGCGCTCTCAGAACGCTAATTTTGCCCTGCTGAATAAAGTCAATTTAACTGAACCAGTAACAGATACTATTGCTTACGGTGAAAGCATTTGCAAGCTGGCTTCGACGATTGGGGCTGGCAAGCCCATTTTGCAAAGATACACAGATTTTAAGCGCCATCGCCGCAGTACTTGGGAAAGAATTGCCAATTGTTATATTGAGCCGACTTTAAGAGAAGTTACTCCTGGTGATATCGGCATGGCCTTGCCTTATCGAATTGTAACTGATTTGATTGAGGGCATAGAAAAGCTGGATGAGATAATTCCAGGTTTAGCCAGCGACAACACACTTTTATATGCTCCCGAGGTTAAATTTTTCTCTGTTAGACCATTGGTTACACCCAATTTGGAAACAGAAGTTAAAGGTCTTTATGTGGCTGGAGATGGTTCGGGAATTTCAGGTAACATTGTTGGTGCCGCCGCCACTGGTTTATTGGCCGCCCGCGAAGCCGTCTAATAAATCCGCTTGACTCTTCGGGTTTTCTTTGGTTATCATGAAGATATGACGACGACTGTTCAGGAAAAAATTAGGGTGGTTTCTCTCTTTGAGCAAGGTAAAATGAAGCCTATTCTTTTCTCTTGGCGCCATCGCAATTACAAAATTCTGCAAATCGCTTTTACTTATTTTAAAAATAAAGGTGAGGAGAGAATTTTTTATTTTACCGTGGATACTGGTGGGGCAATGTTTGAACTAGCTTTCAGTCAGCAAAAATTTTCGTGGGAGATCACAAAGATATTTTAATTTTAAAAATCTAAAATTATGACAAAATGTATTTTGCATCTGGATATGGACAGCTTTTTTGCCTCAGTAGAACAACAGGCCAATCCACGCTGGCGAAATAAACCTTTGGGCGTTATTAAAGGTGAAGGTCGAACCTGCATTATTGCGGCTTCACGGGAAGCTAAAAAACTGGGGATTAAAACTGGGACTACTATTTATGAAGCGCGGAGAATTTGTCCTTCGATTGTCTTAGTGCCGGCAGATTTTGATAAATACTTTTCTGTTACTCAAAGTTTTATCGAAATTTGTTCTCGATACTCGCCTGATTGGGAGATTTTTTCGATCGACGAGCTCTTTTTAGATGTTACGGAAACGCAAAGTTTGTTTGGTGGAGTTTCGGCTATTGTTCGGAAAATTAAAAAGGCTTTGAGAGAAGAAGTTGGTGAGTATATAACTTGTTCTATTGGTATCTCTTATAATCGCTTATTGGCTAAACTAGCTTCAGAGATAAATAAGCCCGACGGAGTATTTGAAATAACTTTGGATAATCGAGATGAGATTTTATTTAAAACTAAGCTTTCTGCTGTTTGCGGATTAGGGAGACGATTAGAGCAAAAATTGCTGGAGGCGGGAATTACTGACTTTAAAAGTTTGCGGGCAGTGCCAGAGGAGTGTTTACTGACGCGAGTTGGTCCTTTTTGGACAAAAGAGTTAAAAAGGATGGCTTGGGGAGAGGATGATTCGCTCTTGACGAGAGTTGGGGAGATACCAAAAGCTAAATCTGTTTCTCGAACTTATACCTTGCGTGCTAATACTCAAGATCGAAAGATAATTAGGGCCACTTTGAGAAGTTTGTGCGAAGAAGCGGCTTTCAAGGCCCGGGAAATGGGCTTGGTGGGGCGATTGGTGGGGCTAGCGGTTCGCGGTCCGGTTTTTGTCGAAGGTAATGTCGCCGCCAGTAGCTATAAACATAAAACCCTTAGATATCCTGTTGATGCTGGTGGAGATGTTTTTGAAATCGCTTGGGAGCTGTTTCAAGAGATGAAGTGGCTGGGTGATGTCCGTTTTTTAGGCGTCTGGTTGTCGCAACTGATACCTAAACAAAATCAAAATTTGAGTCTTTTGCCTGAAGAACAAAAGAAAGAGAATTTAATCACCGCTATGGATAAAGTAAACAAGAGATTTGGCGAATTAACTCTTTATCCGGGGATAATTTTGCGCAGCGAGTGGATTAAAAGTGAAATCAACGGTTTTTTGGGCGATAAAGCCTACCGGTTTGGTAGAGTATAATAAAAGAGATGAAACTTAAGCTTATTATTGAAAATTTGTATCCTTGGTTGGAAAAATATAGCCCGGTTCCGCCGGACCAGCTTATTAAATGGGGCGTTTATTTTTCTGCCGCTTTTTTAACAGTTTATTTATTTTTTTATTCGATTAGAGCAATTAAAAGAAGAAAAATCAGAGTTAAGATCAGAGGATTATCAGAACAGAATTTTGAAGGGAGAGAAGCCGTCAGAATAGGCTGGTATTATTTAATCGCGGCGATCTTTATCGCTTTTTCTCTTATAAATATCTGGCTGGTGGATTTGTCTGTCAGTTTTGATCCGTTTTCGATTTATTTTAAAGGCGTTTGCGTTTATTTTTGTCAACCATGAATGAGCAAACTTACTTCTTTGTTTTAGGAACCAACCATTCCCTGTCAAAAGTGGATATTGTGAATACCTTAGTAAAAGAAGGGGCAGAACCAAAAATTTTAGCGGCCTCGGAGGAGTTGTTGATTGTCGAGACAGCCCGAGATCTAGAGCCCAAAAGAATAATGAATGAGCTGGGTAGCGCCGCCAAAATGGGAAGAGTTTTAACCGTTAAACAGAACTTGGAAGAGATCTTGGCGGGGGTAGAAGTGCCTAAGTTGAGCCCGATAACTTTCGGCATTAGCGTTTATGGCGCTGGCGGCAAATTCCAGCGTTTAAATGAGATTTTTTATGGTGTGCCTAAACTGGCTCGCGAGATAAAAACTAAATTGGCAGAGCAAGGAATTGAGGCCAATTATTTACCTGTTAAAGAAAGAGAGTTGCCTAGCGCGGTGGTGGACCAAAGAGGCTTATTAACTAAAGGTTTCGAGTTGGTTTTGGGTGTGGGGGAGGAGGGTATTTATGTCGGTAAAACATTAGCGGTTCAGGATTATAAAGGCTACAGCGCCCGCGATTATGGCCGGCCAGCCAGAGATCCCAAGGCCGGTCTAATTCCGCCAAAACTGGCAAAGATGATGATTAATTTGGCCTTAAAAGGCAAAGAAGAAATTCTGCTTGATCCTTTTTGCGGCAGTGGCACTGTCTTGCAAGAAGCGGTTTTGTTGGGCTACCAAAAGCTGATTGGTTCAGACTCCAGCGAAAAGTCTATTCGTGACAGTCAAACCAATTTGGACTGGCTTTTTGCCAAGTTTGGTTTAAAGAAAAAAAATTTTAATATTCAGCTTTTTTGCCAAGATGTTCAAAAAATTGCTTCTAAAGTTTCTTTTAAAACTGTAAGCGCCATTGTGACTGAGCCATATTTGGGGTCGCCGGCCGCTAAAGGATTTAATCCAGCCCAAATTCAGAAAGAAGTGGCTAAATTAGAAAAACTTTATTTAGGAGCCTTTGAAGAATTTCGAAAAGTTCTTAAGGATGATGGAGTTATTGTGATGATCTTCCCGATTTTTCGGTTCCGAGACCAATATTTCCAACTAGACATCATGGATGGAATTTACGCTTTGGGCTTTAAAAAACGCGACTTTATTCCCGTTAAGCCGGCAGGTTCTGAAAAATTAAATCTTAATCTTACTGTCCGCGGCTCAATTATCTTTTTTCGCCCCGGACAGACTGTTTCGCGGGAAATTTTTGTCTTTGAGAAGGCCCGATAATTCTTAATTGGCTCTTACAAAGAATCTCTTGACAGCCGCAAAAATATAGATTAATATCTATATTTATGAGTGATTTCAATGTTCCTTGCCCATTTGCCATTCCACAAATGGCTGATCCTTCCCGGCGGAAGATCTACGAGTATTTAATTCTTCACGGAGAAAAGACCGTGAGGGAGATTACGCAGTACCTAAAATTGCGTCAGCCCACTGTTTCTTACCATTTAAAAGAGATGAAAAAAGAAGGGATACTAGCGAGCAGGCGCCAAGGCAGAGAGGTGTTTTACAGCGTTAAGCTTGGGTGTCCGGAAGGAGGAATGTGCTTCAGACTATAAGCTTAAAAAATCCGAAATTCGAAGCACGAAATCCGAAACAATTTTTCAATGACAAAAATTTCAATGATTAAAACATTTGAAGAATTATAATTTTGAAATTTAAATTTGTTTCTAGTTTCGATATTCGGATTTAGAATTTATGAGAAAAGTTTATCTTGATTATGCAGCGACTACCCCAGTAAGACCCGAGGTAGTTTCAGCCATGGCGCCTTACTGGACGGAAAAGTTTGGCAATCCCTCAAGCATTCATACTTGGGGACGAGAAGCGCGGGAGGTGATTGAACAAGCTCGGGCGAGTATTGCTGCTTCTTTAGGCGCCGAGCCGGAAGAAATTATTTTTACTAGCTCTATTACTACCAGTGATAACTTAGCTGTTGCGGGTGTAATTAATGCTTTGCCGCAGAAACGGGGTCATTTGGTGACCACTCAAATTGAACATCATGCCATTTTAGATTTGTTTAAATCATTGGAGAAACAAGGATTTGAAGTAACTTATTTGCCAGTAGATAAAAATGGGCTAGTGGATTTAGAAATTTTGCGCCAGTCTCTCCGTCCGGAAACGATTTTGGTTTCGATTATGTTTGCCAACAATGAGGTAGGGACCATTCAACCCATTGCGGAAATTGGCGATTTAGTGAAAGAAGTAAGCGAGGAACTGAATCGGGAGATTTTATTTCATACTGATGCGGCCACCGTTATGGAGTATTTGCCGGTGAAAGTTAAAGAATTAAAGGTTGATTTGCTCAGCTTTGGCCCGCATAAATTTGGCGGCCCTAAAGGCGTGGGAGTTTTGTATATTAAAAAGGGAGTTAAACTGGCTCCTTTGACTTTTGGCGGTCATCACGAGCAGGGGCTTTGGCCGGGAACAGAACCTACACCTCTTATTGTGGGAACGGCGGCGGCTTTAGAATTGGCCGCTAAAGAGAGAGAAACCGCGGTGGTGAGAGTCAAGAAGCTTAGGGATCGGTTGATTGCCGGAGTTCTGGAGAAAATTCCTGATACTCGACTGACCGGTGATGAAGTGAAGCGCTTACCAAATATGGCTTCCTTTATTTTTAAAGGGGTGGAAGGAGAAGCGGTTTTGCTGCGTTTAGACGCTGAGGGAATTGCCGCTTCTTCGGGTTCTGCCTGCACTTCGGGAGACTTAAGACCCTCGCATGTTTTGCTAGCAATGGGTATTCCTGCTGAAGAAGCCCACGGTTCAGTTCGCTTTTCTTTGGGGAGAGAAACCACTTCGGAAGATATTGATTATGTTTTGGAGAAACTGCCAGAAATTATTAAAATTTTAAGAGAAATCACGCCTAATTTGTGTTTGACGGAGGAAGCCTAAATGGCGGATTTAACTAGTCTTTACTCAAAAAAAGTTTTAGATCATTTTTATCATCCGCGCAATGTGGGTGAAATGAAAAATCCCGATGGGGTGGGGACGGTTGGTAATCCAGTTTGTGGGGATGTGATGCGACTTTTTATTAAAGTAGAGAAAAAAAACGGCGAGGAATATGTGTCAGAGGCTAAGTTTCAAACTTTAGGGTGTGGGGCGGCGATTGCTACTTCTTCTATGGCCACAGAGATGATAAAAGGCCAGCCTTTAAAAGAAGCTGTTAAACTGACCAATAAAGCTATTACTGAAGCTTTGGGAGGGTTGCCCAAAAATAAAATTCACTGCTCAGTGTTGGCGGCTGAGGCGGTTAAAAAAGCGGTGGCAGATTATCGTCGAAAAAGTTCGAAATAATTATTACGATTATAAATTTTCTCAGATGGAAAAATGGGCAATTAAAATTTCTGGGCCGGCAGGAGCAGGAATAATGCAGTCCGGAGCAATTTTGGGTAAAGCTTTAAATCGAGTAGGTTTTTTTTCGCTAGTTTATCCGGAGTATCCCTCTCGTATCCGAGGCGGGGATAACCACTTGCAAGTAGTTTTTTCCACGGAACCCTTTTTAGCACCTGAAGAGAAAATTAATTTGCTTTTGGCTTTTGGTAAAAAGAATTTAGTCATTCATTTGCCAGAGCTGGTTAGCAATGGTTGGGCTTTTGAGGCGGCTGAGTATGGGCTGGAAGAGATTGCTCGAGAATTGGGAAATCCTCTTACTGCCAATACGGCTGGGTTAGGTTTACTTTGGGCTGTTTTGGGTTTAGATTTGACAGTTTTAGAAAAAGAAATTCAAGAAAGTTTAGGAGAAAAAGAAGCGATTTTAGCTTTAAATTTGCAGGCGGTACGGGCAGGTTACGAAAAAGGTCAAGTAATTCCCGACAAGATTAAGCTGGCAGGAACCAGACAGAAAATAATGAGTCTAACCGGCAATGAAGCCTTTGTTCGTGGAATTTTAGCGGCTCAGTGTGATTTTGCGGCGATTTATCCCATGACGCCAATTAATTCTATTTTGACTGATTTAGCTAAAACCGAAGTTAAAATTTTTCGGCCGGAGGATGAAATTGCCGGCATAATGAGTGCTCTTGGCGCTGCTTACGCTGGCGGTCGAGCTATGGTGGCGACCTCTGGCGGTGGCTTTTCCTTGATGGTTGAAGGTTTGAGTTTGGCGGGGATGGCGGAAATACCAGTAGTGATTATTTTAGGCCAAAGAACTGGACCTTCTACCGGCATGGCCACTTTTTCTTCTCAGGCTGATTTGAATTTTGCTATTCATGCTGGTCAAGGTGAATTTCCGCGGATAGTGCTGGCGCCAGGCGATTTAAGAGAGGCTTACCGGTTAGCTGGTGAGGCTTTTAATTTAGCCGAGCGTTATCAAGTGCCAGTGATTCTTTTGACTGACAAATATTTGGCAGAAAGCCGGTTGTCGGTTTTGGCAGAGGATTTTAAAAAGGTGAAGATTGTTATTGATCGCGGCAAACGTCCGCGGCAATTAGCGCACTACCGGCGCTATCAGATTACTTCTGACGGAATCTCTCCGCGGGCTTTTCCGGGTGAGACAGTTTTTATTACGAACTCGTATGAACATGATGAGTTTGGTTTTTCTACTGATGAAGCGGCTATTCGTGAAGAAATGATGGCTAAACGCGGCCGAAAATTGGCAAATTTAAATGGCGGTTTTGAAATTTATGGGCCAGAAAGTGCTCAAACAACTCTGATTGGCTGGGGCTCAACCAAAGAAATTATTTTGAGTATTCTGAAGGAGTTTCCTAAGATGAATTTTGTTCATTTTTGGCGTCTTTGGCCGCTCCCTAAAGAAGCAGGAGAGATTTTAAGACAAGCCAGAAAATTAATTGTGATCGAAGGAAATTTTTCCGGTCAGTTAGCTGGATTGATTGAAAGCCAGACGGGTTTAAAATCAGAGAAAATTTTAAAAGATAATGGCCGGCCATTTTTCAGAGAGGAACTTATAAAAAGGATTCAGAGATATGATTGACGAAAAACAGCTTTCTACACCAGAGGAAATTACTTGGTGTCCAGGTTGCGGGGCTTATGCTGTTTTAGCGGCCCTTAAAAGGGCGATTATTCAGAATAATCTGTTGCCTCGGAATGTGGTAGTAACTTATGATATCGGCTGTTCCGCCAATATGGTTAATTTTTTAAATGTTTGTGGATTTGCGACTCTTCATGGGCGTTCTATTCCTGTGGCTGTAGGCATCAAAACGGTCAATCCTTCTTTAACGGTGATTGCTCAAGGAGGAGAAGGAGGAATTGTTACTGAGGGGGCCAATCATTTAATTCATGCCGCTCAACGGGATGATGATATTACGGTAATTTTAAACAATAATTATGTTTTTGGTTTGACGACTGGCCAAGCTTCAGCGGCAACGCCGCGAGGAGCAATTACGCGCTCCACTCCGAGCGGCAACCCTTATGAAGCTCTCTCGGCTTTGGAGTTGGCGGCGGTAGCAGGCGGAACTTTTTTAGCGCGAACTCTAGCTGTTGATTTGAAGCGAACTACGGAAATTCTCTCGCGAGCTCTTGAACATCGAGGTTTTAGTTTAGTGGAGATTGTTCAGCCTTGTATAATTTGGGCTAAAGAAATTAAGACCCCTACACCTTTTTGGTTAGAAAAACCCTTTACTACGGCTATGGAAGTAATTGGTCAATCGAATTTTTTTGGAATCCTCTATAATTACAAATAAAATGTTGTTTCTTAATACTCTTATTTTTGGTTCTCTTTCCGGCTTGGCCACTTTAGTGGGGATTTATTTAATTGTCAGGAAAGAAAAGTGGGCTCAAAAAAATCTAATTTATCTGATTTCTTTTTCTGCAGGAGTTTTGTTGTCTTTTTCTTTTATCCATTTATTGCCAGAGGCTTTGACAGAAACCCCTGAAGCTTTATTGCTTACTCTTCTGTCCTTTTTGTCTTTCTATATTTTGGAACATGCTTTGACTCTGCATACTTGCAAAGAAGGGAAAGATTGCGAGACTCACGAAACCTTTACGTTGGTTTCCTGGGTAGGTCTTCTAGTTCATTCGTTGATTGACGGCATTGTTATTGGCGCTGGTTTTGAAGTTTCTTTTGCCCTGGGAATTCTTTCAACTTTAGCTGTTTTGCTTCATGAATTGCCGGAAGGAATTTCTTCCATGGCGGTGATGCTTTACGGTGGTTATAATCTAAGGCAGGCTACTATCTATTCTGTTTGGGTAGCTTTAGCAACTCCAGTGGGAGCAGTTTTGTCTTTTGCCGTTCTTAGAAAAACCTCTAGTTCTGTTTTGGGAATGCTGTTGGCCGTAGCGGCCGGGAGTTTTTTATATGTGGCGGCTTCTGATTTGATTCCAGAGATTCATAAAAAAAGCCGAGGATTAAATATTGTTTTGACATTGGCTGGCGCTTTAGTTCCCTTTTTGGCTGGTTTGCTCCTTGCTTGATTGCTTGACTTTATTGACTCTTCCGTTAAGATAAATCCAGACCGAAAGCAAAGCTTTAAAGAGAGGAAAGATGAGCTTGCTTAGATTATTGGGGTTTGCTTTGGTTGGGGTCGGTATTGGTATTCATACTTATGTTGCCAGAAAGGTTCCTTCGTTTCGTTGGGTCATCGTAAGCGGTGCTCTTCTGGAAGCGATCGGAGTAACAATCTTGGCGACGCAGAGGGGGTCTTAATACACCAAGGCCCCTTCATTTTATTTTTACTCTATAAGTCTTGGTTGAGAGTTATTTTCAATATAAATAGGAATTTCCTCATAGGACTTAATTTTTTTATTTTCAAAAATAATTTTGACAATTTTGCCTCTTTTGGTTTCTTCACTCCAGTCTTGGTCAAAAACAAAGTTGCCTAAAGAGTAAAAAATAAGGCCATTTTGATAAGTTTCAGTGGGCTGAACAACATGCGGGTGATGGCCAAGAACGACTTTTGCTCCCGCTTCAATGATTTGCCTGGCCAGCATTTTTTGCCAGATATCTGGTTCATTTTGATATTCCACTCCCCAGTGAAGAGAGACAATTAAAATATCTACTTCGGGAGCACTTTCTTTTACTTTCTTTAAAATTGGCTCTGGCTGGTGATTTCCAGTCAAATCGAAAGAAAGAAAGCCAAAAGTTAATTTTTTTACGGAATATTTAGCCAGTTGATCAGGTCCAGAAGGTAAAATGTGATTTTGATTCAAAAATTTCATGGTTTGTGTTCGTCCGCGCTGGCCGTAATTAAGAATGTGATTATTGGCAATGGACAAGACATCAAAACCAGCGGCTGTTAAGCCGGCGGCGGCTTCCGGTGGAGCGCAAAAAGTCATGCCGCCAGCGGCAGGAGGGCATGAAGAAACCAAAGGAGATTCCAGATTGCCGAAAGTTAGATCGGCTGAAGAAAGCAGTTTAGCTGTTTGCAAGAAAGGGTACTGCCAATTTTTTTCTTTGAGCATCCGAAGATTGACTGAGCGGCCAAGCATTAGATCGCCAACGGCTATAAGAGTAACTTGGGGAGAAGGAGCTGAGGAGGGCAAAGGAGTGGGAGTAATTTGAGGGATTAAAGATTGAGGGAAAAGCAAAGGTCTGAGAGTAAAAATAGTGCTTGCTGCGAGAGAGATTAAAACTAAAACTAAGGCGATTTTTTTCACTTATTTCTATTATACAAGCTTGAGACAAAATAGCGAGAAAATAGAATCCAGTGCCGCTCATTTTCAAATGACCAACTTTGAGGTAAAATAAAAATAGTGGAAGAGTTTACCGTTTTTATTAACTTCAAAACCTATCCTCAAGGCACCGGTGAGCGGGCAGTTAAATTGGCGCAAGTAATTGAAGAGGTTTCTTCCCAAAAAAAGGTGGCGATTGTCCCGATTGCACAGGCCGTGGATTTATGGCGCCTTAAAAGGACGGTGAAAATTCCAATTTGGGTAGAACATGTGGATCCTGTTTTGCCGGGTAAAACGACTGGTTATGTAGTTCTTGAGTCGGTGATTGAAGCAGACGCCAGTGGTGCTTTAATTAATCACAGCGAACATTCTCTTCCGCCTGGAGCAGTCAAACAGATTTTGGCTCGAGTTAAAAACTTGAAATCCACGGGTCAGAAATTCGAGGTGATGGTGGGCGCCAAAACCTTAGGGCAATTGGAGCGATTAGTTAAATTAAAACCGGATTTTTTGGCCTATGAAATTGCTCCGTTAATTGGGGGCCGGGTTTCCATTACTGAGGCTAGTCCTAAATCAGTAAAAAAAGCAATCGAAATAGCTGGAGAAACTCCTTTAGTGGTGGGAGCGGGTGTTAATCGCGCGGAAGATTTAATAAAAGCGAAGTCTTTGGGGGCTAGAGGGGTTCTGATTGCTTCGGCTGTAGTGCTGGCGGCCGATCCTCGAGAGAAGTTGCTTGAATTATTAAGGTTATTTTAGTTATTCTGCCCAAGGAGGTTATCCAAATGATATATTTGGGTGCAGATCATGGCGGATTTGAATTAAAGGAGAAAATCAAAAGCTGGCTTAAGGCTTGGAATTATGAATTTGAAGATTTGGGTAATGACCATTTAGACCTAGAAGATGATTACCCTGATTTTGCCATTAAAGTGGCTAAGAAATTAATTCGAAAAACGGCTAAGGGCGACATGGGAATTTTAGTTTGTCGTTCTGGTGTCGGGATGGATATTGCGGCTAATCGTTTTGCCGGGGTTCGTTGCGGCTTAGGGTGCAGTTCCCAGCAGATTAGAGTCGCTAAGAGAGATGATAATTTGAACTGTTTAGCTTTGGCAGCGGATTACATTACGGAAGAGGAAGCTAAAAATATTATTCGCCTGTTTCTGGAAACCCAGTTTTCCGGCGGAGAGAAATATCAGCGACGGCTGGAAAAAATAGAGAAGATTAAATAGAAAATGAAACTGCCCAGTTTTACTAGTTTTGATTTTCAAGAAAAAAGAGTTTTAGTTCGAAGTGATCTTGATGTACCTCTCCGAAACGGATTGGTAGTTGATGAGACGCGGCTTAGGGAATGTTTGCCTACCCTTAAGTATCTTCTTGACCAGAAGGCAAAAGTCATTTTAATGGGGCATTTAGGTCGACCAGAGGGAAAGGTGGTTGAAGAATTGCGGATGGAGCCTGTGGCTCAAAGTTTAAGCGCCAAATTGAAAGCGTCAAATTCAAAATTAAAAATTAAAATTCAAAATTTTGAGGCTTATGAGATAACTGAAAGTTTGGTTCTTCTGGAGAATTTGAGATTTTATCCGGGAGAAGAAAACAACGAGGCCATTTTTGTCAGAGAGTTAGCTTCTTTGGGAGATTTCTATGTAAATGAGGCTTTTGCGGCTAGCCATCGACAACATGCTTCCATTGTTGGCTTGCCTAAACTTTTGCCGCATGCTGCTGGTTTTCATTTTGTTCAAGAAGTAGAGGGCTTGTCTAAGGCTATCGAAAATCCCCAGCGGCCATTGGTTTTTGTTATCGGCGGGGCAAAACCGGAAACCAAATTGCCAATGGTAGAAGAGTTTGCCAAGAAAGCGGATTGGGTGTTGGTGGGAGGGAAATTAATTCAAAATTCAGAGTTCAAAGTTCAAAATGATAATTTAAAATCAAAAATAATTTTGGCCAGTTTAACTTCCAACGGTTTAGATATTAACCAAGACTCAATTGAAAAATTTAAAGAAATTATTAAAAACGCAAGAACGATTGTTCTCAACGGAACCATGGGAAAATACGAAGAGCGAGGTGCCGAAAAGGGGACACAGCAGATTTTTGAGGCTGTAGCGAATTCTTCCGCTTTTAAAATTGTTGGTGGTGGCGACACAATTGCCGCCTTGACGCATTTTAATTTAATTGACAAAATGGATTATGTTAGTACTGCCGGTGGGGCAATGCTGGAATTTCTAGCCAAAGGCACTCTTGTGGGCATAGAAGCCTTAAAATAATTTTAGAATTTAGAATGAAAATATGATTAAACTGGCAATAAACGGTTTTGGGCGAATAGGGAGAATTGTCTTTAGACAAGCGCTTTTAGATTTTGCCGATCAAATCGATGTCGTGGCAATCAATACTTCCGGTTCTATGGAACCTCAAGGGTGGGCAACTCTTTTTAAGTACGATTCTGTTTATCGGACTTTTCCGAAAGAAGTAAAAGTTTCCGAACCTCAAGGGGCGCGTGAAATTGGCTCTTTTTTAATTGAAGGAAAGCTTTATCCACTTTTGGCCGAGAAAGATCCGGTTAAACTGCCTTGGTTTGTTTATCAGCCGGATGTGGTGATTGAGTCCACTGGTGTTTTTCGCAAAGCGGCCGAGGCAGAAAAGCATTTAATTGCTGGAGCTCAGAAAGTTATTATTTCCGCACCGCCTAAGAGTGATGATATCCCAATTTATTTAATGGGAGTTAATGAGAATCGCTATAGGGGAGAAAGAATTATTTCTAATGGTTCTTGCACTACCAATTGTGTAGCCCCGATAGTGAAGCTCATTAAGGAGAAATTTGGAATCGAACAGGCAGCGCTAACTACCATTCATGCTTATACTTCTGATCAGGAGCTGATTGATGGTTCTCATAAAGATTTGCATCGAGCTCGAGCGGCAGCTCTAAACATTATTCCCACTGAAACAGGAGCGGCGGAATCAGTTATTGCTGTTTTTCCGGAACTGGCGGGAAAGTTTGCTGGTTCGGCTATTCGAGTGCCAGTAGCTTGCGGTTCTTACTCCGATTTGACTTTCAAGCTAACCCAAAAAACGACCATTAATGAAGTTAATGCTCTTTTTCAAAAGGCGGCCACTGGCAAAATGAAAAATATTTTGGCTGTTATAACTGAACCTTTGGTTTCCGGCGATATTATTGGTCATTCTGCTTCCAGTATTGTGGACTTAAATATGACAACGGTGGTGGCGGATGATTTTATTCAAGTGGGGGCTTGGTATGATAATGAATGGGGATATTCGAGAAGGCTTTTGGAAGAAGCAATTTTTATCGCTCGCAAATGATAGCTGAAATTGTTCCTACCATTCTTACTTCAAATCTGACTGATTATGTTCGAAAAGTCAATCTTTTGAAAGGAATCGTTGATCGAGTTCATTTAGATATTATTGATGGCCGGTTTGTAGATAACCAAACGATTTCTTTAGAATCATTAAAGAACTATGAAATTTCTCTGAAGATTGATTTGCATTTAATGGTCAAGGAACCGGAAGACTGGGTTCATCGAGCGCTGGAGATTTTACCTGACCGGATTCTTGGTCAAGTTGAAATGATGTATGATCCAGCCCGATTTATTCAAACTGTGATTGACGGTGGTGCGAGAGTGGGGTTGGCTATTGATTTGGAAACGCCTCTGTCGGTGATGTCTGAAGAAATCTATCACCTGGCGGATATAATTTTGCTTTTAGGAGTTAAGGCGGGCCGTGGCGGTCAGGCGTTTGACCAGCGGGTTTTAGCGAAAATTGCCGAAATGAGAAAAATTGTTGGGGATTGGGTCGATCTCGGGGTTGATGGAGGATTGGACGAAAAAAATATTTCTCTTTGTCAAAAAGCGGGAGCCAATATCTTTTATATAGGCAATCATTTCTGGCAAGCACCTGATTTATCTAAAAATTATCAAGAATTAGTGAGTCTGGTAAAACAGTAAGATTTCTTCTGGTAAAAAATGCCTTTCTGGCATATGATGAAAATATGATTAAGAATGTGACTTTCTTTGGTTCCTCCGAAGTTAAACCTGGTAGTCCCGATTATGACGGTGCCTTTCAAACCGCCCGGTTGCTCGCCCAGCATGGCTATTTAGTAATTAATGGTGGAGGGCCAGGGGTAATGAAAGCCGCTTCTGAAGGGGCTAAAGCGGGTGGTGGCAATTGCATAGGTGTCACTTTCAATCCTAAAGATATGACACATTTTGAAGGCCGCGACCCGAGTAACCCCATGGATCAGGAAATCATGCTTGATAATTATGTTACGAGAACGCTGAAACTGCTGGAATTGGGAGATGTTTATGTTTTATTTAATGGTGGAACTGGCACTATTTCTGAATTTGGGATGGCCTGGGGTTTGGCCCGGCTCTATTTTGGCCACCATAAGCCGCTGATTTTGTTTGGCAGTTTTTGGCATGAGATTTTGGAAGCTTTTGGCAAAAATATGCTTCTGCGGCCAGAAGAACTGCAAGTTTATCGAATTGTGACAACGCCGCAAGAAGTTTTGGCGGAAGTCCAGAAGCTCTAATTGCTCATCAAGGCCAAATTGTGCTATGATGGTTTAAATGGTTCCTTTAACTGTCTCCGAATTAAGTAAAAAATCTTGTCAAATTCGCCGTCAAGTAATTGAAATGATTTATCAGGCTGGCTCTGGTCATCCGGGTGGCAGTTTATCTGCTGTCGATATTTTAGTTGCTTTATATTTTGGCGGGATTCTTAAAGCTGATCCTCGCGATCCTCAAAACGACAAGCGCGATCGTTTTATTCTTTCCTGTGGTCACGAGGCTCCGGCTTATTACGCCGTTTTGGCCAATTTGGGTTTTTTTAATGAAGAAGCTTTAAATAGTCTGCGCGCTTTAAATAGTCCCCTGCAAGGACATCCTTCGCGGCTTTGGGCTAATTTTGTAGAATCCTCCACCGGCTCTTTAGGACAAGGATTAGCGGTGGGAGTGGGTATGGCGTGGGCTTCAAGATTTAAACCAAATTCCAAATATAAAGTGGTAGTTTTATCTTCTGATGGAGAGCAAGACGAGGGTAGTCACTGGGAGAGTGTAATGTTTGCGGGTTATCACCGGCTGGATAATCTGAATTTAATTATTGATCAAAATGGCATGCAAATTGGCGGTTGGACAAGGGAGGTTTTAGATTTAGAACCTTTACTGCAGAAATATCAGCTTTTTGGTTGGGAAGTTGCTCAAGTTGATGGTCATGATCTGCCGCGGCTAGTTTCAGCTTTCAGTGTTTTTAATCATCGAACAGGCAAGCCTAAAGTAGTTATCTGTAAAACTATTCGCGGCAAGGGGGTTTCTTTTATGGAGGGTAGTGACAAGTATCATTCTGCCACTTTGAGCGAAGATGAATATTCTCGAGCGAGAGAAGAACTTGATCAATATTTAAATTCAAATTTTAAAGTTTGAACATTTATGAATAAAGAGTCAATGCGTGAGGCTTTTGGGGAAGCAATGGTAGAATTGGGGAAAACTAACCCCAAAGTTTGGGCCTTAACGGCGGATTTAGCCTCTTCTGTAAAACTAACGGCGTTTGCTCAGGCGTTTCCTCAAAGATTTATTAATTTTGGTGTTGCTGAAGCCAATATGGTAGGGGCGGCGGTCGGCATGGCGCTGGAAGGCCTAATTCCGTTTGCCGCTTCTTTTGCTGTTTTTATTCCGGGACGATGTTTCGATCAAATTCGAGTTTCCGTTTGCCAAAATCAAGCGAATGTGAAGCTAGTGGGTTCGCATGCGGGTTTGAGTAATTTTGGTGATGGTGCCAGTGCTCAAAGCGTGGAAGATATTGCCCTGATGAGAGTGTTGCCGGGGATGACGGTGATTTGTCCGGCGGATGCTCTTCAAACCAAGAAAGCTGTTTGGGCGATGGCTCAAAAGTCAGGGCCAATGTATTTGCGGCTTTCGCGGGCCGAAACACCCATAGTTACTAAAGAGGAAGATACTTTTGAAATTGGCCGAGCGCAAGTTATGAGAGAAGGAAGTGAGGCAACGATTATTGCTTGTGGCAGTTTACTAGCAGAGGCTCTAGCGGCGGCGGAGGAGTTGGATGCTGAGGTCATTAATTTGCATACGATAAAGCCTTTGGATAAAGAAACAATTTTAAAATCTGTCCAAAAAACCCGACGGGTCGTGACTTTGGAAGAGCATTCAATTTACGGAGGAATGGGCTCGGCTGTAGCGGAATTTTTAGCTCAGGAATATCCGGTGCCAATCAAAATTCTGGGAATTCCGGATGTTTTTGGCGAATCAGCTCGAAGTTACCAGGAGCTACTTGATAAGCACGGACTAAATGCTCAAAATATTATTAAGATTTTTGAATAACAGGAGGTTTTTATTTCTTGAATTTCTAATTTCAAAAATTTGAAATAAAAATTGAAAAATGAAAGTTGTTATCACTTCTAAAATTCCCCGCGTAGGTGTTGATGCTTTAGAAGATGCCGGTTTGGAGGTGGTAGGCAATCCTACTGAGCGGCTTTTAACGCCTCCGGAGCTAAAAGATTTTGTTAGGGGGGCAGATGCCATTTATTGCCTGCTTTTGGATAAAATTACGGCCGAGGTAATTGAAGCGGCTGGACCGCAGTTGAAGATTATTGCCAATTATGGGGTGGGTTTTGACAATATTGACTTGAAAGCCGCTCAAGCAAAGAAGGTTTTAGTGACTAATACTCCTAGTGAGCTTTCTGGTCAGGCAGTGGCTGAACACACTATTGGTTTGATTTTTGCTGTTTTAAAAAGAATTGTCGAGGGAGATAAGTTTGCCCGCAAAGGTAATTTTGGCGGCTGGAAGCCGGAGATCTTTTTAGGTGAAGAGCTAGAGGGGAAAACGGTGGGTTTGGTGGGCTTAGGTCAAATTGGCTCCAAAGTGGCGGCCATGTTGCGGGGGTTGGGACTGCGGGTGGTTTATAACAAAAGGAATCGCGACGAGGAAGCAGAGCGAGCTTATGGGATTGAGTATTTAAGTTTAGAAAATCTCTTGCGGGAGGCGGATATTGTTTCTTTACATGTACCGCTGACGCCGGAAACTTATCACCTCATTAATTCTGATTCTCTGGCAAAAATGAAAGACCACGCTTATCTGATTAATACTTCACGAGGAGGAGTGGTAGATGAAGGAGCGTTGGTTGAGGCTTTAAAAAATGGTCGGCTGGCAGGAGCGGGGCTGGATGTTTATGAATATGAACCAGCTATTAACCCTGAGCTTTGTGGCTTGCCGAATGTGGTTTTAACTCCGCATATTGCTTCTTCGGTGAGAGCAGTTCGGGATGAAATGGCGATTATGGCCGCTCGAAATATTATCGAGGCTTTAAATGGTCGAGAACCACCTAATTTGGTAAGTAAGTAATATTTTGCAAGTTTTTAAAAATTGAAAATTTGGAGAATATTTTAGTAAAAATGAACATCGATTTAAGTAAAATTACTCGGAATAATAAGGCTTTAATTTTGGCTTATGATCAAGGGATAGAACATGGACCGACGGATTTTAATGACGAAAATGTCGATCCGGCTAAAATTGTCAAGATTGCTGATTCTGGTTATTTTACTGCGCTGGTTTTACAAAAGGGTGTGGCAGAAAAGTATTATGACCCTCGGGTAAATAAAGTTCCCTTGCTAATTAAACTTAACGGGAAGACTAATTTAGTTAAAGATCAAGATCCTTATTCGCCTCAAGTTTGTTCGGTGGAAGAAGCAGTCGCTTTGGGGGCGGCGGCAGTGGGTTATACGATTTATATTGGCAGTGAATTTGAGTCTAAAATGACCAAAGAATTTGGCCAGATTGAAGAAGAAGCACATCGGCGGGGTTTGCCGGTGGTAGCTTGGATGTATCCGCGTGGGCGTAATGTTCCAGATGAAAAAGATCCTAAAGTGGTGGCTTATGCGGCGCGGGTGGGTTTGGAGCTGGGAGCAGACATGGTTAAGGTGAATTGGCCGGGCGAAGAGGGTTTTCGGTGGGTAGTGGAAAGTGCGGGACGAACGAGCGTAGTCGTAGCTGGCGGTGCTAAAGAAAATTTGGCTGATTTTTTGGCGGAAACAAAAGCAATTTTGGCGGCCGGTGGAATTGGCCGGGCAGTGGGACGCAATGTTTGGCAGGCGGAAAATCCCTTGGAGGTTAGCCAAAAAATTGCGGCGGTAATTTGGGGAAATTAAGTTCGAATTTAAAAGTATGTATGATGTTATTTCTTTAGGCACAGCCACTTTAGATGTTTTTTTACGATCTCCAGAGATGGAAGTGGAGATTGGCGGAGATGGCAAAGATATTTGTGTTCGTTATGGTGCCAAATTAGAAGTTAATGAAATTTATTTTGAATCCGGCGGGGGAGGAACTAATTCCGCGGTTACTTTTGCCCGTCAAGGACTGAAAACGGCCTGCGTAGTTCAGATTGGAGACGATTTTGCCGGTAGCAAAGTTTCTGCTGATTTAGTCAAAGAGGGAGTTTCGCTGGACTTAATTGATATACAAAAAGGAACTTATACGGATTATTCGACGGTTCTTTGGGCGCCAGACGGCGGCCGAACAATTTTAATTTACCGCGGCCCGACCAAATTGGAAGTGACTAATGTGGCTTGGGATAAGCTGGAAGCAGAGTGGTTTTATGTTTCTTCGTTGGAGGGAAATTTGGAGATTGTTAAAAAGCTGGTACAGAAGGGAAAGAAAATTGCTTGGAATCCAGGTGGACGGGAGTTGAAGCAGAAAGAAGAACTTTTGGCGCTCTTGCCGCTTGTGACGCAGTTTAATGTTAATAAAGAAGAAATGGAACAGTTGCTGGTTGACGGCCAGCCTATGGAAATTAAAGAATTACTTAAACAAGCTCGAAATTTACCTTGTCGTTGGATAGTGATCACTGACGATCGGCGCGGAGCTTATCTTTGGGATCGTGAAAGTCAAATATGGTGGCATTCGGGAATCTACGAAAAATCTCTTCGAGTGGAAACGACAGGTGCTGGCGATAGCTTTGGTTCGGGTTTAGTCGCTGGTTTGATTAAAAAAATGACTTTTGAAGAGGCCCTGCATTTGGCGGCCGCTAATTCTTCTTCTGTAGTGGCTCAAGTGGGAGCGAAAAAAGGTATTTTAAAATCGGCCGATTTAGCCGCTTGGCCTAAAAACCAACTCTTAGTAGAAAAAATAACTCTTTAACCTCTTTTGCTTGATAAACTTTCCAGTCAAAATATAATCGGAATCATGATAATTCGCAGAATTACAGAAGAGGATTTTCTTGATTTCTGGCTGGTTTTTAAGAGAGTAATTATGGAGGGTTTTCCAGAATATCCTCTTTCTGTGCGGCAGTTTTTTGTGGGTAAAGACTTTGTGAATACTTATTTAAAAAAGGAAATTAAGGATTGGGATTTTATGGTTTGGCTGGCTAAAGAGGCGAGAGAGATTTTAGGTTTTTTGGTGGTTGAGGAGCTTTACGGTGGAGTTAGTTATGCTGACTGGATTGGAGTTTTGCCGGAATATCAGGGCCGGGGAGTAGGGAGCGGCTTAATTCATTTTTGGGAGGAAAAAGTCTTAGAAGAGAAAGGACATAAACTGCTCTTGCTGGCGCCTTCTAATGGGCGTAAACAGTTTTATCTTAAGCTTGGTTTTAAAGAAGAAGGTTTGGAGGAAAAATCTTGGTATGGGGTAAATCATTGGCTTTTTGGAAAATTGATTGCTTCACCTGAGTCTAAAGTGATTCTTAAGGGTTTAGATTTACAGAATTATCGGAAGAGATAAAAATTCGAGATTGACTTTTGGCGGGAATCAAAGAAAATATGAGGTATGGAAGAAAAAACAGTTACAATTGAAAAGAAGTCTAAAGATCGGAAAACGGCTCGAATTTTTTTAGCGGGTAGTTTTGGAGCTATTGTTTTTTTAATTTTTTTGGCCATTGGTTACCGAGAATTTCCTCGTCTTTGGCAAAAACTTTTTGAGCCGGTAACTGTGGTTTCTCGTCAGTTTTCAACCGGTGAATTAACTCCCACTGCGACTCCCTCTTTGCGAACTCTCAACTTCAAAAAAGAAATTGAAAAAATGCTGGTGCCCCTAAGAGGAGAATATGGAATTTACTATTATGATTTGATTACAAAAGAAACTTTTTCTATTAATGGACAGCGGCAGTTTCAGGCTGCTTCTTTAAATAAAATGCCACTTTTAGTAACTCTTTACCAGTTGGCCGATGCTGGCAAAATTAATCTGGATACGATTTATCAATTGCGAGCAGAGGATAAAAGAGCTGGGGCCGGTTCTCTGGCAGGTCGGCCCGAAGGTTATAAAATTACTTATCGGCAAATGGCTGAGCTTATGGGACAGCAATCGGATAATACTGCCTTTAACATTCTTTCGCACTTAGTGGGTGAGAAAAAAGTTCAGGAGGTAATTGATAATTTGGGAATGAAAAATACTTCTTTTGCTGATTGGGCAATGACGCCGGAAGATCTTGGTTTGCTTTTTCGGAAGCTTTATCAGGAGAAAATTGTTTCCGATAAAAGCCGTGATGAAATCTTGAATTATTTGACTAATACTATTTGGGAGACACGCATTCCTGCAGGGCTACCTAAAGGTGTGCGAGTTGCTCATAAGATTGGCTCAGAAGTGGGAGTGGTTTCTGATGCAGGGATTATTTTTGCTCAACGGCCATTTGTTTTGGTCATTATGTCAGAAGATGTTAATGAAATCGAGGCTGGTAAAGCTTTGCCCGAAATTACGGCCAAAATTTATGCTTGGCATGAAGGAATTAGCTGCGTTACCCCAACTCCTTAATTGGAAGAACTTTGATCGTGGTATTTTTCGAGAATTGACTGATTATTTTACAACTTCGCTTCATCCAAAATTAGAAAGCACGATTTAAGCTCTAGCGGAGACTAGTTTGATTAGAAAACAAGGATAATTACTAATGGGCTTTCAAAAATTCTTCGACTTTTTCAATTTGAGAAGGGGAAAGAACTTTTTTTAATTCGGTTTTGTACTTTTGGTAAAGATAATAGATGTCTTGCCTGTGGGCTTCAAAATTATTTTCTCGCCCTAATTGTTTGCTCAAATTATGGGGATGAAAACGGTGAAGATAAAGTGGCCCGGGAAAATAATAAGGTAAATAACCCTTTAGTGCAAATCTAGTAAAAAGACTGAAATCTTCAAAATGTCGGGCGCTTTCGTCAAAACCGCCGGCTGTTTCAAAAGCCTGGCGAGTATAAAGGCAGTTTTGTTGGAAAAAGTGTTCGCCGATAAACATAGAAGTTAACAATTCGCTTGGAGAAGAAAACTGATAGCCATAGTAATCTTGTCCCGGTAAATAAGTTAGATTTTCATTGGTTCTTAAAAAGTCGCCATAAACCCACTCGGCCTTTTTTTCCTGAGCAAATCGAAAGAGTGATCGCAATGAATTTTGAAATAAAACATCATCCGCATCCAGACAAAAAAGCCAGTCAGCTTGAGTTTTGGCTACTGCCAGATTGCGGGCGGTTGAGCCGCCGTGATTTTCCTTCAACCGGAAAATTCTTAAATGGGGCAGTTGAATTTGCTGAAGAATTTCCCAAGTTCTATCGGTTGAGCCATCATCAATTACAATATGCTCCAAGGTCAAGTTTTCTCCCATTACTGAAAGAGCAACCGATTGCAGGCAGTCTTTGATAAACTTTTCTCCATTATAAACTGGAGTAACAACGGCAATTTTATTCATACCTTTATTTTAGTGACTGCGAAAGTTAAACTCAAAACGGCTGTTGGGAAAACGGCGGCGCAGATCATCTAAATACTCTTGAGGAAGATGATCGTCTGGAAAATATTCGATTATGGGTTCATAATTGCAGTGTGTTTTAGGTTCAGTTCCTTGAAGAAAATATTCCTTTTTTACGGAGGGACAGCCAGGGCAGGTTAAAGTACCTGTAGTTTGGCAAATTTCCACTTGGGTTACTTCGGGTGGAGGAGAAAATTCCTCTTTAGGCAAGGCAGGCAGAAGAGTATCCATAATTTTGCGCCAAATAGGAGAGGCGCCTGTGACGCCGGAAGCGACATAGCTCATTGGTGAACCGTCGTTATTGCCAACCCAAACGGCCGCTAAAATTGAAGGAGTGTAGCCAATAGTCCAGTTGTCTTTAAGATTTTGCGTAGTCCCAGTTTTGACGGCCACTTGACGGTTGGGAATATAAAGTTGCGAATTGGGACCAAAGGCCGGGGTTCGGGCGCTATTATCAGATAAAATATTATTCAATAAAAAAGCCACTCCCGGATTTAAAACAGGAGTTTCTTGACCTCCGGAATGACTCTCTAAAAGGTGGCCTTCGCTGTCTTTGACTTCTAGAATTGGGTTTAGGTCGACTCTGATGCCGTTGTTAGCTAAAACACTGTAAACAACAGCCATATCAATCATTTTGACCTCACCGCCGCCTAAGGTTAAAGAGAGACCATAGCGGGAGGGATCCGTCCAGGTTGTAATACCCATTTCTTGACCACGCTTAATCATGCGGTCAACTCCAAAAGCAGCCAGAACTTTTACGGCCGGAATATTATAAGAAGAGCCGAGAGCGACTCGTAAGGGTACTTGTCCATGATAATTATGGTCATAGTTTTGAGGTGAATAGGGGGGTTGTCCAGGGATTTTATAAGTAATAGGCGAGTCGTCAATGAGAGTTGCGGGAGTGAAACCGTTTTCTAAAGCAATGGAATAATTGACTGGCTTAATGGCACTTCCTGGCTGGCGCAGAGAAGTGGTGACATTAACATTGCCGTCGATATCTTTGGCAAAATAGTCCTTAGAGCCAACCATGGCTAAAATATTGCCAGTTTTAGGATTAGTGACCAGAGCGGCGCCGTTGGTAATATGCAGATTGCCGAGTTTTTTGATTTCTTCTGTCACGATATTTTGAACAGCATTTTGGATATTTAAATCCAAACTGGTTTTTACTTCCAAGCCTCCTTCTTCGACCATTTTTTCACCATACTTTTGCACCAGCAAATCTTTAACATACATGACAAAATGAGGCGCTAGGATTTCACTTCTTTGCGGCGCCAGAATAATTTCCTGCTTTAAAACTTCTTCTCGCTGAGCTTCGGTTAAATAGCCATCTTCAACCATTCGTCGTAAAACCACTGCCTGTCGTTCTTTGGCTAATTGTGGATTGTTGCCCAACGGTGAATAACGAGTAGGTGAAGCGGGTAATCCTGCCAAGAGGGTTGCCTCAGCCAGAGTGAGGTCACGTGCGTGTTTCCCAAAGTATTTTAAAGAAGCTTCTTCAACACCGTAAGTGGCTCCGCCATAGCCAACTTCGTTCAAATACATTTCTAAGATTTGATCTTTAGAATACATTTTTTCTACCAATAGAGCCAAGACTGCCTCCTTGATTTTTCTTTTCCAAGTCTTTTCTGAAGAAAGCAAAGCATTTTTAATTAATTGTTGAGTAATGGTCGAACCACCAACTTTTTTGCCTTGAACCAGATCCTGGTAAGCGGCTCTCAGAATACCTGTCAACGAAAGCCCCGGATGGTGATAAAAATCTTTATCCTCAATGGCGATGGTTGCTTGAATTAAATAAGAAGGTAGTTCATTGAGAGAAACTCGGGTCCGATTTTGATTCAAATAGATTTTATAAAGAAGGTTGCCGTGGCGATCGTAAATTTTGGTGGTTAAGCTTTGATTACGTTTACTGAGTTTTTGCGGAGAAGGGAGATCTTTAAAAATAATGTAGTAGCCGTAAGTGGTTAAAACAAAGGCGCAAAAAGCTCCAAGAAAAATCATCATCGATCGAGGGAAAGTAATTTTAGGCAAATGTAAACGCGGCAATTTGAGCCGAGACCAAATGATAGTCAGTTTTCGAGGTGAGGAAAAAATAGTTTTTGACTTTCGGCCGCGACAAGCTTTTTTTCGGAATAATTTTCGAAAAAAAGCGGAAAGAAATAAGATTCCGTAACCTGTGAAGAGCAAACCTTCAAAAAATGGCTTGCCGATTAATCTGAAAACAGAGGCAACGACCTTACCTGTCCTTTTGGTCATGCTCCCTATTTTAATGCACGAAGCCTCTCTTTTGAAGAGGGAAAAATGCTTTTTTGTGGATTTATTTTTTAAGTTCTGAGGAAGTAAAGACAGCGGCTTCAGAACTAACTGGAGTTGAACAGTCCAGACAAAAAACCGAGCCTGTAATATCGACCAAAGCTTGATGTTCTTGAGTTTCGATATTTTCTGGAGGAATATTTTGTCCAGGCTCGACTGGGGCTTGTGTAGTCTTATTGATGAGGATACTTTTATTAAGTGATTCTGTTTCTGTAGGTACAGTTCCTTCTAAGAAATATTCATACCGAGTTGGACAGCCAGAGTTTCCTGGTAAAAGACCGGAGAGTGTACAAACTGAAGCGCCAACAATTCCCTCGGGCATAATTGGCCACTCCTGTTTATTTTTGCCATTTTCTTTGTCTTGACGGGCAAGAATAAAGCTAAAAATTTTATTCCAAATTGGAGAAGCACCCGTAACCCCTGAGGCAACAGCACTCATGGGAGTTCTATCATTGTTACCAACCCAAACAGCGACAACAAAAGAAGGAGTATAACCAATTGTCCAGTTATCCTTTTTTTCATTGGTTGTGCCAGTTTTAACAGAAACTTCTGGGTGGTTTTTGATTACCAGATATGAGGAAGGACCAAAAGTTGGCTGGCGCGCATTATTGTCCAGAAGAATGTGAGAAATTAGATAAGCAGTTTGCGGTGAAAGAACTCGCTGACCCTCTTGGGTTTGGTGTTCTTCTAAAACTTTACCGTGGGCGTCTTCCACTTTTTCGATGGCATAAAGATTTTGTCTAAGGCCTTGATTAGCCAAAACTCCATAAGCTGTCGCCATATCAGTCATTTTGACCTCACCGCCGCCTAAAGTTAAGGAAAGACCATAGTTTTTGGGATCCTTGAAAGTAGTGATTCCCATGGCTGAGGCTGTGGCGATAAAATCGTTTAACCCATTGAGGGCCAAAGTTTTAACGGCAGGAATGTTATAAGAATTTCCCAAAGCAAAACGCAATTGAACTGGTCCATGAAAGCCCCGATCGTAATTATCGGGGCAATAAGTTGGCTGGCCGGCAGAAACAAAACAAGTAGGAATATCTAGAATCAAACTAGCAGGGGTAAGGATCTTTTTTTCTAAAGCTAAGGCATAGTTAAGAGGTTTAATCGCTGAGCCGGGTTGGAGCAAAGAGGTGGCGACATTAAAATTGCCGTCAATGTCGTCGGCAAAATAATCTTTGGAACCAACCATGGCCAATATGGCCCCAGTTTTGGGATCGGTTACTAAGGCGGCGCCATTGGTGACTTTTTCGTTTTTGAGTTTTGCTACTTCGGTAGCTACTGCTGTTTGAGCGACTTCCTGCAGTTCCAAATCCAAAGTGGTATAAACCTTTAAACCACCTTCTTCGACCATTTTCTCGCCATATTTATCTACCAGCTGCTCTTTAACATACATGACAAAGTGAGGCGCTTTAATGCCATGGCCGTGTTTAGCAAAAACGATTTCTTCTTCTTTGGCCTTTTGCGCTTCTTGAGAAGAGATGAATTTGTCTTTTACCATTTCGTCTAGAACATAAAGTTGGCGCTGTTTGGCCAGTTCTGGATGAGCGCCAAAAGGAGAATAACGGGTGGGTGATTGGGGTAATCCCGCCAGTAGGGCCGCTTCGGCTAGAGTTAGTTGATCAGGAGTTTTATCGAAGTAGAGTTGAGAAGCGGCTGCAATGCCATAGGCAGTACCGCCGTAAGGAATTTGGTTTAAATACATTTCCAAAATTTTGTCTTTAGAATAAAGTGTTTCGATAGCTAAAGTGAGAATTGCTTCTCTGATTTTTCGCCTGAGAGTTCTCTCTTGGGTCAGTAGAGCATTTTTAACTAATTGTTGGCTAATGGTTGAACCGCCTTGAAGCTTATGCTTAAAAATAATATTATAGCCAGCACGAAGGATACCGGTAAGAGCAAAGCCTTTATGATTGTAGAAATCTTTGTCTTCCGCGGCCAAAGTAGCGTCTTTAACATATTTAGGCAATTTATTCAGTTCTACTGGAGTGCGGTTTTTTTCAACATAAATGTTATAAAGAAGCTGGCCATGGTGGTCTAGAATTTGGGTTGAAGCGGGAAAAGAATTTGGGGAGTCAAGTTTTGCGGGTGAGGGTAGCCCTCGCAGAATTAAAAAATAAAAAGCTAGAAAAAGAAAGAAGACTCCGATAACTAAAAATTTAAATTTGAAAGTTTTAAAAAGTTTTGAAGAGGATTTTCTTTTCCGACTGGGCATGAAAAGATTATAGCAAATAATTCCCAAAAGCGTGATATAATGAGCCTATGACGACTTCATCGGATAGGCAAAGAGTTGGTCCTCTGGCCGCTTTGCTTTTGTTTGTGGCTGGTTTTGCCGGTTTGGCGATTTTAAGCGGACTGATTTTAATTCTTCTTATTACCTTGGGTTGGTTACCTGCGGTTTGACCCTCAATAATTAGGGGTTTAAGATTAGCCTCAAAAATGATAAAATAAAGTGATGTCTCAAGATAGATATAATCCACGTCAAAATGAGATTAAATGGGTAAAAAAGTGGCAATCAGCAAAAATCTATCAAGCCACTGATTTTTCTGAAAAGCCCAAAATTTATATTTTGGTGGAGTTTCCTTATCCTTCAGGGAGTGGTCTTCATGTTGGGCATACTTTTTCTTTTACTGGTGGTGATGTTTTAGCGCGATACTGGCGCATGAAGGGTAAAAATGTTTTATTTCCCATGGGTTGGGATGCTTTTGGTTTGCCAACAGAGAATTACGCTATTCGAGCCAAACGCAAGCCTCAAGAAATAACCCAAGAAAATACTGCTCGCTTTAAAGAACAAATGCTGCGTTTGGGGCTTTCCTTTGATTGGAAGCGGGAAATTGATACTACCGACCCTAATTATTACCGATGGACACAATGGATTTTTATCCAATTGTTTAAAAAAGGTTTGGCCTACAAAGAAGAAATGCCCATTAATTGGTGTCCGAGTTGCCGAATTGGTTTAGCAAACGAAGAGGTAATTAACGGCAAGTGTGAGCGCTGTGGGGCTGTAGTGACACATCGGAATTTAGACCAGTGGATAGTTAAAATAACCGATTATGCCGATCGCTTAATTGAAGGGCTCAAAAATACTGCTTTCGTCGAAAAAGTCAAAGCCGCGCAGGTTAATTGGATTGGCCGGTCTGAGGGAGCGAAAATTAAATTTAAAGTTCAAAATTCAAAATCCGAAATTACGGTCTTTACCACTAGACCCGATACTTTGTATGGAGCAACTTTTATGGTTTTGGCACCGGAGCTGCGGTTAGTGGAAGAAATTACAACGCCGGAGCAGAAAGAGGCGGTGGAAAAATATGTGGCCGAAGCCCGCGAGAAGTCAGAATTAGAAAGAACTGAGCTGACCAAAGAAAAAACCGGTGTTTTTACAGGTGCTTACGCCATTAATCCCGCAACAGGTCAAAAAATTCCTATTTGGATTGGGGATTTTGTTTTGGCTTCGTATGGTACTGGGGCGATTATGGGAGTGCCGGCTCATGATGAACGTGATTTTGCTTTTGCGCAAAAGTTTAATTTGCCCATTATTCCTGTTATTCGTCCTCCGGAAGAATGGGATTTTACTCAAGCGGCTTATACTGAAGTCAATCGGGGGGTAATAATCAATTCTGAGCTTTGGAATGATTTGACGCCGACAGAAGCAATTCAAAAAGCGATTGCTTGGTTATCAGAAAAAGGCTTAGGCGAGAAAGCTGTTTCTTACCATCTTCGTGATTGGATTTTCTCGCGTCAGCACTATTGGGGTGAACCCATCCCCATGATTTATTGTTCTAAATGTGGTTGGGTGCCTGTGCCCGAAGATCAATTGCCAGTGAAATTGCCTCCGGTAGCACACTATGAACCAACTACCACTGGTGAATCACCTTTGGCCGCGATTGAAGATTGGGTCAAAACTGCCTGTCCAGTTTGTGGCGGCCCGGCACGGCGTGAAACCGATACGATGCCTAACTGGGCGGGAAGTGATTGGTATTATCTTGCTTACTGTTTGGTTGATAAGCTTAGAATTCGGCAGGGAGAGAATGTTTTTAGTGAAAGTGAAAATTGGTTAAAATATTGGCTACCGGTTGATGTTTATATCGGCGGAGATGAACACAATACTCTTCATTTGCTCTATTCAAGATTTATTTATCAATTTCTTTGGGATATTGGTGCGGTTCCCAAAGAATATCCTGAACCTTATTATCGGCGTATTTCTCACGGAGTAATTTTGGGTTCAGATGGTCAGCGAATGAGTAAATCCCGCGGTAATGTTATTAACCCGGACGAAGTTTGGGAAGCCTATGGAGCTGATACCTTGCGCACTTACCAGATGTTTATGGGGCCATTTGAAGCAACAATGATTTGGAGCCAAGAAAGTTTGGAGGGAGTCCATCGTTTCCTGCGTCGCGTTTGGGGGTTGTATCAAACCAAAGTTATAGAGGCAGAAACGGAAATCGGATTGAAAAGAAAACTTCATCAAACAATTAAGAAAGTAGGGGAAGATATTGAAGCGATGCGGTTTAATACAGCCGTAGCGGCAATGATGGAATTTATAAATGCTTGGACCACTGGCGAAGGACTGTCTGAGGATGATGCGGCCAAGTTTTTGCAGATTTTAGCGCCTTTTGCGCCGTTTATTACTGAAGAGCTTTGGGCTAAGTTAGGTCGTGATTTTTCTATTCATCAAACTCAATGGCCGAGATTTGATCCCGCTTTGCTGGTGGAGGAAACGGTGACGGTGGTGGTTCAAGTAAACGGCAAACTGCGTGATCAGATGGTGATTCAAAGTTCAAAATCTAAAGTTCAAAATGAAGTTGAGGCATTAGCTTTGGCCAGTGAGAAAGTACAAAAGTTTATTGAAGGCAGAGAGATCAAAAAAACCATTTTTGTCCCGGGAAAATTAATTAATTTTGTCATTTAACCATAGATAACCCGAAAAGATTTGACAGCCGTTCTTGCGGCGAGAGTATAATTGCCTTCACTAAATGATTAAAAAAGGATGTTTTTTAGTTATTATTTTAGCTTTGGCTTTTGGCGTTCTCTTTTTCTCAGTTGAACAAACTAGTGTTGATGCCCAAGCCGGTTTAGCCACTTCTTCAGCTAGATTTGTGGTTGCTGATGAAGCTTCAGTTTCTGCTTACCCTAAGACTGATTACCCTTTGCCTTATCCGGGGATTTTGCCTGACAATCCGCTTTATAAGCTTAAAATGGTTCGCGATCGGCTTTGGATTTTTTTGACGCCAGACCCGATTGATCGTTCGGAGCTTTTTTTGCTTTATGCAGATAAAAGATTAGGGGCGGGCAAGGCTTTGATTGAAGGCGGCCAAGTTTCTTTAGGGCTTTCTACTCTTACCAAAGGGGAAAAATATTTAGAACGGGCGGTTTTGGAAGCAGAAAAGGCCCAGAAGCAAGGAAAAAAATTGAACAAATTGCCGGATAAACTGGCTAAAGCTTGTTTGGGTCATCAAGAAATTCTAACCGAACTTAGATTGGGTTTGGCTGCAGAAGGAAAGAGTGAGATTGATGAACAGTTAAAATTAGTAGAATCTTTAACCCAAAAACTTTCTCTCTTTAAAGAATAATTTTTTCACTCATTTTGCTTTTTTTCTTTTTTTAAGTTTTTCTGTTTTTCCTCAATATATCGCTTCGACTAACCACTGTTGACTTATTTTGATATAAAACTTGCTGGTTGACAGAAATATCTAGGAGTAGGGCATAATGTTTTCACAGTTGCTTCTGCCCAACAGCTGTTTTTAGGATTTTCCCGATTATTATTTAGTTTTTATTCTTAAAACTATGTCTAAAAAAGTTTCCCTCACAGTTAAAAAAATTAAGAAAAGAGATGGGCGAATTGTTCCCTTTAATGAAAAGAAAATCTTGAACGCGATTTTGAAAGCCATGCATTCGGTAGGGGAAGTAAATCGAGAAAAAGCAGTCGAAATGACTTCTCAAGTTATTCAGCTTTTGGAGAAAAGATATGACGGTCGTGCTATTCCTGAAGTGGAGCAGATTCAAGATATTGTGGAAGAAATTTTGATAAAAAATCGTTGTGTTGCTGTGGCTAAATCTTTCATTTTGTATCGAGAACTTCACCGGCATATTCGCGATATTAACAGTTTGATTGACAGTGATGAGCTGGTTAGTAATTATGTGGAAAAGTTGGACTGGCGAGTTAAAGAAAATAGTAATATGACTTATTCGCTCCAAGGATTAAACAATCATGTTTCTAGTTTAGTAACTTCTAATTTTTGGCTGAATAAGATTTATTCGCGAGAGGTTGGTGAGGCTCATTTGAACGGTGATTTACATATTCATGATTTGGCAATTTTGGCCGCTTATTGCTGTGGTTGGGATTTGCAGGATTTTCTAGTGAGAGGTTTTGGAGGAGTATCGGGCAAAGTTTGCTCCAAGCCGCCCAAGCACTTGAGAACGGCTTTGGGCCAGCTGACTAATCTTATTTATACTCTTCAGGGAGAAACAGCGGGGGCGCAGGCAGTTTCGAATTTTGATACTTTACTGGCACCTTTCATTCGTTACGATCGGCTGACTTACGGAGAAGTTAAGCAGGCTCTGCAGGAATTCATGTTTAACATGAATGTTCCCACGCGAGTAGGTTTTCAAACACCCTTTTCCAACATTACTCTAGATTTAACCGTTCCGGAAATGATGGCTCGGGAACATGTGATTATTGGCGGCGTTCCTCAAAAAGAAACTTATGGAGAATTCCAGTCAGAAATGAATATTTTTAATCAAGCGTTGGGAGAAGTAATGCTGGAAGGTGATGCTCAAGGACGAGTATTTTCTTTTCCGATTCCGACCATAAATATTACTAAAGATTTTGACTGGGATAATCCTTATTTTGATAATCTTTGGGAAGCAACCAGAAAATACGGCATTCCTTATTTTTCAAATTTTATTAATTCTGATATGAAGCCGGAAGATGCGCGAAGTATGTGTTGTCGTCTGCGTTTGGATAATCGAGAATTGCGGAAAAAGGGCGGCGGTCTTTTTGGTGCCAATCCTTTAACCGGCAGTATTGGGGTAGTGACTATTAATTTGCCTCGAATTGGCTATCTATCCAAAAACAAGAAAGAATTTAAGGAAAGATTAGGTAGGTTGATGGATATGGCTAAAGAAAGCTTAGTTATTAAAAGGCGAGTTATTGAGGAGTTTACGGAAAAAGGTCTTTATCCCTATTCTCGTCATTTTCTGGACGCGATTAAAAATCGTTTTGGGGGATATTGGAAAAATCACTTTAACACCATTGGACTTTGCGGCATGAATGAAGCCTGTGAGAACTTTTTAGGCGAGGGTATTGAGACGCCTAAGGGTCGTGCATTTGCTCTGGAAATTTTGCAGTTCATGAGAGAGAAAATGGCCAAATATCAGCAGGAAACCAATCAATTGTTTAATTTGGAGGCCACGCCGGCAGAAGGGACTTCCTATCGATTTGCTCGCGAAGACCGCAAGCGCTACCCGGAAATTATTTTTGCCAATACTCAAGCTGTGAGAGAGAAAAAAGCCGAGCCTTATTATACGAATTCGACGCAATTGCCGGTGGATTACACGACAGATGTTTTTGAAGCGCTTAATCATCAAGATGAGCTTCAATGTCAATATACCGGCGGCACAGTTTTCCATGTTTTCTTAGGGGAAAGTTTGCCCGATATTAAATCAGTTAAAACGATTGTGAAGAAAATTGCCGAGAAATATCGTTTACCTTATTACACTCTGAGCCCTACTTTCAGTATTTGTCAGAAGCACGGTTATTTGTCAGGCGAACATCAATATTGTCCTTTATGTGATGAGGAAATAGCCGCCGAAAAAGCAAGATTGGAAAAAGAAGGAATAGAAGTAATTGTAGAGAATTAGAAAGTTATTAATCCAAGAAAAGGAGGAAAAATGACCAAAACTCAGGTTTTAAAAAGACAGCCTTGTGAGGTTTTTTCTCGAATTGTGGGTTACATTCGCCCGGTTTCTCAATGGAATGATGGGAAGCAGGCGGAATTTGCTCAGAGAAAAACCTTCGAGATAGAGAAAAAAAGTTCCTAATTTTTATTCATGCAAATTGCCGCTTATTTGAAGACTTCGCTGATTGAGTGGCCGGGGAAGATTGTTTCTGTAATTTTTACCCCAGGGTGTAATTTTCGCTGTCCTTTTTGCCACAATGCCCATTTGGTGGATCCTCAACAAGTTAATCATTTAACTCTTTTAAAAGAAGAAGAAGTTTTGAAGGACTTAGTTCAAAGGAAGGAGTGGATCGAGGCTGTGGCTATCACTGGCGGGGAGCCAACTTTGCAAAAAGACCTGCTTGCTTTTTTGTCTAAAATCAAAGCGATGGGTTATCAGGTTATGCTGGAGCAAAATGGCACACATCCGGAAATAATTAAAAAACTAATCAATCAGAAATTAGTGGATTATTTTTGCCTGGATTTAAAAGGAAATTTTGAAAATTATTCGAAATTTAGCGGCGTAAAGACCGAAACAGAGAAAATCAGAGAAAGTCTTTGGCTAATAGCTGAGAGTGGCTTGGAGTGCGAATTGAGAACCACCGTAGTTCCTGGTTTACACACAAAAGAAAATTTGATAAAGCTGGCTGAAGAGATCAAGGAAATTTTGGCTCATAGTCGGTTGGAAATCGAGAATTGCCGCTGGTATCTCCAGCAGTTCCGGCCAATTGGATGCTTGAATCAGGATTATCTTGGTTTGAAACCATTTTCTCCAGAGGAGCTAAAAAGCTGGTTGCTGAAGCTTCAAAAAATTATTCCCCAAACCACCTTGCGCGGTATCTAAGAGGTTTTCTTTAATTTCTACATTTTTCCTCGTTTAGTTGTATAATAAATTTATGCCTGCTCAAGCAGAAAAAAGCGAAAAAGAAATTTTGAATGAGCTTTTGGGGGCAGAGGAGAAATTTCCGGTAATCGTTGAAGAAGAACCAAAAGTGGAGAAGGAAGTTGAACCTCTGGTTAAAAAGCTCGAAGAGGAAATCTATTTAACCCAGCCAGTAACAGACGATGTTGGTCAGCCTTTAGTTTCATCCCCCGCGCCTCAGCAGCCGGTTATTATTTTACCTTTGACACAAGATTCTTTTAATCAAGGTTTAAAACAAAAAGTTTCTACCTCTATTCGTTGGTTAGTTGAATGGTGCCGGCGTTTAATTAAAATCTTAGGGCCTCAAGCAATATTCAGGGAGGAAAGAGGTTCAGTATGAGCCGTGAAGCACTTTATAACCTGATCGGGAACTTTCAATTACTCTTATCTTTGACAGTGGCGGCGGGAGTTTTTTCTTTTTTGAGTTTTATTTTAGCCAATGTACTGATTATTTGGTATCGTAACCGCAATCGGGAAGAAAAATCTTTAAAGCATGTTTTGTTACAAGTGGCAGTGCCGCGGGATAACGAAATTAAAATTGATGCGGCCGAGCAAATGATTTCTGCGTTAAATTCCATGTACAAGGGAGGCAAACTCTCCTTTTTAAGGCTTCAGGAGCATTTCTCTTTTGAAATTGTCGGTTTGCCGGAGGATATTCGTTTTTATCTTTCCGTACCTAAAAAACTGCAGGATATGCTTGAGAAGCAGATTCATGGTGCCTATCCGGGGGCAGAAATCAAAGAAGTCCCGGAATATAATATTTTTTCTGAAATTGGCAAGGTTGCTTATGCTGAATTTCAATTTCGCTCTTTTGCTTATATGCCGATTAAAGTTTACAAAGATCTGCCAGTGGATCCGCTGTCAGCGATTACTTCCGCTTTGGCCAAAATGAAAGAGGGGGAAGGAGCCGCTGTTCAAGTATTAATTGCGCCGGCGGGAACAAAGTGGAAAGCGGCTGGTCGGCGTTTTTTGGCGAAAACCAAAAAGTCGGAAAGTGATCCGGAAAAAGCCAGCTACAAAATGGATCCGAAACAAATCGAAGCGATTGAAAACAAATGTTCTAAACCAGGCTTTGAAGTTTGTTTGCGATTGGTTGTCTCTGCGGAGAGCTTAGAGGCGGCTAAAGCTCATTTGCAGAATTTAAAAGCCGCTTTTGAACAGTTTTCCAGCGACCAAAACGGTTTTAAGACGCGAAAGATTCGTTTAACTCAGGTTTTTATGCAGGAATTTATTTATCGTCTCCAGCCCCTCTTTTACTTTGGCCGAAATAAAATCATTCTATCTTCTGAAGAACTAGCGGGCATTTTCCATTTTCCTAATAAGACAGTAGAAACTCCGTATATTCATTGGTTAAACGCGAAACGGGCGCCCGCGCCTCAGCAAATTCTTAAAGAGGGTTTATATTTAGGAAAGAGTGTTTTCCGTGGTATTGAACAACCCATTTATATGGGTGAAGCTGACCGTATGCGTCACACTTACATTATTGGGGCAACTGGCACCGGCAAATCTCAGCTTTTGGTTAAAATGATGTATCAAGATTTGCGAGCAGGGCGAGGTTTTTGCTTTATTGATCCTCATGATACTTATGAAATGGTAATGCAATTGATTCCGCCGGAGCGAGCAGAAGATGTGATCTATTTTTCTCCTGCTGATACAGAACGGCCAATGGGATTAAATCTCATTGAAGCGGAAACAGAAGATCAAAAACATTTTATTGCCTCGGCTATTATCAATTTGATGTATAAGCTTTTTGATCCTTATAAAACTGGCATTGTTGGACCACGATTTGAACATGCCATTAGGAATGCCATGTTGACGGTTATGAGTGAACCTGGGGCGACTTTTGTGGAGGTAGTGCGCTGTTTAACTGATCCGCGTTATGTGCAGGAGCTTTTGCCGAGAGTTTCTGATCCCATTGTTCGCCGCTATTGGACAGATCAAATTGCTCAAACTTCTGACTTTCATAAATCAGAAACTCTGGATTATATTGTTTCCAAATTTGGCCGCTTTGTCACCAATAAAATGATGCGCAATATTATTGGTCAATCTAAAAGCGCTTTTGATTTTCGAAAAGTCATGGATGAAGGGAAGATTTTAATTATTAATTTAGCTAAAGGTCAGATTGGTGAAGAAAACTCGAGCTTTTTAGGGTTGGTTTTAGTGCCCAAAATTCTAATGGCCGCTATGAGCCGCTCCAATGTACCCGAGAAAGAAAGAAAGGATTTTTATTTATATGTTGATGAGTTTCAAAATTTTGCCACACCAGATTTTGCACAGATCCTTTCCGAAGCGAGAAAGTTCCATTTGGGTTTGTGTGTGGCCAATCAGTTTATTGGCCAAATGGAGGAGGAAGTGAAAAATGCCATTTTTGGCAACTGCGGGACAAAGATTGCCTTTAGAGTGGGGGTGACTGATGCCCAATATTTACAACATGAATTTGCTCCAACTTTTTCTGAGAGCGATCTCCTTAATATTGAAGCCTTTAATGCTTATGTGAAGACCATTGTGAATAATGAGCCAGTACCGGCTTTTTCCATGAGCATGAAAGATGATATGCCGTCTATTTGGAAGCAGATGAATCCTGAGCTGGCAGAGAAAATTAAAGAGCTTTCCCGACTAAAGTATGGCCAACCAAAGGAAGTTGTTGAAGCAGAAATTGCTAAAAGAGCCAAGCTGTGAACTCCGATTTGCGCCCATTTTTTGATATAATTAGTTCGAAGAAAGCACCCGTAGCTCAGTGGTAGTAGCGCCTGTCTTATAAACAGGAGGTCCTTGGTTCGATCCCAAGCGGGTGCACTGGAATTTATAGTTCATCCAGTCTGACGGAATCTTCTTTTTTACCTTCACCAATCAGTTTGAGATACTTTTCCGTGGTGGAAATTCGTTTGTGTCCAGCTAGCTTAGAAATAGTAATCAATGGGGTACCAGCCGCTAAGTGGTGATAAACCCAAGTATGTCTTAAATCGTTAACCTTAGCATCTTTAATGCCGGCAACATCAAAATATCTTTCAATTGATGAACGAATATTACGAATTAAAAAGGGCCGGCCGGTTTTAGTGACGAAAATTGCTTTCTCTTTTACTTTAGGTCTTTCTTTTAGATATTTATCCAAAGCTTCTTTAGCCGCTTTATTTAAAGGAATGGTTCGTTCGGCATGCGATTCGAAAGGGCGAATGTAAATTTCACTGTTCTTATAGTCTTCCAGTCTTAAATTAGCTACTTCACCAATACGAATGCCGGTTTGCAACATTAGCTCGACAATGGCAGAAATTCGAACATCACCTCGACAAGCATCACGCAAGGCGCGATACTCTAATCTGGAGAGAATTCGGGGTGGTTTAATTTCATATTTTGGGTGAGTAACAGAAGCGGCTGGGTCAGTTTCAATTAAACCCTCCGACTTAAGAAAGCGGAAAAAAGTTTTGATGGAGTTAATTTTACGGGAGATAGATTTTGCCGTATAGCCATTAGAAGCCAGAGTCTCTTTAAAATTTTCTAGGTGCTCCAGTTTAATCGCGGTTATGGTCGTGATACCTCTTTCTGTTAAAAATTTGTCCAATTGGGCAATATCATTAGTGTATGCTAAGATAGTGGCAGAAGCCTTTTTATGATTTTTGAGAAATTCGGCAAATTTGGTGGTTACAGCTGATAAAGAAAGATTGTCGGTCATAAATTAATTGTCCTATAATAACATTAAATAAGATTCATGTCAACCAAAGATTTTCAAACAAAAGCAATATTTATTACTTTTTTGTTTTTTTTTCTTATTTTAATTTTAAGCTTTCTTAAACAATCTTGGGTATATTATCATACAATTAGCAATTTATCTCAGAAGGAGAGGGCGATACGAGCTTTACAACAAAGAAAAAAAGCCCTAGAAGCAAAACTAGAGGAGGTTCAGAGCCCGAAATTTTTAGATAAACAGTCTAGAGAAATTTTGGGAGTTGGCGATGCCACTGGTGCGGCTTGGTTGTCCCATTCTTCAGAAAAAGCGGTTGTTTATTCAGGTGAAATGCCTCCCGGCCCTTCACATTTACAGCAATGGCTCAGTCTTTTTGGTTTTTAAGTTGCTCCTGATAGATTGTTCTGGTATAATAATTGTGTGCATGCGGGGTAGTGTAAAGTTGCACGCGAGGCTCATAATCTCGCAGGCTGGGTGCAATTCCCAGCCCCGCAACTAAAATATTAGCCTCAAGATTGTCTTGAGGCTTTTTTGTTGGTATAATTTTGGTATTCATGGCAAGGTAGCTCAGCGGGTTAGAGCACGGCACTCATAACGCCGGGGTCGTGGGTTCGATCCCCACCCTTGCTACTAAATTAAGCCAGCAGTTTCAAAAAATCTTCTTCAATTTTTGCTACTCGTTTTTTGTCTTTTCCGATAATGACATATCCTAAACTGCCTTTGGCCAAAAGAGTCATATCGGTCAAAATTACTCCTTCTTTTTGTCCTTTAAGAGGATAAAAAAGATGAGCAAGGGCTTTCTTGACAGAAAGATAATCTTTTTGAGCAAATCTAGGCGCACTGATAATATTATTAGCCACTACATAGTATTTATCTAAATAACCTTTGCCTAGAAGTCTTTTTGTCATTTCATAAACATGAGTGCCGCCTGTTCGTCGAATATTAGATTCAATGGGGTATATTTTCCCTTTTTTGTCATAGACATAATCAATATCAAAAAATCCTCGATAGCCTATTTTTTGGAGAAATCTGGCCCATAATTTTCCTTGAGCAAAAAGCAATTGGACTAACTTTTGAGGTACGGCTCCTTTTCCAATTTCTACTCCCCGAAAAACTCCTTCTGCGGTAACTCTCATGCCGCAAACATAGAGAGGAATAACTTTTTGATCGGTTACTTGAAATTCGACACTGGGATTACCGCCGGCTATTGACGGCTCAATTTCTACTAGTTGTTCAACCACTACAGGTTCTCTTTGCCAATATAATTCACTTTCAATTATTTCCCGAAGATAATTTGATAAGTTGATTTTGGAAAGATCTTTTTTCCGGATGATTTTAACTCCCGCTCCAGCCAGACCTCGATTGGTTTTTAAAACACAACCGTCACTTTTTTCTAGAAAATAGCTTGTCCAGCCGAAAATTTCTGAAAAATTGTGACAGATAAACCCTTCCGGCATAGCCGCAAATTCTGGGCCTAAGTAGGGAACAGATTGCCTAAAGCCGCTTTTACTGTCAAAAAAGGCACTTGTCCATTGGGCTTCCGGCTGGGGAATTTCGGGCGTTCTAAAAGTCAAACCTTCCTGTCTTAGTTTGTCAACTAGTTTCAGAAATTCAGGCGTGGCGGCATAAGCCACAAAATTAATTCCCGGATTACTCTTGATGACTTGAGATATTTGGGTTAGTAATTTTTTATCTCTGATAATTGCCTCACAAAGAGAGTCGCCTACCTCTTGGGGAGCTAAATTGAGAAAAGTGTGATAATTTAAGGTTTGGCATACATCTTTGACAAAGTTTTGATCTAGGAGAAAGGGAGTAATTAAAATTCGTTTATCTGTGTCTGAGAACAAAAAACGATCGCAAAGAGCATGATCTTCAAAAATTTCCTCTTCTTGACGAGCTTTTCCCATTAATTCGGCCAAGGGTTTGGCAATTTCTGCCAGATTGGCAATAAAAATTGATTTAAACTTCATTCGATGAGGGGGTGTTTTTTCTTTTGATAATCATAAAAACAGGAATAATCTACTTTCCAAGCATTGCCTTCGGGCAGGGGGATTTTACCAAAACCAAAAGGTGTGTCAATGACAAAGCGAGCTGTCGCGGCTATTCCTGATAAGTGCGGCCGCAGTTCACCCCAAATTTTAATGGCTTTCTTAATAGGAACAGTTAAGTGTTGTGCCCAATAAACGGGGTCATTTTGATAGACATAGTAAGGACGGATACCTTCTTTGGCCATTTTCGTAAAGAGTTCATAAAGAATTTCGACGGAATCGTTGACGCCTTTGAGTAGAACTGACTGGCTCATTATTGTTGCTTGAGATTGAAGACGGAATTGATTAAGAACCTTCAAGACTTCTGCAGTAAGTTCGGCTGGATGATTGATGTGGACCATCAAATAGGGATTTTTTACTTTTGCCAGAACTTCATAATGCCAAGCCTGAATTGCTCGAGGGTTGCTGATGGGTAGTCGAGTGCCTAAGCGGATAATGTCAATTACCCCCTGTTTTTGTAGTTTCGCCAACTCGTCGAAGATTTTAATTAAATAATCTTTAGGCGCCGCAAAAGGATCGCCGCCTGAAACTAAAACTTCGTTAATTTCTCTGTGGGCCTTTAGGTATTGGAACACTTCCGCTATTTCTTTCTCGGAAAGTAGAGGACTTTGGACCAGAGCGGCTTTAGCGGTGCTTTGTGTGTTTCGTGGCAGGCCAACCTCCCGTCCACGAGTGCAAAACCGGCAATATGAGCCGCAAAAGCGGGTTACTGTCCAAAGGACTCTTCCGTAATAGATAACTTTGCCATTTTTGTCCAATTTTCCTTGATATTTATAGACCAAACCCGGAGCAACTTCGTGTTCATCTTCAGTTAGAGGATCGGTTGCTCCTTCACGATAGTGCTTTTTTTCCTTTTCCGGTTGAGCCACAAATTGTTTTCCAATGGGTCCCTCAGGTCCGCCAGTTTTTTCAATTAATTCTAATAAATAAGGCGAAATAACTTCCGGTAACCCGCCATGAGGCAATAAAACTTGATTACCGCGTGGTTTAACTGTTTTTTTCATTTTTTTTGTCTCCAGCTGATTTCATTGTATTTAAGATTATGCGCTCCAAAATCTCTTCAAAAGTGACGCCATAAAGATCTAGAATATTGGCAATCGCGCAATCACACTCTTTAGGGCCAAAAGCCGGATTGCTGTTGGCATCCAAAAAGAAGTATCGACCAGCGGCGTCTAGGCGAATATCAAATTTGCCGTAATCTGCCATTTTGGTAACTTCAAAAGCGCGTTTAACATACTCCTGCAAAACGGGATCACGATATTTTTGATAGTAGAACCCCTCTTCACCTTCGAGCCATTGGTCTTCAAAAGTAGCAAAAACATATTTTTCTTGGGGCTTGCTAAAGACTTTTTCGGCTAAATAAACCTTTTTGTTTTGACCCTCCAGCAACATAGCTGTAATCTCTCGACCAACGATAAATTCTTCTACTAGAACAGGCTGATCATATGTGTCAATCAAAAATTTGATTCTTTCTCGCAGTTGTTTTTCATTTTCTGAAACAGCATTTTGGTTGATTTCTACTGCGCCATGTATTTCATTTAGTTTTGAAATAACCGGAAAGCGCAAGATGGAGTCGAGGGGATCGGCCGGAGTGTTGAAAAGTTGACAATGAGGGACAGGAATTCCGCTTTGCTCCAGTAATTTTTTCACCAAAAACTTATTATAGCCAAGGGATTCACCTAAAATGCCCGCACCTGTGTAGGGAATTTCCAGAAGCTCAAGTAAGGCAGGAATGGTAGAGGCTAAATACTCACTGCCTCTAACAGACCCCACTAAATTAAAAGCCATATCTGGCTGGTCATGAAGTAATTTTTGGGCAACTTGTGCATTAGCTGGGTAAAGAACCGGCTCCGCGCCCATTTTTTTTAAGTACGAAGCAATAATAGTGGCATCTTTTTCGGCTGAGGCTTCCGTCAAATACTGAGTTTCTGTAGGAAAATACTCTCTTTTGACTTCACTGAAAAGCAAACCAATGCGTAAATTGGCAATTTTTCCACCCGGGGGTTTACCATCGTCGTCTTTTTGGTCCATTTATCACTAATTTCCAAATACTTATACTAAAAAAATTATTAATCATTTAAGAGTAATGTCAAGGGGGAATTTAAGGCTAATTTACAGCCTGGAATTAGCTTCGAGAATTTTTAGCCGAAATTTCTAAAATTTTTTCAAAATTATCGTCAGAGGAAGTTTTGTTTCTAGTGATTTTTTGGCACTTAAGGCATTGGTGAATTAAAACAATTTGCTGATTTTTTTGCTCTATTCTCACAGGTTTCATTAAACCATGACAATTTGAAGCTCTGTCTCCTGGTACTTCTTTATCAACATGTTTGCTCCAAAGACAGTGAGGGCAATGATTGGTGTAACCATTACCATAGACCTTAGCGCCGCAATTTTCGCAGACAAAATTTTCGCGTTTTTTTATAAAACCCATTATTTTATTATACCAATGAATTTGACAATCTAAGGATCGTCGGATTAAAATTAACCCATAAAGTCTTGAAGGGATAGGTTGGGATCTCTTCGCTCTGGAATAAGAGCAGACTGTCCGCAGGAAATGGCGGAACGGGAGGTGCCCGTAAGCGCACCAAAGTATGTCGCTTCGGCGGAGTACTGAATTAAAGTTTTTTAATTAAGTGTTCCGTTGAAAGACGGAATTTTTTGTTTAGGGGCGTAGTTAAATGGTATAACGGAGGTCTCCAAAACCTCTATTGAGGGTTCAATTCCTTCCGCCCCTGCCAGGGAGCTTAAAATATAATTATGAATGGAAAACATCGCGTTTTTTCTGGTACTCGGCCAACGGGCAAGTTACACCTGGGTAATTATTTTGGAATGATTAATGGTTCCTTGGAACTGCAGAACAATCCGAGCTATGATTGTCTTTACGCTGTGGTTGATTTGCATGGTATTACTACTCCCTATAACCCTAAAACTTATCAGGAACAAATAAAGGATGTTGTTTTGGATTATTTGGGAGCGGGTTTGGACCCTCAAAAATCTCACTTGATGATTCAATCACAAGTGCCAGAACACGTTCAGCTGGCTTACCGACTGGGGACAATTTATCCTGTTTCTCGTTTGGAAGATTTGCCAACTTATAAAGAAAAAAAGCGAGAAAACCCGGAATATATCAATATGGGCTTGCTTTATTATCCTCTTTTAATGGCGGCAGATATCCTTTTATATAAAGCGGATACAGTGCCAGTAGGGAAAGATCAACTGCCGCACTTGGAAGTTACGCGAGAAATTGCTCGGAATTTTAATCGGATGTTTGGTCAAACTTTCCCTGAACCTCAAGCTTATTTAACTCCGGGAGCTTATGTTCCTTCCTTAAAGGGGGAAGGCAAAATGAGTAAATCTCTTGAAGGGAGTTATATTTCTTTGACTGACAGTTTATCTGTGATTCAAAAAAAACTAGCCAGTGCGCCCACTGACAGTGGCCAGGGAGAGACAGTACCTCAAGAGGGAGGAGTGGCTAATTTATTAACTTTGGTGGAGCTTTTTGAAGGCAAAGCGGCGCGGGAGGTTTATGAACAGCAGTACTTGAGAGAGGGAATTCGCTATGCAGAACTTAAAAAGAGGCTGGCGGAAGCAATTTATCGGGTACTGAAGCCGATTCAAGAAAAAAGAAAATATTACGAAGAGCATCCTCAAGAAGTAAGAGAAATTTTAGAAACAGGGCGAAAATACGCCTTGAGTTTGGCACAAGAAACCATGCGGGAAGTTGATCAAAAGATGGGTTTGGCCTCTTGTCTCTAAGGCTAAAAGGTGCTAAAATTTCTCTGTTAAGAATAGCTTGATTTATTGTCTAGGAAGAGAGTAGTTTGTTTCCGATGAAATTAGTTAATCCTTTATTTAAGCCCCTGTCGGAAGAAAAAAAATCCAAGAGGCAAAAAGTTAAGAAACTGGAATTTCATTTAAATTTATCTTTGAAAAATATTTTGTTGGGAATTTTGATTCTTTTTTTGAGTTTGTCATTTCTTTCGTCTTTGTTTCATTTTGGTTTCACTTTGCCGGAAGTTCCTTTAACACGAGCCCTGATCGATATTAAAGATCAGAAAGTAAAAACCATTGAGGTTGAGGGTGACCGCCTAATTTTAACCTATAATGACAATTCTCAATACATGGCTCGCAAAGAGGGCAATGAAAGTCTGGTTCAAACCTTGGCGGCGGCTCAAATAGACCCTAAAACTGTAGATATTAAAGTCGCGGATCAGTCTTTTTCTCAGGCTATGGGTGACATAGTGGGCACGCTTCTGCCCCTGCTTTTAATGTTTTTCTTTTTTTATTTTATCTTTCGGCAAGCAAAGGGAGCTCAAGATAGTGTCTTTTCTTTCGGTCAATCACGAGCCAAAGTTTTTGACAAAGGCAAGCAAGCTATTACTTTTGCTGATGTTGCTGGTGTGGATGAAGCCAAAAAAGAGCTAGAGGAAGTAGTTGATTTCTTAAAGCATCCACAAAAATATCAAGCTCTAGGAGCCAGAACGCCGAAAGGCGTTTTGCTGGTGGGGCCAAGCGGAGTAGGAAAGACTTTGCTGGCTAAGGCAGTGGCCGGTGAAGCTGGAGTGCCTTTTTTCTCCATGGCCGGTTCAGAATTTATGGAAATGCTGGTGGGTGTGGGTGCCAGCCGTGTGCGTGACTTATTCGGAACAGCCAAAAAATCTGCTCCGGCAATTATTTTTATTGATGAAATTGATGCTATTGGCCGTCAACGCAGTTCAGCGGTTTTTGGCGGCGGGGGACATGATGAGCGGGAGCAGACACTGAATCAAATTTTAGTAGAAATGGATGGTTTTACCCCGAATGATAATGTGATTGTTATTGCCGCTACTAATCGGGGAGATTTGCTGGACCCGGCGTTGCTTCGTCCAGGGCGGTTTGATCGGCGAGTGGTTCTAGATATGCCTGATTTGGAAGGAAGAAAAGCCATTTTAAAAATTCACGCCCGAGGTAAAAAATTTGCCAATGGTATTTCTTGGGAGAAAGTGGCTAAAAGAACCGTTGGTTTTTCGGGAGCGGATTTAGAGAATATGCTTAACGAGGCGGCGATTCAAGCGGCGCGGGATAATCATAAAGAAATTACGGAGGAAGATATTGAAGAAGCCGCAGTTAAAGTTAAATTGGGACCAGAGAAGAAACGCTTGCAGTCGGAAGAAGATCGCAAGATGACGGCTTACCATGAAGCCGGGCACGCAGTGGTTAGTTACTTTTTGCCGCAAGCGGATCCGGTTCATCGGATTTCTATTGTGGCTCGCGGCTTAAGCTTAGGACACACGCTGATTTCTCCGGTTAAAGATCGTTTGCATGAGACCAAAACTCGTTTGCTGGAGCAAATTGCTGTAATGATGGGTGGCCGGGCGGCAGAGGAATTTATCTTTTCGGAAATTACCACTGGCGCGGCCAACGATATTTCTCATGCCACTTCTTTGGCTCGGGCCATGGTTGTAGAATTTGGTATGAGCCGTTTAGGGCCGATTTCCTTTAATGCTCAAGGTGAAGTGGGCGAGTTGGGCAAATTCTGGTATGAGCCGCCGCAGATTTCGCCAGAAATGCAATCTAAAATAGATGCAGAAGTAGCAAAGATTGTGGAAGAAGCTTATGAGCGAGCCAAAAAAATTTTGATTCAAAATAAGGCAAAACTGGATAACATTGCCCAAACCTTGTTGGAAAAGGAAACGATTGAGGAAGAAGAATTTGCCAGACTGATGAAGTGATTTTTGTGGTAAAATGGCTTCATAATGGCGGAAAAGGATATTTTGGTTTTAATTGACGGGAACGCGATTCTTCATCGGGCTTATCATGCTTTGCCTCCCTTAACTACTCGAACTGGCGAACTGGTCAATGCGGTTTATGGTTTTGCAACGATGCTTTGGCGAATTATAAATGAGGTGCAACCTAAATACTTAGCGGTTTCTTTTGATACTTCCCGAGCTGTATTTCGTCATCAAGAATATGTTGGCTATAAAGCGAATCGTAAAGAGATGGATGCAGAGCTAGTGGGTCAAATTCAGCGTGTTTATGAATTGGTGCACGCCTTTAATATTCCCATTTATACCTTGGAAGGATACGAAGCAGATGATGTAATTGGAACGCTGGCATCGCAGGCATTAGAAAATCAAAACTTAAGTGTGCTGATTGTAACTGGCGATAAAGATTTTATGCAATTAGTAAAAGACGAGAAAGTAATGCTTTACATGCCAACGCATGGATTATCAGAGCCGCAGGTAGTGGGAGAGAAAGAAGTGAGGGAAAAAATGGGTATTAAGCCCGAGCAGGTAGTGGATTTTAAGAGTTTAGTGGGAGATTCTTCTGATAATTACCCGGGAGTGCCGGGAATTGGTCCTAAAACGGCGGTAGAATTACTGCAAAAATTTGGCAGTTTGGAAGGAATTTATCAGCATCTAGGGGAAATTCAAAGTCAGTCAGTGGTAGCGAAGTTACAAGCAGGCGAAACGAGTGCTCGACTTTCACAAAAGCTAGCCAGAATTTTAACCGATATTCCTATTAAACTTAATTTGACTGATTGTTTGGCTCGTGATTATGATCCGCAAAAAGTCACTAGTTTTTTTCAGGCATTAGGTTTTAGAAGTTTAGTAAAAAGGATGGAAGATAAAGAGTCGGTGAAGAAAGAGAAAATTGGAGATGAAGGACAGCAAAGTTTATTTTAGCCCATAAAAAAAGGGAGTCCAAATCTGGCTCCCGCCTAAACGGCTCTCGGCCGTAGGTAAGTGTATTATAATCATTTATTATAAGCTGTCAAGAGATAATTTTGTTTTAAATTAATTCTAAATGAATCAAGCCGATCCGAGGGATTTGAAAATAGCAATTGTTGATGATTACTTGCGTTGGGGTGGAGCGGTGCAAGTAGTGGCCGCTTTGCATGAACTTTTTCCGCAGGCACCGATTTACACGATTTTTTCTGAAGTTGACAAAGACCCTTTATTAAAAGCAAAGTTTAAAAATGCCAAAATTATTGAAAGTTGGTTTGCTCGTCTACCCAATCCTTTCAAACTTTTGAGCCCGTTGCGCTTTTTGATCCCTTTAATTTGGGCTTGTTTTGATTTTAGAGATTATGATTTAGTAATTTCTTCAGCCAGTTGGGCTGTAACCAAAGGTTTTGCGGACGGAAAAACCAAAGAAATTTGTTATTGTCATACACCGCCGCGGTATCTTTACGGCTATGAAACTTCTCGTAATTGGCAGAAGCATTGGTATCTCCGCTGGTATGCGACCATTGTTAATCATTTTATGCGGCTTTATGATTTTAAACGGGCACAGAAGGTTACTGTTTTTGTGGCTAATAGCCGAGAGGTTCAGCAGCGGATTAAGAAATTTTATCGCCGCGAGAGTCAAGTAATTCCTCCGCCAGTGGAGGTGGCAGAAATTTCTGCTAAGCCAAAAGTGGCCAAAAAAGAGTATTTTCTGACAGGCGGGAGGCTTGAAGCGCCTAAAAATTTTGATTTAATTGTCAAAGCTTTTAATCAATTAAAATTCCCATTAAAAATTTATGGTACTGGTTCGCAAGTTGAATATCTGAAATCAATTGCTGGTCCTAAGATTGAATTTGTGGGAGTGGTCACTAATCAGGAACGGAATCGACTTATGGCCAGGGCGAAGGCTTTTGTGGCGGCCGCGACCGATGAAGATTTTGGCATTACTCTGGTGGAAGCAATGGCTGGCGGTTGTCCGGTTTTGGCTTATCGAGGCGGTGGTTATTTGGAAACGGTAGTCGAGGGAAAAACGGGTGAGTTTTTTTCTCCGGCTACCCCAAAAGCTTTGGAGCAAAAGTTGAAAAACTTTAATCCAGCTCGATACTCGCCGCAAGATTGCCGCCGCCAGGCGCAAAAGTTCAGTCAAGAGCGTTTTAAAAAAGAAATTCTTGAGTTAGTGAAAAACTTGCGGTAAAATACTTCTGGCTCTTGATTAGAGAGCAGTATGCGGGTAAGAATTGAGAAGCTCAGGAAAAGAGACTTGCCAGGCTTCTATAAACTTTTTAAGAAGGCACTCTTTGAAGATTTTAAGGAATACTCCCCAGAGGTAGCGGAGTATCAGTGGCGTCGTCATCGAAAAAACTATCTTCTTAAAGCGGTAAAAACGGGCGAAGAAACTGTTTTTCTGGCGAAAATTAAAGATAAAATTGTGGCTATTTTGGTAACTGATCGACCTTTAGGGGGAGTGGCCAATTGCGGCTGGCTGATTGTGGCGCCAGATTTTCGAGGCAGCGGCTTAGGAACCAAAATGCTGGAATTTTGGGAAAAATGGGCTAAGAAAGCAAAGTGCCATATGTTAACTTTAACTTCGGACGCTAGAAATCTGAAATTCTATGAGAAAAGAGGGTTTAAAGAATATGGTTTTATGAAAAAAGGCTATTTTAATGACGATGATTATTTACTTTACAAGCGGATTGGTGTCTGGAATAAAAAGAGTTTGGGAGTAAAATAAACTTATGCCGGAATTGCCCGAAGTGGAAACCATTCGTCTTCAGCTGGATCAATTTCTAAGAGGTTTGACTATTGTGGATCTTAAAATCCTGAACCCCAAAAGTTTTCTTGGCCAGCCGGAACTGGTGAGAGGTAAAAAAATTATCGGCGTAAAAAGAAGAGCCAAAATTACTTTGATTGAATTAGAAGGGGGAATTTGTTTAGCGGTCCATTTAAAACTAACTGGTCAGCTGATTTATAGAGATAAGAAAGAAAAGGAAAAGGGAATTTGTGAAGAAGAAGGGCCGTTTGATGTTTGTGAATTGCCGAATAAATTTACGCGTGTTATTTTTGATTTAGATAATGGGAGTAGGCTTTTTTTTAATGATTTAAGAGCTTTTGGTTGGATAAAGGTGATTAGGGATATTCGAGAAATTGGGGAAGAAAAATTAGGGCCGGAGGCCAATGATCAAAAAACTTTTACTCTTAATTATTTTCAAGAAATGCTAGCGAAAACGAAAAAGCCTATCAAGCTGGTGCTTCTTGATCAGAAAAAATTGGCTGGAGTGGGTAATATTTACGCTAATGAGGCTTTGTTTCGAGCGAGTATTTTGCCTACTCGGCCGGCAAATTCATTATCGAAAGAAGAAACCGAAAAGTTAAGAAATGAAATTATTAAGGTTTTAAATGAGGCCATTAAGTTTAAAGGAACTTCCGATCGCGATGAAGCTTATCGACAAGCGACTGGTGAAAAAGGAGAGTTTCAAAAACATCTGAAGGTTTATGGGAAAGCAGGACAAAAATGTCCAAGATGCGAGGGTGTGATAAAGAGAATAACCGTTGGCGGCAGAGGAACTTTTATTTGTCCAAGATGTCAGAAATAGAATCAAAGATCTTTATCCTTTCTCTTGGCGGGTCATTAATTGTTCCCGACAACGAAATTGATACCGTATTCCTGTCGGAATTTAATGCGTTTATCCGTCGGTGGGTAGAAAAAGGTTGGCGGTTTGTCATTGTGGCGGGCGGGGGGACAGTCGCTAGGCGTTATCGTGATGCCGGGCGGGCAGTGATTGGCCATGAACTAACGGAAGACGATCTTGATTGGCTGGGAATTCACGCGACTAGGCTAAATGCCCATTTAATAAGGACGATTTTTCGAGATATTGCCCATCCAAACATTGTTAAGCACTACGAAATTATTATTAAAACTGACAAGCCAATTTTGGTGGCTGGCGGTTGGAAGCCGGGGCATTCTACCGATTTTTGCGCTGTAACTTTAGCCAAAGATTATGGAGCCGCCCAAGTTATAAACATGACGAATATAGACCAAGTTTACAGCGCTGATCCGAAAAGCGATCCTAACGCCCAGGCTTTAAAAGAAATTTCTTGGCGGAAATATCGGCGAGTGGTGGGAGATGTTTGGAAGCCGGGAATGAATGTTCCTTTTGATCCGGTTGCGTCTCGAAAAGCTCAGGAATTAGGCTTGACGGTGAAGGTTTTAAATGGTAAAAATCTGGAAAATTTAGAGAAATGTTTAAGAGGAGAGGAGTTTATCGGAACAACGATCAGGTAAATGGAAATCAGAAAAATTACTTTAAAAAACTTCCGTAATTATTCTCAAAAATCTTTGAGCTTTCTGTCGGGAGTAACTTTAATCATTGGCGATAACGCGGCTGGTAAAACTAACTTACTGGAAGCAATTTTTTTGCTGGCAACTGGCAAGAGTTTCCGCATAAAGGGAGTAGAAAGCGAAATGATTCGCACAAATTCAGAAATTGGCAGTGTTAAAGGAGAAACCACCAAAGACAGTTTGGAGGTCATTTTAACCCGTGGCGAAGTGATGAAAGAAAAAACCGCCAAAAAAAGATATTTGCTTAATGGAGTGGCCAAACGCGCTTCGGATTTTATTGGCAATTTGCGGGTAGTTTACTTTGGTCCGGAAGATTTGGACTTAGTGGTTGGTTCACCCAGTATCAGGAGAAAATATTTGGATTTGGTTTTATCTCAAACTGACCGAGAATACGCTCGAGCCGTTCTTTCTTATGAGAAAGGACTGCGGGCGCGGAATAAAATTTTAGAATCAATGAGAGAGTTGGGGCTGGTTGATCGGCGCAAGCTCTTTTTTTGGGATCAACTGCTCATTAAAAACGGCAATCAGATAACTCAAAAAAGAGAGGAATTCTTAGAATTTGTTAATCGCCAGCCATTGATTGCCGACTGTCAGTTTTTGGTAGAGTATGACCGAAGCGTTATTTCTGAATCAAGACTGGCTCAGTATGAAAAAGAAGAAGTTGCCGCTGGAAGTACTTTGGTGGGGCCTCATCGAGATGACTTTATAGTTCAGGCTCGAAATTCAAATTCAGAAACTCGAAATTTATCGATTTTTGGCTCTCGAGGAGAACAAAGATTGGCAGTACTTTGGTTGAAATTGGCTGAACTTCGCTATCTTAAAGAGAAAACCCAAGAAATGCCGGTTTTACTTTTGGATGATATTTTTTCTGAGTTAGATGCTCGCCATCGCTGTTTGATTTTTGAGGCTGTTAGCGGGCAACAAACTATCATTACCAGCGCCGATCGAGAGCTAACGAGTGAAGAATGGCTAAAAGGGGCCAATTTGCTTGCTTTCTAACTTTTTTGAGGCTGGGACTTTACAAATTATTTTTGGAGGTTTTTATCATTAATTAATGGCCGGAGAAATTAAACAGTTGAAGGTCAAAAATATTCCCCTAAAATGTCCGGTTTGCCCGCCTAAACTCAAGTTTGGGCAGATTTGTCTGCGAGCAATTCTCTTTTTGCTTTTCGGTTTAGTTCTTGCCTTTTTTATTCTGGCTGCTTCTGGCCTTAGAATTGTCCGCCAAGAATCACTTTTGGATATTTGGCTGGCTTCTCAAAGAGGTTTGACGCCAACATCCAAACCATCGCTTCCCATTGAATTGACAAGTCCGATTTCGAATGAAATCATTACAAGCTCTTTAGTAATCAAAGAAAGGTAGAATCGGGTTGGATGTTTGAAGGAAGTTTTTTGATAAAATTAATGGATGAGATGGGAAGAACCATTGCCAGCACTTCGGTGAGAGAAATTGCTCCGGGTTCTTGGCGAGTGGAAAAAGAGCGGAGTTTGAAGCGACGCTCACCTTTAAGACGGCTACCAGTTCTGTTTTTTGGTTTTTGAAAAAGATAACTCGAGCGGATTGCCGGAAAATGCTGAAACTTTTAAAATTCCAGTGAAATTTAAATAAATATCAAATTCGGTGAAAAATTTAGCTTGTCTCAGCCTTCGGAATTAAAGAGGAAATTTTGCGGAAATTGTGATATATTAAAGAAAGAATGTACCGACCTAAGTTTACTATTAATCACAAGATTCTTCAAAATATTGGTCTTATCGAGGCTTGTCGAGAAGTAATTAATAATGCCCCTCTTATTCCCGCTTACGAAAAGCAGTTTCGCGAAGAAGCCAAGCTGGCGACTATTCATCACGGAACTCATATTGAAGGCAATGAGCTTTCTTTTACTCAAGCAGAAGGGGTTTTGGCTGGAAAACCAGTGGTGGCTGGTGAGCGGGATATTCAGGAAGTTATTAATTATCGAAATGTTTTGAAATATCTGGACCGAGTTTTAGATGAAAGCTCTAAAAAAGAGATGACCTATACTGCTGATTTAATTTTGGCTATTCATGCAGTAGCCATGGAAAAAATTTTACCAGACGAACAGAGAGGTAAATTTCGAAAAGTTCAAGTAATTTTGCGCAATGCTCAAACAGGGGAGGTGGTTTTCCGTCCGCCACCAGCGCCAGAAGTGCCTTTTTTAATTCAAAGTTTTTTAGAATGGCTTAATAGCCCGGAAGGGAGAGAGATTCATCCGGTTTTTCGCAGTGCCATTGCCCACTATGTGATTTCTTCAGTGCATCCTTTTACTGATGGTGATGGCCGAACAGCTCGTGGTTTTGCAACCTTGATTTTGTTCGCTGAAGGTTACGATATTAAAAAACTTTTTTCTCTGGAGGAATATTTTGACCGGAACGCTTTTGAGTACTATGCCGCTTTGCGGCAAACTGACTTAACTAATGAAGCGAATTTTGAAGAAAGAGATTTAACCGGCTGGATTGAGTTTTTTACGAAATCTTTGGCGGCGGAGCTTTCGCAGATTAAAGAAAAAATCCGCAAGGTTTCTCTCGATGGCAAAATTAAAGAAAAACTAGGCGGCAAGCAGGTAGTTTTAAATGATCGACAAATGAAGATTATGGAATATATTGAAAGTCATGGTCAGGCAGTGATGAAAGAGCTAACGCCTCTGTTGCCCATGATTTCAGAAGACACGATTTTAAGAGAACTTTATGCTTTAATGAAGAAGAAGTTAATCAAAAAGAAAGGTTCAAGAAAAGCAGCCAAATATGTACTAAGATAGTTAAAAGTCCAAAGTGCAAGTTCAAAGTTTTCGTAACTTTCTAACTTTAAACTGTAATTTTACACTTTTAACTTTGAATTTTGAACTAAATTTATGACTTTTAAAGAACTCTCTCGCTATTTTCAACAACTTGAAGAAACTTCAAGCCGATTAAAAATAACAGAAATTCTGGCTCAGCTTTTTAAAAAAGCTCAAACCGAAGAAATTGCCAAAATTGTTTATTTGGCTTCTGGCTATTTATTGCCGCCTTATGAAGGACTGGAATTTCAAATGGCAGAGAAAATGATGATTCGCGCCATAGCGGCGGCTGTGGGTTATTCTCCGGAAGAGATTGAGAAAGAGTATAAAAAAATGGGAGATTTGGGGATGGTGGCTGAAAAATTTAAAGAAAAGGGCGGCGGGCATAAATTGCAAAGCGGGCTTTTTGAAGCAGTAAAAAGAAGAACGGGGGAGCTAAGTGTTAATGAGGTTTATCAGAAACTGATGGAAATTGCTCGGGAGTCGGGAGCGGGAAGTGTGGAGCGTAAAATTGATAAGATGGCGGTTTTAATTGAAGATTTGGACCCGCTTTCTAGTCGTTTTATTGTGCGAATTCCTTTGGGTAAACTCAGGCTGGGATTTTCCGAGCTAACGATTATTGATGCTCTTTCTTGGATGGAAAGAGGCGATAAAAGTTTGCGGTCAGAAATCGAAAATGCTTTTAATGTTTTGGCTGATATTGGCAAGATTGCTCAATTAGTGAAAAGAGAAGGAGTTAAAGGCTTAGCCAAAATTAAGATCGAAGTGGGAACGCCTGTTTTGCCGGCCTTATGCCAACGGTTGGGGACTGTAGAGGAAATGCTGGAAAAAATGGGCGAGGTGGCGGTTGAACCAAAATATGACGGCACGCGCCTGCAACTTCATTTTAAAAGGGGTAAAGAAGGCGAGGCTGTTCGTATTTTTACGCGCAATTTGGAAAATGTGACAACCATGTTTCCCGATTTGGTAGAGGCGTTAAAAAAGGAAATTAAAGCTGAAAGCGTCATTTTAGATAGCGAAGGGGTAGGGGTTGATCCTAAAACAGGGAAATATTTGCCGTTTCAGGTAACAATGAGGCGCAAGAGAAAGCATGAAATTTCCAAAACTGCTGAGGAAATTCCCCTAAAGGCTTTTGTTTTTGATATTTTATATCTCAACGATCAAAGTCTGATTGACCGACCGCTTTCGGAGAGAAGAAGACTTTTGGAAGAGACTTTGCCGCAAAAGCCAAATGCGATTGTTCTCTCACCTCAAATTGTGACCCGCGATCCAAAGGTTATGCGCCGCTATCATGATGAGCAGATTAAGAAAGGTCTAGAGGGGGTAGTGGTAAAAAAATTTAATTCGTCTTATGAGGCCGGCCGCCGAGGTTATACTTGGGTAAAATATAAGCAGGAAGAAACCAAGAAAGGTGGTGGTTTGGCAGATACGATAGAGGGGGTAATTATGGGAGTGAGTGCCGGTCGGGGAAAAAGAGCGGGGTTTGGAGTGGGGACCTTTTTAGTGGGGATTCGCTCTGGGGAAAAATATGTGACTGTAACCAGTATTGGTACGGGACTAACTGATGAACAATTTAGGCAGTTAAAAGTTAAAAGTTCAAAATTCAAAATTCGAGAGATGCCGGAAGAGTATCAAGTGAATAAAAACATGGTTCCCGATGAGTGGATTAAGCCGGCAATTGTGGTGGAAATTCAGGCTGATAATATTACTAAAAGTCCAACTCATACAGCTGGTTTGGCTTTAAGATTTCCTCGATTGGTCAGATTTCGCGATGATAAGCGGCCGGATCAAGTAACCACTCTGGAAGAATTGAAACATCTTTATCAGCTTCAGTTTGGCCGATGACAAGCGTAGGGCAATAATTTAGAATAAAATTATGCAGGAGGTTTTACTTCTTGGGCTGATTGTCTTCTTTTCTTTGGTTTTAGTTAAAGCGACTGATATTTTGATAATTAATTTCAAAACTTTGGCAGCCAAAACTAAGCTGGGAGAATTTGCTTTAACTGGATTGCTTCTAGCTCTTACTACTTCTTTGCCGGAATTGTTTATTGGTATTACTTCTGCTCTTAATCAAACTCCTAATTTATCTTTAGGCAATGTGCTTGGGGCCAATATTGCCAATCTATCTTTAGTTATTGGCGGGGCAGCCCTGCTGGGAGGAGAAATTACCACTCGAGGACGGCTTTTACGGCGAGAAATTCTTCTGGCTTTTTTGATTAGTGTGGCACCTTTGGTTTTGATGCTGGATCGTTGCTTGGATCAGATTGACGGGATTATTCTCTTGTTTCTTTATGGTTTTTATCAATTTAGCATTTTTAAGGATCGTCAGCGAGAAAGAAAAGAATTTGAATCAGAAGGAGTTTTTCCCCGGCTTTTGCGTCAATTAAATCATCGTTCAACGCAAAAAGAAGCTGGCTGGCTTTTTTTGGGGATGGCCCTATTGCTTTTTTCTGCGGAAATGGTGGTTCGGTTTGCCAGTCGTTTAGCTGTTTTGCTTAATTTGCCGATTTTACTAATTGGTCTGATTTTAGTTTCTCTAGGGACTACTTTGCCCGAATTAGTTTTTGGCATCCGAGCGATTAGAAAACATCAACCTAGCATGGTTTTAGGTGATTTGTTAGGTTCATTGGTAGCGAATGCCTCGCTTATTTTAGGAATTATCACTTTAATTTGTCCTATAACTGTTTCTGCTTGGGGGGAATACTTAATTGCCACCCTGGCTTTAGTTTTGGCTTTTGGTATTTTTTTCGGTTTTGTTGAAAGACAGAAGAAAATAGAAAGATGGGAGGGAATAGTTCTAGTGCTGTTCTATTTTATGTTTGCATTAATCGAATTTTTGAGAGCATAATAGAGAAGAAGATATAAATTGAACTGGGTAAAGCAAAAAAGAGATTTTGCTGAAATTAAAGGAATAAATCAAGATATGTTTAAAAACCGAACAGAAGCTGGCATTAAACTGGCTGAGAAGTTAAAAGAAGAGTTTTTTCTTCCAGCGGAGACCTTAATTTTGGCGGTGCCTAAGGGAGGGGTACCGGTAGGTAAAAAAATTAGCGAGATTTTAGGATTGCCTTTGGATGTGGTGATAATTAAGAAAATCACAGCGCCGGTAGCAAAAGATTTAATTATTGGTGCAGTGGGGAAGGGCGGTGTGGTTATTTGGGATGAAGAGCTTTGCCGCAAACTTGAGGTTTCACCAGAGTTTCGTCAGCGAATTGTAAGGCAAAAGATTGAAGATTTGGAAAAGAAAGATGCTGATTTTCGGGGTCAGTTGCCCTCACCAAAATTGGAAGGCAAAACTATTATTCTGATTGATGATGGAGCAATCACTGGAGCGACGCTTAAAACAGCCATTGCGGTTATTAGAAATTTTCGCCCCAAAGAAATTGTGGTAGCTGTGCCGGTGGTGGCCGAAGGTGCTCTGGCGGGACTTAAGCAAACAGCCGACCGATTGATTTATTTGGAATCGCCAGAGATGTTTTTCAGTTTGGGGCAGTTTTATGAAGATTTTGAAGAAGTTCCTGACGCAGAAGTTGTTCAAAGTCTAAAATTGAATTAAAAAAGAAAAATGATTTTGATTGTTGGTTTGGGCAATCCCGGGTTAAAGTATGAAAAAACCCGCCATAATGTGGGTTTTATGGTGGTGGACAATTTGCTGAAAAAACTGACTCAAGTAAAAGATTCGGTTTGGGAAGAGAATAAAAAGTTTAATGCTCTAACTGCCCGGGTTGGAGAAGATCTCATCTTGGCTAAACCCTTGAGTTTTATGAATGCTTCAGGCGATCCAGTTGCCAAACTAATGAAGTTTTATAAAGTTGAACCGTGGGGGCTTTATATAATTCATGATGATGTTGATTTGCCGTTGGGAAAAATCAAAATTACCGTTGATCGAGGTTCGGCCGGGCATAAAGGGGTGGAATCGATTATTAAAGCCTTGGGGAATCAGAATTTTGTTCGTCTCAGAGTCGGAATAGGAAAAGATCGGCGAGTTGCAACTGATCGGTTTGTTTTGATGCCTTTCTTATTTTTAGAAAAAGGCAAACTTCATCAGGCGATTAAAAAAGCAACCGAGGCTATGGAAATGATTTTGAAAGAGGGAGTGGAAAAAGCAGCCACCAGATACAATCAATAAATGAAGTAAATAATTTTAATCTATTTTGCCGTCTCTTTGATTATGACAGCCAAAACACAACCTCAAAGTTTAGCTGATATTCTGAAAAACTTTAATCCTTTAGAGGATAAATATATTTCTCGAGAGTTTCAAAAATACGGTTATGATTTAGCGGCTGAATTAGGCGATTTGGAACATAAAGCTTTATATATTAAACTAGCTAAAGAAATTCCACGGCCTGTCTTAGAAAAAGCTCGTTACTTTGTTAAAGATGCCAAAGCTAAAAGCAAGGCAAGGCTATTTATGTGGAAACTAAAAGAGTTGCGAAAATTGATTCGGGAGAAATGAAAGGTTTTTTAAGTCAGGATTGATAAACTCTTTAAGGAAAGAAAGGCGAATTTTTTCAGAACAAAAACTTGGACTTAAAAGCCTAAGAGTTTTGGAGAAATTGAAATCTGTTGTTTTATAAATAAAACTAAGAAAAGCCAGCCAGCCCTTGTCAGCTGTTCCTTCCTCAACTCCCGCCATTAAATTAATAAATTTCTCCAGCCTGTTTTCTTGATGCAGAAAATCATAAAGTTCTGGAAAAAAACCTTTAGGGTCGATGATACCTGTTCCATAAACTGGAGAATTAGAGGGGTTTTCGCCAGCCGCCAGCAAGTAAATAAGTCCCAAATAAGGATTACCATTAAGAATTTCTTTCATTGTTTTTAACAATCTGCTTGTCCATTGATATTGGCAAATTTCATCCTTTATGATTAACTGAGGATGAGCGGCAATTGGATAAACAATTTTTTGGGCCAAATATTGAGAGGTTTTTTCTGAAAAATTATTGAGTTTTTCTCTCAGAGGTGGAGATGATTTTAAAAGAACTGTTTCCAATTGTTGATTGTTTTCGAAATTGATAAAAGAAATTTTGTCATTCCAAACAGAACTTTTAAGAAAAAAAATTAAGTGAGCCAAAGTTTCTGATGGAGATTCTTCGAAAGGAAACATGATTTCCACCCAATTAATTATGGTTGGTTTTAAAGTGCATATTTTGCCTAATTTTTGATAGAAAATATTTCGATAAAGATGTTGTTTCGGAAAAAAATTAATATAAGCACCAAGAAAACAATTTTGGTCTTTGAGAGGAACTAAAAGGATGTAAGGAGAAGAGTTTTCCCAGCCCATCAAGCTTTGAATAAAGGAGACGGAAGAAGAGTGTTTGGCTTTAAACTCTGGCAGGGTTAGATGGCCAGCCGATTGCCAAAATTTATCCCATTGATATTCGGGAACAGTTCTTGAACTAAAGATTTTGCCGAGATCTATTCTGCTAAAAGGTCTGGAAGAAGAAGTAATAATTTTTAATTTTAAAGGATTGTTTTTTTCTTCTTCAGCCATTAAATCCAAAATTTCAGCCTCAGTTAAAGATGGATCATCAACAAATAAAACAATATCTCCATCCAAACTAGGTGAATCACTATCAGTGTTAAATTTTGATTTATTGGAAGGCCTTAAGCCTAAGGTTTCCATAGCCCCGCCAGCAGTTAAAAAGAGGAATCCTCGAGTATTTTTCTTTTCAAGATTTTTGTAAAGTGTCTTTAAATATTGGCCGAAGGGAGTAATTTCGCTTCTTTCTGAATTTGAACTATTGACTATTTTAAGAGCCGAGGGAGGAATAAGAGAAACCTTCATTTTGTATTTCTTAAATAGTTTTGGTTGAGGAAAGCGGTTGTTTTTGAATTTTTCCAAAGCGTATTGTTCGACTGTTTTAAAAAGTTTAGTTTCGTTTTCTTTTAAAAGAAGATCAGTTAAATAGAAAAATCCCTTTTCCTCTAAAAGTTTTTGACAAAAAACTAAATTTTCGGCAGGACTGAACATAGCTGAAAAAATTTCTATGTTTGGCAGTTTAAAGTGCTCGAGTAAGATTAAAATAAAGGCAGTGTAAGAGGAGAGTAAGAAAGGAAAGAAGATTTCTGAGGTTGGCTTTTTTCTAATTGATTTAAAACTTTAGCTAAATATTTAGCCAAAGGCGTTCGAGAAAAGTAGTCAATGCCGGCAAGACTTCCTAGATCATAATAAGATTTAGCAGAAAGTGGATGGATCTGAAAGCCTTTTCCTGTTAAGTAATTAAGAGTAGGAGTAATACAGAATTCGCCATTGGTAGTGTTTTTTTGGGCAAATTGTTTTTCAATTGCCCACAAAAGGGCTTTGGCTTCAGAAACTATAAAGACGCCCGCGCTAGCCAAATTAGAAATATTATTTTTTTCGACGAAACGGCTAATAAGGTTGTTTTCTACTTTGGCATACCCGCAGTCATGGCCAAAATCGGCAAAAAGGACCACATGAGCAGTTTGAGGTAAGATAACTGGCGGCAGTTCGAAATCAAGATATTGATCACAGTTTAAAATCAAAACTGGTTCCTTAGTTTTGAGTTCTTCTTTAGCCAAATAAACTGAACAAGAACTGCCCTGCAGTGGAGAGAAGCTAGAGAAAATTTTGAATGAATTGTTTAATCCCAATATGAGGAAAATTTTTTTGATCTGTTCTTCAAGATGGTATTTTTGGCGAAAATAATCAGTAGTGGTAAAAATGAAAGTGTCTTGGGGTAAAACCTTATCTTTTATAGAAAAAAGAGCCCAAGTTAGCATTTTTTGGCCCTCAATTTCTATAAAAGGTTTAAATTCTCCTAAAGCCTGAGTGCGGACTCCCTTGCCGCCAATTGGAACCAACCAAATCATAATTTACTGCCAAAACTAGTGTTTTAAAGTAAGAAATAAATAAAAAGAAAGTAAGAAAAGAGCAAGAAAATTTTTTATGCCTGCCATCGATAACCGCGGCCTTTGATAGTTTGGAGTCTGTTGGGAGAAATTCCTAAGATTTTTAGTTTTTTTCTCAAGAAGCAAATTCTTTGATCGATTGCCCAGTCGGAATATTTTTGAAATGAATCTTTTCCCCATAAGATTTCTGAAATTTGATCACGAGTAATTACTTTTTGAGGGTTTTGAAGGAATTGAGTCAAGAGACGATATTCATAGAGAGTAATTTTTTCCTCTACTGGTTGGTTATTGAGGAGAATATCGCCGCTTTTGTCTAAAGAAAGAACTGATTCATTTATCTTTTGGGATTTTAGGTAAGTTTCAAAAAGAGGAGAGAATAATTTGTTTTGCCCTTTTTCTTGATAAATTAATCTCATTTTTAACAAAAAATCAAGATTTTCCGGGAATACTTTTGGGATGGTAATTAAGGTAGAAAGAAAAATTTTTTCTTTTTGGGAGAGCGATTTCCAAATATCTTCCAAAATTATTTTTGTTTCAAACCTTTGAGATAGGTAATCTTTTAATTCATTTTCGGTGGCTGTAGGCAGTTTGCTTAATGCTCTCAGGCAAGCTCTGATAAGCATGGGGTGGCCGCCGGCAAGTTTAATAATTTCTTTTTCTTTATTTTCGGAAACATGATAGTGGTATTTTTTATTTAGCCTTTCTACCACGAATAAAGAATCTGAAGTTGAAAGCAGAGGAAAATAAATAATGTTTTGAGTTATAAGCTCTGCCAATTCGCCAAACTTTGGCAAACTGGTTTCGCCAAAAATATTTTGGGTAACCACAAAGAGGAAATGAATTTTGTCTCTGCCAATTTGCCAAAGGCTTTGGAGATTATTAAAAAAAGTTAAAGGGTAGTTTAATCGATTAAATTCTCCTATAATAATTATTACATGGACATTCTTTTCAATATATTCTTTAATTTTTCTTTTTATTTCGAAGAAGACACTGACTGTTTCTTTTTTAAATCCTCCTGAGTTGCCTAAAACTTGATTAAAAAGTTGGAAAAAACCCTCAGGGTTATTCTCGATGAGTTCATTGACTCCTAAATAAAAAAACCGATATTTGCCTAATTTATGAAAACCCAAAGAAGAGGCATAGTTAATTAAGAATTGCATTTCAAATTTAACGCCAGAATGAGGAACCTTGACAATTGAAAGACTTTCTCCCTGCAAAAGCGGGGGTAAAATTTGGTCAGTAAAAAAGTGTTTTTCAGTTTCCGGGGTCAAAATATGCTCATCTAGTAGCTGAATCATTGTTTTTATTCTTACAATAATCCAATTTTATCAAAAATTCTATGGCATATCAAATATGTATTAAAAGGGGAAAGGTTAAGACGCTGAAGTGAACACGAGAAGCTTATTGACTTATAGTATTCATTGGTATTAAAATTCTTTTAGTGATTGCCTTGAGTCAGATTAATGTTATTCTAACCCTTGTTTTATTAAAAGAAGCTAAGACCTGCCGATGGGCAGGTCTTTTGGGTAAGAGAAATTAAGTAGCCCCAAATTAAAAACACTTGTAGAAACAAGGGTTAAATTTGTAAAAAAGTGTGTTAAAATAAATACAATACTTTTATTAATTAGTTTTATTCTAAAATGAGCAAATCAAAAGAAATTTTAAGAAGTATAGCAGCTGTAGTAGTAATAGGAGGGGGGGTAGGTGCTTGTGTTGCACATCCAAGGAATGAGAGAGAGCCTATAAATAGTGAAAATCCAAAAATGATTTATGAAAAACCATTCGAAGAGGATAAACCAAAAATAATTTTACCTCCTTCTTTAAATTCATCCAATACAGAAGAATCAAATGAACAAATTCTTCGCAGAGGAGGTCTTTGGAAAACTACTTCTAGCGAGGAAATTGATGAAGAGACTATGAAAAGAGGATTTGGTGGTCGTTTGTCGGTAGGTCTTTCTTCGCCATTAATTGAAACTTTAGTTTTTAAAAAAGAGCAGTACCCCTTTTTTCTTTGGGATGTAAGAGATCCTCAAAAAATTAGTCCCGTAATTTGGGAAAAAATGAAGGATGCGGAACAAGATCCTTCTAAAAGTTTTATTTTGGAAGGAAAGAAGTTCATTTTGGATGACTTTGGTGGAGTGTATGGTATTACTGAAACGCCGGGTATTTACGCATTTACAGGTTTATCTGTCATGCCAGATGAAGTTTCCCCTGGTCTGTTTGTCTATGTCTCAGGTACAAGATATTTTTGGCAAAATGGAGGGGTAGTGGTAGAAATTGCCAATGCCAATCCGGGTCATGATAGAATAGAAAAATGGTGGACAGCCAACGGTTTTGATTATGTTCGAATCGAATAAGGGTATATTAATTAAATAATGTCTTTTTTCTCATTCCTTTGGGCTTTGGTAAGAATAAAATTACCTTCTGGAAGTTGAAAGACAAAGGGGTAGCCAGAATTGTCAATATAACCCGAGTTAACCCATTTTTTCCAAGCTGCTTGAAGGGTTATAACTACATTTTTGTCTGTATCGTATTCGTTTCTATTTTCATTATTTCCGTTTTGAGAATTATTCCAAATCAAGATGTCATGAACAATTTCATGTCTTAAAGTAAAACCAGGACTGATGGCTCCATAGGGATTTTGGCCGTTTTTTTCTGTGGCAGAAGGGTTAGTTAGTATCAATTCGTCTGGATTTGGATAGGTGTCAGTTGTTCTTGGTTCGCTATGTCCTTGAAGACTGTAATCGGGTATTTCAAAGTCTGAAATTTCGATGAGATGACATTGTCCATAAATGTCAAAACCTATACCTGCCCCCATATAATTAGGTTCCCTTTTGCCTATGGCCAAAAGAATTTTAGTTTCTGGACCACTTTGAATTAAGCCGACGCTTGGCTTGATAATTAATTCTTCTATTTTTTCATCGCTGACTAATTCTAAATAAAGAATAATCTTGCTTTTGGCGACTAAGATTTCTTCTTGAAGAAAGCGGCTTTTTTCTATATTACCAGCAGCAATAGCTTCGAGCATTTCTTGGCGTAATCTAGATAATTTTTCTTTTTCTGAACTAACAATTTCTTGTCTCTTTTGTTGAATTTCTTCACGACTAGGATTTTTAAGTTGATCAATTATTTCTCTAACAGGATCATATTTGGAATCGCTAAAAAAGCGGGGGGTAACATAGGGACCATCACAAAGTGCAATAGTAATAGTATGGCCAGTTTTTTTGTAATTATGGTAGCCCATAATACCATCAGGTAAAAAAGCTGTTTCTCGAATGTAAAGTTTAGTAGTTGAAGGTTGAATAATAAAAATTCCATATTCTTCTTTTAATCTATCTTCGGATATAACATCTTCAGGAAGTGTCGGAATTAAGGGATGTTCAAGTAGATTTGGTTTATCCATATTAACCACAGCCCAGTTTGGCAAGGCTATATTTTTTACTATTTGAGGCTCTTTTTCGCTGATTGCTTTTTGTCTTGCTTTCCAAAAGAAGTCTTGAGAGAATTCCTCGACGACACGTTCTCCTCCGTTGTTACAGTAATCGTTGGCTATTGCTTTGATTGGCAACCCTTCAGAGTTAAAAATAAATTCCATTCCGGCACAAAGTCTAGTTTCAAATGGCACAGGTGTCTCTGGAGACTTAGGGATTTCCGGCAAAAGAGAAGAGGGCGCGTGGCAGGAAGAGTTAAGAATAGGCTTGGGGGAAGTTGATTGCTCTTGAGAAAATTGTGGTGAAGCAGAGCCCCCAAAAATAGTTGAACCAATCACGAACAAGCTCTTTTTAAGGAAGTTTCGACGACTTATGCTTCTGTCTTTTCCTGTTTCGCTCATTTTTTTAATTACCTCAATATTCTAAAGGGTTAAGTTTCATTATTCAAGATGTTAAATGAAAAGTATTTAAATTTCGAGATATGTTAAATTCACTCGAAAAAAGAAACGAGTATGTTAATCTCCCAAGATTTTAAACGAACAAATTAACCACTTAAGGAGATTAAAAAATGAAATTCAGATAAGCAAATTATTAATTATCCTTAGGTAAGAAACTTATATGTGGAATTGACATTGAGGTTGTCTTCTCTTATTCTAAATTAATGTTTGATTGTAGGACTAATCAAGTTTCTCATCAAGATGATTCTATAAATCAGCTTCCGCTAGCTAAAGAAGGAAATTTTTTTGAACAAAAATTTTTTTTTATTTTTTTGGGAATTTTTCTGTTAATTAATCTGAGTGAAATAAGTTATTATTTTTATTTGAAGTCGAAAGTAGAGAAAATTGATTCAGATAGGGCGGAAAATTATATAAAAACAAAGTTGGGGGAAGAAAACGGTTTACGTAAGTTTAGCGATAAATACGTTGGTTTTAGAGGATTGGTCGTAGAAAAGAATCTTAATAGTTTTTATCTTGAATCACAAAACGGAAAGGCCAGAATAAGAGTTGCTCCAGACACAATAATTCGTAAGCCTGAGTATGGAAAAAGCCCTAGAAAGTTGCCTGTGTATGATCTTCAAGAAGCGCCTAATTTGACATTTAAAGCAATTGAAATTGGTCAAGTGGTGGATGTAATTGGTATTAGCGATGGTAATGAGATTAATGCTTTAAGTATCGTAGTAGACAACGAAAAAATGGAGAATAATTAATGTTCAGGCGAAAACTGTTTAACATCTGGGTTATTTTTCTCTTTGTTTTTTGGCTATTATCTATATCAAGAGGTTCTGCTTTTGCCGATTGTTGTTGTGATAGTGGAGGTTATCGTGTTGGAGATATATGTGTGGGGATTACATGTGGTTGTGGTGCTTGCGGTCAATCCTGTTGCGCTGAGGGATCACACTATCAGTGTGTTTGTGCTTGTCCTCCTGTAAACACCTGTACCCCTGATTCTTCTTGCGCTGCCAACACCTGTATTGGCGACATTTGCACCGACAAATGCGGTAATACTTACAGCGGTACTAAGGTTTGTATTTCTTGTAATACCAGCGATATTACTTTAAGTGTGAGGCCAAATCCCGCCGGAACTAATTCTTCACTGACTTTCGAGATTACTGGCGACGCTTCAACTTATATCGGCGATGACTATGGCGGAGGAGTAGTGGCAAACAGTTGCACTGGAGATTGGAATAATAAAACTTGCATTTCTTCTTCAACCCCGGGCACTTACACTTGGACTCATACTTGGAAACACTGTATAGGAGATTTTTATCATTGTTCTGATTTGTGTTCTAAAAGTATTAACTACACTTTGGTGGCTCCCACTCCTACTCCCGTGATTGCCACCTGTTCAGGAGCTTCAGTTAGCCCTTCAGATACGGTAACCAGCGGTACTACTGTTACCTACAATCGTGGCGCTGGCTATTTTAATGGGCAGCCAGCCATTTACTATGGTATTGGTTATAAATATGGTTCTTTGTCAGATCCAATTACTTATGCTACCTCAGCTGCTTCTTTTTCCTTAAAGACTGACGCTTCTTTAGGTTCTTCTCTTTGGTTTATTACGACTCCTCAGATAGTAATCAACGGCGTGACTTACTCTTGTCGTTATAATGGTTGGTCTCCCAGTCCCCCCAATAGCAATCCGCAAACATCCTGCACTAACAATTGTTCTGTCAATGTCTGTCTTAGGAAACCCCCCATAGTTAGCGCTTCCTGTGATCCGGGCCCGATCAGCAGCCAAACTGTCAGTTTAAACTGGACAGTTTCCGATTGGGGATTTGGTTGTCCTAATAGTCCTGGCACTGATCTTTATTATTACTTTGTTCCCGAAGGGAGCAGTGATTATTATGGAAATCCAGTAGCTTACAGTGGTTCGACTCGGCTTACCGGCGTTACTCCTCCTTATCCTTTAAGTTCTCTGAATGACGGTACTTACTATTGGCAAGTTCAGGCTTACAATAATCTTGGAGCAGGCAACACTGCCAATTCTGGTGTTTGCGGGATTAAAGTGGATTACAACAAAGATCCTTGGTGGCAAACACAAGATGGAGATGTTCATGGCCAAACCAGTCTTATCTCCATTATTCCTAATACGATTGATGCCAGCCAGCGATATTTGTCTCTAGCCAGTCTCAATAACTCTCCCGGGATTGTTTCTCTTTCAAGTCTAGTTCAATTGCACTTAGGAAGTGGTAGTATTTCTCCTAATGATTGGCAAGCTCAGGTGAGTCTAAAAACTCCCAAGTTGAGTTATGACTATCTTTACAATAAACTGAAAATTGCCTCTCAGAATTTAATAACAGATTTAAGCCTTTTTGACACCCCGCAAACTGGCACCAGAATCTTTTTCGTTAATGGGGATGCCTCTTTTTCTGCTAGCCGGAAAATTGCCTCGGACGAAAAGATTCTGGTCTTTGTTACCGGTCAAGCCCTTATTTCTGCCAATCTAACAGTGGACCCGGGAGGCTTTCTGGCCATAATCAGCCGGGGAGGGATTGTTTTTGAGTCTGCTGTGACTCAAGCCCAAGGCATGTTTTTAACTGATGGTAATTTAGAAGTTCAGTTTGGCTCCAGCCAATTTGTGGGCGAGGGAAGCTTTTTAGCCGCTGGTGACATTACCCTAAGACGAGACCTAGGCGGAGAGACCAACCGAAATCAACCAGCAGAACTTTTCAAGGCCCGCCCTGACCTTTACCTAAATGCCCCTCAAGAATTCCTGATTTCCCCTTCTGTCTTTCAAGAGATAGCACCTTAGAATTAGGATTTGGCTCTTACTTAATTCTTACCTATTTTTTAATATTTTCTCCAATTGCTTCATTTATTTTTGGTTTTGTTTTTCTTTATGGAAATGATACGAGAGTTTGAATCAAAAGAAGCTTTTTCTTCAATTGATTGCCTGTGGGGAAGAGAAAAGGAGAAAAGGTTTTTTACCGAAGCCAGAGCTTTTGGCTGGCGACATGCTTTTGATCAGTTTCGTTCATCCAAAGAATATTTGGAAGAATTTTCCGCGGCTTTGTCGTTTGTGCCTGCCAAATTTTTGCCAGTAGTTTGCGGAATGGACAAAGAAGGGAAGATTCGGCCGACGCTGGTGGGAAAGATGATCCAAGAGCTCGACCGACAATTGTTCTCTCGAGGTTTTGAAGCCTTTTGGGTTCTAACATCAGGCGCGGCCAAAGAGGCAGTTTTAGGAGCTAAACCGTTTAATAAAACCAGAACTAATCAAGGGGGTTCTTTGGCTCAGGAAAAATATGATTTTCATTCAGGCAAACCAATTTTAGATGGAGACTTTTTGTTGATTTCGCCAGGGCTGAATGAAGGGATGATTGAGGAAATTTTGAAATCATTACCGCTCGAAAATGATTTGCGAGTTAAATTCAAAAAGTCCAAATCCCGACCAATTTCCATGATTGAAATTATTGGGGTTATGCCAGAGGAAGTTTTTAATTGGCATTGGCGAGAAAGGCGTTGTTCGCTGGCTCAAATTTCCGCTCCGGAATTTAAGGCTGTCAATGATTTTGAGAATCTTTTTGCCTCTCATGTCTGGTCTCAAGACACCAATACTCGTTATATTTTAGTGATTCCGACTACGACAGCAGAGGGTTTTATTGGAGTAGAAATGGATTTTTTCTCCGCCCTCCGAAAAGAAAAAATTTTCTTCTGGCAAAAGAATCATGAAGGCAGATTAATCAAAAGATCTTTAAAAACAGCCTTTTTCCCTTGTTTTGAAGCTGCCTTTCCCTTTAAGGACTCTCCTGCGGAGGCGTTTGCTCATTATTGTCATTTTCTCAGAGAAGTTACTTGGGATGATCATCTTCGCTTGATTTGGGGAAGTTCTTCTTTTTTTACCTCTTTAAAGATTGCTCAAAAAGTGGTTTATCCTTTGGCTGAGAATCCCGCTTTGATCATCGATAATCCTCAAAGCCTACGACATCAGATTAACCGTTTGTTTGAGGGGATGAAGAAACTTTTAGATGGCGATCCTTATCTGGGCTTAATTTATGCTCTTTCAGCGGGGGAAAATCCAACATTGGTACCTGTTTATGGTACCGGCCTGATTGATCCCAAGGGTTTTTTCCCAGAACTTTATCATTTTTTGCACCAGAACAATCGCTTAAACCGATTAATTTCCATTATGGAAACCTGCGATTATGGGATGGCAGAAATGGGTTGGTCAACTTTTGTAAGTTTTATTTATGAGCAAACCGGTCGGGATTTAAGAAAAGTAAATGATTTGCTTTGTCCGATTTTTGGTTCTAACCAGTTTTTTCCCACTTTGGTTGACAATTATGTCAGGAAAGCTTTATCTAAATTTTACCCTCTGCCTTTGAGAAATCCTTGCACAGGCGTTTTGGCTAATAATGAAGAAATCTAGACCGAGAAAGCTTATCTAAAAGGAAGATCTAATTGGTTGAAATTAAGAGCTTTTGATAATACAGGGATTTTTTGAAGATTTGGCGTCAACCAATCAGCCTTGTCAGGCAAAAGTCAGACAAAAGAAAGATTGCTGTCAAGTTTCTCTCTAAGATCATAATTATAATGGCTAAAAAATCATATGAGAGAAACGGATCATGTTTTAACCCCAGCTACAGAAAAGCATTTCTTTCAAGAACAGCTTTTGCCGATTTTTTTGAAGGGTGAGAATGCCACTGTTTTTCGTATTGCTAACAGTGGGGTAAGAAAAGAGATGCAGTTTCTAATTAATTATGCCGAAGCTTTGGGATTTAAAAATCTCGGGAAATATCGAATTATTATGGTAAATCCTCTTAGTTTGGCAAGCCATGAACCCAAGGATTTTTTTCGCTTAATTTGCAGCTCTTTGTTTTTTGATGATATTGGCAGTTTTGATCCTTACTTTTTTTTGATAGAACAAATTAAAAAACTGCTCAGCAAGGATTATCATTTAATTTTTTTGCTAGTTTATTTTAATAAATTAAATTATTTGCCGGAATTTTTTAATAATTTGCATAGTTTTTATCAACTAGGAAGAGAAAAAATCCATTTTGTTTTTTTGTCTTCTCAAAATATTCTTGAAGAAAAATATGCTCCCAAGTATGATCAACTTTTTAAATTGATAGTGCAGAATAAAATATACTTTCCTTTTTTGGATGAAGAAGATGCTTTATTTGTTGCCCAAAAACTCAATTTTAAATATAAATTTAATTTAAATGAATTTGAACTGAAACAGGCAGTCAATTTGGCAGGAGGACATCCCTCTCTTATTCGGCGCTGTTTGGCGAGTATGAAATATTCTAATGCCAGAGATAAACAATTACTAACTTTGCTTTGGGAAAAAGAGGAAATTCAGCTTGAACTCAAAGATATTTGGGAAGAATTGACTGATGAAGAAAAACAAGTTCTTATTAATTTTGAAAAAGGAATATTGGAGAGCGAGAGAATTACACCGTATTTAATCAAAATGGGTTTTTTGCGAGAAAAAAAAGATAAATATTCTTTTTTTTCGCCTTTGTTTGAAAAGTTTGTTCAAGAACAAAAAATCGAAAAACCGATCCTGAGCGTGAGCGAGCAAACGGGTCAGATATTAATAAATGGATTGCCAGTTAAAGAAAAGATTACTCTAAGCGAGTATAAACTTTTAAGCGCTTTTTTGCGTCAACCTAATCAAGTAATTTCTCGGGATAAAATTGCTGAGGTGCTTTGGGGTTGTAATTTCTTTGAAAAATATTCTGATTGGACAATTGATCAGATGATTTTTTTAATCAGAAAAAAATTGCGGTATTGGGGAATTTCGCCAGAAAATCTGCAGACAATTAAAGGTTGGGGATATCGTTGGCAAAGTTAAAGATCTAAATTTCTTACTTAATTCTTACTGGATTTTAATATTCTCTCCAAGCACTTTGTCTATTTTTTCTTTAATGCTCTGGTTAATTCCAATGGCCGGTAGGGGATTAAGAACTCAACCTTTGGGGGAGTTCAAACCCTTTATTGAAATTAGAGGCTATAAAATTATTCACTGGCTTCTTTTTTCATTTAAACCAAATATTAAAAATCAAGATAAATTTATTTTTGTTACCACTAGCTATTTTTTTGAGAAGTTTGCTGTAAGAAAAGAATTAGAGTTTATTTTTAAAAGTTTGGGGTTGAAAAACAAATTTGAAATTTTAATTTCAGAAAATTTTTTAGCGGGCAATTCCTGCTCAATTTATTTAGCTAAAGAATGGCTGGAGAGAGAAGGGCCAGTCAGTATTGCCTGCTGTGATCAGTTTACTGATTTTTTACTTCCGTCTGAAATTTTGCCCCAAACCGGCTACTTAACTTTGGGTTTGGATTTTGGTACTAATAAGGGTTATGTAGAGATCGAAGAGGGCTTGATTAAAAAGTTTGCTGAAAAAGAACCAATTTCTAATCTTGCCAGCAGTGGTATTTTTATTGTTTCTGAAGGAAAAGCACTGGTAACCGCTCTGGAGCGTCAATTTCAAGAGAAGGCAATTTCGACAAACAGAGAGTATTGTATTGGTCAGGCTTTTAACTATCTGATTAAAGATGGCTTTAAAATTTATCCGCTTCTTCCCAAGGCTCATTATAGTTTAGGAAGCATTCCGGCGATTAACTATTTTGCTTCATCGACAATTGCCGACAGCATTAGTAAATTTTGGTCTGAAAAAAACGTTTTAGTTTAATTCAGAAATTTTCTAAGAGAGTTTTTTGAAGTTATTGAGAAATAATTAAGAAATAATTCAAGAAAAGATGATAATTGCTTCTTAAAATGATCTTGTGGAGTCAGATCATGTTTTAACACCAGAAACAGAAAAATATTTTTTTCAGAAACAGCTTTTACCGCCTTTATTGAGGGGAGAGTGTGTCAGTGTTTTGTGGTTTCCCCACGGGGGCGCCAAAACTCAGTTTGATTTTTTGGTTAATAACGCCGACTGTTTTGGCTATCATCAATTAGGCAAATATAAAATTATAACGATCGGTGAGAATGAATTAGCCAATTTTTCTGCAGACGGCTGTTTTGCTTTAATGAGACAAAAACTTAAAACTTCTTTTGATTCAAAGTTAAAAGATGATGATTTTATCTTGCTTTTGCAAGATTTAGAAAAAATCTTGAGCCAAAACGACCATTTGATTTTTATTTTTTATTATTTTAATAATTTGGCTTTTGGCGAAAATTTCTTTCGGAATCTTTATGGTCTTTACCAAGTTAATCGGCAAAAAATTCATTTTATCTTTGTTCACGCCAATAATATTTTGGAAGAAAGCGTCATTGGTTCTTATGGGGAATTTTCTAAATTACTTTGGCAAAATATTATTTTTTTCCCGATTTTATCAAAGAAAGACGCTTGGGTAGTAGCCAACAGAATTAACCGAAATTATGGCTTACCTAGGTTTTTAACAGAGACGGCTGTTGACTTGGCCGGTGGTCATCCATCACTGATTCGTCACAGTCTTAGTTTGATAAATAAAAGCAGTCAAATCCCTTCAAAGACGGCAGATTGGTTGGCGAGTCAGATTCCGATTAGTTTTATTCTAAGAGATATTTTCAATACTTTTTCTGTCGAAGAAAAAAGACTGGTTTCTCAGTTGGCCAGACAAAGTTCGAAAATGATTGGCAGTGATAATTATCTTTTGAAGATGAATTATGTTAACCGCCAAAACCACCAGTTATTTTCGCCAGTTTTTGAAGCTTATATAGAAAAGTTGAAAAATGGAGATCTGAATCTTGTTTTTGACAAAGAGACCGAACAAATTTTAATTGAAACTCTTTTGGCTAGGGAAAAGATAACGACTAATGAATATTTACTTTTATCAACTTTTTTGAGAAATCCTAATACAGTAATTTCCCGAGATAAAATTTCTAAAGTTCTTTGGGGTGATAAGTTTTGCGAAAAGTATTCTGATTGGGCCATTGATCAGGCTATTTTTCAGCTAAGAAAGAAATTGAATGCTGCCGGAGTTAACCCGACAATTCTTCAAACAATAAAAGGGTGTGGTTATCGCTGGCTGAGATAAATTTACCTTTTTCTTACTTTTTTTTAATCTTTCCTTAATTCTCAAGCACTAATGTCAGGCAATTGAAATATGCTTTGGATTATTCCTATTGGCGGCAAGGGAACTAGAACCAGTAAGCTGGGGGAGTTTAAACCCTTCATTGAAATTAAAGGCTGTAAAATGCTTCTCTGGTTTCTGTTTTCCATTAAAAAAAATATAAAACCCAAAGATTCTTTTGTTTTTATTACCACTCAATATTTTGAAGAGAAATTTAAAGTTAAACAAGAAATTGGGCGTATTTTTGATCAGCTGAAAATTAAAAATAAATTTCAAATAGCCATTTTACCGGAAACTCCATTGGGCGTTTCTGCGGCCTTATATGCTTGCCGGAACTTTTTGGAAGAAGAGATTCCTGTAATTGTAATTTGTCCTGATCGGTTTATTGATATTGAAATAAGTCAGGAGATGCTGCCTAAAACGGGGTTTTTGTCGGCGGGATTAAGCTTTGAAAAAGAAAGGGATTATTTGGATGTGAAAGAAGGAATAGTTCGTCAGTTTGTAGAAAAAAAACCTATTTCGGCTTTTTCTAGCAATGGGGTTTTTATGGCCGCCAGCGGGAGAGATTTAATTTGGGCAATCAGCGAACAATTAAAAAGAAAAATAATTAGTTTTAATGGAGAGTACCGTATTGGACCCGCATTTAATTTATTGATAGAGAACGGTTATCTTATTTGGCCTTTAATTCCTAAGGCCTGTTACAGTTTGGGCAGTGTTTCTTCGATTAATTATTTTTCTTCGACTCCAATCGCAGAAATTCTTAGTCAAATTTTGCCCAGATAAGTTTAAAGAAAACTCAGAAAACTAAGGATTAATCTCAAGCATTTCTGCGTATTGCCGCCTAAACTGATAATAGCTTTAGCTGATCGCAAATATGAGTCAATCAGACCATATTTTAACGCCGCTGACAGAGAAATATTTTTTTGGAAAAAAGCTTTTAACTCCGCTTTTGAGAGGTGAAAGCATTACGGTGGTTTGGGTTCCTCACGGAGGAATAAGAACTAAAATGAGATTTTTTATAAAAAATGCCGATTTTTTTGGTCTAAATAAAATTGGCAAGTATAAAATTGCCTACATAAATCCTTACGAGATGATTGAAAATACTCCCGTGGAGTATTTTCGGCTAATGATTAATAGTTTAGGAGAAACTGTTGAAGTTGAAAATAAAAATCCTCTTCTTGGTTTAGAGGAAAAAATTGTCAATCTTCTTAATCTTCATAATCATATAATTTTTATTCTCGGTGAATTTAGCAAGATCAATTTTTCTTCTCAATTTTATAATAATCTTTTTGCTCTTTATCAACTTAACAGAACTAAAATTCATTATATTTTTAATTTGAGTCAAGATATTCTTCTTCAGAAAATTGATAAATACGATCAGCTCTTGCCGCTGCTTGAACAAAACAAAATTTATTTTCCTCTTTCTCGGGAAGCTGATTCTCAGTTTATGTTAAATAAGTTTATTGAACAATATCCCTGTGGCGCGGCTGAAAGTTCAATGGCGAGGGAAATGGCGGGAGGTCACCCCTCTCTTTTGAATGCTTGTCTTCGATTTTTCAGTGTAAATTCCTCAAGGGAGAGAGAAAAAGTGATGGAAAATTTGAGCGAACAAACAGAAATTAGAATTATCTTAGAAGATATTTGGCGGGTGTTAGGCAAGGAAGAGAAAAATTTTCTTACCCAACTGATTAATGGTTCGCTTTCTCCAGAGTCTGAGATCCCTGTCTATTTGAAAGAGACGCGCGTTGTTCAGATAGACAATGGCCAATTGATGTTATTTTCTCCTTTATTCGCCAGGTTTATTGAAAAAAAGCAAAAAAGAAAGCAACTTTCTCTCGACCCGAAATCCGATCAGATCTTAGTAAACGGCTTGCCGACCCAGCAAGTTTCTTTTAGTGAATATCAACTTTTGAAAACATTCTTAAAAAATCCCAATAAAATAATTTCTCGCGACATGCTGGCTGAAATTCTTTGGCAAGAAGATTCTTACGAAAAATATTCGGATTGGGCGATTGATAGATTAGCCTGCCGATTAAGAAAAAAACTTCAGGAGTGGAATATTCCTCCTTCCTCAATTCAAACCATCAGGGGCAGAGGATATCGCTGGCTTGAAAATTAAACCTTTTACTTAATTCTTACTGGTTTTTTAATTTCTTTTAATTCGTTCTTTATATATTTCTTTCACAATTCTCATATCATATTTATGAAATGGATTATTCCTATTGGTGGAAAAGGAACTAGAACCCAAGCCTTAGGCGAGTTTAAGCCATTTATAGAAATTGCTGGTCATAAAATAATGGTTTGGTTTTTGATTTCGATTAAGAGGAATATTTTTCCCAATGATTTCTTTGTTTTTATTACCACTCCCTATTTTTCAGAGAAATTTCAAGTTCAAGAGGAAATCAAGAGAATTTTTCAAAACCTAAAAATTAAGAATAAATTTGAAGTTTTTTCCTTAGAGCAAGAATATCCGGGGGTATCAGGGGCTCTTTATGCCGTTCGATCGATTCTGGAAACGGACGACCCCGTTATTGTTATCAATCCAGACCAATATCTTGATTTTATTTTGCCCAGAGAAATTCCTTCTAAAACCGGCTATTTAACCGTTTATGCTGAATTTAGTCATAAGAGCGGTTATGTGGATATTCAAAAGGGAAAAATAACTAAATTTGTGGAAAAGAATAACATTTCTAATTTAGGAAGTGCTGGCGTTTTTATTATTTCTGAGAGTAGAGCTTTACTTAGGGCAATTAGAAGTCAATTTAAAGATGGTTTAATGACAAATGGTGAATATTATCTTGGGCCGGCTTTTAATTATTTAATCAAAGATGGTTTTGACATTTCTCCTTTGCCGGTTAAGGTTAAATATGATTTAGGCAATATTTCTGACATTGCTTATTTTGTTCAGACTCCTTTAGCTAAAGCTCTCAGTCAATTTCTTTAGAAATCTGTCAGAAACTGTTAGCAATTGTCAGACAAAAGGTCAGGCAAAGACTTTAATTGCTTCATAGAATAATATTGAAAAATTATATGGTGAATATATGATGAAAAACCACCGATTTAGCCTATTTTCTCTGAGTTTCTGTTTTCTTTTTGCCAGTTTGAAGATTACTTATTCTTGTCAAAACCTCTCTTCTCAAAAAACCAAATCTTTAGATATTAAAGAAGGAAGCAGGAGTTGCCGAATTAGGGAGGGAGGCGAAAAAAGCAGTGGGGAAGAGAAAGGCGGATCGGGTATATTTTTAGATTTATTTTGGCAGCTGCTGAGAATTTATCAAAGTTTTTTTATTTTGCTTTGGGCCAGATTTAAAAAAATTTTCAGCTTGCCTTAGGAATGGCGATAATTTGGTGTCTAGACAATCAAACCTAATCTTTTAAGTTCGTTTTCAGTTCTTTTTTGAGCTTCTGGATTGTCATTAAAAGGACTGAGGGTAAAAGCGCGAATAATTCTTTCGCGGTTATTTAGTTTTGATTCAATTAGTTTGGCAAAACGAATAAAGCCTAGTCTGGTTCCAACGGGACAATTAATAGCATTTTGATCAAAATCTTTTTTGTGGCTTAAATAAAGAGCATAAATTTCTGGATAAAGTTCTTCAAGAGCACCTGTGCCAGCCAAACTATCCTCGGGTGAAGTCCAAAGGTTTTGAGCCAACCATTGGTCGGCTTCAAAGGCATGTTCCATTGATTTTAGGGTATGAGCTGCCAGTTTGGCTTCGATCTCAGTGTTTCCATAAGTAATTGCCTGCGGATTAATGACCAGTCGATGAAAAACATTTGTTTGAATCCATTTACCGGTGGCAAAAAAAGCCTCACTGGCTCTCAAACGGTTATATTTATTTTCAAGATTTCTAAAGGGCTCGAGATCGATTGGACCATTGGGATTAAAGTCAAAGAGAGGAATGGCATCTCCTGAAGTACATTCTTCTAACAGATGAAGCATGTCGAAATATGTTTCTCCTAGATTAGCTAAACTACGGCCGGGCCAATGGCTAACGGCTAATTTTACGGCAAAATTACAATCGCCTTTTTTGAGGGTTATTTTGTTGCGGTGGTGCTCCCAAAAGGGGTCGGCTTCAATATAAACAATTTTGCCGTTTGGTATCCAAACAGGAAAAATAAAGCGAGCAAGGTCAGTTCCTTCCATGGCTTGAGCCATGAAACTGCTATAAGGGTTATAAACCCCTTCGTGTTTGGGATGATAAAAGTGCCCCCAAGATTGATAAGAAGGAGTGCCGGGAACTCCTAGACCAAAATCCATTCTGGCAACCGATTCTCCCCGCCAAGTTGATTTTAAGGCGCAGACAGTTAGGTCTTGTTCGGGGTCTAGGCGAAGTTTAGTTTGTTCGGCTAAATACTCATGAGTGGTCAATTCTTTCGGAGTGTTGGGGGCATAAAAGATCATTCCATCTAAATCAATGATGTCCGAGTTAGCCAAAAGCAGCTCGCCTCTTGGACCAATTAGATTTTTATATCTTGGTTTTCCTTCAGTGGCCACACTGCGGCTGGTTCCTCGGGAAATTACTATACAATGACCAATACCTTCTTCACTTAAGGCAAAATGAGCCGCACTCAGAATTCTTCCCTGAGGACTACGAATTAATCTGTTCTCTTTCCAAGCCATTGCCGGTACACTATAACGGGCAGGGATAAACCTTAATTGTATGCCTTTGTAAAAAAAAGGAGATTCTCGAAATTCACAATCCGCGTTTTTAAAGGCTAAATCTTGTGCTACTCGGGAAAGATCTTTAAGTCCTTCCCAAGTAAGAAGTGAAGCTGATTGGCCATGACCTTTGATTTCCAGGAGCCGTAGCAAATTGACAATTTCTTTCTGAGGCACTTCTGGGGAAGAGAGAAAAGTGATAAAAGGCTTTTGTAATTCAATTTCCAGCGACATTTTATTCTACCCATCGGTAGCCTCGATTTCGAATAGTTTGTAATTTGCTGGAAGGAATTCCCAGTTTCTCCAGCTTGCTTCTTAATTTGGAAATAGCCTGATCGATGGCCCAATCAGAATATTTTTCTTCAAAATCTTTGCCCCAGAGTGCTTGGGCAATCTGATCGCGGGAAAGTACCAAACCTTTTTTCTTTAGAAAGGTGTTCAAGAGATGATATTCTTGAAGACTGATTTTTTCTTTTATGGGCAGGCTGTTTATTAGAATTTCTCCTGTTTTAAAATCTAGTCCAAGTTCGGTCTTGACTCCTTTGAGATTGGCGATAAAAAATTGAAGAAGGGGTGAAAAAAATTGGTAAGAATTTTTCCCGATTTTCGTGATAATTCTTAACTTTGTCAGCCTTTCTGGTATTTGTTCTGCCTTAAGGTTGCTTCCCTGAGCGACGAGAGTTAAAATCTTTTTCTCATTATCGTCAAAGCTATTCCAGATATCTTCCAAAATGATTTTAATTTCGTATTGTTCAAGCAGATAATCAATAATTTTTTCTTTATTAAAAGAATAATAATCCTGAAGGATTCTGAGGGCTGCCCGATTTAGAGAAGTATGTCCGCCAGCAATCTTTTTTATTAAGTTAATTTGTTTGGTGGTTACTTTAAAGCCGTACTTTTTAATCAGGGTCTGAAGGCAAACCTGGTTATCTTTGTCCTCAAGCAAGGGGAAGTAAACAATATTTTGGGAAACTATTTCTTTAAGATGACTAAGTTTAGGAAAATTTTCTGCCTCGAATATATTAGTTGAAGTGGAAAAAACAAAGTGAATTTTGATTTTGTCGATTTGCCAGAGAGTATGAAGATTATTGAAAAAGGATTGGGGATAGTTAGCCTCTCCGAGAAGTTCATCAAATCTTTCCAAAATAAAAATCAAATTCAATCCTTCCTCAACTAATTCAGTGATTTTACTTTTAAGTAAATAAAAGGGATCTTCGCAGTCTTGGATTTTTAGAGTTGAATCTAGACAAGAAAGCATGAGTTGGAAAAAACCTCGAGGAGTTTCTTCAATCAAATCTCCATGGGGAATGCTGATAATTTTATATTTTCCCAAAGCTTCATAACCAAAGCAGTCAGAAAACTGAGCTAAAAAGCGGCAAGTTCGTCTTCGGCCAGCATGCCTAACCCACGTGGCAGTAACACTTTCGCCTTGGAGGAAATGGGGTAGAAGGGTCTCCTGAAACAATTTTTTTTCTGTTTCTTCGGTTAAAATATGGGGAATCGAATTTGTCATTTTTCTCGCTTTTTATAAAACTACAGGATTATAACAAGCACTTCTTTCTATGTCAAGATTACACACCTTAATTATGCTCAGAGATTCCTAGTTTTCCTTATTTTGAGTTCAGATAGAACTCAAGCAAAGTCCAGAAAAGCTCTTTATGATATAGGCCTATGATATCTAAAGTTACTCAGCAGATTGTGGCTCCCTTGCAACAGTGGCTGTTGGAGCAAGGAAGATGTCTTAATTGTGGCGCGACTTTAAAGCCAAAAGCGAAAAACGCCGGAGCAACAGTGGTAAAATGCACTTGCGGCGAAACTTATTTATACCTTCCCGAGGCTAATCTTTATAAAAGATTAAATACTAACAAATATGTCCGGTGAAAGATTAATTAGAGAAGTTGATGAATCAAAACAGGCCTATCACGAGGCTAAATTAAAAACTCTGGCAGAGCTTTCCTGTTTAACTTATCATTTAACTAAGTTGCCTTTTATTCAAACAGAGAACGAATCTGAAGGGAAAGCGGCCTTAAGAGCTTTACTTGTCTCTTCGGGGGTGTGTTGTTCGGCCAATGAACTGGAGGAAATAGTGAACTTAAGAGCTGAGCTTTATCAACAGTCTTTGGCTCGCCGGCTTTTAACCAAAAAGTCGCCAGAAGAAGCTCAACAAGGCCCACAATGGATTTGGAATAAGGTTATTAATGAAGAAGCCATGGAGTTGGTCGAGGAGACTGGCGGTTTTATTGATTTACTGGAAAATGTTGAACCAGTTGCGAAATTGGCCGAGGCCAAGGAAGAAAATGCCCAATTTTGGCTAAAGGAAGTTTTAAAAGCAGCGCATGCTTTGGGGGTAAAAAATGACTGGGATTTGTTTCACTTTCTGATTGAAAAACAACGAAGAAGGATTGCCTTGGGAAAAACTGCAGATGAATGGGAAGTTCTGCGACCCTTGCTATTTTTCCTCTAATCTCTCATACTAGAAAGAGATGTTTCGCCGGGAAATTATCTCACATTTATTAGTCAGTTTGGTTTATTTTTCTCTTCTTTTGGTTTTACGCTGGCGGTGGGATTTTTCTCTGATTTGGCTGATTTTAGGAGCGTTGGCAGGAACTTTTTTGCTGGATTTAGATTATTTCTTTTTTCGTTATGTTCATCAGGAGAAAGTTAATTTTGCCGGACTGAGAGGAGAAATCAGCGAAAGACAGCCTGGTTTAATTTTTCATACAGCTACCTTTCAAATTATTCTGCTGGTGGTTACTTTCTATGTTCTTACTTCTAGTGAGAGTAATTTTGGTGCGGGTTTGGTTTTGGCCATGAATCTTCATTTGCTTAAAGATGAACTTTGGGATTATTGGCAGAAAGGGGAGGAGACTCTAGCAAAATGGCTGCTTTGGCAGATAAAAGACAGCTTTCTTCAACAGCATTTGAAGTTTTATTTAATTGTAATTAGTATCCTTTTTGCTGGTCTTTCTTTTTTGTTAATTCTTTAATTTATGTCTGTTCCAATTAAAGTTATTAAAGCGACGGGAGAAATTGAGCCCTTTTCTGAGGAAAAGGTTATTAGTTCATTGATTCGTGCTGGTGCCACACCGGCTTTGGCCCAAAAAATTGTGGCGCGGATTAAACCTGATCTTTATCAAAATATTCCTTCTTTTGAGATTTATTCAACGGTAATGAAAATTTTAAAGAAAGAACAGCGGGAGTTAGCCGAGAAATACAATTTAAAAAATGCCATTATGGAGCTGGGGCCGACGGGTTATCCTTTTGAAAAGTTTATGGCTGGAGTTTTGGCGGCTGACGGCTATCAAACAGAAGTTAACAAAATACTTTTGGGTAAATGTGTTTCCCACGAGGTAGATATTATTGCCCGCAAAGACCGAAAAACTTATATGATTGAATGCAAGTTTCATTCTCAAAGCGGCGGGCGCACAGAAATTAAAGCCGCTCTTTATACCTACGCGCGTTTTTTGGATCTTAGAAATCAAGGTTTTGACGAGCCTTGGCTAATTACAAATACTAAGGTAACTCAAGAGGTCAGAGCCTATGGTTTATGCATGGGGGTAAAAATTACTTCTTGGGATTATCCTGAAGGGGAAAGCTTGCGCGAAATGATTAATAAAAGTGGTTTGCATCCAATCACGGCAGTTAATTCTTTAAGCCAAAAAGAAAAACAAAGACTGCTGGAGCAAGGGATTGTTTTCTCCAAAGATCGCCCCTCTTTACATATCTAATACATATCTGTCATACTGGATACACATAAGGACAAAGGCGTCTTTATTGTTTTCTCTGTTGTTCTTTGAAAAGGGAGATGACGGCTTAAACAGACTTAAAGGAGGGTAGAGGTGAAAAAGCAAGAGGTGGGTCAGTCGTTGCTGGAGTTTGTTCTGCTACTGGTGGTCCTTTTGCCGCTAACGCTGGGAGGGTTGGATTTGGCGTTGGCGGTGGTAGCGAAAGCTGAGCTTTCCTCAATTACTCGGGAAGGAGCGCGGGTAGGAGCCGTTCAGATTGCGGGGACACCCCTAGATTCGGGGAAAATCATCAACACGGTCTTTGATCGGGTTGTGACTTTGGATGAGAGCCGGCTTGAGGTTGATTTGAGTGGGTCGAATAGCTGGGAAGTGGTGGTCAAAACTAGTTATTCCTATCTGCCCCTGACACCCTTTCTGAAACCTTTAACATTAGAGTATCAGGTAACTATGAGGAGGGAGTGATGGAGATCTCACATGAGCAGGGTCAGGCGCTCGTTCTCGTGGCTATTTTGTTGGTCGTCCTGATCCTTTTGGCCGCGGTGGCGGTTGATGGCGCTAGAGTCTATTTGGCTCGGGAATACATCCAAAATGCCGCTGATGCCGCCGCTCTCGCTGGGGCATTGGAATTAAGGGCCAGTGGTTCTTGGGAGTCGGCGATTAAGGTAGCTCAGACTTACGCCGAGCGCAATGGCGCGCAGGTTTGTCATGTGGAGGGGAGTCAACTCGAAATAGCTGTAACTGTCTCAAGGATAGAAAAAGCATATTTTTCCGGGTTTTTGGGGCTGAATGAGTTCACTGTTTCGGCTCGGGCGGTGGCTGAGGTTAAGCCCTATGCAGCGATAACTCCAACTTTAGCGTTTTATCCCACCTTGGTGCTGACACCTACGCCATCGCCTACACCCAAAGTGTGTTTGGTCGAGTAGTTTAGGGGGGTGCCCGCAGATTGTTTTTTGTCGGGCACCCCGTCGCCATCTCCCTTAAAATCTTTCTTGACAAAAACCTAAAAAGATACTATTTTAGTTTCTAAACCCCCCTGGAGGGGGTACGAATTAAATTTTTGATTTTTTAACTCAAATGAAAACCAATAAAGATATTCAAAATCGTCTTAGTTATATTGAAGGTCATTGCCGTGCGGTGAAAAGAATGGTTGAAGAAGGGGCTTACTGCATTGAAGTGATCCATCAGATTGAGGCGATAGAGGCGGCGTTAAGGAAAGTAAGAGAAAAAATTTTGGCTAGCCATTTGGAGACCTGCGTTACGACGGCCATTAAAGGCGAAAACGAAAGAGTTCGCAAAAAGGTTTTAAAAGAGTTAATGGAGGTTTATAAAAAAAGTAGCCATGACTAAGGCAAAAACTAAAGCAGACAAAGAATGTGTTTATTTGGTTCAAGGAATGCATTGTTCCTCTTGCGAAATTTTAATTGAAAAGGAACTGCTTAAGCTAAAAAATATTAAATCTGCCAAGGCTGATATTGCTAAGGGCGAGGTTTCGGTGAAATACGAAGGTGAAAGGCCTTCGGTTTCCGTTCTTAACCGGCTTTTTGCCAAGAACAATTATCATTTTTTTGAAAGTAAAATTGCTGGTTCGGTCGAGAAGAGTAATTGGGGAATTGTGGCTGTAATTAGCGGCTTGTTGATTTTTATTTTTTACTGCTTAAACCGCTTAGGTATTACTTCTCTTGTCCAGGTTACCTCTCAGTCCACTCTGCCAATGTTTTTTGTTTTTGGTTTGTTGGCCGGTGTTTCCACTTGTGCGGCTTTGGTAGGCGGAATAGTTCTTTCCTTGTCTAAACAATGGAGTGAAGTTTATGCTGCCCGTAGTTCCAATTTGGAAAAAGTTCAACCGCATTTGCTTTTTAATTTAGGCCGAATTGCTTCTTTCTTTATTTTAGGAGGAGCCCTAGGCGCTTTGGGGGGCAGCTTAAAATTTTCACCCTTATTCTCGTCAATTTTGGTGATTTTAGTGAGTGGCTTAATGGTTGTCATGGGATTGCAAATGTTGGGAATAAAATATTTCCAGCGCTTTCGGTTAACCATGCCTAAATTTGTAACTCGCTATATCGCTGATGAGAAAAACTTTCAGGGTCGTTTTATGCCGATTTTAATGGGAGCCCTGACTTTCTTTTTACCTTGCGGTTTTACCGTGACTGTTCAAGGATTGGCATTGCTTTCCGGTAGCCCGCTTCAGGGAGCCTTGATAATGTTTGCCTTTGTTTTGGGTACCACGCCGATTCTTTTAGGGATTGGCCTTTCCAGTTTTAAATTATCCCAGAATCATCAGTCAGGGGAGATTTTTAGTAAAGTGGCCGGAATTTTAGTTATCTTCTTTGGCCTCTTTAATTTAAATGCTCAACTGAATGTTTTGGGTCTGCCGAGTATGAATGACTTGCGATTTAAAAATACTCCGGTTGCGGCAGTTAAAAATGAAGAAGGCCTACCCCCAATGGTTAACGGCAAACAGCTGATTAAAATGAATGCTTCTGCCTCCGGCTATACCCCCAATTATTTTAAAGTGAGAGCGGGAGTGCCGGTTCGCTGGGAAATTACCGATACTGGTACGAGTGGTTGTACCAATGCGGTGATTTCCAAAGGACTTTTTGATGGCCAAATAGCTCTTACTCCCGGACAAACTAGCATCAAGGAATTTATGCCAGAAAAGCCCGGAAAATATAAGTTTAGTTGCTGGATGGGAATGATTTCTGGCACTATTGAAATAATTGACAGTAACGGCCAAAATGGCACAGCCAATAATACTCCCGTTTCCTCCGGAGCGAGTGGTTGTGGTTGTAGTGATGGAAATTCATTATGAATAAGAAAAGCCAAAGAATTTATTTAACTCTTTACGGGATGCATTGCGCTTCCTGTGCTGCTCTCATCGAAAGGGCGTTGAAAGAAGTTTCGGGAGTAGAGGATGTTCGGGTTAATTTTGGCGCTGGTAAGGCTTCGGTTTTGTTGAATGAAAAAATAGAAAACATTGAAAATTTATTGACAGCAGTAAAAAAGGCCGGTTACCGAGCCGAGATATCCACAGAAAAGGGTATTGAGATCGAACTGCAGAAGCGCCATGAAGAGACAGTTATTCTTTTCCGCAAATTCTTGTTTAGTCTACTTTTGAGCTTACCTCTGTTTTGTTTCATGCTTTTTGATTTCTTTCCTAGATTAGCTTGGCGGGAATCAGCTATGCCCTGGATGGGTTTGATTGCCTTGTTTTTGGCAACACCGATTCAGTTTTGGTTGGGGGCTGATTTTTACAAAGGCTTTTGGTCAGCTTTAAAAATGAAGACTTTTAATATGGACAGTTTGGTGGCAATTGGTACTTCCACTGCTTATTTTTACAGTTTAATTAATTTTATTACCTCCCGCGGCCAATTGTCGAATCTCTTTTTTGAAACCTCTGCTCTTTTGATAACCTTTGTCCTTTTGGGCAAATGGCTGGAAGCGCGAGCTAAAGGCCGGACTTCGGACGCCATCAGAAAATTGGTTGGTCTTAAGCCTAAAACGGCCACAGTTTTAAGAAATAATGTAGAAATTGAGGTGCCGATAGAAGAAGTAAAAGTAGGAGAGACTATTCTGGTTCGACCAGGAGAAAAAATTCCTGTTGATGGCGTAATTACCAAAGGTTTTTCTACTATAGACGAGTCGATGATTACTGGGGAGAGCCTGCCGGTGGAGAAAACTGTTGGCGAGACGGTAGTTGGCGGCACATTGAATAAAACTGGCAGTTTTGAATTTAAGGCACTGCGGGTAGGGGGAGAGACAACACTAGCGCAAATTATTCGTTTGGTAGAAGAGGCGCAGGGTTCCAAAGCTCCAATTCAGGCTTTTGCTGATCGAGTAGCCGCTTACTTTGTTCCCGCAGTTATCGCAATTGCTTTTTTAGCTTTTGGAATTTGGTTTTGGGCTTTGGGAGCAACTTTTTCTTTTGCTCTAATGACTTTCATTTCTGTTATTGTTATTGCTTGTCCTTGTGCTTTAGGGTTGGCAACACCGACAGCCATTATGGCTGGCACGGGCAAAGGGGCTGATTTAGGTATTTTAATTAAAGGAGGAGAACCGTTGGAGGTTGCCAATCGAATCAAAGCAGTGGTTTTAGATAAAACTGGAACCTTGACTTACGGCCGGCCAGTGGTAACTGATATTGTCCTTGTTAGAGGCAAAAAGAAAGATGTTCTTAAATTAGCCGCTTCTTTAGAAAATCGCAGTGAACATCCGCTGGCCAAAGCCATTGTTGATCAGGCAAAAGAGAAAGCCATAAATCTAAACGAAGTGGAGGAATTTGCGGCTATTCCTGGCTATGGTGTCCAAGGGAAGATTGATGGTAGCCTCTATTTTTTGGGTAACCGCAAACTAATCGAGGATGTGGTTTATTTAAAGACAGCACGATTAGAGGAAAAAATTGCCGCCTTGGAAAATCAAGGTAAAACAGTAATGATATTAGCCTCCTCAAAAGAGATTTTAGGTTTGGTGGCAGTGGCGGATAAAATTAAGGAAACTGCGCGCGAGGCTGTTCAAATGCTTGAAAGTCGAGGGTTGAGTGTTTATATGATTACGGGAGATAATTGGCGAACTGCTCAAGCAGTGGCGAAACAACTGGGAATTAAAAATATTTTAGCTGAAGTTTTGCCGGCTGATAAGGCCCGGAAAATTAAGGAACTGCAAGAAAAGGGGCGAAAGGTAGCGATGGTGGGTGACGGCATCAATGACGCGCCAGCGCTCGCTCAAGCGGATTTGGGAATTGCCATGGGTTCGGGGACAGATGTGGCAATTGAAACTGGCGGCCTTGTTATTATCAGCGGGGATTTGCGTGATGTGGCCTATGCTTTGGATTTATCAAGAGATACTTTAATGAAAATTAAGCAAAATATGTTTTTTGCCCTGTTCTACAATACTATGGGAATTCCAATTGCCGCTCGAGCTCTGACCTTCTTGGGTCTAATTTTAAAACCAGAGTTGGCGGGTTTGGCAATGGCTTTGTCTTCGGTTTCCGTTGTCAGTAACTCGCTTCTTTTGCGCCGTTGGCAACCGGTTAAGAAAGACTGGTTGTCAGCTCTGGCGCCAGTAATTATGGTGGTTGCCTTTGTTTTTTTATTTTGGGAATTTGCTTATTTTAGTACTAAAGTGATGAGAAATTAAACCTTGTAAGTTTATTGTTATAGAATTATATTGGAAGGGGGTGAAAATTATGGAATATATTTTTACCGATCAAAATTTTGATCAGGAAGTTTTAAAAAGCGAGTTGCCAGTTTTGGTAGATTTTTACGCTGAATGGTGTGGTCCTTGCCGCATAATGGCGCCTGTCGTAGAAGAAATTGCCCAAGAAATGGAAGGTAAAATTAAGGTTGGCAAATTAAATGTCGACGAGAATGAACAATTGGCGGCGAGATACGGCGTCATGAGTATCCCGACCTTAATTCTTTTTAAAAAAGGAGAGCCAGTAAAGACCATGCTGGGTTTTAGGAGTAAGGAGGAAGTTTTAGCGGAGATTAAATAAGTTTAGCGATTCTAAAATTTACAAGAAATGTTGTATGATACCATTATTATTGGTTCCGGTTTGGCGGGGTTAACCGCTTCTATTTATGCTTCACGCTATCAACTGAGTAACTTGATTATTGGCAAACTGCCCGGCGGAACTATTACTTTGGCTCATAAAGTGGAGAATTTTCCCGGTTTTCCGGGAGTTTCCGGTTTGGAATTGGCTCAGCGGGTAATTATGCACGCCAAGTCTTTAGGAGCAGAAATTCTGCCGGAACACGTTTCCAACTTAACGGTGGTGGAGCCTAATGGAGGAACTCCATATCATTTTAAACTGGTGACCGAATCGGGCAAGGAATTTTTGGCCAAAACGATAATTGCCACCACTGGCACAGAGAGACGAAAACTAGGAGTGCCGGGAGAAAAAGAATATTTAGGCCGAGGTGTTTCTTACTGCACCAGTTGCGATGCCCCTTTTTTTAAGGGCAAGACAATTGCGGTTATTGGCGGCAGTGACGCGGCAGTAACGGGCGCTATTCATTTAGCGGGCTTTGCCGCAAAAGTTTATCTTATTTACCGAAAAGATGTTTTGCGAGCTGAGCCAACCTGGAGAGAACAAGCGGAAGCAAATCCAAAAATTGAAATTATTTATCGCACTAATGTAATAGAGATTTTAGGAGATGGTCAGAAAGTTGTGGGCGTAAAATTGGATAATCTCTACCAAAACTCGGAAGTTTTACCTTTAGACGGAGTTTTTATAGAAATTGGTGGTGTGCCGGTAAGCAGTTTTTTAGTGCCCGTGGGCGTGAATTTGGATGAGAATGGTTATGTTCAGGTGAATCAAAAGATGGAGACGAATGTTCGTGGTCTTTTTGCTGCAGGTGATTTTACGACTCAAGGACTGGTTTTACAGCAAGCGATTACTGCCGCCGCTCAGGGAGCAATTGCCGCCGCTTCGGCCTTTCGTTATGTTAAAAGTCAAAAAGCGGCTAAGCTTCAAAGTATTTAATTAATTTTAGGGAGAAAAAAGATGGAAAATCCTTTTGAAAATGCTCAGAAACAATTAAGTCAGGTGGCTCAGTTTTTAGATTTGAGTTCGGATCTTTTAGAAGCGCTAAGACTACCCATGAGAGTAGTAGAAGTCAATTTTTCTATCAAAACAGATCAGGGAGAGACTCGAATTTTTAAAGGGTTTCGTTCTCAGCACAATAATGCCCTAGGGCCTTTTAAAGGAGGAATTAGGTTTCATTCGGGAGTGACAGAAGATGAAGTGAAGGCTTTGTCTATGTGGATGACTTGGAAATGTTCTGTAGCTGACATTCCTTTTGGCGGTGGCAAGGGCGGATTAGTGGTAAATCCCAAAGAGCTTTCTTTGGGAGAACTAGAAAGGCTTTCGCGCGGCTATATTCGGGCAATTGCTCCGCTGATTGGTCCAGAGGTGGATGTGCCGGCGCCGGATGTGAATACTAACCCGCAGATTATGGCTTGGATGCGGGATGAATATGAAAGAATTGTTGGCCACGAAGCTCCGGCCGTTTTGACTGGCAAACCAGTAGAGAAGGGTGGAAGTTTGGGTCGAACGGAAGCAACGGGGCGGGGCGGGGTGTTTGTTTTGGATGAACTAGCTAAAAAAATGGGCATTGAAGCTAAAAAATTAAAAGTGGCGGTTCAGGGAATGGGTAATGTGGGCTACTTTTTTGCTGAGTTAGCTTACGCGCGGGGCTATCAAATTGTTGCCCTGTCTGATTCTAAAGGAGCAATTTATGACGAAAATGGTTTAGATCCCCAAAAAGTTTTAGCGCATAAGGAAAAAACGGGCAGTGTGATTGACTTTCCCGGAGCGAAAAAATTGACTAATGAAGAACTTTTAGAACTGCCGGTAGATATTCTAGTTCCGGCGGCCTTAGAGAATGTAATTACCTTGACCAATGCTGCTAGAATTCAAGTTAAAGCCATTGTTGAAATGGCCAATGGACCAACAACGCCGGAAGCCGATGAAATTTTAGAAAAAAGAGACATTCTGGTAGTTCCCGATATTTTAGCCAATGCTGGGGGAGTGAGTGTTTCTTATTTTGAATGGGAACAGAACATGAAGAAGGAAAAATGGCTGGAAAAAGAGGTGAATCAAAAGTTAGAAGAAAAAATGACTACCGCTTTTGAGGCTATCTGGAAAATGGGTGAAGAAAGAAAAGTTGGTTTACGCAAGGCGGCTTACATCTTGGCCGTTGACAAAGTTGCGAGAGCGATGGTAAATTTAGGAGCATGAAGAAGATCTGGATTGACAAAGATCTTTGTCTTGGTTGCGGATTGTGTTCGGCTATCGCCGAGAAAGCTTTTAAGCTTTCAGAAGAGGGGAAAGCAGAAGTGTTAGATATCTCTAAGGAGGATCCAAAAAAGTTAAAAGAAGCGATAGACTCCTGTCCAACAGGGGCCATCAAGGAAGAGGAGTAAGAAATGAATCAAAAAACTTCAATCCTTATTGTTATTTTACTGGTAATTGCTGCTTTCTTGGGAGGAACAGCTTTTGCCAAAATTCGTTACGAGGGTAAAGCGACCTTGACTAATGCTACCCCAACGACCACTCCTCAGGCTAATTCTGCTCAAGCGACTTTTGTACCCCAAAAGACGGACAAGCCGGAAGTGAAATTTTTTGTCATGAGCTTTTGTCCTTACGGCAATCAAGCAGAGGCGGGGTTGGAACCGGTTTATCAGCTCTTAAAAGATAAAGTCAGTTGGCAGCCACAATATATTGTGGATGAGGCGAAATCTTCCTGCGAACAAAACTGTCCTTACCGGGTTTATGACGACAATGCCAAAAACCGTTGCAAACAAGCGATTGCTCAGGGTCAAATTAAGGATATAGAAGCCTGCAAGAAATATTTTCCCTATGCTTCTACGGAAGAGTGCCTGAGCAAAGAATGCGCGAATTTGAAAGCGGGGGTTTATACGTCGTTGCATGGAGATCAGGAATTGCATCAAGATGTTCGGGAAATCTGTGCTTTAAATTTGGTTCGCGCGGCTTCTTCCGTCGATGCCATGGATAAATGGTGGAAATTTATTTCTTTGATTAATGAAAAATGCACCAGCACAAATGCCGACACTTGCTGGAAGGCTCAGGCAACGGCGGCGGGTTTAGACGCAACCGCGATTGCCAATTGCCAGTCCAGTCAGACCAAAGATCTTTTAGACAAGGAAATTGCTGTAACAACGAAGTACAAAGTATCCGCCTCGCCAACCTTTTATATTAACGATGTTTTGTATCAAGAAGGCCGAGCGCCGGAAGACTTGAAAAAAGCCATTTGCAGCTCATTTAATAATCCGCCGGCAGAATGCAACCAAGTTTTAGGAGAAGAAACTGCACCAACCAGTGGGGGATGCAACTAAGATGAAGTATCTTAAGTATTTTTTCATTTTTCTTTTGGTTTTGGGCGCGGCTGTCAGCGGTTACTCAGTTAGTCGAAAGAGTCTTTTGTCATCCCCATCTGAGCCATTAACCAGCAAGGGGAATCAAGTTCCGAAAGCAACAGCGACCACAACTCCGAAACCAGAAAAAACGCTTGGCAATTTTGATGTTACTCATCAATCATCTTTAATTGAAGACAACAAGCCGGCAGTTTATTTTTATGGCACGAGTACCTGCCCTCATTGTCAATGGGAGAAACCAATTGCCCAGAAGGTTTTTGCCCGCTTTAAGGATCAAATTATTTATCATGAAATTATTGATCCGAAAAGCAATGAAGACTTTAGTATTTTCCGTCAATTCCAATCTTATAATCCTGACGGAGGTGTGCCGTTTTTAATTTTAGGTGGTCGATATGTTCGCGCCGGTTCGGGACAAAATTTAGGCACTAGCGATGAAGAGTCAAAAAAATTAGAAGAAGAAGCTTTAACCGCTTTGGTTTGCAAGCTAACCAACAATCAACCGGGTTCGGTTTGCGAGCCATTGAAAGAAAAAATTTCCCAAATAAAATAACTTCATGATAAAGCTCAACGCCCAACAGTTACGAACGACCAAAGTCGATCCGGAAAAAATCAAAAAACTGCCCAAGAATCCAATTTATATTATTCTGGATGATGTTTTGGACACTTATAACATTGGCAGTATTTTTCGCTTGGCCGATGCCGCCGCGGCGGAAGAGCTGATTATCACTGGCCGATCAGAGATTCCTCCAAATACGAGAATTAAAAAAGCTTCAATCAATACGACCGAATGGGTTAAATGGCGTTATTTGCCGACCGCCAAAGAAGCGATTGAGAAATTAAGAGAGGAAGTAGAAAAAATAAAAATAGTGGCGATCGAACAAGATCCCAGAAGTATTTCTTATGCAAAAATGAAATGGGAATTTCCGTTAGCGCTGGTGGTGGGGAATGAAACTTATGGTGTTTCAAAAGAAGTTTTAGATATGGTGGATGCTATTGTCGAACTGCCGATGTTTGGAGTTAATATTTCTTTGAATGTGATGGTTTCGTTGGCTGTGGTGCTTTATAAGGCAATAGAAAATATTTTATAAGTTATTTTTCTTTCGTAATTCTTCTTATAGATTTTCTAGTTGATATCTTATAGTATATAAGATATAATTTATTTATTAATAATTTAAGTAAATAAAATATGTTTTGGGGTGAGCTTTCTATTTCTAATGGTACTGAAAGAAAAGAGAGGTTATTGTTAACCTTAAATCTTGAGGGAGATAATACAAATTTGCTTAGGACTATAAATAAAAACTCAGGATGGTTTATTCCTTCTGAATTAAAAACAATTTCTTTAGGCGTTTTACGAGAAGAAACTAGACGAGAAACTTTAGAGAGGACTAATATTTTGTTTCGATATTTAGGACTTCCTTCAATAGAAGTACCTAAAGTTTCTAATTTTGAACTATTGGCGGGTGCTTGGCAATTAGTTTGCGCTCGAGGATTTTTACCAGAAAAAGACGCTGATTTAGAAAAGTTAATTGTGGATGAGAACTTTTGCATTTTATGTTTTGGTTCGGGGACAGGTGCTCCAATGGATAATATTCCTGAATACAAAATAATTCTTTCTGGATCAAATTTGGATTTTCCAAGGTCGCTTTTAGCCTTATCTCAAGCTCGGCAGGTTATTTCTCTTCATTTAGCCCAAGATCCAAGTTTTGAGCTTCAAGCAATTCGATTTCGACAAGAATCTCTTCAGCCTTTAGTGAGAGCGGCTCTTTTTTGGACGGTTAATCCTCCGGTTAATGATTCTGACTTATCATCTTTTTTGCCTAGATTAGGCGACTTGGTTAATAATATTCCTACTCATGTTGTTTGGAAGGAAGTTGACCTCGGATTTAGGGGAAAAATAGACTTTCATGATTCTTATGTTAGAGATATTCTTCGAGGAACATCTACTCCTTGGGAGCCTATTCTTTTAGAGTATGTTTATAGACATAGAGAAAAGTGTTTGAACTTAAATTTAGATTATCATATTGGTGGTGAATGGCTTAATTCGGCTAAAGACGAATGGCCTTCTTTTAGACAGAGATTAAGAGAAGTTTTTGGCCGCGTAATAACTTCTCAAGATATTGAAGAGATCTATCAAAAATTAATAAGTTAGAGTTGCGTTTTTAGTTAAAATTATCTAGGTCTGTTTAGATCCAAAAACATTCCGCGTCATTTCCCTTATCCAAAAGTGTCTGAATGTTATGGTTTCTTTGGGGATGGTGCTTTATCAAATACTGGGAAAGAGAATTCAAAGCTATTGACTTTGGCTTTGGGTTTTGGTATTCTACACCAAGATATGTAAAAAACTTTGTCCAGGTTCGGAATTTTACCCGTGACTTGGCGGGTTTTTTTGTCCTTTGACAATCAAAAAGTGGTAGGAATTTTTTTGAGAATTTGATCCTGGTTCAGGATGAACGCTGGCGGTGTGCCTTAGGCATGCAAGTCGATCGGAAACTTGAACCACACTCTGTTTATAAAGTATCTGCGTGAATCCGTTTGAAATCCGTGGAAGTCTGGGCCTTGATTTTCGCGGATAATGAGCGGATTTTCACTGATCTTTGTTGATAGAGTGTGGTTCGAGTTTTAGAGGCGAACGGGTGCGTAACGCGTAGGAATCTACCCCTTGGAGGAGGATAGCCTGCCGAAAGGTGGGGTAATACTCCGTAATATCCGGCTTAGCCGGATTAAAGGTCGTAACTGGCCGCCAAGGGAGGAGCCTGCGTCCTATCAGCTTGTTGGTAGGGTAATGGCCTACCAAGGCAGTGACGGGTAGCTGGACTGAGAGGTCGGCCAGCCACAAGGGAACTGAGACACGGTCCCTACACCTACGGGTGGCAGCAACTAGGAATATTCCACAATGGGCGAAAGCCTGATGGAGCGACACCGCGTGGAGGATGAAGGTCTTCGGATCGTAAACTCCTTTAGCCCGCCGCAGTGGCGGGAGAATAAGCTTCTGCTAACTACGTGCCAGAAGCCTCGGTAATACGTGGGAAGCAAGCGTTATCCGGATTTATTGGGCGTAAAGCGTTTCGTAGGCGGTTTGCCGCATCTTGTTTCAAAGCCTCCGGCTCAACCGGAGAAAGGGGCAAGAGATGGGCAGGCTAGAGTTAAGTCGGGGATGTTGGAATTTGCGGTGGAGCAGTGAAATGCGTTGATATCGCAAAGAACACCAAGGGCGAAGGCGAACATCTAGGCTTATACTGACGCTGAGGAACGAAAGCTAGGGGAGCGAAAGGGATTAGAGACCCCTGTAGTCCTAGCCGTAAACGATGCCTGCTAGCTGGTCCTCGATTTTTATCGAGGGGTGGCGCAAGCTAACGCGTTAAGCAGGCCGCCTGGGGAGTACGGCCGCAAGGTTGAAACTCAAAGGAATTGACGGGGACTCGCACAATCAGTGGAGCATGTGGTTTAATTCGATACGAAGCGATGGACCTTACCCGGGTTTGACATGCTACCGTTTTAGTCTGGCAGAAATGTTGGACGATCCGCAAGGAAGGTAGCACAGCTGCTGCATGGCTGTCGTCAGCTCTAGGCGTGAGCTGTAGGCTTAAGTGCCTCATAGAGCGCAACCCCTATCTGGTGTTAAATGTTCACCAGAGACTGCCTTGATTATTTATCGGGGAGGAAGGAGGGGATGACGTCAAGTCAGCATGGCGCTTATGTCCGGGGCCACACACATCCTACAATGGCGAAGAACAACGAGCTTAGCGACCCAGTAATGGGAAGCAAATCTCTGAAATTTCGCCTCAGTTCGGATTGAGGGCTGCAACTCGCCCTCATGAAGCCGGAATTGATAGTAATCGCGGATCAGCAGGCCGCGGTGAATACGTTCTCGAGTCTTGTACACACTGCCCGTCAAGTCAACAAAGTCGGGAGCACCTGAAGATCTCTTTTAGGGATTGAAGGTGAGCTCGGCGATGGGGGCTAAGTCGTAACAAGGTAGCCGTTCTGGAAGGAGCGGCTGGATCACCTCCTTTCTAAGGAGCTTTCACGCTGTCTCAATGTAATGTTGGGGCTAAACAAAGCCGTCGTGGTTGACGTTAAAAAACCATGTCGGAGAAAAGTCATATCCGACGAAGTTCCTACCACCTTTTGGTTGTCAAAGAAAATCCCGGCATCAGCCGGGTTTTTGGTTTCTAAGGCTTTTATTGCATCTGTTTTTGTGTTACAATTTTTTGAAATACGCACGCATAGCTCAGTTGGTTAGAGCGCGTCTCTGATAAAGACGAGGTCCTTGGTTCGACTCCAAGTGCGTGCACTGATGGCTTTCCTTTATATCCTCAAGTGTCGCAATGAACACTTCTATATCGGGAGCACCAATAATTTAGGCAGGAGACTAAAAGAACATTGTGCCGGAAGAACTAAATATACAAGTGTTTTGTTGCCATTTGAATTAGTTTTCAAACAGGAATTTTTAGAATTAAGATCTGCACGAAAAGCAGAAATGTGGTTAAAAAGGCAAAAAGACAAGGCTTTCATTGAAAGAGTGATAAAGGAAGGTTTTCTTAAAAAGAAATTTTAATATTGGTTAGAGCGTCCCGGTGAACACCGGGAAGGTCCTTGGTTCGACTCCAAGTGCGTGCACTAGCACTGCTCTTCAAAGTTTAAGACTTCTTTTTGAGAGCTTGACAAACGGTTTGATAATTTGTAATCTAAGGTATACAAGCGTTATAATACCCACAAAGTTTATAGACTATAGCTCTTTATTATAAGTTGATTTGGGGCTGAAAGGCAGAAATTCGGCTCTACTGCGGGGTACGATTAGGCCAACGCAAGTTGGAATCGAAAGTATCACGATGAGGGGGTGTCGTCCCTCCAGCTCCAAATCAGCTTATAATTTTTTAGGTAATTAGACTTGCTAATTCTAAAAGTTGTAACAATCTCAAAAACCCCCTCGGTATCTTTTGGAGCTTTATTTGTAATTTCTAACGGACAAAAGTACTTCTCTCCATCAATTTCCTTTAAAAAGCAAACTTGTGCGGTTTTGCCTCCTTTGTTTTCATAAATTTCATCTGGGAATTTTACTATTGAGACAAGATTTTTCATTATCTTATCGAATTCTTCCGCTGGTTTTTCATCATATAAATGTTTTAAAACTTTAGTACTTAGATAAACCCGATAGGCTTTAGTCGAGAGAACTTTTTGTGTAGTCTTTGTTAAGTTACATATAGGAATAATTTCAATCGGAACAACAGCTCCTTTTCTAGAACCTTTTACATGCTTGTTATATAGACCAAAAATTTCCATAGTTAATGCTAACATTAGAAATCTTACATTTCAACAAATAGGTCAAAATTGGATTTTCTGTTAAAATAACCCCATGGGCTTTTTCAAGAAATTTTTGCTGGGAGTTTTGGCGGCATTGGTAATTTTGGGTGTAATTTGGGGAATAAGAGAGGCTAAAGATCTGAGCGAGAATCGGCAGGTGCCGGCGGCGACGCCAACGCTGGTGGGTTTTAAACCCTTAAAATTTGCCGTGATGTCGGATATTCACTTAGATAAAGAAAATTTTATTAGAGCACTAAAGAAAGCTAAAGCTGATGGGGCAGAATTTGTAATTATTACAGGAGATTTGACTTCTTTGGGTAAAAAAGACGAACTTATTTCTATGAAGGCGGTTTTGGATCAGGAAAATCTGTCTTATTATGCTATTCCCGGCAATCATGATTTATGGGCAGATAACTTTAAGTCTACTTATTTCCAACAGGTTTTTGGTCCGGATTATCAAAGTTTTAAAAAAGACAGTCTCAAATTTATTCTGATTGACAATGGCAGCTATTTTGGTTTAGGCGAAAAGCAGCGAGCTTGGTTGGAAGAAGAAGTTAAAGAATGTCCTCGGATAACTTGTCTAGTTTTTGCCCACATGCCCTTTAATCATCCCACTTCACTTCATATTATGGGGGAGGGTAATAAAGCTGGCTCGCAGGAGTCGAAGGAAATAGTGAAGCTTTTGACCACTAATGGAGTTGAAGAAGTTTTTGCTGGTCATCTTCATTACCATTCTGTCTATGAGCTTGATGGTTTGAAAACTACAGTAGTTGGGGCGATTACCAGCAATCGCAATCTACAATTACCCAACTTTTTGGAGATTGAAGTTGAAGGTAAAAATTTGCTGGCCAATGAAATTTTTGTGGCCGATTGAGGCTAAGCTATAATCTTGACACTCCAGAAAGGTTTGAGTATAATGCTTCCTAGTTGCTAGGAGACAGTTTACAAATTCATGAGAAGCCAAAAATTAGTCAAGTCCTTTTTGTGGGGAGGTTGGTGTTTGAGGAATAGATGAGGTTTGGCCACGGGTAAAGTAAACTGGCTCCGGCCAGTTTTTTTGTTCTTTAAAGCCAGACGCGGGCCAGTAGTTCAACGGTAGAATGCCTCATTTGCAATGAGGAGGTAGGCGGGTCAGTACCGCCCTGGTCCACCCGAGCCGAAAGCTCGGTGCTTTAGGAATGCACTTTGAAAAGTGAAGAAAAAATTGATGTAGGAGCAATTTACAGCTAAAGCTAACGGTGGATGCCTAGGTACAACGAGCCGAGGAAGGACGCACATGGCGGCGATACTCGTCGGGTAGGTGCCAAGAACCTGTGATCCGGCGGTTTCCGAATGAGGCAACTCGGCGCAGTGAAAGCTGCGTCAAGCGCTGTTTCACTGCGAGTTTAAAGTTTAAAGTGCAAAGTGCAAAGTTAATAAGGTGTTACTTTCGGCAGGACTTATAAAATTTTCCTTGTTAATTTTTAACTTTGAATTTTGAATTTTGAATTCGCTGTGAAGCAGCGCTGGGGTACCCGGAGAACTGAAACATCTAAGTAACCGGTGGAAAAGAAATCAAAAGAGATTCCGTCAGTAGCGGCGAGCGAAAGCGGAAAAGCCTAAACCCTGGTGTAACACCGGGGGGTTGTGGGACGTCAGTAGGGAGTGTTTGCGGTAGCAGAAAGTTCTGGAATGGACTGCCAAAGAAGGTGAAAGCCCGGTACGCGAAACCAAAAACACCCTGGACGAGATCCCAAGTACCATGGGGAAAGTACCTTGTGGGAATCTGGGGGGGCCACCCTCCAAGGCTAAATACTCGTTGTGTCCGATAGTGAACTAGTACCGTGAGGGAAAGGTGAAAAGAAGGGTGAGACACCCAGTGAAATAGAAACTGAAACCGTTAGCTAACAAACAACTAGAGTCCCAGTGTTACACCGGGATGATAGTGTGCCTATTGAAGAATGATCCGGCGAGTTTTCGTCTGTCGCGTGTTTAATCCGCCCAAGGCGGAGGAGGCATAGCGAAAGCGAGTGTGAAGAGCGCGTTTGCGGCAGACGGAAGACCCGAACCCGGGCGAGCTAACCTTGAGCAGGGTGAAGTCAGATGAAAGTCTGATGGAGGCCCGAACTCGTTGTCGTTGCAATGACATGAGATGACTTGAGGTTAGGGGTAATATGCCTATCGAGCCCGGAGATAGCTGGTTCTCCCCGAAATATATATTGGTATAGCCTGTTCATATAAACCAAGGAGGTAGAGCGACTGAATGGTTACAGGGCAGCAATGTCTTGTCACCAACCAAACTCCGAATGCCTTGGTGTTCATGAACGGAGTCAGACTGATCGGGCTAAGCTGAGCAGTCGAAAGGGAAACAGCCCAGACTTGCAATTAAGGCCTCTAATTTTTAGCTAAGTCAAAGGAAGTTAAGTTCCTCAGACACCCAGGAGGTTGGCTCAGAAGCAGCCATCCTTTAAAGAAAGCGTAACAGCTCACTGGATGAGCTCCGGTATTACACCGGAGGGGGAATTTAGCGCCGTAGATGATCGAGGATGAAGCTAAAAGCCGAAATTCAAGCATTTTGTGCTACGCACAAGATGGGTAGGGGAGCGTTCTATTTGCGGTGAAGGCCACGGCGGAAGCCGGACTGGAGCGAATAGAAGTGAGAATGCCGGAATGAGTAACGTATTCCAGGTGAGAATCCTGGACACCGAAAACCCAAGGTTTCCCACGCAATGTTCGTCGACGTGGGGTAAGTCGGGACCTAACATGAGGCCTTCTTAAAGGCGTAGTGGATGGACAACAGGTTGATATTCCTGTACAAAGAATGTCTCGTTATTACCGGGGACTGACGAAGTTGGAATAGTCGAGCGAAGGGATGAAGTCTTCGTTTAAGTACTAAAGCAGTTTTGATTGGCAAATCCGTCGAAACGATTTAACTGAGGTGCAAATAAAAGCCCTGATGCAAATCAGGACAATTCGACAAGGTTCAGCTTCCAAGAAAAGGTTCGCTGGGAGAGGCATTTTTTCCCGTACCGCAAACCGACACTGGTGGGTTGGTAGAGTATACCAAGGTGAACGAGAGAAGGATGTTCAAGGAACTCGGCAAAAAATCTGGACGTAAGTTTTGCAAGATGTCCTGCCTGAACCGGAATTACAGAAATGTGATTTTGGAGAGGGCTACAACAAAAGAGTGTCAGGGGACTGTTTAACTAAAACACAGGTCTCTGCAAACCCGCAAGGGGAAGTATAGAGGCTGCAGCCTGCCCAGTGCCCGTCGGTAAAAGTTCGGGGTGATCTCCGCTTGTCGGAGTGAGCTCTGGGCCTAAGCCCGGGTGAACGGCGGCGGTAACTATAACCGTCCTATGGTAGCGAAGTCCCTCGTCTGGTGAGTTCAGACCCGCACGAAAGGCTTAACCACCTGACAACTGTCTCGAACATCCACTCGGTGAAATTGAAATGGCTGTGAAGATGCGGCCTATGTGCTCTAGGACAAAAAGACCCCGTGAAGCTTTACTGTTACTTGGTACTGAAATGAAGCGATGAATTGTTTAGCGTAGGAGGTAGCCGCAAGGCGCCAATGAAACACCTCTCTTTCGTTGTTTTCAGATCTTACCTAGCTCCGATGCAAACTCGGAGGGGGACCGTGCCAGGGAGACAGTTTGACTGGGGCAGTCACTTGCTAAAAGGTAACACAAGTTCACAAAGGTACCCTAAGCCCGGATGGAAATCGGGTGGTTAGTGTAAAGGCATAAGGGTGCTTGACTGCGAGACTGACAGGTCGAGCAGGTGCGAAAGCAGGTCTTAGTGATCCTCTAACTCGTCGTGGTGACGGTTAGAGCTTAAAGGATAAAAGCTACTCTGGGGATAACAGGCTAGTCGCTCCCGAGCGTCCACAGCGCCGGGGCGGTTCGGCACCTCGATGTCGGCTCACCGTATCCTGGGGGTGAAGAAGCCCCCAAGGGTTGGACTGTTCGCCCATTAAAACGGTACGCGAGCTGGGTTCAGAACGTCGTGAGACAGTTCGGACTCTATCCAGAGCACACGTTCGATTCCTGAAGGGATTTGCCTACAGTACGAGAGGACCTAGGTGAGGAAACCTCTGGTGTGCCAGTTGTTTCTGTCAAGAGCAGCGCTGGGTAGCTATGTTTCTTAAGGATAACCGCTGAAAGCATCTCAAGTGGGAAGCCCGCCCTAAGATTAGGAATCGTGCCGGCGTAAGCCGGAAAAGACCCCTTGTAGAACACGAGGTTGATAGGCGGCCGGTGTAAGCGTAGCAATGCGTTTAGCCTAGCCGTACTAATGGTCAAAAGTAATTTGCTCTCATCAACTTTTTTCTTCACTTTCCAGAGCGCATGTTGCACACTGAAAAGTTGTTTTATGTTTAGGCCTTTCGGTCTTGGGAGCGGAGTGGAACTACCTCTTCCCATTCCGAACAGAGTCGTAAAACACTCCAGCGCCGACGATAGTGATTGCGCAAGCGATTGTGAAAATAGGTCAAGGCCGGAGGACTTAAGCATAAAACAGCTGTTCCCTTGCCACTTTTTCCCGCAAATGCTATAATAAATTTATCGCGGCAAAGCGGGATTTTTTATGTCTCCAAAGCCGTAATCTTAAAGAAAGGAAGGATAATTCAATTGTCAAAATCAAAAGTGTCAAAAGAACCAAAAATTTCCAAAGAGGGAGGTAAAGAAACTCGTACCGCTAAGGCCTCAAGAGTTAAAGAGCCAACTACTATGGAAGAGTTGTTGGCTTTAGCGAAGGAGAAAATTCGCGGCCTAAGAAGAGGAGAGATAGTTGAAGGAATAGTGACCGATATTACTCCCAAAAGTGTCTTTATTGATATTGGCGCCAAAACCGACGGGGTTGTTTTAGGTAAAGAGTTGGAACGGGCTAAGGACTATGTTGGCAATCTTAAACGTGGTGATAAAGTTAAAGCTTATGTTGGCAGTACGGAAAACGAAAAAGGTCAAATTTTGCTGTCTTTACGTCAAGCGGCGATTGATTTCGCTTGGGAAGCCTATGAGCAAATGCTCAAAAGCGGTGAAGTGACTGAAGTTCGCGGTCGGGAAATGAACAAGGGAGGTCTAATTGTGGATGCTCTTTATGGTTTGCAGGGATTTGTTCCTGGCAGTCAGATCGGCTCCGGTTGGCAGGGTAAATTGGAGCAATTGATTAACAAAAAATTCCCGGTTAAAGTAATTGAAGTCAATCGTGAACAAAATCGTTTGGTTTTTTCGGAAAAGTTGATTTCAGATGCGGAGAAAATTGAAGCGGTAGCCAAAGCAATTAAAAAGCTTCAACTTGACGATGTTTATGAAGCAGTAGTTACCCAGGTGGCCCCCTTTGGTTTATTTGTGAAGATTCAAGTTGATGGCGAAACAGTAGAGGGCTTAGTTCATATTTCCGAAGTTTCCTGGCAGAAAGTGGAAGATTTGAATAAGATGTATCAACCGGATAATCAGGTTAAAGTAAAGGTTATTAGTTTGGACGATGGTCGAGTTCAGTTTTCCATTAAGCAACTGTTGCCTGACCCGTGGGATGAACTGGAGGTTAAATATCCCATTGACAGCAAACTCTCGGGCAAAGTTGTTCGCTTAACCTCCTTTGGGGCTTTAGTGGAAATCGAGCCAGGGATTGAAGGCTTGGTTCACATTTCCAAGATTCCGCCGGAGCAAACTATGAATGAAGGCGATCAAATTGATGTGTATATTGAATCAATTGACCGCAAAAACAGGCGAATTTCACTTGGCTTAGTGTTGAGTCAGAAGCCGATTGGCTACAAATAATAATTTTTAATTTTAAAGCTTAGAAAAGAGGAACCCCGTCAAATGGCGGGGTTTCTGATATAATGGCCTTAAGATGGCCAAAATTAAAACCAGTTTTGTTTGCAATCAGTGCGGATATGAGAGTGCGCAATGGTATGGAAAATGTCCAAACTGCGGTGAATGGAATACCTTACAGGAGTTCAAAGTTCAAAATTCAAAGTTTAAAGTTGGAGACCATTCAAATCGGAGAGAAGAGATAAAACCAATTAAACTTTCAGAAATAAAACGGCAAACAGCCTCTCGGGTTTCTTCAAGAATTAGTGAATTTGATCGGGTTTTAGGCGGGGGATTTGTAGTGGGAGAAATGGCACTTTTAGCAGGAGAGCCTGGAGTAGGCAAGTCCACTTTACTTTTAGAGCTGGCCAAAAATTTGCCGCAGGTTTTATATATTTGCGGCGAAGAATCAGCCGAACAAGTTAAAATGAGAGCGGAGAGGTTGGGAGTAGTGGGTGATAACCTCACACTTTTGACGGAAACCAATCTTGACAGATTCATTGACAATTTAGAAAAAGAAAAGTTTATCATTGTTGATTCTATTCAAACTCTTTGGTCGGCAGATTTTGAGGGTAGTCCTGGCTCAATTTCTCAAGTTAAGGGTTGTTCTCAAAAACTGCTGGAAGTGATCAAAAAGAAGGGGACGACTACGATTTTGGTTGGTCATGTAAATAAAGATGGCAATATTGCCGGGCCGATGACGCTTTCGCATATGGTTGATGCGGTTTTTTTCTTAGAAGGAGAGCGTTTTACCGATTTAAGACTCTTGCGAGGCATTAAGAATCGGTTTGGGCCGACTGATGAAGTTGGTGTTTTTAAGATGAGTGAAAAAGGCATGGAAGAGGTCAAAAACCCTTCGGAATTATTCTTAGAAATGGATAAAGAGATAAAGAGTCAGCCTGGGAGTGTGACCGTTTGCGCCATGGAGGGAACCAGGCCAATGCTTTTGGAAATTCAGGCTTTGGTGACGCAAAGCGCCTTAGCTGTTCCTCGGCGGGTAGTTTCCGGGGTGGATTATAATCGGGTTTTACTGTTGGCGGCGGTTTTGCAAAAAACTTTAGGTTTGCCGCTTTACAATCAGGATATCTTTGTTAAAGTTGGAGGCGGTTTTAAGGTTTCTGAACCTGCGGCTGATTTGGGCATTTGTTTGGCTATCATTTCCAGTTTCAGAAATCAGCCTTTGCCGACTCAGGTTTGTGCTTTTGGCGAAGTTGGGCTTTTAGGGGAGATTAGAAGAGTGAGTGGAGAAGAGAAGCGGGTTAAGGAGGCCAAAAAACTGGGATTTACGAGTGTTTTATCGCCCGCTGTGGTCAAAAGTCTTCGAGAAGCTTCTAAAGTAATAAGCAATCAGTGACCAGAAATTTCTGTCAACACCCTTTTAAGAGTTATCCACAATAATTAAAAAATTTTTTTTTGGGCTAAAAATGAAGCTAAAAATCATGGAGTAAATACTATAGGTATATGAAATTTTTGAGAAAAATTTACTATAAGATTGACGCCGGAAAAAAAGTGTGGTATAAAAAGACTTATGAGTAAACGAAGACTAGGCAATCTTCTAAAAAGGAAATTGGCCTTAAGAAAGTTTTTTTCTTTAAAGGGTTTGGCCAAAGATGAGTGGGCGCAGAAGCAATTGCGCGAGATTTCGCGCTTTGGTGGCGATTTGATTGTCATGCGGATGGGCTAAAAAGAGGGTACCTTGAAAACTTACCTGTTTCATACTCTTTTCTGAATTAGGCTTTATGAGGAAAAAGTAGACTTTTAGGTAATGCGGTGTTCACCAAAAAAGAGCATTACTACCGCTAAGACTTATTTAAGGTGAAGCTTACGAATAGTAATGCCCTTTAAAATTAGGATTTAAACAAGGACAGGTTACTTAAATCCTAAAAAGAAAGTATCACTGTCCTTGAGTTTTGTCAAGAGCACTTTTGAAGCAGAATTGAAGTCAAAATGAAAGAAAGTTGCCTCAGAAAAGTAGTATGGTTTGGTGGAGTGGGGATAAGTTTAATCCTTTTTTTGGGCTTTTCCCCTTCAACTTTGATGGCGGGGGAATATTTGCCGGATAAACTGGTTTGCATGCCAGTGGATGACAATGGCAATATTACCAATGAAAAGTATCAATTTGCGCGATTGAAAGTGGTGAATAACACCTCGGAGCCAGTCGAGATTTGGATCCAGAAGAACTACTGCGACCAAAATGGCAGTTTGCCGGCTGAAGGTTATCGATGTGATAATTTCGAGAGCCGAACTCAAGAGACAATTTTGCCCAACAGCGGCAAGACTTTTTCTCTGGAAGAAAAGTGTGGCCAAATTGGGCAGTTGGATATTGCCTCGCAACAGCCTGAGATTGCTCAATGTTTCAATACGGAAATTAATAATTTTTGGGTTGAAGGTATTGCTTTTACGATTAAAGCCTTTGAGCCGTGTCCTACTGTGTCGCCGACTCCTTTGCCAACTAGCGAGCCAACTCCCACGGCCACCTTAACCCCGGTTCCCACGGCGACCATAACTCCTACCGCGACCCCAACACCCACACCTACAGCAACACCGACGCCTACAATTACGTCTTCACCGCAACCGACGCCAACGCCGGAAATAGTTAAGATTGTAAAAGAGGTCGAAGTTAAGGTTTTGCCAAAAACAGGCGGGGAAACAGGGGGACTGTTTTTGTCTGGAGCGCTGGGATTCATTTTAAGATTAATTGCCAAGAAAATAAAAGGTTAACATATTTAGGCCTAAGAATGGAGGACGGTAGGTTGGGCAGGCGTACTGTCCTCCATTGTTAGGCTTAACTTTTAGTCTCCTGATAAATTCCTCAATTAACATTTTTTATCTTTCTTGACAGCCGCGGAAGTGTTTATATTATCATTAATACAAGGTTTATTGTTCACTTAGTGAAAATAAACATTCACTAATTACCAAAAGGAAACGGAGGAAAAATGGTGGAAGTCTCAACTCGAGAAAAATCTCAAACTGCGGAAGTTCCTAAAACGTGGCAAGAAATTTTAGCTCGTGGCCAGGCACGCTTAGATGATATTAGAGAAAGGAATAAAAATTTTCGAGACGATCCTTCTTTAGCTCCGGATGATGGAAGTAGACAAAGTCTTTTGGATGAAAGAGAAAAGTTAGAAGCAATGTTAGGGTGCTCGGGAACTAATTCGGGCAGAATCTTAAGAGGGAAATTGGGCCAAATTGATGAAAAATTGAGGGAAATGGATTTAGCCACTAGAAATCGGGCAGAGAAAGAGTTAAGGGGAGTACAACGGGGGGCGAGAGCACTGAAAGATTTAAAGGAATATTTTGAGCAAGTTGATCAGGCGCAGAGTAGAACCAAAGAAACCCAAGAAGAAGTTAAAAGAAAAAGGGAGCTTATTGGGGCATTGGAAGATGTTCTTTGGTTAGCTGGTCCTCAACCTGGTTTTGAAGCTCAGGAAGAAGTTTTGAATTTAAGAGGAGAAATTAGGGGCGAGAGAGGAAAATTAAGAGAAGAAGAGGAAGAAGCCAAAGAAGCTCAAGTTGAGGCTGAGAGATTGGTTTTGGAAAAATTGGCGCAGGAAAAAAGCTCTCAGCGCTGTCCTAGGGCTAATGAAACTGAAGCGGCAAAGGTGGTGAAGGAGACAGTACAGGAGTTAATGCAGTATCTTAGGAACTCAAGGGAAGAGGGGTTAAGAAAAAAAATGGAAGATGTTTGGGAAAAGGCTATGGAAGGAATTCCTGTTCCTGAACCCAAAGCTCGAGACGGAATGCCGCCAGCAGAAACACGATCGAAGTCTGGACAAGAAGATGTAAGAAGAAAGATGGAAGATGTTTGGGAAAAGGCTATGGAAGGAATTCCTGTTCCTGAACCAGGGACTCAAAGCGGAGAGCAAACTGCAGGAACAAGGTCGAGAGCTGACCAGACGGGGGAGCCTGTGGTAACAGAAGGGCCGGGGGGATCAGAAGGAGTTTCGAGGGCTGGTTCTACCTTATCAGTTTCGGGTGAAATAATTGCTCCCTTTGAGGCTAATCAACCGGAAAATGATCAATCAATTCCGGCAGGGGCGCAAATTGTAGATGGTGCGGCGAGAGAAGTGCTTGAGCCGGCGAGAAGTTTAAGCTCTAACGAACCAAATAGTCGAGCTCAGATAGATAGTGAGAGTTCTGTTAATACTGGGCCAACAATTAGCCCCGAAGATTTTGGCCTTGAGGCCCAAAAAAGAGCTCGGTTGGATGAATTGGAAAAAAAGCGTTCAAGGGGCCAACTGGGTTGGTATCGTGGGCCGCACAATGAATTAAGCGAGGAAGATGTTAAAGGGGAGTGGGATGAACTGATAAGATTAAGAAGGGAATTGGCGCCCAATAATCAAGAAGGAATATTTAGGCGTCTTGGTAACTCTTTGGCCAGAGCCGCTTCCGCTTGGTGGAGAAGTGTTTCGCCTCAAGGAAGAAATAAAATTGCTTGGGGAATTGGGGTGGGAGTGGGAGTTTTAGAAGGAGCGCTTTTTCAGGAGTATCTTCCTGGCGCTTCCGTGATAAAAGGAATTGCCAATGTGGCGGTCTTTAACGGGATTTCTTTAGCGATTGATCGGGTTTATACTCAGCCCGTAAGAGAATTAAGAGCAAGAATAGCTCAGGCCGGAGAAACTGGAAACGGTGAACAGCGACAAGAGTTTGAGGCTGAGCTGGAAAGATTGGAAGGCGAACATGCTCGATTTAAGGCTTTGGCGGCTGACTGCGCTGCTGGTGTTGCGGCTGGCTCAATAATTTACAGTGTTGGTCGAATTCTTTATTCAGGAGTTGAGGCCGCGATTCATGCTTCACAGACTCACGGGGAAGCAGTGCAGGTTTCTCACCCAAGCTCTTCAGCTGAAACGCCTTCGCACGTTACCACCAGTCAACCAGCAGCTTCGTCTTCTCCGGTGACGACAGAAGTTTCGCCGGCAACTCCTAATCCGTCGATTTCGATGGGGGAAAGTATTGTCAAAGTAGCTGAGAGATCTGTTGAGGATTATCTTAATCAAAAATTCATGATTCCAATAACCCCAGACGCTACAGGGACTTTTTGGGCAGCGCTTCGGGAGGGTGGCCAAATTCCAGGCTCCGATTGGTTGAGTCCTTATGGAGTTAGTAAGGCAGAAGTAATTTATGATATGATTGTTAAGTTAGCTCGACATAATGGACATAATTTAATCATGCTCGATGGTAAAGAATTTTATTTGAGGGATCTTTTAACCCCAGAGCAAATGGCTTTACTTATTCAAACCATAAAAACTGAAAATTTTGCTCAATATGTCAAACTGATTTTGCCAGTTTTAAAAAATATGTTAATTAAGTGAGGAGTAAAATGAATTCCAATTCTAAATTAGAAGAAGTTATGAAAGTTTTAAGGAAAGAAGGCTATTCTGATGAAGAAATCCAAAAGTTTATAGAAGAGTTAACCAAGATGGCAACAGCCAAACTTTATACGGAAATAACTGCTAATCTAACAGAGGAAGATAAAGCAGAAATTGAGAAGCTAACTCTTAAAGAAGAGGCTGATTTGGAGATTAAAAAAAGATTTTATGAAAGAAGCGGAAAAAGTTTGGATGATTTGATGCAAGAATTTTTGGCGACTTTTGCTCAGGGTTTTTTGGATAAATATTGGGAAGAAAAAACGAAAGCGACTCCGTCATAACTGTCTCTTGACAAAGAATCCCCTTTTTTGATAACCTAAAGTCCTAGGATGCAAAATCCGAAGTTTTTTGCGGACAAATTTATAAAAAGGCAACCACCGAAGAGGTGGTTTTTTAGTATTTAAACCCCGATGTTTATCGGGGTCTTTTTTGAAAGGAGGTTCCGATGACGGAATCGGAAAAACCCATTGATTTAAAAAAGTTAAGCCAAGGTTTGGTTTATTGCCATGGAGAGGGAGAGGATGACGCGGAAATGGTTCTTCCGGGCGGGTTTTATTTTCGTTGGCCAGAAGAGTGTGCTGGCTGTCGCGGAGAGGTTTGTCCTAACAAAAAATTTCAAGCTCCAGCAGGAACAATTTTATACACCGCGGCGGAAGGTGGAGAAAAGGTGTCCTTGACTAGCGAAGCTGTTTTTGAGCTGAAAGGAAAACCTACTGAAGACGGATTCTTTCCAGTGGCTTTGGAGGGAGCCAACGGTCAAGCAATTTTATTTTGGCTACTGCTCCCGGGAGACGATCAGGCTTCTTCTTGACAAACTCTATCGGGTGTGATTAAATAGGCTTGTTAGACCAACTTGGAGTTGGTGGCGGACTTCTAGTTTGAGTTTCCAGCCGATTTTCTTTTGATTTTTGATGCGAAATTTTTTTCTTTCCATGAAGATTTCCTAATTATTGTTATTACTAGTTTTTTTTATTTATTTTATATGGTTAAAAAAGTCTCTTCTGATTCTCTCGTAGATGAATCTGCAGGAAAGGATCTTACTATTGATGATATTATTGGCAGTTCCCTTGAGAACATTTCAGCTCCTAAAGCTGAGGAAGGACAGGTAAAAATGACTCCGCCAAAAGTGAACGGGTATAATAATGGTTTTTCTGGGATTGTTGATGATCGTGTTATTCCAGATGCAGGGTTGCCGACAGAAACAGTAGAAGGTCTGCTGGACATTGCTCCAGCGGGTCACGGTTATTTGCGACCGGAAAAGATGCCGAGCAATCGTGATGTTTATATTTCTTCTTCTCAAATCAGGCGTTTTCAATTGCGGCCAGGTGATATTGTTGGCGGGCAAGCGAGAAGACCAAAAGAAAATGAACGATACTGGGGTTTACTTAAAGTAGAAACTGTTAATGGCCAGCCAGCAGAGCAGTCAATTAATCGCCCTTGGTTTGATCAGTTGACGCCGATTTATCCTGACCAGCAGTTGGTTTTGGAGCATGATCCGGAAAATCTCTCTACGAGATTGATTGATTTAGTCAGTCCGATTGGCAAAGGACAACGAGGCTTAATTGTTTCGCCGCCAAAGGCGGGCAAGACCTACTTGATTAAGGATATTATTGCCGCTGTTGCCAAGAACTATCCTCAAATTCATTTGATGGCGGTTTTAATTGGTGAGCGGCCAGAGGAAGTAACGGATATTAATCTACATGTCCGCGAAGCTACCGGCGGTCGAGGTGAGGTTTTTTCTTCAAACTTTGACGAAGCTCCTCAAGATCAAACCCATGTGGCCGAATTGGCCCTAGAGCGAGCCAAAAGACTGGTAGAGCAAGGGCGGGATGTCATGATTGTTTTAGATTCTATTACTCGTTTAGCACGGGCTTATAATTTAGCAATGCCTACTTCTGGTCGAACTCTTTCTGGTGGTTTTGATCCGGCGGCTTTGTTTCCAGCCAAACACTTTTTAGGGGCCGCGCGCAATATTGAAAATGGCGGCAGTTTGACGATTATTGGCACCGCTTTAGTGGATACTGGTTCACGTATGGATGATTTGATTTATGAGGAATTTAAAGGCACTGGTAATATGGAACTGCATCTTGATCGCAAGCTGGCTGAGCGGCGGGTTTTTCCAGCCTTTGATATTCAGCGGTCTGGAACTCGTCAAGAAGAAAGGCTTTATGACAAAAAGATCTATAGCAATATTGTCACTATGCGCCGAATGATTGATATTTTGGGTCCGGAAGAACGGACAGAAATTATCATTGATCGCTTACGCAAAACCAAAACCAACAAGGAATTCCTTGAGGGGCTATCTAAGGGATAACCAGATATGAGGCGAGAGCGATATCTGCTCATTTCGTTCGTGATATATCTTATATCAGCCCGAAGGGCTATATGCCGTAAAATCTTTTCTTTGACAAAAACTTTGGTTTTATGCTATTCTTTTTAAGCTCAAATCAGATTTGAGTTTTATGAAAGAATTTCTTTCGGAATTTAAGGAGTTTCTGCTGGCCTGGTACCGATTTTTAGTGGTTCGCCTGTATCTTTCTGTTCGACATTTTGAGAAAGGGAAGAGTTTAGTGGCTGAAAAATTGTACGAAGGCCGAGGAAAACTGACTCGGCCTTTTATTCATTCAGGCATGGCTGGTTTGGTGGTTTTGGGAATTTTACTGGCGCCTATAATTGCCAATTCTTTTCCGGCTTTCTCAGATCAGTCTTTTGCTCAAACACCGCCCCCCTCAGCTGTTTTATCTTCGGCTACTGAGGCAGATCTCGCCGCCGCTTCTACTAATATTTCCGACAAGCCGAGAGCAGAGGTTTTAGACTATACCGTTCAGCCTGGAGAAACTCTTTCTGGCATTGCCCAGAAATTTGGGATTTCTGTTGAAACAATTCTTTGGGCCAATGACCTAGATTTAAAAAGTACGCTGAAACCCGGACAAGTTTTGAAAATTTCTCCAGTTACCGGCGTGATTCATAAGGTGAAAAAGGGAGATACTGTTTACAGTTTGGCTAAATATTATAATACTGATGCTCAGGCGATTGTTGATTTTCCTTTTAACACCTTTGTCAATGACGAAACTTTTGAGCTGGCGGTGGGCCAGATTTTAATTATTCCCGACGGAATTATGCCAAAAGCTCCTGTTGCTCCGCAGGGAACTAGATATGTGGCTCAGCAAACTCCAGATGCGGGAACGGTTTCTGCTTTAGGTCAATTTATTTGGCCAACTTCCGGGCGAATTTCGCAGGGCTTTTCTTGGTATCATCGAGCGATTGATATTGCTAATGCCATAGGAACACCAGAGCTGGCGGCGGATTCGGGAAAAGTGATTGTTGCTGGTTGGCCAGACAATGTTGGTTACGGCAATCGCGTTATGATTGATCATGGTAATGGTTTCGTTACTCTTTATGGTCATATGTCAAAAATTCTGGTCACTGCCGGCCAAACTGTTAATCGCGGAGATGTAATTGGACTGATGGGTTCTACTGGCCGCAGTACCGGCCCTCATTTGCATTTTGAAATCCGGTTTAATGGTCAAACGCAGAACCCCTTAAACTACTTAAAATAAATAATTGCTTCTTGACACTGCTTTTAATTTTTTCTTAATATGGAATATGCTCTAGGGCAAGTTTGAATATTTAAAGTTCGAGCATTTGATTGGATTTTATGAAAAGAAGCTTCAAATTATTACTGGCTTTTGGGTTATTTAGTATTTTGTGCTTTGTTACTGCTTCTCGTGTTCGAGCTCAAACTTTTACTTTGTCGCCATTGACGGCCAGTAAGAATGTTGGTTCTACTTTTGTGGTGGATTTAAATATTGACACTGGAAACACGGCGGTAAAGGGAGTTGATGTCAAAATCAGTTATGACGATTCAGTTTTAGAGGTGGTGAAGGTTGAGCCGGGGACTTTTTTCCCGGAAGTGTCTTTTAATGACAATTATGCCGATATTCTTTATATTTCTGGTTCTTTTACCAGCACTGCTCAGTCCAATAGTGGCACTGGCCAAGTGGGGAGAATTATTTTAAAAGCAAAAGCCGCCGGAGTTAGCAAGTTTGATTTTATTTGCACTTCTCAGGCAGTGGATACTAATATTATCGATGTAAATAATAATGATATTGTGAAGTGCTCTTTGCTGAAGAATGGCTCTTATACAGTTTTGGGTAATAGTACTTCAGCTGCCACAAGCAGTGCTGTTTCTACGCCTACGCCGGAACCACCGGTAACCGGCCTTAGTTTGCCAACAGTTTTTTCTTTTAGTGCTGGTCTTGTTTTGATTATTTTTGGTCTAGTTTTAGCAGTTTAAAAATGGATAACCTTAATGTTGACTCTCAAACTACTTCTAATCCGATTCCTTTGGTAACCGAAACGGTAGTTTCACCGCCGCCAGCGTCTCTGCCAAAAGATGCTGATTTATCTTCGATTCAAGGAGCCGGCTTTAAGGCGGTTTTTCAGAATCAAAATAAAGAGATGTCTGCTCCTCCTCCGCCGCCGCCTTCGGAAATTTCTCCACCTCCGGTTGTGCCCGCAGCCGTGGCGACTCCGACTGAGCCAGTGGCGAATCAGTCGACTTTAGTTCCGCCTCTAAAAAATAAAAAAGGAGGAAATGTTAAAAATGTTTTTTTAGGCAGTTTTTTGGTTTTGGTGTTGGCGGGGTTAGTTTTAGGCTTTGGCAAGGCGAGGTCTTTTTTATCGAGCGCGGAAGGAGGTTGTACCCCTGATAATATTACTGAAACTAATTTAACAGCCAATTCGATTGAAATTGTTTTCCAAACCGGCAAAGCTTGCCAAATGGAAGTGGCTTATGGCACCAGCAGTGAGGCGATGCTGTTGCAGGTGCCTGAGGCGATGGCCTCGCTGAATCATCGAATAAGACTGGCGCCGCTGCTGGCTTCAACGACTTATTATTATCAGATTATTGCGGATGGAAAAAAAGTAAGTACGCCGAGAAGTTTTCTTACCAAAACGCTGGATGTTTCACCAACGCCAGTTTTGATTCCCACGGAAAATCCAGTGACGCCTCCGGTTTTGCCAGAACCGATTTCTTCTTCTTCGGCGACTTCTTCTGCCGCGAGCCGATATACTCTTTCTGATTTTGAGGCCTATTTTGGTACAGCTAGCGCAACTTTTGATATTGACAAAAACGGCATTGTTAATATGCGCGACTGGCTGCTTTATCAAGAGCAATGAATTTCCACTTGATGAGCATTTAAAAAAGCCGGATCATAGATGTAATGGATAATCTAAACAATCAATCGTCAGTTAATTCTTCTTCTGAGCCAATTAAAATTGGTGAGGATTTGAAAATTGATCCTCAGATTGAGCCGAAAGTTGATTTGGAATTGCCGGTATCTCTGCCGACAACTGAGCCGACTTTGCCGTCAGAAAAAGCTTTTACTCCCAGTAAACCAGAAAATCCCAACTCGTCATTTTCGTCTAATCTGCCCAATCCGCCTTCGTCTTCAGAACCACCCACTCCGTCTGATTCCTCTTTAACTCAAGAGCCATTGCCGCCCCCGCCGTCGTCACCTGCGCCACCAGAACCGCCCGTGTCGCCAGAATCGCCTCCACCAGGCCAAGATACTCCCATAACGGCCCCTAAACATTCTTCGGCTAAAACCATTTGGCTGGGGTTAACCGCAGTTTTGATTTTAACGGCTGCTGCCGCCGCCGCTTATTTTGTTCAACAAGGCGGCTTACCCTTTAATTTAAGCAGAAAAGCGGCAGATTCATGCTCCGGCGCTTATAAAGTTTGTAATTTAAATGGTCAATGTGGGGCCAAGAATGATTGCGCTTGTTTTAAAGATATTAATAAATGTGAATTTCTTGATTGGTCTTGTTGTTTTACTCAAGAGCCCCAGCCACCACCGCCAACCATTGGTCCAACTGTTTCTCCGGATACCAAATGTCCGGCGGGCAAGGGCGATGGATTAGGAGGTATGGTTAATCCAGATCCAAAATGTGTAGATCACGGTGGTGTTTATTGTTATGATTCATCTAAAGCTTACTGTTGTTATAACCAGAATGGTGATTCTCGCGATGGTTATGAATATTGCGCTGAAGGTCAGCAGGGTAACTGTAAAGATTTAGGTAATGGCAGTATCTGTGTTGCTAACAGTTGGTCAGGGACAGTCTTTAAAATCACTGGAACTAATGTAACTTGCCCTTTTTCTGGCCCATCTCAACCAGTTAGTCCGAGTGGAGACTGTTTCATAGGTGATACAGCCGGAAGAATATATTCTTTAGGAGCGGGAGAATGCGGCCAAATTGATGGTCCTTGTGGTTCCTGCAAGCCTGGTTGTAATTCTAGTCCAACCAGTACTCCCAAGCCAACTAATACTCCCACTCCTACCACGACGCCGAGCAGCTCGCCCACCCCAACGCCCACGGGAACTATCGCGCCGCCGCCTTGTTGTACTAATGTTACTTTAACCAAAGTAGATGAAGAGGGGAGAGTTTTGCCTGGAAGCGATTTTAAAGTTGGCGACAGGGTCAAGATTACTGTTGCGGTAAAGGGGACAGTAGAAGATGTTTTAGTGCGTGTCAAAAAAGACGGCGTAAAAGTTACTGACCGGCAAGCTGGTGCGCCAACAACAAATAGCTGGAGCATGATTTTCACTATTCCGTCTGCTGGCGAATATGAGATTTTATCGTTTGTTAAAGTTGGAGGAGTTTGGAAGTAATACGACAATTTTAAATTTAAAATTAATTATTAAAAATTAAATAATGCGTAAGACCTTAACAGTTATTGGTATTATTCTCTCGACTGTAATTTTGGCGGTTTTGTCAGTGGTTACGGCCATTCGGATTCGCAATTTAGGGACTAGGCCAGTGGCGCCAAATGTTCCTGAATCAAAGCCAAAAGCCGAGGAGGGCTTGCCGCCCGATGAAGCTTTGCCGGAAGAAACCGCCTGCAAAAAGACTTTGATAGCGGTTCAAGGACCATCAAGTACACCAACGCCCACATCTACGCCTGGTCCTAGTCCTACGCCGACGCCCACATCTACACCCGGTCCTTCTGCCACACCCACGCCAGAGCCTACGGCGACTCCCTTACCTGGGCCTTATTGTTCATATTTGCAGGCTGATCCAACTGGCGGTCCGGGGCCATTGACTGTTAGCTTTGAAGGCAAAGGTTATGATCCTGTTCGGGTAAAAGGCTTTCGCTTTATTTTTGGCGATGGTGAAAAGAAAGAAATTTATGGCTCTTTTACTTCTTCTCATATTGAAGTAGTCGATCATACTTACAGTACCGCTGGTACTTACGAAGCGAAACTGGAAATTCTGGATAATGGTGATCATTGGTTAACCCGTAAAGAGTGTGAAGTGACTATTCAGATTTCCAGCAGAACTTCAGTAGTGCCGACAGTTACCAAAACTACTCCTACTGTGACCAAAACAGTGGCGCAAGCAACTCCAACAGAACCCGAGTTGCCAGTAACTGGGATTAAAATTCCCACTTTGGGTGGAATTCTGACCGGATTTTTGCTGGTTTCTCTTGGTGTTGCCCTCATTTTTTAAAATTGACCAATGCCGAAGTATTATTCCATTGAAAAAGGTTACAGCTTTTACTATTTGATTTGTTTAACTATTTTTTTTGCTGCGGTTCTGACTTCAAACGTTATGGCTCTTAAATTAATTTCTCTTTGGGGAAATATTTCTCCAGCCGGTGTTTTAGTTTTCCCGCTGAGTTATCTTTTGCTAGATGTTTTAACCGAAGTTTATGGTTATTCCAAAGCCAAGATTACAATTTGGTTAGGATTTACCGCCAATTTGTTTTTTGTTCTGGCTATAATGATAGCACGATCTTTACCTTATCCCTCCATTTGGACCAAGCAAGAAGCTTTTGTGGAAATTTTTGATAATGCTCCGCGGATTTTGGCGGCTTCTTTTTTGGCTTATTTTTTAGGTTCTTTTGTAAATGTAATAATAATGTCAAAAATAAAGACCATAACCAAAGGCCGCCTTCTTTGGTTGAGGTTTTCAGGAGCGGCTTTAATAGGAGAGGGAGTGGATTCGTTTTGGTTTGTTTTTCTGGCTTTTGGGGGAGTTTTAACTTTGAGAGAGGTTAGCACTATGTTTTTAACTCAATGGTTGCTTAAAACTCTTTATGAGATCTTGTTAATTCCGGCTGCCAGTCAAGCCGTGAGGTATTTAAAGAAGAAAGAGAAGAGAGAAGTTTTTGATTATTGTGTTAATTTTAACCCTTTTTCTGACTCTTTTTAAAAGAAAATCTCATTTTTGGTATAATATAAGCTTGAAATTGAAAGTTTAGAAACGGGCTCGTAGCTCATCTGGTAGAGCGCTGCATTCGCATTGCAGAGGTAAGGGGTCCGAGTCCCCTCGAGTCCACTAGAGCTCAAAGAGTGTGCGTTGTTCCTAGCAATTTGACTTATAGTAATTACAAGAGTATAATAGAATCTGTAAGTTTAAAGCAGACTAAGCCTAAACTTACAAAAAAGATGTTGCTTGAGTTTTCTCAAGGAAGTAGTTTCATTAATTTAAATTTAAAAGGACTGTTTTAAAGCCCGCCTGTAGGCGGGTTTTTGCTTAAAAAAGGAGGCAAATGGCTAACTCAGAAAACAAAATCTCTCTTGGTCGGTATCCTATTAATAGGAAGGACAACTTTTGGTCAGCTCGAGTTGCGGGAGCGGCTATGGCGGTAGTAGGGGGCTTAGTAGGCTGTCGAGGTGCTGCATCTACTCCAGAAACCCCTCATTCTTCACCTTCACCTACACCCTCAATTTCTCAGGAAACACCGGTAAAGCCGGATTTTCCTTGGAAAGGAAGCAGTTCCGTGGAAATTACAAAAGTTAGCCAAGGAATAGGTGGCGGGGAAATCCAGCCGGTAGGAACCCTAACACCAGAAGATCAGCCAGTGGTGGAAGCAATTAAAGCCGCCGCCAAGGATGGTCGAATTTTAACTATGGAAGGTAAAGTTTATGTTGTCTCAAAGCCACTCACGGGAGAAATTGTTTGTTTTCATAATAACCGAACGGGCAAAGATTGGCAGGTAGTGAGAGCTGAGGGAGTCGATGGCTTCTTTTTGCCTACTGATTATCTTGTTCCTGATGGAACAGAAGAAAAAGTTTTGGTTTTTATTCCTAATCCTTCTCCCGGTCACCCGATTTCTCTTTTGGCCAATTGGGGAGTCGTGTTGGCTGAGGGAGACAATCCTCAAGCTTGGATTTATCCAGAAGGAAGAATTCCGAAGATGATTGTAGGCATAAACCCTGATTTTAAACCAGAACCCTTTCCAGCTACTTTTGAAATTCGGCCCGTTCAGGCGGGAGAGAAAATTGAGCTTTCTCGCTACCTTGAGTCTTCTAAAAATAATCAAGTAAGTTATGTTAAAGAATCTTGGAATGTTGATCAAAGTGATTTTCCTCAGGACTTGACCGTTGTGGGTATGGCTTCTGACGGTTGGATAAAAGTGATGGGGACAGAAAAAACTGGGCAAAAGACAACTTTCTGGCTGCAGTTAACCAAAGAAAAGCTTTTTGAGCCGGGAAAACCCTCTGGCCCCATTATGGTTTTAGGCAATTGGCTAGCCGTGCCTGAAATAGATTTGCCCTCAGAATTTCAAAAGCTTCTTGAAGCTGAAAAAGGTCCTGATATTTCAAAGTCTCCTCGGATTGAAGGTCTCAAAGCCACTCTGGAAAATGGCCAGATTGTATATCGTGCTGAAGCAGGCAACCAGTATGGATTAAAAGAAGGAGAATGGGCAGGAGAGTTTAAAGGAAATGTTTTGGTGGGAGAGAAAAAAACCGGAGGAATAGTTTTGAAAGCAAAGGTGGTGAGAGAATTGCAAATGAGGGCTTTGGAAAAAGGACCAGTGAGTATTCCCATCCCTATTGATATTAGGGAAGCTCAAGATCCCATTACCATAACTTATGATCCGAATGGCTTCAAGGAATTAGGTTTGAATATGGGGTTAATGAGAATATTCTATAAAGGTGAACTGCCAATTACTAGTATTTTTGAAGGGCCAATAATTAATATGGGAAGCGGTCCTTTTGGAAACGCTTATGTTGATGGTTGGAGCAATGTGTCACCTCGTTTCCAAAAAATAATTGAAGGCGAAGAAATGAGATATATTGTTATAATGGGGAAAAACATTGGCTTAAACAATTCTTTGAGAGGCAAAAATGTTTATTTTGGTGATCAATTGGGAATAAACCGTGGCCCAATCGAGGTGCAAGTCCAGTCAGTTCAAAATTGGATAAACGTTACTCCAGAGAACACACTTTTTTACGCTGGAGTGCCGGTTTTTGTTGCCGCTAATTCGCCAGCAGTTGGTGAATAATTTGCTCGCATTGACAATTCTTTTTTTCTTTCATATCCTTGATGTATGAAGGGATTGGCTAACCTTAAGCCTTCTTGGCTTATTTTCCCCCTTGTTTTTTTGATTCTTGTTTTGATAGTCATCAATCTTTTTTGGGACAAAACCGGCCAGTTTTTTTCTGCCTTTGCCCCTAAACCGGGCAGTTGTTTGATTTTGGAAGAGAAATACTGTAATCAGGGTAAGATTATTGATGACCCAACTGGTACTGGCTTAAAGCTGGTAGTTTTTAATCTCCCTAAAGGAGCAGTTTTGTTCGCGCCAGTTGGTGGCAATTTTTTGATTAATCCAACTTTTATTTTTAAAAAAGAAGATCAAACAATTAGTTATTCTGGAGCCAGTTTAGTTGTTTCCCCCCGAGGTAATATCAGCAATTTCGAGACTAGTTACGGTTTTATTTTTTATAAAGAAAAAGAATTCCCAGAAAATGTAGAGGATAATGTTTGGATTCAAAAAGGCAAAGCTATGGCCACAATTTCTGAAAAAAATCTGGACTTATTTGGACCGTATAATTTAGCAGTTACCATTGAAAAACGTGTAGAAAAGGATGGAAAGATAACTTTTGAGAGTGACGAAGCCCTAATGGAAAGTTTGTTTAAACATTAAAAATGCTTAAAAAGACAATTTTGATTACTTTTATTGCGGGCCTTTTCTTTTTTTATTTTTCTTCTTCCGCCTCAAATGTTTTGGCGTATCCGGTCTGTGGTTTTGATGAGAAAGATAGTTGCGATCTTCCTATTGTTAGCGATTCTTACTGTGCCGGTATGCCTAATCCAGGAACATGTGCTAAATCTGTTGGTTGTCCTGCCTGTGGAACCAGTTCTGGAGATTGTTGTCCAAATGTTCCCTCTTGGACAAAGTGGAATGCTAGATGTGTGCAAATCCGTACTGGTCTTTATAGTTGGGCGTGGGTTTATGATGTATTTGTCTGTTCTACCGGTGATAAATGTGTGCCTGGAGAGACAGGTTTGAGGCCTGGATATTGTGACTGTTCTTATGGAACTTCTATTTACAAGTATTGTTGTGATGCTAATGGCAATCCTGAAGGATGTGTGAATTATTATCTTCAGGATGGTATTTACCCTCCTGAGGGCGAGTGTCCGGGTGGATATCTGATTGATGGAGTAAGAGTTCGAAGCACGCCTTGTACTGGTCTTCCTGCCGCAACCAGTACTCCTGTTCCCGGCGGTCAGTCAACTCCTGTTCCTACCACTCCTCTCAGTCCTAATCCATATTGCAGTTTAGGCTCTATTGAATCTTGCGATTCTTGGATTGAGGTAGATGTCCCTTCAACTGCAGTAGTGGGAGATGTTGTTCCTATTCGGGCTTTTGAACATACAGGGTGGGGAGCCGAGGCTGGTAATGTCTGCCTTTATGGTACTATTTCCTATAATGTTCAAGGTGCCAAAAACTTTGGTTTTAATGCTAGTAACTTTAATCTTACTCATTATTTGAGTTCAATTACCACTTCTTATCCTGTAGGACACACTTGGTATAACAATAGAGTTGTTGAGGGAAGCTACCTTTGGAATACGGCAGGTTTTCCGGAAGGAACCTATACTATAACTAGCGGCTGGTATGGAGGGCATGGTGATAATTGTCATCCTAGTGAAGGTTGGAGTGCGCCTTGTTGCGATGAGATAAGAAGCTATTTAGGGGGAGCTTATACTTCTCAAGATTACATGAAGCAAATTTTGGGGAGAAGTCCTCAGCACACGATTACCCTGTGTACTCCTAAGCCCCCTGATAGTTTTAATTGTTTTGATTCACCTTCAATAATTAATAGTCCACCTTTTCCGGCCAAATGGTCTTTTTATGGAAGTTGGAATGACTGCGGAGTAAATTCGGGTGATAAATTTACAATTTATACGGACAATGGTACGGGGGGAGAAATTAATACTCTCACTAATTGTCAAAATCTACCTGCCGGAACTAGAAGTTGCAATATTACTTCTTTGTCTTATGGCAAAACCTATCGTTGGCAAGTTGAGGCTGTTAATACTCAAGGCCTAAAAACTCGCTCCAGTGTTTGTGCTTTTACTGTTAAAGAGCCTGACCCTTGGTGGCAAACAACTGATGGTGATGTTCATGCTCAAGGAACTATTACTTCTCTTATTCCTTCTTGCAGTACTACCACCAAGTATCTTGCTAATGCTGGTGATGGTGGCAGTCCTGGAGTAGTCAGCTGGGGTGGTGGATTTCCACCGATTCTAGAACAAGGGGCAATTTCTGTTTCTGAGTGGCAGGCTAATACCTTAAGTCGTCGGCCGCCAGCTGGTTTTGATTATTTTGTCAATCGCTTAAAATTAGATAAAAGTCATGTTTTTAACGGTGATTTAACTACCGCTTCGGATGGTCTTTATTATGTTAACGCCGCCAATCTTCCTTATACCCTTCAAGGTGCGGCAATTGGAACCAAGAAGATTGTTCTTTTTGTTGAAGGCGATGTAAATGTTGCCAGTTCAATTACAGTTAGCTCTGGTGGTTTTTTTGCTCTTATTAGCAAAGGAAAGATTGTTTTTAATGGCACCATTAGCCGCACGGAAGGCTTCTATTTTACTGATGATGTTATTGATACTGGTTTTTCTAAATCTCCTTTTGCCGGCTATGGCAGTTTTATTGCTTTAGGTGGTTTTAACTTTCAACGAGATTTGAGTAACGGTACTACTGGAGGCTGTACTCCCGCTGAAACTTTCTTTGCCCGCCCTGACCTTTACCTAAATGCTCCCCAAGAATTCCTGATTTCTCCTTCTGTCTTTCAAGAGGTGGCACCCTGATTTTCCTTCTTGACAAGAACCTAAGAGATTATGCTTTAATAGATTAGTTATTACTAGTGCCGCAAACTGGCGGATAGCGACTCGGAGTACCGACCTCGCCCGCGAGAGGCGGCTGGAGCAGGGAACCCTTTCTTTCTCCTTCAGTGAAGCTTAGAAAGGAAGTGGTGAACTGAAAAAAGATGCGTAAATTTTGGGAAAAAGCGGCTCAGGGAGTGTTAGCCGCGGTGGTTTTTCTTCTTCCATTAGTTTTTGTTCCTTTCTTTGTCGAAGGTTATGATTTTGGAAAGCAAATTTTCCTTTTAGCCGCTCTTTTTTTAACTTGGTTGATTTGGTTGGGGCAGGTTATTTTAACGGGGAAACTGGAATACAAAAAGAGCCGTTATTTAGCTCCAGTACTGCTGGTGGCGGCCACTTTCATCTTATCTGCTTTGATTAATTCTTCTAATAAGACTCAATCATTTGCCGCCGCTGATGGCGCGGGTGCGATTATTTTGGTTATTCTGCTTTATTTTTTGCTGGATAATCTGGTTAAAAGAAAAACAATCATGTGGGCTTTGCTCGCAAGTGGTTTGGTTTTGGCAGTGATGCGGTTAGGGCTCTTTTTAGATAACTTTGCCTCGCCGCTTAATTTTCCTTCATTAAATTTATCTTTAACTCGTGCTTGGAGTCCTACCGGTAGTTTAATGGCTCAAGCTGTTTTTGCACTGGCGATTTTACCTTTAGGTTTTGGCTTGATGTATGAATATCTTAAACAGCGAAAACTGCTTTGGGCAGGAGCTGTTTTTATTATCAATACTCTTAATTTAGCGGGCTTGGGTTTGAGCTTTTATTTGTTGACCACTTCGGCTAAACCTGTGCTTTTGCCGCAGGGAACAGCTTGGGCAATCGCTCTGGAAGGTTTAAAAAATGGCCGATTTGCCGCTTTGGGTTTAGGACCGGGCCAATTCATCAATGCTTTTACAGCCTTTAAATCACTGTCTTTTAATACCAGTGAGTGGTGGAATTTGCGGTTTGCTTCCTCTTCTAATTGGCTGTTTCAGCTGTTAACAGAAGTAGGGCTAGCAGGTCTTTTAAGTTATTTATTTTTGGTTTGGCGGATTTTTAAAGATGGTATTAAGGTTTTTCGTCAACCTCGGCTTTCCTACGGCGGACTGGCAGTTTATCTTTCATTAATTATTCTTTTGGTGGCGCAGTTATTTATTCCCTTGAATTTTTTTCTTTTGGCGTTAATGTTTGTTTTGCTGGGGATTACTCGCGATGAAGAAGTAAGAACTCTTGATTTTGCTCCAATGGGAAAAATTGCTTGGTTGGCTGTTTTGCCGCTAGTGGCTTTTTGGGCGGTTTTGCTTTTCTTTGGTGGCAAGTGGGCTTTGGGAAGTTACTATTTCTTGTCTTCACTTAAGGCGGCGGCGGCCAATGATGGTATTAAGACTTATAACTTGCAGATTAAAGCCATTCAAACTGATGGCTCAGTACCCAGTTACCGAATGGCTTATTCACAGACTAATTTGGCTCTGGCTAATTCGCTAGCCGCTAAAAAAGATTTAACGGATCAGGATCGCAATACTATCACTCAGCTGGTTCAGCAGGCAATTAGAGAAGCCAAAGCGGCGGTGGCAGTGGATCCGCGCAGTGTGGCGGCGTGGGAAAATTTGGCTAGTCTTTATCGCAATTTGGTTAATTTTGCTGAAGGAGCTGATCAGTGGGCGATTGCCAGTTACCAGCAGGCGATCAATCTCGATCCACTTAACCCGCGTTTAAGATTAGATTTAGGCGGTTTGTATTACAGTCAGCAAAACTGGACACAAGCGGCTAACTTGTTTGCTCAGGCAGTGAATCTTAAAAATGATTGGGCGAATGCTCACTATAATTTGGCCAATGCCTTGAGAGAAGCGGGAGATTTGGCTAACGCTAAAAATGAATATGAGGTAACTCAAACTTTAGTAACTGCCGGCAGTACTGATTATCAGAAAGTAACGACCGAATTGGAAGAAGTTAAAAAGCGCTTGCCATCGCCTACGCCAACTCCAGCTTCAGTAAGTAAAAAAGCCGCGCCAACGCCCACGCCAGCACCAGAGACACTTCAGACACCACCCACTCCGGCGGAAGGGATTAATCCGCCAATTGAACTGCCAAATGGGGGACCGGAGGTAACACCCGCTCAATAGGCTTTTAAGCGTATTCAGTAGGGAGATGGGTTTTATGCCTGCCTTTTTTGTTGACAAGAAGAGCTAATAAAATATATTATAAAAGCATGAATGGCAAGAACGGTAGCAACGATAAAAAAGTGATTGTTAATGAGCTGTTGGCTTTTTTCGAAAATGTCTTGGAGCCATATTTGGACAGGAGATTTGATGGACTGGAAAATAGAATGGATGGACTGGAAAATAGAATGGATAGTCTTGAAAATAGAATGGATAATCTTGAAAATAGAATGGATAATCTTGAAAATAGAATGGATAGTCTTGAAAATAGAATGGATAAGCTAGAGTCGGAAGTGATTTATGTTAAAAATGATGTTCGCGACCTAAAAGCAGATGCTCCAACAAGCAAAGAGTTTGAGAAAGTTCGACTAACAGTTGAGAAGTTGGAAAAGCTTCATAAAAGAGAACTGTCATCTTTTGCTTAAATTCCATTGTCTTTCGCCCCATTTTTTGCTAAAATTAATCTTACCGGGCCCGTGGTATACCGGTAACACGTCGCTATGGCATAGCGAAGTAAGGGGTTCGATTCCCCTCGGGTCCACAACAAAACAAATCCCAAATCTGAATATCGAAATTCGAAACAATTTTCAAAATTCAAATATTAAAAATCTTAACCACTCTTTTTTAGAATAGCCCCAAAGATATTCATAATTTCAGTCGCTTCTTGAATTAATTCAGCTCTTTCTTTTTCCAGCAAATCATTATTATCTGTAAAAACTAATTTAAGCCAAAGTCTGCTTTCTTTAACTTCTTTTCTAGAAATTTTTATTCTCATGAAGAAATCCTTTTTACTTAAAGATTCATTTGCTTCAATATAGTTTGCGGCTTGAGAGCCAGAAGACCTGATTAGCTGAGAGCAATCTTCGATATTACTTATAGTTTTAGGTAATTTTCTGACAAATACTCTGACATTTCTGGCGAAATTAAAAGTTCTTTCCTCCAAATCATATTGTTTTGAGCTTTGGGTTTCGGTCATTTTAATTTGTTTCGTATTTCGTATTTCGGTATTCGAATTTGTAATATTAGTATATTTTCACCCCTTCCATTTTTAGTCCTTCGAATTTGAAGCTTCCGATTTGAAGATTATCAATAGGGGTGTAACACCAGTCGGAGTAAGCATCGTTTAATTTTGCCCGAATTCGATATTGGTAAGTGTGCCCGTTGGAAATGTTGGAAGAATCCAAGTAAGAAGTTGAGTTGGCGGGAACCGTGGCGTAAGGGGTGGTACTCCAAACAGTGTCTGTTTTTTTATCAATTTGATAGCTGTCTTCAAGAGAGTTAGTGTCTGTCCAGTAAACCGTAATTTGGGAATTGGTTGAGTTTTTAGATAAATAACAGTTAGCGGGTGGATTCAAATTGACAGTGGTAAAATATTGTGTATCTGACCAGGCGCCTTCATTGCCAGCTACATCCCAAAATTTGATTCGCCAATAGTAAGTGGTTCCATTAAAACTTAAGGCAGTACCAGCATAATAAACATCTGAAGAGCGTGTATTGACCAAAAGATTGTTCATGGCTGTTTTGCCACTGTCCCAAAGCATTGTGCCGTTAAAATTTGCTTGAGAGTTAACTTGAATTTCATAGTAATTAGCATAATCATTGGCATCTGGATCGGTATAAACAGCAGAAAAGCGCGGATTGGTTTTGGAAATATTAGTAGGATTAGTTTGACCTTCACACCAAGGGTTTGCCGGAGCAGTGGGAGCGGCAGAAGTGGTAAAAGAATAGGGAGTGGTTTGAGTTGAGCTCCAGGTGTTGGTGCCAGTGGGATCGATGGCATAGGAACGCCAATAATAAGTTTGATTGGGATTTAGAGCAGACTGAATGGTATAAGTTGCCTGAGCGCCGGAAGCATATGAGCTAGCTGACCAGCCGGTAGTGGAAACGGTTTGATCAAAGGTTTGACAGTTCTGCGTCATACCCGAATCAGTACACAGTTGGATTTTATACTTCAGAGTATCGTTATCGTTATCGGTGGCGGTAGTTTTCAAAGCTGGCGTCAGAGATTGGTTGGTGGCGCCGTTGGTGGGAGAGTCTAGGGTGGGAGTATTAGGGGGGACATTGGTAGTATAAATTAAAGTAACCGAGGTTAGGGAAGGAGAAACGGCCGTATCGTTGGTGGAAAAAATTGTTCGGTATTGGAAATAGCGATAACCGGTAGAGGAGGTGATGGTTGAGCCAGCCGGATTAGTCAAGTAGGAACCGGCGGAGCGGATGTCATCCAGCCAGATATTGGCTCCCTGGGAGCCGTTGGTCATCCTTAAAGTAATTCTGTTAATTGCGTCTCGATGAGTAGATAAACTACCTGTTATGTCAAAATATTCCCTTTGCCACTTAAAAACGGTTGCATTAGCGGTAAAGCCGCCGGAGGGGAAAGTTGAGCCCGAATCCCAAGAGGCGACTGTTGCCGCGCCGGTATCTTTATCAATAGAAGTAACTGTCCCTTGAGCCAGATATTCTGTCCCGCCGATATTTTCTTTAACAACAATTTTATCGCCTTTATAAAGATTACTCCCTTTGGTTTGCGCTCCATAAGCAGTCCCGTCAACTGTAAACGAATAATCAGAAGAATTGCTGATTAAATTTCCCGAATCCAGTTTGGCTTTAAAGTCAATCGTAATCGGATGCGTTCTTCTGCCCACTTCATACGCCTGCCGAATTTCATCAGGAGTCCGGGCGACATTTGATATGCGGACTTCATCGATGATTCCATTAAAATAGTCTCCGTTGTACCACGAAGCCTTTCCGATTGACAAAGTAGTACTGTCTTGGGACAAGGTTGAGGCACTACCTGTTCCCGAAAGAACTCCATTGACATAAATCTTTATCGTTGATGGCGACCAAGTCGCCGCTACATAATTCCACTGACCAGCGATCAAAGGAATGGTACTAGAAGCCATAGGGCAGGTACTGGGGGTACAGATGTTAAAAAACGGAGTGCCACTGGAATTAGTCTCCAGTTTGTAACCGATATAATTTCCACCGTATTTTGACAAAATCGAACAATTAGTATCAGTTCCCGCACAGGTAAAATTGGTAGGTTTTACCCAGGCTTCCACTGTAATCGCATTGGTTGGAGTTATTGATGACGAACTGTTAACATTTATATAATCACTACTTCCATTAAAACTTCTTCCTTTCCCAATTTTCCCTTGAACAGAAGTGGTGCCATAACTTGTTCCATTATTTCCAAATGATGAGGCATCTTTGACAGTGCTGGAGTTAGAGGGATTACTTACTCTGTAAATCATTCGTAGAGGATTGTTGTAAGTATCGGTAATTCTCCAAGCAAGCCAATAACCACCGCCGCCTTCGACTGCTCGCCATAGAATTCGATTCCAACCAGCGTTTATGGGAGTGTCAACCGAGAACTGATCTATAGTCAGTCCTTGGCAAGAACTAACAGTATATTTTAGAGAGCCATTAACCCAAACCTGAGAGGCATCATCTGATCCCCATTTGAATCTTATTGTTTGGGCCGTAGGAGAATACAGATAAATTAAGGAATAAGAATATACGTTGGTACAGTCTCCACCACAGATGACACTGTCTAAGTTAAAGCTACCATTACTGCTCGAAGCTATTTCCCAGGTTTTTCCACCAAACGAATCTCCGGGTGAAGGATATTGGTCCAAAAACCCTGTCTGATTACTAGAGACATCACCACATCCAGTAGAACTCCAGCCGCCGCTTATGCCGCCAAAAAGTTGTGTTGTCGGATATCCATTAGAGTCGGTCAAAAATCCGTCGGTAAAAGAAGGAGTGTTTTCTTCCAGATGCCAAAGACCAACAGTATTAGCATCGGGTTCATAATTAGCAAAGGCTGATTCGCCAATAGTGGCTTCCATGAAAGTTCCTTGTCTGTCAGAAGCAACATAGAACGGGATTTTATTTTTAGTGGATAAATCCAAAGTACTAAAGGAACGCGTAAGCCGATGGCTGCTTCCGGCAAGATAAGTTTCCATAGCTACATCACTTGGTTGAGCGATATTGGATATTTTTACTTCATCGATAATGCCGTTAAAAAATGATGTTACGCCAAAATTAGCCAGTTCTTCCGCGGCGCCAATGATTACCGGTCGGGTTCCAAGATAATTAATTTGCCCTCCCCAGTGAGTTTTTCCGTCCAAAACTCCATTAACATAAATCTTAACATCTGAGCCATCATAAGTACCCATAACATGGTACCACTGACCGGTGGTTATAGAAGTGTTGCCAATGGCAGTGTGCCAGCGAGAGCCATCGAACAGAGCAAAAGAAAAATGATTTGAAAGATCAAATCCCAGTTTATAAGAAGAACCATAAGGCCCACCGCTATCACGCATTTTACAGACAAGAGACGCGTAGGAAGCAAAAGAATCAGGGCGAACCCAAGCTTCAATGGTGATAGTTGATGGTTTTAGAGCTGTATTATCCGCAATGCTTAAATAGTCACCTGAGCCATTAAATTTTCTGGCCTTTCCGGCAAAACCATTAACTAAAGTAGTGCCAGTGGCAATTGCGGATAAATTATTGCCCGAAGAATCGTAAGCAGTTGAACCAGTACCAACGCTGGTTTCATCTAAATGCCAAAGGCCAACCGTATTAGCATCTGGTTGAGGCGCGCCCACGCCTAATTTCATACTGCCGGCTCCCTCGGCTTTAATAACCGATTCATTGCTTTTTAACTTTGGCATATAAGTGGCCGTATTGTCCCAAGACCAGTTAGTTTGATCAGAATCTAGGGAGAGCAAAGAAGTTTCATTGCTTACCGGTCGCCATTCTTCCCAGCTACCGTCATCAGGCGAAGCGTCAGCGCCAACTCTGGTCTGCAGTTCAATATTGCCGGCATTGTAATTAGCGAGGATTTCGGAAGAACTAAGGGCACGGGCATAAATAGAAAGGGAATCAATAACTCCTTTAAAATATCTGCCCGATGCTACTGAAGGATCGTTGCCAATGATAGCATTGGTGGAAGGGGTGTCCACTAGTCCGATGGAAGAGGTAGATGCGCGCAAGATTCCATCAACATATAATTGAGCGGAGGTAGTGCCATTAACGATAGCTGCAAAGTGGTGCCATTGATCGTCAGCTACCTTAGTATTACTGCAAAGATCTATTCCCGCTGCACCTCCAGAACTGGTTCTAAAAACCAATGAGCCTTCTGGGTGAGCAGTATCTCCCTGTTTCCATATGGCTATCCACCAGTTTCTAGCAGTTGGACTAGTATTTCTACTAGTGATTGTTTTGTAATCGCTCATATCACTAGTTTTAAACCAGCCAGAAATAGTATATGTGGTTAGAGCTAAGTTAGTAGTAGAGCTTAAATTTACATAATCATCCGTGCCGTCAAACATTAAAGCTCCCGCGCCCCAGCGGCGATTGGCCGAAGTCCAGCCGGAACCGGCCGCGACATCTTGCCCGCTGGTATTAGCAAAATTAGTTAAGGTGCCGTTACAAGAGGAGCCACAAGAGCCAGCATTATTAGTAGCGGTTGTACCTGAAGTTTCGTTAAAATTCCATTGAGCTACCAAACCGGTGGAATTAGCCAAAGTTTCGCCATCACCGGTCCCAACTCCCACTTCTGTCCAGGAAAGCGAATTCCAAGCTGTAACATTTTGGGTTAGATCTATAACATCCGAAGTATAAACTCCATAAGGCCTTCTTTGCGCGTCAGCCTTGATTTCTTCAGGAGTCCGGGCAATATTGGAAATGCGGACTTCATCAATACGACCAGGAAAATAAGAACTTGAGCAACTGTCTGCGCCAGCTCCGCTATAACAGCCAATATGCATAACATTGCTGGTAGAGGTAATAGGGCCACCAAATGACTTTGAGGCCTTTTCTATTCCGTCAAGATAAATTCTTACAATTCCTCCTGTTTTAGTCACAGCCAAATGCTGCCATTTATTGGCAACTAGACCGATATTTGTAGCGCCAAAGTTACCATAACTCCAATTGGAGCTGTCAGCCCAATAAATATTTCCGGTATTTTCTATCCGAAGAGAATATTGATAATCTTTATGGATAACCGTACTGGTGCTGGTAAGAGTGGGGTAAACCCATGCCTCGATAGTTATGTCTCCTGTTATGTTTGCATTTGCTCCGGATGATAAGTACACCCGATCATCCACTCCGTCAAAATTTCCCGCATAAGAGCCCAAAACTGCTGAAGAGGTGAAAGTGGCGCCGGAGGCGGTGCCATTATTGCCGTTGCCAGAACTGTCATTCCAGTTATTGTTCATATGCCAAAGACCAACAGTGTAGATATCTGCCGGTAGTTCCTGATAATAAGTCTCCAGAGAGGGAGCGGTTTCGCCGATGCCGACGTTTTGGATACGGTTCATTGTTCCGGCGTTAAATTCGGTAGCCGTATCGTGAACAACTGTCGGATCAATAACAACCGGGAAAACCCGCTTTGGATCGGCAAGCCAGTTTTGGTCAATTTCAACGATTAAGATATAATTGTTGACTAGTTGCTTGCTGCTGGTTACTGGTTTAATTTCTCCTAATAACTGTTTTATACCGTTATTGGCAACAGGGGTTGGTGTGGGATTGGGTACAGGAGAAGCAATGTCTTCTTTTTTTTCAATAATTCTATACCTTACCCCATAAGAGACATTACCTTTAGCATCTTTTATGAACGGACGGAAAAAATGAAACTGGTATTCGCCTTTTTCATTGTAAAAGACTGGTATTCCGTCGCTGTTAATCTTTACGATAAGATTATTAAGTTTCATTCGGCTTTGAAAAACGTTGGTGTTGGGATTTTTGTTTAAAACAATTTCTTCCTTAAGACCATTAGTCAGAAGTTGATATCTAGCTTCAATTACTTTTTCGGGCACAGTATAGACAATTTCATTATCTTTTTCGCGAAAAATTTTAGCTTTGGAAAGGGGAATATTAATTGAAAGAGCAGAAGTTTCTCTTGAGATCTCAATTTTTGCTCCTTCGTTGGTCACATCTAAATTCGTTTTCATCACTCCGGAGATTTCTGCACTGTAGGCAGAACCGAAAAGCGAGCGGGAAAATTGAGGTTTAGGTGATGATTTTTTTGAAGACAGCAAAAAGAGAGCCATTCCTCCCAAAAGAGTTAGAAGAATAAGTAATTTAGACGACTTAATTGTTTTAAACAATTTATGATTTTTCATTTCTTTTTTCTAATCTTTTTTTAAAGAGATTTTCCGAATAACCGCCTTCCGTAATGAATTTATTTTCGGCCGCTTTTATCTGTTTATCCAAAAGAAAACTTTCCTGATGACAGAGGGTTAATAAGAAATTGCCGTCATCGGTGGGGTTGCCGAGCAACTTCGGTTTTTCGACTAGGTTGCCTAGGGCATTTAAGTTTCTTAAGTTACTTAAGCGGTAGGCGCTTTGGCGGAAAGAGGCAATTTTAGGGTGGTTTTTAGGGAAGATGGGTAAGCTTCTTTGTCTTAAAAAGTCTTCATAGTCGGTTAAAAGTTCTTCAAAAGAAGCCTTAGCTACGCCTAAAAGTTTAATCTCGGTTTTTTTTGAAGTTTGGCCGCCGCTGACGCCCTCAACGATGTTTTGTTTGCCTGACCGGGCAGCTTGTTCCATTTGATCCTTGGTCCGCGATTTGTAATCAATATACTTCTTCACAAACTCAACCGTTAGATCGTGGATAATCTCCGCGTAACGGTAGGTTAAAAGATATTTATATTTAGGCAACATAAATTTTTTAAGTAACTTGGTTTACTTAGATTAATTTATAATCCACCAGTTAAAGTTGATATCAGAGGTGACGGGCGAATCGATGGCCACCTTAAAATACGGGCGACAGTTAACGTTTGTTGAAATTTGTTGAAATTCGTTGAAATCAGTTTTGCATGTTTGTTTTTCGGCGACAAACAAATTCTTGCCGCCGGTCGGTGAAGTAGCTGTTACATAGATTAATGATTCGGACGTGACTTTTTCGTTATAAATAACGACTTCGGATGAGCGTTTTGGTAATTTACCCACACCAGCCGTCTTGGTTTGGGTTTCTATGGCTGGTGCGTAAAGGCCGTTTTTGACAAAATTATCTGACGCGGCTATGATAGCGGCCGACGTGGTCGCCTCCATGTATTTATCAAGAGATAATTCCTTAAATCTGGCAGAGCCGCTGGCATCAATAGAGGCAACTTCATTGCCTTGGGAATTTCTAATTTCTAATTTTGAATTTCTATTTTCATCAGAGTTTAATTGGACTGATAGGTTGTCGTTGGTCGAAATAGGACGAATCTCATTGGTTCGGATTCCGCCTTGGGCAATTAAAGCGCCTTTGGTTGTGATTGTCCCGTCTCTAGTGATGACGACGCTGTCGTCAAATAGTTTAATAGTTGAAAGAGCAGAGAGTTTTAGATCCCAAGAAAGGGAAAGAATGGAATTATTTTCAATCAAAAGACTGCCGACAGCCAAGGAATTGGTAACGAAAAGATTATAGAGGTTGGATTGGCCGGTGACCGTGAGGGAATCAAACAGACCGTTACTTGTTGCTGGTTGCTCGTTACCGGTTGTCATTCCGGCCACCGAGCTGGAATCTATAGGATTGCTGTTGGCAACGGTAGTCACCGAATCGGGAATAACCTGGTAATAACTGGCATCGGGCAGCGGCTGGTTTTTGATGTCCGCAAGGAGCTTCTGGATTTCATTAATATCTGTTGCCTGGTTGGCTAGTTTGCTGGTTAGCTCGTTGATATTCTCCGCTTCAACTTCTTTGGCAATAAGTTTACCCGAAAGTGAAGCTTCGTTAGCGGCTAATGTGCCTGAAATGGTGGCGTTTTCTGCCGAAAGATTTTGAGCGGTTAACATTCCTGAGAAAGAAGCGTTGCCCGAAGCATCAATGACAACGGCAGTTTTTCCTTCAAGACCTTTAATAATTAGTTTGGCAAGAGGACCGTTACTTGTTGCTTGTTTCTTGTTGCTGGTTGTCACTTCGGTCCCATTGTTTGTTGTTCCGGGCTCCGACCCTGACTCTATACAATTACCTTCCGGATCCTGAATTTCATCAGGACGACACGGAGAGGAGGCAGGAAGACTTAGGTCTATAGTTACATCACTGCTTTGCGGTTTAATTGTATTGACAGCCACTTCATTCAACTTGGCTGTACCGGTGGCAATAAGGTTTTCGGTTTCTATAACCGGCGATATAATTTTTTCATTATTAAGGCTTAAGTATTTGGCGTCAAGAATAGCATTGATTCGTTTATCAATGTAATCAGTTATTTTTTTGCCAGCGATTGTTAAATTTTCGGTCGTTAAATTTATATTTTCGGCAACAATGTTTTTAGCTAGTAAAGTATTATTCACGATCGTATTTTCCACCTCAATTAGTCCTGCTGTAATTTTGCCAACAACAATTTGCGCAAAAGCACCAATGCGGTCGATTTTTTCGTTAAAGGTCTGTCCTTGAACAAGGACAGACCTTATCAGAGAATAAGATTGGTCTTTGATTTTTGATTTTTGATTTTCCAGATTAAGATTGCCATCATAAACAAATTCTTCGCTGTTGTGCGTTATTTCAAGGTTGCCGGCATCAGTCAAATAAACATCAGGATCATACCAGGAAACATTAACAAAAGTCAGAATTTTCCCGCATTTAAATTCCGGTTTGCCTGGACAAGGTTCTCCGCTTGAGCCGTCAAAAGCTTCAAGCGCTTTGCCAACAATTTGTCCGGCTTTGGTTGCTTTCATAGCCACGCCGGGAATATCGGAAGAGGTAAGGGGATCACCGGGCTGAATTGGGCCATTAATAGTAGATATCTTGATTGATGTTTTTCCAGTAGCTAAAGCGCTGAAGATATTATTCTTTATTGACGCAACACCAATCATTTTGTTGTCATATGAAGATTTTGAGCGGTCAAACATATCGCCCCCTACAATGGAGATAATTTCTCCTTCTTCGTATTTCTCGTTTGTGCCGACAGAGATTAGAAACGGATCTTCAGCAGAAGAGGAGGTTGAAGGATTAATATTACGATATTCTGGAGCAACAAAAGTTAAAACTTCACCTTTTTGATTAGAACTTTCAGGGATAAATTCTTCTAAAGCTCGACCAACAACTGTTCCTGTTTTGGTAGCTCTCATTCCATAACCTGGAGTGGAGGATGAAGTAATGTAATCTCCTCGATGGATTGGACCATTTTCGCCAGTAACTTTAACCGGAATTCTCCCGGCCAAGGCGACAATAGTGGGATTTCTAAAGTCAGCAGAGGACCCCATTTGAATAGCGGGCTTGATTGGCACGCCACCGATTAGATTTGGGTCGTAAGGCCGGTTAGTCTTGACCACTGAATTGTTTTGACCGGGGTCGATAGCGACTAAATGTCCAGGCTCAATATTAGGGTCACCTGATTCATACCATTCAGCTAAGTCTGAAGCATCATCGGTGCCTACAGCTAGACAATCCCAATAATAAGTCGTGACGATGTTGGCATAGAAACGAATGTCCGCTTTGGAGGTAGTTATACCTTGGGTATGTCCCGTCCAATCAGTAGACAAGTCTGTTCCTGCGCGTTGGGTACAAAACACCTTTGGTGCAGCCGTGAACGCATTTGCAAAAGTACAGGTGATGGTATTCCAACCAGTTGCCGCGACTGCTAGAGAGGCAGTGCAGGTGTCAATTCGATAATTTGAGCCCGCCCTGGTTCCTAAAGCGTAAGCGTTGGGACCGCTAGTAATCCCAAATTTAATCGCGCCATCTACCACTAGTTTTTCTGTTGGACTCGTTGTCCCAATGCCGACGTTGCCATTAGGCAATGCTATGCTTGTCACCGAAGTCCCACTCCGATTGATTGTGAGTGCAGTACTAGCTGCCGAATAAGCATCATTAACAGCGCGAAGGTTTAATACTCCACTGTTTGCATAGAAATCCCACAGCTTATTGTCACTCTCTTGATCAGATTCATTGAAAATAATGTAAGGTGAGGTAGAATTAAGTTTTATATTTCCTGCCACTTCCAGTTTTGCTCCTGGCGCCGTCGTCCCGATGCCGACGTTGCCAGATGAATCTACATACATTTTTATCGTTGGTTCGGCAAGCGCAGTTAAGGAGCTTAAGTCAGTTGATAAGGCGGCGGACCAGCCAGAAGTATAATTTGCTTGACTGCTGTATCCTGCTACCTCTACATCAATTTTGAACTGAGGATATTGCCAAACAGTGGTAGTTTCACCCAAAACAATTCTTGGAGTACCATCAGTGGTATTTTTCATTAATCTAATGCGTCTAAATGGTGCTGAACCTCTAATTTCTGCCGACGTATTTATCCAACTATCACCGCTTGTATACCAATATCCTCCAATTACAGCTTCCCAGGCTCCTTGGTTGCTAACATAATCGTATCCGGTAATCCGAATATGTAGCATAGTATTGCCACCATCAGGAACAGTTATAACCATTGCTCCTGTTTGATTAGAATTGTTGTTTTGATAATGAAGAACGTCTTGGTATGAATAATTACTTGTACCCGCTGTATTAGCAAGGGTGCTTGAGAGTCTTAAATTTCCCGCTATATCTAACTTGTACCCCGGACTCGTCGTCCCGATGCCGACGTTGCCCCCAAATGGCTGAAGAATTAGTTTAGCGTCTGAAACACTGGCAGCATAGTTGTAGTCTGAATGGCCTGTTTGAATATAACCCATTCTAGCATTGGTAGTTGAATCAACGAACAAACTTAAAGCGTTGTTTCCGGAATCTATCTTTATCTGCGATTTATAATTCCATGCATTGGTTGAACCATTGGTGCTATTAAAACCAGAATAATCTTGAGCAACCATAAGAGCGTGCACATAACCTGCTCCACTGGATGTTCCCAAAAAAAGATTACCCTTAACATCAAGTTTTGCCCCTGGTGCCGTTGTCCCTATCCCCACATTGCTGTCTATATAAAGATCTTCAGCGGGGTCGATGGTGATGTCGCCGGTTGAGTTGGATATGATCGAGTTGGCGCCGGCTATTTCCAATTTGGCAGTAGGCGAAGTTGTCCCAATTCCCACATTGCCAGCGTTGTCAATCACCATCTGATTAATTCCACCGGTTGCAAACGTTAACTTATCAGCCGACAAAGTATCAATATATGTATCAATATCATCCTGAAAAGCAAATCTTGTTCCTCTTATCTCGCCAACGACTTCAAGCTTTGATGAGGGAGAAGTAGTGCCGATGCCGACGTTGGCGCCGGCGTTCATAGCCATAATCGCTCCATATTGGACGTAAAGCGAATAGCCTGTGCCCGATGGCGCCGGCCCAATCTCCGAACCGGCCGGATCAAGACCGAATTTATTGCTGCCAGTGGCGTCCTTGTCAATAAAGAGTCCGGCTTTAGCCACGCCATTAATCCACAAGTTTCCTGTCTGTTCGGTTGTCAGAGTTGGTTGAAGCTGAACAAAAGCATCGTTAATGGGAGTTGAACCTTGATAAATTGTAGTGGCTTTAAGGGTGCCGTTAACTTCAAGGGTATAACCGGGATTTGTCGTCCCAATTCCCACATTGCCAGTAGCACTTTGCAGGATAACATTGCCCGTACTGTTAATAATTAAATTATTATTGTTGGTGGTATAACTAATTGTTCCCTCATCGCCAGTACTGGTGCCTAGGTGAAACGTTTCTCCACCAAGGTAAAGGTTGGCCCAACGTAGAGAATCAGAACCTAAATCATACTGGTCATTGGCTGTGGGATAGATGTTTCCAGCTACCTGAAGTTTAGCCTGGGGATTGGTGGTGCCAATGCCGACATTACCTTTTAGAATAGTTTTAGTAATACTGTCATTTCCCAGTGTAACTGAATTAGAACCATTACCAATCGCAGAAGCGCCAATCACTATCTCATTAGTATCACCATCGGCTAAAGCTCTAGTATCATAGCCAAGATAGAGAGAGTTGCTACTAGTTTGGTTGGGGTAAAAGCCGCCAGCAAGATACGCGCCCGCATAATAGCCTATGGCTGAGTTATAGTTGCCAGTGGTGTTGGAGTAAAGAGCCTGATATCCCATGGCTGAGTTATTGTCGCCAGTGGTGTTGGAGTAAAGAGCAAATGTTCCCATGGCTGAGTTGGAGTTGCCAGTGGTGTTGGAGTAGAGAGCAGATGTTCCCATGGCTGAGTTGTTCCAGCCATTGATGTTGGAGTAAAGAGCCTGATATCCCATGGCTGAGTTTTGGGAGCCATTGGTGTTGGAGTAAAGAGCCTGATATCCCATGGCTGAGTTTTGGGAGCCAGCGGTGTTGGAAGAAAGAGCAGATTCGCCTAAAGCAGTATTAGCCAGAAAGTCTCCGCCAAGAGAGAGGAAAGTAGCTCCGTTATAGCCAATGACAGTTAAGGCAGGAGACAGTGAATCTATTTCTCTTATGGAAACATCATCTATTGTCCAAGTGTCTCCATTATTATAATTCCAATCATCAAAATAGATAGTTTCCGTACCGGTAAAATCAGTTTGAAAGGCGATTTTGTGAGTGCCGTTAAAAAAAGAACCTTCGTTATAATAAAGCGAATTGGAATCGAACCCAAAATACATAGGAGCATTGGCGCTGCTGATAGTAAAGGTGAGCAGATAAGTTTTGCCGGCTGTGGTTTGAAAAGTAGTAGAAAGAGAAGGAGCGCCGCCGGTATAGGTAACAACGACATTATTGTCGCCATATGCGGCGTTGCTTCCCAATGTCCAACCAGAAGTTCCTCCAGTAAAAGAGCCATTGGTGATCAATTCGTCGCCGATGGTATTTACTTTTCCACGGATTTCTAATTTGCTTGTTGGCGTAGTAGTACCGATGCCGACATTACCGGCTTTAGTGATGGAGAAAATACTATCTGCAGTAGTGTCAACCGAAAAAGCTTTCGAAAAGTCAGTGGTAACGGTAACATCATTGGTATTAGTTTGGGTTGAAGCTCCGGAAATAGAAAGCACTTTATAGGTGCCGGAGCCATTGGAAATTACGACTAAACCATTAGTATCATCATTATATTGTAAATTAGTATTACCTGAGCCATATTTAAAGACGATATTGCCGTTGCTATAAAGCGTGACAGAAAAATTTAACACATCAGATGCAGATCCCCAAACTTCTCCTCGCCAGCGGATAGTTACTTGGTTGGGGATTGTTTCGTCGATATAAATATCTTCATTTGTTTGACCTGTGCCATCAGTTCTCCAGTCTCCCCATAAGGGAGCGATGATTTTGCGGTATAGGACGTCTTCTGAAGGATAGCCGGTAGAACTCCCACAACTTGGGCACATCCACAAAACGCCGTTAGTGGAGACTTGGATATTAGTGACATTTTCCCCAAAGAATGGGAAAGTAAAAGGTAGAGTGTAATTATATAAACCATCATCAGCTTGCCAACTTTGGCCTACTCCAACGGCAGCAAAAGTGCTAGAGCTACTTTGGGACTCATTGATTATTTGAGTGGAATTACTATAGATTTGTAAGTTGGCTTGAGGACTCGTCGTCCCTATTCCCACATTGCCATCGGCACCAACTAGCAAGGCCGTGTTTCCGCCAAGGGCAACATGTAATGGTCCTAAAGGACTCGTGGTGCCAATGCCGACATTACCATTAAAACCCAAAGTATCAGTGCTAAAGTCTCCCCAGATTAAAGGACTGGTGCTATTGGAATTCTCAATATATAGTTTGTTGGAGCCAGTTTCATAATAGCCGGCTTGGTAGCCAATAAAAACATTGCCGGAAGCAGAGTAAGCGGCTGGGCCATAACCGGCCTGGTAGCCGATAAAGACGTTATTGCTGCCTGTTTCCTGTTTTAAGCCTGCGTCATATCCTACAGCAGTATTATTATTACCAGTTTCGTTCCACATTAAGGCATAATTTCCCAAGGCGACGTTATTGTAACCGGTAGTGTTGTAATAAAGAGCATCAACTCCCACTGCAGTATTATCCATACCGGTAGAATTAGACCAAAGAGCTTCGGTCCCAACAGCCGTGTTATAACTGCTTCCGCTAAAAGGACCTCCTCCAGTATTTGAGTATAGCGCTTGCCATCCAATTGCAGTGTTATATAAACCGACAGTATTATTTTTGAGAGTTTCTGCTCCAACAGCTATGTTTGCAAAGCCATCAATATTTGTTTCTAGAGCATAAGGACCAATGGCAATATTATCACTTCCAGAAGCGTTGTAAAAAAGGGTGTCCTTGCCTAAACCAATATTTTCAGAACCAGTGACGTTATGCAGACCGGCCTGATGACCAATAAAGATATTGTCAAGGCCACTACCGCCGCTTCGCATTTCAATGCCATAGGTTTGGTCACTATTTAAAAGGCTGAATAGAGAATCAGTTGTTCCTACTTGCTTAACGACAACATTATCGATTTTTCCATTAAAAGTACTCGTTGGTGTAAATGAAAGGTTAACGTTAGTATTACTGACTTTGAAATAAAAACTAAAAGTGCCGTTACCTCCGGTATTAAATGAATTGTCGCTTGAACTGACAGCCGCTGTAACCCGACCAGCGGTTAGTCCGGAAACATCAAAGGTTACCTTATACACTTCGCTGGTACTGATTGTAAGGGTTTGATAAAGCGGGCTGGTGTTACCGACAGCATGGGAGGCAGTACCTGAGGACCAGACCCAGTCGCTTCCATTGGTAGTCCAGCCGGAGAGATTGGTGTCAAATGTACCGTTGGTAACCAAATTGCTGCCGATGAGGCTGGCAACCGAGTTGGCGCCGGTTATGGCCAATTTGGCAGTTGGCGAAGTTGTTCCAATGCCGACATTGCCATCGGCGCCAACTAGCAAGGCCGTGTTTCCACTAAGAGCAACATGTAATGGTCCTAAAGGACTTGTGGTGCCAATACCCACATAATCAGCAAAATATGCAGTACCGCCAACTCTTAAATTGCCCGCAACATCTAATTTATAACCAGCCGCGGGGGAGGTTGTCCCAATCCCCACATTTCCAGAACTATTCCAAATTCCAGATCCGGGAAGATAAAGTGAACCAGAAGACTGCCAGATAACTGAATTGCCTAAAGTGGTTGCTCCTGTCCAAACTGGCAGATAATTGGTAGTGCCTGATCCGCCAATACCAGTATTAGGCATATCTATCCAATCAACTCCAGCTCCCGTAGAGGAGAGAATTTGCCCTGAATTTCCTGGTTGAGAATCTTTATCAAGCAATATTCCCACTTTAGTACTAGAAAAGAATCCTGTCCCGCCCACATTAAGATTGCCATTCACATCTAGTTTTTGAGAAGGAGAAGTGGTGCCAATACCAACATTACCTGTTCCATAGAAGCCAAAATTATTGGAGTTCATATCAATTTTGGTAAGTTCGGTTAAAGTGCCACCTAATTTAAAGGTATTGTCAGAAAGAGTTAAACCATTGCCAGCATTGTAAGTAATGCCAATGCCTAAAGAATTGGGATCGGCCCAACTGGCGTTGCCGGCGGCGTCTGATTTTAAAATATAGTTATTACTGGCGCCGGTGGTTAGAGTAATTTTAGGCGCCGTAATGCCCACACCCACATTTAAATTTTGAGTAATTAAAGCACTGCCTACTAAATGGAGTTTTTGAGAGGGGTTAGTGGTGCCAATGCCGACATTACCTTCAATTATCAGTCCGCCATCGGGAGCGCTAGCAGACAGATAAGGAGAAGTGATATTGGTGGTGCCAATGCCCACCCCACCCGCAATTGTTAATTTACTGCCCGCGCTGCTAACGCCAATGCCCACATTGCCTGAACCTGGTTCAGACATCAGAGCCAAAACTGGCGATTCTATTTTAAAAGTGCCAGTGGTGGTTTTGAGAGAAGGGCCAGCGGCGGCAATAATAATTTCACCTTTATTATTAACCACTGGCACATTATTAATATTAGCTACGCCGCTTTCGCCAATACCGTATCCTTGCAAATATTGAGAATTAAAAGCATAGGCCACAGTGGCCACTCTTTGGCGCGCGGTCATTTCTGGATTGGTATTTACTGTCACTCCCAGCCAAAGATCGGGATTGTCCCGAAAAATAGACCGGTCCAAAGGGGTAGAATCGCCAATTAAAGTGTTAAAGATACCATCTTCATCGGGCTTAATCCATTTGGCTTCTTCATAGACTTGCGCCGAACCAGAAGCTACGGGATCAGTGTACAAAGAAAAGCGGAAATGAGTTTCAACGGTAATCGGATTGCCGGAAGAATCGGTTAAGCGGCCTTGAAAAGAAAGATAGGCCGGAGCTTGTGTGGGCAAGCCTAAAACCTGGCCTTGAGGGACTGGATGAAGAAATTTATAACCATAAGCGCCTAAACCTAAGGTTAAAATCAGACCTAAGGCGGCAATCAAGTAATCAAATTTTTTAGAGCGGCGATACTTTAAAGCGTAGGGCAGGGTATAGCGCAAGCGCGGAAGCGCGCGCCAAAAGCGACCGATAGCTTTAGCTAGGCGCACTAGCCAAAGTTTGGAAAAAAATGATGACTTTGGTTTTGGACCGAGACCTAAGGCGGCCAATCGATCGTGAAGATCAACGGGAGTTTTTCCTTGTTCACGGAAAGCCAAATAAGTCCGCACTGCTGAGAGTTTTCTTTCAATTGACGCTGGCGAAAATTTCTTTTTAAGCAATTCGTCATGATATTCGGTTAAAGTTTTTTGAGAAAGAAGAAACGCTTTAACATCAGATAGGTAATTTTTAACCGTAAGGTGACTGACTTGTTTTTGCCATAAAAAAGCTCGAAATGCTTCCAACTGGCGTTTAAGTTCATCCAGTTCAGCATTGGCGGAAATATTCTTTACTGTCTCAAAAGGTATCACCAGCTGATAATTCAACTTCAAAAAGTGGCCAAATTGACGCAGAGAAGAGAGGCGGCGATTAATAGTTTTTAAGGATGTTTGATTGACTTGTTGGCTTTGTTTATAAGCTTCCAAAACGGCCGGAGTGACAAGCGTTAAACTTTTGATGATTGTTGATTGGGAGGCAGAAATGTGATTTGCTTTTAGAAAACTTTCCAGCCAGCCGAGAAAGTGACGAACATCGGAGAGGTAAGAGCGAATGGAGCCTTTGGCGATTTTTTCCGTAATTAGATATTTTTTAAACTCAACAATTACCGCAGTTTCGGTATTTTGAAGTCTCTCAGCCTCAGGATTATATAGATTATACATGTCTGTATCTACTATATTTAAATTTCTGAAAGTAAGTCAAGAGCCATTTGCAAGCTAAAGAAACTTTTTCAAGCTGGAAAAAAGCCTTTTGAGGCTAAAAATAATTTCCGCAAAAACCCTTGAGGCCGTCAAAACAGCCCTATCAAAACATATCATAATATATCTTCAAATTTTCCTTAAGCCGAATTTATGAGGAATATTTGCGGAAACTGAGGCTAATGACGCTTTTTCTTAAAATTTTAATTTATTTGACAGGGAGAATTGAGTTTTAATGGTGTTTTTGTCGCTAAGATTTAACATGCCGGTTAAAATAAATAAAATAAAATAAAATAAAAAGATTATGTCTAAAAATATTTTTTAATGTTCGAAAACTTAAAATTTAAAGTTTAAAATTTGCTGAAAACTTGTTGGTTGCTTAGCAGTTAGAGTGATTGTTTGATAGGGTATTTTTGTTTTGCAATTGTGGCGGCAATAAGGCCCTTTTTAGGAATTATCAACATTTTTTAAATTAACTCTTGACAGAATATTTTTTTTCGCCTATTCTCTATAGTAGTGAAGAAATATTTTTTTACTTATCTTCTCTTGACTTTCTTCTTGCTAGGGGTAGCTTATGTGGTTTTAACGCTTTCTACGGGAAGAACAAACTTTTTTGGCAAAGCCGCGGGTTCGGGAGTTTTTGCGCCTGCTAATTCTTATCTTTTTGCTTCGCCGCTCTCAGCTCGCGTTGGTGATAAAATTCGGGTTACCGCTTTTGCTTTAGATGGACAGGGGAAAGGTGTACCCAATCAAAATGTTTCAGTTGGCTGTCTGGATGCGGCTGCCTGTCGAAATGCTGGTGTAGGGATTTCGGAAGTTCAACCATTAACAGATACTTTGGGCCAAGCTGTTTTTGATGTCTCAGTTAATACTCCGGGAAAATATGAGCTTCAAGCGGTGGTTAATGGCGCTCCAGTGCCCCAAACAGTGACGGTTACTTTTCAATAATTTTGGACGCAATGGGAGTGGTTTTAGGAAAATATTGACCATTTTCTTCGGTAATTTCATTTTTTAAGGCCATGAGAATTAATATTTGGCTTACTTTGGCTACTGGCTGGTTTAATTTTAAGGCCAATTCGTCTAAGGTTAGAGGTTCAGCGGCCAGCCAAGTTAGGATTTGTCCTTCTGGCGAATGAGGATTTGAACTCTTTTCTGAGAATAAAGAAACCGAGGATAAGGGGAGGATGTCACTGGCTTCTAAAACAGGTTTAGCCCAGCCACGGCGAATTAGTTCATTAGTTCCTTGCGAAACGGAAGAAGTAATCGGACCGGGGATGGCTAGAACGGGTTTGCCCAGCTCGCGCGCCAGTTTAGCTGTTACTAATGAGCCGCTTTTTTCGCCAGCTTCTACGACTAAAACCCCCAGTGTACTTAAAGCGGCCACCAGCCGATTGCGTTGAATAAAAGTCCAAAGCTGAGGTTGTTGGTCAGGCGGATATTCAGAAATAATCAGGCCGTTTTGGATGATTTCTTGATATAATTTCTCATTTTCCGGCGGATACAAAACATTTAAGCCGCCGCCTAAAACCGCTATGGTCCGGCCGCCGTTTTCCAAACATTTCTGATGGGCCAGAGTGTCCACGCCATACATAAAACCGGAAATAATGGTTACCCCTTCAGCTATCAGACTAGGCAAAAGTAAATCTAAAACGCGTTCGCTGTAGTTGGTGGCTCGTCGCGAGCCAACAATGGCCAGAGTTTTGCTAAAAAGAGTTTCCTGCCAAACCCCGCGGTAATAAAGCCGGTTGGGAGGACGGGAAAGCTGTTTCAGCCGCTGAGGATAGTTAGGGCTGTCAATTAAAACTTGAGAGACGGGATAGTTTATAATTTTTAATTTCAAGACTGAAATATTAAAGAATTAAAAATTAAAATTAAAGCTTATCCGGTAAGATTCTCATAATGCCTTATGCTTTTAATTGAATAATCCTCATTTAGAACAAGACACACCGCATCTATTCGGTATCTTAAAAAATTAGTCGCCAGGGCGGGATTTTGCTGAAGAAAAACTTCCGCTGTTTGCTTAACTTGACTGATTTTGGTTAAGGTAATCATTTCCTCAGGAGTGCCTAGTTCTGAGCCAACCTTCAATTTTACTTCCACAAAAACCAGCCGGCCGTCTTTAGCGGCAATGAGATCAATTTCGCCAAAGCGTGTTCGAAAGTTCGTTTCCAGAATTCGGTAGCCCTTTTGGCGCAAAAAATCTGCCGCCATTTGTTCACCGAGTTTGCCTTTGAGGTAATTGCCTTGTTTCATTAGATTTCATTAAAATAAGAATTATTATTCGTCTATCCGCATGCGAAATTGCAGTGCTTCTGCGACATGCTCAGGTTGAATTTCTTCGCTGTTGGCTAAATCGGCAATTGTCCGGCTGACTTTTATCGTTCTAAAATATGATCGGGCTGAGAGATGAAAATTGGCCACCGCTTGTTTTAAAATCAGCAAAGCTTCTGGCTTTAAAACGCAGAATTTTTTGATTTCTTTATTTTTCATTTTGGCATTAACTTGAAGGCCCAGTCCGGCAAAGCGCTGATTTTGAATTTTGCGGGCGGCTAAAACGCGTTTCCTGATTTCGTGGGAGCTTTCTGGCTGGTTTTGACTGCCAGTTCGGTAAAGAGAAATTAATTTTTCGGTTTCGACGGCGGGAATAGTCAAGTGCAAGTCAATTCGATCCAAAAGCGGGCCGGAAAGCCGACTTTGGTAGCGGGTAATTTGCCGCGGAGAACAGCGGCAGGCTCTTTTGGGGTCGCCTAAAAAGCCGCATGGGCAGGGGTTAGCGGCGGCAACGAGCATCAGAGAAGCCGGAAAACGGGCGGAATGAGCGGCGCGAGAAATATGAATTTCACCATCTTCCAGCGGCTGTCTTAAAGCTTCTAGGATATGTCGAGGGAATTCAGGCAGTTCGTCCAAAAACAAAACCCCATGGTGGGCTAAAGAGATCTCACCCGGATGAGGCTCAGCGCCGCCGCCAATTAGACCGATACAAGAAGTGGTGTGATGAGCGGAGCGAAATGGCCGGGTTTTGATTAAAGAGCCGCCGGGAGGAATATTGCCCGAAAGAGAATAAATTTTAGTTACTTCCAAACTCTCCTCTTCATTTAAGGGCGGTAAAATGCCTGGCAAAGCTCGGGCCAGCATGGTTTTGCCACTGCCAGGCGGGCCAATCATTAAAAGATTGTGACCGCCGGCGGCGGCAATTTCCAGCGCTCTTTTAGCTTGAGCCTGGCCTAAGATTTCGGCAAAGTCAAAATCAACCGGCGCATCTGCCAGAATTTCTGAAGTTTCTTGCGCGGCTAATTTTTGTATCATTGCTATACCGTTTAAATGATTAATTAACTGTTTGAGACAGTCCACAGGATAAACATTAATTTCAGAGATAACCGAAGCTTCGTTGGCGGCTGGAGCGGGGACAAAAATATTTTTAACGCCCTCTTCTTTTGCCGCCAAACCCAAAAGAAAAACCCCTTTTGTGTGTCTGAGTGCGCCATCTAGCGACAACTCGCCATAGAAAAAAGATTTTTCCGCTGGCAGTTGAACTGCCTCCATGGCCTGCAAGATACCCAAAGCAATCGGCAAATCATAGCAAGAGCCTTCTTTAGGTAAATCTGCGGGAGCCAGATTAACCACGATTTTGGCTTGAGGGAATTGAAAGCCGGAATTGGTCAAAGCAGTTTTGACTCTTTCTTTGGCTTCTTCAATGGCCTTGTTGGGCAAACCGATAATGTTAAAGCCGGGAAAGCCATTAACAGCCACATTAACTTCTACTTCAATAGGAATAGTTTTTAAGCCAACATGAGCTGCGGAAAGAATTTTAGTCAGCATGAATAAATAGTAACATAAAATACTTTTGGGAGTAAACTGGTTGGAAAATTCAAGAGCGGTGGGTGCTTAGAGTGAGAATTAAAAGCCAGATTAAAGCGATGATTTCTAAAATAATAATTTGGATGGGATTGGTGCGGGCGGTCGCCAGAAAGGCCAGAAGATTTTGCCAAAGATTAGTTAAAAAGAGTTTAATCATTCCTAGCCAGCCTAGGGTTTGGAAATAGAGAGTATTGCTTTTCGGTGAGGGAGAGCGGGTGTTGGGAGAAAGCTCAATATTAGCGGCGGCAAAAAGACCATTGCGGGCAGGAGCGGTTGCTGGCAAAGAAAATTCAAAATAGCCGTTTTGATTGGCTTTAACGCGATACTGAGGCAAACTAAAGGCTAGCACTTTGGCCCAAAAAGACCAATTAGGCTCCGTAAAAAAGTAAACATCTACTTCCGCACTTGGAGTGGTCATGCCAAAGGCTTTAGTGGTTTGACCGGCAGGGATTTTTTCGCCTTCAATAGAAATTGTAGGCGGTAGGAGAATATTGCGAATGTCTAGCGGGCGGTTAAAATCCGGTGGCGGCAAGCAAACTGGAAAGGTAGGCAATTGATTCACATCTTGAGCCACTAAGCACATTTCGCTTAATTCATCAACTACTGGTATCAAATAGAAGGCAAAAAAACCCTTTGAATCGGCGGTTGTTTTCCTAATCAAGTTCTTTCCAGTAAGATTGACTTCTGCATAAGGGGAAGTCCAGCCGGTAAGAGAATTAATATAATACTGACCCACACGGGCGGAAACATAAATGGCGGGTGGTGCCTGCGTTTGCAGAGGAAGAACTGATTTATGGCGGTCATAAAGATGATAAAGATTATAAAAAAACATCAGGGGGAGAATCAGAAGCGCAATTTTCTTGAAGGTCACCATGAATCTATTGTATCAAAATTACCAAAGATATCTTAAATCTTAAATCTCTTTTTGGGAAGTTTTAGCTGGTGGCTCTTCGGTGACCTCCACCAACTCGCGGCGTTTGCGAAAGTAAAAGTAGCTAGTAATAGCAATTGCCACTGCCAGCAAGATAATCGCTATCAGCCTATAAGGAATAACCCAAAAGAGAGTAGTGGCCATTAAGGTTCGATGGTTGGTGCCATAGTAACCGCTTAAAGTGGCTCTGAAAGGACCTAACAGCCATTTGGTTTCCCAACTATTTCGGTAAATTCTTGAAGTTCCTGGAAAAATATTAAGATTATCCAAAGCAAAAGAGTAGACTTTGCGACCAAAGAGATCTTTCACTTCTACCGTGGCTTTGGGGTTAATATGAATATCACTCGAGTTTTGGATTTCAGTGATAAAAGGAATCGGTCCGTATTCAGAAAGACGGGGTGCTTTAAAGTCAACCACGCGGGCATTTTCGACCACTTTACCCTCGACCGTCAGATAAACTAAAGAACCAACTACTGTGTTAATTGCGGCTCCTGAGTTTTCGGGAAGAGTGGCATCAGTAGGCTTAAAGGCAACCGCTAAATATCGGCCGCCCGGGCGAGCATTGCCGGGGACTTGCAGATAAAGGGTAACGCTGAAGGAATCCTCTGGCTTGAGAATGAATTTATCCGGCAAAACAGTTGCCCAAGTTGAAGCGGCATATTTATTGTTGGGTAAAACGCCTTCCGACAAGAGCTCCGGCGAGCCGCTTTTGTCTGTGACAATAAAGTCCTGAACATTAACAGAAAATTCTACTGTGGAAGAAGAATGATTAGTAATCTTAATAGTTTTCTCTGCTTTTGCGCCTGGTTTGAGATCAAACTGGATTGTCGGCGGCGAAACAGTAATGCCTCGGGTTTGCGCGTAAACCGGAGCTTTAGTTTTGCTTAATCCCGCTAAAAGAAGAACAATTAAGCTTAATTTTAAATATCTTTTTTTGTCTTTCATAGATTTTCTTAAAATGTGGCGGTAGCCACATAAGTAATGACAGTATGGTAATTTCCCGCTGGCACAATATTAGAAATTGTTCCCGCATAAACTACCGTAACTAAACCGTCATTTGAACCATCAGCACTGCCGCTGCCGATTGGACCAGTTGTATCCCGCGCCAGAGTGTAATAATATGTTGGTGACGGATTAGCGTATTTAGCGCCTGTTCCGCCGCCCGTGGCGCCGCTACCCCAAAAGTCTCCCGGAGTGGAAACATAGTAAACATCTTGACCGCAGGGGTGAAGCCCGAAGGCCGTATTCCCAGCCGTTAATGCGGCGGGGGTCGGGGTATTATTGTTAGTAGGATTGCCCTGAGCGTCAGAGAGCCAGTAACCAACTGCCGGGTCAATCAAATGCCCGCTTGAGGTAGCAGTTAAAGTATAACCGTTGTTAGCATTGGTAGTAATAGTTAAAAGCTGAGCGGCAAGATTAATTCTGCCGGCGCCAAGAACTCCAAGATTGACGGTTGTGGAAGAAGAATCAAAACCAGAATTCGTAGTGCCGGTGTCGGTGCAACCGGCATTGCTGGTGCCAATGGAAACATTATTGTTAATTCCCTGGATTGTGAAGTTAATGTAAGGATCAACGGTTGCGTAAACTTCTACCGCCTCGATAGTCGCAATTCTTACCTTAGCAAAATCTTTAACCGCACCGGCGCTGTCGTAGGTTTTAAGAGTAATAGTCCAAGAATCTTCTGAGCCCACCGTGTTAGTTTTGGCCGGATTAACCAAGACTGGACTGGTATTGTTTAGACCGATATTAATGGTAACCGCTGTTGCCGCGGGTAGAGCAGAGCTGAGAGTGCATAGAATGGTGCCGGTAGTGGATGTGATTGTCCAACTGCCACAGGTTGCTCCGCTGGCTGAAAGCTGAGCCGAGGTAAGACCATTAAAAGAAAAGCCATTATAGGAAGGAAAGTTAGGATTGGCTGTATTGCCGGGAGGCAGGACAATTTCAATTTTTCCGCCGCTGTCCACAGCTTGCACCGTTTTGAATTGAATGGTGTGCTGAGCGGTTGAGGCCATCATTACTGTGGCGCCAATATTGTGGTTTTGGGTGGTGGGGCTAATAGTATAAAGCGCGGCGGTGGTTCCAGCAATGGCCGACATGGAGGCAATTTGAATTGTTTCTTGAGTTCCCGGCCCGCCCAAAAGAACGGCTGAATCAGAAGCGATATAACGCGCGTTGGAAAATGGAGCGGTATTCATGTTGGCCAAGGTGAGTTTAACGGCGCCCGCGCTTGCGCCGACGCCTATCGTAGAAATCGCTGAAGGTCGAGAATTAGAAATGGTATCTGAAGCATTGGTTAAAGTATCTGCTAAAGCCGCCTTAAAGCTCAAAAGAAAAAAAAACAAAGAAAAAAGAAGAAAAAAAGTAATTTTTTTCGTCATACCTTCTTTAATTAGATAATATATCAAAATGCTTGTCAAGAGCGAAAACAGGAAGAAGTGAACTTCTTTTTGAGAAAGAAAGCAATTTTTTGAACAATTATTAAGCCCCAAATTAAAACTAAAAGACAGCCGAAAACTTTATATGGCAAATACCAGAAAGAGATTTCTTGTGAGATTAAAGGTCCGTTTTCGTTGAGAGTAAATTTTAATTGAGCCTTAAAAGGGCCTAATGGAATGGCTGGACGGAAAGGTTCAATATTCAGCTGACGCGAACTGTAAGCTAAAACATTTTGTTCTAGTAGTTTAATGGTTTTTTTCTGGCCAAAAAGGCCGGTGAGGGTAATTTCGCCAAAGGGTTTCCAAAAAGCGCGGCCGGTATTTTCCAAGATAATCGTGGGTTCGAGAGGAGAAAAAGAATCGATAATGGACGGCAGACTAAATTGAGTGATTTTACCGCCTAGCGGCGGCTTGCCGGTTTGAGAAACAGTTAGCAGAATGTTACTGCCAATTTGAATAACAGAACTGCTAGCGCCAGAACTTTGAGAAAGAGCGGGAGTACTGAGACTAGAAAAAAGCAGAGTGTGATAATAATCGCCTTCCGGATTATTTAACGGAACACTGATTTTCAAAACCAGTTGCCGGCCTTGGCCGGCTTTCACTAAAAAAGGTTCGTTCGGTTTTTCCCGGGACTCAAAAGAAAAAAAATTAGCAACGGGCGAGGGATTAGTTTCAAGCATAATTTGACCAGTGGCTCCGTTGGGTTTAAAGGCAAAGATTTGCGGCATAATAAGTAAATCCTGTTCAGAATTATTAGTTAACTGGAAAACTTGAGTAATTGAACGGCCAGGTTGCATCATCACTTCCAGGAGAGGCGGCCAGAGAGACAAAGACAAAGTTTGCCCATAAGCGGGAGGAGGAAGAAGAAAACAACTGATTGTCAAAAAAATCAGTCCTGCCGCAGTTTTTAATTGAAAATTTGAAATTTTAGTTAATTTAATATTTAAAAATTTGAACATGTAGATTCTTTTAAAACTAAAAATTTGAAATTAATATGTGGGCGTAGCGATATAGGTAATAACATTCTGATAACGGCCGGCTGGCTGATTGGCAGAAACATTTACTTTATAAGTCACTACGGCTGTTCGGTGGCGGCCAACATTAAGAGAAGACATAACAATTTGAGGCGTTTCATTTTGCGAAGTATCTGAAAACTGTTTGTAAAAATTGCTGACTGGAGGAGCGGAAGGAAAAGGAGAAGGAACATCATTGCCATAAAGAGTATAACCAAAACCATAGGTAGTATTTTGCGCCCAAACTCCAGCTAGACTTTCAGTAATTGAACCATCATCACCTGTAGTATCTAGAATTTTGGCGCCGGTTGAATAAACCATCAGTGGATGATTTTCCTGCGCCGTTACCTGATAGCCGCCAGCGCTGCCATTGGAGACAGTTAAAATTGTTTGAGCCGTGCTTGGCACACCCGGAGTAAGACTGCCAAAGTCAATTAATTGATTGGAGATTGTAAAAGAAAAGGGAATAATTGTTTTTAAATACCAAAATCCTGCCAGTACTTTATAGCCAGTGGAGGTATATTCTCCCGGCATGTTTTGCCCTCCCGTAAAACCTAAATGATTTGCACCATCGGTAACATTGCCCGCGGCAAAATTAAGATTAGGCATCTGAAGAATATAATCTGGAGAAGACATATTAGCCTTTGCCGAAGAGACGGCTAAAAAGCTTATAATCGTAATAATCATGATAACAGTTATTGCCTTCATTTCTCTTCCAACAATTCTTTAGCTGTTTTATAAATAGCTTGCAAATGATCGCGGCCGGTTTTACCCAGCGGCAGACGATTATCAGCTAAAATTTCACTGGTTAAATGAATAATTTTAAGTAAACCGTCGCGGTGACTAGTGGCTTCTTTTTCTAAAGCCTTAATTTCTCTTTGACTTTTTAGCAGGTTTAATCTTTGTTTGCTAAAATAAAGTGCCAAGGTGGAAAAAAGCAGAAGAGAAAGAATTTGTAAGGCGTCAGCTAAAGAATGTAAATCTTTAATCCAGAAAAATACCAAAGCTAAAGTGTAGATTACCGTTGGAGTAGTGGCAAAAATTGTCATTGCGGCCACCGCAAAAAGCAGGAAATAAATTAGAAAAAAGAAAGGACTGTTTAGGCCACCAGTTGCGGCTAGAATCAAAAGCAAGGCGGCCGAAAGAACTGTGACCTCAATCATCAGCGAGGGTTTTTGGCCGCTCATAAGACGGAAAAGCAAATAAAAGATCAAAATGGCTATTGCCAACCGGAAATGATATGGAGTCAGGCTAGGTTGATTTGTCCAGAGCCAAACCAAGAAAAGAGGCAAAATTAATTTCAGAGAAGTTTTAAGGTTAGGCATTAAAAATATCATACACTATTTTAGTAACTTCGTGTATCATGGAATTGTGAAAGAATTATTACTAAAATATGCTCGGCCGCTGGGCCTTTTTTTAGCGGGTTTGGCTTTAATTGGGCTTGGCGTTTTGGTCTATCGGGCCTCGTTTTTAGAAACAGCGCCAAAGATTGAGATTCTTTCCGATGATCAGGAAAAAGCAAAAGACAAACAAGAGATAAGCAATATAGTAGTAGAGATTGCTGGAGAAGTTATGAAGCCCGGGGTTTATGAACTGGTGGTTGGCAGTCGTGTTAATGATCTGCTAACAGCCGCGGGAGGATTAACTGAAGAAGCGGATCGGGATTGGGTGAGTCGAAATCTTAATCTGGCTCAGAGATTAGTTGATGGGGTGAAGATTTTTATTCCCGCCAAAACAAATTTATCCGGTTTGGCGGGTGTGACTGCTTGGCCGAATTTGCCCGAAAAAATTAACCTTAATACTGCCTCAATTTCTGAATTGGAAACGCTTTGGGGCATCGGCGAGGCGACGGCGCAAAAAATTATTGCCGGTCGGCCTTACCAACGCCCGGAAGAATTGCTGGAGAAAAAGATTCTCAAAAGCAATGTTTGGGAAGCGATTAAAGACCAAATTACTGTTTTTTAATTTTAGAATTTTAGATTTGTTTAGAAATTTGAAAATAAGTTGGCGGACAGTTTTAGCGGCCTTAATTTTTTTAGGGTGTTTTTACTGTCGATATCAGCGGCGCCAATTAGATCTAAAGGATGGTCAACTTATTAGAATAACAGGGGCATTAACAGAGGAGCCGCAAACAGTTAAAGGCCGGCAAAATTTTAAACTGGGAATGATCGCGGTGATCACTGACCGATATCCAGAGTTTCATTATGGCGACCGCTTGGCGATTACCGGCCGAGTTAAAAAACAAGGGAGTGATTATCGGCTAAGTCATCCAGAAATTTTACTTTTGCAAAAAGGGCAAGCTGGTTTTTTAGTGGGGTTGAGGAATAAATTACGGGAGGTTTACCGTCAAAGTCTCCCCGCACCTTTGGATGGTATTGTGGCTGGCGTGGTGGTGGGTGATAAAAATCTTCTGCCAGCTGATTTTTGGCTTAAACTCCAACAAACCGGCACTTTGCATCTTATGGTCGCTTCAGGTGCCAATATTGCCTTTATCAGCGGAGGATTGTTGTCTTTACTTTGTTTCTTTTTTCGCCGCCGGCTGGCGCTAATATTTTTAATCATTTTAATTTGGTTTTATAGTCTTTTGGCCGGTTTTGAGCCGCCGATTGTTCGGGCGGCTGTAATGGCCAGCTTCACTTATTTGGCCCAATTTTTTGGCCGCGAAGCGCAAGCTGGCCGTGTACTTTGGCTAACAGGGGCCGTGATGATTATGATCAGTCCTGCTTTGCTAACAGATGTTGGTTTTCAACTTTCTTTTTTAGCGACTGCGGGTTTGATTTATCTTCAACCGCTTTTGGACCGAATTGGCTTTAATTGGGTGCCTGGGAAAGAAAATTTAACGGCCACTTTGGCCGCTCAAGCCGCGACTTTGCCGATTTTATTAACTAATTTTGGTCAGTTTAATTTGGCCTCTCCCATTATCAATTTTCTGGTTCTTTGGCCTATTCCTTATTTACTGCCGCTGGGTATGATTTTAGGCTTGGCAGGAATTGGCTGGTTAAAACTGGCTCAATGGGCTTCAGTTTTACTTTTACCAATACTACTATATATTGCTAAAATCATCACTTTATCAGCCTCGTTGACTTTCTTTCAACTTCAACTGCCCAAACCAGGCTGGTGGCTGGGAGCTCTTTATTATTTAATTTTAATTGTGGGCTTAAAATCTTTTAAATTTAAATGAGCCGAAAATATTTTTTAATTGGCTTGTTTTTGCTGGTTAGCATTCTTTGGCTGATGGTTTGGCAAATGCCTGATCGCCGCACGCATTTGATCTTTTGTGATGTCGGTCAAGGAGATGCCATTCTTCTTACTCAAGGAAAGACTCAAGTCTTGATTGATGGCGGACCGGATGAAAAAGTGCTAGACTGTTTGGCCAAAAATCTGCCTTTTTGGGATAGAACACTGGAGGTAGTGGCTCTAACTCATCCGGAAGCGGATCATTTGACTGGTTTAATTTCTGTTCTCGAGAAGTATCGAGTGAAATATTTTTTAACTGGTCCGGGAGAGAATGACTCGGATGTTTCGACGGCGTTAGCTTTTAAACTGCAAACTCAAAATTTAAAACCCATTCGTTTGACAGCCGGAAGTTTTATCAAAGTTGGTGGGGAAGTGCTAAAAGTTTTATGGCCGCCTAAGGGCCGTTTTGGTCAACTTAATGAACTTTCTTTGGTTTTGCTTTGGCAGAGTGAATCAGGGAGTGCTTTACTGATGGGTGATGCTGACAGTAAAATTCAGGATGATCTTCTTCTTTTGGAGGAGATACCTAGAGTAGACTTGTTAAAATTTCCTCATCATGGCTCAAAAACCGGCTTGCGAGAAGATTTTCTGGCGGCCGTTAAACCTAAAGAGGCCGTGATTTCCGTGGGTAAAAATTCTTTTGGCCAGCCAGCAATTGAGGCGCTTGATTTGCTAAAAAAATACAAAGTGAAGATCCATAGAACCGATCAAGAAGGAGAGATAGAATATACTTTTCCTCCTAGCGGCAATCTTGGTTCGCGATCTAGTTTTTCCGGATCAGCAAATTCGCTGCGCTGAAGTTTGTTGCTGGCGGCTACGCCAATCATAGCCGCATTATCACCGGTTAGTTTTGGGCTAGTTGGAAAATAAACCGGAATTTTCATTTCTCGAGCTAGCCGCCGTAAAAGTGTTCGCAAGTATCGATTGGCGCTAACGCCGCCGCCGCAAAGAAGAGTTTGTGGATGATATATTTCGATAGCATCTGATGTTTTGCGAATGAGTTGTTCAAAGGCCGCTTCTTGAAAAGAGGCCGCCAGTTCCTTGAGATTGTCTCCTAATTCTTCTTCTGTCATCTGGGCTACTAAATAAAAGAATTGAGTTTTGAGTCCAGAATAAGAAAAGTTTAAGTTCCCGCGTTCTTTTAGAGGCGGAGTGAAGGGAAACTTGGGGTTATTTTGACTTTCTTTGGCAGTTGGCAGGTTGTTAGTTTGGTTTGCTAAAGCTTCAATAATCGGCCCGCCTGGATAGCCGAGATGTAAAATGCGAGCGGCTTTATCTAAGGCTTCACCAACGGCATCATCCAGTGTTTGGCCGACAACCTGATATTGCCCATATTCAGTCATGAGAACCAATTCTGTATGGCCGCCAGAAACCAATAAGGCCAAAGCTGGAAAGACAATTTCGCGCTCCGGTGAGCCGTTTTTATTCTGAGCTAAGGTGGAAAAAATATGTCCCTCTAGATGATTCACCGCAATTAGTGGTCGATTAAGCTCGACTGCTAGCTGTTTAGCTTTGGCAATGCCAACTTCTAGAGCAATAGCCAGTCCTGGGCCTTGAGTCACTGCAATTGCCGCCAGCGGCAGTTCATGGTTTGTAGATGGCAAACCAGCTCTTTTCAGAGCTTCTTTAAGAACATAATCTATCCGTTCAAGATGTGCCCGCTTAGCCAAGGCCGGGTAGACGCCGCCATACTTCTGGTGAAGGGCAATTTGCGAAGAAATTACATTGGAAAACACTCGACGGCCGCTGGTTACAGCCGCTGAGGTTTCATCACAAGAAGTATCAATGGCTAAAATTAGATTTTCCATGAGCTTGATTTTAACACATGATAGGAGATATAAATAAGATATATGGTCGGGATGTCTATTGGACAAGATGAGTTGAAAAGTGAACTAGTGCCTTTATATTAGTCCGAAGGAGGTATTTTTGTCTATGGAAAATGATGTTTTTTGTCAAATTGTTCACGGCGAGATTCCTGCTCATAAAGTTTGGGAAGATGAAAATTTTCTGGCTTTTTTAGATATTAATCCTAAAAGCTATGGTCATACTTTAGTGATTCCCAAAAAGCATTTCCGTTGGGTTTGGGATTTGCCGGCCGATCGGCAAACATCGCCTAATTTTGGTCAATATTTTGAAGCTGTTCAAAAAGTAGAGAAAATGCTGGAGAAGAGTTTAAAGCCTCAGTTTGTCGAAATGTTAGTTTATGGTTTGGATGTTCCTCATGCTCATGTTCAACTAATTCCTCATCATGCCGTTCTGCCACCATCAGAAACTTTGGCGGAAACAGCCGCCAAAATCAGAGGTTAAAAAATAGCTTCAGATTGCCACTTGATTTCTTTGTTAATACATATCTATTATGTATTTAGAATGTTTGGCCGAGGGGAAAAAATGATCTTTGGTGAACCGGAAAACAATTTCCGGGCGGCAGTGGAAAGTCGAGTAGATGCCTATGTGGGGAGAGAAAAAATAAAACCGAGAATGTGGGTGGCGGCTAGTCCCGAAGATCGGCTAAAGCAAGATAAACAAAAATACCAGCAAGAAGAAGAGCGGCGGGAACGAGCTCGTTTTCGTGAATTAATTGTTGCCCGACGCGGTTTGGTTCTGGAAGCGGGTGAGAAATTAGCTCATCAACATTTTCGCGCCCTGAATTCTTTGGCGATTGAGACCCTTTTTAATCAGTTGGTCAAAGAAAAAGAACTAATTTATTTTGCTAAAGATAAAGAGAAAGAAATTCTCGCTCGACCTTTAACCCTGAACTTGATTTATCGACCAGAAGGTTTTAATTTTGAACCGGTCATGATTTTTCAACCTCATCCGGTTAGTCGAGAACCAATTCAAGTTTGGGGAAAAGGGATCTTAGACGCTGGATTTAATTCTTTGGCGGGTGAGAGTTTGCCTTCAAAGATGGAGCTGAAACAGTTTTTTGAAGAAATTAGTCAATATAAAACAACTCGATTTCTAGCTAGGTCTTATTGTGTTTTGCGCTCAGATTATAATCCTCGCTCCGCTAAATATAATTATTTAGCGGTGATTTTTTCGCCTGCAGAAGAATTTATTGATGTTGTTGGCGGCCGAGGTTGTATTAAAGACCATTTCCAGATGGTTGTTGGCTGTCATGATTTTCGATCTTCTTTAAGGTTAAATTCAGCCGAATTAACACGACTGCTGGGGGGTGATCGCTATTCAACTTGGGATGATTTAAAAATTAGGCTGGCAGATGAGGTGGCAAAAGGAGCCGAGTTGGTCTTTGCCCAAAAGAAAAAGTTTCTTTTACTTTACGAAAAGCCGTTGGCAGTGCCAAAGGAAAAAAAGATCGAAGAATGGCCCGCGGAAATTCTTGCTTTAGCGGAATGATAAGTTTTTCAAAACTTCCCTGATTTATTTAATTTTTCTCTGCGGAAAATCCCCATTCAATTAGCCTTGAATTTGTGCCTAAGTGTTTAATTCTTAAATAAATAATTTCCGCAACATCTTTTACTGCGGAAATCATCTCGGAAGACATTCTTTCCGGCCATTCGATTGCGTAAATATTTCCGCAAGAAATTTGATCAAAAAGATGCAGATTGGCCAATTCTTCTGCCGATTCAATTCGGTAAAAATCACAATGGATAAATTTCGATACATTTTGATGGTGATTTTCTATATCACAATGGTTCAGTTTTTGAAGACTATCGGCCGAATAAGGCAAAGGATATTCTTGACAAATATTAAAGGTTGGCGAGGCTACCACTTGCGTAATGCCTAAGGCTTTAGCAAGACCTTTAGCAAAAATGGTTTTACCCGCGCCTAAATCGCCTTCTAGCAAAAAAATAATTGGTTTGCTAGGAGTTTTTGGAATAAATTTTGCCGCTAAAAATCGAGCTAATGCTTGAGTTTGTTCTTCTGAGTTACTGACCAGCGAATTAGGTGTTAGCGGCAAAAAATCGCCAACGCGAAGCATTTTAAGTTGTCCTGTAGTCGTATCAATGACTGTCGAAGGCAAATTTTTGGGCAAAATTCCACTATCGACGATTAAATCTAACATTTTTTCTTTCTTTTGAGAAAGAGTTTTCCGCAAAGCGGAAATGGAGCGAACAGCCGGACGGCCGCTTATATTGGCAGAGGTAGCAGTTAGCGGCCGGCCAAATTGTCTAACTAATTCTAAGATTAAGGGGTAGTTGGGTAAACGAATGCCTAGAGTGCCGTTTTCAGCTTCAAGACGAGGATCGGTTAAATGCCGACTTTGGGCAATTACGGTAAAAGGACCAGGCAGTAAGTTTTCAATCACATTGGCGGCATTGGGATTAATTTGGAGATAATCTTGAGCCATAGCTTTGTCTGCCACAAAAACAGAAATAGCCTGACCGGGCCGTCTTTCTTTAAAGGCCAGCAGTTTGGAAACGGCTTCTGGATTTTGGGCATCAGCAAGCAAGCCATAAACTGTATCAGAAGGGAAAACAACCAAACCTCCTGCCCTCAGCGCGGCTAAGGCGCGGTTAATCACTTCCTGATGATTCCGCGGGGTTAATTTAATAATTTCCATGACTGGTTTATTATTTTATCATCTTTTTTCCCAGTTCGTGTGTTATACTTAACCTAAGGTTGAGAGGTAAAGATAATGTTTGCTGAAGAAATCCAAAAAAGTTTGGTCTCCGCTTTGGCTGATTTTAAACTGCCTTCAGAGGTGAAGGTTGAGTTAGAACATCCGGCTAATTTAACCCATGGCGATTATTCAACCAATATTGCCTTAATATCGGCTAAATTTTTAAAACAAAATCCTCGGCAGTTGGCGGAAGAAATTGCTAGAAAGTGGGAAAAAAGCGGTTTACCTTCAAGCGTAAGCAAAATCGAGGCTGTCGGAGCAGGTTTTATCAATATTTGGCTAAATTTTGAGGTTCTTAGCAAAGAAATAGAACGAGTGCTAAGAGAAAAAGAAGCTTATGGAAAAACTGAAACCCGACGAGGAGAAACTTTTCTACTAGAACATACTAGCCCAAATACTAACAAATCGCTTCATGTGGGTCATGTCCGTAATAATGTTACCGGCATGGCGTTAGCGCGCCTGCTGGAAGCAACCGGCGCCAAAGTGATTTTAGATTGTCTGTTTAACGATCGAGGAATTCATATTTGCAAGGCCATGTGGGGTTACCTTTATAGTCCAAAGTTCAAAAATCAAAATTTAAAATTGCCTGAGGGAGGGTGGAGAGAGTTGCTTGAGTATTGGTTTAACAATCAGGAAAAGTGGTCTAATCCCAAGGGTGAGAATAAAAAGCCGGATCGGTTTGTTGAAGAGTATTACGGTTTAGCAGTTCAGGCTGAAAATGAAGAAAAGAATCGCAAGGAAATGGAGGAGATGCTTGTTGCTTGGGAGGCGAAAGATCCATTGACGCGGGCACTTTGGAAAACTCTTAACGACTGGGTTTATGCTGGTTTTGCTTTGACTTTTGCCCGTTTGGACAGCCGCACAGATTATTCTTGGTTTGAGAGCCAGTTTTATGAACAAGCCAAACAGTTAGTAGCTGAAGGGCTTAAGAAAGGTATTTTCAAAAAATTACCTGATGGGGCAGTTCTTACTGATTTGGAAAGTTATAATTTGCCAGACACCATTGTTCAACGCGCCGATGGCACTTCCATGTACTTTACTCAAGATATTTATTTGACTAAATTAAAAACGGAAAAGTTTCGAGCGGATAAATATCTTTGGCTGGTGGGGCCGGAACAGCAGTTGCACTTACAGCAGGTTTTTGCTGTTGCGGAGCAACTGGGGATTGGCCAGCGGGAAAAGTTTCAACATCTTTGGTACGGTTATGTTTTTTTAAAAGGACAGGGGAAAATGAGCTCCAGAGCGGGGACAGTAGTTTCAGCTGACAGTTTAATGGATGAAGCTCGGGAGCGGGCGCTAAAGTTAATTAAAGAAGGATTAGGGTTAGGTAAATTGGCGCCAGGCGAGGAAAAATCAGTGGCCGAAGCCGTCGGTTTAGGGGCCATTAAATATTCCTTATTAAAACTAAGTAGAACACAAGATATCAACTTTGATTGGCAAGAAACAATTAATTTAAAAGGTAATTCCGGACCTTATTTGCAATACACTTATGCGCGGACGCAGAGCGTACTGCGCAAATCAGCGATAAACAGTGAACAGCTGACAGTAAAAAATAAGGAAAAATTAAGTAGCGAAGAAGAGGTTTTACTTAGAACATTATACAGATTTCCTGAAGTAATCGAAGAGGCGGCTCGGGAGTTTTCGCCAAATACTGTTTGCAATTATCTTCTTGATTTAGCGCAGAAATTTAATCTTTTTTATGATCAGCAGAAGATTCTTGGCAGTGACAGAGAGTGTTTTAGGTTACAATTGACTGCGGCGGTAGGGCAAGTGCTGAAAAATGGCCTGGAAATTTTAGGTATTGAGGCTTTGGAGAGAATGTAAAGGGTGATTTTTAGTCTAAAGAGATATTTTCGTAGGTGAGCAGGGGGTTGGCGATTTTATTTTCTTTCAGAAAATCTTTATAGCTCGTTCTTCGGCCAAACTCGTCTTTCAAAATGCCTAAGATTTCTTCTGTTTTAAGCCAATCAGGATGAGTTTGGTTGAGATAATAAATTAGAGAAGAGTAGGGATATTCTTCCAGCCGTTGACCTTTTTTGAGGAGATTGACGGGGTTTTGGTGAATATAACGACTAAGATGCAATAAGTATTCCGCTTTGTCAATTAGAACGGCTTTGTAGCGGCTTTCAAATAAAGTTCCAGCTCGCTTGTATTTTTTATTGAAATACATGGCATAAGTGGTAAAAACCCGACGCACAAACTCGGTCATGGCGGTTTTGTCGTGTTGCTTGATCAAAAGATGAAAATGGTTAGGCATAAGACAAAAAGCCATTAAATCTAAGCGCCCGGAAAGGGTTTTTAGCCGTTGAGGTCGATGAGGATTATCGAGAAGATAGACTTCAAAAAGATGGAGGAGGGTTAAGTAATCTTCAGGACAAAGAAAAATATTGCGATGTTCTACGCCACGATTATAGAGGTGATAATAGCAATCATTAACATAAATTTTTAAAGTGTTTTTGGCGGGCACAAACTTAGTTTAGAAAAGAAAGAGGAGATTTGTCAAGGACTGTCCTTAGGACTGTCCTTATAAAGCTGGACGATTTGGAAGGTAGGTGGTATGATAAGAATATGATGTCTGAATATCAGCGGTGGGAATTGCCCAATCGCCTTCGAGTGATTACTGTTCCTATGGAAGGAATTTCTTCGGCCACTGTTTTGGTTTTGGTTGGGGCAGGCAGTCGCTATGAATCTAAAAACAAGGCCGGTCTTTCGCATTTTTTAGAGCACATGATTTTTAAGGGTACCCAAAAGCGACCAACTGCCTTTGAGATTTCATCTTTGGTTGATTCAGTGGGGGCTGAAAACAATGCTTATACTAGTAAGGATCAAACTGGATTTTATATTAAGGTGGATCAAAAGCATTTAGAGCTAGCTTTTGATGTTCTAAGCGACACTCTTTTAAATTCTTTATTTAAAACAGAAGAAATTGATCGTGAACGCGGCACGATTATTGAAGAAATTAATATGTACGAAGATACCCCGCGCTTTAAGATTGATGATGTCTTTTATGAACTTTTATACGACCAAACGCCTTTAGGTTGGTCGGTCGCTGGTTACAAAGAGACAGTTGCAAACATTAAGCGCAAAGACTTTCTAGATTATACTCAGCGTTTCTATCATGGTCAAAACATGGTTTTGGCGGTAGCCGGCAGGGTTAATTCTCAAGATGTTCAGACTTTGGCCGAAAAATATTTTGGCGCATTTTCCCGCGGAGAGCGACTGTTGCCTCAGAAGATAGTTTTGGCGCAAAACCAGCCTCGCGTCAAGCTTTTTCAAAAGAAAACTGATCAGGCCCACCTTTATCTGGGTTTTCCGGCTTTTTCTTTCTCAGATCCGGACCGGTATGTTTTAAATGTTCTTCATGCCATTTTAGGCGGCGGTATGAGCAGTCGGCTGTTTATTGAAGTGCGCGAACGTCGCGGTTTGGCTTATTATGTTCATACTAATGTTGACTTATTTGAGGATACAGGAGTTTTCAATGTGGCGGCAGGTTTGAATCTTAATAAAATAGATGAAGCCGTTAAAATAGTTTTGGCCGAGTTGGAAAAAATTAAAGCGGGCGAAATTAAAGAGTCAGAATTGGCTCGGGCTAAAGAGTTTTTGCAAGGGCGCATGACTTTAAGTTTGGAAAGCAGTCGGGCAATGGCTGACTGGTACGCGGAGCGCGAACTTTTGCAGGGAAAAATTGAAACTCCGCCAGAATTTTTTAAGCAAGTAGAGAAAGTGACTCTTCAGGATCTTCAAAGAGTGGCAAAGCGGGTTTTTGCTCCAAAAAAGAGAAATTTGGCCATCATTGGCCCCTATGAGAATCAGGAAAAATTTTTAAAGTTGCTTGAAGAATAAAGATCCTCATTTCTGTTATCAATTCAGTGATAATAGTGCTAGCAGATAGTAAAGCGGAGTGCGGGGGGGGCGAAAGAAAAGACTTAAAATATAACGGTTTTTAGGGAATTGTGATAATCTAGAATTGTGAAGAGGTTTGGCTTTTGGCTGTTGTGGCTTTTTTTCTTTAGTTCAACTCCAGTTTTGGCTTTTACTAATTCCAAACTGGAATTTTTGCCATCTTCTTTGGAAATGACCGCCAAAGCTGGCGACGAGTTGGAAAATATTATTCGCATCACTAATTCCGCTGATCAAGCAGTTAAACTGAAAATTGGGCTTAGAAATCTGAAGACCAGAGAAAACGAGATTGTTTTAACTCCAGAATCTTCTGATTATTCACTTTCCGGCTGGGTAACGGTGGAGGCAGTTGAGTTTGATTTACCCGCCAAGAGCAGTTATTTATTCAAATTCAATATTAGAGTACCTGCCAATGCTTTGCCTGGCGGCTATTTTGGCGCCCTAACTTTTGCTCAAGAGGCAAATGAGGTTGGCAGAGTTCTTTTGTTTCTAAAAATTCCTGGGCAGAGTTTACCTAGTTTGAAACTGAGGCGGTTAACACCGGTCAAGCGGATTTCTCAGTTTGGGCCGATTAACTTGGTGGCTGATTTTCAAAACGAAGGCCGAGTTTTTGTTCGCCCGCAGGGCAAGTTGATGATTTATAATCTTTTAGGGCGAAAAGTGGCTGAGATAGAACCAGAACTGGATAATATCTTGCCCGAATCTTCGGTTAGCTGTTACTTGATTTGGGAAAAAAAGATTCTTTGGGGTGGATATAAGGCCGTTTTAAGTTTGGCTGACGGCCAGTCGGCCAAAACTTACTTTTGGGTTTTTCCCTTCAAAATTATTTTTTTGGTTTTAGTTTATGGTTTAGGCTTTCTAACGGGATTAATTTGGTGGAAAGCTAGAAGAAAATGAAGCAAAAAGTAATTAAGGCAGGATTGATTTTGCTGAGTTTTTTAATACCAACCGGATGGGTTTTTAGCCAAGAGCTGGTAAGTACTTCTGTGGAAGTGGGAGATACGAAGCTGATTATTACCGGTCAAGCTTTTCCGGGAGCTTTTATTACCATTACGGAAAACGGGATTGCCATTGGCACTGTAACAGCCGGGCCTGAAGGAAATTTTCAAAAAACTCTTTTTGCTCAAGAAGATGGCAATCGTCTAATTGGTTTAACAGGAATTGATCTTCTTGGCCGCTCAACGAGCTTGGCGGTTTATTCTTTGAATTTAGTTCGCGGGATTGATAATTTACTTTCCGAAGTAATTTTGCCGCCAACAGTTTCTTTATCGGCCAGTGAAATTACTCAAGGCGAAAGCGTTAATTTTGAAGGTTATGGTCCGCCTGGAGCAGAAATTTTAGTTTTTGAGGGCAAGACCGAAATTGGCCGAACGACAGCTGATAGCTTAGGACACTATTTGTATCAATATGAGCATGTTTCTTTAAGTGTTGGCAATTATGATTTTTCTTTGAAAGCCTGGCTAGGTGATCGCGAAAGTCAAGCCAGCCAGAGAGTTGTTTTGACAGTTAAAGCTTTGCCCTTACCCACCCCGACCACAGCAATGGTGACACCGGCTTTGACACCCGTTTTTATTTCCGAGACTCCCACGCCCGAACTTACTCCTACTCTCACGCCTACTCTGCGCCTTTTACCGGAATTTTTAAAACCATTTGATATTAATCACGACGGCCGACTTAACCGCGGAGAATTTTGGCCGGCAGTTGAGATTTGGGTTAAGTCTTGGCAGACCTTTGGGGCCGAACTAAAAGAGAAGGGTTTAAAAACAATGGCTGTCAAACACGACTGTGATCTGAACAGAGATAATTTTTGTGATTTGATTGACTTTTCAATTTTGCTCTATAATATTGGCAGGTAAATTTTAATACTAGATTGAATGAAAACCACCTGCCTTATTTTCAAGGTTGCCGGACTAGCGATTGCTTTTTGGATAGGAGTTCATTTTTTTTCACTTTTAGGCTGGTTGGTGGCGGCTTTGTATTTTATTTTTCAGCTTTGGCAGACTAAAAAACCCAAACCGCTAAGGCGCCTATGGAGAGAAACAGCGCTTTTGGGATTGATTTTTCTGATCAGTTTAGCCTATGTTTGGCTAGAGAGCTCATTTTTAAAAGATTTAGGCTATCCTCGGCTATCTCAAACGGCACAGTTTGTTCTTTCTTCGCAAAAAGAATACCGTTTAGGGGAAGTTTTTCCTTTGGAAATTAAAGTGGCCCATCTGGAAGTGCCGATTAATGTTGTGCGAGCTGATTTAAGTTTTGATCCTGAACAATTGGAAGTGATTGATTTTTCAACTGAAAATTCTCTGGCCCAGGTTTTTGTCCAAAAAGAAATTAACAATCAAAGTGGTTATGCTCGGCTGGCGGGCGGTTTGCCCAACCCTGGTTTTACTGGTCAAGAAGGCAAGTTTGCTACAGTTTATTTTCGAACCCGCAAGCCTGGTTTGGCGGTGATTGAATTTCTTTCTTCTTCTCTGATTTTGGCTAATGATGGACGGGGAACTAATATTCTTAAAGAATCGCCCAAAATCAACTGTTTGATTTTGCCAGAGATTGCTCCCGACCAGAATTTGGTTTTGGGAGAGGCCACCAAAGGTGCTCAATTGATTTTATATCCCGAGGAGAGAGTGGAGAGGAAGACAAACTTCATACCTGAAAAATCTGACCGATCTTTTTTAGAATATTTGGCCCAGTTTGATATCTTTGTAATTAATTTCTGGAAAGCTGTCGCAGCCCGCTTTATTTAATAATTTCTAAGAATTGTTTTTAATTTTCTGTCTTATAGTAAAAAGTCCATGTAATACATGTAGTACTTGACAAGCATGTATAAATTTTTACAAACTAGTTAAAGGCACTTTCTTTTCTGTGTGCCAGTCTTTGAATGATTAAAAAGGAGTCAGTTGACTTTATTAACTGAATACAAAATCAGACGCTTAAGTCTTAATCAACTTAAAGCGCTGGCGGTTTTAGCCCGATCAAAGTCGGGTTTGGTTTCTTCAACGCCCACTGGAGAGGAGATAGGCATTATGGGTAAGTCTTTGGGCGGGGTATTTTCTTCTTTAGCCAGACAAAAAATTAATGGCCAGCCTTTGATAATTCCTTATGGACAGGGAGAAATTGGCCGTGGTTTGCGCTGGAAATTAAATGAGCAAGTGATTTCTTTAGGGGAACTTAAAGGAATTGTGAATGAACTTTTAGATTCATATGTATAAGGAAAAACTATTAAAACAACTAGGGACAGTCCTCAAGTTCAAAAAGGACTGTCCCTCATTAAGGCGTCACGAGAATAATCTAAGGCAAATTCTTAGTATAGCGCTTTTGGTTCTAGCGGCTGTTATCCTGATCCCTCTCGAGAATGCCCGTCTGGAACAATTTACGGCTTCTGATCCGGCAATTTTGGGTGAAATGGCTTCTGAGAGCGGCGAAATGATACCCACACCAATAACAGAGCCTAATATAACTCCAGTGCCAACAGTGACTTTTGAGTTTACCGTAACTCCAGAACCGACAATTACTCCTGAACCAACGATTACCGCTACCCCAAGCGCTACTCCTGTGCCAACTACGACTCCCAGCGCTATTCCTACTTTGGCCTCTACGATTACACCCACACCTGAACCGGCATTGATGCCAACCAGTTGTCCGGCTAGTCCAAGCGCGACACCTGTTCTGCCTTCAGGCGAGCCCACGGAAACACCGGAAAAAACGGTCAGACTGAAACCAATTATACTGAAGAAGAATTTTGAGATTAATGAGGGAGTGACAGTTTTCCTTCGTGATTATGCAAATGAGGATTTAAGGGTTAAGGTTTTAGATAAAACTGGTCAGGAGATTGCTTTTGAATCTTATACCAAAGATAGCACTCTTAATATTAAAGTGCCAACGAAGTTCAAACCGGGCCAGTATAAAGTTATTGTTAGCAATCAAAATGAAACTCTGCTAGAGCAGGACTTTACTTGGGGTGTTTTGGCGATTAATACGCCTAAGGCTATCTATTTGCCAGGAGAAAGGGTTGATTTTGCTATGGCCGCTTTGGACGAAACCGGTAAGATGGTTTGCAATGCGGATTTGAAGTTAAGAATTGTTACTCCTAAAGGCCAACAGACTCTTTTAACGACCAAAGACGGGACGATTAAAGTTAATCCAGAGTGTCTGTTGCATGATTATACGCTCAGACCCGATTACGAGGCCTCTTATAATGCTCAAACAGCAGGAAAATATAATTTGACTTTAACTGCCAAAACAGCCAATGGCGAGTATGAAATCACTGATAATTTTGAGGTTCGGGGGGTGGTAAGATTTGATTTGGAAAGAGAAACTGCTACTAGAATTTATCCGGTTAAAAAGTACCCGGTAACTTTCCATTTGAAAGCCAATGAAGATTTCGAAGGGACAGTTGAAGAAATTGTGCCGGAAGATTTTGAGATTTTGCCAGTGACTGAAGGTTTGGCTTATGCCAGTGTTTCTGCTCAACTGGTGAGTCTTGATCTACCTGTACTGCCGCTGCCAAAAATTCCCGCCATTAGATTGCCTTTTAAAGGAAGCTATCCTGTTAATTTCGATTTTGGCGAGCGATCGGAAGATGAAAATATTAATCAGGGGATGGAGAGCTATGGAGTGGTTGGCCATGACGGGATCGATTACGGCTTGCCGGAAGGAACCAAAGTTTTGGCAACTGATGACGGGATAGTGATCAAGGCGGAAGAAGGGGGCTACGGCAATACAGTAGTTATCCAGCATGATTGGGGTAATAGCTATTATGGCCACTTAAGCGAATTTAAAGTCATAAAAGGTCAGAAGGTTAAAAAAGGCGAAGTAATTGGTTTATCTGGTCATACCGGTTTCACTACCGGGCCGCATTTGCATTTTGGCATTCGGCCAACGGATTTTGACATTGATAATGGCTATTTTGGCAAAATTGATCCAAGGCTTTATCTTGAGCCGCCGGAAGAAGAAGTTAATCCGCAGGTTTTGGGTTTGACCGATATCAGACAAAGCGCGAAAGTGATAACTTGGAATTTGTCGGTCAAAAAAGGTGAAGAAGTTAGTTTTGGCTATCGCTACGATGCGCCTGATATCTCCCCTCAATTTTATTTGCTTGGACCATTGCAATTTAGAGATAAAAACGGCAATTCGGTTTTTTTGGAAAATAGACAATGGCAGATTGCTTCGGATGATGTTAGTGGCGCTAAATATCCTCAAACCATTGTTTCCGCCGGTTCCTGGTCAAACTTCACCACGGCCAACCTTGGAGCCAATGATAGTGCTCGAGCAACAACTACGACCACTAGCTATACCGCTGGAGTAGTGCGAAACTTTGGTTTTAATATTCCTGCGAACGCGGTGATTGACGGAGTGGTGGTTGAATATGAACAGAATATCAGCAACTCAAACGCTACTTCGACTATGAGAGTGAGAATTTCAGTTGATGGTGGTACAAACTGGTCGGCTTATTCTCCGGAAACCACGGTTACCGGTACGACCAGTGATGTTTTAAAAACTGCGGGCGGTTCAACCGATAAATGGGGATTAAGCCTGACACCTTCCAATATTAATGATAATACTAATTTCAGGGTTCAGATTGACGGCAAGTCCTCGGCTTCCAACAGAAGCGCGGGCCTGGACTTTTTGAGAGTGACTGTTTATTACAGCCAGTTGATTAACATTACCGGAACAATTTATTCCGATGAGGGCTCGACGGTTTTTAACTGTTCCCAGACTAATTTAACTGTCAGTTTGAATGTTGATGGTACAGGTGTCGGCGCTACTACTTGTAATAATGCCAACGGAACTTATTCTTTCTCAGGCGTAAATGCCGCTGCCGGCAAAGTTGTAACTTTATTTATTGACGGGGCGAGCCAAAAAGCGGTAACGGTAACCCGGTCGAATGCGGCTGGCATTACCGCGCCTTTATACCAAAACCGGGTTTTAGTTTCTCATGAAGACTCCGGGCCGATTACAAATACTGATTTAGATAAATTTGATGATGGGGGTGACAGCGATATTCAGTTTAATGTTACCGGCGGAGTTTTGAAAGTGGCTGACGGGTCAAAACTGGTTATTGCTTCGGGCAAAGCGTTTACGCCTGGAGGCAATGTAACCGCTTCTTCAATCGGTATTGGTGGAACCTTTAGCCTCGGATCTTACACCCTTAATTTAACTGGTGCGGGAGCCAGTACCACTTGTACTGATGCTCCCGGTGTGGTGATGCCTTTATGTCTTAATGGCGGAACTTTTAGTGTTTCTACTTCTACTGTTAACTATATTGCTACTTCTGCCACTACTATTGCTTCGGCCTCTTACTACAATCTTGGCGTGGGGACGAGTGCAGATACGAATGCTGGGACAATTTATACTTTAGGGGGTAATGTTA